>JAESGR010000055.1_pt1 | contig 403351 bp, 297 predicted proteins | sample 9269771 | NCBI WGS metagenome assembly JAESGR01 (sample SAMN15739572, study PRJNA653492) | algae metagenome | isolation source: Chroococcus sp. CMT-3BRIN-NPC107 and co-occurring heterotrophs from well... | place: USA: Clark Mountains Wilderness, California | collected 2010-04-18 | reverse complement strand
TTGATAGCTTTTTGGCTATGTTGATAGCTCTAATCTCTAAAGTCAGACACCGGATTTTAGTATGGCAATAAGACCCTGACTATCACAATTGGGAGTTACAGATATCGGGACTATTATATTACTTCCTCATTCTAGTCTCAGTGCTTAAGTAATTTTATGGGCGTTCTTTCATAAAAGAAATTTGGTTTTAAAACCGTCAACCTATATTCGGACAAGACCGCCTCTCTTTCTACTCTCTACTCCTAAGTGGGCAGTCTACTTAGCGAAAAAAGATCGTAGAATACCTCTACCTATGGTTGATTGAGCCAATCAAATACTTTTATAAGCGTATGGTTTGAATATATCATTCACCACCTAAAAATAATACGCTTATGTTTTATCATGATAAGAAACTGCAGTACAAAGTACGTGTAGACAAACCCAATCCTCAATTTGCCCGCATGCTTCAACAAGCCATAGGGGGTATAGAAGGAGAAATCCGCGTATGCCTGCAGTATTTGTTTCAGGCCTGGGGAGCTAGAGGCCCTGAGAAGTATAGGGATATGCTGCTTGATACAGGGACAGAAGAGATAGCCCATATTGAAATGCTGGCTACGGCTGTGGCTTTGAATTTAGAGGGCGCCACAAATGATTTAAAAGATAAGATGGTAGGAGAGAACCCTTTATTGGGCGCGGTAATGGGGGGTATGGACCCCCGGCATTTTCTATCATCGGGCTTAGCGGCTATGGCAGTAGATGCTAATGGGGTACCTTTTAATGGCTCCTGGGTAGTAGGCAGTGGCAATATTGCTGCCCATATGTATGCCAACGTGATGGCTGAATCTACTGGACGAGTGTTAGCTACCCGTTTGTATGAGTCTACCGATGATGCTGGCATGAAAGATATGCTCGCATTTTTGATTGCCCGTGATACCATGCATCAGAATCAGTGGCTGGCTGTACTAGAAGAGTTAGGAGGTCTAAGGAATGTTCATCCAATTCCTAACAGTTTCCCACAAAGCAAAGAGAATAGTGAATTTGCTTACTCGTTTATCTCTACCAATATTGACCCTACTGATAAAGGCTTATCTGACACTGGTAGATGGGCGATGGGTACTTCTATGGACGGGAAAAGCAACTTTAGTTTTGTAAAAGCTGCCCCTCACGGGCAAGAACCCACACTAGGTGCACCAGACCCAAGAGGCCATGCTCAGGCTGAGCAAATGACAGGTGGAATAGTTGGGGAGACAGTGGCAGGTATAAAAAATGTAATAGATAAAGCAAAAGATAAACTAAGTTGAGGAACCCTGAAGTTTAGAATTCATTAGTTTTGAATTCCCGTGGCCTGGAATTGCAACAGTTTACGGGAGGTTTTTTAAGAAGAACTACAAAAGGAGAACAACCTTTTTAAAGAAATTGCTAACAAGCCAGTTACCCGAAAGGGTAACTAGTTTAACAGCCCTATTTCTATTTACTTGTTCTCCCTACTTGCAGGCTTTACTTTTACTATGCACTTATCTATGGTTTGTATGGTACGCTGATAAAGAGTTGGGTCTCCTTTAGTCATTTTTAGTAATTAATAAGGTTTTGCATTCAGCAAGGTATAATCTGGCAAAGCTAGTATCATGCTCAATTACCTCTAGGCTGTTATCTAGGATATCTGCATATTTTATTGTCTGTGCCTCAGCACTTATATGGGCCATGCGCTCTGCCTCTTTGGTTTTCCTTTTCCGACGGTTCCATCCCGGATATTTATCTTTTACATACTTATCAGTTAGCTCTTCAACTAGGTGAAGAGTTTGAAAAGCTTTATCCTGATCCATAACCTGGAGCAGAAAATCTTTCATTTCTTCCTTACTTATCCCTGTATCTTCTAGCACATCATGCAGTAGGGCTGCTGCAAGCACAGCCGGGTCATGGCTATATTCTTTACACATGTTCATTACCCGTAGCGGATGAACAATGTATCGCTCAGGAGTATATTTTCTGCGCTGTTGTCCATGAGCCTGATCAGCAAAGTTTGTAATTTCTTTTAACAGCTCCTCCATAAAAGACCTATACGATTTCAAAAAAATCGCGACTAATTCGCACAGGAGAAATCCATATTTTCTTTCCCTTTATGCCCATATCTAACTAATAAAAGCAAGGCAAAGGGGAAATGATTATTTAAAAATGGATCTGCTAAAAGCTATATTTTCACCTCTAGCTCCTATTGAGGGGTAGTCTGTGTTTGATGGTTAATTTATTTGCCCCTTTCCTGAAACTACATATATGGACAAGAGGTGAAGGATAGTTTTAATGACTTTTCTAGAGAAGTCTATATGCTCTTTTTGTCATTTTTATGATTTGCAGCAATATCAATGAGGATTTAGCTTCCATCCTATTTACCTGTTTTAGCTCCCACCCTATATAGTCTTATGAACTCTATACTTGCTTTTATGCTCTTGCTGCTCATTTGTACGGCAGGCTTTGCTCAGGACACAATTTATCTTCATACTGCCGAAGCCATACCCTCTAAAGTACTGGAAATTACCGTAGAAGAAGTCAAATTTAAAAAAATGAGCAATCTCAATGGTCCTATCTATACTTACACTAAAAAAATGATAAGTAAGATACGCTATGAAAATGGTTCAGAAGAGGTATTTGATAACTTTACCTATTATCAACCCCATAAAATAGTAAAAACAGACTCCTTGGCTATTTCTCATCCAACAAACATGTATGTACGTGGGCAAAGAGATGCATCCCATTTTTATACAAAGTATCAGAGGGCGCAAATAGGTACAGGAGTAACAGCCAGCCTAGCAGGCCCAGTGATGGGACGTATTCCAGCGGTGATTCTGTCAAGTACGCCACCTAAAGATTTTAATTTGAATTTTCCCGATCCTACCCTAATACAGAATCATGACTATTATCTGGGCTATAACACAGAAGCCCAACGAATCAAAGCCAAGAAAACATGGAAAGGCTATGGTATCGGTACGCTGGGATATATAGTAATTATGTTAATGATTATAAGCACTCATGGGTCTTGAGTAAATAAGGGTCACAATAAAGACTATTCGAGGTTTTTTTTGTTTCTAAAACAAAAGCAATTGGAGAAGAGGAGTAAATAGGATCAGAAAAGAGTAAATATATCAATTCACAATTAAGGTAGTATTACCTTCCTTATGTAAGTCAGACATTTTTTAAGTTACCTGAAAGGGGGAGGTAGAGTTACCAATTAAATAACCTTTCTTTTCTAAAGAGAGAGTTAGAATTGTCTGCTTTTTTGTATTATTGATCTTGTCCAACAAGCACATCAACCAAAACCATCGCTCAAGCGCAAACGCTTAGCTGGAGCTATGGCATCGGTGAGCTTTGGGCTATTACTTGTAAACATCCTCTATACGTTAACTTTTGATATCCTTAATTTATTAATCAGCTATGAAAGTCTTATTTGTACTTATGATCTTAAGTAGTATCTCCCTTGTGTGTAGCGGGCAAACTGCAGGGGATGAAGCATTGGTAAAAAAGTAATCATCACTTTTGAGCAGGATTTTAACGAAGGAAGTTTTAAGAATGCCGCCTCTTATACGACCACTGATTGGCTGCACATCAATCCAGGTGGGGGAATTACCAAAGGCAGGGAGCAAGTACTTAAAGAAGTGCGAGGCGTTCATCAGACCTTTTTAAAGGGAGTTAGCATGCATATAGAAAAGATGAACATTCGTTTTATCACCTCCGATGTAGCTGTTGGTAACGTGGTACATCAGCTGAGCCCCTATGAATTACCCAAAGGCGTCAAGCATGAAAAGGAACGACAGCTGAAGACATATGTTGTCGTTAGAAAACAAGGAAAATGGCTATTAATTCATGACCAAAACACCATTATACAAGAGTAGTAAAACAACAAGCCAGTACCAGACTCCTGCTGCAACTTGTTTACCTCAGCTTATGGACTTACCTCGAAAAAGTGTACACGAGAATAACAGCTATGAGTGAAAAGCTGTAGTAAAATGAATAGATTTTAAACTTATAAGTAATAAAATATCCCCCTTTTATGAAACCAATTGGCTTGAGGTGTGAGGATATACTAGGAGTGAATACTATTTTCTTTTTAATTTTTGTCTTAAAAATTGGAGTTTGACAATGGATTACTTTTCCATTATCTTTTTGCGATGAGCCAGACCCCAAAAATGTAGTTCGTCTAACACTTTTTCAAGTGATAAACCATGTGGCGTAATAGAATATTCCACAGTGGGTGGAAAAGTATCATGCACCTCTCTGCGGATAAGATTATTTGCTTCCAGACTTTTCAATTCTTTGGACAGTGTCTTATCGGTAATTTTGTTGACTTCTTTAGCAATCTGTTTGAAACGTTTGGGCTTTTCAGACAAGGAAAACAAAATCAGTAACTTCCATCTTCCTTCCACTGCTTCAAGGGCGTCTTGGATGGAGAGCATTGTTTTTGGACAACCAGCTTTAGACAACATTTGTTTTGGTTTTTACAGTACTTCCCCGTTGGATAGCGCTTTCCAACGGGGAAGTAATATCATTTGGATAGCAAAGATAGTCCATTTTTACAGCACAAAAAGAAAATAAGGTATGATCAGACAACAAAAAACATCACCAACCATCAATGGAATCCTTTGGATAGCGCAAGTGTTTTTAGCCGTTACTTTTGCCTGGGCAGGCGTTATGAAAATCCTTCACCCCCAACAATTGCCCTTTGCTTGGGTAAAAGATAATGCGAATCTGGTTTTGATCACAGGTATGCTAGATTTGGTAGCCGCCATTGGACTCGTATTTCCGGCATTGCTTGGCATCCAACCTAAACTAACCCTTTATGCTGCTTATGGAACCCTAGCTCTTATGATCGCAGCAAGCATTTTCCACATTTCAAGAGGTGAAGCAAAAGACATTGGTTTTAATATCTGTATGGCCCTGGTTGCTGTCTTTATTATTTGGGGCAGACACACAATGGCACCTAATAGGGCTAAGTAAGTCCAATAAAAAAGGGACAGACTCATTATTGTGTATGAACAATGTTGAGTTGCTTTGTAGGGTGGTCGGCTTCCTCATTGTAGGAAAGGGGTGTATGTGTGAAAGTCGTCAGCTAAAAGTGGACAGTAGCAGGACAGAAGCGTAAGAGACATCTTAGCTAGTTTGCATTTTTTGATAAATATAACATAAATGCTTGATACGCATTTTCTTCTTTTCTCTATTGACTGCTTTTTAACTATTTCTCTTTCTTTTAGCTTTTGCTGCTTTCTGCCTAGAAATACATCTACCGGAAGCAGATTGTTGAGTGACTCATGGTAACGGAAGTAGTTATAATACTCCACCCACTCACTTATTCGAGTAATCAACTCCTCCGGGCTATAGTAGTGTTCTAATAGCAAGAGATTTTTCATGGACCGGTGATAGCGTTCGATTTTGCCTTGTGTCATCGGATGCAGTGGAGCACTACGTACATGCTTAATAGATTGGCTCTTGAAATACTGCTGCAGATAATTTGATACGTAAGCCGATCCATTGTCTGTTAATACCCTGGGCCGCTGGTTTTTCTTTAATCCGGCTACTTGCATAGCTTTGCTTAAAGTACGTTCCACATCACTAGCTTGCATAGTCGAACACAACTCCCAAGACAGGATATAACGGGAGTAGTCATCCATGACAGTAGATAGATAATACCACCCCCAACCTTGGATCTTGAAGTAGGAGAACGGATCATTCTCGATCATGCGTCTGCCACAACTCATTGACGGCAGTTGTAGGATTGACAAATTTATCAGAAGCTTCCATCAGCCGATAAGCCGGAGTAGTAATGAGATTGTAGCTTTTTAGGATTCGATAAACAGTCGATTCTGAAACGAACCACCCTTCATTATCTACGATATAACAAGCGATCTCTCTACAGGATAAGTCGGTGCGTTCTAAAGCCAGATCAACTACTTTCTGCCGTTCTGCAGCAGGTAATTGATTCCAATATCCTTGCCTTTGAGGCTGTTTATTAGCTAGTCCATCATAGCCGGATTCTACATACCTTTTATACCATTTATAAAAGGTAGAACGGCCAATACCTAACCCTTGCAAGGTGGCTTTTACGCCTAGGTCAGATTGTTCTACGATGGTAATAATCTCCATTTTTTCGGATTGAGTCATACGTCTGTACTTTTCTTCTATTCCTCCACTTTTAAGTTTTTTTTAAGTACCCGGTTCTCCAGACTCAACTCGGCAACCAGCTGCTTAAGAGCTTCATTTTCTGATTTTATGAATTGTACTTCAGAAGCAGTGGCTTCCCTGGTAGTATCTCCATTTAGTCGCTTTTTACCAGCTTCTAAAAACTCCTTACTCCATCGATAGTAAATATTAGAATTTAAGCCCTCTTTGCGACATATTTCTGCTACTGATTCTTCCCCCCTTAGCCCTTCTAGAACGATACGGATTTTCTCCTCGGCTGAGTAGTGTCGCCTGCTCTGTCTTTGAATATCTTTTATGACAGAGAGGACTGGCTTTACCTTTTGCTTTTTAGTTTGCTGTGTGGTGCTTGTGATAGGAACATTTGTTGACTTGGACATAACCTGGTTTGTTAAAGGGTGGATAATTTAGAAAATTATCTCTTATTTTTCTTTTCCTTTTGTCCACTTGCATTTGACTACATACAAGGAACCATTAAAAGAAGATGGAAAAATTACTACCAAAAAAGGAAGAATCTACTACATTGGTCAATGAAAAACCGGACTAACTATTTTTTGTAAATCTATTCTAGGACTAATAAAAATCGGTCAACTTTTTTTAGGACGGGTCACAGAGAGATAGTATAAGTAACTCGAAAGGGGGAATTTCTTTTACCTATTCACGATACTGATACTATACAATTGATTTTCTAATCGGGAGTTCAACCCTAAGAACAGTCTGTTTTAAAATCATCAATCAATTCCGGACAAGTTCGGATGTAAACTAAAATTAACCTGAGACAAAGGCATTCGATTCTCTTAAGCTTTGTTGCCCTTACTTAGATGCATCGTCTTCGCATAGTTGGCTAGATACTGTTACTTTCCTTGCTAGGCTAGGCCTGTTCATACCTTTTTAGGCAGGTTTAGCTTTCCACCATGCAATCATCCAGCCAAGGATTAATAGTATTTCTGCCAATGCATCAAGCAAATAAACCGGCCAAATTCTATCTATCGCTACATAGTAGATATCAATAAAGGTAAGTCCAAGTGCACTAGTGATTGCTAACAGACCTATTTCCAATGAAATTCTTTTCCGTATGGCTGCCGAGAGCATCACCCCGCCAATCACCAGTAGTAATATCCCTACTGTTTTTACCAGCCATACATCATACTTTGGTCCGGTAACCCAAATAAAACTGCGGATATGGATCAGGGGCCATAGGCCGGTGAGTAGATAATAGATGGCCTGAATGAAGACAAGCCAGAAAAGTAATTTTGAGTAATGAGAATGCTTCATTGGCAAACCTTCAGCTTTAATATAGATTTGTGTTTAAGGACGGATTTTACTCGTGAATTTCATTGATTTGATCTAATAATTTACGCATTAATTAAAAGTCCTTTACTAGCAGTCAAGAATAAATGATAGTTAAATGCTATCATACAGCTTATAAATCAGCTCACTGTCCTTAAACGTAAACCATACCTAGTAGCTTTAGTAGTTAAACCAAACTAGTATGGCTACGAAAATAGGCTATGCCAGCCAAGTCTATTGAAGCCATGCGTACAAAAGACAAAGTGGCCATAGTTTAGGAAAGCATGGAGAGCACACAAGATGTTGGTAACGGGTTAAATAGCAAATACTGCTACATGCTCCTGTAAATCAAACTCATTTACCTTTATTTTAATTCAATTAGCGTGAAATTTGTCTTTTACAGATGTGCCCGATTACAATCCTTGCAAGCATACCTAAGGGCCTTACCAAACAATGATTATTTGCCGCAAAATACCCTTTTATTGTCGCAATAGGACCTGGGTTAAAAATAATGATGATTTACCTTTGTAGAAAAATTGCGACTCCCACTTAAGGAAACATAACACACGTTCTACCTTCTGCACATCAAATGAAAGATATAATGCAAATAACAGTTGAAATAGCAGTAAATGCTTCCCCGGAGAAAGTCTGGAGTGCCTGGACTACACCACAAGATATAATGCAATGGAATAGTCCTTCCAGCGAATGGCACTGCCCGGTGGCAGAAGTTGATTTACGGGAAGAAGGCAAATTTTTGCTACGCATGCAAGCAAAAGATGGCAGGGAAGGCTTCGACCATACAGGCTTATACGATAAGATCCTATTACATCAACTGATAGAATATACGACCGAGGAGGGTAGAAAATCAAGAATCATCTTCAATTCAAATGGGAACAACACCAAGGTAACCGAGACATTTGAGCCGGATACTTCTATTTCTTTTAATGAGCAAAGAGATTTTGTAGAGGCTGTACTTGAGAACTTTAAAAAATATGTGGAAGGGAAATAAACAATTGATTTAGGTAAAAGACTATGCGAAAAGTAATGGCAAGCATCAACATGACAGTTGAAGGGTTTTGTGAGCATACAGCACTCATAGCAGACGATGAAATACATCAGCAGTACAATCAACTTTTAAAAGTGCTAACACTATTATCTGGGGAAGAATAGCTTACGGCCTCATGGAGCATTGGCCAACTATAGTAAAAAATCCCTCGGTAACTAAGCAGCCGATGAATTTGCCTTAACTATAGACAGTATTTTTAAAATTGTATTTTCCCATACTCTAAAAAGTGTAGGATGGAAAAACACGAGGCTAGCAAAAGGCATGCCTTGTCGTGTTTCTATAGATATGCAATAATTGACCGTTTCTAAAAGAATAGGTAGCTAATTTGGAGTTCCCACTTAAAGATGGAGATGGGAAAGAGAGTAAATGTAGATTTCATATCTTTCATATCATAATTTACTTTGCATTTACAACAGGTCTTGCGGAAGCGTAGAGAAAGCTTTAATTCTCTATGCATTCAAAATGACTTATTTTTTGAAATCTTTTGCCAGATCCTCATAGGATAATTATAGCGTCTATGAATCTTTAGCAGCTTTAGGATGTAATGCTGAAAATAATACCCTCTTAACCTGACTTCACAGAATATATTGATGGGCAGTATATTCATTGGTATACACAATACTTTTTAATTGCTACTCCCGAAAAGCTTCATTCTAGTAATTATTCGTATTTTAAGGCTTTTACTGGATTTGCTCTGGCGGCTCTCAGGGTCTGAACACTTACTGTCAATAAAGCAATTAGCATCACTACTAGCGCAGGCAACAGAAACAGCCACAAACTCATATCTATGCGGAAGGCATAATTTTGAAGCCACTTATAGATGCCTAAGTAGGCGAGTGGCCAGGCAATCAGGGTAGCTAACAGCACTAGGTGCATAAACTCTTTGCTTAGTAATGTAAGTATATTTGCTGCCGAAGCACCTAGTACCTTTCTAACCCCTATTTCTTTTGTCCGCTGGGTGACTGTAAATGAAGATATTCCATATAGACCCAGGCAAGCTACTACAATGGCGAGCCCGGCAAACAAGGTGAATACTTTTCTGAATTGTTGTTGGCCCCTGTATTGCGAGTTGAATTGTTCATCCATAAAGAAGTAATCAAATGTGCTTTCCGGAAAGATGCCCTTCCATACTTGCTGCACCTGAGCAAGGGTTGCAGATACATTCCCTGGCTGTAAGCTGGGTAAGTTCAACCGGATGGCTACGTAGGCAGCATCCCGGTAGTTTCCTTCAAAACACAATAGCATTGGATCATAGCTTTTCTCTACCGAATGATGATGGTAATTTTCGACTACCCCTATTATTTCCCTGGTTTCATTGAACCATTTTACCGGCTGGTTAACCGCTTCCTCTGGAGTAGAAAAGCCCAGCTGGTGCAAGGCAGCCTCATTGATTATCATTTTATCATGCTCCTCGGGTGTAGCGGCGGTTTTACCGGCCAGCAGTTTCATTCCCAGAGCAGAAACAAATTCTTCATCAATGGTATAGAGGAAATACCTGGGAGGACTGGGATTGGGATCGTCGAGGCGCTTGATAGAGCCGGTGGCAAAATTGAGCTCATACATGCCTTTTCCCGGTATAGCTTCTGTTACAGTTACATGCTGTATAGCTGCTAATTGCTTTAACTGGTTTTTGAGGCTGGCAAATTTAGTATCTGCAACTGAATCATTGCCTATTAGGCCGGGTGCGTATAAGACCAATGTCTGGTCTATATTCATTCCCAATGCTTTGCCTTGCATATAGTTGAGTTGCCGGTAAACCGTAAAAGTGCCTGCTACCAGTACTATGCCTGCCACAAACTGAAAAACCACCAGGCTTTTTCTTAGCGTAACCCCTTTTACGGAATGGGTAAGCTTGCCTTTCAGGATACTGATGGGTTTAAATCCTGATAAGAAAACAGCCGGATAAATTCCCGATAAACAGGCAGCAACTATAAAAACAGCAAGCCAAGCCAGCTGGAAATGGAGCTCAAGACTGTGTTGGGAAATGGGTTTACCCGTAAGCGTGTCGAACCAAGGGAGCAGCACCTGCACGGAGGTAATTGCTATGACAAAAGCAAGCATATTAATTAGTAGCGATTCCAGCAGGAACTGCCAGATGATATGAATTCTCTGCGAACCTACTACTTTGCGGATACCTACCTCTTTTGCCCGTTCTATGGCTCTTGCCGTAGATAAGTTAATATAGTTTATACAAGCGATCAATAATATAAAAACGCCTACTCCCATCAGCAGATACACAAGGCTTGCACTCCCGTTGGGCTCTGCCTCAAAGGTCTTGTTAGAATATAAATGAATATCCTGCAGGGGTTGTATTTCCATGTGTAGTTCTTCGTTGCCCGGGCCTTTCAGATACCTTTTGCTGAAAGCAGGCATTTTTGCAGTCAGGGCTTTGGCATCTGCTTTTTCATCCAGCTGCACATATACATAATCATTGTTGCCGCCCCACCGGTTATCCCAACCATTCCAGCCCTGAGAAGTGCCGTAGGAAATTACAAAATCCAGGTGCAGATGGGAATTAGCTGGCATGTTTTGCATAATACCGCTTACCATCAGTTCCTCTTGGTGATAGTTGTCCCGGTACTGCAATTGCTTACCTATGGGGTTAACATCTCCGAAATACTTTTTTGCAGCAGACTGGGAAATAACAACTGTGTTTGGCTTATCAAGCACCTGCTGTGGATTTCCCTGCAGCAGTGGAAAAGAGAATATGGTGAAAAAATGGGCACTGGCTAACCCTACCTTTTCTTCTCTAAAACGGATATTGCCCTGCGAAAAAACTGCTTTTTCAGCTAGTCGTATGTATGTGTGGTCTATCACTTCGGGGAAATCTTTCTGCATTACAGCACCAGATACATTAAATCCACAGGCATCTTCTACCCATAGCTTTCCATGGCTTGTCCCTACGACTGAGACCCGGTAAATCTGTTTGCCTTTTGCATGGAAATCATCATAGCTTAATTCAAAACTGCTATACCGAAGAATAATCAAACAAGCAGCCATACCCAAAGCCAGACCCAGGATGTTAAGGAAAGAAAACACCTTGTGACGCAGAATATTTCGGTAAGCAATGGTCAGGTAATTTAAAAGCATACAGGCTGGTTTGAAATAGAGATGAATTTACAGCTTAGTTTTCTTGCCAAGACAATGCCATTATTGTAATACGCTGTTTATTAGATATGTATAAGCAAATACTTTTCATTATATTTTTCTGTTGTTTCAAAATGAAACAGAAATTTGTTTCATTTTGAAACAATGATTTATAAAGAACACAGCGATGCTAATTTGCATTTTTACCTTGGCTTAGTTCATTCAAAGTTACTATAGGTTGTGTTGACTTTAAAACATTTATATCGGTTAGGTTTCGCTTCCTGTCTACTTAATGGAGTTTATTAATTTCCCCGGAATATTTCGAGTTAACATAGAGACTGCATTCACAAGAAAACGTTGGAAAAATTAAGCTGCTTTTTTATTGACTTTTCTTAGTAATTCAGGCAGTTCATAAGTAAATAAAATCGGGTGGATATTTTAACAACAATTTAATCGATTGAGTTATCAGAGTTTTGTGCGACATTATTTCTTATGTTACCTACGCTCTTATATTGCCTACGATTACTACATTTTATCAAGGGGTATACACTTACTTTGGAGGTCCGCCTCCCTTAAGACTGCCAATGACCTCATACACTATCATTCGTTATTTCAATTGTATTATAATTATTAGAGTACCCTTGCACGGAAGGTGGTATTTAAAGGTTTGAGTTACTACTGAAAAAGGGAGAGTAGAGAGAGCAGATGTAGACTATAAAACTATGTGAGTTTGACCAAAGGGGCATATCCTGAACCACTTACTTGTCTGCTTTCATCTGACCTTTGCTATTTATTACAAACTTTTTTCCATTAGGTAAGTAATACGTTAAACAAAAGAAAAATCCTAGGGAAAAACTAGAGTTGTTACTATCTAAAAAAAATTCTTAAAAATGTAACTATTGGCTGCAAATTTGCGTATAAAAAATATAATAATGCAAAAGTGTATATTTATAAAGGCCTTTATCAATGATAGAGGCTTTTTTATTGTTAACTCTCCTCTATCAAGTAGATTACCGTAGCACGAAATTACCACGATTGTCTCTAACACCAAACTAACAAACTATTTATTTCTTACGCTGAAGAATTGTTTTGTTACAATCTGTTATTTAGTAACAAGCTTGGAATAAGATAGCTAAAAAATAACCTCATACTAGTTAAGGTATGAAAGCACTTGTGGACAATATTATTTTACGCTTTGACTAGCTCCACTACAATTGTTTTCATGGATTATCCTATAGCTGCCAGGGCTACTCTTCTTCTATTACATATTTACACAAACAGTATAGTAATGGGTTTAAAATAATTGCCCTTTTGTTAATTTCAGAATCTAACTAGTAATCTGCTCTCTTTTACTCTACATTTTTAGTAGGAACTCCAAACAGAATTGTTGCAAACCATATTCTAAAATGAAGCCGTGGAAGGTGTTTCAATTAAATACGAACTCACCCCAACTATTGCAATTCTCTTGAACTAGTACCAATATTTATTTACAAAATCTATGGCAAAATTTTATTACGAGCTTCGGGATATCAGAAAAATGATTTAGGACATAATTTGCAATAGGCGGCCCCAAACAAATAGTCGCTGATGTATACGCCTTTATCACAACTGGTTTCCCGGTGACTAATCTTACGTTCATCAATCCTAAGCATGCAAAGCAGGTGATCTGTGAAGAAAGCAAAGCTACTATGTTAAGTTTTGGCTGGAAAGAGTAAACACATCCAGTATACTTAAGGCAGACAGTTATCCGAAACGGAAAGTTATTTTAACTAATCTATTAACTTTCGATGATAATCATTTTTTGTATTATCCGTCTATAGCTTTTTAATGATATACTCAAGGTGAAGAATTTGCTCATGTAAGTCTTTGATCTCTTTCTGTAAAGAAATCTCAACATCTACTAAAGTACTATTGATCAACCGTAAAGGTTTGATTACTTCTACATATATGCTATCAGCAATTTGCACTACTTTCCCTTGCCATAAAGGTGTAAGCTGGGAATAGTTCATGCCAAACAAGATTTGAGCAATCTTCTCCTGAATAGATTCTTTGAGATACATTTCTTATGTGGGTTTTGTTATCTACAGTTGCCTATAAGTCTTACTTTGCAGTACTAGCCTTATAAACACTCCGAATCGATTAAGTACACTAATGATCATTCATTTTTAACAAGATAAACAAACCTTCTTTAAGCAATAAAGTAAATGGGATCGAAAGCATAAAAAATGGGATGAACGCCCAAGTAGCAACACAAAGCAGTAGAACTCTGTGTTGCTTATATTAAAAGTAAGTAGCAAAGTAAGAATGGTTGCTTGAACTCTCCATTTGGAGTATCTCTATTTATAAAATTACCTTTACTAGTAATCCATTAGCCTCCTTTCATTCTGTATCCTATCCGGACAGATAGTGTCCCTAAATGGACAATTGTATAAATAAATATGACCTGATAAATGAGTTTAAATTACTGTAAGTCAATTGATTAAAAAATTGGCTATGTATTTGTTAGGCAAGTGAGAAAGATATCTATCTAATCACACTGATATAGTATGAAAGGAACCCAACTTGGAGAGTTTGAAGAGATTGTTTTGCTCACCATTGCTGCCTTGTACGATGATGCCTACAGTGTAGCTGTACTCGAAGAAATAGAACGCCGGATGGAAAGGTCAATGAGCATAGGTGCCATTCACCGGACCATGCAGCGGCTGGAAGAAAAAGGCTTGGTAAAGTCACGGTTTGGGGAGGCGACTACAGAAAGAGGAGGGAGGCGTAAACGGCTGTTCACCGTAACCCCTGCCGGAGAAAGATCGCTGGTAGAAGCCCGGACTTTGCGCAATAGTTTGTGGAATGCCATTCCTAAAACTGCTTTCCAAGGAGGTTTGTCATGAACAGCCATCCATCTACTAGGCCACCCCGTTGGGCAGAACGCTTGCTGGAATGGCTGGCGGCAGATCATCTACTAGAAGAAGTGCAGGGTGATCTACAAGAACTCTTTGAGAAGCGGCTGCAAACCTATAGCCTTCGCAAAGCCAGATTATTCTATGTACTGGATCTGCTAAAACTAATCCATCCCAGGTTATGGCGAAAAAAATCATCCACTACATCTCTCAATCCTTTTGATATGATTACTACTTATATAAAAATCGCCCTCCGGCACCTTGCTAAAAATATCGGATACAGCTTTCTCAATATGGGTGGTCTGGCTGTAGGACTGGCTGTGGCCATGCTGATCGGTTTATGGATATGGGATGAACTGTCGTTTAATAAAAATTACGCAAACTATACGCAGATTGCCAGGGTACTGGAAAACCAGACTTATAATGGAGAAATCGGCACCTTATGGGCAGCAGTTCCTCCGGTAGGAAATGCGTTACGTGCTCAATATGGCCATGATTTTAAGCATGTGCTCATGGCTTCTCATCCGCAACGGACTATTCTTTCAACAGGAGAGAAAAAATTAATAAAAAGTGGCTATTATTTCGAACCGGGTGTGACAGATATGTTAAGCCTGCATATGCTTTCTGGTACACGCAAGGGATTACAAGAACTTCATTCCATTTTACTTTCCCAGTCACTGGCAAAGGCATTTTTTGGAGGTGCTGATCCGGTGGGTAAGGTGTTGAAAATGGATAATAACCAAGCTGTAACTATAACAGGTGTGTATGAAGACATTCCGCAGAATGCCGATTTCAGCAATATGTTATTTATTGCTCCCTGGAGCCTGTATATCAGCAGTAATTCTTGGATTCAACAAGACGCCTGGTGGCAAAATGGTTTTCAAGCATATGTACAGCTGGCAGATCATGCAGATATAGCTAGCATTTCAGCCAAAATACGGGATCTTAAAAAGAAGGCTGTAACAGGAGAAGAGGCGCAAGCAAAACCTGAATTATTTCTTTTCCCTATGGCCAAGTGGCATCTGTATGCAGACTTTGAGAATGGGATCAGTACTAGTGGCCGCATTCAATTTGTGTGGCTGTATGGAATGATCGGAATGTTTGTGATTTTGTTAGCCTGCATTAACTTTATCAATTTAACTACTGCCAGAGCATCAATACGAGCCAAAGAAGTAGGTATCCGAAAGGCGATTGGTTCCTACCGCAGTCAGCTAATTGGGCAGTTCTTAAGTGAATCGATGGTAGGTGTAGCGTTTGCCTTTATAGGATCGCTGCTGCTCGTACAACTGCTTTTGCCCTTGTTCAATGACGTGGCTGGTAAGCAACTTTTCATGCCCTGGACTCATCCGGGATTCTGGCTGATTGGGATTGGATTTAGTATGTTCACTGGCTTGCTGGCTGGCAGCTACCCTGCGTTTTATTTATCAGCGTTTAAGCCGGTGAAAGCCCTCAAAGGTACGTTTCAGCCTGGCCGATTTGCTGCTACTCCCCGCAAGGTATTAGTAGTAGTTCAGTTTACAGTTTCAATTATACTTATCATTGGCACCCTGGTAGTGTTCCGCCAGGTCAGATTTGCAAAAGACCGTCCGGTGGGCTATGACCGGAATGGCCTAGTAATGATTGAAACGCCTACTAATGAAATTCACGATCATATTAGTGCGGTTCGTGATGAATTAAAAAAAGCAGGCGTGATTGTAGAACTATCAGAATCTCTCAATCCGATGACTGGGATGAGCTTTAGTGCCAGCGGATATGACTGGGGAGGTAATAGTTCTAATCCGGAATTAAGTTTTGGAACCGTATACATCGACCATACATTTGGCAAAACCGTTGGCTGGCAGTTTAAGGAAGGCCGGGATTTTTCCAGAGAACTAGCCACCGATTCTACAGGTATTGTCTTAAACGAAAGTGCTGTCAGGCAGATGGCCTTACAAGATCCGGTGGGTAAAACCATCCGGCAAACCGCCTATGGCAACACAGAAGTATATCATGTATTAGGGGTGATCAAAGATATGCTAATGGAGTCTCCTTACGAACCTGTCACACCTACCATTTACAAGATTAATCCAGGAAAAGGAAATTTTGCCAACATCCGGATACATCCACACATAAGTGCTTCCGAAGCACTCGGTAAAATCGAAGCTGTTTTTAAAAAATACAGTCCATCAGCACCCTTTGCATACACATTTATTGACGAGGCATATGCCATTAAATTCATTGAGGAAGAACGGGTAGGTAAACTTGCTACGCTGTTTGCTTGCCTGGCAATTTTTATCAGCTGCTTAGGACTGTTTGGATTAGCTTTATTTACTGCCCAGCAGCGCATCAAAGAAATTGGTGTCCGCAAAGTATTGGGCGCTTCGGTGATAGATGTGTGGTTGCTGCTTTCCAAAGATTTTGTCTGGCTGGTTTTGGTTGCACTGCTCATTGCCATGCCTGTAAGCTATCTGCTAATGAGTCGCTGGCTGGAGAACTATACCTATCGTTCAAGTATTGGCCCATGGATATTTTTCCTCTCTGGTATAGGAGCCTTGCTGATTGCTGTATGTACAGTGAGTTATCAGGCCATTAAAGCCGCTTTAAACAATCCGGTAAAATCTCTGCGAAATGAATAATGTTAATAAAAATACATTGCCTTCTCCACCACGCTGGGCAGAGCATTTTTTAGTATGGATAGCAGCCGATCATTTGCTGGAAGAAGTGCAAGGCGATTTGCAAGAACTCTTCGAAAAGCGCTTGCAATCCTATAGCATTCGCAAAGCCAGATGGCTATATGTATTGGATCTAGTCAAACTGATTCACCCCAGACTATGGCGAAATAAACCCTCTTTGTATCCACCACTCAATCCCATTGATATGTTTCAGCATTATTTATTACTCAGCTACCGGAATTTTGCCCGTTTCAAAAGTTCCTTCTTTATTAATCTGATCAGCCTTTCCACTGGCCTTGCCTGCAGCTTACTTATTTACCTGTGGGTACGGGATGAACTTCGGATGGATACTTTTTATGAGAAAGATGATCAGTTATACCAGGTAGTAGAAAACCGTGAAAGTGCCGATGGTCTGGTCACTTTCTGGACTACCTCCGGCCCAACGGCTACTTCTCTGGCAGAAGATATGCCTGAAGTGCAATATGCAGCCACTCTATTAGGTGGTAGAGGTAGGTATGTAGAGGCTACTTTCTCCGTGGGTGAGAAGAACATTAAAACCAAAGGGGGCTATGCCAGCAAAGATTATTTCCAGGTATTTTCTCACCAGTTCCTGAGTGGTAACGCCAGCAGTGTACTAGCTGATAAAAATGGCATTGTACTTTCTGAAACACTGGCAAAAAATTTATTCGGAACGACAGAGAATGTGCTTGGCAAAAGCGTTGAGGTCGATCATGACAAAGTATTTCAGGTATCTGGGGTATATAAAGATTTACCCAGCAACTCTTCGCAGCAAATGGAATTTATACTGTCCTTTGAAAAATTTGTGGAGGAAAACGATTGGGCAAATGCCTGGGGCAATACCGCTCCTTTTACGTATCTGCTGCTAAAACCAGGAACAGATATAGGGGCATTCAACCGGAAAATTGCGGGGTATGTAAAAACAAAAACAGAAGGCCAAATTACCCATCGTACCATGTTTTTAAAGCGCTTTTCCGAAAACTACCTGTATGGCAAGTATGAAAATGGAGTACTGGTAGGAGGCCGGATAGAATATGTTAAACTCTTTTCCATTATTGCACTCTTTATTCTGGTTATTGCGTGTATCAATTTTATGAACCTGTCTACAGCGAAAGCCAGCAGACGGTTGAAAGAAGTAGGCGTGAGAAAAACCATTGGCGCCAATCGCCTGTCACTGGTATATCAATATTTGGGCGAATCCTTGCTGATGGCTTTTCTGGCTATGCTCGCATCCGTTAGCATAGTCATGCTGTTTTTGCCCACATTCAACGAAATCACCGGAAAAGAATTAAGTCTTTCGCTCGATCCAACGCTTATTACCAGTGTGCTGCTTTTAACTGTGTTCACCGGAATTGTAGCTGGAAGTTACCCCGCCTTATATTTATCAGGTTTCCATCCGATAGCTATGTTAAAAGGCAAACTTCCTACTTCGGTAGGCGAGTTATGGATACGCAAAGGACTAGTGGTATTTCAGTTTTCTCTTTCTATCATTTTAATTGTAGCCGTACTGGTAGTGTATAAGCAGATCGAATTTGTGCAGAATCAGCATCTGGGATATGAGAAGGAAAATTTAATCTATATTACTATAGAAGGAAAATTATACGATAAAGGCACCCAGGAAACCTTTATAGAAGAAGTAAAAAAGCTGCCTGGAATAGTGAATGCTTCCAGTATGGGGCATAGTCTTACTGGTCATAATGGAGGTACTTATGGCATAAAATGGGAAGGGAAAGATCCCAATGATAAAACAGAATTTGAAAGCGTTTCGGTGAACTATGGCACCATTGAAACCATGGAGGTGGATATGCTGGAAGGCCGTTCATTTTCCAGAGAATATGGGGCTGATAGTGCAAAAATTATTTTCAATGAAGCGGCCATTAAATTTATGAACATGAAAGATCCCATTGGGAAGGTTATTAATCTCTGGGGGAATGATATGCAGATCATTGGAGTAGCCAAGGATTTTCATTTTGAATCGCTGCACGAAAAAGTAAAGCCGCTGTTTTTTAGATTAGCCCCAAGAAATACTCGGTTTATTATTGCCAGAGTAAGTGCCGGGAAGGAAAAAGAGACCATAGAAGGGTTGCAGAAATTATACACGGCATATAATCCGGGCTTTACCTTTGAGTACAAATTTTTAGACCAGAACTTCCAGGCTTTATACGAAGCAGAACAACGGGTTTCTAGTTTGTCTAAATATTTTGCCGGACTAGCTATTCTCATTTCTTGTTTAGGATTGTTTGGATTGGCGGCATTTACAGCTGAAAGAAGGAGAAAGGAGATAGGTATCCGGAAAGTTCTGGGTTCCAGTCAGTTGGGTATTGTGTATTTGCTCTCCAGGGAATTTACCAAAATGGTAATTATCTCAATAGTGATTGCCTTGCCGCTAAGTTATCTGCTACTAAACTACTGGCTGGATAATTTTGCTTTCAAGATTGACCTGGAAGCCTGGTATTTTGTGAGTGCTGGAATTGTGGCTTTACTAATCGCTTGGTTAACGGTAGGTTCGCAAGCCATGAAAGCAGCCAGAATCAATCCTATTCACACACTCAGAAGTGAATAAAGTAAGCAAAATGTAATTGCTTTTACCACACAACTGTTAAAGCGTAGATATGGGCAAGAGGGAAAGCAGTATAATTTAAAATCTTATTGAGTAACTTAATTATTTCCCCTCTTGCCCAACCTAATGTCTCTGTCATAATAATAGAGGAGCCGTTTATTTAACTACCTGAGCAAAGTCCCTGTTAGTGGTCTGTTGTTTCCTCAATGCTTTTCGGTGTTTGTTACCGGGGTTTCGCCCGTTTCCGGATTGCTCTCTTCACTGAAAAATTTGCGCGTTGATCTGTTTTGGTCAATCAATGCATATTCGATAATGCGTTTTACTGCTTGCTCAACCTCACCTCCATTATAGTTAGTGAAGTTCTACGCCATCAAAGCCTGCTTCCATGGCATTTTTGGCAGCTTGGCCATACTCTTTTATGGTTTGTTTACTTTGTTCAACACTTATCTCCTGAAGGGTCTCATACTCTTTTAAACCTTGTGAAGTGAAATGTTACACACCTTTGATGGGTAATGCAGAAGGGGCAAGTGGCAATTATTCCATTTCTGTCTATGGAGTGCCCTACACTACCTGTGTGCCAGAGCTGCGCCACCATAAGCCCGCCATTCTCATGAACCGCTTTTGTCACTTTCTTCCAGGCTTCTATTTGCTCTTTTGTATAAAAGCCAGGGGTAAGCGGGCTACCGGTTGCCTACTCCCTAATTCTAATGGCTTCTGTGAATATCAGCCCGGCTCCTGGTCATGGCAGACATCACCATTCTGTTTTTTGAAGTTAGATTGCCTACCTGTATTTGCTCAAGTAATTTCATTATTTTGCTCTTTTAATTGTTACTGATTATTTAGTGTAGGCAGGTAAGTACACTTGCGTTGCAAATTCTTCTGCTGTGGTAGGAGTGGTAGTGGAATCATCTCTTTTTTGATAATTCATAAAACCTGTTTTTATGGCTGTTGCCATTCCAAGTAAATTATCGACGAAGTCTGCGGAAAAACCATTGCTTAAAAATGCTTGCTTAGCTTGCTCAACCGGGAATTGAACATAGGGCAGATCAGGCTTGCCAATTGCATTACCTAAGATGCTTGTAAACTCTCTATAGGTATAGTCTTTAGGACCCATAACTGCATGAACACTTTTACCAGTGAAGTCAAGATTTGCTAAATGACTGGCTGCCACTTGGGCAACATCTTTTGTAGCGACCATGGGTATGGCATGGTCACCATCTGCTGCTGTACCATTGATTCCCATTTTCTTAACTACCCCAATGGTTCGTAAGAAGTTTTCCATAAAGTAGGCAGAACGAATGTGCAGTACATTCACATCGGTTAACTGATTGAGTCTGACTTCTTGCTCAGCAGTACCACCCATCATCCCATTGCCTTCATGCATGTGAGATCCGACACTGCTCATATTTACTATGTATTGAATGCCTGAGTATTCAATCGCTTCGATTAACTTACTTGTTACTTGTCTCTGGTAGGCTCTTGTATTTTCAGCCTTCACATTATCAGGTAATAACACGAACGCACTATCCGCATTTTTAAAGGCGCTTGTGAGCGTTTCAACATCAGTGATATCACCTGCCATTATTTCTGCACACCTACGGCGGTATTTCTCTAATTTATCTGTGTGCCTGGCAATCAATGTTACCTGATGACCTTCATGTAAAAGGATTTCTGGAATTTTACTGCCAACTGTTCCTGTGGCACCGAGTACTACTATTCTCTTTTTCATGTTTTTATTTTTTTAGATTGTTTATTAAGTATGCTACAAAGGTGGTTTGCTAAAAGAGGATAAACTTGTATCAGATCACTGTTCTTCCAGTGGCTTACTACATATTATTGTTGCAGATGGCTACTGTACATTCCTTCGTCAAAATGAAGGGGCATTTGTTTGTGTGATCAGTAATACTATATCGCTTGTTTGAAGGGCAGTGAATACTGGGTTTTCCTTTTCTATCAGCACACTTTCTCCAATAGTGAGGTGTATATTTTCATTTACCTGTATTTGTCCATTGAATACATAAAACAGGAAGGCAGCATTTTCAACAGGCACTTTGGGCAAAAATGCTTCCTCGCCTTTTTCTAAGCGCATATCCATTACCCAGGTAGTAGCCTTCGTATGTCCAAAGGATAATCATCTTCTTTACCGGCTACTTTACGCCACTCGTTGTTGCTGTACACCTCTTGTAATGGATGAAACTGTACCTGAGGGTTTAGTCCGGCCTCTTTTGGTCTGATAAAAGTTAGTAACTCTTCTAACACACCCCCTTCTTCAAGCGCCTTTTCTTGGTGGTAAAAATTTGCACCTGCATTCATCATCATCCATTTTTGATTGGATACTGTGTCTGTCAAGCCTTCAAAGTCAAGATGCTGCACCTTTCCACTTCGCAGATAGGTAAGTATTTCATCGTCTTTATGTGGGTGCATAAAAATAGGGGTAGCAGGTGTAATTCTGGCATGGTCAATCCTACCGATGGTATAAAAGCCAGTATCTTTTAGTTGTGGACGGATAAGTCCAGGATACAAAATTTGTATGCCAAATCCACCATGCCCTTTCTCATACTTGATGGTAGTATCAATTTTCGTTAACATGTTTTGATTGTTTATATGAGATGTAAAGGTGGTTTACCGCAAGGCGGAAAACGTGTACCAAATCACTATTCCGAGTGGGGTCTTAACTTATTTCAATGGCCACTTTGCCGATGTAACCACCTTGTTCTGCGAATTGATAGGCTTGTTTAGTTTGAGCAAAGGGAAACACGTGGCTAACCTGAATTTGTAGTCCATTGCGGATTGCAGCAGACAACAAATCCATATTTTTTGCGGAAGGTTTGGAAAGGATTACAATGTGCTTTTTACTGATAAACAAATTTTTGAAAAGTGCGGTGGGAATTTCAATAGGCTTGGGAGTTGGATTTAAAAACAATGCCTTGGGTTTCATAATTTGTCTGGCATTTGTATACCCCATTTTGCCTGATAAATCTACCACCACATCATACCTGCTTTGTTGAGAAAGTATATTTTCTTTGGTATAATCGACCACCCTGCCAGCGCCCCATTTTTTGGCAACATCCATGGCTTTTGTGCTCGTAACGGCTGTTACCTTCGCTCCCTGTTGTTTGAGTAATTGTAATAAGATCATACCCAGGCCACCTGTTGCCCCATTTATTAAAATCTGAGAATGAGCAGTGATATTGCCCATTTTTTGTAATATCTCAACAGCTGCAGCGCCAACAACAGGAACAGAGGCAGCCTGGGTAAAACTGAGGTTAACAGGTTTTTTCCAAACCGATGATGCAGGAATGGCTATATATTCGGCTAAAGCACCCTCTTTCATCGTATTTGCTACTACGCCAAATACTTCCTCTCCTTTTTTGAAGTTAGTTGCAGCAGTTCCTGCCTCTTCTACAATACCGGCAAAATCAACCCCTGTATGCTTTGGAAATGTTGACCCAGACATTAGTTTCATCTCACCCTTTCTAATTTTCCAATCCATTGGATTGATTGAAACTGCTTTTACTTTTATTAAAAGGTGATTTGCCTGGATTGCAGGCTTAGGTTCTTCTATGGTTTGTAAAACGTCTATGCCTCCAAACTTTTGATAAACTATGGCTTTCATGGTGCTATTTTTAAGTGTTTACTGATAGCACAAAGTTGAAAATAGCCTGACTAATAAACTTGTATCAGATCACTGTTGTGTTTTAAGGCTTTGGGTGGCATGCCAAACATTTCATACATGTACTTGTTGAATTGAGGTAGGTCGTAAAATCCTGCCTCAAAGGAGATCTCCGTCAAGCTTTTGTCTTTGTCTGAAAGGATAAGATAAACGGCTTGGCGTAACCGTGTCCACAATAGATACTTAGACAAACTGCTGCCTGTTTGTTGTTTGAATAGGGAAGCTAAACGGGATGGGGAAAGAAAAACAATATCCACAAATGTTTGCGGTGTGATATCTGGCTGAAAGTAATTAGCCTTGATGTATTCCACTATTTTTATCACTCTCTCGTCGTATTGAGTGGTTGGTAGTTTAGAAAGTAACGCATCAATAATCGTGTGAATATTAAATGTATCCTTTCCTGTTTGGAAAAAAGCACTTGTTTCGGTTGGAGAATTAAAAACGAGGTGGTTCTGATGGGTAGCAAACCTACTTGCCAGTTCTAAACCAACCGTTGAATAAGGCTCTATGTTCAACACATTCAGTGTCCCTTTTTCGGCAACGCAAAAATGTGGAACGTGTGGTTTAATTAAAAACCCATGAATGCGTTCGTGCGGCTGTCCATCAATGGTTGAAGTGAAGGGAGTATCATTGGATAATACTATTTGATAGGCAGAGTGATGGTGAATCTCTACCGTAAGATTAGATGCTCTTAGCCCAAGAATATAGGGGTTATGTACTTGTTTCTTCATCAGGTTTTAATTGTCCTTACTTTTATTTTCATGTAGCCCATTAATCCCGCAACACAGCGCTGTATGTAATAGGTCAACACGAATGTATAACAAATATTGTCGAAGGCTCAGGGTCATTTTAGAGCTACGGATGTGGTTCTTCTACCCAAGTGCTCCATTATTGAATAGTCTAAATTGTTTTTCATATAGCTGTGTTTTTGAATTCACAAAGCAAATTTGAGTTGATGCAAGATGGTATAATAGCCTAATAAGGCGTAAAAACAGTCCTATTCAACAGCATTCATTGAAGATCGAATTTGCCTGATTTATTGTCTCCTATGAATAGTATGTTTTGTTGAATCTACCGATATTTGGTTTATTACCACCTATAACAATATGGAAAATCAGAAAAAGCGTCCCATTACTTTGAGTCCAGAAGATGGAGTAAGCATCTCCCTAGTAGGCAACACCTACCGAATCTTGGTTAGTGGAAAAGATACTGGCGGAGCCTTTGCCACCATTGATATGCTTGTTCCTCCCGGTGGTGGGCCAGGGCCACATGCCCATGCAGATTTTGAAGAAACCTTTTATGTGATTGAAGGGGAAATAGAAGTAAAATCTGAGTTTGGTAGTTACACAGCTTCCAAAGGATCATTTATTGCTATCCCGAAAGGGGGTGTGGTGCATGCGTTTAAAAATAAAACCAACCAGATGGCACATTTGCTTTGCACGGTGGTACCTGCAGGACTGGAAAATTTCTTTGAAGAGGTTGGGCAGCCGGTTGCTGTTGGCCAGCTGCTTCCTCCAAAGCCTATGGATGAAGCCTATCTGAAGAAATTACAGGCTACCGCCCAAAAGTACGGACAACAAGTATTTCCACCGGATTATCTTGGCTAATGATCAGCTAGGAATAAGAAAACCGCTTCGGGTTTAGCCTATAATGCTTTTCAAACAGCCTGCTGAAGTGGCTTAGATTAGAAAGACCTAATTTATAGCCAACCTCTGCAACAGAATACTTGCCTTGTTTCAACAGCAATGCGGCTTCTTCTATTCTGGCTTGCTGGTAGTAATTGTAGATGGTGCTGCCAAACATTTGCTTGAAAAGTTGCTTCAACTTTGTTTCTCCCATAGCCCCAATTTGTGCAAGTTCAGCTAATATCGGAGAAACACTCAGGTCCTGGAGAATCTCACTGCGTACATACAGCAGTCTTTCCGCATCAGCACGGTTGATATTTTGGTGCGGCTCACATTCACGCAAAGACAATTTGTGGAAAAGAAATAGAAAAGTTCCTTACAAGACAAACCAATTATAAAGTCTGTTGGCTTCCAATAAAGTCCTTAATGAACATGACTTAATAATTCACTAACTTTCTTTCTCAGTACAGGATCATTTTTTATACTAAGAGCTATATTGTAAAAGCTGATTGCATTTTTACTATCGCCTTTTCTTGTATATAAATCTCCCATCGCTATATACACTACCGGACTTTTATGAAAGTTCTGCATATTTAGTTGAAATACACCTTCTGCTTTATCCAGCATAGCACTTTCCAGATACGAATGGCCTAATCCATTAATAAACTCTTCAGGAGGCAATACCGTGTAACCCATTCTTGCAGATATATGCTGGTAGTGTGCTGTAAGGGCAGAATCAACATCGAATGCGGGGTTGAATAATTGCTCAAAGGAAGTAAACTGATGAAAATCAAATATAAACCGGAATGCGTAGTATTCGCCAATCAAAGGAATAGAATTATGTCCTTCTTCTTTGTAGTAATCGTATTTCCAGCGCAACCCATTTGCTTTGTTAACCCTGAGTAAATCAGCAAAATCCAGCTGGCTGCTGAGTAACAGGGTATAGTCATTTTTTTCTTTTCTCAGCTCGGCTGTATCTTTATCGCTCCGGATGGCATTGGCTACGGCCATATACAATGTTTTGTTGTTGAATCTTTTTTCTTTCAGCCGCTGCTGCGCTTGTTTTACCAGCAGGGATTCGTCCCACCACAGGCTAGCATCCAGTGCTACATACGAATTAAACATATCTGTATGATTGAGCAAGGTATTTACTACCATCATACCTCCTAAAGAGTGGCCAATCAGCATCCGGTAGGGAGCTGTGGGATAGAGAGAATCTATATAAGGAAAAAGTTCTTTTTCAATGAAAGCAGTAAATTTTTCCCCGCCTCCAGAGTTTTTGGCAAATTCTGGATCCACAGCAAACCCAGTTGTTTTATGGGTAATAGTTAAATCTCTGGTGCGGTCTGTATTCACAATAGCCACCACTATCATTTCCGGGCAGATAGTATTACCGTTGGTAGCGCTCAGCTGGTGTATTAAGCCGCTCAATGCATGAAAATGTTCCTCTCCATCCAGTACATACGCTACCGGGTACTTCTGTGTGGCTTTTTCTTTGGTCAAATTTTTAGGTACATGTACCCATACTTCTCTTTTTTCATTGAGGATTTTAGAATATATAGTTGCTTTGTTTCCAATAGTCAGGCTTGTGCTAGCGTCCTGTGCATATACGCTGGAAAACAGCAGTGTGCACAGAAAGAGAAAGAAGAGGTGAAGTGATTTCATTTTGTCTGGTAAATTTATTGAATGATTTAGTGTTGTTTTACAGGGATGTATTAACTAATCTGCAGGCGTTTTATAGTGGTAGAAGTGTCACTCTTTTTTGTATGAATGATGGAAACAATGGCCAGTAAAGACCAGGCAATTGTTGAATAGACAAAAACAATATTGAAGGGCAAAGACACCCCACTCAGCAATGTTCTGGTAGTCAGTGCAAAAGGTAACCAGAGTCCGGCTATTAAAGGAACAAACCGTTGCCATCCTGGCAATCCTTTAGATACCATCACTGTGATACCTACAATCAGCATGATCAGGTTGCTGATTGGCCAGAATGAATCCAGTATAAGCATAGGCAATGACCTGTCCTGTGGCGAAAAGAAAGCATACACATTGGATACATTGGCCAGAAATAAAGTGCCCAGAATTACCCGTAGAATATATTTTCCAAAGCGGCTATGGCCGGTAGCCTTTATCCTGCGGAAGACTTCCATACTGCACATCCATCCGGTAATGTATATAAAGCCATATACTCCATAGAACCAGCCTCCTGCCAATTGCGGATAGGTTTTTTCTACTATGTTGCCAATGAGCAGGCATGGCGCACCCATTAGGGCAAGCGTGCCCAGGAATCGATTGTTCATACGTTTTGATTTTAGTTTATTTGTTTAGTAAGAATGGGAAAGAAATCAATAATTTATAGCATGTACCCTGCTTCAGCCACCCAGCCACTTTTTGAATTCAGGAGCCCGGTCGCGGCTAACATATACATCTTCTTCTGTGGCTGGTTTCAGTACTACTTTGTATTTTCCATTAAAATGCACGTATACATTGCTAATGCTGCGTCTTTCGGCCAGATATTGTCTGGAAACACGGAAAAAACGGCTAGCAGCTACCTGGTCTTCAATTTCTTCTAGTGAATAATCGAGGGAATAAATGCGGTTATCAACCGTTTTCAAAAAAGAAACCCGTTCTTGACTATAGAAGTAAGCTATATCTTCTATACTGACAGAAATAAGCCTTTGTCCTTGTTTTACCAGAAAGTGCTCTCGGTGTGTAATGGGTGAAGTAACGGTGGTTCGGCGCAGCTCCTGTAGCAGCTCATCTACATTAATCGAGCGGCTTGGAGCATATGCTTTTTGCAGCTGTTCAAATTTATCCAGGCTTCTTTTCAGTTCATCGTATACAATGGGTTTCAATAGGTAATCTATGCTATGCACTTTAAATGCCTGCAGGGCAAACTCATCGTAGGCTGTCGTAAAAATTACCGGGCAGGTTACGTCTACTTCTTTAAAAATCTCAAAGCTCTGACCATCTACAAGTTCTATGTCCATTAATATCAGGTCGGGCATCGGCTGAGTACGTAAATAGGCTACACTCTCTTCTATACTGTCGGCCATACCCACAATATGGGCATTGGGTAACAATTGATGCACCATTTCCTGCAGGCGTTGTGCGGCTACAGTTTCGTCTTCAATAATAAATACTTTCATCACTGTAAGCGTTTAATCGTGAGTTGGTTTTAGTAGGGGTACTTTTACCGTAAAAGTGTTAGCTTCCTGAAGAATCAACACTTGTGGCTGGCTAAGCAACTGGTACTTGGCAGAGATATTAGCTAACCCCATACCGTTGGAGGCTACTGCCATCCGTTTGGGTTGTAAGTTATTTCGTATCACCAACCAGTTGCTTTCCTCTATATGTATGTCTACCTGCAAGGGTTTGCGCGAAGAAACCTGGTTGTGTTTTACCGCATTTTCCACTAGAATTTGTAAGGTAAGGGGTGGAATCAGGTAATTCAAGTATTTTTCCGGCACCTCAATTTGTAGGAAAAGCCCTTGCTGAAACCTGGTTTGCAGGAGAAAAAAGTAAGCTTTGGTAAATTCTATCTCCTGCCCGAGCAAAATCAGTTCCTTCTCATTACTTTGCAACAGGTAACGGTACACTTTAGAAAGTTGAGCAATAAAGGTGACTGCAGCCGTGGTGTCTTTTTCTACTAATGCTGTTAACGTATTAAGGCTGTTGAAAAGAAAATGTGGTTTAACCTGGTTTTTGAGTGAGTCCAGTTGAACCATCACATTGATTTTTTTAAGGCCTTCTGCTTCTTGTACAGCTTTTTTCCATGCTTCCATAAAAAGTAGTAGTTCATAAAAGGCAGCTACTAGTATCCCATACAAAAACCTGTCGAACAAGCCAAAAACCAGATAGGCAAAGGGTCCATCTATTTGAAGTGACACACCAAAAACAGCAACCATGGTAAGCATATAGGTGATGCCATTTATTATCAGCACCAACAGGGCTTCTAGGGCAAACCTTTTTCCCGAAAGTTTACCCAGGGTAGACCACCGGTTATAATACATCACTACCGCTCGTGTACCCTCCCAAACCAGCACGGCTGTCAACAGAGAAAAACCGGTATTACTCCAGAACTCCTGCCAGGAAAATGCCTTGTCTCCAGACAACATGGAAGCACTTGTAAAACTCCAACGCAAAACCGAAATAACTAAAATTCCAATGATGCGAATGCGGATGTTACTGGCTAGATTCACTATGTTTTTTGTTTAGTAATACAAAGTAAATAGAATGGCTTTATCTGGCAAATAGTAGCGTTTACCACTGGCCTAATATTGGATACCACCTGTAGAAAAAGTTGATTGAGCCGTATATGATCTCAACTTATCGCTTGCTTTCACATACACAGGCATCTGTATCGGTAAATGCTTTATCACTTACAGGATACCTTTTTCACGTTAAACTAAGGGAGTTTTATGCCTCTTCTTCTCTGATGATTTGGAAACTGATAGGATGTTTTAGCTACGATGTAATCGAGAGGGTACGGAGGCAATATAGCCGAATGTACCGAACGTTGTTCAATAGGCTAGTAGAGTTAATATCCACGTACACTTACTTTCTTCATCACCTTACACATCTTTTCAACACTGGTAAGGCGAGAGCCGAAGCAAGCCAACGTAGGTGTAAAGCTCCTTGTACCCTATATAAAGCTTGATATTTCCCATATCCCTAAAAAAATGCTTACTGCTTTTTGGACCTGCAGTCGAACGTTATGCTGGAGCTAGTACTAACGTGGTATGGCTCCATGCCATCCTATCAGCATCGGGTCCAGGTATCTCTTGAAGAGAATGCAGGCTGTAGCACTGTTGTGCTTTATCAAGTTTACCAATCTTAAGAACTGCTCAAAGAATCCAGACACAAGACAATTATCAGCAAATCAAAGAGTACGGGTTAATCATAAGTTTCTACAACTCATGCACCACATCCTACGGCCTGTAGGATAAGCCTTGGCTACAGCACATTTACCCCCAATCTTTGCATCATACAGCTAATAAATAACAAGCAAACAATAAACACACTACCATGAAAAATGTAAGAAAAAGTATATCAGCTCTGCTGATTATAGCCTTTGCCGTATTTGGTTGCCAGCCTGAAGCACCCAATCCAGTGGGAAGTTCTACACCTCCCCCAGATACTACTAATTCGACACCGCCTCCTCCAGGCGAAGGTAATCCCACAAACCCCAATACTCCATTTACCACGATTCCGGATGAACTGGTGGGTACCTGGTATGCCGAAAATAACTCCAATCCGATGACCACTAACTGGGAACAAGGTACTTTTCAGGGAGAAGAAAGCTTACGCGAATACCGGACAATGGTCTTTACTAAAGATGGTAAAAATGCCATCGAATATACTTCTCAAGTGTATAAGAACACAGATGAAGTAAAGCAAATCATGTTCAAAAGAGTAGGTACGTTGGAATATAAAACTAATCCTACTTCGTTAACTTTTCATGTACAGTCTGGCAGAGTGCGTTATTTCAGCAGTAGCTACACAGGCTATAAGGAAAGCGATCTGGTAAGTGCAGAATGGCCTACTTATCTAAGCGTACTGGTTAATCCGGAAGCTACTACCTATAGCAATGCTACCAACTACTTAACAGCCCAGAGAAGCAATGGCGCCGGGCAGTATTCTGTGAAATACACAAAGGCAGATGGTAGCAAACCTACTAATCCGACACCTGATCCGGGGAGCTTATATTCTACTCCTCCAGCTACAGGTACTTATATTCAAATAGCTGATAAATATTATCCAACTGTCACCATTGGTGAACAGGAGTGGATGGCGGTCAACTATGCCGGTACAGGTGGAATGAAAGATTCTCAAAAAGCACACTATGGCACCTTCTACAAGTTTATGGACATAAAAGATATACCAGTACCTGCAGGCTGGCGTATACCAAATAAACAAGATTATATCAAACTCTTGCAATCCCAAAATCTTGTTCTTACCCCCTGGGAGTCTACTGATGGTGCAGATCTGGCTTCTAAAAAAATGTTGGGCCAACTGATGGCTACCTCCGGCTGGCTCAAGCAAGATGGCTATGCTACCAACAAGTCAGGTTTCAATGCTGTGCCAGCCAACTACAAAGCACAGGATGCTAAACCTAACGGAGAAGGCACCAGATGTTTCCTGTGGACCTCTGAGATAGATGCAAGTGAAAATCCTATTGCTTTCCAGATTGTGCAGCTAAGCGGAGAGACATATGCTTCATTTCTTGCGCTTCCCATGGGCTACTCTCCCCAGCATGTACCGGTACGCTTAGTTCGGGATAAATAAGCCCTCTCCGCTAAGTGTTATTTATCCGATAGGTATTCAAGCCTACATATCCGCAAGTTTACAGGAATGTTTATTGGCCGAAAGCATTTGAAGGCGGATATGCCATTGGCATGATGAGATAAGAAGATACTGGTCAAGACAATGGCAAGAAATCAATCCAACAGTTGAATCAGTGGGATTTAATGAAAAGGGGAATGGAAGTTTAAAGACGACCTTACACCACTCATCCAAATAATACAAGTGTAGAGTGTTGATCTATGTCAACCTTTTTATTTACCATACCTCATTGGATTGCAGCTGTGGGTAGTCGTAGTTTTGTTAAAATTTACGATTACCCACAGCTGTATACCTAAAATTTGAATTTACTACGATGAGTTACACAATTGGCATTATAGGTTCAGGAAAAATTGGGCGTGCATTAGCCACGCATTTATCCAAAACGCAGTATAAAGTATTGGTCACTAACAGCCGGGGCGCTGAGTCACTAAAAGAAATGGTAGCCTCTATCGGAGGTTCCTTAACGGCAGCTGACTTTGCAGAAACCATTAAACAGGCTGATGTCTTATTTCTGGCTGTGCCCTGGAGCGGCTTGGAGGAAGTCGCTAAGAAAATCGCAAACTATAGTGGGAAGATCCTGGTGGATGCCACCAACAATATTATTTCGGTCAGTCCTTTTCAATTGGCAGATACTGGTAGTAAGACAACAGGCGAATATGTGGCAGGCTTATTTCCTACACATCACTTGGTCAAGGCATTTAACACCCTCGCTGCGGCTACGCTTGCCCTTCCCCCACAAAGTAACATCGGAACCAGGGTGATTGTCATTAGTGGTGATGAAAACGATGCAAAAAAAGTAGTAGCCGACATTGCCAAAGCAATGGGCTTTGAGCCGATTGACATTGGAACTTTGAAGGAAGGTGGCAAACTTCAGGATGTAGGCCAGGCCTTTTCCGGCGTTGAATTACTAAAAGTAAAAAGGTAAGTCCATGGCTTTGCAAAATGCAGAAAATTATACTAATTAATTGTTGAATAAACCCAGTTCATCTATGGAAATCAAGCAAACAGATAATGGAAGAAAAGGAATGTTTTATATCGAAGTCGACGGAACTGTTGAAGGTGAAATGACTTATGTGTGGGCAGGCGAACACCAATTCATCATTGACCATACCGAAGTTAGCGATAAACTGAAAGGAAAAAATGCCGGCAAACAGCTGGTGCATAAAGCTGTCGAATTCGCAAGGGAAAAACACATTAAGATAGTACCACTCTGTCCTTTTGCCCGCTCCGTCTTTGAAAAGATTCCAGCGTACCAGGATGTTCTTGCTTAATCAAAAGGGTTGACCTACATCAACATTTTGCTGTCAAAGCATTACGTACTTTGGAGCATCAAAACTATACAAGGAACCTTCCTGTTTAGGAAGGTTTGTATTTGAACCGGACTATTAAACAAATACCGCACTTAAACCATGAATGATCAGTTACTCAAAACCCTTCAGGAAGTGCACCTGGCAGTTTGGAACGAAAAAGATCGAGCCAAGCGAGATGCACTTATACAAACTATCTATGCAGACAATATAAAAATGTATGATAAAGAATTTGTCCTTCACGGCAATACGGAGGTATCAGACTTTATTGGAAAGCTGCATACCGATGACCCGGATTTTAATTTCTCCGCAGCAAAACCTATGGAATCTATACAAAATGGAGCCCGGTTATATGGGCATATCCGTACCGGGCAAGGGGTGTTGCACAGCATGGACTTTTTTATTTTAGAAGAGGGAAAGGTGCTGCACCTGTATGCGTTTATGGACATGCCATAACTAGGCGTAAAAACCTTAATTAATTAGAATTTACGTGTTTGTTATTCATTCAAGTCCTGTAAAATGAGTGCAAACCAGTGGTTCAGTGTTGAATTATCAAAGAGTAAGCTTGCAGAAACTTTTAGCCATGTATTGAGTAAGCCGGTATAGTATCAACCTTTTCTTTTGATACTTTTCAAAAACAGGCTGGCGATGAAACAACCACTATGTTCAAGTGGTTTGAAACAAGTGGGTACAGCGTCAACTTAAGGGAATTGTAAAAGATATTCTTTCCACTCAAGTCAGCCGAAAATTATTTGAAAAAGCATTGGCGTAAATCATAATCTACTGTTTGGGTAGTACTTTAATTTTACTTTTTATTATACATGATCTCTCCATATTTACCCTGATAATAATCATTATAAGCCAGGGAAATTTCATGCTGCGTATTCATAACAAATGGTCCTCCAGCAACAATGGATTCAATATAGGGTTCTCCACCGAAAAGGATAACATCCAGGGGCAGGGTAGATATATTTTTTACCTCTATTGCTCCGTCATTTATTTCAAACACCAGTAAATCGCCTGCCTGATAGTCTGTGTCATTAACAACCGCTTCCTGCATGGGAAGGAAAGCAGCGTATTCCATTTGCCTGCTTGTTTCCAAAGAAAAAAGGTAGCCTCCTTCCAAGTGCAGGTGATATATAAATTGTTTGGTGTAGGAAGGAATCTTTGAGGAAAGCTCTTTGTATTCTCCAGCAATAATCTTTAACCAACCACTTCCGTTTGCCAGTTCTTTCAGCGGTATTTCGTTGGCTTGTAAGGGCAGATAGGCTGCCTCTTCTGCCTTGTTTCTAGCCGGAAGATTGATCCAAAACTGAAAACTGTGCGTGATCAATTCTTTCGCCAAAGGGTCTATAGCCATGCTTTCATCATGAATGATGCCGTTTCCCGCTTTCATCCATTGCACTCCGCCGGAGTGAACTTTTGCATGATGGCCTTTGCTGTCATAATGTTCGGCTTCTCCGTTCAAAACATAAGTTAACGTAGCAATACCTCTGTGTGGGTGTGGCCCTGTTCCTTCTGCTTTCTTCAGCAGGCTATCCTTGGTATGCTTGGTTGGCAGCAGATGATCGAGAAACACGAAGGGTCCAATCGCCTGGGTATACCGGTTAGGTAATAGCCTGTCAATTTTATATCTGCCAATATCTGCCCTTTTACCCTGGGATACGATGGTGATTTTGTTTTTTAAGTCCATGGTATATCTTATTAAGTTGTTATATAACTATATATTAGGATAAAAATACCAATCGCTTGTGTACTTGAACGATGACATTAAGCAAAAAAGAACGTTGACCTATGTCAACGTTTTTCAACCAGAAAATTCCTTGATTATTTTTTTACAGACTGATGACGAATACGGCTAAGCGTTTCTTTGGTTATACCTAAGTAGGAGGCAATGATGTGTTGAGGAAAACGCTGTATAAACTCAGGGTATTGTTTAATTAGTTCTTCATACCGGTACTCAGCAGTATAATTAATGGAAGAGTGTAGACGCTTCTGAATAGCCATATGATGATAATCATCCAGCTTTATCCGCATTTCCTTAAATGCAGGAATATTATTCACCATTTCGTAATAGCCATTCGCCTTTGGTAATAACAATAAATGAGTTTCTTCCCAGGCATCTATATTGTAAATAGAAGGAATTTCTTTATGGAAGCTCTCCCGGTCAGCCGTCCACCAGTTTTCAATACACAAGTTTAGCACATTCTCATACCCCTTCTCATCAACCGTATATTGGCGTGTAGCTCCCTTTACAATAAATGCGATGTATTTACACACATCTCCTTCTTGTAAAAGAAACTGTCTTTTCCTTAATTTTTTAGGAATAAATGCTTCCTTTAGTAAGCTGACATCCTTTTCAGAGAGAGAGATGGAGGACCGTTCCCCTATATATTCTAAAAGAGACGTGTACATGAAAACAAAATTTACTAAGAATAATGTGGCAAAGATAAATTCTTAAAACGATTGTTGGGCATAGGATTGTGTAAATTATATGGCGTAAAAATAAGAATTAGTGCAATGAAAATTGGAGACCAGAAGCGTCTTATGGCCAAAAGGCTAACAGTTTATTCTATACCTAATTCTCTGAAAGTAATACTAATCAATGGGTTGTCAAATCCTTGTTTTTCGGACAGATACAAAGAAGAATATATCCGGAAAGCTAAGAATAGCACCAGGAGAAAAAGTAAGTGATCTATCCCTTCTCTAGTATGGTGTATGCCTAACAGAACCATTCCTTAAAAGCCTTGCCAGATATTACCGCCTTTTCGATTAGTTATTAATAGTGCAATTGTGAATTGTGTTACTGGCAATATCCAAGCTGATTACTCCTACTTCTGGAGGTTGCTCACCGTATAGTCCCTTTTCCAACCCTGCCGGATGAAGACAAGGGCCGTGTGCGTAACTAACTAGTGGATAATTATATCATGATCTAACAAAGAACGGAAGATACGCTGATACCATCTCCAAAGTGAAACCAAGCAAGTAATCAGGATGTATGTACTAAAACTTATAAGTCTTTTTCACAATAATATATACTATTTATTCGCTACGCAAGGTTTTTACTGGGTTCATCAAGGCTGCTTTTATCGCCTGATAACTTACGGTTACTAAAGCCACAGTGATGGCCAAAGCCCCTGCTAAAGCAAACATCCACCATTCTATCTCTATATGATAGGCATATTCTTGCAGCCACTTACTAGTTGCCCACCAAGCAAGTGGAAAGGCAATGCCATTGGCAATTAAAACTAATTTTAGAAAGTCTTTTGACAGCAAACATGCGAGGCTTACCACACCTGCCCCCATTACTTTTCGTACCCCTATTTCTTTCGTGCGTTGCTCGGCTGTATAGGTGGCAAGGCCAAAAAGACCCAAACTAGCAATAAAAATGGTGGCTAACGCCATGTAGATCAACAGGGTTTGGCGGCGGGCATCTTCCATATAAAAGAGGGCTAATTGCTGATCCAGAAAATGATACTCAAAGGGATCGTCCTGATCTGCTTTCAGCATCACCGCTTTTAGCTTTTCTAAGGTCTGAGGTATAGAATTGGCATCAATACGGGCCGTGTAGTAATCAATGGGATGAACAGGATTTTGGTTATAGGCCAACACCAATGGCTCAATCTTTTCCCGTAGCGACTGAAAATGGAAATCTTTTACAATCCCGATTACCCGGGCCTTGAAAGGTGTATTGTCGGTATTTAGTGGCTCAAAACTCCCCCCATTTGACGTAAACGGAATTTCTACAAGTTGGCCGGAGGGCTCAGTGATATTCAACAGTTGGGCCGCCTTTTCATTGAGAAGTACCGTGGTAGAGTCACTTGCAGTAGTAAAGTTCCTTCCTTTTAGCAACTCCACTTCAAACGTTTTGAGAAAATCTTTGTCAACACCAATCAGATACGCAGTAGATGACTGCTCCTGATTACCCTGGGGGTTAATTTTAACCTGACTAATTGATTTCCATTCTCCTGGCACCCTTGAGGTGACGGATACATTTTTCACTGAAGCAATACCAGACATATCGGCTTTAATGGTTTCAAAATCTCTCCGTGCTTTTCCCGAATTTACATCAATCACCACTAATAAATCTTTAGCAAATCCTAAATCAGTTGTATTCATAAAGTGCACTTGCCGGTAGAGTACAATGGTGCCAATAATCATCACAGTAGAGATAGTAAATTGAAAAATAACTAATCCTTTCCGTAAACTCAGGCTGCCACTCTGTTGGATCTTCATGCCTTTGAGCAGCAAAACGGGCTTGAAATTAGATAACAGCAATGCGGGATAACAGCCGGATAATACCCCAATAAACAGCATGGAGGCAATGGCTATTAGCCATATCCGGTAATCGGTCCACAAACCCAGAGATAGCTCTTTATTGACAAACTGATTAAAAGAAGGTAATAAAAGATTTACCAGAATCACGGCCAACACAAAAGAGATACAGGTCACAAGCAGGGCTTCCACTAAGAATTGATACATTAGATTCCACCGAATGGCTCCAACCGTTTTACGTACACCAATTTCCTTGGCGCGTTTTGCGGCCCTTGCCGTGGATAAATTCATGTAATTGATACCGGCAATAAAGAGTACAAACAGAGCCAAAAAAGAAAACAGGTTGATATAAAAGATACTTCCCTGGGCCATGGCCTCTACATTTCTGTTTCTGGCCCCATCCACAATATTCTGGGAGTACAAGTGCATATCTTTTAGGCTTTGAAGGCTAAAAGAAAGCGTAGTGCCTGCCCCGGGTTTAAAGTTGGCAAGGGTTAACTGCGTTAATTTTGCTGAAACGGCTTCCGGATTTGCATTGGGTTTTAGCAGTACATAGACCGAAAAATTGTTGGAGGCCCAGTCAATTCCGTAAAAATACTCACGGTCATAGGTAGCTCCCGAAACAAGGGAATTGAAAGTAAAACTCGAATTGGGCGGATGATTTTTCAGAACCCCTGTCACTTTCAAGGGAGCTTCCAGGTGGCTGAATTGGAGGGTTTTGCCTACTACCTGCGTGTTGCCAAAAAGCCGCATGGCCAGATCTTCATTAATAACAATTGAATTTGGCTCACTTAACGCCGTATTTTTATCGCCCAGAATCAAAGGAAAGTCAAAGATCTGCAGGAAATGTTCATCGGCATTGGTGATGGTTTCCTGAAAATTCACGGGGTTTTCAGGGTTGATCAGATTGGCTCTTCCAATTCTTGATATACGCGTTGTGTTTTCCACTTCCGGGATGTTTCTCTTTGATTCCTCAGCTAGTTTATAGCTGGCTGCTGCAATAGTGGTTTGTTCTCCCTTAACATTCTTATGTTCAATAACCCGGTATATGCGCCCGGCATTGCTATGGTGTTGGTCAAAGGTAAGTTCATCAAACAAAAAAAGCCCAATTAGCAAAAAACAGGTGAGGCCAAAGGTAAGACCGGCTACATTAAGCGCCGTATAAAGTTTGTTGCGCGTAAGGGTACGGCGGGCAATAAGCAGATGGTTTTGTAACATAGAGGTAGTGAAAGTGTGAGGACGATCAAATGTTTTTTCTGTAGAAAAGGGACGAATTAGGCGAAGAACTGTATAGATATACCGCCTGTTAGCGATGCTTGTGCCTGAGTTATTTGCCCAGTATGTATACATTTCTGTTAAATCTCCTTCTACTTCTTCTTGTTGATTTGGTGGGCAATACTTTTCCAAAAGCCATTTTGCCCATCTTGGAGGTTGTGGTCTATTTTCCATGTTCAGATGAGATGAGCTTATATGCCTTTTAATTGCAATTGTTTAGGTATAATAGACCAGTAGTGGTTACGCACTTCTTGAATATCACGCAGTGCCTGATAGCCGGCAGTAGTCAGGGTATAAAGCCGTTTTCTTCTTCCGCCCCTCTCTGGGGTAGCCCCTCCCATTTTAGAATAGGTGAAACCTTTCTCCTCCAAACGTTTTAGGGTAGTATGCACCGTGCTAAAATCTACCACCCGTCCTGTCTGCTTTTCAATCTCCTGTGTAAGTGCCACTCCATAAGCTGTTGCCTCAGGCAATAGTGCAATGGTTAAGAGAACCACTTCTTCAAACTCTCCCAAATAAGTCCGTTTCATATATTTGATTTCTTGTGACTTTGTCAAACAAATCATAGGCCAAAAGAGAAAAAGCCTTAAATAGGTAATTAAGACGCTCTTTATGAAGGGAGGCAGATAAAAAAGTGTTCGAAAACGGACAATCCTATGTCCGTTTTTAGTCTATAAATAATGAAACAAGATAAAAATGCGAACTTGCATATTTTTTAACCGAGTGTACTAATCATTTATAGATACTTGCATAATTCTTAATAATGACACAAGTGAACATTACCCTCTCAATTGGAAATTGAAGTGGATCTGAACTTAGGGAACTGACACATACCCCCAGATCAAGCGATGGTTGAGAAATCTTCTAAATCATAGTGTTACTACCCATCAATTTTAGCTGCAAATCAGCTACAGCTTGGTTTTGTGAGCGTAATCGACGGCAGAGGATTTTTAGAATCTCACGAGTCACTTCAATACGATCTGCTAGGATTTCAAAAAAGGTATGCTGGTCTAACCTAAGTAGAAATGTATCTTCTATAGCCGCTACTGATGCCGAGCGAGGTTCTGCATCTAGTAGAGAAAGTTCTCCAAAAAAATCGCGGCTTCCTAAGTGGGCAAAGGTGTGATCTCCATCGAAAACCCGGACTTTTCCTTCATATATAATATACATGCAGGTTCCTGTTTCCCCCTTATTTACAACAGTATCTCCAGCCTTTACCTGTTCTTCAATGAGAATAGAAGCAATATCCACTAAAATTTCTTCAGATGTTTCACTAAAGATATCGGTGGTTTTAAGAATCATTACTTTTTCTATTATCAGTAGTTTCGTGTTCATAGTACGCTGTTCTATAGTCTCCATTATTTTTTTTATACTAGGAAGTTGCTCGCCTTTATAATCTTCCAGATAACGTTCATACAACATGGGCTCTAAATCCATAAGCGTCCATAAAGCCGTCTCTACAATCAGCGGATATGGATTTAAGATAGATTGATAGACAATGGGTATAAGTTCTTTGAGTTTGAGCTTTCTTATTAGAAGTAAGATAACGGCATAGGTCCATGGGTTAATATCGGGCACATTTTTTTCGGCTAATACATGTTGCAAGTACTCCTGAAAACTTAGTTGTTTTTGCGGATAAAATGTATTGAGTAGTTTTATCTGATTTGGTAAAGAAAAGTCTTCTAACAGTGGGAGCATCTTAGCTGTAAGCTCTTGGGAGGTAACCACATCTAGAATTTCAATGGCATTCGCTTTTTTCTCTGACGAGTTTAGAAAATAATTATCCTTGGCTTTTAAAATAGTTTTTGCTTCATATATATAAGATAGCAGAAACATGATTCTTTTTTTAGCTTGATTAATTTCTATAGAAAATGCTTTTTCCATCTCACGTAAATGCCCTATTTGTGAGGGTGGAACCATGTTGAATATATTAGCCAGGCAAGATAAAAACCAGGCTGCATCGTTTAATTCATAATCTATTGCTTTCAATACCATGGGTACTTCATCGGCTTTGCATTGGTATCCACATAAAGCAAGAGAAGCTAAGACTTGATTTCTAACATCAGTATCGCGGATAGATATATACTTTTTCAACAGCTCTATAGATTTTTCTCCGCCAATCCGTCCACAGATATGACTTAGTTTACGAAGCTTTGTAGCATTAATGCAATTTACAATAAACTCTTTTTCAATTTCACCTATTGCAGCTTCTCCGATGGTAATTAGTGCCCTGCTACTGGCTTCTGTAAGTGCAGGATAGGATAAGTAGCTAAATAAGTAGGGATATAACCTTGGGTTTTTAATTTTGCCAGAAGCTTCTATGGCAGCAATCTTTACTTTTTCTTCTTCATCTTTGAGTAAGGTAAGCAAGGGATGATAAAAATTTCCAATATTTACTTGCCCAATTATCTGGGCGGCCAACTCACGTTCTGACGCATTCTCTGATGCGGTCAATAGCATGATTTTATCTCCTGCCAACTTTAATCCATTTATTCCTCCATATTGAATTAAGCCCACAATAGCACCTTTCTTTATTAGATTATCACTGCTATCCATATGCTTGCTTACTTCATCTACAACGGTTGCTTCCCCTAGAGCGCAATAGGTGCGAATAGCCTGATCTTTAATTGATGACAGAGCCTCCTCTTCTATTCGCACACGTACTGATTGTTCAAAGGAAGTAAGTTTAAATTCCTCAACTTTCTTTAAGACTTCCATTCTAATTGCCGGAACAGGATGATGGAGTAAAGAGGATAAAGCAGTAAACAAAAATTTGTTATCTGTTTTTGTCATCAATTTTAAAGCATATAGCACTTCTCCTGCATTTGTGCTAAATAATTTACGTTTTAACAGATCAATAGAGGCCGTATCAGTCAATACTAACTCACTGCCTTCCAATAAGCGGTATTTTAAGGCTTTTTCGAGGGTTCGTATATATTCTTTCTTAATCAATATAATAAACCCTACCCAAACAAGTGTAATAGGAATGAGCAAAATCGCTAAAAGCGATAAATTCAGTAGATTAAAATTTATTAAGGCAAGTAGAAATAATCCGCTGCAGCCAATGGTAATAATTTCTATCCAGGTGAGAATATCGTGGCCGGCTAGCCTTAATTTGCTTTGCAAAGGCTGCAGTAAGGTTAGAAAAGTGGTGTTATAAAGAAAGCTTCTAACAATATCACTGATAAACATAATAGCTATCCATATCCATATTTGGAAGTTAGACTCTAGGGAAAGCAGCTCAAATAGAGCACTAAAGAAAAATAAAGCACAAAGAAGAATGGGTAGGAAAATTAAAGCAGCTCTTGTCCCTAGGTGCCTGATAATGCGTGTGTATAAAAATGTTTTCAGAAATAAGGTAATCAGCTGCCCTGTACCAAACAGAATACCCAGGAAATAGGCAATTTGGGTTTGACTATCAAATTTGTTGCTGACTTGTGTTAAGAAAGCAAAATCGGTACAGAGTAGTACAAAAATTGATAAAAAGGAAACAAGTGAAAGCAGGAATATAAAATTGTTTTTAAATAACTTGGTGATAATGCCTTTTTTGTCACCTGTAATGCTTTCTTGTGCCGGGAGAGCAACTTCGCTGATTGACTGATTAGTACTTTCCGGTATTAGATCAGAGAGGAAAAGTAAAGACAAGGCAAAGAAAAACACAAATAACCAAAGCAAATTATGTGTTTCAATGTAGGGAACCAGCACGGATACCAATAAAAAGCCAATCATCCGCGCAGGAATATCGCTAGAGCTGAGTAAAGTAAAAATTCGTTTGCTTTGCCGTACATCAAACAACAGGGAAGTTGAGCGAACATAATCGGCACTCACCAATACCGTCATTAATCTGTACCAGACCATTAGCCCAAAAACGATCCATACGGAAAAAGAGGCATTGAGAGAAAAATAGAACACCACAGCAGACAGCAATAGAAAAACGACTTTATAAAACATAACCCGCAATGGCGGAAAGCGGTTTTCCAGGTGCGTATACCATACAGATACACCTGCAATAAAAAGAGAAGAAATGATGTAAACGTAAGGTAGACTATCTACTGAGTATTCTGAAAGAAATAAGGCATTGGCAGCTGTAGAGAAAATGGCTATCGCCATTGATTGAAAAAAAGAGAAGAGTACCAACCTGCTAACAATCCGTCCTTCGTCTGCTCGTAAATTAAATATACTTCTTATTCGTTCTGCAAAAGTCATAGGTAGCATTACTGATTAAAAACGCTTATTCAAACCACATATTTACGCACTGTTAGTATTAGTAGCAGTGATTTTAAATAAATAATCCAACAAAGATTCAGAGCTAGATATACTAAGTTAGTATGCACAGTTGTTTTTCAAATACTCCAGGTGCGCTTGTTTTTTAGCTGATCGGGTTTGTCTGGCAGTGTCAGTAAAATAGTGATGTTGCTCTAAGAAGCGTATTTGTAAGAGGTTCCATTGGTCTTCTGAATTAATAATCCCATAAGTTAGCCATTCTTTTTTTAAGCTTTGCGCAACAATAAAAAAATCCTCTCTTCCCAAATAATCTAAATCTGCATCACACATAATTTTTTCCAAATGAGTAAGCGGCTGTTGAGGAATAGTAGTAGTTAAAATAATATTGCTTACAATGCCAATTTGCTTGGGAGTATAGCCAAATTGAGGGAGTACATCGGCTACTAATAAAGCAGCTATAGGTTCATTATTTTGGTACTGTTTTAAAAAGCCTGCATCATGATACAAAGCAGCGGTGTATAATAGTAGTTGTTGTTCGCCTGAAACTTTTTCGTGCTTGGCTAAAAATTCTGTAGCATTCAAAACATCCAAGGTATGATGTACTCCGTGATAGTAGAGGGTAGGAGAAAGCTCATTTAGTAAACGTTCGATTATATATTCTTTAGCCTTCAAATAATCCATGATTCCAAGACCTTTTTTGTAGGGAGAAAGTCAAATTAAGCACGTAAAAGCGTTATGTATGTAGTAAAATAAAACATATATTTGAATTTAAACCTCTTTACTAAAGATAAATTTAAAGTGGTTATGTATTATACAGAAATCTTAACTACCCATTCTACTCTATTTTTTTTCTAAAACAGGTGATTTATTGATAGTACCATAATCCTTCCTTATGAAAATACTTGTAGTGGATGATGAAAAAGATATTGAACCCTTGTTTAAACAACGGTTCAGAAAAGAAATTCAGCAGGGAGAGCTAGATTTTGCTTTTGCCCTTTCAGGTGAAGAGGCACTTCTATATTTGCAGGAGCATCTCTCGGAAGTTATATTGATCCTTTCTGACATTAACATGCCGGGAATGAGTGGAATAGAATTACTTCGAAGGATCCGAGGCTTATACCCAGTCAGGCCACCTATCGTAATGATGCTCACTGCCTATAGTGACCAACAAACCTACAATCAAGCTATGCAGTATGGAGCCGATGATTTTTTAACTAAACCTTTAGATTTTAATGATCTTAAAAGTAAACTGAGCAGTAGAGTATGACAGCTAAAATACTGGTAGTGGACGATGAGGCAGATCTTGAACTACTCATTAAACAGAAATTTCGCCGGCAAATCCGGGAGAATACCTATGAGTTTGTGTTTGCCCGCAATGGAGTAGAAGCTCTTCGTCAATTAAAGCAGCATGATGATATAGATATTGTGCTAAGTGACATCAATATGCCGGAGATGGATGGATTGACCTTGCTGGTAAAAATTAATGAACTAAATCCTATTATAAAAGCTGTAATCGTATCTGCTTATGGAGATATGGAAAACATACGCACAGCTATGAACCGGGGTGCCTTTGATTTTATATGCAAGCCTGTAAACTTTGTAGATTTAGAGTTGACCATGCAAAAAACCCTCCATTACGTTAAGCAGTTGCGGGAGGCACTACAGGCCATTAAAGAAAATAATATTCTAAAAATGTATGTAGATGAAAACGTAATTAATTTTATGTCCCGCAAGGAAGTGGAAAGTTCACTTCTAGCGAATGAAACGGTAGAGGCCACAGTCATTTTTATGGATATATGTGGGTTTACAGCTATTACGGAGAATGCGCCAGCGAACACCGTTGTAGAATTGATTAATAAGTATTTTGATGTAATGGCAAAAGAGGTAATAGCACAGGGCGGGTATGTAGATAAATTTATTGGCGATGCTATTATGGCCGTGTACCGGGGAGACTATCACTTAGATCGAGCCGTTGACACAGCCTTAGCCGTACGTGCTAAAATTGAGAATTTTCAGGAATCTCTTCTTACAGTATCATCTTCCTTTTTACCTAAGGTATCAATTGGAATTAATTCTGGTGAAATGGTCTCAGGAAACATTGGCTCTGTCTCCCTTAAAAGACTCGATTATACCGTTATTGGAGATACAGTGAACCTGGCTCAACGATTACAGGGAGTAGCACAGCCAGGGCAAATTCTAATCTCCGAAAAAGCCTATGAACAAATAAAAGAATCGTTTCAATGTAAGCTGGTTGGAGAAGTAAAATTAAAGAACAAGTCTACGCCAGTTTTATTGTATGAAGTAATTGAATAAAAACGCATACTACTTAGTAAACTATACGTAGTTCTATCCAAGCTGATTACACCGCAGGTGATTGTTAGTTAATAGCTACTAGATAAAAGCTGATCAGCCAACTTTACAAAGAAAAGGGAATAAGTATAATTTTAGTATATATAGTCAGTTTATTATTCTAGATTTCTTTGGCGAAGAACAAGGTAACGATTAGTCTACAGAAATAAAGCAAGTACACATAATTAAATTGTACTCTTACCGATACTTTATTGAAGTAGGAACTGTCATTTTTTAGGAAGCTCAATAATAAACTCTGTGAACTCTCCTTCTTGAGTTTCTACTTGCATATTTCCTCCATGCCCTTTAGTAATAATCTCATAGCTAAGTGATAAACCTAAACCAGTACCTTCCCCAGTAGGTTTAGTGGAGAAAAAAGGTTGAAAAATTTTACTCTTTACACTCCCTGGAATCCCAGTCCCATTGTCTTTTATTCTGATTTCAATTTTATTTCCTACATCTTTTGTCCATACTTGAACTTCAGGCTGGTATTGGCCATTGAGTTGCATTTTTTTCTGCCCTGTTGCATAAAATGCATTATTGAAAAGGTTCAGAAGTACTCTTCCAATATCCTGAGGCACAATGTTTACTTTAGCTGCTTGTGTATCCAGTTGAGTGGTTAACTTTGCATTAAATACTTTGTCATTGGCTCTGAACCCGTGGTAAGAGAGGTGCAAGTACTCATTTACCAGGGTATTTATGTCTGTATCCTGCTTTTCTCCCTGTGAAGCCCGGGAATGTTGCAGCATATTTTTAACAATGCTATCTGCTCTTTTGCCATGATGGTGGATTTTCTCAAGATTCTGACTAAGGTCTTGGAGTATTTCGTCGGTATATTTTTTATCAGTATCCGGAAGTTTCTGTATAATTTCTTGTTTGAGTTCCTCCACCAACTCTACTGATAACTCAGAAAAGTTATTCACAAAGTTTAAAGGGTTTTGTATTTCATGTGCAATACCTGCGGTAAGTTCTCCTAAAGAAGCCAGTTTTTCACGATGGATCAGTTGAGTCTGTGTAGATTTTAGCTCTGTAAGCGCATGTTGAAGTTCTTCTTTTTGCAGCCTTAACTCATTGGTGCGTTCTGCTACCAAATGCTCCAGCTCAGCTCTGCGCGATTCAATTAAGCGGCTATGTTCCTCTTCTTCCCTTGTTTTCTGTCGTTCAAGTTCCAGGGCAGTTTGCTGTTTGCGTGTACTAAACCACATAGCAAACATGAAAATAAAAGAGAAAAAGATAGCACTATCTATATAGTTGTCCCACGACTCATACCAAGATTGACTTATTAGTTGAAGCAAATCGCCAAACACACTTATGATAAAGTAAGGCAAAACAGTATATAACACGGCTGAGGCAGAACGGAATTCTTTTATTCTATATATAGCAGCTAAGAACAATAGCAGAAATATATGCCAAAACCATTTGGTAAGCGATTCAACTGAAAACAGCACTTCCACCACTAAGAGCCCTATTGCCACTAATCTGGCTTTAATCAACAACCTATCCCATTCAGGAAACTGCACGGGCGTTTGGAAAAACTTCCGCAAGTACTGGATTAGAAAAAAAATAACGACAAAATGCGTAAAAGACATAAAATTATTTATAAACAGTTGACAGGCAGCTGGGAACTCACATGAATCCGCACCTCAAATTATATTTTTATCGGCAGACTTACAATGATTTTGGAACAGTTCCCTGATTAGGTTTTAACTCGTCACTTCCCAGTATAACCTCTGTTGATAAGGATTTGATACGTGTAGTCAGACAGGATTTAATTTCAACCAGTTACTCATTTAATGAAAATCTAGTGAAAAAACATAATATGGAGTAAACGTAGTGATAAACACTGATATAAAGATTTTACGCCTGATTATGTACACCTTTAATATAAGTTTGTCTTGTCAAGCCCTAGCTCTATATGTATCAAAATAAAGATTAAAGCTAATACTAAATAGAGTATATTCTCCCTTCCTTTGTATCTATTCTCAATTCATTCCCATGCCCTTTAGTGCTGAAGTCATAACATGCCGAATTAACATACATAAAAATTTTTCACTAACGAACAGAATACTTAAGGGAATCTTGATACATAGCTCCTTTGCAAATATTTTACAAAGTAGGGTAAACATCTCTGAGGGGATTTGCAGCAGCCATATTTATCTTTTTAGAATAGGTAAGCAGCTTCTGTATACTATAGCTTACAGCTTCCTAAGAGCATGAATTTGTGAACTGCTGGCTTACCTCGGGCATTAATCCTTCTCATACCCAAAAAGCTAATTGAAGTGCCTAGTACAGGCTCTACTCTTAAGAGAGAGTCACAGTTGCTACCATACTTAACCTAAGTAGTTTTGCAGGAACATTTCGTTACCAGACGCTAATTCTTTCATTTTCGGGTTTATACATCTTGTCACCCGGTTGTACATTAAATGCTTTGTAGAAAGGTGTGAAGTTCATTAGCGGTCCATTCACCCGCCACTTGGCCGGTGAGTGAGAATTAGTGTTTACATACATTCGCAAAAACTCATCCCTGGTTTTTACTCGCCATATTCTGGCTACCGATATAAAAAAGCGCTGATCGGGTGTAAAGCCATCCAGTCTCGTGGTGTCTTGTCCCTGCGCGGTTAATTTAAAGGCATCATACGCAATAGCAACTCCTGCTATATCGGCTGTGTTTTCTCCCACAGTTAAGGCGCCTTTAATCGGCACCGAATCTAGCACGGTAAAGGAATTATATTGATCAATCACCTGCTGAGTTCTGGCTTTGAACTTCTCATAGTCATCTTTGGTCCACCAGTTTTTTACGTTGCCCTCCTTGTCATACTGGGCACCCTGGTCGTCAAACGAGTGGGTGATTTCATGACCTATCACCATCCCAATACCGCCATAGTTCAAGGCATCATCAGCATATAAATCAAAATAAGGAGATTGCAAGATGCCGGCAGGGAAAACAATTTCATTCAGTGCAGGATTATTGTAGGCAGTTACCGTAGGAGGAGTTGTGTGCCATTCGGTTCTATCAACGGCTTTGCCTACTTTAGCTATGTTGTAAAGGTACTCATTTTTATTAGCAGATAAACGGTTTTCAAAGTAAGACCCTCTTTTTACTTCCACCTTCGAGTACTCTCTCCATTTATCTGGGTACCCAATTTTTTTCGTGAAAGCCCCAAGTTTTTCTTTTGCCTTTGTCTTCGTGGAATCACTCATCCAGTCTAGATTGTTGATGCGTGCTTGAAAGGCTTTTTTCAAGTTGTCTACCAGCACAATCATGCGTTGCTTGGCCTCTGCAGGGAAATATTTTTTTACATACAATTGTGCCAGCGCATGTCCAAGTGATTGGTCGATTACCTGCGTCATTTCTTCGGCACGCGGCTTTTTCACCGCTTGTCCGGTCAAAATTTTTGTATAGGCAAACGAGGCATCTACAAAAGGCTGGCTCAACCAGCTGGCATACGTAGAAAGGGCATGGGCTTTTAAATAAAGTTTCCACTCTGGAATGGAAACAGATTGCAATAGCGCATTTAGCTTATCATAGTAAGCCGGTTGCCCCACATTGAGCGAATCAACGCTTAGGCCAAGGTTATTTAATAATGTTGTCCATTGCAGGGTAGGGTGTCTTTTTGAAAGATCACTCACCGCTAATTTATTGTAGTTTGCCTTCACATCCCTGAGCTGGATATTGGTCCGGTGTGCAGTAGCTAATTGTTTTTCAATTTCATAAGCAACGGTTGCACTTTTCTTTGCAGCCGTTGAATCAGTTCCGGTTAGTTCAAATAAGGTGGCTAGATATTGCTTATAAGCTACCTGAATTGCCTGTGTAGTTGAATCGCTGTTAAAATAATAGTCTCTTTCAGGTAAGCCAATGCCAGCCTGATAAAACTGGGCAATATTTACCGTACTCTGTTTATCATCGGGGCCAACATAGAAATCGATAAAGGAAGCATTACCCACTTTTAGCTCTTGGGCAACTGCTTCTAGTAACGAAGCAACATCACGCACAGAATCGATGCGGGTAAACACTGGCTTAAGCGGTTCATATCCCCGTTTATTAATAGTAGTTGTATCCATGCCTGAAGCATAAAAATTGGCCACTTTCTCTTCGATACTTCCAGCTGGGTTGGTACTTTCTGAAAGGCTGTCCAGAATAGATTGCAGGCGTACACGCTGCGGGAAATTCAAAAATGAATACGAACCTACCCCGGTCTGACTAGCAGGTATTTGAACGGTATCGTACCAGATGCCATTCGCATAAGTAAAAAAATCATCACCGGGCTTTTTAGAAAAATCTATTCCGGTTAAGGTAACATGTTTTGTATTCGTATCAGAAGTCTCTTGACAGGCAGTAGCAAGTAACAGGGCAATAAAAAGATAGAGAAGTTTATTCATGGTTTGTGGTTTGGGCAATTAGGATGTAAGGGTGAATTCTGGCTAAGATAAAAAAAGTATCGGTTTCCATGGAGGCTTGATTGGCTTGAGTGGAAAATAAAGTTATATACTCCCACAAATGGTTTATTCATCAAGGGGCACTATCAAATTTGTTTTGGAACTAAAAGGTGATAGTTTGATAGAGGTGCTTATTGTTCGAAGTCAACTGAGGTAGTCAATTTAATCCCTCTTTATGTGTACCTGTTAGATTGCTAGAAAGAGCAGTGAGTACACTCACTGCTCTTTTATATTTACGTATCTTATTAACGCTGTCGATTGATTTATTAGCTACAGCAGAATAAACAGAACTTCTACTAGTTTTGACTCTTTTATTAAAATTTCGCTGTTGAGCTAATGCATTATTCTTAAAAGTGAATTCATACAATTCACTCAATTTCTCCTATCCTGCTTCCAAATCTTTAAAAATAGATTCACTGTAGTATTATCCTCCAATCCGGTTCCTCATTCAGCCTATGTAATCTTTGTATCAAGACCACCGTAAGCTAAAATAACAAGTTCTTTTTTAGTTATTTTACATTTTTATTTAATTGAAGGCGAAGGTTCAACTTTATTTAGTACTTCCAGGAGAAGCGTTTTATTAAATGGACGATCTTCTTCAATGGCTTGGATTAAGGCTTGTTTGCCTATTTTTTGTACAAGATCAGAAAAGCTATAAGCCTTATCTCCTCTATCTGAAGCGTTAGTTAGCTCTTCTATCTCTTTTTCTGTAGCATTTGTACCAGATAACAGATATTGGAATACCTGTTTACGTCCTCCTATATCGGGCCTATTAAACAAAATTACTTGAGTAGCCCGCCTAACCACCGCCGGATCTAAAGCCTTCAACCGGTTGGTGATAAGAATAACCGCAAGTTTGGTCTTATCTTTATATATAGAATCTATCTGCTTTATTAAAACGTTTAACCCTGATCTATCCTCGTGATGTGCTTGGCTTTGTTCTCGGTCGGTTGCTAAATCATCAGCTTCATCAATAATAAGTATTCCAATATTCTCTCCTTTCACTTTTGCCTTAGCCTGTGTAAAGGCTTCAGTTATCCGGTTAGATATTTCTCCCACACGGCCACCTCCACGAATATTTGACGGGGTTTCAAAGCAGAGCACCCGCTTATCCAATACTTTACCCAAAGGAGTAGCAATGCTTTGTGCCAAAGCTGTTTTACCACAACCTACATCACCAGCTAAAATGATCAGTGGGGTGCCTTCTACAATATTTCCCAGAAAAGAAAGTTTAGAATAATGATGTTTTTTGTGCCATTTATCTATTTTACCAGTATCAAAAAAGAAGCTAAGTGTATTGAGTAGGGTTTTCTTTTGTTCTTCAATGGCGATTAGGCTATCATAATTATGTTGCGCTTTGGCGTCTGGATGTTTTGATTCCAAAAGTTGTAATTCCATATTCAGCTACTTGTTATTACGGACATTTTTAATTGCGTTGAACTCCTTGATAGTCTCGTTTAAATGATGAATGTCTGCTCACTTCAGAACCATCGCTGGTGTTGAGTAAGCTTATCCAAAGCTGATTGATAAAAAGAACTATCTTTATCAAGATAAGCAAAAGGCGCTGGATGAAACGATATCCCAAGTAGTAACTTGAAAACAATAGTTTTTTAAACGAGTACCTGCAAAAATACAAGATTATAGTTCAAAGTACTTTAAAGCCTTTTATTTAGTATATCATTTAAGCCTGGATTTGTTACAGTTTAGTGGAGGAATTTTTTGCCAGCCATTCTCTTTTCTTCTAGGTAAAACTGATATTGTTGGGGACTTCTATTATCTAATACAGAATAATTATACCATCCTTCAAGGTATTTAAAAATAGCCAGCTTCGCCTGTTGTTTTGTAGTATAATCAGTATAGTTGACCAATTCTGTTTTCTAGGTTATGAAGAAACGTTCAGCTACAGCGTTATCCCAATACTTGCCCTTTCAGCTCATGCTTTGCAGTATTGATGGCCTTAATTAAATTTCACGCTCCGACTGAGCTTCCTTCAATTGCTTTTGTAAGCGTCGGATTTCTAATTATTCTGCTGTAAGACTGGGTTTCTCACTGGAAATTACCTTTTTATCCTGCTCATTTTGTCGCCACTTTTGTAAATCCCATTGCATAGAAAAATTATGTATTTATGCTAAAAGGAGAGTGAATAGAAGGAGAACACAAAATGCATACCTACCAGAGGATAGAAGCACCAACCGGTGTAATCCTAGGAGGGTATATAGCCCTAATCCTTCCTGATGGCTTTAGGTAGTAAAATTTTTTCTTTGTAGAAGAGGGCCTACTGATTGCTGGTAAAAATGATAAATAGTAAAGAACAAATACATGGACGTGAAGCCTTTGTAACAAATGAAGCTAAATGAATCCACCAACAATTGTTTAATGACGAGGAAACTATGATAAAATAACTGGAAAACACACTATTGGTTAAAAAATCAGTCCTATGGCAATAGTATTGTTCGAGGCGTTGAGCCAATAAGATTGTTTTAGAAGGCAAGAATATAGAAATCGATAAAATTAATTTGGAGCTTACCTATTACCTAGATACCTGCAGGTAATACATGTGGATTCAGACACAAGATTACTTTAGGAGAGGCGAAGGGTTTTATTGAAGGCTTTTTATATGAAAGAATATCATACTAACATAAGCGGACTTATATCAGCGTATAAAAGGCCTTAGATAGACTCACTGCTAGGTATATTTAATAGCAAACCGAATGAGTTCCTTTTCCTTGAGTTTGACCTTGCAGAAAACTTTTTAAACTGTATAATATGAAGCATGCTCCAATAATTAATAGTATCAGTATTACTTCCATAAAGAGCAATACTTTCAGTAATAGGTTTACCACATTCTTTAACATATATGTTTAAGTAACAACCATTGGATCTAGCATTCCTTTAAATAATTAGAAGTTGTATAATACCTTATAGGATACACCTTAGTCTACGTTGGGTCTTCTTTATTTTCCAACAACTTTAAACAGTTTCGTAATTAATTTTCTTTTTAGCATTGATCACCTGTATATAAATATGTAGGAGTTGTTGATAATTCTTCTCTGGCGCATATTTCTCTTCATAGATGCTGCGTGCGTTTCTGCCTAACATCCTAGCAAAATCAGGTTGGCTATTTATATGGCTAATTTTTTCTAACAAGTCCTCCACATCCCCGGCTTTCACATGCAAGCCGTTCACCTGATCCTCTATCATCTCAACCATGGCACCAAGTTTAGAGGCAATAACAGGGGTTCCTACAGAAAAAGCTTCTACAATGGTCATGGGGAACCCTTCATACCATAGCGAAGGAAATAGTAAAGCCTTACACTTTTTCAGCGCTTGAATCACTTCCTGTTTTTCTTTGAAGCCTCCATAGACAATATTCTCATGTTGCCTGGCATAGGTTTCAACTACTGCTCGCATGGGGCCATCGCCTAGAATCGTTAGCTTGATGCCTGATATTTTGGCTGCCTGTAGAAGGGTTTCAATTCCTTTCTCGGCTGTAAGCCTGCCAATGAACAAAAAGGAATTTTCTCTTACTGGATCTCCTACACCAATGTCGGGTGAGAAATTCGGTTTTATGATCCATTTTTCCTCGGGTACTTTTAAAGAAGAATCTAAAAATTTGTCTTTAGCAAACTGGCTCATGACAATATAGCGGGTCACTTTATTTTTCCAGGTACCTAAAAGTTTATGGGTACCTGTCATCAAAACAGCAGAGGCTGTCTGAATTTTAGAATTTCTATAAACCCCTTTGATGATTGCATCCAATGGAAAAATAGAATGGATACTTTTTTCATAGATTTTACCATCATGCAGAAGGGTAGCACTCGGGCAGATCAAGCGAAAATTGTGTATACTTACTACAACAGGAATATTGTACTTATCTGCTACATAAAAGACAGCAGGAGAGGCGATCGGGAATAGATTATGCACATGAATGACATCGGGTTTAAAGCTTGTAATGGCAGCTTCTACTAGTTTTGCACTTTCAAAATTATATAAGCTTTTCACTCCGGCAAGAAACTTATCCATGCCGGTTTTTATTTGATGATTGTCAAACAAAAGTCTTGCAACGCTATGGCCATGGCTTTCCATGAGTTCACTCTCATTTTCAAATATAACATCTTCCCCTCCTCTCTGCTGATATGTATTGTGTATAAAAAGTATGTTCATGAACTTTAATAGTTACTTAGTAAACTGTGAAACAGTAAGCCTTGCAGCTAGCATCCCTGGTACTTCTTGTTTAAATTTTTCTATATCCGTTGTAATGTTTTCTCGTTCTACTGTTAGATAGTACCTGCAGCAGGACGCTTGCCTATCAGCTAAGGCTAATCCAGACCAACCGGTTTAGCTATACTATACGAAAGTATGAACAAAACTCTGAAAAAATATTTCTACTACTTTACTCTTAACATTGGCATCAAACAAACTAGCTAGTCCTGACCGCTCTTAAAAAGTGGACAGAGCTAAGGTAGAAAAATCGGACATAAGCGGCACTGATTCACTACCTGCCCAGGAGTTAAGTCTGCTAACGAACAATAAGGTTAGAAGTTATAATACTTCTTTCCCCACCGTTCAATTTTCTCCTAAGCATCCTATAATGAAAAGAACCCATGTACATTTAAACACTCATCCCGGAAACTGCCATTGAAAGATTCAATCTAAGCATTATCTGTAGTTTTTCCAGGTCTAGAGAGGTCCAACGTAATTTTGTTGCCATAAGCCTATTTATCCAATGCTTTTGAGATGAATTCGTTGCTAGTGTCTACTTAGATCCTTATGGTAACTATTTTATACCTATTTTAATCTACTCTGGGACATTTAATTATAGCTTATCCTTCTAGAGGCTGTGTCAGATCCCCTCCACTTAGGACAACTTACAAGAAAGAAATCTATTTGTTTACTTGGCTACTAACAGCTGGAAAGTATCTAAAAGAGAAATAATTACAAAAGTCTACCTGTTACTAAAGTAAGCCAGTGTACGATCAGCTGAAAGGATTAAATGAAGTAACAAAAACTCATCAAAATTAGCTAATGTAAATTTGAATTTTTTCAACCTATTTTTCAACTCTTGCCAATATAACTTATTATAGAGGAAGAGCATTAGAATCGATTAACCTTTACGTTACTTGAAAGGCAAATATACATTTACCAGAAGCATCTATAGATGGCCCCTTCTTGTATAGTTGAATTTTCAACCTTTAACTGGAGTAACAAAGTAGGAGGGAAGGAACTACATTTCAACGGGTATTACTTGTGCAAAAGCTTCCTAAGTCTAGCTTTGATGCTATCTTAAATAATGAACAGAGATAAAATACGTTTAAAAATTGTTGTTTGAGATCCATGTTAGTTCCATATGCTGTAAGTGGTTGACTATTAGTGGGAATGCGCCTCACTCATAATCCCAGCCTCCTGGTTCGAGCCCAGGCTAGCCCACTTGGAACTTTAGCAATTATGAAGTAAAACCAGTAGCTGCTTCTTTATTTACATACGTTGTCGATTATTTAGCTCTTCAAAATTCTATATCAAGTGGCAAGATTAAGTACGTAGAATTAGGTATTGAAATACATTTAGTTTAAAGTACTTCTTACTATCATTCCTTAAAACGAGGAATCATTTTGACGATGGATTATCAAAAAAGATTTCTCGTTTCAATCAAGATGATAGGAACAGAGAGTATAGTTTTTACTAATTCTGCTTTGATACATAGATATAAATAATTTAAAAATACCTGGAAAAGTAAATTGATACCTATATTCTTTTTCTTCAAGCAATTTTTTTGCTATTGAGAGCAAGTTTTATGGAAAATTCACTTAGTCTACTCAAAATAAATAAGAGGAGATGTATGACAGAGCACGATTTGATCCATTGAAAGAATAGTGATTTTCACCCCTATGTCGTATAGTTGTATCAAAAATGAAGAAGAGCCAGCTATAGAGGAATTTAACAATTCCTATCTTTACCTTACATTAGGTAGAAACTGCAATCCATAGCAGCTATCTGTTTCAAACCTTAATGAGTATATCGATGAACTGTTTTGGAAACAGGAAAAAGTCAGGCATTATAGCAATGGCACTTCTCAAGGTTTGTTTACCTTGTTCATTTTTGCTAGTATTGTTTGGATGGCGCTAGTGGCCTTTAAAAGAATAGAGTATTTTGTATGCAACTGCAAAACTATGTTCTACTACTTCGTTGTTTAGTTTCTTTTCTTACTAGTACCCTAATAGACTTTATCCTAGTTGAAAAGTTATCCCTATTCAATACAATTATTTTTTTTTAAGATATAATGAAAATCAACCATGCTTCTCCTATTCCTTTGCACAAACAGATCGAAGATCTGATACGGGAACTGGTGGAAAGTGGAAAATACGATGGAGGTAAATTGCTTCCCAAGGAAGAAGAGCTGGCCAGGCGGTTTGGTGTCTCCCGGAATACAGTCCGTCAGGGGATTTATAAACTGGTGCTGGAAGGTTTGTTGATCCGCAAAAAAGGAGTTGGCACACAGATAGCCCCCAAAACCATTACTACGCATCTGGACGAATGGCACAGTTTTACGCAGGAAATGACCAGGCAGGGTGTATCCTTAAAAAATTATATGGTGAGAGTATCTATGGACGCAGCGGATACAGTTCTGGCTGACACTTTTCAGGTTGAAAAGGGCACCCAGCTGGTAAAGTTAGAAAGGCTACGAGGCGATGATAACGAACCATTTGTCTATTTTATTTCGTGGTTTCATCCAAGAGTCGGACTTACCGGACAAGAAAATTTTCAGCAACCCCTTTATCAACTTTTAGAACAACAGTTATCTGTATTTCCATGCCGTTCCAGCGAAGAATTAAAAGCTATTGCAGCTGATGATGTAATGGCAAAATACCTGAATATTCAGATGGGTTCCCCTGTTTTATACCGCAAAAGACTTGTCTATGATGCCGGAAACCGGTCCATAGAGTATAATCTTGGATTTTACCGGGGAGATAAATTCACCTATTCAATTGACATTAAAAGAAATACTTAATTTTTAACTTTTAATAGAATTAGTTGTAATCTTTCTTTACTTTTGTTCATATGTTTAAACATATGAACAAGAATTATCTAGGATTAGATATTGGAGGTTCTCATTTCTCGGTAGGCATCATTCAGGCAGGGAAAGAACAACCTGTAACCCAACTGGAGGTAAATACACAATTAATTAATAGTGCAGCCAAGGCAGAAGTTATCCTAGCACAGTGGTGCAAAAATATAGAATCTATCTGCCAGAATAGCCGTATTCATTCCTTAGATGGATTAGGCTTTGCTATGCCAGGACCTTTCCTGTATGAGAAGGGAGTGGCTGCTATTGAAAGTCTCCATAAATACGATAATCTGTTCGGAATAAATATTAAAGCCACTTTACTAAATCGATTGAGTCAACAATGGGCTATTCAACCTGATCAGATAACGTTTGTAAATGATGCACATGGATTTTTATTAGGAGCTGTTCATACAAATGGTTGGCAAAAAGAAAGAGTATTGGCCATCACGATAGGTACCGGACTCGGTGCAGGTTTTTATGCCAATGGCCAAGTATGTACAGAGGGGACGGGCATTCCGGAAGGAGGTTTTCTGTACTATCTTCCCTTCAAAGATGGAATGGCTGAAGAATATATTTCCACACGCTGGTTGATTCAGAGGTTCAATGCACTAAAAGGCGCTGCTCTTCAAAATGTAAAACAATTAGTAGAAGAGTATCCTCAAGACCCATATACCTATCAGGTATTTTATGAATTCGGCACTCATTTAGCAGAATTCCTTGCTCCGGTTATTACAGCATTTGAGCCAGATAAAATACTATTCGGAGGAAATATAGTAAAAACGTATGCCTATTTTAGAGAGCCTTTTCTCAAAAAAATAGAACCCGCCATCAGCAACTGCCAGATACATATGACAGAAAATACTAGTTTGCTTGCCATCCGAGGAGCGGTGCAGCCATTGATTTCAACGGATACAAACCAGCCAGGAAATCAACGTTACCGACAAACAGATCAGCTACTTCTCCCGGTAGAAAAGCCAGCTTTCTCTGCGCAAGGCTATGATGTCTACCCTACTTTTAAACTGGAACCGGGCTGTATTCACACCAGTTTCGAAAGCCTGGCCGATTGGATAGTCACCAATGAAAAGGTGGTGATTGATGGATATGTAGGCGTGCAATGGGAACAATTTGTAAACAACCTGAACTTGCAGTTTATCCGCAAAGGAGTCCTTGTGAACTGGTTATGTGTGGATGCTGCTTGGAAAGACGAGAAGGAGATTAATGCATTAGTAGAACCGTATCTGGGCGGGGATGATCCTATATTTGGAAAAGTATATCCGGGTGAATTATCAGACTTTTTTGATAGGGAACGGCTGAAAAAACTTCAGCCTAAAATGCCAGGTATAACTATACTCTATGGTTGCGGAGCAGCTTTAGCCAAATGGAATTCGCCACTGATTTTTTTAGATGTAGCTAAGAATGAAATTCAGTTCCGTTCCAGGGCAGGCAAGGTTTGTAACCTTGGTGCTTGGCAACCCATTTCCCCCAAATCTCAATATAAACGCTTTTATTTTGTCGACTGGGTAGTGTTAAATAAACACAAACAGCAATTCCTATCTTCTATTGCTATACTAGTTGACGAACAACGCATAGATGAGATTACCTGGATGGAAGGAGGGGTGTTTAGAAATTCCCTACACTCCATGACTCAACACATGTTTCGGGTGAGGCCCTGGTTTGAACCGGGTGTATGGGGCGGGCAATGGATAAAAAAACACATTGAAGGTTTACCTAAAGAAGTAGTAAATTATGCTTGGTCCTTTGAGCTTATTGTGCCGGAAAATGGTATTATATTCGAAAGTGACCACAAATTACTGGAAATATCCTTCGACTTTTTAATGTTTGCTGGGTATGAATCAATATTAGGAAAAGCAGCTAGGCGGTTTAAGTATGAATTTCCTATCAGATTCGATTTTCTGGACACTTTTGATGGTGGAAATCTTTCCCTGCAATGCCATCCTAGGGCACAGTATATAAAAAAACATTTTGGAGAAAACTTCACGCAAGATGAAACTTATTATATTCTGGATGCAGACAAGGAGGCAAAAGTATATTTAGGTTTCCAGGAAAATATTGATCAAAGGGAATTTAAAGAAAAGCTGGAAGATAGCTTTCAGCATAATACACCAGTCGACGTAGAAAAGTATGTGCAGACGTTTCCAGCACATACGCATGATCTATTTCTCATTCCGAGCGGTACAGTGCATTGCTCGGGAAAGAATACGATGGTGTTAGAAATTAGTGCGACGCCCTATATCTACACCTTTAAAATGTATGATTGGCTTCGCCTAGACTTGCAAGGATTACCCCGCCCACTGAATATTGACCGTGCCTTTGAAAACTTGACTTTTACTAGAAAAGGAGAAAAAGTGCAAGAAGAATTGATATCAAAGCAGGAAGTGATTAAACAAGGTTCAGATTGGCAGTTGCTATCCCTGTCTACACACCCAGAGCACTTCTATGCCATACACCGCATCGAATTTGATTCCAGTATTGAGATTGCTACCGAAGGGCAATGCCATATTTTAAGTCTGGTAGAAGGAAGTAATATTACTGTCAGAACTGGTATGTTAGCGCAACAAATTCATTATGCAGAAACTTTTGTAGTGCCGGCAGCAGCCGGAAGCTATGTGCTCATCAACCAGAGTAATAGCCGAGCAAAAGTAGTAAAAGCATTTGTAAAGGATGATCATTGTTAAGATTCCATATGTATACTAGTAGAAATCTAATTATCATTTGTTTGGTTGTGTTTATGCCATTTTTGCTACAGGCTCAACCAAAGCATCCGGTAGAGTATGCAGATCCGATGATCGGTTCGTCTGAATCCCGCTGGATGCTCAACCCTGGTGTGACGATGCCTTTTGGAATGGTGCAGTTAAGTCCGGATAACCAGGGGAATGTCTGGAAAGCAGGCTATGAGTATAGTTTAGGAAATATTGGCGGTTTTAGCCATATCCACTCTTGGACGATGTCTGGGCTTTCCATCATGCCAACGGTTGGCGCATTAATTACCAAACAAGGCCCTGCCGATGGCCCTACTACTGGCTGGACTACCGGGTACCGTTCCAGGATTGATAAAAGCACGGAGCAGGCAAGCCCAGGCTATTATGCCGTAACGTTGATGAATGGCAATATCCGCACGGAACTGACCAGTACCACACGGGCAGGTTTTTTCCGCTTTACCTATCCGCAGGAAGAAGAAGCCCATATACTCATTGACCTTGATTTCCCGGCAGAAAACAAGCCTAAAATATTGGATGCCCGCATTACACAAGTGAATGAAAAGGAAATTGAAGGCTACTCTAAGCAGCAGATGGATGACTGGAATGAGTACACTGTTCATTTTGTAATTCGATTCAACAAACCGATAGGTGAGTTTGGGGGTTGGAAAAAAGATAGTGTGTTGCATAAAGTAAAAGAAGTAACTGGCAGCGGCGATATGGGTGCTTTTGCCGATTTTAAAACCCGGAAAGGCGAAGTAATTCTGATGCAGACAGGCATATCTCTGGTAAGTGTGGAAGGGGCGAGATTAAATCTGGAAGCAGAGATGAATCCGTTTAACTGGGATTTTGATGCCGTACGAAATAATGCCAGAACTACCTGGAATACCTTGCTTAGTAAGATAAAAGTTGAAGGCGGCAGCGAAGAAAACCTTAAAAAGTTTTACACCAATCTCTACCGGTCCTATATTGCCCGCACCATCTGGAGCGATGTAAATGGCAAATATGTAGATGTGTGTGAACAGGTACGTACGCTGGAAGATCCGAAATCTCCAATTATGGGTTCAGATGCATTCTGGAATACCTTCTGGAACCTGAACCAGTTATGGACACTTGTTAACCCGGATATAGCCAACATGTGGGTGAAATCCCAGCTGGAAATGTACAAACATGGCGGCTGGCTATCAAAAGGACCTGCGGGCATTGAGTATTCGGGCATTATGGAAGCTTCTCACGAAATATCCCTGATCGTAAGTGCGTATCAAAAAGGTATCCGCAACTACGACGCAGAGACAGCTTTTAAGGCCATGCTTCATCAGCAAACCGTGCCTGGAGTAAAGCATCAGTGTGGAGGCTATGCTGGAAATAAGTTTTTTGAATCCTATCTAAAACTGGGGTATGTGCCTCATGAAGAGGGGCAGGTTTCTAATACCTTAGAATATGCTTATGACGATTGGTGTGTAGCCCAGATGGCTAAGTCACTAGGTAAAAACAAGGAATACAATCAGTTTATCAAACGTGCAGGGAATTATAAAAATGTATTCGATCCGGAAACAAAATATATCCGCATGAAACACCAAGACGGAACTTGGGTAAAAGACTGGAATCCTTATTGTTGCACCTCGTTCAATGGTACTGGCTACCTGGAAGGAAATGCCTGGCAGTATAGCTTTTTTAATCCGCATGATGTACAAGGCATTCTCAACCTGATGGGGAAAGATGAATTTAACAAGCGGCTGGAAGAAGGGTTTGAAAAATCCGCCAGATTCAGTTTCAATGCCGAAGCCGATTTATACGACCGAGTGCCGATCAATCATGGAAATCAGCCCAATATGCAGGCAGCCTACTTGTTCAATTATTCTGGCAAACCCTGGCTTACCCAAAAGTGGGCACGAGAAATTATGAATACCTATTATGGCGCTGATCCCTACCATGGATGGCTGGGCGACGAGGACGAAGGACAGATGGGTGCCTGGTATGTGATGAGTGCCATGGGGCTTTTTGAAACCGATGGTGGGGCTTCTGTAAAACCCTTCTATGAAATAGGCAGTCCCCTGTTTGAGAAAATAACTATTACCCTGGATAATCAATATTATTCCGGAAAAACCTTTGAGATCGAAGCCAGAAATACTTCCGATGAAAACCGCTACATTCAGTCAGCCACCTTAGATGGAAAGCCATTAACCAAGCCCTGGTTTTATCATGCGGACCTAGTGGATGGTGGAAAATTGATACTGGAAATGGGACCAGCGCCCAACCAAAACTGGGGAAGCAAACCACAAGATGCACCACCATCTATGTCTTCGGTTGCTAGGTCAAAGTAAATAGGCAAGTACATTTAACAAAGTATTCACAGGTATATATTAAAACTGATAATGCACCATACAAATTCTATTACATCTGTACTTGCTTTTTTGAGAGTGGTAAAACGTCTAGCTGTTGTTAGGCTGCTTACAATCGTAGTAGTTGCCTGTATCTTTGCTGTGCCTACAACTGCACAAACTTCTAAAACTGATTTCACTTCATTTGTTAATCCACATATTGGGACGGCCCATTGCCGCTGGTTTCACTTTACGCCGGGAGCCGTCCCTTTCGGAATGGCTAAAGCGGCTCCTTCTACAGATGGACACTACGGCAATAAATCCGGCTGGGAGGCAGTAGGCTACGATTTCAGGCACGAATCTATTGAAGGTTTTGCTAATTTTCATGAGTTCCAGATAGGGGGTGTTGTATTTGCCCCTATCACAGGGAAATTGCAAACGATACCTGGCAAACTGGAAAATACAGGCGAAGGCTACCGCTCTCCCTTTGACCGCAAAGAGGAACGGGCAACTTCTGGGTATTACTCAGTAATGCTAAAAGAGTATGGAATAAAAGCGGAATTAACCGCAACTGAACGGGTGGCTTTTCACCGCTATACCTTCCCGGCAGGTAATGAGTCGCATATTTTATTTGATATTGGCAATAGGCAAGGCGAAAGTGGCCGTGTCAAAGATGCCAAGGTATATATGACACCAGATGGCCACATTGAAGGCTTTGTTACCACACTCCCTGAGTATGTGCAGAAATACCAGGCAGGAGCGGAGGTGAGTATGTATTTTTCAGCCGTTCTTGACAAAAAGCCAACAGCCTTTGGTGTATTCAAAGGAAATGAGCAGCAAGCTGGCAAAAAAGAACTGTCTGGAGAAGGAGCAGGGGTATATCTCACCTTTGCAACAAAAGCCAATGAAGCGATTACTATCAAAGCCGGACTTTCTTATACCTCTATCGAAAATGCGCGGTTAAATCTTGATGCCGAAGCTGCTACACTCACTTTTGACCAAGCAAAAACCCAGGCACTTGCTAGATGGAATAGCTATCTTGGCCGCATCAATGTAGAAACCCCTAACCGGGCAGATAAAGTAAAATTTTATACAGGTTTATACCATGCCTTGTTGGGACGTGGACTGGCAAGCGATGTAAATGGGGCCTATCCCAAAAACGATGGCACTGTAGGGCAGATTCCACTGGACAAAAACAAAAAACCTCTACATCATCATTATAACACCGATGCTATCTGGGGTGGGTTCTGGAATCTGACACAGCTTTGGGCACTTGCGTATCCGGAATATTATTCTGAGTTTATCAAAAGCCAGTTGTTAGTTTACAAAGATGCCGGCTGGCTAGGTGATGGCATTGCGAACAGCAAATATGTATCTGGAGTGGGCACAAACTTTGTGAGCCTGGTAATGGCCAGCGCCTATATGTGCGGCATCCGCGATTTTGATGTGAATCTGGCTTATGAAGCATCTTTAAAAAATGAAATAGAAGGCAATAACCGACCTCGTGGTGCCGGAAAACTAGATGTAGACCGTTTTGTGAAATATGGCTTTGTCAATCATATTGATAAATCAGATGCATCGGATGAAATCTGGCGCTTCTCTGGTTCTCACACCCTGGAATATGCGTTTAGTTCTTTTTCTGTTGCTCAATGGGCAAAGTTATCAGGGAAAGAGAAAGATTACCAAGAACTTATGCGTTTGTCTAAAGCATGGGAATATTTGTATGACCCTCAAACACAATTTCTGCGGCCAAAGTATGCGGATGGAAAATTCATTGACAACTTCAAACCAACTGAAGTATGGCGAGGGTTTCAGGAGGGGAATGCTTGGCAATATACCTTTTATGTACCACATGAGCCGGAAAGTTTAGTTGCTAAAATTGGGAAAGATCGATTCAATGCTCGTCTCGATAGTATCTTCACGGTTTCTCAAAAAGCTGTATTTGGCGGAGGAAAAAATATTGATGCCTTTGCCGGATTAGAAGGTTTGTACAATCATGGCAACCAGCCCAATCTGCACATCTCCTGGCTATTTAATTATTCTGGCAAACCCTCACTTACCCAGAAATGGGCAAGGGCCATTTGTAATGAATTCTACGGAACAGAAGGTGTACACGGCTATGGATATGGACAAGATGAAGACCAAGGCCAATTAGGCGCCTGGTACGTAATGGCCAGTATGGGGTTATTTGATGTAAAAGCTCTCACAGAAACACAGCCTAGCTTTGGTATAGGAAGTCCGCTTTTTAGTAAGATTACTATTGGGCTCAACCAGAAATATTATAAGGGAAAACAGTTTGTGATAGAAGCCAGAAACAATGGCAAAGAAAATAGCTATGTTCAATCCTTTACATTGAATGGAAAAAAGTTCAATCAACCCTTTATTCCTTTTAAGTCGGTAACAGATGGAGGTACATTAATTCTGGAGATGGGAAACACACCGAAAGATAGTTACTAGCGTATGAACACACATACTTTAGCTGAGTTGGGGTAAGTAAACACGTGGAATATCTGTTGTACGCATTCTTGGATAATATCTCACTATGGAAAGTAAAAGTTCTTCTTATTTGGTGTTTATCACCTTGGTAGCTACCTTAGGCGGATTGCTGTTCGGATTTGATATGGCAGTTATTTCCGGCGTATTACCATTTGTGCAAAAGCAGTTTTCCCTGACCGCCGCAGCAGAAGGATGGTTTGTTTCTTGCGCCATTGTAGGATGTGTCATCGGCGTATTGTTTTCCGGAGAATTAAGCGACCGCTGGGGGCGGAAGATACTACTTATCATTGCGGCAATTCTATTTTTGTTATCTGCCCTGGGAACCGCTCTGGCTTCCAATTTTACTTTTCTAATTATAGCTCGTATGGTTGGAGGAATGGGAGTAGGCGTAGCCTCTAATCTGGCTCCCTTATATATCTCTGAGATTGCTCCGGCAGCTATTCGTGGCCGGCTGGTCACGTTTTATCAGCTTGCCGTAACCTTAGGAATTCTGGTTGCCTACCTGACTAACGCTGGTGTACTTGCTTACTCTCAAGAACATCAGGGACAATCGTTAGGCAGTGTGCTAGACTATATTCTGCTCGATGAAGTATGGAGAAGTATGTTTGCAATAGGTGTGCTGCCATCGGTGTTATTTTTAGTCGGCTTATTGTTTGTGCCAGATAGTCCCCGCTGGTTAATACAACAGGGTAGGGAAATTGAAGGAATGTCTATTTTAACGAAGATCAATGGACAAGCTGTAGCTCAGCAAGATGTCCAGAACATTCGCCGCACGCTAAGCCATGATACCGGATCGTACAAAGAACTCTTTGCTCCAGGCATGCGCAAAGCCTTATGGATTGGCTTGTTATTGCCTTTATTTTCTCAATTTAGCGGAATTAACGCGGTTATATATTACGGTCCCCGTATCTTGAATGATGCCGGTATCAGTATTGATAATGCACTACTTAGTCAGATTATCTTAGGTGCTGCCAACTTACTGTTTACACTTATCGCTGTCTGGAAAGTAGATCAGATGGGCCGCCGGCCTTTGTATTTGGCAGGCGCCATGGGAGCAACCATTAGTTTATTTTTAACTGGGCTTTGTTTTTATACAGATGCCACCAATAATCTGTTTTTACTGCTAAGTGTCATTGCCTTTCTGGCTTGTTTTGCTTTTTCTATTGGCCCTCTAAAATTTGTGATTGCTGCCGAAATCTTTCCTAATAAAATAAGAGGCCGGGCCTTGGCTCTCAGCATCATGACCATGTGGGTGGCGGATACGGTAGTTGGGCAATTAACGCCTATTTTACTAGAGTCAGTCGGTACAGCTATTACTTTCTGGATATTTGCCGGATGCTGCCTGCTATCCTTCTGGGTAGTCTACAAACTAGTACCAGAAACCAAAGGCAAAACCCTGGAAGAAATCGAAGATATGTACCTGGCTCCTCATTAAATTTAAAATAAAATTTATGAAATAATGATTTTTAAACGGCTTGCCTTAACTGGCAAACTGTTTAATTTTTTTAATTTATCGAAGCCAATTTGATCCAACAAAAGGTGAAAAGGCCTGGAAATCACAGTTTAGCCATGATGATGAAATTGCGCAGAGAGGCTATCACCGGGTCTTTTTAAAAGATTATAGGACATGGGTAGAACAAACCACTACTGACCGGGTAAGCTTTTACCGCTTTCGCTACACACAACCGACACAAGCACAGATTTTAACAAGTCTAGGAGGATACCTGGGAGGTCTTACTATGAAGAATGCTTCCGTAACAAAAGTAAATCAACAAGAGATTGAGGGTTCTTTTAGTACCGTAGACCGTTTGTGGGGAGGTAAGAAACAACTGTGATACAGCTCAACAACTAAGTTATAAAATGCTCCTAAATAGATTACTCTTACTAGAAAAAGTTAGTAGCAAGATGAAAAATAAATGAAATAGCTTTGGATCGATATTTTACGAGTAACAGGCTAAGTTCTCCTACATTTTATCGGATTCTAGATTTATTAAGCTTTGTGTGAATTAGATCTAAGGTAAAATGCTAGTTTGATTAAACTAGAATTTAATTGCGAATGATCTTTGAAAGAATTGTATGCCGCCATATTACCTGACTTTCAAACGTTGGACATTAACTAGGTTAACACCAAGGAACGGTTGACTTTATTTCACGCTTGATCCGTTTATCAGGAGAAGGTCACCGACATAAAAGCTCTATGAAATTGTTATGGCTAAAAAGTAAAACTGCTGGAATTATAAAAATAAATCCAGCAGTGGTGGTCAGATAAAATACACAAAAAAACCATTGGAGTTTAAGTAGAATCCATTGGTTGAAAGGTTAAAGCTTAACTTACCGCCTAAAGGGATGCTTATAATTGGCAGGGGAATCCATGCTATTGAATTTTTCTTTGTAGGGAGTAACAGGTATTACTGCCCCTGACAGTTGCCTTTGAATGCGTACTCCCTGATTTTTATAGTTTCGTTGAGCGTTGTCTGCTATTGGAGTTACTTTGATATATTTAAATGTAATTGCTGGGTCTAGCTTATATTTACTTGCTAAAGCTGCTTTGTTAGGGTGCTTATAGTTATGAACCGAATAGCTTGGATCATACTTGTATTTAAACACGACCGGTGACTGAGCCTGCATCGAGTGGGTGACAAGAACTAAAAAAAACACTAATATAACTGCTTGGAATTTCATAATATATCAGGTTAATATTTTACATAATTGAACTATGTAAAGATACTTCCTCTATATATGGATGTAAATACCAATATTTTTGTATTTTTTTATGGGTACTTTTAGGTATATACGTATACGTATTTCTACCCATATATGCACCTTATTCTATAAGTCCCTTGTCAATTGCTTTCCTGACCAGGTCTGCTGTATTTACGGCCTGCATTTTCCTTAGCACATTTACCCGGTGTTTTTCCACAGTGCGTATGCTAATAAATAATTCACTGGCTATTTGGTTGTTGCTCATACCGCGGCAGATCAGCTTGAGCACTTCTAGCTCGCGTGGGGTAAGGGCTTCTTGGTCAGGCTCTGTTTTAGAAAGGCTTTCCATGATAATGCCCGCCACTGTTTGAGTATAGTATTTTCCCCCATTTACCACTGTCATAATTGCTTTTTGTAATTCCTGAGGCTCCACATTTTTTAACAAATAGGCATGGGCTCCACTGTTCATACTTTTTAAAATGTATTCTGGTTCTTCGTGCATAGTCAGCACAATCAGTTTCAGATTAGGGTATAATCCGCTAAGTTTTTTCAAGGCATCTAGCCCGTTGAGATGCGGCATAGAAATATCTACAAGCGCAAGGGTTGGTTTGTGCTGGTCAATAAGCCTGATTAACTGCAGGCCGTCTTCTGCTTCAGCCACTACCTGAATATCTGGTATTCTATGGAGAACTGTTTTCAGTCCATCCCTCACCAGCGGATGGTCATCGGCAATGATAATACGTATCGTATTTTCTGTCATAGATGGGACTAAGTAATTATGAGTATGAACGAATAAATGGATAGTAAGCAATAGTAATTCTAATGAGGTACTGACACGGTAATGGTTGTGCCTGCTCCTGCACGGGTGTTTAACAGAAAGTTACCTCCCAGTAAATGCGTACGCTCCCGCATATTTCCGATGCCATGTGTATCATGCGTTGTACATTGTTGATAGGCCTCCCAATCGAAGCCAACCCCATTGTCGCGAATTCGCAATTGCACCTGATCCGGTTCGCAATCTACGATAATATCAAGCTGGCTGGCCTGGGCATATTTTACTGCATTATGTATACTTTCCTGAGTAATCCGGTACAATCCAATTATAACCACCTGGGAAAGGGGAGGCGAATCTGGATGGGTATCAAAACTAAAATTCACCTTCAGTCCGGAAGCTTGAGCCGTGCGGGAACATAACGATTTTAAGGCTGCTTCTAAACCAAAATCTTGCAGAACGCTGGGCATCAAGTTATGTGAAATACGCCGTACTTCCACAATGGTTTCCTCTAAAATAGCTTTGATTTCACTACGTACTTTCTCCTGACCTTCAAGCGTATTAAGTTTGAACTGTATGGCAGTTAGTAGTTGCCCGATTCCATCATGCAATTCTCTGGAAATGCGCCGCCGTTCGTTTTCTTCCCCTTCCAGTAAGGCCGATGTACGTTGCCGGTTTAAAATCAATTCCCGTTGCTGACTGCTTTGTAATTTGTCGCGCATCTGCAGCAGCGCATTTCCCATAGAATCTTCTTTGCTTAAAGGTTTATAAGAAGAGGCTAACTGCCCATTTCCTATTTCGCTGGCAAAAGCAGCCGTACGTTGCAGGCCAAGAATCAGCTGGTTCATGGCCCCTTTCATCTGGCCAATTTCATCCTGACTAGTAGTAGGTAATGGTGCTTTGGGCCATATCCCTCTGGAAAGTTGTAAGACAACCTGCCTGAGTTCGCGGATACGCTCAGATAACGGTACAGAAACATACCAGGTAAGTAGGGCTATAACAACACATACGCCAAAACCAATGACAAGCATAATGGTACGCATCCGAAAAACCGGCTGCATGGCTTCTTCCAGGTCTATTTCTGAAACAATTACCCAAGTTAACCCGGGGATATGTAATGGCTGGTAGGCACTCAGTACTGGAACACCCCGGTAATCCGTGAGAATATGGTCCGTCGTCTGGTTGGTAAACGCATTTTTAGTAGCTAAAGTACGCACCTGTATAAAATGGGGAGCAGCATCTGGAAAGAATCTGGAGTGGGAACGCATGCGGAAGTCAGACCCCACCACATAGGATTCGCCGGTTTGTCCAATACCATCCCGCAAGTGCAAGACATACTCCATGGGGGCAGCCGGCAGCCTCATTAAAAGTATACCTGTTCTTTGCCCGGATGCATTGTTAACCGGGGCAGAGGTAAAAAGTAAATACTCCCCATCAATATGTATCTCTCCGGGATGTGATTTAGCCAGAGTACTGGTAGCTAATGTGCGTATTTCTGTAAACTTGGCTGAAGTATCTGCAGGAAACTGAAACGATTGTGTTTGTTGATACAATAGTTGAAAGCTGGTATCTAATAAAATCAAATCCTGGTAGGCAAACTCCTGCTGAAGTAAAGAAAACATCCGGTTTGTCGCAGCCGTATCTCTGGAAGCTTGCGGTGAGGTCGTTATTTCCAAGAGAGGTGCATTGCGAGCCAGCAATTGGGTACTTTGCTGCATTCCTTCAAAATAATCCTCTATATAGATTTTTTTTAGATCATTAATAGAAGACAGCTGAGCCATAGTTCGTTCGATCAATGCATTCTTTGAAGAGTGGTAGAACAAAGAAGCTACCAGCAGCAAGGTGCATATTCCGATAAAAAGATGGGAAAATAGGAGTTTTTGAAAAATGGAAAGATTCTTCACTCAACAAATATAAACATATTTCAATGTTCATTCAATGGTGCAAAAACTTACTTAAAATCATTCAGATAAGTATAGCTCTGCTACTTTTGGCGCTCTCTTTGATAAAGCTTTTGATAGAATCAATTCTAACTTATAAAAGCAGAACACTCTATGGACAAATTTTCTTTAAAAGTAATCGTATGGCTCTTACTTGCCAGTATCTTATGGAGTTGCAAAGGAGAGCCTGGCCTGCCTGGGCCAGCAGGTGCGCCAGGCCCTACCGGACCCCAGGGACCAGCTGGACCCCAGACAGTAGCACTGATGTATGAACGGGTATTTGATTTGAACGCAGAGAATAAATGGGAAATGATTTATACTTTCCCGGAAGAAGATGAAATCTACCTGGAAGATGTAGCCCTGGTGTATGTATTATGGGATCAGATAGAAACCGATGATGAGCCTTTGGATGTCTGGCGAATGATGCCAGTGAGCTACTTTAATTCAAAAGGTATCCTGAATATGAATTTTGATTTTTCTGCAGAAGATGTCCGCGTTTTCCTGGAAGCCTCTTACCCCTTGGATGCCCAGACAGAATTTTTAGATGTGGTAGCCCGGATTGTGATTGTTCCTGCCGATGATTCTCCTAACGGGCGGAAGGCTACTATTAATTATGAAAATTTTGAAGAAGTAAAAACGGCCTTGGGCTTAAAAGAAACCAAGCGTGTAAAAGGAAAACCATTCAGGCAGATGCTCAGAGAAGCCCAGGTAGCAAATAAATAACGTAGTGTTGGCAGCCAAAGCATTGAATAAATATAAATCAGGTTTGCCGGTTTTTAGAGAAAACTTCTCACTTCTTTGCATAGAAATGCCTTAGGAGCAATAGACCTTGGCTGGCAACCGGAAGAAATAAAAAAGGGGGTAAGCGTAGCTTTACGTGTTTATAATGTGTAGCTTTAAAGCAAGAACTACTATTTATCAACACGCATCTGCTTTGTAACCCCCTTCTACATTCCAGCGCTTTGTTGTCCACTTTTTAGTAAAGAATTGAACTTGCAGGTATAATTTGTTGGAGTTATGGATATTCACATAGGTAATTTTGATACAAAGGTAACAGAGAAAGAGCTAACTGAACTTTTTGGGGCTTACGGAGAAATAGATTCATTAAGAATTCAAAAAAGCCAGCATACGGGCATTTCCAGAGGATTCGGGTATGTTTCAATGCCTGATGAAAAGGAAGCTTTACAAGCCATTGTAGGATTGCACAATTTTCGGCTGAATAATAAACCCCTCACCGTAAGTAAAGCAAAGCATATGTCTGCTAGCCGTAAGATGGCTTGAGATGCAAATTATCGGGGCGTAGCAGCCTATCTATGCTCATTTGTCCTCCTGGCGTGCCTATGCAATTTTATGGTGCATAGAGCTACTTCCAACCTGGCTACCTTAGTTTACCCAATGCATTCCGGATTATCCGGAACCTGCTACGAATTTAGAAATAAACTGAGATGCCTAAAAAATTTAAAAGTGTGCACGCACTACTTACCGGTAAGTTACTAATGCAAGACAAGTTGGCTTTGCAGACACAAAGACTGTTAGTTGCTGCCAACCATCCTTTAGAGAGAGCCAACAGGCTTTACGAAGTAATTATAAAACTGCCTGTCATTCCATCCATACTCACACAAACTTTTTATACAGCAATCCAGCAAGCGGATGTTGCCAATATTGGTCTGTTAACAGCACAAATTAAGTCGATTATTAAGCAGCATACTCCGGTTAAAAATGAACTACAGGGCACCCCGTATGATACCTATGCCCAGGCTTTTTTCGAATTAACTAGTCATTTTCAGCATAAGGTAGATATGGTTAATAAGCATTATGAAGTATTCCTAATCTATCATCTATCTGCTGACCTGATTATATCTTGCCCTACCTACAAAAATGTGTTATTTGTTCAACTAGTCGAAAATGAAGGTGACCCAATTCCTTATAAAGTTAAATTTACTTTTAATGATGTTGAGAAATCAAATTTTAGTTTTAATCAGCAGCATAAGGAAAACGATGTATGGGTTGAACTTGGTTATTCCACAGGCAATACCTGTTTTAATACACAACAACTTGTAGAATACTGGATTGCTAGACTATACGAGCAAAAATGTAAAGTATAGCTCTGACAAGTTCATGAAGCAATTCTCCATTAGTAACACAATTGTTGAATAACCACCACCTTATCCTATGGCTACCAAACCAGACCTTGATTTTACCTATACCACTATTGATCAAATATTCCGCCTGTCTATTGGCGAAATGGGAGATTATAGCGGTGCTTATTTTAAAGGCGATTTTTCAATGAGTTTAGAAAAAGCTCAGTTGCGCAAACATCAATTTATTGCAGAATCTTTAAACATTCACCGGGGAAGCAAAGTACTGGATATGGCTTGTGGATGGGGGCCTTTTCTTAACTATATAAGAAAGCTTAAAGCCAATGGTACTGGCGTAACATTAGCTACAGGACAAGCCGCTGCTTGCATAAAAAATGGCCTGGATGTGCATGTGATGGACTGCCGGTATATCAGCCCTGAAACATTTGGTACGTTTGATGCCGTTACCTGCATTGGTGGACTAGAGCATTTTTGTTCGGTAGAGGAGTATAAGCAGGGAAAACAGGATGAGATCTACACTAATTTTTTCCAGTCTGTAAGTAATCTGCTTCCTGTTGGAGGAAGGTTTTATATGCAAACCATGGTATTTAGTAAAAATATGCTGCCTCTGGATAAGATCAGTGTAGATGCCAGTAAAGATTCAGATTCATATGCACTGGCTTTAATGATAAAAGAATTCCCTGGTTCCTGGTTGCCTTATGGCGATGGACAAGTTATTAAAAATGCAAGCCCCTTTTTTAAGCTCATCTCCAAAAGCAGCGGACGTCTAGATTATATTGAAACCATTAAACGATGGAGAAGAAAATTCAGGAAGTTTAGTTTGAAAAAATATTATTACTATGCCTGCTTAATTCCCAGGTTCCTGACAGATAAGGAGTTTCGGCACCAGGTTGCAGTGTTTAAGATAAGTCCTAACAAAGTTTGTTTTGAAAGAGAAACGATGGACCATTTCCGGTTTGTGTTTGAGAAGATATAAACAGATAGCAGCAACTCCCTCGGCCAGATCTTTTATTTTTAGTATCACAATTTACCAAAATGAGAAGAGCTTTTTAATGATACCTTTTTTATGAAGCTCGACTCAGAATCCTACTAACTGATAGTTTTTCTAAAATGATAGAAAATATATCTGAGCGGAAGAGTAGATTACCTAAGTGAAAGCTAGCCTACATCATAAACGAACCATTGTAGTAGCATAGGTAAATCGGGTTTCAGACTTTTCGGCTGTACCGGTAATAGGAGCAGCTCCTGCAGGTTCTGGTGTGCAGGCGAGTGGTATATGTCCTTCTCCGGCAACTAAACCCGAAGTAGCATCCAGGCCAACCCAGCCAGCGCCAGGAATATAAACTTCTGCCCAGGCATGCAACGCAGCAAAATCTTCTTCAGTACCTGTAACTGAGTGACCATGTGGGGCAGTCTCTGCCAGTTGCACCAGATAACCAGATACAAAACGTGCTGCGAGCCCGATGTGCCTGAGTATTTGCACAAGCAGCCAGGCAGAGTCCCGGCAAGAACCTAAGGCATATTGAAGGGTTTCTTCACAAGTTTGTACACCTGGCTCCATCCGGACAGTATAGCTAATCTGCTTAAACAGCTTTTCGTTAAGCATAACTAGGAAATCAATAATTCCCTTTTGAGAATAGTCTATATCCGCTATCCACTGCCTTAAGTGCATGCCATTTTCTGTAATTTCCAGATAGGGACTAAGGTCTTTTTTTAACTGAGTCTCATATTGAAAAGGAAAATACTGGGCATAGGCATCAATAAAAAAATCAAACGGATTAATTTGGCTTATATCTGCAACAATGGCTACCTCAATAGACACTTCTTTCATGAACTCTTCAAAATCTATACGGGCCACAAAATTACCAAACGGATCTTGCTGCCAATGGATAAGGTATGTTTGTGGTTCAATTTGAAGCTTATACGATTCAATAGGCGTACGTGTATGAGCAGCAGGTTTAAGCCGGAGAAAATGCGTAGAAAGGAGCACCGGGCGGTCATATTCGTAATGGGTGCGATGATGGATTGCAATACGCATAGGATAATGGTTAGAAGCAGTGCTTTGTATCTGCTGATAACACATACCAGGTCTTAAACATTCAGCTAATAATTTTACTTCTGGAAATTTCTAAGAAAAAGAAGCCATACCTATTCTGTTAGGGCTTCGTATCGTAGATTTCCCATAGCACCAGGTTGCCAAAGAAAAGACAGACCTTGCCAATACCTTGTTTGCAGACAGCCTATTTTAGTTTAGATGTGCTTTTACATGGTCAATAACATAACTGTCGGTAACCGGTTTTTTTATAAAGTCTACCAAACAATCATACTTTTTGGCTTTTACAGCATCAAATGGATTAGAAGTTGAGGAAAGCATAATCACTTTGCATTTATCTAACGAGTAGGTATCTAATAAAACATACTCCTCCAGAAAATCCCATCCATCTTTATCAGGCATTTGTTGATCTACTAAAATAAGTGATGGATATTCATTGGTATGCTTCAGCGAATAGATGGCGCTATCGACTGTGTTAAAAGGAAAAATCCTGCATAATGGGAAGGTATCGATCAGAGATGCGCTTGTGATATAGCGGTCAATGGCATCTGTTTCAATTACGTAAATAAATCTGGACAACATAAAAAGAAAGGTAAGAGGTAGAGAAAAAGTAAAAAAGTCAGCAGCAGAAAAACAAACCCGGAGTGAGGCTAAAAACAGAAAAGTTTGCGTATTGAGGCAAAGAGTAACTGACGTTAGACAAAGCAAGCCGTAAACAGCTATTTATGTGAATATACCCTTATTATAGGTAATAACCTACTAATCAGCTATTTTTACAGAAATATCATTTTTCTTACGGTTATAGTAGGACTGAAACACAAATAGCCAGGTAATCATTTCTCGTTCTTTTAGAAGAACAAAAAATTTTGCAGCTATTGACCGCAGGGTTTATGACCCAATATGCCCTGGAAAATACATTTATTGGAAGTATTTTTCCATAAAAGCAAAGTCGCGTAACTCTGGCTTGCTTTTACTCCGAATAAGGTAGATACACTATAAATTTAGTGCCTACATCCAGAGTGCTTTCCACTTCTATTTTACCTCCGGCATTTTCTACAATTCTTTTGACAATATATAGTCCAATGCCTGTTCCTTCTACGTGGGTATGAAAGCGTTTAAACATCGTAAACAGTTTTTTTACGTGATGTGCTGCCATACCAATGCCATTATCTGTTACACTTATCAACATAAAATTGTCCTCTCTTCTGGTTTCAATAACCACTTCTGGCTGTCTTTCCGGAGAGTGGTACTTGATGGCATTCGATAGCAAGTTATAGATAATTGATCGCATATTTTTGGGGGCTATAGCAATTTCGTCTACGGCCAGTCTTTTATGCAACACTACCTGGTTATCTTCTATAAGCTTAGCTAAGTCGGTAGTTACCTCTTCCAGCAGGTTACTGACGGAGATGATTTCTTTGGGTGTATCCTCTTTCTGGATCTTAGCGATTTCAGTCAGGTTGGCGATCGTAGCTTTTAATCTGTTGATGGAAGCAGCAATCATAGATAATATTCTGTTCTGTTCGTCATCCAGGGAATATCGGGCTGTTAATCTTTTTGTAAGGGCAATTACCAATCCTTCTATGTTCACGATGGGTGATTTCAGATCATGGGAAGCGGTATAAATAAAATTATCCAGATCTGTATTAATCAGCAGAAGTTGTTTGTTTTTTTCTGAAAGCTCCTGGGCAGCTCTTTTTCGTTCATGAATATCCGTAAAGGTGCCTACCCAATGATTAGTATCCGGAACATAAATAGCTTTACTAATGTGCCATCGGTACTCCCCATCGTGGCGTCTGAGCAATATTTCCCTTTCAAAATCTTCATGGGTAGCTATACAATGCTGCCAGTGTTCCTGCAAAGCTGCTTGTTGAGCTACAGGTACACATTCTCTGTAAATATCGCTGAAATCCTTATCAGCCGGCATGCCGGTATAGGTATACCACCGATGGTTGATATACATACTTTTTCCTGCTGTCATATAGGGATTGGTAGTCCATACCAGCTGGGGCAAGGTTTCCAGGAGCCGTTCAAATTCTTTATAGGCCAGAATTACTTTATCTTTTGCTTTTAACTCTTCAATTTGCGCCTGTAACTCTTCATTTGCACTTTGTAATTCCTCATTCACTGCTTGCAGTTCTTCATTCATGGCTTGCAACAAATTATTCTTCTCCTGTATATCCGCTTCCATTTTTTTTACAGCCGTAATGTTTTCACTAATCACCACCAGCCAGTCGTTATTGTACATAAAACAGCGGTTTCGCCACCATATATCCTTGCCCTCAAAGGGTAAACAAAGCTGATATTCTACAGGTGTTCGTGTCTCAAGTACTGTATTGTATAAAGCAAGATATTCCGGGCTGAGAGGAAACACCTGCGAATACTTTTTTCCTTCTTGTATCCCAAGATAGCCCAACTGATTCTGTGCTGTAGAATTTGTTTGTTCGATCACGAAGTCAACAAGCTCTCCATCCTTATTTTTACAAGTAGATAAGAGAGTGATGCCAGCCCAGGGCGATTCTAATAGCAATAGTGGTTTACTCATTGGTAATGGTCGATAAAAAAGTAGTAGCATTCAATTTTATAACGGAACACACATTAGTATATCTGTCTATGTAAATACTTGAAAGGTACTAGTAATCTCTATTTTACGACATCACCAGCTAATTGTTGGAGTAGGGTATATCTTCCACACCCAATAAAATAATGAAAGGCTGTCATTTCTCTTACTTTCTGGCAATCCGATAAGCCTTCTGGTCATTCACTTTCTGCCGCTCTTATAAGAATCAATTATTTTATCCCCTTCACCTATTTCAGGAACACATCCTTTTTGCTTTACTTTACAAAATTGTAATTAACAAGCATATTAATTGAAATAATACAATGAAACATACCACAATGAAAGCTGTCGGATTTAAAACATCACTCCCCATTTCGGAACCAGAAAGTTTTATAGATGTTGAAATCGAAAAACCAACACCTGCCAAGCATGAACTATTGGTGCAAGTAAAAGCCATATCGGTAAACCCTGTTGATTATAAGATCAGACAAAATTCGGCCAAAAATACAGTATTAGCACAACCTAAGATCATAGGCTGGGATGCCGTAGGTACAGTAGAAGCCATTGGCGAAGGAGTAACCTTGTTTAAAAAAGGGGATGAGGTCTATTATGCAGGCGATATTACCAAGCAAGGCAGCAATGCAGCTTATCAGGTGATTGATGAGCGGATAGTAGGGAAAAAGCCTGTTTCATTAACCAATGAAGAGGCCGCAGCCATTCCCTTAACAGCCCTTACGGCTTGGGAAATCTTTTTTGACAGAATGCGTTTATCAGCCGAAAGAGACCAAAATAAAACGCTGCTGATTATTGGTGGGGCAGGAGGGGTAGGCTCCATAGCCATACAACTTGCCAAAAAAATACTAGGTATGAAGGTGATTGCTACAGCTTCCCGTACCGAAACCATTGAATGGTGTAAACAAATGGGAGCTGATGTAGTCGTTAATCATCGGAATCTGATAGAGGAGGTCCGGAAAGCAGGGTATCAGCAGGTAGACTACATTGTAGACTTTGTGGATACCAACTTATACTGGGATGCCATGGCAGAATTAATTAAACCACAAGGCCATATTGCTTCCATCACTGGCAGTCCAACGCCTGTGTTGTTAAATAAATTGAAGACCAAAAGTGTTAGCTTTTCCTGGGAGTTGATGTTCACCCGTTCTACTTTTCAAACAGAAGACATGATTGAGCAGCATGCTATTTTAAACCGGGTGGCAGACTTGCTGGATCAAGGAGTATTACAAACTACTTTAACACAAACCCTGGAAGGCTTAACAGCAGAAAATTTCAAACTTGCCCATAAGCAACTAGAGTCAGGAAGTACAATTGGTAAACTAGTTATCAAATTCTGAAATGGACTAAATAATCCATCTGAAATTACGGAGCACCCTATTAGAGAGGAATGTATCTATTACTCAACCTCCCCGTAGGATTCAGAGGAAGGCAGTGGCCATTCTTATTTAATCCAGGGCTGCTTTGCTTTTTTCTTCTCCTTATGCCCATCGTTTCGACCCGAACAAATGTTTCTAAGAAGCAGGTTTATGGGGTTTTGTTTGTATCGTGTATTGAATACAATTTCTTTACAAGGAATACACAAAGATGAAAAGGTAGAGAAAGTTACCGGTAAGGGCTCTTGAAGCTGTCGTCTGAACTTTTAAAGGATGGAGGAAGCTAAAGCTTTAGTTTATAAGATACCTTACAAACACTGCCTGCTATAAATACTATGAAAGCGTATAGCTTGCTAAACAAAAACAATAACACCCGTATAAAACAACATAGAATTCTCCTGGTAAAAGGGAAGTATTTCTAGGATATTTCAGTAGTGAAACTTTTAACAACGTACGATATGCCTTTCCAAGAAAATGGCCTTCCAAAAAAATCCATGGAGGACCTTAGTCGGGAAGATCTTATACAGGAAGTTCTTCAACTAAAACAGACGTTGGCTCTGGCAAAAGAGCGGACAGAATTAATACTGCAAGCAACCAGTGATGCGGTATATGAATGGGATTTGCAGTCGGGTTATCTTTCCTGGAATGAGGGCTTTCTTAATTTAATTGGTTGTGAGCAACAGGCCATTGAGCATACTATTCATTTCTGGTCAGCTCACTTGCATCCGCAAGACTATGAAAGAGTTCAGGAAAGTCTGCAAGCAATATTTCAACAAAGAGGTAAACTTTGGGTGGAACAATACCGGTTCCGCCGAAAAGATGGCTCCTATGCGTATGTGCTGGAACGGGGATATATTGTATACGATGACCAAAACAAACCAGTTCGCATGGTAGGCACCTTGCAGGATGTTTCCAAGCAAAAAGAATCAGAACTGGCCCGGGAAGCACTATCAAAAGAATATTCTTTTTTACTGGACGAAATCCCTTCCCTTGTTTTTAGTACACAACCTGACGGACAAGCTGATTTCGTCAACAAACAATGGCTACAATATACCGGGTTAGCAATAGAGCAAATAATGGGCGAGGGATGGACAAAAGCAGTTCACCCACTAGACAGAGAATCCACCTTACAGACTTGGCATAAGGCTGTTCAACTGGGTATCAAGTACCAAATCCAACACCGCTTGCTTCGGCACGATGGAGTTTATCGCTGGTTTCAAATGAATGCAGTCCCATACAAGGATAAAGAGGGAACTATTATTAAGTGGTTTGGTACTTGTACGGATATTGAAGAGGTAAGGCAAGCCAAATCCGAAACAGAAGGCCAGTTAAATTATTTCTATTCGCTGTTGATGGCTATTCCCAGCCCTATTGCAATTGTAAGAGGACCTGAGCACTTATTAGAGTTTTTTAACCCACACCTGGAGAAACTTTTAGGTAATATTCTTCAAGTAGGAACCTCTTTGGCTAAGTGCCTCGAAAGCCTGCCAGCAGGGTATCTTTTAGAAATCATTCAAGAGGTATTCCAGAATGGCGATACAAGTGTAATTACTGAAGTGCCTGTCCAACTTTCAGGGCAGCAAGCACCACCTGATACCTATTATAATTTGCACATTCAGGCCATACGTAATAAGACGGGCACCAGCAATGGTGTGCTGATTTTTGGCCATGATGTTAGCGAACAAGTAAATGCCCGTAAAAAAATAGAACAAAGCCGCACCAGGATTAGAAGTATTTTAGATGGAATACCAGCTATGGCCTGGACAACCGATATACAGGGAAATACTACTTACTACAACTCCCATTGGTATTCATATTGTGGCATCTCAGTAGGAGAGCAGGTAAATAGCTACGAACTTATTCACCCAGAGGATAGGCCGGCAGTGGCTAGTAGCTGGCAAGAGGCACAAAGCAGCCAAACAGTCTGGCAGGCGCAGTACCGGTTGCAGAGAGGAGATGGCACCTACCACTGGCATTTGGGGAGAACCGTGCCTGTACTTGATTCAGAAGGCAACCTGTTGGAGTGGTTTGGTGTGGGAACCGATATAGAAGAGCAAAAACAAACCCAGAAGATATTGGAAAATACCCTGGCCGAACTGCATGAGAAAAATTTTGAACTAGACCAGTTCGTCTACAAAACCTCTCATGATCTGAGGGCTCCGCTGACAACTATTTTGGGATTAGTTACCATAATCCGGGGGGAAGCCGAAGAAAGTACCAAAATGCAGTATGTGGATTTAATTGAAGGAAGAGTACAGAAGTTAGATACCTTTATTAAATCGATGCTGGACTATTCACGCAACACCAGAACACCAGTCCAAGCAGCCAGCATTTACTTTCCAGCATTGGTGGAAGAATGTATACAGGAGTTAGCAAACCTGAAACATTTCGACCGGCTGCAGATTTCTACCCAGATTAGTGGAGAAACCTTTCACTCAGATCCGTTCCGGTTGAAAGTTATTTTTTCCAACCTCATCTCTAATGCGGTAAAGTACCAAGACTTTTCTAAAGCCGATAGTTATTTACACATTCATATTACTGTCTCTGCTTCTCAGGCGGAGATTGAGCTTAAAGATAACGGAGTAGGCATAGAGCAGGCTTACCAGGATCGTATATTTAGTATGTTTTTCCGGGCTACCGAGCAGTCGGAAGGTTCTGGCTTAGGGCTGTATATCGTAAAACAAGCCGTTACTGTCTTGCAAGGCAGCATTATGCTGGAAAGTACGATCAATAAAGGAACTTGTTTTAAGATACACCTTCCAACAATGGTTGTTGGGTAGCATACGTAATACATACCAGACAATTAATAAATAGCTTATATCAATGTAAGCATATAAGTACTTCTTTCAACTACTGTACTCTACCTTCAAAATTCGTTTGGCAGCAAAAGTCAGTAGTTGAAAGATTAACCAGTCCTGTTTATTAAATTTAAGGCTGGGTGCACAGTATTATACTTTTGTAATTGGCAACTATGAAAAGAGAAGATCAATTCAAAGCATCTTTTAAAATCACTTGCTATTTGCTAATCCGGCAGTATCCATTTATTTTGGAGCAAATTAGCTTGCCATGTTCAGTTACTTCCAATCTGTAAAGCAAAACCTATTGTTCCTGGTTGCCTTCCTGCAAAGCTTGGTTGCCTTTTCCCAAGCTACAGCTGACTATGTGTGGTGGAACCCTGCTCAACACGATTTTCCGGTTATCGAAGGGCAGGCCTGGCCCAAACAAGTAGAACAACCCTATGACCGGCTACCAGCCTCTGCTCAGCAAAACGTTAGAAAAGAAGTATGGAACTTGTCGCGTCAGTCGGCTGGGCTGCTCATCCGTTTTCGGGCTAGTACCGATCAAGTAGTTATTAAGTATATGGTGGATGGGAAACATGCATTACCACATATGCCGGCTACTGGGGTAAGTGGAGTAGATTTATATGCAGTTTCTAGTGACGGAGGCTATCTTTGGTGTGCCGGAAAATATACCTTTGGCGATACCATTCAATACAGTTTTACGGGCCTGCAACCCAATGATACCTACCACCCGAAAGGACGGGAATACCGGGTATATCTTCCTCTGTATAATGCTGTGAAATGGCTTCAAATTGGCGTGCCGAAAGGTGCAAGTTTTACTCCTTTGCCAGTGCGGGTAGATAAACCAATTGTAGTGTATGGAACTTCTATTGCCCAGGGTGCGTGTGCTTCCAGGCCAGGCATGGCATGGACGGCTATTGTCGGCCGTAAACTGGACCGGCCCTTAATTAACCTGGGCTTTTCGGGCAATGGCCGGTTAGAAAAAGAAGTGGTAAGCTTACTGACGGAAATTGATGCTAAACTATATGTACTGGATTGCCTGCCCAATTTAGTAGCCAGCGTAGGTATTTCTCCCCAAGAAATAAAGCAACGGATTCTGGAATCGGTAAAAGTATTGCGGCAAAAGCGCCCGGCTACCCCCATCCTGCTAGTGGAACACGCCGGCTATACAGAAGGACTGATTAATCCTGAAAGACGTAAGCTATACCAGGAAGTAAATGCGCTGATGCGGGAGGCTTTCACCCAATTGAAGATGGAGTCAGTAGAACAACTTTATTTGCTTCCCCAGTCAGAAATTAATCTGAGTATGGATGCTATGGTAGATGGCACCCATCCTTCGGATTTAGGCATGCAACAGTATGCCGATGCTTACGAAAAGAGTATCCGGACAATTTTGCAGGAACCCATAGGAACCTACACCACCATGCAGCCTTGCGTTCAATCAAGAGATGCTAAGATTTATGATTGGGAAACCAGACACAGGGACATAGTTACACTGACTAAAACAACCCCTCCGGAAATTATTTTTATCGGAAATTCTATTACCCATTTCTGGGGAGGACAACCCGAAGCACCCATAAGCCGGGGAAAAGATTCGTGGAATAGCTTGTTTTCTTCTTCTAAAACGCTGAATTTAGGTTATGGCTGGGACCGGATTGAAAATGTATTGTGGCGGGTATATCACGAGGAACTATACGGGTACACAGCTAACCAGATAATTATTCTGATGGGCACGAACAACTTGCACCTCAATACAGATAAGGAAATAATTGAAGGACTGAAATTATTAGTAGAGGCCATCAAAGTCCGCCAGCCGAAAGTAGCTATAGTATTACTAGGAATACTGCCTCGCCGCCAAGAGGAACAACGAATTACCCGGTTGAATGAAAGTATTGCGCAAGCATCTGGAGAATTAAATGTAACCTATGCTGAGCCGGGTAGGGTGTTGCTCAATTCAGAAGGCAAAGTTGATGAAACACTTTTCACAGATGGTTTACATCCGAATGCAGCAGGGTACCAGAAACTGGCAGAAAAGCTTAGTTCATCTATAAAACCAGCATCACAATCCGGAAAACGTAAAAAATAAGCTTTCTTTCTATTAACAGTTGGACTATATTAAACCGCAAAAAAGGTAGCTGGCAGCAACCTCATTACTCTGGAAAGTATACGGATGACATACTAGCCCAAACTTGTAAAAGCAAAATTGATGTTTGCTCAAGAAAATGAAATACGTCACGTTACTGTTCAAGGGCAAGAAATAGCACTTGAGCTGAATCAGTTTGTGTTTGCTCCTTCTGCCAATGGTTCTTTTTATGCAAATGCGCTCTGCCTATTTCCTCAAGAACGGATCATTGACATTGGTACAGGTTCAGGAGTGTTAGCCATTTACGCAGCAAAAAGGTGCCCTGGTCTCTGCTACAGATATTGAAGAGCCCGCTGTTGAACTTGCCAGGCGGAATGCACAATTGAATGGAGTAGAGGTAGATATAAGGCTAGGTTCTTTATTCGGTGACTTTGATGGCCCTTTTGATGCTATTATAGCAAATCTACCTAATGAAATTGTTCCACCAGCCTATGTCCATAAAATAGGCCAACAGTTAGCAGAAACATTTGATGGAGGTGAAAAGGGTAACCGGTTTATCTTAGAGCTGTTAGGTAAAGCAAAAATGCATATGCATGCAAAAAGCAGACTTTATCTACCAGTACATACTTTAACAGACTATCATCACGTATTGCAAACAGCCATTAGCTCATATACTGTTAAACTTCTAGCTCTTGCTCAATTACCAGCTAAAGAATTTGTACAGCAAAACATAGCCTATTATTCACATCTGAATAAATTAGGGATCATACGGATATTTAAACAGGGAGATAGCTGGTATACAAATGGATACGTCTATGAACTTACGCTGAAAGACTAATTCAGCTTATTATCTATTTATCTGGTACGAAAATCAGCATATTCTATTAATTATTTTCTTTGAAGACTAGAAAGCATTATAAGAGTAGCTATTGAACTAGCTATGGGACAATCAAACACACTGTTAATGATTAATTATTAACATAGCAAGTTGCTACTAATTTCTCTTCTTGCCATTTTCTTTCAAAAGGAAATAGCCTTGGAATACCTGCTTTCTCAATTTCTGATTTCATATAAATTACTCGTAACTCATTGAGCTTTTTCCGAATCCTTTACGTAGCAGTGCAATCTGCCCGATATGATAGGCCATATGATGATTAATAAACGCCCATAGTTCTCCACACGATGAGGCTACCTGATCGAAAGGAGCTACAGGTTTTTGAGCTAGCATGTCTGGTGTTAGCTTTTTCAGGCATGCTCTAAGCGGTTGGTACAGGCCATTCCATTCAGCTTTAATTTCTTCAACAGTGGGATATGGAAAATTATCTTTGGCTTTAGACTGGCCCATAACGGCAAATAACTCATTCCACTTAACATTCGGATGCATACCAGCCATGGAAGCTAACCCATATTGTGAGTTCAATAAGTGGCCAGCCAGATATTTTACATGATTGATTTCCGGATGACCCTGCAACCGCTTATTGGTTTCTCCATCGGAGAAACCTTCCAGCACATTCATGTACAAGCGGTGGTGTAGATCAAATTGCGTAAGCAGTAAGTTGTTCATAGGTGGTAAGTAGCTAGCATCCGGCTTTATTTACGTATTACCTATTTATTGCTGCACGCTGCAAATAAATGTCTTTTTGCTTTGTAGCAACTTAGTAATAGGAGACGCCGGAAGCTAGCTTGCTGTTAATGAGTGGATACAAGCCTTGAATTGGTAAACGTTAATGACTCAACATTCATAGTAGGTTGATGCTTCTGTTTTAATAGCTTATGGTACGAAAGATAAGAGGTAATTAAAATAGCCAAAATGAATAAAGGGAAAAAGGTTTGAACATGTAACCCATCTACCATAAAATGGCTGACAAACGCACTAATAAAGGTGAACGCGAAACCTGCATACGCCCACTCTTTCACCCGTCCTTTAACAAAGGGCATCAGTAACGCAAGTGCACCTGCTACTTTGAAAACAGTTAGCATAACCCGGAAATAATCAGGATAACCTAGGTGCCTGATGCCTTCAACTGCTACTTCTGTATGAGAAGTAAGGGCAGGCAATAAACCTTCGAATAAAAAAATGAGGGTGGTAGTGGTCCAAAAGATACCTTTGGTGATGTTAATAGATCCCATAGCTTTTCTGAGTTTGATTAATACAAAGTACGTGTATATAATAGAATTTTATCGTGTGTGATTAAGGCATTCTTACGGGGGATTTGCGGCAATTTTTTGCCTCATAGTAGGGCGATACTGAATAGTATGCTAGAGCTTACTATAAACTAAGGCTTTAGTTCAGGTCCCTAAAATTTAGATGGATTACTGCTGGCTAATTAATACGTACATCTTCCAAAACTACAAGCAAAGGGCAGATACTGGCAACAGGTATTGGCCTTCCTTTTATAACACTGCACAAAATGAATTCCCGGTTCTCACATACCGGTATAGATCTTATCTTTCTGAGAAATAGGGAGTAGTATATCAACCTAGTAAAAACTTAGAAATTGCAGGAACGTATAAGAGGTTTGGCCGTACCAAAAGTGCATGGGAACTGCCACTTTACGAATGAAAAACAGGCTCCTTTCAATGGTATGCGTGTATGCTTGCCATACTTTCGACTATATCTGCCTACGTTTTTATAAGCAAAGATCTTTGGAAAATTCCCAATAAACTTTCTGCGCTCTTGCTAGTTGCTGTTACATGGAAGCATTAAAAATACTATTAATTGAAGATGAGGCTAGTCTGGTGGCCATGATTCAGCGGGGACTTACCCATGAAGGGTATCAGGTAAGTGCTGCTATGGATGGACATTCCGGACTCAAACTAGCCCTCGATTATCAGTTCGATCTGATATTGTTAGATCTAATGCTTCCTGGGATGGCAGGTCTTGAGCTTTGCCGGAATATCCGGGTGAAAAACAGCCAGGTACCCATTCTGATTTTAACAGCGTTAAGCACACCGGAGAACATTGTAACTGGCTTGGATACTGGTGCCGACGACTATCTGGTAAAACCCTTTAATTTTGATGTGTTGAATGCCCGCATACGGACGCTTATCCGCAGAAACAGAGGCTTAACAGCACACCATATTATCAAAATTGCTGATTTAGCCATTGATCTCGCGGCCAAAAGTGTAACCCGTAATAACCAGCCTATTACCTTAACCTCTACTGAATTTCGGCTTTTGGAGTTTATGGCTACTAACCGGAAGCGGGTACTTTCTAGAATTGAGATTCTGGAACATGTTTGGGATATTAATTTTGACCTGGGCACCAATGTAGTTGATGTATACATTAATTATCTGCGCAAGAAACTGGACAAAGACTTCGAACCCAAACTCATTCAAACAGTTTTCGGCATGGGCTACATGTTGAAAGAACCCTGATTTAGTAGATGAACATACAGACAAAAGTTACGATACTGTTTTTCTTTTTGACCTCCATGGTCATTTTGTTTCTCAATGGCTTTATCTTTTTGTTTGCCAATCACTATGCATTCGAAGATTTTTACAAACGCCTGGAAACCAGGGTTCAGATAGTGCGGTCTATCTATTCCAATAAAAACACAGACAGCAGCCGGGTAGTGCAAAATATACGGCAGCAATACCTGGAAAAACTTCCATCCGAGAAAGAATACTATTTGCCCATTACGGCGAGTCAGCAGATAATGACCTCTCTTCCCGAGGAACTACCCAAAGAATTCTTAGCAGACCTACGTACAAACCAGAAAGCCCGGTACCGGCAGGACAATAAATTTTTTGCTGGTACCCTCTACCAGAGCCCCACAGAACTCACCCTTGTGGTGGTATCGGCTACAGATCCTTATGGATTTCAGGAGTTGAATCACTTACGGAATATCCTTATTCTGGGATTTGGTATTTCAATCCTGGTAGTGTATTGGGTGGGAAAAGTGTTTTCTTACCAGACGTTCAAACCTATCCGGGAGATGATCCGCAATGTGCAGAATATTACAGCTCAGAACCTGCATTTGCGCCTGGAAACGAATGGAGGCAAGGATGAAGTGAATATGCTTGGGCAAACCTTTAACGATATGCTCATCCGGCTGGAAACGGCATTTGAAACCCAGAATAATTTTGTAAGCAATGCTTCTCACGAGCTGCGTACGCCCCTCACGGTTATTAAAGGAGAGGCTGAACTGGCTCTGCGGCAACCTCACTCCAGAGAGGCACAGGTGTACGCACTAGAAGTTATTCACCGGGAATCAGAGAAATTAAACCAAATGCTTACTGGTTTACTGGGGCTGGCACAAACCGGCTTTGATGGTAAAAAACAAAACTGGGAAGCCATCCGCACCGATGAGTTAATCTGGCAGGTAAAAGAGTCAGTAGATCAGTTATATCCGCAGAACAGGATACAGATAGACTTTAGTAAATTACCCATCGAGGAAGAGAAGTTAACTGTATTTGGCAATGCAACACTCCTTAAACTGGCAACCAGCAACATTGTGGCCAATGCCTGTAAGTATTCCTATAATCAGCAGGTAATTATTAGCCTGCAAAGTACAGACAAACAAGTAGTAATTCAGGTAAAAGACATGGGTATAGGTATACCGGAACAGGAACTACGCTACGTTTTTGAACCTTTTTTCCGAGCTTCTAATACAAGTGATTTTGAAGGTCATGGCATTGGTCTTCCCTTATCTATGAATATTATCCGGCTGCACAAAGGAAATATACAAATTAACACGAAAGAAGGGAAAGGCACGGACATGAGTATTGTCTTACCAATAGCAGACTCACAAGACATGAAAAAGGCGGCCACTCAGAAAGTAAATACCCCACAACGTTCTTAGCATCGCCTGTTTTCTTAAGTTAAGTCAGATTCTTCAGCTTTCGCCAGAATATAGCAGACTTACTAGGCATTTAGAAGAAAATAGATATGAGCCGTTACAGAACCACACATAGTAATTCTAATCAGATTTTAATAAGTTTCTTAAAAGTTCTTAATAACTGGAAGTTAGTTTTGGGACATTGAAACTAGAAGACCAACTAACCTATGAAAAATATTTTAATTCCTAGCGACTTTAGCCTGCAATCCCTGGATTGTATAGACGACTTGGTACATAAATTCCGCTCAGAGCAACTAAATATTGTGTTTGTCCACGTGTTTTTGCTGTCAGATTCGGTAATTGATCTGCTGCTGCTATCCCGCAGACGAAAAGAATATACTTATATCAGCGATGAATTCTGGCATACTTGCAAGCGCCTGGAAACAAGGTATTGGCAACAGATTACCTCCATCAAAGTAGATTGTTTCTATGGCAGCACCGTAGCTGTATTTAAAAATTACCTGGAAAGCCATAAAATAGATTTAATTGTTTACCCACAACACTATCAGTTTCAGCAGTTAAGTAAAGAAAGTTTCGATCCTGCCAAGTTAATTGCAAAAAGTGGGAAAGAGGTGTTGATTTTACAGAAGGAGAAAAAACAAAAGCCGGTAAACCCATACGCCTGGGTGAAAAATATGACGTATCAATGGTCTTTAAATTAATTGATCTAACGGGGGCAGGCTTAAATAAAGGGTAGGGGTAAACCCTGTCTGTACTGGTAGCCGCCTTTGAAACCAAATTATTGATTGATGCTTAGCAACTGCTTATATGTTATTAAAAGAAAATATTCCCGTAAAATATGTACTGGGTAAAATTAAAACAGAAGTTATTGTAGTAAGTATCTATGCTATTCTGGTAGCTGTGGTATATAATACATTTCACTTTACCCGGATTTCTATACCTATTTCAGTGCCTGCAATAATGGGCACTATTTTGTCTTTGTTACTGGCGTTCCGCTCTAACCAGGCCTACGACCGCTGGTGGGAAGCCCGTACCTTGTGGGGAGCTATTGTCAACGATTCGCGAACCCTAGCCCGGCAAGTCCTCACGTTTGTGGAAGAGCCTTATCAAGCATCCGAAGTTGATTATTTCCGGGAGCGGTTTATAAAAAGGCAGATAGCCTGGTCATATTCCTTAGGGCAATCCTTACGGAAACTCTCTCCATTGGCTGGAACAGAACATTTGTTAACCAGGGAAGAACTCGATTTTGCCAAACGGTATACAAACAAACCCGTAGCCTTGCTGGAACTACATGCCGATGACCTGCGGATAGCCTTAAAAAAAGGGTGGATCAATGAATATCAGCAAGTACACATGGAGCAAACCCTAACTAAACTCTGCGACGCCATGGGAGGCTGTGAGCGGATTAAAAATACGGTTTTTCCAGTTACTTATAGTTTGTACATCCATTTCGCTCTGGTCTTGTTTATTGCTTTACTGCCTTTTGGCCTTATTGAGTTTTTCGGACTAGCCGAGATTCCCTTAGTGATAGCCATTGTGGCCTCACTCTCCTTAATTGAGAAAATGGCTATTCATTTACAGGACCCTTTTGAAAACAAGCCAACCGATACGCCGGTAACCAGCATTGCCAGAACCATAGAACGTGATTTACGGCAAATACTTAAAGAAAGCCACCTGGCTGAAGATAGCAAGCGTATTGAACGCGTGGGAAATAAAAAATCAGAGTACTTTATATTGTAACAGTTAGGACTGGCCGGCGAGTACTTCCCTTTAGGAAGTATAGCTGGCTTTAGTCCTTCTTTTCTTTTTCTTTTGCAAAGGGAGTATAAACTCAGGAAAGATTTGATTTTACCTGTAACCTACGTAACTTACTTACCTTCGCCTAATTCCTCTCAAAAACAACGTCTTATGGAAAAAATCATCCGCGGAATTCATCACTTTCAAAATGCTATTTTCAGCTCCCACCGCGAACTTTTTCAGCGGCTGGCTGGTGGACAGCAGCCCGAAGCGCTGTTTATTACCTGCTCCGATTCACGCATCAACCCCAACCTGCTAACGCAGACTAAGCCCGGCGAATTGTTCATCATGCGAAATGCTGGCAACATTATTCCAACCTTTGGGGCGGCAAATGGCGGGGAAGGCGCTACACTCGAATATGCGGTTACGGCGCTCGGTATCCGGGATATTATTGTCTGCGGACATTCGCATTGTGGAGCCATGCATGGGTTATTGCATCAGGATCAACTCACCTCTATGCCTAGTGTGGTTAGCTGGTTGCAGCATGCAGACGCAACCCGCCGGATTGTGGAGGAAAAATACCCCGATTTAACAGCCGAGGAAAAATTGCTTGCCACAGTAAAAGAAAATGTATTGGTTCAGCTGGCAAACCTGCGGACGCATCCGAGTGTGGCTGCCGGGCTAGCTATGGGTAAAATTACCTTGCATGGCTGGGTGTACCACATAGAAACTGGCAGTGTATATGCGTATGACTTTGAGCAGAAACAGTTCCTGCGGATAGAAGAAGTAGGTACCATCGTACAGGAAACAAGTGCTAAACCACTCTTGCAAAGTGTGTAACATATTGGTTTACCATTAGAGGGTATTAGTAAATAGAAACTGGTACTAAGGTTTCTGTCTGGATATTGTTAGTTGTAATAAAGTATCCGACAGAAACCTTTCTTTTTGAATAGCACCAAGGTATGCAAGAAGATTGAGTAGAAAGGGATACTGCTAGTATTACACTGGTGTGCATTGGCCTCGGTTACCATTGCCAAACTTGCCTTACGCCGAATTTAGCCAACTTCCATTTATTTTAGGACCGTTTGTAGTGGACGTATAACTTTATGTGCTGCTTTTGCTGACTCCTTCCATTAGTCCGCGCATATAGCCTATGGCAAACAGAGCACCAATCGTGCTGTAACCCGGATGTTCATTGCTGTCGCCGGCCATGGTAGGTACATGGTCGGGGCGGATAGGGCCCCGGAAACCAGTGTTGTAATACGTTTGCATGGCCCGGAACATATCTGTTTTCCCATCATCGTGGAAGGTTTCTTCGAAGTTATTTTTGTTGCCTCTGACATCGCGGAAATGCACAAAATGAATTGCCTTGCGTTTGCCAAAGTATTCAATGGCTCCGATAATATCTTCTCCTTTGTCTTTTTCACCCATTGAAGCAAAACTTCCCTGGCAGAAGGTAATGCCATTGCTGGAGCTCGGATACAAGTCTAACAGCCGTTTGAATGCATTTACTGAAGTCATAATGCGGGGAATACCCCGGATCTGATCTACAGGTGGGTCATCAGGATGTAGGGCTAGCTTCATGCCTATTTTTTCAGCTTCCGGAATGACAGCTTTTAGAAAATACTCCAGATTTTTCCACATCCCCTCATGAGTTAACGGTCCATATTCCGTAACTGGAGTTTGATCTTTTATATCTTCTACATCAAAAGCACTAACCAAGGCCCCTCCGCGGCTGGGCCGGTCCAGCGTAGTTCGGGCCCAGCTAATAACTGGCATCCAGTTATAGCAAATGACATGGATGCCCACGTTAGCTAGGTTTTTCATCAGGCTAATAAAATTTTCAATCTCCTGATCTCTGCCTGGCAATCCGAGTTTTGTTAAAGTACCAAGGGAAGGAGGGCCTTCTACTACCCGGAGTTGTAAGCCTTCTTTTTCCCAGGTTTCTTTTACGCCCCTTACAGCTTTCTCTTCCCAGGCGGGAATATTTTTCAGTTCGGCCATACCGGGATTAATTCCTCCAACAGCCCCCAGTACATTCATTTGCCTGGCCAGGGCAACTCTTCGGGGTTCTATTCCCCAGAAATAGGCAAGGCAAAGCTGCATACCGGCATCTTTCACCACTTCTCTGGTTGAAGGCAAGGGTTTGGCTTTACTGGCATCTAAACCAGTGAGCGATAAAGCTGCCAGGGAACTACTTTTTTTTAGGAAATCTCTTCGGGAGTCTTTCATAGCTTTAGGCATTGGGAAAGTATAGTGGCTAATAGGTAGCCCTTTTACCATGTTGGCCTAATATCCAATAAAATGCCCAAAAAATCTACGTGCCAGGATGAAAATTATTTTCAGTATTGGCTGTGTTTCCAGTAAAGGTAGGATCATGCAGTCAGTATTGCCGGAGGAAGATTAGCCATTCATACGTTTGAAAATTTCGTCCAGCTCCTGACGGGAGGCCAGCCGGTTTTTTTCAGAGGTGCCATACCCCACTTCCTGTTCTCCGTTGGCTATGCGGTTCATAACAGAATTGGCAAATTCATTCACCGGAACACCAAAGGTATGCAATCCCGGGCCGCCCAGATCAGTGTTAACCGCCGGAGGCACAATTTCAATAACTTCAATAGATGTATTATTTACCTGATGCCTCAACGATAGAGTAAAAGAATGAAGCCCGGCTTTGGTGGCACTATATACTGGAGCAAATGACCCTGGCGAAAAAGCAAGGCCAGAGCTAACATTAATAATAGCGGAAGGATTTAACTTTTTCAGATGCGGAATGAACAGGATACATAAATGAATAGGAGCTTCCAGGTTGATGAGTATCTCCTGCCGGTAATTTTCCCATTCGGCAACTCCTGCCTCCAGGTTTACCCGGTTCTGAATACCGGCATTATTTACAAGTACATTTGTTTCTGGAAATTCCTTGTTAATCCATTCCACTAACGCAACACGTTCATCGGCATTGGCTACATCACAAACCTTGGTACGTAGTGCAGGGAATTTTTGTTTAGCTTCCTGAAGTTTGTCCTGCCGTCGTCCGCAGATGATTACCTTACTTTTGGCCTGTAAAAAACGTTCGGCTAGTGCCAGGCCTATGCCTGAAGCACCACCGGTAATTAGCACGGTATTTCCCGATAAATTCATAGGTACATAAGGTAAAATAATCTATTTAGTTTGCAAAAGCCGGAAAGTAACTTCCCCGAACACTCAAGCCAATACGGCAACAAACCAGTAAAGTTACTTCCATCAAAGACAGGTAGCTGTGGAATTATTATGTCTGGCTTGGGTAATAAACAGGAATAAATTTCTATTTTACAAGTCAATCTCATTGCCATACCTTCAGTAACCAACCTAACCTATACACCTTGACTTATGCGTACATTTTTTCTATTCACCCTTCTCCTGATCGTGAATGTATTCACCCTTGCCCAGAATAGCGCAGTAGGTATTTTTCAGAACCAAGCAGATATAGGCAACCCCAAACTAGCCGGGGAGGCAAACTATGATGCTTCTTCGCAAACCTATCGTATAAAGGGAGCGGGGAGCAATATATGGTTTAATAGGGATGAGTTTCATTACCTGTATAACAAGCTTACGGGTGACTTTATCTTAACAGCAAATTTTGAGTTTGTTGGGCAGGGTGGCGACCCCCACCGGAAAATTGGCTGGATGGTGCGGGAATCGGCAGATGAAGCGGCTGCTAGTGTGAATGCCGTAGTGCATGGAGACGGGCTAACGGTGCTGCAATGGAGACCCCTGCGAGGAGCCTATATGCGGGACCCGGAAGATGAAGTATTTTATCCTAAAAAAACGGTTTTCCAGATTATACAGCTGGAACGCAGTGGCAAAAAACTAACTATGCGGGTAGCTAACCCTGGAGAGCCGCTTCAAGAAGTGGGAACGCATGAAATGGCAGACATGCCAGATGCAGTATTGGCGGGCGTATTCATTTCCTCCCATAACCCAGAAAGAATAGAAGAGGCCAGCGTCTGGAATGTCCGCATTGATAAGCCGATTGCCAGTAACTATCATCCAAATCCGCAGGTTGCCAAAAAGCTTCCCCGCCAGCAAGCGGTACTAGGCTCCCGTCTGGAAATAGTAAGTATAAGTGATGGTAAACGCAAAGTGATTCATGAATCGGATGGCAGGTTTGAAGCACCTAACTGGATGCCTGACGGAAAACAGCTCTTGTACAATGAGGGTGGCTATTTATATACAATTCCGGTAGGAGGGGGAACGCCTGAAAAACTAAACACCGGGGATATAACCAAAAACAACAACGATCATGGCATTTCTTTTAATGGAAAGCTACTAGCCATTAGCAGTGCCCGGGAAGATATGCCAGGAGGTGGCTCCACCGTGTATGTGCTTCCCTTGAAGGGTGGAACGCCAAAGCTAGTAACCCAGCAAACACCCTCTTACTGGCATGGCTGGGCACCTTCTAACAAGGAAGTAGTATTGGTGGGTCAGCGGAATGGAAGCAAAGTGTATAATTTGTACAAAGCAAACATAGATACTGGAAAAGAGATAGCCTTAACAACCAATACCATTGGTCATGTAGACGGCCCTGAATATTCGCCGGATGGTAGCTATATATACTACAATGCTAACCCCACCGGTACGATGCAAATTTGGCGTATGAAACCAGACGGCTCTGCCAAAGAGCAACTAACCTTTGATGAATACCATAACTGGTTTCCGCATATTTCGCCGGATGGCAAATGGATGGTCTTTATTTCCTTTCCGCTAGACATAGACCCTGATTCTCATCCATCTTATAAACGGGTCATGTTACGACTGATGCCAGTGGCCGGAGGGGCACCTAGAGTACTTGCCTTTTTGTACGGAGGCCAGGGAACGATAAATGTCAACTCCTGGTCTCCCGACAGTAAATCCCTTGCGTTTGTTAGTAATTCACAGCAAAAAGAAGAAAAATAAGGTAATTGGTTGTGTAGCCAGAGTGTCTACCCATATGCAGAAGTATCCCAATTCCTATGTATGTTAGTCAATATAAATACCTAACTTTAGGTATTTATATTGCCGAATTGTTTTTTTACCTTCGTCTATCTAAACTCCAGGAAAGGTTTGTAATTCACGTTTTGGAGAGGTAACAGCTGACGGTATATTAACTTAATAGGTCAGCTTTGCTTGTAAAAAAAGGTACGTGTACATAGGCTTTCCCAAGTAGTTAGTATCATTGTTTATCCATCTGTTACTTCTAATTTAACTTTTACAACCTAATGCATCGAAGATCATTTATCCAACTGAATGCTGGCTTACTTCTTTCTTCCCCTCTAGTATCAGACATGTTAGAAACGATTGGTTCACGTAGCAAACCCATGGAATACGAAGTGTATACCTGCCAGATTGGTAAGTATAGCTGCAAAATTATCAGAGATTTGATGTTTACCTATTTAGGAAAGGATTATTTTATCAACCCTTCTACTGAGCAGGTAGCACAAGAGTTAATGAGGTATCAGCAAACTCCCGATAACATTCCATCTCCTTTCATTGTGATGTTGCTGGAAAATGGTTCAGAAAAAATCCTGATCGACACAGGGATCGGACATTCCAAAGAGCCTATACTTTTCAGAGGCAATACCTACCATTTTAAAGGGAAGCTGATGGAAATATTGACCAACGAAAAAGTAGACCCGGCTACAATTTCGCATGTTATCCTCACACACCTTCATCCGGATCATATCGGAGGCGTATTTAATGAAGCGGGTAAAGTGAATTTTCCCAATGCACAGTTTTTTTTACATGAAGATGAATGGAATTATTGGTTTTCCTCCAGGTCAGCTAATCAATCACCTTTGTTCAAGTTGTTTATCGAGAAAAATATTAGCCCCTTGAGCAAGCAGCATCTTACCTTAATTAAGGGAAAAGAAGCCCAGATATTGCCTGCTGTTACAGCCATCGAAACTCCCGGCCATACGCCCGGCCAGATTGCGTTGCGTATTGCTTCAGAAAAAGATAACATGCTGTATATTTCTGATGCTTTTTTGCATCCGCTTCACATAGAACATTTGGATTGGCAAACTAACTACGATGTAGACCATGAACTGGCCAGAGCTTCCAGAATGCATTTGCTGCAACTGGCCAATCAGGAAAATATGCAGATTAACGCGTTTCATTTCAAATTCCCTGGAATAGGCAGGGCAGAAAAATCAACTAATAGCTGGAAATGGGTGTATACTACGTAAATAAGCCCTGTTTATTTTACAATTGACTCAATGGCATGGGCAATAGCTTTTAGCAAGGCGGCGTCTATTTTTTGGTTAGGAACTACTTTTTCAGCATCTACAATGGCCCGGTAGTTGCGCTCTTCATCCGGCTCAAACTGAACAGGAATGCCGTTTACATCCACCTCAATTTTATGCGTGTACCCAGAGATAAGCAATCTGGAGGTAAAATGCAGGTCTTGTCCTTTGTACAGTACTGGAATTTCAAATGATTCATCCATCAGCTAAATAAAGAAAGATATTTGGATTTGTAAAGGTAGGTTAAGAATAGCGAATATCAGCAATTTCCACGGTTTCGGTAACCGGACCCAGGCGTAGGGATATGGTCTGGCCTACGGTAGTGCCCATAATACTTCTTGCCAGCGGAGAAACAAAAGAAATACGCCCCTCGGGTACCGATGCTTCATCAACTCCCACAATAGTGAACTGACGGATGGTACCGGGCTTGCCTCCAGATTTAGTGCGTAAGGTTACAGTAGCTCCAAACCGTACCTGGTCTGCTGACTCGCTGATAGGTTCTATCAGCCTGGCGCTTGCCAACCGTTCGGTAAGGGCGCTCAAGCGGCCATTGATAATTAACAGTTGTCTTCTGCGCTCGGGTTCATCCTGGCGGTTTGCTTCAATGGCGGCCCGTTCCATTTCTACTTGGGCTACCTCTTCCCGAAGCAGTTGCAAGCCCCGGGGCGTTACATAATTGGGAGTACCAGGAGGTAGGGCAGCCCTTGGCGGAATAATAGGCGGTTCGCCAGAATCATCTTCTTTTACAAAAGCTCTGCTCATATGTTTCCTTAACGTAGCCTGTGCATGCAAGTTTCTTCTCCGGATGGATTGTTTCTTGTTCTTACAATTCTATTGACATGCTTAATTCACTATTCGTAGGATAGGGGTTATCTTCTTTTTGTCATCCATTTCTAAACAAAACAACAAACCCGGTAGTTGGAAGAAACATATGTTTAGGAATTTTTGATGAAATCAACCACACTAGCTATCGTCGGAGGAGGGGCAAATGGTGTTGCTTCACTTGTCCACCTTGTATTAAAATTACTTATTGAACCAGCCCCCAACCGGGTTTCTATTATCTTATTTGAGAAAAAAGAGGAAATTGGCCCCGGCCTAGCGTATGATACCTCTCAAAAAGGCCATTTGCTGAATACTTCTGCCGGGTTAATGGGTATTTTCGCTTTCGAACCCATGCATTTTGTAGAATGGCTTCAAACACATAAAGGCAGCGTTCAGAAACAATACCCACAGGTTGAAATTCATCCGGATGCATACTTACCCCGCCAATTGTATGGCCTATACCTCAAAGATATGGTAAGCAAATATACCCAGCTAGCCAGCCGGCATAACATTCGGGTAGAACTATGCCATGATGAAGTGGTGGATGCAGAAATACGGGAAGGAAAAGTAGCGCTTCACACAAAATCTGGAGAAACCCTTGAAACGGATGTAACTATTCTGGCAACAGGCACACCAAAACCGAATAATTTCCGGCAGTTAGAAGGTTCTCCTGCTTATTTTGATTTTCCCTGGCCATCCAGCCGGCTGATTAAAGATATTCCTGCCGATGCGCCGGTAGCTATTCTGGGCACAAGTCTCACGGCTATCGATACCCTGATGACCTTTATGGATAACGGGCATACTGGCAAGCTGACCTTGTACTCCAGACATGGATTGTTGCCCCGGATACAAACGCCTTTTGATGTGGATTTTGATCGCAAAATCCTAACTATGGAAAATATCCGCAAACTAATACGGGAGCAAAAACGCACCCTGCGGGCTAAAGACATGTTCAGGTTGTTCCGGGCAGAAGCTGAACGGGTGATGGGTAAACAAGCAGACTGGAAAAAATTTGAAAGAATAGGTAAAGATCCCCTGGAATTACTCAAATACGATCTGGAAGTAGCCTTAGAAGGCAAAAGCGAATTTCAGAACATCCTTTATTCTACACGCTACCTTTCTGTTGAAATTTGGAAATTGTTACCCACCGATCAGAAGATATTGTTTTCCAAGTGGTTTGGTCATTACTTCGACATTAACCGGCATTGTATACCTCCGGAAAATGGCCGTAAAATAATCAGGCTGCTGGAATCTGGACAACTTACCGTAAAAGGCCATTTGGAGAATGTAACGTGGGAGGAAGAAGAACAGCTGTTCCAGCTGAAAATGGCCAATGGAAAGATTGATAAAGTGCCTTACGTAGTAAACGCAACGGGTACCGCACGCGATATTGCCCATATGCGTATTCCCTTGCTGGAGCAACTGTTGAAAAAAAACCTGCTAATTCCTTATAAGCCAGGAGGCATACGGGCAGACACTTATACTTTGCAGGTACACGTACCAGAGCAGCCAGATGCGCCTTTGTATGGAACCGGGCAATTGCTGGCAGGCGAACTTTTCGATACCAATGCAGTATGGTTTAATGTAACCTGTATTGACCGGATGGCCAGTGCTATAACTAACCGGATATGCTATGGACGTACTAGGTAAACTGTTTTCCCATGTACTGCCACTCTATCTGTTTATTGCTGCCGGCTATGCGGCCAGCCGGTGGTTTGGATTAAAGAGCAAACCGGTTTCTAAAATCCTGCTGTATTTCTTAATTCCGGTGGTTATTTTTGATAACCTGGCAAAGGCAGAACTATCTCAACTGCTGACAGTCTCACTTATGGTGTTTGTGCTAGGTTTGCTCATGAACCTCCCTGCCTGGATCGCCCACCGGTATGTGGCAAAGGATATGAATAAATATTTGTTATTCTGTTCGTATTCGTATTTTAATATTGGCTGGTTTGGGATTCCAGTGGTATTGGCACTGTTTGGCGAACAACAGATGCCACTGATTATCAGCGCGTATATGGGCAATGTGTTTTATGGAGATACCATTGGCTACTATCTGATTTCCCGCAGTAAAGATTTGGCTATCAAAAAAGCCGTACTAAATGTACTGAAAATACCCGCCGTATATGCCTCCGTTGCGGCCATTGTTGCCAATGCACTCGGATTCAACGTTCCCGAATCTCTCGCCCCGGTTATGAAAGGCCTCAGCTGGACTCTATCGGCCTTAGGTATGGTAATCATAGGCATAGGGCTAACTTCCGTAAACCTGAAAAAAGTAGATTATAAGAAATTCAGTAAACTTTTGGGTATCCGCTATGTGGCGGCGGCTTTGCTGATGGGTGGGCTGGTTTTGCTGGAAATGGCGGTTATGGGTCAGCTCAAGCCCGATGAACAAAAATTGCTTCTGTTGATCCCGGCTTTTCCGATTGCAGCTAACTTGGTAGTTTTTGCTTCTTTCCTGGAAACAGAATCGGAAAATGCTTCGCTGCTGGTTTCCTTATCTTCTATTATTTCCTTGCTTCTGGTGCCCATTGTTTGTGTGATCTTATTTGGAGGAAGTATGTAGAAAAGACAATAGTTAACAAGTTTAGCTACTTAGTAGATTAGTTACACACTTTAAATATGTACAACCAAAAGCCTTTCCTGAAATTTAGGAAAGGCTTTTCATTTTTGGGTGCTAAACAGTGGCCATTTCTTTTCTACATTCCGAAAGGTAAAATGACAGAATTCGCTAGATAACTTGATTGAATTAGAAATTTGATTCATATTGTTGGTATACTTATTACGGTTTTAATTGACCTGAGCAAGGCACCTTACTAGTAACCATGTTAATTACTCAGAATTTAAGCTTAGTACGTATTCTGCGGTCCACCTGGAAAGTAGATCTGATGATGATTTTCACCTGTGTAACTACCTATTATCTACATGAATATGTGGTTTCCAGAGCTATACAGATACCAGCTACCCTGGCTACCTTATTAGGTACAGCTATTGCCTTTTTTGTAGGCTTTAATAATAATCAGGCATACAGCCGGTGGTGGGAAGCCAGAACCATCTGGGGAGCTATTGTAAATGATAGCCGTAGCTTGGCCCGCAATATTTTGCACTACACCGTTCCCGGAGAGTTAACCATTGAGGAGTTAACTGCTTTGAAAAAACGAATAATTTTCCGGCAGATAAGTTTTGTTTATGCCTTAAAAGAGAATCTGCGGAGAAATACGGATGGATATTATGAGCAATACCTGAGTGAAAGAGAGCTGGAACAAGTAAAAAAAGAAAACAATACAGCCAATGCCATTTTATCCCTGCACGCCATTGACCTGCAAAAATTATCCCAAGCGCAAGCCATTGATGAGTTCCGCTTTGTACAAGTAAATACATTGATTAGTGCCTTAACAGACCATATGGGCAGAAGCGAACGTATCCGGCATACGGTTTTTCCTACGTCTTACATTTATTTTACCAGGTTGTTCATCTGGGCCTTTGTTATCTTTCTCACCTTAATTCTGGCGGATACCGTGGGGGGATGGTCCATTCTGATTGGTTGGATCATTGGCTTTATTTTCCATGTAACCCATCAGAATGGCATGGGATTGATGGACCCGTTTGATGAAATCTCTACTGGTATTCCGCTGAACCAGATTTCCCGGACTATTGAAATTAATCTATTACAAATGCTGGGTGAAAAAGAAACTCCACCACCCGTTCAACCCATTAATCAAGAGTATTATTTGTAAAGCGTACACCATCTTATAAAACAACTATTGCTATGACTACCTACGAAGAAATATTTGAAAATAACCGCAAATGGATTGCACAAAAAACCGGCACTGACAAAGATTTTTTTGCCCAATTAGCCAAAGAGCAGAACCCGGATTATTTATACATTGGTTGCAGCGACAGCCGGGTAACAGCCGAAGAATTGATGGGTGTAGGCCCTGGCGAAGTGTTTGTGCACCGCAATATTGCCAATCTGGTTAACAGCGTAGATCTGAGTGTGATGTCGGTTATCAACTATGCTATCAGGCATCTGAAAGTAAAGCAAGTTATCGTTTGCGGACATTACAACTGCGGAGGCATTAAGGCCGCCATGATCGCCAAAGATATGGGCATCCTGAATCCCTGGTTACGAAACATCCGGGATGTTTACCGGATTCACAAAACAGAACTCCAGGCGATAGCAGACGTAGAGAACCGCTACGACCGCTTAGCCGAGCTCAATGTGCAAGAGCAATGTATCAACATCATCAAGACAGCAGCCCTGCAGCAAAGCTATCTGGCCGAAGGGTACCCGAAGGTACATGGCTGGGTGTTTGATATCAGGACAGGGCGGATCGTAGATTTAAATATTGACTTTGATCATATTCTCAAGGACATAAAAGATATTTATAATCTGACCGATTCATAAAGTTTTACCGGAAAGGCTTTTTCGTCACACTGGATAGTAAAGTAGTTCTATTCTGATATATATTCGGCCGTACCTACTTTATAACACCTAATTGCAAACACGTATGGATACATGGTATCAGCTGCCGATGGAGGAAGTTGTTAAGAAATTACACTCATCTACCTCAGGGCTAAAAAAAGAAAAGGTTCCATCTCTGCAACAACAGCATGGAAAAAATACTTTAAAAGAGGCAAAGCAGAAAAGCAAATTAGCCATCCTGTTTGCCCAGTTTAAAGATGTAATGATTGTTATTCTGGTTATAGCTGCTATAATTTCCTTTGTAGTAGGGGAGCATACGGATGCCTATGTTATTCTGGCTATTATTATTGGAAATGCCTGGATTGGCTACGCGCAGGAGAATAATGCAGAAGAATCTATGCGGATGCTCCAGCAGATGGCGGCACAATATGCCCTCGTGATCCGGGACAATAACCCTACTAAAATTGAAGCCAAAGAACTAGTGCCTGGGGATGTCATTCTGCTGGAAGCAGGAGATATTGTTCCAGCAGATGCCAGGTTATTGGAAGTGAGTGCATTTAAGACAGAAGAGGCCGCCTTAACGGGAGAGAGCCATTCGATAGAAAAAACCACCGATGCCATTGAAAAAGAACAGCTAGGCCCTGGCGACCAGCTAAATATGGTATTTAAAGGAACAATCATCAGCAACGGTTCAGCCAAAGCCATTGTTACTTCCACAGGCATGCATACGGAGATTGGCAAGATTGCCGGATTGTTGGAAGTAGGCGAACAGCAAACCCCCTTGCAAAAACGCCTGGCCGTTTTCAGTAAGCAGCTTGCCGTAATTGTAGTAATTATATGTGCCGTGGTGTTTGGTTTTGGGTTGTGGCGGGGCGAACCAGCTTTCCTGATGTTCCTGACGGCACTTTCTTTAGCAGTGGCTGCCCTGCCTGAAGCTTTGCCTGCGGTAATAACCATAGCCCTGGCTAATGGTGCGCGGAGAATGGTGAAACAAAAAGCATTAATACGGGTGTTGCCTGCCGTGGAAACCTTAGGATCAGTTACCTACATCTGTAGCGACAAAACCGGCACACTCACCCAAAACATCATGACGGTAGAAAAATTTCGGGCAGCTCCAGAACGGGATGAGTTACTACAACAGGCTATGCTTCTTAACAATGAAGTGCGCCTTTCAGAGGATGGCACTATGCTAGGCGATTCTACAGAAACTGCGCTGGTTACGTATGCATTAGGAAAAGGCCATACGAAAGAAGATGCAGACCGGCGACTTCCGCTGGTTGCCAAATTGCCTTTCGATTCAGTACGGATGCGTATGGGTACGCTGCATCAATTGGAGGGAAAATGGATTTTGTTTGTTAAAGGTGCCCCGGCCAGAATAGTGGAGGTATTAGCAGAAAAATACAAAGACCAGGTTCCTAAATGGCTGGATGTAAACCGGGCATGGGCAGCAGATGGGTTGCGGGTATTATTCTTTGCCTACAAAGAATTTGACCAGAAGCCTGCGGTTATTACGGAAGAAATAGAAAAAGACCTGGATTTTCTGGGAATGGCCGCCATGATTGATCCGCCCAGAGAAGAAGTGATAGAAGCCATTAAAGAATGCAAAACCGCAGGCATTAAAACCGTTATGATTACAGGTGATCAACCCCTGACAGCCTATGCTATTGCCGAGCGCTTGCAAATGGTAAAAGAAGGTTCCAAAAATACCAGAACCGGTGCCGACCTGGCCAAATTAACCGAAGAAGAATTCAACCGGGAAGTAAAAAATATTTTTGTCTATGCCAGGGTATCTCCGGAGCAAAAATTAAACATAGTAAAAGGCCTGCAAAACAATGGAGAGTTTGTAGCCATGACTGGCGATGGCGTGAATGATGCCCCTTCGCTGAAGCAGGCAGATATCGGCGTAGCCATGGGCATTACCGGTACAGATGTATCCAAAGAAGCCGCCGACATGATCTTGCTTGACGATAATTTTGCCACTATTGTTAAAGCTGTAAAAGAGGGCAGACGGATTTATGAGAATATCAGAAAATTCATTTTGTATGTACTGGCCTGTAATCTGGCAGAAATATTAACTATTTTCTTTGCACCGCTGTTTGGCCTAGCTATTCCTTTGCTTCCTATTCATATTCTCTGGATCAACCTGGTAACAGATGGATTACCCGGGCTTGCGCTTACGGCCGAGCCAGCAGAAAAAGATATCATGAATCTGCCTCCCAGGCCACCGAAAGAAAATCTGTTTGCCGGTGGCTTAATACCCAAAATTCTATTTACCGGCGTATTAATGGCTGCTGCCGTTATTTTGACCCAGGCATGGGCTGCCAACCAGGGATATGCGGTACAAACTCAGCAAACAATTGTTTTTACCTTGCTTTGTTTTATTCAATTAGGCAATGCACTATCCGTTCGGTCTGCCTATCATACCATGTTCAATTCAAAGCTGTTTGCTAACATAGGTATGTGGGGGGCCATTTTACTGACAGTAGTGCTACAACTAATTATTGTGTATTTACCTTTTACAGAATCTGTTTTTAAAACGAATGCCCTGGACTGGAATGCCATGCGCATGGTTTTAGCCGTTACTGGTGTATGTATCCTGGGTATTGAGCTAATAAAAATACTAACCAACCAAGTGTTTAGGAAGAAGAAATAATCCGCTTTTTACTACTCCTTCAAAATACCCCAAACACTAGCTATCTTAAAGCTAGTGTTTGGGATACTAATATTGCCTGGATAAGCACCCAATCAACTATTGCAAAACCTTTTTCATTTTTTCTTTATTGACCCATAACTAATCTGGTTTGAGCCGCTGAATTTTCAGCATCTTGTAACTGAATACTAAGAGGTCCTGTTGAACGTATGTTTCGGTCTAACACCAGGGTGATTTGGTGGATGCCTTGTGGTAGTTCTGCACGTAGTCCCTGGTCAGTGAGTGTATGGGGCTGTTGACCTACCCAGGCTGTAATTCCGGCAGTTGAATTAATTAGAAAATTTACCTGGCCTTTGTTCAACACTTCAACCTCAAAACTGACTACACTGTATTTCTTGTTTGTTGAAACCTCAAGTATGGGTAATTCTTCTATTGGCAGGTCACCAGCTACTTTGCTATAAGCTGGAATTAAAGGGATTCTGGCTGTTTGTTTAACTAGATAGGCTACTCCTTCGTCACTAATCTTCTTAGAAAGTTCTTTACTGGCAGCAACGGTCATCCATCTTCGCACAAAGCGTGTATTAGGCACCCGGTAATCTCCTGGCTCACCAAGCTTGGACAGAAAACCTATTAAATTAACAAACTCGTCCTTTTCTAATCCAGCCGTTAATCCAGCAGGCATAAGAGAGCCGGGTATTTTTTCGAGAGCCGTAATCTGGCTTTTGGGAATAGTAATCCGTTTTCCTGTCGCATCCCGCATCACAATTTCTGAGTTGCCATTGCTTACTAGGTATCCCATTAATTCACTACCATCTTTTTTAACAGCCCGCTGTAATTCATAGCCTTCCTTAATCGAGTTTGAGGGATAAAGGATGGAGTTTATAATTGTTTCGACAGGTGAACTGGTACCAAGGCTGCTCAGGTCAGGGCCTATCAGACCGCCGGCCCCTCCAATGGCATGACAGCTTACACAATTACTTTTCCGGAACACTGCTTCGCCTTGAGCATAGGTAGCTCCACCACGTATGTCGATAGCCAGTCTGTTAATTTCCTGGCTACTCAATTGTTGAGGCATCCGTTCTGCTGGAAGGAAGCCACCGGAAGTTTCTAAGGCCTGTATCATTTTTTGTACATCTTCATTTTTATGCCTCCCCCAGGGTATTTGCTGCTGAAAAGTTGGCCTGATAGCTTTCGCAACACTCGTAGGAATCTTTTTGGCTAAAAGCTCTTCCGCCAGTAGTTGAGTTCCCTGCGGATGCGCTAAAAAAGCCCTGAAAAGTTCAGCAGCCTCTGTTTCTGCCGGCATCGTGCGTAACAGTTCTACCGTTATACGTGCCGCTTCTGAGACATTTAAGGGTACCAGCTGAGCGGTAGCTAGTAGCCGTAAATCTGCAGGCTGTTTACCAGTAGTTAGGCCGACCAATAACTTTTCTGCCTTGGTCTTGTCCATGCTCACCAACGCAGCCAAGATAGCCCGTTGTATATTTTTATCTTTCTTGGGAAGCAGACTGATCAATTGTTCTCTCATTTCTTGTAGCTGCCAATACCCTGTTAAGCGTAATGCATGAATTACTGTAGTTTCATCGTCACTACCGATAAACTTAGCTATCCGGTGTACGTCTTTATCAGGTCTACTATCTCTCTGGCGGGCTGCTTCCACTAACGTGCCCAGCAAGTCAGGAACTTGTTTGTTTCGGTTGGCATACCCTTTAACAGCCATATCCAACAGAGAATTTAGTTGAGCTGTCTTCCCCCACTTGGCAACTGAACGAAGTACATCTAATTGATATTCTTCCGGAATTTCATTTTTCTCATATAGCGTTAAAAGAGGGCTAACCACTTCCGGATTGTTCATAGATTTAAGGGCAAAAGCCGTCTGGCGGGCGTTGCCTAAAAAAGCCGGTTCGGTTTTTAACCGTTCCATTACCAACGGTTCCAGTTCCCGCAGAGTGTACCACAAAGAGTAATCTAAAAACTCATCCATTGGATACTCTAATACTGTTAACGCCGTACGTGCTGACTCCGGCGTCTTTACCTGGCGTAGGGCGATTACTGCTTCCAGACGTACTTGGGGGTGGGTGTCTTTTACAGCCTCTGCCAGCAAGGAGGGTGCATTTTTAATTTTGGTATGCCAAAGCTGTAAGGCTCTAATACCCGCCGCCCGCGCCTGGTGGCGTTGGGCAGTTAACAGGCTCAGCAGCAAGGGCTCATTTACCACATCCAGCGATTGATGTACCCAAAGGGCTTCCAGTAGATGATGCTCATAATCGGCACTTTTCTTATCCAGATTACTTATCCACTTTTCCAGAGCAGGCATTACTTCTTTCGTGCCGCGTTCCTTCAATAGTTGTCTGGCCTGAGCGCGTGTCCAATCTTCTGACAAGGTTAAAGCCTCTAGTAGTTCTTCAACAGGTGCCTTACTTAGCTGGGGCTTCTTAACTAATGGCCGGTCCTTGGCTACAATACGCCAGATTCGGCCATGCTGCTGATCGCGGCGTGGATCATGAAAATCTACTTCTCCATGTTGAATAATGGGATTGTACCAGTCAGCTACATAAACAGCCCCATCTGGTCCAACCAACACATCTACTGGTCGGAAAGCCACATGGTCGGTCCATAATACGTCCTCAGCTTGCCTGGAGGCATACCCGCTGCCTTGTTGCTCCAGCGTAAAGCGGTTGATCCGGTTTGCCCTAAAATCGTTGGTGAGTAAACTACCTTGCCAAGACTCTGGCAGGTGGCGGCCAGAAACCATTTCCAGTCCACTATGTTTGGGTTGCCCTGGATTTAAGCCTCTGATGATCCGTTCAGCGCCTGGGGAGGTCAAAAAGGTTGCTCCGGGAAAAGCATAGTTAATACCTTCATTGCCTGCGCCGTCCGTCAGAAAAGATTGCCCCCAGCGGTCAAACTGTAGGCCCCAAGGATTAATCAATCCTTTGGCATAAATAGTTAAATCCAGTGTTTTAGGCTGTAATTGCCAAACGCCGCCCCCTTCTAGCCTTTTTACACCAGATGGTGTTTCTACATGGCTGTAAATGTAAATGGATTGGTTAAAGTAAAGATGCCCTTCCGGCCCCCAACGGAATGTGTGAATGAGATGATGTGTATCAGCTGTGCCAAACCCGGTTAATACAACTCGTTTCTTATCGGCTTTTCCGTCTCCATCGGTGTCTGAAAAATGTAAAATTTCCGTAGAATTAGCTACATATACACCGCCATCACCGGGCAATATACCTGTAGGAGTAAGCAGCCCTTCAGCAAAAATGGTTGATTTGTCAGCTTTTCCATCTCCATCTGTATCCTCCAGTACATAAATCTTATCATTGGCCTCCTCCCCGGTCTTCAAATGAGGATAAGCCGTGCTGCTTACTACCCATAACCTGCCGTCTGCATCCCAGTTCATCTGAATAGGCTTTACCACCATTGGCTCAGCAGCAAAAAGCGTTACCTCAAATCCTTCGGCTACATGAAAAGATGCCAGTTCGTTTGCCGGATCGGGGTTGTCCTGCCGGTTATCCTGGGTTATCATGGAAGTGAAAAGTAGACTACTGGTGAAAAGAAGGATTCTGCTGGAAATTTTTATAAGCATTCTGGAAGTGAATTTGTTGGAAATATGCCATCTGTTGGTGTCTATGCCTGCGGTAGTGAACCCAGACTGGGTTGCAGATTTAGTATGTTTAGTGTCTTTCATGCTAGTTGACGCGGATAAGTTCATAGACTCTTGTCTTTGGCATACGCTTGATGGCAATCTGTCCTTCGAGCCAGTTTATAAGAATCTGTAATTCTTCCAGTCCTTTTGTATGCCTTCCTTGTTCATGAGACCGGAATCCAAGAATATAGGTTTTATTCTGCGGCCGGTACTGATGGAAAAATAATTCGTTCTTTTTAATAATTAACTCCTGCAACTGCTTTGCCTGATCAACAGCTGTCCCTTGTCTAATTTCTACGCCTGCTGCCCATTGACTGGCAGACGCAGTAGCAACCTGGCAATTGTCTATGGAAAGTGTGTATATCCCTTTTTTGAGGCCATTAACTGTTAATTTTTGCCTATTTCCGGCTGGTATTTCTATCTGTTGGGGGAAGGGGAGCGGAAGGTAGTTTTCATCGATAGAAAATTGAATATGGTCCTTGTTTTTGCTCCATGCTAGAACTTTACTCGTAGATTTTGCTTCTACCGTTTGCCTGGAAGCATCCACGAGTACAGATGCATTTCTTGATACGAAGCCAAGTTCTTTTTCAATAGTAGCAGCTAAATAATAGTAGCCTTTTTCGTTCAGGTGGAAACCATTGTCTGATAAAGCTATCGTTTTAGTTTGCTCCAGCAGGGGATGGAAAATATCAATAAAATGTTTGCCCCGGTCAGTAGCTGTTTTAGCAATAGCCGAAGTGTAAAGTGCCAATAGGGCATTACGGGTATCCATTTCATGGCTAGAGAGGGTAGCCATCACAGGGTGTGGAGACAACAGGATTGTTCTGGCACCCATCTGGTCTATTTTATCAATGAGTTTATTTAACCCTTCGTTAAAGCGGGCAATGCCTTGCTCGCCTTCTTCCGATTCAATAGCTCCATACCCAATGATAACAACTGTGGGTTGAGCTTTGGTTAGTTGGTCAAGTAGTAAGTTGTAGCCGCTAGGAGGGGAGATATAACTGCGGGCATCGCCCCAAACAGTATCTCCTGACCAGCCGAGGTTACGGAAGGTAGTATTCCGGTCAGGCCACCTGGTGGTTAAGGCTAACTCTAAATACCCATACCGCAGGTCATTTTCAAAAAGCGAATTCCCTAGAAAAACTACTCTGTCATTATTGATTAACTCAAATGTAGCAGGGGAGGCTTGAACAGTAACCGGAGATATGAGCTGCGTAAAGGCTGATTTGTAAGGCAGATCAAAAAATAACAGCAATATATAACCAAGGGTGATGGCTATCTTTCTCATGAATATGAATTTATTATACTTGCAAGAAGAAAATGGTTCTGCTAAAGGCACTTATAATGTAAAGAGCCAATCAACAAGAAATTTAACAAATATTATTAAAATATTTCTACTTTTGGCTGGCCTATACCCAATTTTTAATGCTGATTTTTTGGCTCACTTTTATGGCCGGTGAAAATTAACTTTGAAGCAGGATGGCTGGCATCTAGCAGGTTTTTTTGATACAGGGTGATTTCTCAACAAATGATCTGTTGAATAGGCTTTTTACTTCAGAACAATGCTAGAAATCTTTAGCCAGCGTACTTTTTCAATTGATAAAATAGATGGTAGAAAATAGTTGTACCCTTACCTTCAATACTTCTAATGGAATTTGATGCCAGGCATGAATATATCAAAGCTTTGAATAATAGTAGATACATGAAACAAAACTGACCATGCGAAAATAAAGTATAGGTTAGATAGTAAAACTAAAGCCCCAGCTTATGACTGGGGCTTGCTATTTTTTAAAACTGAAAGCTTAGAGAAGGGCTTCCACGGGTATATGCAAATGAGTAGAGAGGGCCTTAATCATCTGAGGAGTCAGCGATTTTTTGCCGCTTAGTATTTGATGGGCTATATCTTCTCCACCCAAATAAATAGCTATGTCTTGAAGTGCTAAACCTCGTTGTGCCATTACAAACTTGAGTACTTCCACTGGCTCTACATCAGGTAACCACAGAGTTTTTCTCTGATAATTATCTACCATGAGTAGTAACAATTCAAGCTCATAACTTTCGGTAGTTCCTGGGCTTGCATTAAATAATTGGTTGATTCTTGTAACTACTGCATCATAATCAGTTTGATCTTTTATGACACGTAAAGCAATAGTGGTCATGAGGTTGTCTTATCAAGGGGTTCGAGCTTTTTAAGATACGAACTACTTGACAATATTTCTGAAAGTTTTCCATAAGACTCGAAAAATTGCACATGAACAGCCCCAAATTGAGGATTAATTTTAACAACTAGGTGGTACCGGTTAGCAATGTCGATGATGATTCTGCCGTCTTTGAGAATTTCCGCTTCAGGAAAAATTTGTTTTACGGATGAGGGTGTTTTCCAATGAGCGGTGTAGGCGATTTTATAAAATGCATCAAGTGTATGTAAGATAGATTCAGGGTACTGATTTTTTTTAGCTATCTTTTCTCTGTTTGGGAATACAATCATTATTTATCCAAGAGCAAAAATTAGTTTTAACTTCATGTTACTTGTTGTTAAAAGCTTGATAATCAATAAACGGGTATGGCTCACGAATTGTTATAGTCAGCAACGATAATTATCAATATCTAACCTTTTACATTGGTATTTTGCTTAGTTTCCTGTGTTCTAAATGTGTCGTGCTCTATTCAGTAAACTACTAGTGCCGTAAGTAAGTAAATATTTTATATATAACAAATGTCAAATCTCTGGGGTTAATGATAGCGTGACATGTTAACTAAGTATTATAAGGGTCTTACCTAGAATGTGAAACGTTATCAACCCACCCCTACTATATACTATCTTATTAACTCAATACTTTAAAGAAGAACGTCTGGATGGCAACTTCTCCATTTCATGTGATTCCCTGAAATTCGAGTCTTACAGGCCTATTATACGAGTTAGTGAATCGTACCTCATTCCTTGCGGATAGTTGCCACAGACAGCAGTAGAGTTGTTGATTTATGACGAGTACCCATCGAGTCTGAAAAGATTGGCATTTTGCTCAGGTGTAAAACAAAAATATATAGCGCCTGTACACGTAAGCAGAAAGAAATAAAAGATAAATGGAGGGAAATTATGCGCCATACTTCCACAAATTTCGTATGCACGTACTTAACCTAATTCCTATGATACGAATTAAAGTCCTGATTCACCTGGGTGAACGTAAAATTGAACATGCCACCGATACCATTGCTAACTTAGAACTTCTGGCCAATAATGGAATAATATTACGGAAAGGAGACATTCTTAGCTTCTCTACTAAAGATATAGAAGCCAACCTGGAGGATGAATTTCTTAAAGAGTTACGTAAGATTGATGATATTGTCTTCTTTTCGGCTGCTCAAACAAGTTACCAACATTATGATACGGTTGTCTCCTACTATTTGGTGCATAAAAAATAATCATTCGTTGGAGCAACTAGGGAAAGGACTAGTTGACTTCTACAAGCTAACCTGAAAGAAATGGGCAAAAGAGCAAATGTAATTTTCTCTTTTGCCCTAACCTACGTCAAGTCTTTTTATTGGGAATTAAGCTTGTTAGACAGATACAACGTATATGACGTTTTGTGTTGAAGAATTAGTTCTTTACCGTTTAAAATATGCCGCAAAGTTAATCCTGTGCCGGACTCTCTACTCAGATTAATTCCTATTCGGGCATATTTGACTACCTTCTCAAAATTTATTAAGGGCACTAGTTTCCTGCTTTCGCCTCAGGCGCAGGAATCATGGCAGCAATGTCTGCCCGATAAGAAACTGTATTGGCTGTTGGAAAGTCAGCAGGTACTTTTTGCGTAACCTTGCCAGTGGCTGCCCACTCTGTACCCCGTTGCAGCAACACTACATTATCTACTGAACTCATCCCAACTGCATCATGACCAGGGGTAGAATGAAAAATCCTTCCTTTGCCATACGTAAGTGCCATTATTTGAGGTTCATCATAGCCTGTTCCTTTGTTACTCTTGTCCGAAAAGGCAGTTACCAACACCTCCATGTTTTCGCCCGGACCCCTAAGCTGGGCATAAAGTTCATCAGAATGATGCATCCAAACGGCAGGTAGGCCTTTGGTGATTGGGTGATTGGAATTAACGACTTTCATCTGGAAAGGGATTCTGTTTCCATGGCTACCAGCACTGCCAGGTTTGGGATCACCTACCAGCTTCCCATCTTTATAATACCAGTAAGGCCCACTTTTCTCATTGCGTTCTCGCCAGCCACCTATACCAATCATTTTATTAAATTCTTTCCATTCCGGAAAGGAATTATTAGTTCCGTGGATAATCACTAACCCACCTCCATTAGACATATACTCTTCAAATGATTTCTTTAATGCCTCCGGCCAGCGTTCGGTGGGAACATCATAATTGAGCACTACAACCTGATACTGATTAAACGTTGGCTTAAATTTGCTAAAATCCCCATCTTGAGAGGGGGCTGTTACCACTTCAACCTTGAATTTGTTAGGCTCTTCTAATATCTTTTTAATGATGGGTGTCGTAATATCCCACCGGTGATACTTGTTAGTTTCTCCATCCAGAATCATCACCCGGATTTGACTTTGTGCCTTTACGGAGAGGATAGATAAGAAAATGGCTGTAAGAAGGATTAAAAGTGATTTGTTCATGGGTAAATTATTTATAACATGTTGAACTGTGCTAGCTTAGTAGCCAATAAAAGTTAATATAAAGTTTAGGTAAATCAGAAACAAAATAAATTTTTTCTAGCCGCTACTTTATATATAGCTTATGACTAATAGCTTCGTTTACACTAATCTGATACGTAGTCTTTTGCCACTTATTCTATCTTCACTCTACCGGTATTATCTTCCATAGTTAAATCAATGAGCAAGTGATTTGGATCAATTCCGGCACGTGCGGGTTGTTCGGATACTTGAAGTATGATGGTTTGCTTGCCGGAACGGATGCGGTGCTTTTGGAGGTAGAGTTTTTTTGCGGTTGCCTCCCCTGCTGCACGCGATGCGGATACTCCAATTTCTATCCAGTCGTTCATCGGTATGTTCGTTTCTATACCTATGCTGTCGACTGTCAGCTTGCGCGCTTGCACTTCCAGGGTCACTTGCCATTTACCTTGTTCGGTTTGTTGCGCGGTAGTCCGCTCAGTTTCAAGTTCCCAGAATGTGTTTGCTGCGAATAGATCATGTACCAGGTATTGAAGTGAGTCTGGCGTTACAGCCTGTAACTCCTGGTAGAAATTGAGTGTTGTAGGAAGGGGAGGATCAGATCTATAGCCATGAAGCATTTGCCTGAGAGCATCGTTCACCCGGTCCTTTCCAATATAATTCCTTAGGGCAAAAAGTGCAAAGGGGCCCTTGCGGTAATTCATAAATGCGTTGTTGGCCCGCAGTAATGGAGGAGCCGCACGGGAGCGGGGTACCTCATACTCGAGTCGCATCTGCGACAAGTACCGGAGTAAATGTTCGTAGCCAAGTGTTTTCTCTACTACTTGCATAGCCGAGTAGGTTGCTAGGCTTTCAATAAGTAATCCAGCTCCTTCAACGGCAGCAGGATTAAAGGCAATGCCCCACCACTGGTGCGCTACTTCGTGTGCCATGATATGGTAGGGAAGGTCGAGGCCGCCAGGTTTCGGATTCATCAGCGAATACCCTTCCGGATAATCAATCGTCATAGACTCTGCATGCATCCCGCGACCTGGCCCTGGCCGCTCCAGCACACGAAAGTGACTGTACGGGTAAGGCCCGAACTCCTGAGAGTAATAGTCTAACGATGCTTGTACACTTTTCACCATGCGATCTATATTAGCTCCATGTGTGGGATGATAAAAAATCTGGATGGTAACAGGTTTTGATGTACTTTTCAATCCTTGAGCCGAGTCCAAAGAGTCATGTCCAACCCTTGGAGAAGGTGGTGCCCACTGTGCTTCACGAACGGCATACTTGGCGGAAAAAAAAGCATACTCGTTAAGTATCGGTGTATGGGTAATATACTGGAAATACCGGCGATTTTCCTTTGCCCATGTGCGGTGCAAAGCGCCCGGTGCCACAGCTATCTGGTCCCTGCTTGTGCCGACCACTGTTTCAAAATCTATCTTCTCCGCATGACGTGTATCATAGCGTGCCGTACTATCATCGAGAGATGGTCTCTCCGGACGTGGAGCGAGCCTATACGTTGAACGGTCACGTGCATTGCGAAGGCGGCGGTCCTCATCGTAACCAATTGTAGGCATCCAGTCATCACTGTCAATATGCGAGCCATTGGCAACTACCGAGGCATTCACACCACCGTTACGTAAGCCATGTGGTTTGATGTGTACTTCAAAGCTCATTTGCACAGAGTCGCCAGGCTGAAGCCCATTTTTTAGAGAATACATCTGGAAACCAAGATCAGTATCAAGAACGACCGCGGTAAACTTCCGGTTAAAAGAAACAGCTGTAACCCCAGTGTATGGCATAGTGGACAGAAGAATGGAGTCGATGACAACTTTGCTGCGGTTTACTAGATGATAGGTGCCTAGTATATCGGCCGCTTGTGCATCCGGATAGATCTCAACATGAAGATTGGTACGCGTAAGTAGGGGTTGCGTTTTATTTTCATATTGTCCGTAACGTCGCTCGTATTCTGCGCGCATCTCCATTCTATCTGCATTATTGGTATACACATTCAGTACATTGGTGTTGTAGAAAATGAAAGCGCCAGATGCAATGACAAAAAAAGGGGCTATAACTGAGGCTATTTTATATGTAGCTAACCTGCTTTGTGCCAGGCGGAACCGCATCTTGATTCCCGGTTCTTTGCTTCGCATCCAGAAGAGCGTTGCTAACACCGCCAGCAAAAATGCCCAAGCTACCCAGTAGAGTTTAAACCATAGCCACGGTTTAATATAGGGTCCAAACCCACGCATGTCACTGTATGACCAGCCCGGATCGGAAGCGTAGATGAGTAACTTATGCTCAATTCCGATCATCGAGGCAAAGAGTATGAAGCCATAGGTCCCTAATGCTACCATGTGACCGATGTATTTTTGATTGACCAGTACATGTATCACGAAGACAAGGAGTCCAAATAGGAGATAGTTAGTCAGTTGAATTCCAAAAAGTGCTTTCAGGTATACATCGATCTCAAAATGATGATAGTCCATGACCACCTGGTTAATGAGTCCAGCTAGCATCATGAAGGATACCCACGTAGCGATGATGAGGGAAAGTCCTATGAATTTACCAAAGAACATAACCCATTCTGGCACCGGAGAGGTGTCGGAAAGTTCATGTAATCCTGCTTCGCGCTCGCGCCAGAGGAGTTCACCGGCATAGAAAATGGTGAGTAGAGGAATAATAATCCATTGTGTTTGGTAGCTGTGTAAAGGAGGAGTTAAGATTCTTAATACCTCCTCCGTGCGGGCAAATAGCGGAACTCCAAGCCACTCCATATACTCTGTTGCAAACAGACCTGTACCAATGGCTAGCAGGGCAACCAGCGTAAGCCCAGCCGGGCTTCTGGCAATTGTCTGGAATGATGTCCCTGCAATAGCGAGTGCCTGTTGCAGATATGTTGAGAAAACAAAACTTCGCGCGAAGTTCGGCACATTGACTGGAGAGGTATCTTTCTCGCGTGTATGAGCTAATGTGCCCAATGACGCCTGAAAGAAGTTTTGAACTGGAAATCGACGCTTAAAAATATTCAATCCTTTTGCGTTCGGCGTAACATGGCTCAACCGGAACCGGGAGTAAGTATACATAAGTGCACTCGCAGCTATACAAAACCATAAGATGCGGCTCCATAGCCATATGCCTTCTAAGGTGATGAGCCTGGTATTTTTCTCAATTGGTGTCCAGCCCTCCATATCCTGGATGATTGTAAGACCAAGCAGGTCTAACACGCTGCCGAAGAACACCCATTCAAGCTTGAACCGAACCGTTGTGCCAATAAGATGGGAAACTATCAGGATGACAAGGGTTCCGAAATAGCTGGCAATGGCTCTGCCGCTCACTACAGCAAAAGCAAACTGGATGGATGTAGTGACGATGGCTGTAGGCAAGGCGATAAAAGCATAATTTGTCAGGTAAGATGCCAGCCGGAACGGACCGATAAATTGAGTTTTGGCACCGGGGCAATAAAAGGAGAGAAGCATGCCGATATAAAGGATAAGCAGAATCAATACATTCAAGGATAACGCAGCAAGGAACCGTGCACCAAGATAGCTGCCTTTGCTCACTGGGGTGGTGTAGGTAAGCGGATGCATCAATGTCTGCCTATCGCGTGTTGCAGCCTGACCGGCAACGACTCCGCCAATCACCATCCATATCACACTGCCAAAAATTGTAAAGAAGGCGATTGTGCCAGGTGCGTTTAGGAAAGTTTCATCGGTAAGCGTGATCATTCTCAGGATCATAAAACCGAATAGAAGAAATACAATGAACAGCAGCCAGGTAGAAATATGGCGTAACTGGTACCTGAACTCAAACTGAAAGATTTCGCTAAATTTCATACGTTGCGTGTTAGGGGTGCTCATCACTCAAATTTTACCTGCCGAATGTTATTTCCTGCATCCAGATCGATTAATAATTGATTCGGATCAATTCCGGCATGTGCGGGTTGTTCGGACACTTGAAGTATGATAGTCTGCTTGCCCGAACGGATGCGGTGCTTCTGCAGGTAAAGCGGGGTCTCTAGCTCATCCTCTTTGGCTGGGGGAAATACGCCGACCTCTATCCAGTCATGCATTGGCACCTCCATTTCCACCCCTGTGCTATCGTGCACAAGTTTGCGAGCTTCAACATCCACTGCCACTTCCCAAGTGCCTGAGGGAGTCTGTTTCATAGTAGCTTGCTTGGTCTCAAGTGCCCAGTATGTATTTACCTCAAATAGATCGTGCAGCAGGTAGTGCAGAGAGTCTGGTGTTACGGCCTGAAGCTCCCGATATAAATCGAGTGTTGTTGCCAAAGGAGCCCCTTTCTGTCGATGCTTCTCTAACAGGATGCGCAATGCCCGGTTTACCTGGCGCTCTCCTATATACTCACTGAGTGCGAATAAAGCAAACGGGCCCCTACGGTAGGAAAGGTATGGATCGAGTCCCCGCAGCAACGGCTCGCCCCGTCGGATTGCTGGGTAGGGATGCGGCTGGTGCATGAAATTCAGAAGATGCTGGAGGTGTCTGCGCCCCTTAGTATGCTCTACTACCTTCATTCCGTAATACCAGGCCAGGCTTTCAGACATCACTGGGGCTCCTTCGACGTTTGCATACGGCACCGTCCACTGGTGGGCCATCTCATGTGCTACTATCGCAAACGGGTGATCGTGGCTTCCCGGATTGTCTTCCGGATTCCAGAAGGTGAACCCTTCCGCATGAGTGATCATGCCAGCCTCAGCATGCATTCCAGTGCCATTCCCGGGCCCTTCAACCACACTCAGATAGTTGCGCCGGTAGGGGCCGAATTGTGAAGAGTAGTAGTCAAGAGATGCCCGGATGCTCTGAACCATACGGTTCAGGTGGGCTGTATGTGCCGGGTGATGAAAAATCAGTATCTTCACTTGTCCTGAGCGCAGAGAGTCCTTATGGGAATGTACTGTATCCACCTTTGAATTCTTCCAAACTACTTCACGCATCGCATAGTTGGCTGAAAAGAAGGCATATTCGTTTCCGATCGGGCCATTTGTGGAATAGTGGAAGTACCGGCGGCCTTTTTCTGTCCATGTCCGGTTTAGTACTCCAGGTGCAACAGCTACCTGATTTTTAGCTGTGCCAACCACCGCTTCGAACGTGCTTCCTTCACCACGGTCTTTTCGCGCTTCCAGATTATACAGAGAGGCAATGAGGGGCCGTGGTGCTAGTCCGTATTCACGTCTGTCGCTGGCGATGATCAGTTCACGGCTGCTTTTATAGCCAATAGTGGGCAGCCAGCTATTCGTGAAGTAAGTACCGTTCGCTACTACCGAGGCATCAACTCCGTTCTCGCGGAAGCCCTGTGGCTCTACATGAACCTGAAAATTGAGCAGCAGCGAGTCGTTGGGAGCCAAAGGTTTTTTAAGCACATATATCCTGTGGTGAAGTTTCTCATCGGTAAGCACGCTTGAAGAGTGCTGGTCAAAAGTAAGGGCTTTGGTTTCAACTTCAGGCATAGTCGCTATATGTATGGAGTCTATCGCCACGCTGCTTCTGTTCACGAGATGGTACGTTCCGCGAATGTCCAAGCTTCGCTGCTCCGGATAAATCTCCACATGCAGCTTCGTTGCCATCAGGTGAGGTTGTGGGTATGTTGCATATCGTCCATAACGCTTCTCGTATGCCGCTGCCCGCTCTTTTGTTTCAGAGGTGCTGAAGTACTGGTTCAATACATTTGTATTGTAGAAGATAAACCCACCTAGCCAGAGAATGAATACACCAGCCACTCCGGCAACCCAAGCTGTAGCAGGGTTGAGACGATGCTGTGCAATCTGCAAACGCTTCTGTAGACCATTCTCTTTGCCCCGTACCCAAAGTAACTTTGCTACTACTGCAAGAAGTACTGCCCACGCTGCCCAGTAAAACTTGAACCACAACCAAGGCGTTAGGGAATGCCCGAAGCCTCGCATTTCCGTGTACGTCCAGCCTGGACCTGCGCCATAGACTAACATAGTATGCTCAACTCCAAATAGGGAGGAGAGGGTGATAAATACAAAGGCCATAATGGCCACCAGGTGTCCAACATATTTCTGATCCGCCACCACATGCACCACAAGGGCAAGGAGTGAGAAAAGAAGGTAATCAGTAAGCTGAAGACCCAATAGAATTTTTAGATATAGCCCGATTTCAAATGCCTGATAACCCATTATGAGTTGAGCCAGAATTCCGGCTGTTCCCTGCATTATCATGAATAGGACGAGTACTAGGCCAAGTCCCAGGAACTTTCCGAGGAAAGGAGCCCATTCTGATCCGGGCATGGAGTCAGTGATTTCGCCAAGTCCGGCATCGCGTTCCCGCCAGATTAGCTCACCAGCGAAGAAAACAATAAGAAACGGGATGATCACCCAGCGGCTCAATTCATCAGACATAGGGGCTGTTAATTCGGCAATGACAAGTGGCGTGGTAGGTAGCAGCGGAACGCCGTTGGATTGCATTTGATCCAATACGACAGGTACTGTCAGGAGTGGGATGCCAACCAGCAGGGCAATACCAGCCCAGCTCGTTGTGATCGACCGGAATGATGTCTGGGCGATTACCCATGTTTGATGTATGTGGGTGGCAAAGCCGAACGTCCTTGGAACCTGTGAAATGGAGGTTGACATGCTCTCCCTGCTGCCAAGGCCAGACAGGTGGGAGTGTGGTCTCTTAACGGAATGATTGAAAGGCAAGGAGTGTAATCCTTTGCTAAACGGATTGAAGAATGGTGTGATGCGCTTCCACCAACCTGCCCTTAAGGTGTGAAGCGAAAAGCCCCTATTTCCAGTGTGGTGTGTAAAACGAAAGCCTATATAGGTGAGTGCAATGGTTATAAGAGCAATGCTAATCCAAAAGAGGCGGTTTGTGAGCACAATGCCCTCCATCTCGAGCAGTCGCTGGTTCTTCTCAATAGGTGTCCATAGATGTGCAATATCTTCTACAACGAAGCGAATACCGATGGGGTCTAGTAATGTCCCTAAGCCCCGGTTGAATAGCAAAAGGGAGGCGACAAAGAAGCCCATGAAGATTAGTAGGAAACTTCCAACGTAACTCGCCATGCCCTGGCCACTCCTCACCGCTAAGGCGAACTGGATGGCTGTAGCTACGAATGCATTAGGTATAGCAATAAAGGCGTAGGCTGTCAAAAATGCAGCCGGACGGAAGGGACCAATCAATTCTGCATCTACGCCAGGTAAGTAAACGCCCAGCAAGATGCCAGCCTGCACAGCCAGAAGAATCAAGGCGTTCACAGCAAGAGCAGCCAGGAGTCGCCCACTGAGGTAGGTGGCCTTGCTAATGGGTACGGTATAGGTGAGAGGGTGCATTCCGGTTGTCCTATCCCGCGCAGCTGCATCACCGGCTATGGCTCCGGCCATTACAAGCCATATCAGGCTGCCGAATACAGTTGTTTTTGCAACAGCGAATGGTGAATTGAGGAAGAATTCGGCATACAGGACTTCAGAAAGCGAGCCGTCTCTGGTCATTAGAAAAGAGAGTACCAGCAGAACAATGACAAATAACCATGTCCAGGGGCGGCGTACCTGATAGGCGAACTCGAAGCGAAAAATTTCCCGGAATTTCATCGTTATTCTTCCGTTGGCTTTTGTTCAATTTCTTGCCGGTAATGCCCGGCCATTGTAGTGAAATACACATCTTCGAGATCAGGCTGCACCATATCAAAACCGGCCGGCCCTTCTTCACTGTAAACATGGACAACCGTGCGCCCTCCCAATAGTTTGGTAGAAATAATCTTATGCTGGCGTTCCAGTTGTGGTAAGGCACTTTTATGGATAATCCTGCGCCAGATACGCCCTGTTAGCCTTTCCATTGCCTTTAGCGGTTCAGCCTCATGTAAAATCTCTCCCTTGTTGATGATGGCCATGTGCGTGCAGAGTTCGCTGACGTCTTCGACAATATGGGTGGAAAGAAGGACAACGCTATTTTCGCCCAACTCGCTCAATAGGTTCAAAAATCGCACACGTTCAGCCGGGTCCAGTCCTGCTGTGGGTTCGTCCACAATCATCAGCTTAGGGTTGCCTAACAGTGCAACTGCAACACCAAATCGCTGACGCATACCACCTGAGTAGCCGCCCAGCTTTTGTTTGCGAACCTCCCAAAGGTTCGTTTGCCGGAGGAGTGCCTCAACAATCTCCTTCCGGGCTCCGCGTGTTGTAATGCCCTTCAGAATAGCAAAATAATCTAACAGACTTTCGGCACTTACCTTTGGATAAACGCCAAACTCTTGCGGCAGGTAGCCCAGAGTCTTGCGAACTTCGTCTTTCTCTTTTACCACATCTATGTTGCCCAGGTAAATGCTGCCTGCGTCCGGTTCTTGTAAAGTTGCCAGGATACGCATCAGGGTAGACTTACCAGCTCCGTTGGGCCCAAGCAAGCCATACATTCCATTCGGTATAGTAAGTGTTACATTTTTCAGCGCCTGTACGCCATTCGGATAGGTTTTAGAGATGTTAGTAATTTTGAGTGTCATAGCTTGCGGATCTTACCTTAAGTTGGCGGTTGAAAGAACCTGTGAGAGTTATTTTTTTTTCAGCTATAAATGTATTTAAAGTAACTTTGAAATGCAAAGTTCTTTGTGTTAAATATTTTTTTATTCTGTTTATTTCCTTCGTTCACGTTGAGTACTGTGGGTACAGGGCATCCATTTACACTCTTTTTCCAATAAAAAAGGGTTATCTTACTATGCTCGCCTACTAGGTATCACTGGAGAAGAGCCTAAGCCTAAGCTGGAAGGCTACTTATCTACAGACTTCTTGCTGTTTTTTTGAAGCAGGGCGAGCAGGGAGTAGGAGGCATAATAAAGTTGAGCTAGCATGGTACAACAGAATAAGAAGAGTAGTACTTTGTACCCTAATCCAACCTAAATTCTTCAACCCATGGAAGCAACGTATGTAGAATTAGTAGAAGCCAGGCAGTATTGCTGTGATCAAGTTGACAGTTATACCCTGAGAGCCGAAAATTATACGGTTAAAAATAAGAAGTATTTTCAGCTATTAGCCGAGACATGGCAGATTAGAATGGGAGAGATAGATGGGTTGATTGAAAAAAAACTAAAAGCAAAACTGTTTGTATAGCTTAAGTACCGTATCGGTAGAAGTATAGAAGCTTGGGGTTGGTAATCAGAAAAATAACGGCGAAGAAGTAGCTCTAACTTGGTAAAACCTTATCAGAAATATGGTAAAGCATTGCAAGTATATACATTTACAACGCTTGATTTGCTTGTTTGCTTACTAAAATAGCTTCTCTTAACTCCGGATGGTAAGCGAACTTCAGTGGGCAGATTTGAGCAAATTATGCCTATCTACTCTCACGTTCACTGCACTCTCCGGCGCTCTTCTTCCGATCCGGTAACCCTTTGTTTCGCTGGTTTTACTGTGGCATTGCCGAAGTTGCGCGAGTAAGTAAGCCGGATAACGCGGGGTTCAAATTTGGCATCCATGTTTATATCCTGGTTCAGTTGTTGATTTATACTTCGGATAGCAAATCGGTTGGTCCAGAATAAATCAGTGCCGGTTACCTGTATGGTTCCTTTGTTATGGTTGAGTTTTTTCTGTATGCCCGCGTTGAACGATCCAAATGATTTCTGATAGCCGATTCCCAGCAAAGAACGGGTTTGATAAAAACAAGAAAGTTCTAAGGAAAACCCATTTGGAAGGGTGAAATTCTGTGTTGTATTTATCCTGCCATAGCCTCCGCTGATACGGATGTTTTCTCCCTGGTATTCTGTTGCATTTTGTTGCCAGTTACTCATTACATTATTTTGCATTTGCCACCAGGAGGTAACTGTCAAGGGAAGGTTTACGCTTAAAGAGTATGTATTTACACTTCGTATATTTTCTTTGGTAAAAATCTGCTCATTCTTGATGGGATCAACGCTGGCTGTCCAGAAGATTGCATTCAGATCATGACTGTACTGGAAGGAAAACATGTATTTTTTCTTTAGTTGGTAGGTGGCTTGCAGGGCATTGGTTATAGTAGGCTTCAACGATGTGTTACCGTATACAAGCGTATAGGGGTCCCAGAAAGCAACAAAAGGGGCTAGTTCATTAAAGGTTGGGCGGGTTATGCGACGACTGAAGGACACCTGTAGGTGATGATGATTACTTAGTTCCTGTGATATAAAAGCACTAGGAAACAAATTGCTGTAGCGGCGTTTGATGAGGTTTTTTCCTTCTACCGATGTCAGGTCGGTGTGTGTATATTCCCATCGTAAACCTGTTTGAATCTTAGTGTTGGTAGGAAGCAGATGTTGAAAATTTACATAGGCAGCACTAATATCTTCTTGCAACTTTACATGTTGGCCTAATTGGGCATCTGTTTGCCAGCTGTTATCTACCATTCTGGTAAACTCCACTTTATTTTTTAATCTGGTAAGTGTCCCTTTCACACCTGTTTCCAGCTTTGTATCTTTCCCCAGATGTTTTACAAAATCTGCTTTACCTACCCACATGGGAATAGGCGTTCGTTTGCTATTAGTTAACTGCTCCTGCGATTGAGCATTTTCCAGATAGTATGTGTAATTATTTATATACCAATGGGGATTGCTATGATGAAAATACAGATAGTCTATATCTACTGTTACTTCATTTGTATTATCAAACAGATGGTGCAGGTTTAAATTACCCATTATATTTCGCCATTGATTAATTTCATGATCCTTCATATACACATGGGTGACTACCCCGCCGGAGTGTTTTATATGGGAATGATTATGGCAGAATTGTTCCCATCTATTGTTAAAACCACTTACCAGTCCGCTCAAGGTAGTCCGGGTGCTCCATGTATAATCAAAGCCTACTCTGGCATTGTATATCAGTTGGTAAGAGTAGCGTTTGGAGTCAATATTGCTTTCTATCAATTGATTGTCATAAACGAGCTTCCGGTAATTCTTTATCTGGAACATAAAGTGATTCCAGGAAAAAGACCCATCCCCAAATAAATTCAATTTTGATCTACGATGGTTTATACTGCCTGTAGCCGCCCCTTTTTCATACCAGCCATAACCTGCCGTAGCAGAATAGGAACCATTGGTACCCAGGTCTGTATTTTTCTTCAGTACTATATTAATCATCCCGGCATTCCCTTCCGCATCATAACTGGCAGCAGGAGTAGTGATGAGTTCTATCTTTTCAATATTTCCGGCATTCATCCCAGAGAGCAGCTGTAAAACAGCTTCCATAGGTAAGCGGCTAATCTTTCCATTTACCATCACTACCACACCGCTCTTTCCGTTCATAGAGAGTGTGTTATTCTGCCGGTTGAGACTAATACCCGGTGAGCGCTCTAATATATCTAATGCAGTTGAGCCAGCGGCGGTAATACTACTCCTGACATTTACTACTAACTTATCTAATTGCTGCTCATAAAGGGGTTTACTGGCCTCTACAGTTACTTCGTTCAGTTGCCGGCTATCTTCTTGCAGTCTAAGGCTAGCTACTTCAAACTCATTTCCATCTGCCGCTACTGTAAACACAGAAGAGTACTTTTTTTGGTAGCCTACCATGGAAGCTAGTATCAGGTATTGTCCGGGTTTGATCTCTAAACTATATGTACCCCTTTCGCTGGTAACCATCCCTTTCACCAATGTAGAATCTTTAGCGCTGAGGGGCAATATATTGGCAAAAGCAATGGGCTTGCCTCCACTTTCTACCATGCCGCTGATACGCGACTGGCCAAAGGTATGCAGGGAGAAGAACAGGCAAGGAAAAAAAAAGAAGGGTAGTTGAATGTTTCATAACAATAAGTATCTAGCAATAGGTAATTCAAGCTACTTATAGAAAAGCGTAAGCACCTGTGTTGCATAGGCTAACAGGTTGGAAACAGGTAATTCTTTGGGCTATATGGGTAGTGTATGAGGCAAAGCGCGAACTAGGGTAAGTGTGCAACTAAAAAAGCATTAAACGTAAAGAGTATGCTGGTTTGATAAAGCGAATGTATATGTTAAATGGCTCAATGTCAATACTTAAAATTAGGTATTTATTATTCAACACCCGTTAGAAATTGACTTTGAACTTCTTTCTCTTGAAGGTAGAGTAAGTACAGACTAGTGTGTTTTGGAAGACCGGCAGGTCGCCGTTTCTACCAGTTTTCGTTTACAGGCCACGGCTATCAGAAATAGGAGATTCTTTACCTAAAAACCTTGCTAAAGTTGCTTCTATCTTTCTCTGAATTTGACAGGTAAAAAGCCTATATGCTTCCTGCAAAAAGAAAATTAATAAAATATTCTACCTGCTTTTAAAAAGGCAATAGCTAGGAAATTATGCCTATTTTCTTATATTCGTTTAGATGCACTTTTGACTTAGAATAGTCAGTACCTGGTAATGATTTGATAATTCGTTAGCAGCTAATCCATGCCCTTATGAAAATTATACCTATTTCCTTCTTTTGTCTTGTTTTAAGCCTGCTTCCTCAGCTACTCTTCGCCCAAAAGCTTCAAAAGCTTCGGGTTGTTGTTTTAACCGATATTGAAGCCGACCCAGATGATGCACAATCTATGATTCGGTTTCTTACCTATGCGAATATGTGGGATATTGAAGGATTGATTGCTACTACTTCTATTCATCAAAAAAACAGAGTAGCACCGGAAAGCCTACATAAAATTCTTCTGGCTTATGGGAAAGTACAGCCCAATTTGCTCAAGCATGAAAAAAGCTATCCCGCTTTCGAACAATTGAAAGGAAAAATAAAAAAGGGAATTCCAGTTTATGGTATGGAAGGTGTGGGAGAAGGAAAAGATTCACAGGCCTGGATTGGATTATACACGTTCTGGATACGCCCGATAATCGTCCCGTCTGGTTTACTGTATGGGGTGGAGCCAATGCGCTTGCACAGGCATTATGGAAAATCCAACATACCAAAAGCCCTTCTGTTGCAGAAAAGCTGTACAGCAAGGTAAGAGTGTATACCATATCGGACCAGGATGATTCAGGACCTTGGATACGAAAAAACTTTCCATCCATTTTTTATATTGTAACCCCCGGCTATAATTATGCTTATGCTAGCTGGCTGGGTATGTCTTTTCCTTTTCCCGGCTCTAACACTGAAGTTGTTTCGAATGAGTGGCTGGCAACACACATTCAGCAAGGACATGGGCCACTGGGGACTGCCTACCCGGACGTAGCCTATGGAATGGAAGGCGATACACCCACTTTTTTGAATCTGATTACTAATGGATTGAGTCTGCCAGATAATCCTAGTTATGGAGGCTGGGGCGGCCGGTATGAGTTTTATTTGCCTGAATTTAAAGACTCCAATACCGGGATGTTCAAACGGATAAGCTGGCCACAAGATGAAAAGGAGACACGTGCCCTCTGGACCAATGCCAATGATTCTATTTGGTCTTCGGTGGATAACAAAAACTATGTGAGTAACCAAGCTACCATCTGGCGATGGAGAGAAGCTTATCAAAACGATTTTGCCGCCCGCATGGACTGGTGTACCAAACCATATGCCGATGCCAACCATCCACCTGTTCCCAAATTAGCGCATGCCGATACCTTCCAGGTCAAATCTGGTGAACAATTCTATTTAAATGCCGATGGTAGTTTTGATCCAGATGGAGATTCGATGAGCTATCTGTGGTTTCAGTATAAAGAGGCCGGTACATACCCCGCGGATATTAGTTTCCGGCCGTATGCGGCCAATCTATATAACTTACCTGTAACAACTCCAGAGGTGGATAAACCACAAACCATCCATTTTATTTTGCAGGTAAAAGATAAAGGCAAGCCGGCGTTGACAAGATACAAGCGAGTCATCGTAACCGTGCTCCCAAAGTAGGTTTACATGCAGTTGTTAGTTGCTTCTGCATAAGCTCACGTTGGTTCACTTACAATTTATACCTTTTATGAGGTAACCGCATAACCCGATACGTAATCAATCGATTGTCCATCAAATTTAATGGAAGAAACAATCTTTTTCTTTTCTTCTAAGAAACAGGCTTCTGTTTCTTAGAAGGGTTAACCTATAAGAATGGCATTATATGGGTAGAAATGTCCGTTCGTCAAAATACCGTACGCTTATGTATAGAGAACAAGTATATTGAAGGTATTATTCAACCCAAAAGAGGATACTTAGACAACCCAATATCTTGGACTCGGCCTACCGAGGGTAAATAAACAAATAAACCTATGAAAGCTATCACAAAAACAACATACGGCGGACCGGAAATATTGAAATTGGAAGAGGTAGAAAAACCCTCGGTAAAGGAAGATCATCTGTTGATAAAAGTGCTTGCCAATTCCGCTAACCCGGCTGACTGGCATATTCTCCGGGGAAAGCCTTTTTTTGCCCGCTTCTCATTCGGGTTATTCAGCCCTAAAGATAAAATTCTGGGAGCTGATTTTGCAGGCATTGTAGAAAAGGTAGGAAGCAACGTATCGCAGTTTCAGGTAGGAGACCGGGTATTTGGCGAGTCGCTGCAAGGGGGAGCTTTTGCCCAATATATTTGTGCTCCGGCAACGGTTTGCGCCAAAATGCCGGAAGAAGTAGATTTTGCTATCATGGCAAGTGTGCCCATAGCCGGACTAACGGCCTTGCAAGCACTTACCACTTATGGACAACTCAGAAATGGAGAGTCCGTTTTGATAAATGGTTCGTCGGGAGGGGTGGGCCATTTTACTGTTCAACTGGCAAAAGTATTTGGTGCTAAGGTAACGGCCGTCTGTTCGAGTAGAAACAGAGAGTTTGTAGAGGCCTTGGGTGCCGATCACGTGATTACATACGATCAGCAAGACATCCATCAACATACTGGCAACTATGACCTGATAATTGATACGCATGGAAATCTCACTTTTAGAGACTTCCAACAAATGGGTAAGCGAGGCGTAATGGTAGGCTTCACAACGATGGGGCACATGAGTACTGTACTTTTACAAAAAGCAGTTAGCAAATTTCCATTGGTTCAGTTTACAGCCCAAGCTAACACAAAAGATCTGGAGACACTAGCTACTTTTATTCAACAGGGAAAGATTAAGGTTCATGTAGAAAAAACCTATTCATATAAAGACATTCCACAAGCCATCAGCCACATTGAAGCGATGCATACCCGAGGAAAAGTGGCTATGGTGTGGGAAGGAATCAACGGCAAACAAGAGAGCAATACAGAAGAAATGTTACAAAAGGCCACGCTCAAAAATAATGTGCCTTAACCATCTCAAGCATAAGCTATTCCTACAATAGAGCACCTAACCCTCAAGGGTGGATTTGTTGATGTAGTTGCTAACCCGTTGGGCTACTTTTGCCTAGATAGATAGATGCCAAAGCTAAAACGGGCGGTGAGCCTGCCGAGGCTCTCGCGGTTGTCATAGGGAAAAGTAGTAGTGGTTACCCCATACTGCAAGGAGGTTTCCAGGGCTACAGTCGGGCTAAAAAAATAGACAGCTCCTAGGCCGGCTCCTATATTCCAGTAGTTATAGCGGTTTTTAATGCGTTCAAAGGGATTGTAGTAATCATCATAGCTGCTAATAGCCACCCGGTAGCCTGCATTAACTAGAAGAAAAGGGCGAAGCTTTGATTGGAGGAAATAGTACCTCACAAACGGATCGAGGCCCAACGAACTGGTGCGACGCCGCTGACTGCCTGCTGCCAAAAAGTAGACAGGTATTGAAGCACCAACTGCCATGCGGTTTAGTAAAAAATAGCCGGCTTGTGGTTGTAGTTCTATCTCTAATGGATCATTGAACTGTGCATGGCCGGAACCTGCCAGCAGGATGCCTCCTTTTTGTGTTTGGGCAGATGAACAAAACGGTATAAAAAAAGAAAGGCAGGCAATAAATATTGCCACAAATTGGATTTTCATAGACCTCTCGTTAAAAGTTTGAATAATAACCCCTGTAACGGCAATCAAAGCGATTAGGTATGAATTGCTTGTTAAGGAAAGCAAATGAGTTAATACAAGTTTAGCCTATTCTCAAAAAGCTGCGGGTGTGATAAGCTTAGATAAATTATTGAGTAACTCTAGTGCTTGCTGTTCTACGCTTTTCCCTGTTTCACGATAGACTATGTTCACTTTCGCTAGTATATGTTGACCTACTTAGGTACAATCTATTCTATTTTGCTTGTAGTAATTGGCATTATTTCAGCAACAAGCTACGCACCTAGTAATTGAACCCTGGCTTTTAGGATTGTATGCCAAGCAAGAGTAGAGTTATATGCAAGAGGACACGCTTTAGGAAAAATTTTCGATTATATTCCCTGCTCCTATAATTTTAAGCGATGTAATAGTTATAGATATAAACTATTACATCATAAATTTAATTGATTTGAACTATTTGCTAATTGTCATACCTTTGCAATCTCGTTACAATTCAATCACGCATAAGCACCATTCCACATTTAAAAACAGACATATAAAATCATGGACAAAAATTCGCAAGACATCAGCAAATGCCCATTTCACAACGGAACTATGAAGCAATCCGTTGCTGGAGAGGGTACTAACAATCGCGACTGGTGGCCCAATCAATTAAATGTAGATATCCTGCGCCAGCATTCTTCTTTATCCGATCCCATGGACAAAGATTTTGATTATGCGGAAGCTTTTAAAAGTCTGGATCTGCAAGCGGTAAAAGCAGACCTGAATGCCTTGATGACCGACTCACAGGATTGGTGGCCTGCGGACTTTGGCCATTATGGTGGGTTATTTATTCGGATGGCTTGGCACAGTGCCGGTACTTACCGTGTATTTGATGGCCGTGGCGGTGGTGGCATGGGTATGCAGCGATTTGCCCCGTTAAATAGCTGGCCAGATAACGTAAGCCTTGATAAAGCACGCCGCTTGTTGTGGCCTATCAAGCAGAAATATGGTAAAAATATTTCGTGGGCCGACCTGATGATTCTTGCGGGAAATGTTGCCCTGGAAAGTATGGGCTTTAAAACGTTTGGATTTGCTGGCGGCCGTGCCGATGTGTGGGAGCCTGCCAAAGACGTATATTGGGGTTCAGAAAAGACTTGGCTGGGTAACGAAGACCGCTATAGCAAAGGGGTAGAAGGGGTAGCTGGCCGTGGGGTTGTGTCCTCCGATGAAGATGCTGATGGAAAGATACACTCACGAGACCTGAAAGAGCCGCTGGCTGCAGCGCATATGGGGTTAATCTATGTAAATCCCGAAGGGCCTGACGGTAATCCTGACCCAGTTGCATCCGCCAAAGACATCCGTACGACCTTCGGCCGTATGGCTATGAACGATGAAGAAACAGTTGCCCTGATTGCCGGTGGACATACCTTTGGTAAAACACATGGTGCGGCCACTTCTGACCATGTGGACAAAGAACCGGAAGCAGCCGAATTGGAATTGCAGGGCTTTGGCTGGGCCAACAGTTTTGGCTCTGGTAAAGCTGGCGATACTATTACCAGCGGACTAGAAGTAACCTGGACCACCACACCCACTCAATGGAGCAACAACTACTTCGAAAATCTTTTCGGATTTGAATGGGAACTGACCAAAAGTCCGGGTGGAGCCCACCAGTGGGTAGCCAAGGATGCAGGAGAGATTATTCCAGATGCATTTGATTCAACAAAGAAGCATCGCCCAACTATGCTTACCACTGATTTGGCCTTGAGAATAGATCCGGAATATGAAAAAATTTCTAGATATTTTCTTGAAAACCCGGATGCCTTTGCTGATGCCTTTGCCCGTGCCTGGTTTAAACTTACCCATCGCGATATGGGTCCGGTTACCAGATATCTAGGCCCTGAAGTACCAACAGAAGAATTGCTGTGGCAAGATCCTATCCCGGCCGTCAATCATGCATTGGTAGATGAGGATGATATAGCTATATTGAAAGGAAAGATTTTAGGTGCAGGGTTGAGTGTTTCCGAATGGGTATCTACTGCCTGGGCTTCTGCCTCTACATTCCGTGGGTCCGACAAACGTGGAGGGGCCAATGGCGCCCGTGTCCGCCTGGCACCCCAAAAAGACTGGCAGGTAAATAACCCCATCCAACTGGCAAAAGTATTGTCTGTACTGGAAGGGATTAAGACAGAATTCAACCAAGCAGCAGAAGGAGGCAAAAAAGTATCCTTGGCCGACCTGATTGTGCTAGCAGGATGTACTGCGGTGGAAAAAGCTGCTAAAGATGCTGGGTATAACATTGCCGTGCCATTTACGGCAGGCCGTATGGATGCGTCTGCAGAGCAAACAGATATTGAATCGTTTAAATACCTGGAACCACAGGCCGATGGATTTAGAAACTACAGACGGTTCAATGTGCCAGCTTCCACCGAAGCCCTGTTGATTGACAAGGCGCAACTGTTGACGCTTACCGTGCCAGAGTTGACCGTGTTGGTTGGTGGTATGCGTGCGTTGAATACCAATTATGACGGTTCCAAGCATGGCATTTTTACCGATAAACCAGGTGTATTGACCAATGACTTTTTTGTGAACCTGCTAGACATGCGCACTGCCTGGAAAGCAATGGGTGAAGATAAGGAATTGTATCTGGGTACTGACCGGAAAACAGGTCAGCCTAAATGGACTGCTACCCGTGCCGACCTGGTTTTCGGTTCCAACTCCGAACTCAGAGCCGTTGCCGAAGTATATGGAAGTGCCGATGCTAAGGAAAAGTTTGTAAAAGACTTTGTCACTGCCTGGGATAAGGTGATGAATTTAGACCGGTTTGATATAAAAAAGAAGTAAGCTAACTAAAGCAAAAGCTGGATAAAAGGGCGGTGGCATTGTTCCACCGCCCTTTTGTTTAATACTATTAACAACATTGTAGGATGCATTTCAACCTTAATGCTGTTTTAAATATCATTCTAATAAGAAGGCTTTCAGTTTAGCGTATAATAAAATTAGTAACGATAGCCCTTCTCATCTTCTTTTAGCTCAGCATACTACTCACATCTAGTATTAATTAAGCTGGGAGCACTAGATGATAGTTCAGTACTGGAGTAGTATTGATGGTGCGTTACCAATCCTCCAAGGTAAGCTCACTGGTAATTAGCCTCTGATATCCTATCAACTTGCTTCACCTCCAGTAACTAATCTAATTTAGTTTGCCATTTCTAGTACTTTTAATTTGTCAGTCTTTTTTAATAAAGCCCCTCGTTCTGCTCACACGGCTAGTACTTACCTAACTTTTTACTTTTTACAGGAAATAACCTTCTGATCCTGCTTTACGTACAGAGTCGTACCTACCATTTTATGTTGTCAGTGATTTTTACCAGAGAAGAGAATACCCCCGCCTTTTAATCTCTAAGTCATTCAATACAAAAGTAATAAAAATGCTTGTGAACTAGTACCTGCACTAATTTTTGCAGCTGTTTTAGGAGCAATCAATTAAATGGAGAAGAAGGGGGAGTATAGTATTATAAGATATAAATGGAGATCGTTTTTTTATTAATCATTCACTGGTACAGTTCCCTTTTTTTTCAATCCGTTTTTCATCACCGCTATGCCGCTCATGCGATGTTTACCATGACAAAAGGCTGGGAAAAAGCTTTTTACATTGGCTGTTACATCACTCAAGGGTCTTCTTACATAAGTGCCTACGCTTATGGCATTATGCATCGTTTGCATCATGCCCATACGGATACAACAGAAGATCCTCACTCTCCTGGCAATTCAAGCAATTTGCTCACCATGATGTGGCAAACACGCAATAACTATTTTAATATCTACAGCGGGAAAACCAACGTAGAACACAAATATACCCGTGGACTGCCCCGTTGGGATGCTTTTGATAAGATAGCCCATAGCCCGTTTTCAAGGATTGCCTGGTTTGGCATTTATACTTTCCTGTATTATCTGTTAGCTAGTGAGTGGTGGATGTTTCTGTTATTACCTCTTCATTTTGGGATGGGGGCTATACAGGGAGCGGTAGTTAATTGGTTAGCCCATATGGTGGGTTATGTTAATTTTAACGTTAATAATACCTCTAAAAACTTGCTCCCGGTAGATTTTATATTCTGGGGGGAAGCCTATCACAATAATCACCATACCTTTCCTTCCAGGCCCAATAACTCTGTCAAGTGGTTCGAATTTGATTCCGGGTACTTTGTTATGAAAATGCTACATAAGTTGAAAGTCATACAGCTACGAAAAGAGCCAAGCATTCCATTGCTAGCAGTTCCTCAGGTATAGGCACGGAATGTTACTCTTATAAAGACATCGAAGGTAGATTGTAGCCAAAAGTGGGCAAACTCCTAGCATAGTCCTCATTGCTCGAATGGTAGCGGCGTGACTTTGTAGCTGAGCTTTCTTAACTGTTGATTTAATTCCTGCTTATAGAATAAACGCCTGAATCCTACAGCAACAAAGCAATTGTTTGTTAAAAAGGCATTATGTAGGGTGTGCGTCCACGTGGTACTCCTTTCAATGGCAAAAGTGAATGAGTGGAGTGCAGAGTGACATCTACGTCCAATTCGTAGTTGAATCAAAGGTTGTATATGCACTACTATTCGGCAACCTACTAAGGCATTTTCCAGCATGCTCTTGATAAAATGAATGCCAAAAAGATATACTTTTAATGTTGCCGAGTGCTAAAAGTTCCGCTTTCAATTCTAGCGATTTACCTACATGTGAGCAACTCCTGTTACTTGCTAAAACTCTCTACTAGTACTCAAGTATAACTATAATACTCGATAAACTCAGCTACAGGACAATTTATGCGCAACAAGCAAATGCATATAGAAATTGTGCTTTTCTGAGGAGTAAGGTTCTCTGATATATTATACATCAGAAGACGTGAGCATTTGTTATTTTGAGAAAGAACAAAGAACAACTAATCAACAATGAGTGATTTACTAAGATACTTTCAACAACCAACTCCAACGTTGGCGGAAGTATTTAAAAAAAGATATAATCAAATAAAGTTGAATAAATCTGTAGTGGATAGAATACTTCCCAAAGGAAGACAGGGGCAAAACCTAATGTACCAGTTTTACTTTTTCTTACCTTTTGTCCTCCTTCTAGTAGTGGCACCCCATTTGCAAGCTCAAGCACCTCCACCCCTCCAATGGGGGGAAAGTACTTCCTCAGGAAGCTCAACTAAAAGTATGTCCCTTCGATAGTGCCGCCGGTGCCGTGGTGCTTAACGATTATGGTAAAATTGTTTTTGGGTATGAGGCCGTGTATATTGAGCGGCACAAACGGATCAAGATTCTAAACCGCAAAGGTTTACAAGAAGCAACTATTTCAATCCCATATTATGCCAAAGACAATCTGGAAAAGATTGCCTTTTTGCGAGCTCAAACGCTCAAAATAGATGATAAAGGCAAAGTGCATACCCAAGAAGTGAATGCCAAACAAATATTTGATGTAAACCATACGTCAAATTTGCGGGAAAAGCGTTTTATTTTTCCTAATGTAGAGGTGGGAAGCATAATTGAATACCGCTATACAACTATTTCAAAAAATTTTTTTACTCTGGAAGGATGGAATTTTCAATCCGGCATCCCCACTATACATAGTGAACTGCGGGTAGAAAAGCCACAAAGCCTTACTTACCGGATTCTGCTTCAGGGAAGCCGTCTGTCTCAGAAATATGAGAAACTAGAAGAACAAACCTGGTCACTGGATAACCTACATGCCTTAGTAAAGGAACCATTCGTAGCTAATTATCAAGATTATGCTGAAAAAATCTCGTTTCAGCTAAATATTTTCTCTCAAACAGACGGTGTTCCAATTGATAGTGAAAATCATTAAACCTATCTCCGTCAAAGCGACAAAGCTAAAGAGATAGTAAAAACAATCTTAACCGGCAATGAAACGGAAGTGCAACGGGTACATAAAATTTATAACTATGTAAAAGCCACGCTTCGCTGGAACAGGTATTATAGTTTTTTTACTCATCAAAATTTTAATTCATTCCTGGAGACTAAAAAGGGCAATACTGCGGAGATTAATCTTTTTCTGACTCTACTCCTCAGGGAAGCAGGTTTAAACGTGCATCCGATCCTGCTCAGTACACGGGACCAGGGAAAAGTACACCTTACTAACAAGCCTCTTCTGTCTCAATTTAATCATTTGGTAGCTTTAGCCTACGTGGATAACAAAGAAATACTCTTAGATGCCACTGATCCGCTCCGGCCATATACGCTGCTAGACAAGAATGATCTGAGTGAAGATGCTTTTGTGCTTGACAGGCAAAATCCAAGATGGGTTAAAATACGTCAGAACACTATCTCACGCCAGATGACATCGGCAGAAGTAGATTTGTCGAATCCCAATAAACCTGTTTACCATTTTTCTGTTCGCTACGAAGGCTATGAAGCATTAGCTAAGCGGCAAAAGTATGCAGAGGAAGGCAAGAAAGTATTGGCTAAAGAAGAGATAAGTACACAGTATCAGGAATTCAAACAAACAAGTTCAGATATCCAACATATGGATAATTGCGATGAGGCACTGCTCATACATTTGGCCTATCGGGCAGATTCCACTTCACAAGATCAACCCGAATTTATTTATTTTAATCCGGTACTACTGAGTGAACTTACTGAAAACCCGTTTAATAATGAAAAGCGGTACCTACCTGTTGAATTGGATTACCCGGTTACGTACACCTATGTATTAACTATGAAAATTCCCCCTGGTTACCAAATGTATGAGATGCCACAAAGCACACTGATAAAACTTCCCAATGAGTTAGCCGAATTCCGTTACCAGATTACAAACAAGGATAACCTAATTCAGCTGATGTCCAAAGTATCTTTTAAGTCTACCCTCATTCCCTGTGAATATTACCAGCACCTACGTGAATTTTATGATCAGTTTATGGCTAAGCACCGGGAAACAATTGTATTTAAAAAGCTTTAGTTGAGGTGTAAGATTCTTTGACTTATCAAAATTGACCTATTAGCCTAAAGAGTTAATCTAAATAGCCATCAATTAACCCACTCAGAAGAGTAAGATATTTGCTAGGGTTATAGAAAAGTGGAGATTATACTCCTTTTGCTTGGCGCTTACCTTTTATTTAGTCAAGAATAGTTTTTTATTCTGCATTGGAAAGTTTACTGGTCGTGTTGAACATGTAAAGCGAGGGGCTTACCCAACTATTAATCAAATAAATCTATCTTTGAATGTTACCTGGGGATCAAAGTATACTACTAGAAAATTACGTATATACTACTCCTTGGATGATATCTACTCCTATAGTTTTTCTCCTTATTTTAGTTGCCGCTTAAGCGTTTACTTACACAAGAAAGTATATATAGTTTGTGCCCTCATTATATACGCGTTTTTTTACTGATTGTCAGAAAACAAATACAATCTTTATCTGCAATAGGGCTTTTAATGTAATCATGAGCCAAGTGTTTGGTATTTAGCGCTGCTGACAATAGTAATAAGCTATTTTTGGGTTGCAAACCAATCTATTTAAATTGCTAACAAGCATACGTTAAATATCCTACTCTACGAATTACTCTCTAAGGCTAAAATCAATTACTAGTAAATGCATATTTGATAGGGAAGAAGGGAAAATAATCCTTATTTTTATTGCTTTACACCTAGTGAAAATAACCATAAAAAGTATAAGGTATGAATCCTACACCTGAACACAATGCAAGAATGGCAAACATGACATTTTCGTCTGTATATCCGCACTACATTACCAAAGTTGAAAGCAAAGGCAGGACAAAAGAAGAACTACATCAAGTTATAGAGTGGCTAACGGGCTTTGAGGACAAAAAAATACAAGAGCTGATTGATGAGAAAGCAAGTTTTGAAACATTTTTTAAGCAGGCAAAACTAAACCCCCATGCTCACTTAATTACAGGAGTCATTTGTGGGTACCGGATAGAAGAAATTGAAAATCTTTTAACAAAACAAGTCAGGTATTTAGACAAATTAGTGGACGAACTCGCGAAAGGCAAGAAGATGGAGAAGATCTTGCGGTAGGCGTAAAACCAAAAAGTAGCTCATAAATCACACAATTGAACACAGCTACCAGCTGGGCTATAACGTATGGCTTGCTAAATACCAACTTTACCTCCTAGCTATCCCTCAGGTTCAGCTTGGGCGGATAAAAACATTCTTCAAAACCATCAGACGCCAACTTCAAGGTCGGTAAGCAGAATTGACAATTAAAATAAACAGACTATGAGAGTACTACTAGTGATTGATATGCAGAAAGAATCCTTTTCTACTACAGTCCAAAGGTTTGATTCGCAAGGAATAGTCCAACGGATCAACCATTTAGTGGCTAGCTTCCGGGAGAAGGGAGACAAGGTAATTTACATTCAACACGATGGCACCCGGGAGGGCTGTTATATTCCCTTCACCGAACCATGGGAACTACTCCCTCAACTGGACGTACAAACGCATGATTTAATTATGTCTAAAACGGCTAACGATGCTTTTTATCAAACAACTTTGAAGCAAACACTCCAAGCCCTTCCGCTGGAAGAACTTGTAATTACTGGGTGTGCAAGCGATTTTTGTGTAGATGCAACCATTAAGTCAGCCTTAACCAACGACTTTCCGGTAACCGTCATCTCTGATGGCCATACAACAGCAGATCGGCCTGGTTTAACAGCAAAGCAAGTGGTCGATTATTATAACTGGCTATGGCAAGAGCTGTCCCCCACAAAATTTAAAATTAAGGTACTCGATTTAGATACGTATTTAGAAGGGCAATAATAATAAATATGGTTAATGAAATATTAGCCAATTCTTCATTTGACTGAAACAACTTGATGCAACCGTTTTCCTATCTGATTTGTCTCCTGCTATTGATGACAGCTATATTTTCCTGCGGTGGTGGCAGCAGCAGAGATAAACCGGCATCTGCGCTACAAAAGCCAAACATCATAGTCATTATGTCCGATGATCAGGGATGGGGCGATCTTAGCCTGACGGGTAATAAAAATCTACATACCCCTTCTATAGACCTTCTGGCAGCAAAAGGTGTCCAATTTTCTCATTTCTATGTAAGCCCTGTTTGTTCTCCTACTCGTGCTGAGTTTTTGACAGGCCGTTACCATCCCCGTTACGGCGTATATAGTACCTCTGAAGGAGGCGAAAGAATAAATCTGGACGAAACCACTGTTGCCCAGATTTTCAAAAAAGCAGGGTATACCACGGCTGCTTTTGGAAAATGGCACAATGGCATGCAATACCCCTATCATCCGAATGGGAGAGGATTTGATGAGTTTTACGGATTTTGCTCGGGCCACTGGGGTAACTATTTCAGCCCGCTCCTTGAACACAATGGAAAACTGGTGAAGGGAGAAGGATTTATTGTTGATGATCTAACGGAAAAAGCAATGGCTTTTATCGATCAGAATAAAAATAAGCCTTTTTTTCTCTATGTCCCGTACAACACGCCTCATTCACCTATGCAGGTACCTGACCGGTGGTGGAACAAATTCAAGGATAAACATCTGGATTTGCTCGCCGATGATCCGATGGCAGAAGACATCAATTTTACCAGAGCAGCACTTGCCATGTGTGAAAATATTGACTGGAATGTGGGCCGAATCCTCAACAAATTAAAAGAGCTAAACCTGGAAAAAAATACCATTGTAATATATATGAGTGACAATGGCCCCAATGGCTGGCGGTGGAATGGAGGTATGAAAGGCCGTAAAGGCTCCACAGACGAAGGAGGGATTCGCTCACCTTTAATTATCCGGTGGCCTGAAGTGATTGCCGCTGGCTCCCAAATTGGGGAAATTGCTGCAGCGATAGACTTGTTTCCTACCTTGGCAGATTTGGCAGGTATACCTTATCAGACACACAAACCGCTGGATGGCGTAAGTTTGAAGCCTCTATTGCTCAAGCACTCGCCAGCCTGGAAAGATCGTTTGCTTTTTTCTCATTGGGATGGCCGGGTGAGTGTCAGAAACGAAAAATACCGCTTAGATGATCAGGGCAAGCTGTTTGATATACGCAACGATCAGGGACAAGAGCGGGATATTTCAGCAAAAGAACCAGAGACTACACGGCAGTTACGTAATGCGGTAGACAGTTGGAAAGGCGAAATGCTCAAAAACGTATCTATTGATAATCGGCCATTGCCCGTAGGGCATGCTAGCTTCGCGTATACGCAGTTGCCTGCCCGTGATGGCAAACCGTATGGAAATATTGTCAGGTCTAATAAGTACCCAAACAGTTCTTTTTTTACTAATTGGAAAAGCCCTGATGATCGAATTAGCTGGGAAGTAGAGGTACTGACAACTGGCGATTACCAGGTAGAGATATACTATACCTGCCCAGCAAAGGATATAGGTTCTTCCTTCCAGGTATCTTTTGGCCAAAATAAGGTAGCAAGTAAAATTACGCAGGCTCAGGAACCATCGCTAATAGGTATGGAAAACGACCGAGTGGAAAGAATGGAATCCTATGAGCAAGCATTCAAACCTATGCAAGTGGGAGCTATTCATTTAGAAAAAGGCAGGGGCCAATTAATCTTACAGGCATTGAATATACCAGGCTCTCAGGTAATGGACTTCAGGCTGCTGATGCTTACGAGAATAAATAACAACAGGTAAAGATGAAAGGCTTTATAAAGTCATCAACAGCTATCTACCCGGCGAGGATACTATACTTGTTAAACTTGCTAGCTGTAACTGGAGGAGAATTGATAAGTAGGTTTATTAATCTATTAAATTCGACGTAGGAAAAAATACGCTTTTGACGCTGCTTTTAAACAGATGGCTGTAGAATCATCCTATGATAAGAGATTAGTAAAAGTAGAGGTAAAAGTGTAAGGGTTAGATCCGAATTGAGTAAATGGATGTAATATCTGTCAGGTGGCCAGATATTACAAAGTGAGAAAGCTGCCCTTAATAACTTGAGAGAATCTACCAAGGTAGATTCTCTCTGTAGTAGGTTTTATTCTATACTGGTAGGTTCTGCTTCCGATAAACGCCTTGGGTATATTTGCTGAGCATATTTGAGCATCTTATTTTCCTTTGGATTCTTTTCATCTAATTGCAGATAAGCATCTACTGTTATTCCCAGTTTTTCTGCGCGAAGATCATTATAAGCAGCCATTAATTCATCAAGCACCCCCAAATACGTGTTATATTCTGTACCTCTGTCGGTTTTCACAGACACAACAGCTATTTGGGGATTATCAGAGAGAGTAGGATCAACCCCGTTGTTGGAAAGAAATTTCTTTGCCTCCTGCCTTAGAGTGGTAATATCCATAGGCATATCTTCTACCAGTAACTCATTTTTGGCATTAACAATGACCTTGAATAGATTTCTATCATGTACATTCGATGGTAGATTATCTATTGTTTTTTTGGGAGGTAGAAGCATTTGGACGCCTTTATCAGCCCCGATAGTAGTAGTTACCAGAAAGAAAATCAGCAATAGGAAGGCAATATCAGCCATTGAGCTTGCATTGATTTCGGGTGTAGTTCTGTTTGTCAGTTTAGCCATGGTTAGTTGATATTAGTTGTGTTAGATAATCTTTTATCTAATGATGCACAACCTATCTCATTTCCATACGCATAGTTTTATATTTTTTATGATATACTATAGGGTCTTCCGCTGTTATTGATTAACGCTTTTTATAGGAGTTGTTACTATAGGGGTTGATCTTATTAGAAAATTATTGCACGTTGTCAGTATTGGAAAGAAGTAACAACATACTCCTTTGGGTGTTGCACAACTAAAATAAAGGATAAAGTTATGTTGTAAGTAAGCAGTAGAGATTTAAGGTGACTAAAGCAAAGAGAAACTTCTGCAAGTTGTAAGCCATAGTTGCTATACACATAAACGTATGAGATGCTCGTTTACCTTCTCTCACCTACTTTGCACGTTCTAGTATTTTTTGTTGATAGGGGAGGTAGACACTGAAAAATTAGGCTTTGTTGTTTTTTTGCCACAATATTCTTTTTTCAAAGCACAAGCAAGGCTTCCAAAGCTTACAAGGCTTTAGATCCAAACAAGCGTATTAAAATTACCTTAGCTGCACTTAACCTTTGTGCGCTATTGAGAAATCGGTTCTTTGGGTTTAAACACTCGTTTACTGCCTTCATACAGGTCATAGCATACAAAACGGCATTCTAAAGGACCATTGTAAACAATGATCTTGCGCGATGCACGCAAGCCTATATGTTTAAAAGCTTCCATATTGGAACTTATTATCCAGCCCTTATAACCTTGGTATTTCTTCTTAAATGTATCGCCAATACTTTGGTATAGGCTATTGATGTCTTCTTCCAGATGCATCCGTTCTCCATATGGGGGATTCATAATTAGGATGCCGGGAGCAGTTGGTGGATTAAACTCTTGGAATGACGTATTGTGAATCTGGATTATATCTTCCAGGTTAGCAAGTTTGATGTTTTCCTTGGCTTTTCTTGCTACGTTCCTTGAAATTTCAACTCCTATCAATTCAATACCTGTGTCACTAATTCGCTTGATGGATGAGTCATAAATACGATCCCACAAATCCGGATCATAGTCTTTCCATCGTTGGAACCCATATTCTTCTCGGTAATAGCCTGCCGGAATATTGCAAGCAATTAAGGCTGCCTCAATGAGAATGGTAGCCGAGCCACACATAGGATCAATAAAGGGTGATTTTTTGTCCCATCCGCTGAGTAAAACCAATCCCGAAGCCAGCACTTCATTGATGGGCGCTAGATTGGTTTGCTTCCGGTAGCCTCTTTTATGTAACGATTCTCCAGATGAATCTAAGGAGACTGTACACTGATCTTGTTTAATATGCAGATTTATGCGCAACGTGGGCCTTTGTAGGTCCACGGAAGGACGTACCCCAAAAGCCTCCCGGAATTGATCCACAATGGCATCTTTTGCTTTTTGAGAAAGAAACTGCGAATGCTTAAAAAGGTCTGAGCTAAGTACACAATCAATGGCCAATGTATCGCTGACATCTAGGTATTGAGCCCAGTTAATAGTCCGTATTTGCGTATACAAGTGCTGTTCATTTTTTATCATAAAATGCTTGATTGGCTTCAAGACCCGCAAAGCCGTTCGCAGGTTAAGATTAGCTTTGTACAAAAAGCCTTTGTCGCCTACAAAGCTTACTGCCCGGTTATGCTTTTCAATAGCTTTGGCACCTAAACTCAACAATTCCTCGGCTAAGATATCTTCCAAACCGGAAATGGTTTTGGCTACCATTGCAAACTCTTGTATTCTGTCTTGTGCCATATACCTTTCAATGAGGTTTATTACCTGAATTTCTTTAAAGGTTGAAGATAAGTTATCTATAGTAAATTATAGCTGTTTAAAGAAATATTTACCTAAGAGAGGGGAAAGTGAAAGGGAGAAAAGGAATATGGTTACAGCTTTTCTCTAGCTGTTAGCTTTAGTAACTACAAAATCAAAAACCTAGAATATAAGTTACCATCACATTTAAGCACTAGTCATATACTTAGCCTGTTTAGAGCATCCTTCTCTCTACAATGACTCTGTTCATGAACAAAGTAACTACAAACCTACCTGATCAGTGATGTAAATAAGCAGGGAATTTTGTGATAGGAAAAACTCGAATAAAGCTGTTAAATTAACTACCCATTTTGGGTAATTTTCCAAGGATATACATGCTACCTCTGCTTTTTTACTTTCCCCGTTTAAATGGGATGTCCACTTAATAGCTCACGTAACCTTAGTGAGGGGAATTAAGCCATTTACTCAAAAATGCTACTCCTTTGTCTACTATGGCTTCATGTCCTCCTTCATGCATCACCATTTCCATTCTATTGTCAATGGATAGCTTGCGATAATGTTCTTTTGCCCGGTTGAACTCCTGGACTACTCCAGGCCAATAAGCAATACCATCCTTTTTGCCATGTTGGATCTGCAGTGGACGAGGACATATTAAGGAAACAAGATCATCATCGGAAAATTCAGTTAACCAACCGGAGAGGAAAACATACTCCTCTGTAGTCTCTAGGAAGCAACTATACCGCTCATCAGGTATGACCATTTTATTGCGGCGGTCATTGAACCAGGCAGATACTACCGCTGCTTTGATCCGAGGCTCCAGCGGCATCCAGAACATGGTAGCCATGCCTCCTAAAGATACGCCCCACATGCCCACCCGTTCGGCATCCACTCTTGGGTCTGCTAGCACAAGGTCCAATAAATGTTGCACCCTAACTAGTTCTATACCCGGGATACTCATATCAGCCATCCGGCAAAGACGTTCAATATGATTACGCCTTTCAATTGATCGCAAATTCAAGGGAGCAAGCACAGCAAAGCCTGCATCGAGCAGCGCTTTGGCATAAGCATGATAGCTATCGCCATTTTCAAAAGGGGTTTCCGGTCCACTGCCAATGCCATGCTGGACAATGATCAAAGGAACCCGGTTTGTTTTACTGGCTTTTGCCGGAAAAGCAAGAATAGCTTCTGCGGTGATTGAACCCAGCGGTAGTTTTAGCCATTCTGCCTGAATACCTTGTAAAGGATAGTCTGTTTTTTGTAAAGGGCCGCTCTTTTGAACTAAAGGAGGTTTGATGACCTTTTCCCACCTTCTCCGGTTAGGTTCTACACTTCTTTGCAAGGCATTAATGCTACTATAATCCCGATTCCATGCCTTAGCAGCCCGAGCTTCATACTCTTCCACCAAATAGCTACTCAGATAATTGGCCAGCTGTTTTTCGTAGGCATTAATCCTAGCTTCATCAGCTTCTTTACTTAGGGTGAGCTTGTTCTGTCCGTGAAGGTCAATAACAAGGCTGATCAATAAGAACAGGCATAGTTTAACCTGCAAAAATGGTAATGTATAGTGCATACTCAATACTATCTGGAATTTAGTACATTCAAGGCTTGAAAAAATAAATATAAACCGATGAGTAAACAACTAATAGTGAATAATTTTTCCCGCTGTGTTTAACAACAATCAGCCATTGAGCCTGAAAAATTAAAAGAGAAGATAATCTTATACAAACGACAAGAAAAATTATCCAACCGTGTACCTGGCTATGATAGCTATAATAAATGAAACAAGTGCATTTACAACATCTTCCAAGGCAGAAAACATCCATTACATCCATAACAAGCAGCCTGCCGGAACCAAAATGATCGCTGGGCACATAATGACCATATCAGCAAAGATCTAGTATATGAGGATGTCTATAGCATGGGCAACTATCTCAAGCAAAGCTATGGAGAAGGGCACTATGCGATAGAATTTGATTTCTATCAAGGCGGTTTTTAAGCCAATGATCCACTCAAATTAATTCAATTCACCGATTAGCTTACTTAAAATTTGATTTATAGTATTGAATAAGTTTGTATAAATAGTTGCTAAATCTGTATATAATATATCAAAATTAAAGTGAAGGTGATTGGCATCAGTATACTAAGATATATAAACAAATAGGGTAGGAGACTACTCTTGAAAATAACCCGGGGTATGATTTTCCATCCAGCATTTCATATACTCTTCACTTTTGCGCATGCAGGCAGGTTATTATCGATGCATTTTTGAGCACCTATTTAGGATCAATAGATCGATAAGCCTGGAGGGCATGCAGAGCGCCATCTTTTCCAAGCTTACTGGTGCCGTGTTCCATACCCACAAATCCGCGGTAACCCTTGTTATACACATGCTGCAGTACATTGGGATAATTGATTTCGCCCGAAGTAGGTTCTTTGCGGCCAGGCGTGTCGCCTACCTGGATGTAAGCAATTTCATCCCAGGCATAATCCAAGGTAGGCAGCACGTTTCCTTCCTGAATCTGTACATGGTAAAAATCAAACAACACTTTTACACTTGGGCTACCCACCGCTTTGGCTAGAGCATAGGCCTGTGGAATGGTATGCAGAAACATGTTCGGATGGTCAATTTTATGATTCATCGATTCCATGACCATAACTATCCCATGTGGTTCGTAAATGCCAGCTATGCGTTTGAGTAGTTCTATGGCATTGGCCATCTGGAAGTCCCAGGGAAGTTTAGGGTCGGCTACGCCTAGCACATTATGGATAAACTTAGTATTCATGCGCTTGGCAATATCTACTGAAGCCTGGATATCCTTCAGCACTCCTTCCCTCAGAGTTGCATCCCTCCCGGCAAAGGTGACGTCTTTAAAAGTAAGAGTACCTACAAATTGCCCGAACTCCATTCCCAACTGTTGCATTGTTTTGCTGATGCGCTCTTGTTCTTCTACCGGCCTTCCTTTGAGTCCGGTGTTCTCCCAGGCCCTGAATCCCTGATCATACCCCCATTTAATCTGGTCTACCGGGTCTTTGCCGGCCACTTCAGCGAATATGCCAAACTCGGGGGAGAATTTCATTTTGAATGAGCTAGGCACCTTGTTTGGAGAGGTATAGGCTGACGTAAAGCCGGTAAGGGCAGCTGTTCCGGCAAGTAATCCGGCTTTGAGAAAGGAGCGGCGTTGGGTCATGGGCGTATTTTGTATCGTGTCGTTTTGGTAAATAGTAGGAGTATTTATCTCAGAATGGCTGCATCAGTTTCCGGGTCTTGGTCTTGCCCTAGAATAAAGGCCATCAGGTCAGCAATTTCCTGCGGGTTCAACAACTGGTCAAGTCCTTGGGGCATCATAGACGAATTCAGGATTTCAGTAGAAACAATCTCATTGCGCGGAATGCGTATAGAAGTCTGCGGGGAAATACCCAGGATAATGGCATCTGGCAATTGCTTTTGTATTACACCAGTATGTTCCGCGGTTTGTGTTTCAATCTTATAAGTTTCATATTCCCGCACGAAACTGGCGCTTGGGTATATAACCGCTTCAAGCAGGTCGTGGGCTGAACGGTCTCGCTGAATAGAAGTGAGGTCAGGGCCCAGGTTGCCGCCTTCGGCACCTACTTTGTGGCAAGTCCAGCAAATGGCTTTGCCATAAAAGAGTACTCTTCCCCGTTCCAGATCACCATTGGCAATTTGACGTTCCATGGCTTTCAGCCGCTCCAGCCGACCTGCTCGCACCTCCCGCAACTTAGTCATCAGCTGGTCTAAATCCGGTTTTACTTCCGACGGATAACTGGTAAACATCGCCTGCACATTTTCTTCATTGAAGCTATCGAGACTGGGCGATTTTAGTAGCGTAGTAGCAAGGGCTTTGCCAATCTGACTGCTAGTGTTTCCTTCAAATACTGGCAACAAGCGGGGCAGGATAAAAGCATCAGCTTGAGGCAGGTATTCCCTAACAACCTTCAGCAGCTGATTTTCGGAGAGTTTGCCTTGCGCCAGTACTGTAGCCGCTTGTTGGCGGACCGGGGCTTCTTTTTCTTTGGTGAGTTGAGTGTATAAGTAAGTAAAATGTTTTTCCGAGAAAGCAGGCTGCACTTTCAGAAGTGCGGCTATGGCCTCTAAGCGGAGCTGTGAAGGGTTTTGAACATCATCAGCTACCTGCCGCAACTGACCGGGTAAGGACGTAATTTCCCGCAGGCGTACCAGCTCCAAAGACTTGGCTTTTACCTGTGGGTCATTACCTGAAGCAAGCTGTTGCCCCAAGGCAGTTATCCACACATCTGGAAGTTGTTTTTCCCGGCATCCGGCCATGGCATCGAGCAGGAACAATTTGAGTTCTGCCGTGCCAGTTTTCAGGCTTTGGGCCATAAACTGCTGCATGGCTGTATTGCCACAGAAGTTAACTAACAGGTTGCCAAATAGTTCTTTTTCCTCATCTGACAATGCCAGACCTGCAAAGCGGTTACGCAAAAAGCCAACCATATCCTTAGCCCATTCCGGATGGTGCGAAGCCACCCAAAGGGCTGAACCCCGCAGTTGATTATTATCGCTTGCCAGAAAAGGAGATACCTGCTTAAACTCTAAAGGTGAGGTGGGCATCCCTTCCAGAGCAATGAGGGCGGCTTCGCGGACCTGTGGTGAAGTATGCACTAAAGCAGGTTCTACCATTTCAGGCTGATTCAAGGTAATAAGGGAGTAAATAAGGGCATGCTGTACGAAACGGTCTTTAGTACTTTCGGCGGCCGCCAGAAGGGCTCCAATCGCACCTGTATCTCCAATTTGGCCAAGAGCCGTGGCTGCTTGCCTTCGCACAGCCGGGTCATCTTTGCCCACCAGTTCTATAAGTTTGTTTAGTGCTTTTCCATCTTTAGCCAAGCCAACGGAACGGGCAGCCGCTACCCGTACCTGCACATCTGTATCAGAAAGCCCAGTCCGCACAGCTGCTAGTGCTTGCGGGGTGCCAATGCGGTAAAGAGCAAAAAGAGCCTTCGTCCGTACATCTGCTGAGCGTGACTTCCCCATCACCTCTGTCAGTAGGGCTATTGAGGCAGATCCCTGGTCTACGATTTGCTGCACTGCCTGGTCACGCACGAATGGGCGGGCATCTTCCAGGTAACGCACGGCTTTTGCCGGTTCCAGGCTAGCCCATTGTATCTTATTTCCATATGGGTCGTCTTCTTTTACCGCTCCTTTGTGACGTACCCGGTAAATGGCTCCCTGCAACTCCGGCTTAGAAACCTGAGAAAGTGGACAACCTTTAATAAACCAGCCGCCGGTTTCTACCACCAGCAGGCTGCCGTCGGCATCTTCCAGTACATCGGTAGGGTGAAAGTCTTCATCTTTGGAAGAAAGGAAAGTCTCGTCTTCAGTACGGAAAGAAGCCCCTTCCCTGAACAGCTTGTGGCGGATAATACGGTGGGTATTGAACTGGGCACTGAACAAGTTGTCTTTAAAATCGTTGCCTAATACAGTGTTGCGGTAGCGCCAAATACCTGCCGGAGATACCCTGGAATATTTGGAAACTACTGGCATCAGGTCGCCTGTACGTACCAGGCTATCACGGTCAATGTTATTATTGGGTTTGGGATATATGCCGCCTTCCGTCCAGTACACCAGAGCATCGCGCTGCCCGGCTTTGGGGTCGGTAAAATAGGTTTCCGTGCCAATAGGTTCTGCCGCCTCCGTGAAAGTCAATTCTACTGGATTATTCATGCCGCCTGCTGATATCCATTCCAGGCGAGAGCCATCAGGCTTAACGCGCCAGATGCGAGCGGTACTACCTTTGAGTCTTTCGCCTTCCATGGTAGTTACATCAAACCCCATAATGGCACTAGTCATATACAGCCATCCATCCGGCCCCATAAACGGTCCCACCAGACTATTGGCATTTACATTCAGCACCCAGCCAGAAAGCAGTACTTCTCGTTTGTCCGCTACGCCATCGCCATTGGTATCGGTGAGTTTGAGCAGGTCTGGGGCAGAGGAAGCATAAAGGCTACCTTTATAGAAAACTCCTCCCTGTGGAAAACCTACTTTATCGGCAAAAATGGTGCTTTTGTCATATACGCCGTCGCCATTCGTATCTTCCAGCAAATTAATTCGAAACTGTGGGTTTTTTATAGCTTCTTCAGACTTCTCATACACATCTCCGGTAGATTCAAAAAGGAATAGCCGTCCGGTTTCATCCAGAGTGCCGAACATGGGATAATCAACTAAATCAGGCCCGGCTACCACTTCCACAATATACCCCTCAGGTACGGTAAGTGCTGCAGCCCGCTCTCTACCCGCAAGCTGGTTGGCTGTGTCAGCACTGGTCTTTGGAGAAGAACAGGTGATGAATAGGAAAGCAGAAGCAAGGGAAGTGGTAAAAATGAAGGCTCTCGCTTTTTGAGTGAATACAAAGTGCATACAGGTTATAAATGGTTAAATAGCAGATGTTGGGATGCCGAGGCTTCTTTAGATATGTATGGCTAAAGTATTAATGTACAACTAATTGACTATATTTCAAATTAAATCAATTTTCTTTAAGCAACTCTCTGTTTTTACTATGTGTAGTTAGATAAACGTAGACAAGCAGCTGAGTGAAGAATTTAATGCCAATATCTCCTTTGTTCATAAATTAAAACTGCCTAATTTATAAAGAGGAATGCAAGAGTTCCTACTGATATAGGATTAACAGTGGGATAGATCATTTTTGTGCAAAGAAGAGAAAGATAAGAGCTTAACAACTTGGATGGACAACATTGCGAAACCACTGCAACAGGCACTCTACTGCGACACTTAGAAACTGAACTTTCAGAACCAATGCTTTTTGGACTTGATCAAGGACTTTGTTGCTAATTTAACTGCCTATACTGATAAGTTGATAAGTGATGAACCTTATATCAGGTATGTTTCCTGTTTCTACTTTCGTTTGGAAACATCTCAGCAAATTGAAGTACATTTATGATTACTTTGTCAAATAGATTGGTTTACCTCTATGTTAGCAGAAGAGAGAAGAAATCAGGTTGTGCTCCTCGATCCACAAGGACAAGTGATTGGCTATGAAGACAAGCTGAAAGCTCACCAAGAAGGCAGCCTTCATCAAGCATTTAGTATTGTGCTTGTCAATGACTCCGATCAAATGCTTATTCAGCAACGAGGGCTAGAAAAGTATCATTTTGCAGGCTTATGGAGCAATGCCTGCTGTAGCCATCCCATGCCCGAAGAAGCTATAGCAGACGCAGCGCATAGACGATTAAAAGAGGAATTAGGTGTTGATACGCCCTTAAAAGAAGCTTTCCGCTTCATGTATAAAGTCAAAGATGTAAAGACTGCTCTCTATGAACATGAATATGATATAGTGTTTGTGGGCATCTATCAGGGAGACCTATTTCCAAATAAAGAAGAAATCCATGCGCTTAAATGGATCAGTATAGAAGATTTACAAATTCAAGTAGTGCGTTCGGCTGATTTGTATAGTGAATGGTTTAAGATAATACTCCAGATGCTTGAGCAGAAAAACCTTTTATCTTCTCAAACTATTAGTAAGTATTTACTTAGGCCATGAACTTGCTGCAACAAACACTAGGAGCAGTGGCTACTTGAATTTGCATGGTTGCTAACCTATATAAACTTAAGCCATAGAAATGATAGAATGCACTCCTTACAGCACTAGTAGCAATAGAGTCTACTACCAAAGGAGAAGCAAAATAACCAGCTCTATCAGTAACTAAAAAATAAATTACTGAACCTTCTCGAACTATGTTTTCTTCCTAAACTCTGTCTGAAAAACAGGAGCCTTACATACCTTCGATTAGCTATTAATTTATCAAAGATAATAGAGGGTACATTTTAATATAAGCTATGGATTGAGTTTTACAGAAATCTATTAGTGGATATTTTAAACTGTTGTCAAAGCTTAGCCACATTACCTTAAAAAGAACCCCAGCAATTAGTAGAGTAAATAAAAATGTATCTACGCATAGCCACCTATCACCAAAATGCTCAAGCTTTTGTACAAAGTACTGCAGCATCAATTGACCGCTATTTTAACGGTTTTGCTTTATTTTCTTTCAACCCGTTAGGGTAAAGGCTTTCTTTTTCATCTATCTACTAGCAGATGACTTTACGCCACTATGGAACAGAAATTCTCCAAAAATACGTTGTTTAACTTCTTCTCCGGTAATGCATCCCCTTTGCAGAAGAAGGCAATCGAGGAGTGGCTGGCAGAAGATGCTAACCGGGAGTGATTCGTCCAATGCAGGTTAATGGTGTAAGAGCCAAAGGGAAAAGAAATAGATTACGATAGCTGACTCAAAAATGCTCTACCCTAGTAGAGAATATAGTTAATCTAAATTTTATAGCACAAGTCCTCAATAAAGAGTGTATATGTGATGAACATGGATCTGTTCATAGTATATGTGCCACATGTTATATAGGTAAGATCACCTTCAACTTCCTACCTTTAAGTTAAAGGTAATCTATAAATTATTCACTTATCTCACTGTCAACCTAGATATATCAAGTTGAAGCTAAGCTTTCTATCGAACGTGACTAAAAATATGACGGCAACAAAGATCTGTTATTCAATATATTAATACTTACTCATTTTATGTGCATACCTGCTCTAAGAACTTATCTCCATTTTTTAATCGCACTCTTTGTGAGTCAAGCCTTTTTCAGCCAGGCATTGTCGCAGCAAAAACCTATGGTATTGTGGTTTGATACACCAGCCTATCAGCCCAAAGAATTCAGTTATAAAGCCGAAGAATTTACAAATACCTTTCATTTTGAAGAGAAGGGATGGTTTGAAGCACTGCCTGTTGGCAACGGCCGCTTGGGAGCTATGGTATTTGGTGGGGTTGTTGGAGAAAGAATACAGCTCAATGAAGCAAGTCTCTGGGACGGCTACCCACGTGATGCGGATAATCCACTCTCGGCCAAATTACTGCCCCAGGTTCAGCAATTGATGTTTGCTGGTAAGATAGATGAAGCTGAACAGTTAGCGGAGAAAACGATGCTCGGCATACCCCTCCGTATTAATCCCTATCAGTCGCTGGGCGATTTGTTTATTGAGCAGTTACAAGATAAGGCGGATACAGTGTACACCCATTACCGGCGTTGGCTGAGCCTTGATTCGGCAGTAGCCGTTACGCAGTTTCAAAGTAAGGGGATTAATTACCGCCGGGAGGTATTTGCCTCCAATCCAGATAGTGTGATTGTGATTCGGTTTAGTTGTGATAAACCTAACAACCTCAACCTCCGGATTAAAATGATGCGCGAAAAAGATGCCGTGTCTTCGGCCTCTTCCTCTGAGCCAAATGCTATTGCTATGCAGGGCCGGATACACCGCCTGGACGATAAAACAAAAAAACCTGTCGGAATGCGGTTCAGTGCATACATCAAAGCTGTGAGTAACACAGGTAAAATAGCAGTGGCTAAAAATGGTGTGATGACAGTAAGAGAGGCAAGCGAACTGGTTCTTTACATTACAGCAGCTACCAGTTATACTAAGAAAGATCCCTCCGGCTCCTGTTTACAAATAATTAGAAAAGCTGCTAACCAACCAGTAACTACTTTATTTAGTGCACACCTGGCAGATTATCAATCGCTCTACAACCGGGTAAAGATTAACCTATCAGCCCAGGCAGATCCATATGAACTACCCCAGGATAAACGGCTGGCACGGGTTATAAAAAATAGCTTTGAAGACCCATACCTGTCTGAGTTACTCTTTCAATATGGACGCTACTTGCTAATTGCCTCTTCCAGGAAAGGAGGATTGCCAGCCAATTTACAAGGTATCTGGAATCAGAGCATGAACCCACCCTGGAGTTCTGATTTTCATATCAACATAAACCTGCAGATGAATTACATGGCTGCCGAAGCGGTGAATCTGACAGAATGTACCTTGCCGCTTTTCTCACTGATAGATTCGCTTGCTGTGCATGGCAAACATACGGCTAAAGTAATGTACAATGCCCGGGGTTGGGTAGTGCATCACCTGACGGATGTGTTCTGGCGGACAGCTCCTGCGGATGGGGTAGTAGGCATATGGCCAATGGGCGGTGGCTGGCTGGCGCATCATCTGTTTGACCATTACTTGTTTTCGCGTGATCAGACTTTTTTGCGTGACCGGGCATTTCCGCTTATGAAAGGAGCCGCCCAGTTCTACCTGGATTTTCTGGTACCCATTCCGGAAGGTATGCCAATGGCTGGTAAACTGGTCACTAATCCTTCGCATTCGCCAGAAAATGCCTTTGAGAAAGAGGATGGCAGTCAGTTTCAATTTACCTATGGGGCAACGATGGATATACAGATTTGCCGCGAATTGTTTACCAGTTGCCTGCAAGCTATTGATGAATTGAGTACACCAGAAAATCCTTTTGACCCTCAATTTAAAGCCGAACTGAAAAAAGCGCTCGCTAATCTTGCCCCCATGCAAATAAGCCCCAGGACAGGAATTTTGCAGGAATGGATAGAGGACTATAAGGAGCCTGAAATTGGCCACCGCCATATTTCGCATCTGTACAGCTTGTTTCCCGGAAATCTGATTAATGCCCAGACACCAGACTTGTATGCGGCTTCCCGCAAATCGTTGGAAAGAAGGCTTAAGGGTAATACGAATTTTGCTACCGAAGAAGCCAAAAACCGCTATAAAAGTTATGGCAGTTACCTGGATGGCAAAAGTTTTGGCGGGTGGCAAAGTGTCTGGATTGCCATGATGTGGCTCCGCTTAGGCGAGGCAGAAGAGGCCTATAAACATCACCAGTATCAACTAAAATATGGAATGAAGCCTAATTTCTTTGGTGCTGCCTATCAGTTAGACGGCACTTTCGGATCTTCCAATGTGGTGGCCGAAATGCTACTTCAGAGTAATACGGGTGCATTGAATTTACTACCGGCATTGCCTAAGTTCTGGCAGGCAGGTTTTGTATCCGGACTACGGGCCAGAAATGGGTATGAAGTAGACATCAGGTGGGAAAAAAATCAACTTGCAGAGGCAAAGATTATTTCAAAAAATGGTGGCTTGTGCCGTTTATTGGTAAGCAAGCCTGTAAAAGTATTTTTGAACGGACAAGAAGTTCCAACAATAAAAAATACTCAGAATGAAATTACCTTTTCTACCCAGAAAGGAGATGTTTATACCATAAATGCTGCTCAACTTTGAATTGAGTATATAAGTGCCTAACAAAGAAAATATACAGCCAGTAGCTGATTAGAATACTGGCTGTATACTAGTATATTAGTACTTTGTAGAAAGTTAACACTAGAGATCACAAATCAATATATATAATCATTCCATTTTTAAAGCAGGATTATTTTAATATTTTTTTGTTTTCATTAGGGTAAACAAGCACTTTTTGCATCTATGTTTTTGGAAGAGCTACCAAGCTACAACTACTTGAACCGATGCATAAAAACATTAACCTGTTTAAAGAAGACAATCGGAAGACATCACCTTTCATGTTGGGATCAGAGAGCGAAAATAAAGATGATACGTTTCTTGATAATGAGCGGTTTATACGGAAAACTTTTGAGGATGATCCAGAAAAAGGTTTCGAACTTCTCTTTAAAGCCTACTACCGGCCTTTGTGTAGCCATGCCGCACGGTATGTGTATTCAAAAGAACTGGCAGAAGACTTGGTAGGGGAGGTGTTTGAAAAATTTTTCAAAAAACAACTTCACCTACAGGTAATTACTTCTTTCCAGGCATATCTCTTCACAGCCGTACGTCACCAAGCCTTTCAACATCTGCGGACGGAATTCAGCCGCAAGAAAGTGATGCCCCTAGGGGAGCATGAAATTAATTGCCCGGTACTAACCCCACATCAATTGCTCCAGTACGACGAACTGTACCTGGAAATAGAAAAGACTATTCAGTTATTATCTCCGCCTGTTCAAAGAGTATTTCTGATGAGCCGTTTTGAGGGAAAGAAGAATGCGGTAATTGCCGAAGAATTACAAATTTCTATTAAAACAGTAGAGGCACATATCACTAAGGTTCTTAAGCTTTTGCACAAAGTACTGCAGCATCAATTGACCACTATTTTAACGGTTTTGCTTTATTTTCTTTCAACCCGTTAGGGTAAAGGCTTTCTTTTTCATCTATCTACTAGCAGATGACTTTACGCCACTATGGAACAGAAATTCTCCAAAAATACGTTGTTTAACTTCTTCTCCGGTAATGCATCCCCTTTGCAGAAGAAGGCAATCGAGGAGTGGCTGGCAGAAGATGCTAACCGGGAGTGGTTTTTTGAGTGGCTGAAAGAGTGGGAAAATGAACACCCTCAATTTCTGGCTGATACTGACCAGGCCTACGAACGTTTTAAGAGCAATTTGAAAACTGGTCATAAGAAAAAAGAAGTAGCGATTTTACACAAACATACTCACCGCAAAATGAGTGTGTGGATGGTGGCCGCTTCCATGTTGCTGTTACTAAGCTGCAGTCTCTGGTTCTTACAAGATATTATCTTATATAAAACCTATACAACGGCATTCGGCGAAATAAAAAGCATTACTCTGGAAGATAATAGCCGGGTAGCTCTTAATTCCAATTCATCCCTTCGTGTACCCCGTTATAGTTTTAGTTATGGAGATAGGGAAGTATACCTGAAAGGGGAAGCCGAATTTTCGATCACCCATACGCCTACTCATCAAAAATTCATCGTAACCACCCCTGATAAGTTATCTGTTGAGGTACTGGGAACAAAGTTTATCGTCTATTCAAGGCCCAGGGGAAGTAAGGTGATTTTGCAAACAGGCAAAGTCCGGGTAAGCAATGCTTCTAATGAATCTCTTACGATTGCTCCCGGCGATGTGGTCTCGTTAGACCAGGAAGGGGCATTACAAAAGCAGCCAGCACAAAACGTAGAAAAGTATTGGGCATGGAAAGAGCGGCGTTTTATTTTCGACCATAGCACGTTAACAGATATCACTTACCTGATTGAAGAAAATTTCGGTGTAAAAGTGTCTATTCCGGATACTGCCCTTGCCAACAGGAGCATATCGGGAACCTTTCAAGCCAACAATGTCAAAGAAATGCTTGAGATGCTCTCCGATGTATCTGATCTTCAAATATCCCAGGAAGACAATGTTTATATTCTTAGAGCCAACGAATAACTAAATCATCTTTGAGTCTGCCTAATCACGATAAAAATATATCCTTTTAAAAATTGCATTTTTTTGAGTTAAAATGTTTGTTTTTTAATTTATTTATCCTAAAAACATGAACGGAAAATTTACCCATTTACCCAGAGCTATTCTCTTGACAATGGCATTTTATATGGTTATTCCATTGGTTTTTGCTCAAACACTCAGTATGGATAGTCCGGCCATTGAACGCAAAATACCGCAAAAGCAATCGCTGCGGGGTGTACTGCTTCTCCTCAAAGAACGTTACCAGGTAGACATTGTTTTTGACGATAAACTGGTAAATGGCCGCAGTATAGAAACTGATGTACTCAACAGTGATTTAAGCTTTGAAGAGAAACTCTCCAGTATTCTCGATGAAGTAGGATTGAGGTATAAGAAAACCAGGAAAGATGTTTACCTGGTGATGGCTCCTAAGGCTGATAAAAAAACAGCTTCTGGCTATTCAGATAAACCTGATCTGACGCAAGATTCTCTTGAAGCTACTGCAAATCAAGCTGCTGAAAAAGAAGCGTTTAAAGCTGTAGAGATGGAGGTTGCTGTAAATATAAGGGGTAAAGTAAGTGACGAAAATGGCAATGGAATGCCAGGGGTAAGCATAGTGTTAAAAGGTACTACCATCGGAACTTCCACTGACAGTAATGGGGCTTATGCTATATCTGTGCCCGATGAACAGAAAAATGGCATATTGCTTTTTAGTTTTATTGGCTATACCACAGAAGAGACGCCTATTAACGGGCAGAGTACAATTGATGTAAAATTGATGCCAGATATTAAAACCTTATCGGAGGTAGTAGTAATTGGGTACGGTACACAAAAACAACGCGAAGTAACCGGCGCCGTTGGGTCAGTAACGACCAAGGATATAGCCGGTGTAGCAGTAACCGGCCTAGATCAGACTTTGCAGGGTAGAATAGCCGGTGTACAGGTCACCCAGAACTCGGGCGAACCGGGCGGTAATGTATCGGTAAGAATCCGCGGCCTGGGCTCCATCAATGGGAGCAATGAGCCATTATATATTGTTGACGGAGTACCCTATGGGTCACTGAATGCCATCAACCCCAATGATATTGAACGTATCGATGTGCTCAAGGATGCGGCCTCGGCAGCCATATATGGTTCAAGGGGTAGCAATGGGGTAGTAATTGTTACTACGAAGCGCGGCGTGGCGGGAAAGGTACAGGTAACGCTAGACGCCTACGCAGGAATCCAAAGTGCCTCCCGGAAACTTGATTTGTTAAATGGCCAACAATTTGCCAAACTCGCCAATGAAAATCTGGTAAGCGGAGGTAAAGACCCCAACCCCGCCTGGAGTAATCCCAGCACGGTGCCCAACACCGACTGGCAAGATGAAATCTTCAAATCGGCCCCCATTCAGAGCTACAACGTGAATATATCTGGTGGGGGTGAGAAGTCCCGTTCACTGGTGTCAGTGGGTTATTTCGATCAGGGCGGTATCGTGGCACAATCCTATTATAAACGCTACACAGCTCGCATAAACAACGATTTTGACATCTCGCCTCGTTTCAAGGTTGGCTTCACACTGAATGGTGCCTTCGAGAACAAGCGGGGAACCCGCACGGATGGAGGGAATGGAAGCAGTACCCAGGGCGGTTTAATGACGGCAGCGGTCTCTCAGCCGACTATTCCGCTAGTTGCTCCTCAAGAAGGGCTGTTCAGTATCAATCCGGATGGGAGCATCGATCCGACTGGTAATAATTATTATGGCTACGACGGAACAGTTTTCGTTACCAACGTCGCCACTCCCGTTTGGTACCCGCAAGGCTTAAGTCACCCAACGTACGCTTACGAAAAGCTTAGAGAAGAAAATTTTAAATCGCAGGAACTTCTGGCGGCTGCTTTCGGAGAATATGAACTGATCAAGGGCCTTAAGGTCCGTTCGGCCATCAACCTTACTTTTTCCAATTCAAACAGTGAAAGTTTTTGGAAAGGCATGCCGGTGCCTCAATTAGAGGGCAGGGGGCTTTACGGAAATAATTCGAATTTCTGGACCGGACCAAGCCAGGGCAATCAGTGGAACTGGATCAACACCATTTCCTACGGCAAAACCTTTGGCAAGCATAATTTTACGGCCCTTGCGGGTATCGACGCATTGAAAGCCACCAGCCAGGGTATCAACATCCAGACCACACGAAACCCTAATGACCAGCCATTTGTAGATGGTGCGCCGCAGAATACTGCGACTAATCTCGGTTTCCGGAGTGTATCCGGCGGTGCACCAAACGAGTTTTCGCTATTGTCCTATTTAGGACGTGTCACCTACGATTATGCCGGCAAATATCTCTTGACGGCCAATATTCGCCGCGATGGATCCTCTAACTTCAACCCAGACGGCGACTATCAGTATGGGGTCTTCCCATCGGTTTCCGTAGGCTGGTTGATTTCCGAAGAGAACTTTATGTCATCCATGCCATTTGTTAGCCAGCTGAAAATGCGGGCCAGCTATGGAGAGGTAGGTAACCAGGGTATCCCATCATTTCAGTACCTGAGTATCTATGCCAATGAGGGAAACCGCAGACGGTATCCTTTAGGCCTGAACCAGGACCCAGTGGTAGGCTTTTATCAAGATAGGATTGGTACCGCTGATATTCGCTGGGAAACATCTACCCAGGCCAATGTTGGTATCGATGCTGCTTTCCTGGACAACAGCATCAGCTTGACAGCCGATTACTACGTAAAGAAAATCGATGATATGCTGGGCGATTTCCCGCTACCAGCCTATCTGGGCGTTCAGAATAATAGAATAATCAGAAATGGATTTTCGATGGAGAACAGAGGGATTGAAATTGCCTTGGGTTACAACCGCCAGTTCGGGGACCTTGGTCTCTCAACCGGTGTTAATTTTGCTACGTTGAACAATAAAGTAACTAAACTGACCAACAACGAAACTGGATACGTCTCTTCAAATATTTCGGCCGGCGATGATGGCGGGGCTGAGACCCGTACAAAAGTAGGCGAGCCTGTTGCTAATTTTTACGGCTATGTGACCGATGGCATTTTTCAGACCCAGGAAGAAGTAGATGCGAGCGCTATGAGCGGCTTAGCAGACGTAAAGCCTGGCGACCGCAGATACAAAGACCTCAACGGCGATGGAGTAATTAATGATCGAGACAGGACGATTATTGGAAATGGCCTACCTAAGTATACTTTTGGCTTCAACATGAATGTGAATTTCAAAGGCTTTGACCTCTCCGTTTTGCTGAATGGCCAGGCTGGTCTTGAGATTGCCAACCAAACCAAATACTGGCTAAGCCATATGAAGTACAGCAACACGGCCGGAGGAATTAATAACGGCTTTACAGATTTATTAGAAAGCTGGACACCTGAGAACAGAAGTAATACATTTACACGCAATACCCACGATGCAGCCCGTTCCAACAGGTGGTTTTCGGACTTCAATATCGAAAATGGTGCATTCCTTAGGGTACGTAATGTGCAACTAGGCTACACAATTCCGCAAGCAATCTCTCGGAAGGTGGGCATGAGTCGGGCCCGCCTATATGTAGCTGCACAGAACCTGTTTACCTTCACTGAGTATAGTGGTTACGACCCGGAGATGGGTAGCCGTGTTTCCAATGGTAGGGGCAATGCCCTGCAGACTGGCGTGGATTTTGGCCGTTACCCAGTCTCAAGAATGTTCACTGGTGGGATCAATTTCCAATTCTAAAGTGCTAACTAAACCCATCACGGCTTTGACATTTAATAATCTTATTTAATAACCTATGAAAAAGGCACTTGTATATACTGCAATTCTTACCTTGCTTACAGTGTGGTCGTGCAAAGATAAATTTCTTGAATTTAACCCTCCGCCCAATCAGTTCACGGATGTCACGTTTTTTAAGACGGCTGAGCAGTTCAACTCTTTCATCATCGGAACTTACACCGAATTGCTCAGATTCACCGATTGGACTCAAATGATGGGATATATTTCTCAGGAGGCACGTCCCAAGAGCACAATACCAATGGATCTTACTGCCTACATGGTACCTACGCAAGATAGAATCAGAAATTACTGGCAATCGATGTATGTGATCGGTAGCCGGGCCAATATCCTGCTTGCAAAGCTGGAGGAAGCCCCGGCAACGTTAAGCGAGGCTGACAGGGCAAGAATTGAGGGGGAAACTAAGTTTCTCCGTGGCTTTGCGTACTTTAATATTGCACGCGCCTTCGGCAACGCCCCACTGCTGTTGGAGACTTATTCTATCTCACAAACTACAGTGGAATGTACGCCAGAAGACCAGATATGGGACCAGGTGATTGCTGATTTAACGGTAGCCAGCCAGAACCTGCCCACACGGGCAGAATGGGGCGATGCCAACTATGGACGGGCTACCAAAGGCGCGGCAATGGCTTTCCTGGCCAATGCTTACATGTACAAAAAAAACTGGGAAGCTGCGGCTAAAGCCTCCGAAGATCTGATAGCCTTGAACAATTACAAGTTGGCGGTTACTCCACGCGCGGGATTTACGGAAGCGTTAACCCCTGAAAATACCGGAGAGTCTATCTTTGAAGTTCAATACAGGGAGGGAGGTTTCGAATGGTCTAATCAAGTTCAAACCGGATCCCTGATCGGGGCCTTTACTGCACCTGATGGTATCTCGGGTGATTATGCGCCGTTTGGCGGTTGGGGAGAAATGGTCCTTGGACAGGATTTAAGGAACTCCATGGATCCACTTGACGAGAGACGAAGCTTGATTGTGAGGGAAGGCGAAACCTACAAAGGCGAGCGGATGACTGAACCTGTTATCCTTGGCACTACATTTAAGCTTACGCAGAAGAACGTCGATTTTTCAACCAAGTATTGGCTGGGGAAATCCGGCGATGTGGATGGCTCTAATGTTCCGCTGATGCGTTACGCAGAGTTCCTGCTTAATTATGCCGAAATTCTGTTTGAACAAGGCAAAACTACGGAAGCCTATGCACAACTCAATGCCGTCAGAAGCCGGGCCAAACTACCCGATCTGCCCGTATCCAGCGACAGGGAGATGTTTATGAAGGCCCTGATGAACGAACGCCGTTGGGAACTGAATACGGAACCTAACATGTGGTTTTATTACACCCGTACCGGTAGACTTAAAGATTTAAAGGATGCCCAAGGCCAACCCTACGATCCTAAATATAACAAGCTACCTATCCCTCAGTCGGAACGTGATCAGAATCCCAACCTTTGTCAGAATGAAGGGTATTAACCAGGCTTAATAGTTAGCTTTAAAATTTTAAATACTGTTTTTACTTGTTGGTTTTATATCTGTACTTCTAGGATAGCCAAAATGGTTTTACTTTTTAGAGAAAACAGCTACTTCTTTGATAGAAGAAACCTCTGTTTGGGAAAGCCAATGATTATACAAGCTACAACTTATGAGAATGAATACTTCTCATAGGTTGTAGCATAAAATTTAAGTAACTGTACATGCACAAATCAGTAAGGGTTTCTGAAAAATGTTAAAAGTTACAGTATGAAGTTTCTCCGAAAAAAATATTTACTACTGGGAATACTGTTTGCCCTACTGTGTTCATGTAAGCAGGCTCACGAACAAGAAACAAAAAAAACATTATTTGAACTTATCCCTTCCCAAAAGACCGGAATCTATTTTAAAAACACCCTGAAGCCAGATTTAGACAACAATATTTTGGAATACGATTATTTTTATAATGGTGGGGGAGTAGCCGCAGCCGATTTTAACAATGATGGGCTGACTGATCTTTTTTTTTCCGGCAATCAAGTGGCTGGCAAGCTGTTTATTAATAAAGGTAATTTTAAGTTTGAAGATGTCACCGCTGCCTCTGGCATACAGACGAGTGGATGGTGCACCGGAGTAAGTGTAGCCGATGTAAACGGGGATGGATGGCCAGATATGTATGTATCTCATGCTGGGATAGCCCATTCCCCTAACCAGCTTTTTATCAATAGTGGAAAGCCACAGAAAGGAGGAGGAATAAAATTCATAGAAAAAGCAAAGGAATATGGCCTTGACTACCAGGGGTTCTCTACCCAGGCAGCCTTTTTGGATTATGACCGCGACGGCGACTTAGATATGTATCTGCTCAATCATTTTCATGAGAAGAAAAATCCCAATTATCCCAAAACTAAAATTATAGATGGGTCGGCCCCAAGCACTGATAAGCTATTCAGAAATAACGGAAACAATACGTTTACCGAAGTTGGCAAAGTTAGTGGAATTACTTATGAGGGTTTTGGCTTGGGTATGGCTATTGCCGACCTCAACCATGATAATTGGCCAGACATATATGTTGCCAACGATTTTGCCTATGACGATTTAGTGTATATCAATAACGGGGATGGTACCTTTACTAATAAAGCCCAACAATATTTGAAGCATACTTCCCGCTTTGCTATGGGATGCGATATAGCTGATTTTAACAATGATTTACTACCAGATATTTATGTGGTCGACATGCTTCCCGACGATAACAAACGCCAGAAGCTGATGAGTATTGGCATTACCAATTATGTATTTAATTTTTCCCTGCAACAGGGATATCTTCCCCAGTATTCCAGAAATACCTTACAACTTCATAATGGCTTGCTGCCCAACGGCGATATTTCTTTTTCGGAAATTGGACAGCTGGCAGGTGTCTACAAAACCGACTGGAGCTGGTCGGCTCTGTTTGCTGATTTGGATAACGATGGCTGGAAAGACCTTTTTGTTTCCAACGGCATCCCGAAAGATATTACCAATATGGATTTTACCATGTACCGCAGCGGTAAAGTCAATCAAAATTCTTATGATTATAATGAAGTCAAAAAGCAACTGATAAATCAATTAGAAGAGTTAGAACCCGTAGATAAGCCAAATTTTGTTTTTGGAAACAATAGGGATTTAACATTTTCTGATAAAAGCCAGGAGTGGGGACTGGACAAAAAAGGCTTTTCCAATGGAACTGCATTAGCCGATCTGGATAATGACGGCGATTTGGACCTGGTGACGAATAATATTGATGCTGAACCCTTTATTTTTAAAAATACTAGTGAGAAGTTTTACAAAAATAATTATTTAACTATCCTATTAAAAGGCCATTTCTCACAAGGTACAAAAGTAAAAGTAGTGCATGGTCGAAACCAGCAATACCTTGAGCACAACCTATACCGTGGCTTTCAATCTACCCAGGAAGACAAGCTACATATTGGTTTAGGAGAAGATACCCTACTTACTATGCTGGAAATCGTATGGCCTGATGGCCGCTATCAACGTATGTCTGGTATTGCTGCCAATCAGACACTCATTGTCGAATACGGGAATGCCGGAATCAAACCAGCTAATTTTTCAATTGCGGCTGACACCATGTCAGCATCACCTCTTTTTACAGATATCACAGCTTCTTTAGGCCTTAACGTGAGTCATCAGGAAAATAAGTATGAAGACTTTAACCTCGAACCCCTGCTGCCTCACCGGTTTTCGAGAAACGGGCCTCAACTGGCTAGCGGAGATATAAATGGGGATGGACTGGAAGATTTCTGGATGAGTGGCTCAGCCTCTATTGCCGGAAAATTATTTTTTCAACAAAGAGGTGGATCGTTTGTCAGCAAAGATATGCCAGATCCAGGCTTTGAGGATGCCCAAGGCTTGCTCTTTGATGCCGACAATGACCAGGACCTGGATTTATATGCGGTTTCTGGCGGGAACGAATACAACCCCTTAACGGCTCCCTACCAGGACCGCCTGTATTTGAATGATGGGCGTGGAAATCTTACCCATAACAAAGAAAATATACCTATTGAGTATGCTAGTGGTAGCTGTGTTCAGCCAGCCGATTTTGATGGGGATGGCGATACGGATTTATTTGTGGGCGGTAGGGTAGTTCCGGGGCGTTATCCACACATACCTGAAAGCTTTCTATTATTAAACGATGGAAAAGGGAAATTTAGTAATGCTACCCAAGGGGTATGTCCTGCACTCAGTAGGATAGGAATGGTTACAGATGCCATATGGGTAGATGTGGATGAGGATCATTTTCCTGAGCTTATGGTGGTGGGTGAATTTATGCCTGTTACCTTATTCAAAAACAATAAAGGAACCACTTTCGAAAGACTACAAGGTTCTGGTCTGGATAAACTGAGTGGATGGTGGTATACTATTGAAAAAGGAGACTTTGATAATGATGGCGATCAGGATTTTATCGCTGGTAATTTGGGGCTTAACAACCGATGGAATGCAACGTCGGCTACTCCTGTCAGGCTCTATGCCAAACCATTATCTGATGTTTCTGTTTTACCAATTCTAACGTATTTCTTGGATAAACAAGAATATACCATAGCAAGCCGAGACCAGATAGCCATGGTGTACCCTACTATTAAAACCCAGTTTAATAATTACCAGTCTTTTGCTACACAAACATTTGCTGGGATATTCCCTAAAGAGGAATCTGCTAGTTTTAATAGGTGGGAGGCAAATGAAATGCGTTCCATGTATATTGAAAACAAAGGCAACTGGCGATTTCAATATCATCCACTCCCTATGGAAGCGCAGTTTGCGCCTGTGCAGGCTATACAAACAGATGATTTTAATAGTGATGGGAATAGAGATATTCTGCTATTGGGCAATGACTATACAGCTGATTTTATGACAGGCCGTTACGATGCTTCTACTGGGCTTGTGCTTATGGGTGATGGGCAAGGAAAGTTTAAGAAGCTACCTTACTGCAACAGTGGATTATCTATTCAGGAAGACATCCGCTCTTCAATAGAGATTAACATAAAGGGCAAAAAAAGCTATGTTATAGGAGCCAATTCAGCTTCCTTAAGAGTATTTCGCAGCAATGGTCTCGCGAAACACATATATTTCTCTATACTATGATCACACCCTGTTAACTGAGAATGGCTGAGATGGTTATTGGACATAACCAAGCATGTGAGCATCCGGACATCCTTTAAAATGAGTATTGGTTATCCATTCTCATTTTTCTCTAGCACCTGATTGATAGAAGAAGCATAGTTTAACTCCTGTTCCTTTTTTGCCGTAATATCATAGCGGACACCAATGTACTTAATGGGCCTTCCATTTTCTCCCAACACTGGTGTAATAGTAGCATCCACCCAATAATGTGTCCCATCTTTTGCCCGGTTCTTTACTTCGCCTTTCCACACTTTTCCTTTCACAATGGTTGCCCACAGGTCATCAAAGATAGCTGCTGGCATATCTGGATGACGTACTATGCTTTGCTTTTTACCAACTAACTCTTCCCTGGTATATTTTGCTAAGCGGCAAAACTCATCATTAACAAAGATAATATTCCCGCGCAAATCAACTTCTGAAACGATAGCTGCATTATTAAGTGCGGCTATTTGTCCGCCTAATTCTATTTGTTTACGTGTCATTTCTTCCTGGGTAGCATTTAGCTCCTCCATGTTCTGCCGCATTTCTTCTTCTTGTGCCCGTAGTTCTTCGGCCTGTTGCTGAGACTTTTCTAACAAAGACCTTGTTTGCTCATTTACTCTTACCGTAGAAATAGTGGAAGCTATGCTTTCTGCTATTTTTTTGATAAAAGCAATCTCGTACTCTTTGAAAGGTTTGAAAGAAGCTAGTTCAATTATTCCTTCAATCCGGCCATTATTTAGTAAAGGCACTATGAGTACACTACTTGGTTTAGCCTCTCCTAGACCGCTAGTAATTTGCACATAACTTTGAGGAATGTCAGTTAGATAAATAGAATCCTTTTCCAGATAGCATTGTCCTACTAAACCTTCGCCTATTTCAATCCTTTTAGAAATAAATTTTTTACGATTATAAGCGTAACAGGCAATCATCTCTAAATGAACTTCCTTAGAGGCTGATTCATTTACTAAGAAGAAGGCTCCTTGATTTGCTCCGTTGTATTTAACCAGGTTAGCTATAACAGTTTCAGCTAACAGATTCAATTCTTTATCTGACCGTAATATCTCACCAAATCTGGCTATTCCTTCGTTAGCCCAGCTGCGCTTTGCCTCGTCCTCTGCGGCCGTTTTTAGGTTATCAATCATCTGGTTAACCGCTTTAGAAAGTTCATCCTTTTCACTTTTCACTACAGCTCTTTTAGAGAAGTCGCCACTTGCAATGGCTGTGCAAACCCTCGTTATATCCCGTTGTGAATCAACAACTTTAAAGAAAGCCTCATTTAGCTTTTCTACCTCCATATTTGTTGCCTGCACTTCTTTAATAGCCAAATTGCCTTGTGCTACCTGCATAGCAATAGAAGAAATCTGGTCTATAGGAGTAAGCTGTTTTTTTAACAGCCAAATAACCAAAATAATGAACCCGGTAAGGAATATAATACTTAACCATATCAAATTCATCATTTGTGCTTGTGCATGTTTAGTAAGCTCTCCTAATGGTACACTAATACATACATGCCAAGGAGTGGTAGAGTGCCCAAAAATAATTGGTGCATAAACTCGTAACGTATCATTGCTTACCACTACCTGGTGTTTCTGCTGAATGTCTACTTGAGGAAGGCTAATGTCCACTTTTTTACCCAACAATCCTTTTTTTCCGGTAGCTGCGGCAATAGTACCGTTAGTTGAAATAACATATACCTGGCCAACCCCCCCAAAGATCTGCTTTTGGTCGGCATCTACCATATCCTGTATCCAGTCAATGCTAATATCAGAGCCGGTTATGCCTATAAATTGCCCATTATTAATAATGGGGACGACCATAGACATCATGAGCACATCTTTACCCCCTACAGGATATTTGTAGGGATCTAATACCGACTCTTGAGCCGTCTTTTTAGGGATTAGATAATAGTCTCCCGTGCCTGGTTTTTCATAATCTGCTAATGGCTCTACACTTACCTTTCCATTTGATCTCACCCAATAGGGGATGAATCTACCTGTATGATCATGACCCACTGTATTTTTATAAAGGCTATCTTTCCCATCGAAAGCGTTTGGTTCCCATAGGGTATATGTGCCAAGAATAGATGGATTGCTTTGTAAATAGTTTTTTAACATACCATTCACATCCTCTCTTGAAATAGTAGTAGTAATTTCTTCATCCTTTATGGCAAGCAATGAATTGGATAAACTACGGCTACTAGAAAGTGGCGTTTCAATGGTGGCCTTTAATCTCCCTGCATAATCCCTCGCCATAGCCATGGCATTTTCTTTTGCACTTACTAGGGCATTATTCTTTAGTTGGTAAACAGAATAGCTAAAGAGCATCCCTACAAGAAAAAAAGTGGCAACCCCTACAATCAATGTTACCTTGAAACTAATAGTATTATACTTTCTGCTCAATTGCATGAGAACTAAAAATTAAATTAAAGAATATTTACTTGGATAAGGGAATACCTATATTCACCTTAATAAAGCCATCATTGATCGCATCATAGCCGGCCGCTGCTTTGATGAATGCGCCTTTGGGGAAAGTGTATTGAACAAAGGGACCTATCCACAGGTACAAATTCTTTGCTTTAACTCCACTCATTCTTGCCAGGTAAAAGTCTTCAATAAGAGCTCCGGCAGTAACTTTATTGGTAAATTTATAGCCGGGAGATAGCCACATCCAATAGTAGTCAACGGTAACGGGACCTTCTGTTCGTAAGGCTTTAAACCATATGGCACCAAAGGTTGTTTCTGAAAATGTATTTGTAAAAGAGCCAAATAAGGCCGGAACAATACCATCGCCCAATACCCCTTTTTGCCCACCAGAAAGTACCTTCCCATAGGTGAATCCTAGCGAGGGATTAATATTCAATTTATCTTGTAGTAAAGTAAAGTTTACTCCTGCACCAATCTCTGTCCAAAAATCTGTTCCAGTGACTGTATTACCAAAGGCGGGATTAGCCCAATAGTTAGCATAAAAAGTTAAGCTAGTTTTATCAGTTAAAGAATGGGTACCATTTCCTGATACATAAAATCCAAAATAACTGTCTTGGCCAATAGTTAAGGTAAAAGAGGAATTGCTTTCCTGGGCCTGCACTTGCAGAAGCAGAAAGGATAAAATTAATAGTAGAAAAGTCTTTTTCACAGCAAGTGTTAGCTATACAGAGAGTATTCAGATTTTTTAAATTGAAGGTCTGCTGATAGATCGATTATTAAATAAAATGGTAAAAAATGTTCGGCAATATACTGCTGTCTATAATGGTCAAATGTAGATATTAACCCATTTTATTACACACATAGTATTTGTGCTTTTAAATGTAATCTTCACAGGTTGTGTTGAGGCAAAAATTGCCTGCTATATGAAGGAGGAGTGACAAAAGCAATTATTGACCGGCAAACGTCCTTACAAGAACTAATGGAGAGATTAAATAGCGATTGATACTTTTTTCTGAAGCGTTAAAAACTTTATTTCTGTGCCAGAGAGTTAGCCATCAGCTCTAGGTTTATAGCCTTAAAAGTTAGAAGATAGTAATCTTGGTCCATAAATACTTAAAATTAAGTATTGCAATCCTGCTGATTTTGAATTACATTCATTACCTATTCCATTTTGCCTATTTTTTCAACTAGCTGTAATTTTTAGATTCTTATTGGCAGCATTTTTTGACTGTATTACTATCGGCTAACAAAGTCTTGTACTACATAAATACATCAAATAAAGTCAAACACTCCTTTTTGCAATCCATTAACTCCCATATATCATGAAAAATCTAAGTTTTAGTTTCGCTAAAGTAATCGTTTTTCTGTTCCCCATTTTATGGGCTTGTTCTACCGAGGAGGTGGCCCCTGCTTCCAAAAATCGTGATGCCAATGCCAGAGTTGGAGCCAGTAAAGAAGCCATCACCATTACTACTACTGCTACGGGTATGCTAGACAATAATACATTTGTAGGAACAGTCCTATTAGAAGGAGCCATTAACGCCACAGGCACCTATGTGATGCCTATTGTCTTTAAAGGACAAACGTTTCATTGCTTGGTTTATATTACTATACCTGGACATGGAACCATTACAGTTCGGGAAAACTGCAGTGCCATTACTATGAATGGCGTATGGAAGGTTTTATCTGGTACAGGGCATTATGCAGACCTTGAAGGGGGAGGAAAGCTTGTCATGCCAGATGATATAACAGAAATTTTAACAGGAGGTGTTAGATGACATTAACTTCACTACCTTACAGGATATCTCTCGCCTAGTAAATGATTATGAAAATCGATGAGCAATTCTTTATTCAGTTCGTTCCCAAATAGTTTTTAAAGCCAAAATCAGAAGAAGGGTTAATAAATTTTTCTTTTTTGCCATACGTCAAAACTAGTAAATCCTAGACTTACTCTGTAAATGAGTAGATAGATTGGAAAAGTAAAGCCAATTCCTCCTTTGGTAGAACTTTGTATGGTCAAGAAGGGAAAAGTTTGTTTAATAAAGAACATGTTTAGTAAATCTATGCCCCTTAAGTTTAGGAATTGCAGCTAATTTTTGTCAACTTATATCAGCAGTAGATCTAGTGTCTGCTTTTCGATTTTACTCCATTTTTGCAACTAAATGTTCAAAACAAATAGGTTTTCCAAATCCTGCTTTTTTTTGTGGCTCCTTGTGTTGACTAGCAAACTTATGGGGCAAGCTTCAACAGAAAAAAGCCTGCTATGGAAAATATCGGGAAAAGATCTTTCTCAGGCTTCTTACTTATTCGGAACGGTGCATGTGATTGATTCCGCTCATTTTTTTATGCCCCCAATTTGGCTAGATTCTTTCCAGGCATGTCAAGTACTGGTTACTGAGAATAACAATGACTCCTGGAAAGTAAAAGAAGTAAAGCAGGCCACTCGACTACAAAGGTATCCCAACAGAGGAACCGTAGCTCAGGATTTAAGCGAAGCTGATTTTGAGAAACTACACACGTTTTTACAAGACAGTCTCAAGCTTACCAATAAAAAAATCAAACAACTGCTGCGTTTGAAACCCTATGTTTTATTGAGTGCGCTCTCTAATAGTAAACCGGGTACCAAAGGCTACGAAACGGAATTTATCCGCATGGCACGGGAGAGGAAATTGCCCATTCAAGCGCTAGCAACACCCACCCAAACCCTACAATACTTAGAACGAGTGGATCAAAAGCTGTTTCTTCAGCAGATTGTAGGGGATGTTTCAGCAGAGACAAAACGTACTTCTACAGGCATTGATTCGATGACTATGGCCTATTTACAACAAGATTTGCCCACCATCCATCGGCTCAATGAGAAAGGCAATGCCAAATCATTCTTTGACATAGCAGTTAATGAGCGAAATCAAGACTGGATAGCCGTAATAGAGAAGTTGATCGCTACCCAGCCCACTTTTATAGCGGTGGGTGCCGGGCATCTAGGGGGTGAACAGGGATTAATTCATTTACTACGCAAGCAAGGCTACAGCGTTCTCCCAGTCTTTTCTACAACTAACTAAATCAGACAAATTGAAACAAGCTATATCCTGTTTCGTCTATAGTTAAGTGTAAATTGTGTCAAATCTGCTGTCATTCGGAGAGTCATATGATGGAAAAGAGTGGGGAAATGCCAAAAATGTATACATTGGCAATTATTCGAAAGAGGGAATTACATTTACTATATTTTATTTGCTGAATAGTCAAACAGAAGCGACAAACCTGTTAGTATTGTCTTTTCTCCAGCAAACTACCTGTGTAAGTAAGTAGAAATTGCCGGATTAGCTTATCAAAGACTTTTTTTCTGCGTATACAGACTTTTGTTATCCAATACCTAGCATGATGGAAGCTACTATAGAGGATTACTATATAAAAACGCTTATCCGGGAGGAGATACTAGGAAATATATATTTGGGTGTACACCAGCCAACTAATACAAAGGTAACTATCCGACTGATTAATCCTTCCTTAGCAGATGCAGTGTTTTATTATAATTTATCAAACAAAAACAATGCGTTAGTGGGCTTGAATCATCCGTCCATTGGTAAATTTTACAAATACATCAAGCAAGCAGAACAGCTATACCTTATTTCTGAATACGTACCCAATGCAACTTCGCTGCTTCAATATGTAGCAGGGGGTGAGCAGCCAATGGAAGAAGAAAAAATCTGGTATATATTTAAGCAAATTGTAGATGCATTTGATTATGCGCATTCCAAAGCGGTGAGTCATTTTACTGTTCATCCTGAGACTATACGCGTAGTAACGGCAGACCAAGTAAAGATCCTTGATTTTGGAGTAGCTAGTTTATTCGTGAATCATTTAAATAAGGGCTTACCGGAAAATTTTGAAATGTATAATAGTCCGTATAGAAGTCCGGAGCATGTATTGAACAGAGATCTTACTATTAGAAGTGATGTATATTCAGTCGGCGTACTATTATTTGAATGTATTACCAGACATACACTTTATCCCCTATCGCTATCTTTGTCAGAAATCAATACTAAGATTCTCCACGAACCCCTTCCATCAATCAATTTATATACCCAAGCGTTTGCTCACAGCCCTCTCATGCAAGCTATCATTGACAAAGCTACCGCTAAAGATCCTTCTGACCGCTTTCAGGATTTCAGAGAGTTAAAAGAAAGCTTGCTTGCAAAGAAAATTAAGTGGAAAAAAAATAGGGTTAACAATATAAGGCAGGAGGTTACAGCAGACAGACTAATAAGTTCATCAAAGAAAACCTCATCTGGGGATAAACTAGCTAGGCTCAAAAATCCAAGAAAGGCTATTGGGCAGGCTATATTGGCTACAGTGTTGATGGTTGGCATAATAGCTATTAACGTCTATTTTAACCACTCTTTTTTTACTCAGTCAGCCATCAGCTTACGTGAAAAACTATACGAAAAAGTCAGTTCCTTTTTGCCTAGTGAAAGAAATATTAACGTAGAACCTGATGATGCAAATGAAGCTGATACGTCCATCATACTCAAACAAAATTCCAAACCTGCCAAAGAAAAACTTATAGGTATAATTACGTCTGCTACTTCCCTGAAAGATTCCGGGATAGAAACTTCTAAAACCTCTATATCCAAGACAGGTTCAACCAAGGCAATACATTCTGTTGAAAAGTTTTCACAAGCTCAGCTTCAAAACCGGCTAGAGGCTTTTTATCAAGCCTTAGGCTCTAAAGATATACAGCAGGTAAGGGAGTATTATGCTTCTACCCTTACCAAGTTTTTTAATGAAAGTAATGTAACTAACAAACAACTGCAAAGCCTGCTGCTAAAAGCTTGGAAGAGAACCCCGCAAGATAAGCATGAAATTCTCTGGGATACCTTTAACTATGACTATGATCAGGAAGGAAAGTATACGATTGAGTTTTATATGAACTATGTCTACCGACGGGCCAACACAACTACCTGGAGAAGCCAAAAGCTATACACGATCATAAAAATGGATAATAATTTAAAAATTTATTATATGTCCGGTGATTGAGATACTGGATTTCCTTATAAAAAAATGGACATTGAGTTGAAAGCTTTTTTATGATTGAAGCTAAAAGCATAAGTAGGGTATAGAAAAAACAAGTCATAACAATTGCCCCTTTTCCGTGGCTTAATTTAATAAATTCAGAACAAGAAAGCAGCCCTACTTAATGGGACTTAGGGTCTTGTCGCCTTGTTTTGGCAGAAGGCACCTTATCCACAAATGGATCATCGTATTAAGGGTTAAAAATGTTATATTGGATCAATCTCATGCGTGCAATGAAGCTATCCAAATTATTAACACTTTTTATCGGTATCTTATTGCTTACAACTTGCTCAACTAAACAAGCTAGACTTACCCTGCACCGGGAAATAAAATATCGGAAAAGTAAATTAATCAAACGGCTGGTGTGGGAAAGTGAGCCATCTAAGTATCCAGGCAGCGGAACGGATATGCATTGGTGGACATGGGGCATTGATAGCAGTTTATACGTGATCGATGATGATGGGGCAAACTTCAATGGACCAGGATGGTATGCCCATTTGCTAAAGTCAACAGGGATTCCACCCAATCACAGCGTGGAAACAGTTACTGATTTCCAATTCTATGATTTCAGAGCAAACCTACCCGACAAGTTAGTAAGAAGATATGTTTGCGGCGTAGTGGCCGTAGATTCTAACCTGTACGTCAGCATCTATGACTATGATTGGAATATTGCTTCTAAACCGGTAAATCGAGACACCCTTGTTAAATTATTGAAGCAATTTCACCCTTGGGAACAAATGAGTCCTCCGGTAAGAAACCAGGTTGGCTTTATTGATGGATTTTCAAAAAATTATGGGGTAGCCGGCATCATCCAATCCAAAGATTTGGGAAAAACCTGGACAAACCTGCCTGGAAAAGATACACCCGAATTTTTTGGGCCCAGGTTTAGCGCCCCGGCGTTTTTGACATTTGGCCCTGGAAACAGCGAAACGCCAAAAGATCTTGGTTCCTATGTGTATATGATCTCCAACGATGGAAACTGGGCATCAGGCGATCATGTATTTTTAGGCAGAGTCCATAAAGATAGTATCCTTACCCGGAGTGCCTGGCAATTCTATCAGGGCAAGGCCAAATCAAATAAGTCTCTGTGGACAAGTGAAGAACAGGCAGCAACCCCTATTTTTTCTGACCCAGGCCATGTTGGCCATCCAACGATTACTTATAATAAAGCACTTAAGCGGTATATTCTTTGTATAGCAAGCGATGTAGTGCCCCATCGGGAAAACGCCTCAGCCGAAGAGACCAAAAAGTGGAACTGGGAGTCAGAGATGCAATTGTACGAAGGCCCTCATCCATGGGGTCCTTGGTTTCTATTTCATAATGAAAAACAATGGGGAGGGAAAGATCATACAGCATACCTTCCGCAAATGCCATCCTGTTGGATAAGTAAGGATGGATTATCAGGAAGTATCCTTTTTGCAGGCGACTATGTAAAGAGAAAAGCGGAATACTATGGATTTATGACGCAACAGTTTCGTCTAGAGCTTAAATAAGTGTTTTAAACTTATTCCTGCTTTGATGAAAAGGATAATGAGTGATATACTATCGATGAATTAAAAGCACCTTTTCCTTCCCCTCCCGCCCACAGCGATAAGTCCCTTGAAAGTGGTAACTATAGTAACTACCTATTCTATAAAACTGATTTATATAACTGATCTGCTGAATGTAGTTATGCTAAAAGGAGTTAAATTAGTAGAAACCCTTACTCCTATGAACCAAGCCCATAAACGTGACTTAATCCTGAAAAGACTCTACCAGCATCAAAAAGCCGGAACACCACCCTTCATCTTAAAAGATCTCATGCAAGAGCTTCATATGTATAGTAAGCCGGGCGAGGAGAAGAAATTTATTCACTTGCTTAGTCCATATGCTAACATACATGAAGGGGAAGAAGGAATCCAGATCAGCCTTACTGATACTGGGATGGCTTACGTTGAGAAGCATGTATGAATAGGAGAGTGCGGATGCATATCAGAGGTGCTTCACCCTCCATGCGAGTCAAATACCTTGCCCACGGATCGAGTAGCGACCACACGCACTATCCGAAATTAGTCTGAAAGCAGGCAGCAGTTGCTCATCCTCTGTGAGACACCATAGCTAGCCTGGCTGTATTTTCTAACATCAAATCTGATAACAAAAAGACACCTTTTACTAAAAATTAATAGATGGGTAAGTGGGGAAGAAGTATAATTTACTATCGTTTCCTAAAGCTTTTCTTTCACCTCTTGCCGCGTCTTGGAAATAAAGGGGAGTGGAAGTACTTGGTTGATTTTTCATTTCTTTCTGTTTTGATAGTCAATTTCTCAGCACTTTTATCTGCAAGTGCCGCAACAAAATTGAGAAAGATGACCTAACCAAAACGAAGTCATAAGACACAATTTGGCAGTGATATTTATTACAATTTTTAAAAATAAATTCCAATTAGTATCAAATTCATCCCGGGAACGGGCACAAGCCTCAATGAAGATACTTACGGTATTTACTTAAAAGTACCATTTTGTAAATCGGCCAAGCAATAGTTCGAGATTTGTTCTGTATGGGCTACAAATATCCTCCCCAAAATTGAGACATATCATTTAGTTATCTGAAAGGGGGAGAATAAATTAACTTTTCCTTTCGATTAACTACTACTTATCAGTCATGATGGGTCTACATCATCAGTTTCAAGTATTGGTTACTATAGAGTGGCTTCTCTTTTATGAAGAAAGTTTAACTTGATACAAGGGGATACTATTTTTACTCAGATTCGCTTCTTTAGGTATAGTCATATTCAGCCTTGTAAAATCGGCATAAAATAATCTTTTACCTGCTGACAATCCGAATCTCTTGTAAGAGCGTATGTTTTATTCACTTATCTCACACCTAAATCTAGTATTATGATAAAACTATTCAACTTCAGTAGCCTGCTCTCCACTGGCTGCTTACTTTTTGCTTTAACAGCCTGTCAGAAAGATGATTATGGAAAGTTTCCCCTTCCTACTCCTTCTAAAATAAATACTACCTTCTATGCCCTAGCAGCAGGCGTAGCCCTGGACAAATTTTCTGTTGATGATGTTCAAAACATAGCCAGTTCTGCCACGATTACTGGTTTACAAGCCGGTGAAAGAATTCTCGCTATTGATTTCCGTCCGGCTACCGGACAATTGTATGGCTTAAGCAGTAGTAGCCGTTTGTATGTAATCAATCCGCAGACGGGTGCTGCCAGAGCGATTGGTGCTGAACCATTTTCTCCTCTTTTATCTGGTGATATTGCCGGCTTTGATTTTAATCCTACCGTAGACCGTATCCGGGTAGTAACCAGCACAGGTCAGAATTTACGGCTGAATCCGGAAACGGGTGCAGTAGCAGCCGAAGATGGAACCATTAATGGACAACCAGGGGCCATGCTGGCTGGTGCCGCTTATGATACAAATGAAGCCGGAGCCGCTACCACCACTTTATATGACATTGACCTTGTCTCCCAAAAATTATTTAAACAAATGCCCCCCAATGATGGCACGCTGGTAGAAGTAGGTCCGCTAGGTAAGAACATCACTGGAGAAGGCGGATTTGATATATCTGCTAAAGATGGCCTGGCCCTAGGACTATTTGAAGTAGATACAAAACCTACCTTATTTTCAGTAAACCTAACCACAGGGAAAGCAACCATACTGGCCATATTTGACAAAGAGAGGCGCTATACCGGGATTGCCATCCCAACAAATCCGGTAGGGTACGCAACAGATGCCACAAATAATCTATTGATCTTTAACCCAGAAAAACCGGGCCAAGCCGTTACTAAGCCTATTACTGGTCTTACTTCCGGAGATCAGGTAGTAGGCATTGACTTCCGCCCACTAAATGGGCAGTTATTTGCCTTAAGCACAACGGGCACAATTTATACGGTAAATGCTTCTAATGGAGCCGCCGTGGTGAATGGCAGATTGAGCACAGCCCTACAAGGCACACATGTTGGCTTCGACTTTAACCCAGTGGTAGACCGGATACGTATTATTTCCAATACCGGGCAGAATCTGCGCTACAACCCCAATGATGGCACCTTATTGGTAGACGGAATGCTTAATCCGGGAATGCCTGCTGTAACAGCTTCTGCCTATGCTAATAATTTTGCAGGTACTACCTCTACAATGCTTTTCAATATTGATACAGAAGCTGACAAACTTTATCTACAGAATCCGCCCAATGATGGAACCCTGGGAGAAATTGGAAGTTTGGGCATACCTGTTGATGCTTCCAATGGATTTGATATTGGTGGCACTTCAGGCATAGCCTATGCCCTGCTCACTTCCAATGGTAGCACAAAGCTATATAGCATCAATACGACCACTGGCGTGGCTACAGCCAAAGGTGATTTTTCAAGCCAGGTAAATGGATTTGCTCTTGGCCTGGGTTTCTAAACGGATTTTAGAAGTGTTTGAAAAAAAAGCCGGGATCAGCCATCCCGGCTTTTTTTATAGGCAGATTATCTAAGCGAAAGAAATGCTTAGTAAAGTAGAGACGTATAATGTAGAGCTCTTTTGTGAAAGTAAAGAATAAATAAGGGAAGATTGATCTATTGTAAGGACCAGTTCGGTAGTAGCCTCAGTACATGGATTGGCTGTTTAAAAACAAAGACTGTCCTTCCCTATATAAACTGTGTCAATCAAAAGAGGGGATGAAAGTTTCAGGAAAGGGAGAGGTATTTTAACTAACGTAAGGCTGATAATAAACTTTACATACTGAACCCTACTGATCACACTAGGTACCTGAAGATCGCCATTATTGTGTTTGCACCCTCAGGAATATTATGGTATCTTCAATACCGGGTACACATATCGGGCACACACATCAGCTATTGCAATTACCAGGCCGCTACAGCACAAATCTGACACATGAAGCCTCGGCACAGAGTAGCCATGTTCCATTGTAAACTATTAGAACTTAAATTATAAATAAGCTAAGATAAACTTAGAGGAGGGTTCATGAAGATAGTCTTTACTAAAAAAATTCTTATCCTATTTGCATGGGTAAGTAGCATACTGACCCTACAAGCACAAACCCGGTCAGACACAATGGCTATACAGGCTATCCTTGACCAAGAGGTAGCTTCCTGGAATAAAGGCGATGCGCACACCTACTCACAGCATTTTGCAGCAGATGGCAGCTTTACTAATATTGTAGGTATGTTCTTTATTGGCCACAAACACTTTCTCGAACGACATGAGCAAATATTTAAAGGAGTATTCAATAAAACCGTACTCAATCAGAAGCTTGTTTCTATCCGTTTCTTAGGGCCGAATGCAGCTATTGTGGAAACCTTTACCTGGATTTCCGGCTTTTCCAAAGCAGGTCCTCCACCAGGTACAAAACTTGATGCAAAGGGACGACTTTACACGAGACTTTTGCAAGCGATGATTAAAGAGTCAAACGGATGGAAAATTGTCACATATCATAATGTGGATGTAAAGCCTGGTATACCTGTACCCGAAGTCGAATAAAATTAGAATCAGTTGAGTTAATCTGCTACTTAAAGTAAATGATAATGAACGGTTTACAACATCAAATTCATCCGTCAACCAGCCTATTCCAACGCATAACCTCACCATCAGTGGACCGGTATATGGGAAGCCATGAACCATTTTTGGCAAGCAAAAAAGCCCCCTTCTTCGATTAAACAAGACTGGTAAACGAACCAGTATTTAAATAAAGTCCTCCCAAGTGTACAATACAAAAAAGTCAACTCTTTTTAGGAACTCACACTTACAAGCCATCGTAATAAAATTGGGTGGTTAATGTAACTACCCATTTATTTTTCATAACAGATTAGAATTTTATATCTGCTCTATTTCTATTCTTTACTTTTAGGTGGGTAGTCTAATTTGGACAAGTAAACTTTAGAAAGACAAGCTAAATTTTTCTGCTTGGCTGCAGATTACTTCCTGTTACAGAACCCATTAAGCCTAAACCTATTTTCTAAACATATGTTACGATGAAATATATTTGGCTATTTGTCATTGCCATCAGTTTACTTGTGATGGCTGGTGGCCTTTATTTATATATGGAGAAAAAACACTTTATAGCCCAGGCTAATCTTGCCACCGGGAAAGTAATTGCCCAAAAGGAGCAGAAGGCTTCTAAAAGTGGCTATGAATATGCGCCAACCATTTTATTCACCTCTTCCCAAGGAAGACAACATCGCTTTACGCCGGAAAACTATAGTAAATCCTATGATTATGAGCTAGGAGAACACGTAGAAATTTATTACTTGCCAGGTAAGCCTGAAGAGACGGAGATCAAAAGCTGGGTTCAATGGACTCCGGCATGGGGCATGAGTTTTACAGGGTTTGTGCTCTTGGTCCTTGGGATAACTTACCTAGTTAAATCCATTAGAGCAGAAAAGCTCTATAGATGGTTAGTCGAACATGGGAAAAAAATTACAACCCAGATTCATTCTATTCAAGAAGATCCTTCTCAGCGCTTAAAAGAAGGGGGAACGCCTTATGTGATTTATACTCAGTGGACAGATCCTCAAACCAAAGGGGTGCATATATTCAAAAGTGAGTGCATGTGGTACAATCCAAGCCCCTTTGTTCCTCCTACGATCGAGGTATTAGTAGACCCTGCCAATTACAAACGCTATGTTGTGGACCTTACCTATATATTTAATAAGTATATGGAATTTACCTATGGTAAATCCAAACAAACAGTATAGTAGCTGTACTTGTCAGGGATATGGAACAGAGGACAGCAGAGGAGTAGTGACTATCTTTCAATGGGCAATGCTTGTTCATAAAGTTTGATAAGTTTAGCCATTTATTTTTTTCTAGCGAAAAGAGGTAAAAAGTGTTATTTAAAAATTAGTTATTTGACCTATTTCAGACCCATTATAAGTTACTGTCTGATTTATAGAATAGAAACGATATACTTGTAATCAGTAGTGGTTGGTTCGAATCCGAATGGGAGCTCTGAAAATCAAGTGCTTATCATAGTTTGGTAAGTGCTTCTTTGTTTTTGAATTCTGCTGAAGCCAAATTGCTGAAATTATTTTGGGATTTTCTTAAATCGAAAAAGGGTGTTTTTAGGTTTTTTGATCTCAACTTTGGAAAACGGTCTAGTTTCTTCTAGTAAGCATAATCAATACAACTTATCTACCTAAAGAAACTTACCTTTTAAGCTCTTGTTGATTTTCCATTAACAACTCTACATAACTTGAGGGCTATGGAAGTTCAAAGTTAGCAAACCGAAAATACCCTTCGAGTCGTATACTACACATACTCATTCATCCTGAACCAAGAAAGCCTTAGCTAGAAAGGTAAGTTTTAGGTAGGTTCTCTTATTATTTTTTCTAATGTATTCTAACAATTCTGCTGATAAGGAAAGCTTAGCCAATCAAACCAGTAATAATTACGCAAATACATTATTTGGAGGAGGCGGCCAGATGGGAGAACTGATGAGGGCTTACAATTGGGAGCAGCATCCCTTAGGGCCTCCAGGGCAGTGGCCTCAGAGCTTGCAGAATCTTATTCGCTTATTGCTTAACTCTCATTACCCGATGTTTATCTGGTGGTCTGATGAGCTATATATGTTCCATAATGACCCTTATTTGCCGGCTTTAGGAAAGAAACATCCGGAAGCCTTAGGAGCCAAAGCCTCTCAGATGTGGGCTGAGATCTGGTGGCAGATTGGAGATATTGTGGAAAGAATACTTTTGGGAGGTGCCCCTTTTTATGCCCAAGACCTACTCATCTTGCTAGAGCGCAAAGGCTTTATGGAAGAAACCTACTGGACTTTTTCTTATAATCCGGCATTTACAGATTCGGGAACGGTAGGCGGTATATTTTGTGTTTGTCATGAAACTACGCCTTCTGTACTTGCCAAACGGCGATTGAATACATTAAAGAGTTTAGCCGAGGTTGCTCCTTTGGCACAAACTGTTGAGCAAGTGAGTGCATTATCTTGCCAAGCAATTGATCAGAATGAGTGGGATATTCCTTTTGGATTGATTTATTTATTAGAAGAGGGGAGCAGCAGGGCCAGGCTCACCGGCAAAACCAGAAGCTTATCCACCGAAGGGACGCCCCTTGTCATTGAATTGGCTATGTCTCAAGAACCATTGCCTTTTGCTATGAAAGAGGTCATGAAAGTGAAAAGCCAACAAGTAATTACCTACAATCTCGGTCATAGCAGAAATCATCTTCAAGAAGGCGCTTTTCAAATAGCTATCTTGCCTTTATTCAAAACAGGAACTGAACAAACTATTGGTTTTTTTATTGCAGCTATCAGTAGACAGCTCGAATATAATAGCGATTATGAAAACTTTCAGGAATTAATAGCCGGACAGCTTGCTACTGCCCTCACGCATGTGTACAATCTGCAGCAAACTGATCGGCAACGTGAGCAACTCCATTCTCTGTTTATGCAGGCACCGGCTCCTATTGTCATTCTCCATGGAGAATTGTTTGTCTTTGAACTCGTAAATCCAGCCTACCAGCAAATCTTTCCAGGACGCGACTTATTAGGCAAACCCTTATTAGAAGCGCTTCCTGAGGTTTCAGGTACTGTCATTACCGATATTCTTCAGCAAGTGTACCAAACAGGAAAAACCTTTGTTGCTCAAGAATTGCCCCTAATGCTTGCCCGTCATCACGGCGCTCCGTTAGAGCAGATCTACTGGACATTCATTTATCAGGCTCGCCGCGACCAGCAGGGTAACATAGATGGAGTGCTTGTATTTGCCCACGAAGTCACTGATCAAGTACTGGCTCGCAGGCGGGTAGAGGAGAGTGCCCGGCAAGTGGCTGAAAGCAACCAGAAGCTAGCGTTGGCTAATGAGCAGCTACAAAGAATCAACAATGACCTGGATACTTTTGTTTATACGGCTTCTCATGATCTAAAAGCGCCTATCTTAAATATTGAGGGGCTACTCAAAGCGCTGGACCGGCAAATAAGCAAACAGGGCATACAGAATGACAGCATCGAGCAGATTTACGGATTACTTCATCATGCAGTGAATAGATTTAAAGCCACTATCGCAGACTTAACTGAAGTAGCCCGCATCGGCAAGGAAAACTTTGAAGATGTAACCAGTATTGATGTAGCCTTGATTGTAGAAGAAGTACTGCAGGACTTAGAGCCGCAGCGGGAGGAAGCCAGGGCCCAAGTAACACAACATCTGGCCTGTCCGTTTGTACTCTTTTCTAGAAAAAACTTAAAAAGTATTCTCTACAACCTGCTCTCCAATGCCTTCAAGTTCCGATCAACAGACCGGGATTTGAAAGTAAGTATCAGTTGCTGTATAGAAGGAGAATACTATTTGCTTACTGTGAAAGATAATGGGCTGGGGATGGATATGCGTCAAGAAGAAAAGATTTTTGCATTATTCCAACGCCTGCATGCGCATGTAGAAGGAACAGGTATAGGCCTCTATATTGTCAAGAAGATTCTTGAGAATGCCGGAGGTAGCATTGAGGTGGAAAGCCAAGTAGGGGTAGGCTCTACTTTTAAAGTTTATTTTAAGCGGTAAAGAGAGGATGAGTTGTAACAGTTACAATAAAAAGGTCCCTTTTCGTAGTATATCTTTTTATGAGTAGCCCACTATATGAATAAAACTTATTATAACTCTATTCAGCATACATTAAACACGTAAGATAGAGAAGGGTGAAAAGCAAAGGCTATAATTGAACTGTCGCTTCTATAGCCTTATTTGAATTCTACAGATTGCTCTGTTTCTCTGCTCCAATAAATAAAGTTACTTCACTGAACTTACTCATACCAATGCTAGTTGTCCTAGTATACATATCAATATGTATACCTAACAAAACAAAATCAATGCAACAAGGAACAGTAAAATTTTTCAATCAAACCAAAGGATTCGGTTTTATTCAAACAGAGGGATCCAATCAAGACATTTTTGTACACGCAACTGGCTTAGTGGATGAAATCAGAGAAAATGACAAAGTCACTTTTGAGGTAGAAGAAGGCAGAAAAGGACCTAACGCTGTAAACGTGGAATTAGCCTAATCGGATCATTAACTTTTCAGCTATAGACATATGTTTGCTAAGCCCCTTTCTTAGGGGCTCTTTTATTGCTATACATACCTGCAAAATTAAAAACCTCTTCATCCATTACCTCACTAACCCATCGTGAATTTACTTACATGGAAGCTTTATAAATCACTGACACTATAGTTCAAGTTATAGTAGTCTTTATTGGCTGTGTCTGGATGAACAATAGAATGAGGATAGCCAATTTTGAGCATACGCATGGCTATACGTATAAAGAAGCGCATAAATAAAGAGGCCTCCCCGATTGAATATTTCACGATCCATGGGAAGGCTGTTGCTATCTCAGATTTTTACTCCTCACTTTTCACATTCATAGGTATATTCTACACCAGAAAAAGCACCATCATTGATCGGATAGCCTTGCTCATTCAACTGAAAGGTTAACTGAACGGTTGGAAATACGGGATTTCCGGCCACGGTGGCAGGCAGATATTTACTCATCCAAAAATTAGTCATTGGTTCTTCAGGAAGGATTAATGGTTTCCTTTGATTTCTGAGCCTGTTTGGAATATTAGTATAGGTATACGTACGCTCAAAGCCATCCGGATAGTTTTCGCCTGGTAACTCACGTTCCCGGATTAGATTATCATTTTCAAAGATCAGCATTCGTTGAAAAGACCAAATAAGCGTTCCGGGAGCAGTCGTATATACTACCTCGATTAGGATCGTATCCTTTTTATAGCTATAGGTTTGAGTATTTCTGTTGTTATCCGGATAAATAAAGTCTACCGTTTGCTTTAGCCGGCCTATCGAATCATAGCTTAAAGTCCTGGTTGTATCATTACCTTCGAAGTGTGCTATCATCTGGTCTTTCTCATTGTATACAAACACCACATCACTATAAAGACCTTTCTCGTACTCCCACTTGACCACCTTTCCTTCCTGGTCATACATATACTCTCTAAAATCCATGATGTATTCTTCCGTTTTGATCCGGCAGGTATCGGCTACAGGTTTAGGATGGGTAGGTTTGATGATTTCTTTAAGCTGTTCACAACTAAAAAAGCAAAGGCCCAGGAGCAGGAAAAGCACATAGCTTCTCATTGATAAAAGTTTGGACATGGTAGGTAAAGGTTTGTTTCGAAAGATCAATATAGGGAAATGGACATTGTAATTAGCAAGTAGCACCCTTTTATATTTCAAAAAAAATAACATAAAGAAGCCCGGGCATCGCCCAGGCTTTTTATTTACCTTATTCATCTAAACTAAATCGAGATTCCAGTTTATAACGCTCCTATGGATAAGATATTGGATTATCTAAATCAATAGTGCTAAATAAAAAAGTAACATAGTAGTAGCAGCAAACAGAAAGTAATAACCTATTGGTAAGTGGAGGATAGAACTGGGGCATCGGGTGCAATAGAGTTGCTTGAACACGCTGGTCAACATAGTAAGGTTGATACAGCATTGGACAAGCGGTTTGCCATTAACAATATGATCAAGTACAGCACCTGGCAAGTTTACAGTTTAAAAAATAATTTAAAGGTTGTCCCTTTACCTACTTTGCTTTCCACTTCTATATGGCCTCCTGCCGCATGGATAATCCTTTGAGTCAGATACAGCCCGATGCCCTGGCCTTCTACTTGCTCACTTAGGCGATGATAGAGCGTAAAGATAGATGCGACTTTGCTCTCCTCCATACCCATTCCATTATCTGAAACGCTTAACAGAAGAAATCCTGAGAGCATTTTAGTGTGGATCACAATCTGTGGTGCCCGCTCCGAGTCTTTGTATTTAATGGCATTGGTGATTAAATTGTATAGAATACTGCGTAAATTCTTCCTAGAAAAGCGGATGTAAGCTACTTCAAAATCTGACTCTATTTGGGTATGCGTGTCCTCTATTTGCGATTCAATGCTAAGTTCAATCTCTTCTACTAACTCTTCAAAGTGGATTTCTTCTCCTTCCTGTAACCCCTCACTCTCTATTCTCCCCATCGCCGATAACTCCCTAATCAGCGCCTTGAATTTAGCAATGGCCGTATTAATCATCTTATAAAACTCTTCGGCCTCTGGGTCGAGATGATTATTTTGGAGGTGGATGAGCTCAAGTAGCCCTTGTATATGGGCAATGGGGCCTAACAGGTCGTGAGAGGCGGAATAAACAAAAGTATCTAAGTCTTCATTGATGCGTAGTAAATGCTTGTTGCGCTCCTCAAGTTCTTTTTGTAGACGTTTAAGTTCTGTAATCTCATAAAAGGTAAGGATGGCTCCATCAATTTTATTATCCCGTTGCCGAATATACGGCATAGTCATTACGTGGTAGCATTTATGACCTGATTGTACTTCCTTAACAATAATTCCTCCCTCGGATATGACCTTTGTCATATCCTCCCGGAAGGTTTCAAATTTAATATTAGTCGTGATATCATCGAGCGGCCTGCCAATATCCCTTTCCTGTAAATTGATAAGTTCGACCACGGAAGGAGAGAATTTTTTTAACTTTAACTCCCTGTCTACAAATACTTGCCCGTTTACATTACTTCGAAAATAATTATTCAAGTCATCATTCAACTCAGTGAGTTCCTTAATTTTCCCCTGATATTCACTATTGACGTTTTGCAGTTCTTCATTCACCGATTGCAGTTCCTCATTGGAACTTTGCATCTCTTCATTTGCTGACAAGAGTTCTTCATTAAAAGAAAGCATATTCTCCTCCATAGCCACGAGTTTTTCCTGGGTAGCTTGCAGTTTTTCCCTGGTATTCTTTAGTTCTTCTTCCAGGCTCTCCACATATTCACGTGTCTGTAAAGAAGCATCTAACCACCTCTCTCCAGATTGGCTGCTAGGCTCGTTTCTCTGACTCTTTTCTCGAAAGAGCACCAGCAGAAGCCTCTTCCCATTGCGGCGGTCGCTAAAGGGTTTTACAAGCACATCTATTGACTTCCCTTCCAGAAAAGCTCCTTTGCGTTTACTTTTAATGGGCTTACTTTTAATGCCTACCTTTTGCCCGGATTTTAATGCCCGTTGAAGGGCTGCCCGCACTGGCAGGGCAAGGGTTTGGGGTAAGAGTTCTAAGAGATTAAAATTAAATACTTTAGGTAACAAGTAATGAGTTAATTCTCCAAAGGAATCTACTACTTGCATATTTTCATCCACGCATACCCCAGCCACTCCGTATTCACTTACCACTAATTCGCTCAAGACTTCCCCAAGTGGAGGTTTGCCGGCGGGCAGCTCTACGCCTTTTGCTGTTGGTATAAATAAGAGTTTTCCTTGCTCAAGATTAGGTAGAGAGAAAGTATCAAAGCGGGTTGGACGCGCATCTTCTTTCTTTTTATAAATTTTCCACTTACGGCTGATTTCTTCCATATGCGAGTGGAGCAACGTGGTATTTTCGCTCGCCCCTAAAAATAAGAAACCTCCAGTTTTGAGGCCAAAATGTAACATGGAAAATATCTTTTCCTGTAAATCCTTGTTCATATAAATGAGCAGGTTACGGCAAGAGATCAAATCCATATTGGCATAAGGGGGATTTTTTCCTAAGTTATGCGGCGCAAAAATGAGCATTTTACGAAGCTCCGGTTTTATGCGGTAGGTTTGGTTTTGGTGGATGAAATAGTTATCCAGCCTTTTTTTGAGCACTCCACTGGCAATACTCTCCGGATAAATTCCTTTAGAAGCTACTGCCAAAGCAGTTTTATCTAAATCGGTAGCAAAAATTTTTACTTCTTTCTTCTTTTTTGTTTGCTCCAGGTGTTCTCTGATCAGTATAGCTAAAGAATAGGCCTCTTCACCGGTTGCACAACCGGCTACCCATATTTTTACTTCCTCCTCTCCATTCATAATAGCAGGAATAACATCCCGTTCAATAAGCTCAAAAGCTTCCCGGTCTCTGAAGAAGGAAGTTACACTAATTAAGAAATCCTGAGCCAGGGCTTCTAACTCAATCGGATTATTTGAAAGCATTTGCAGGTACAACTTGGAATCACTTACCCCATGATGGGCCATTCGTTTTCGAATTCTTCTAAAGATGGTCGCCCGTTTGTAATCTGAAAAATCAAGCGGTAATTTGCTTTTGAGCAAATCTAAAACAGCGATCAGGGTAGACTCTTCTTTTTCGTCTAGCTCAGTGGAAGAGGCAACAGGATTCAGTGGGGGAGGTTGATGGAGTTGGTGCACATAGGCCTGTATGCGCATAGGCATTTCTTCTGGGGACAATACCCAATCAGCCATGCCTGTGGCAAGTGCTTGTATGGGCATAGAATCGTAACTAGCTGTCTGCGGATCTTGCACAATGACTAACCCGCCAGCTTTTTTAATTGCTTCTACTCCTTCGCTGCCATCACTTCCCATCCCCGAAAAAATAATCCCTATCGCTTTATCAGCTTGATCTTTGGCTAAAGTATGAAAAAAAGTATTGATCGTTTGATGTGGTCCCTTTTTTCCTGCTTTGCTTGTTAAATACAATGTCCCTTTTTGAAGGGTCATAAATTGCTTGTTAGGAATCACATATATTTTATTGGGTTCTACCACCATTCCGTTTTCTGCCTGTGCAATGTCGAGCTTACTATGCTTTTGAAGTAACTGCGCTAGCCTGCTCTGATGATGGGGAGATAAATGCTGAATAATTATATAGGAAGCCTTGTCTAGGGGAGTATGATCAAAAAAGGTATAGATGGCTTCAATACCACCTGCCGATGCGCCCAGGGCGATAATATGTTGGGGAGAAGAATACGTAACCATACCAAGATGCTTGTTAAAAGTTTATGTAAATAATAGTTAAGTGCTTAGTTACTATTAACTAACGTACTGTTAATATATAAATTAGCTGTATAGCAGGCTACTAGGGAAGAATATTTAAACAAATCGTCTTTCTGCTTTGAATAAAAATAGAAAGAAGCCATGAAAGACGGCTACTTTTTAATCAAATAAAATCATAAAATGTAGAAAATAAGGGCAAATATCAAGTGTAAGATAGGGTAGAGAGGATTCCTGTAAATAAAACCTGTCTTTCACAACTTTCCTGCATCCGAATTACGTAAAAGAAGAAAAAGTAGTCTACGTATAAATACTTATTTAAAGTGAATAGGTATTTATACGGAAACTAATAGCTAGTTTTGATTGTCTCTATGATATGATCTTTACTAGACCAATTATGAACTCGCACCCCTATATTAATAAGTTAATTTGCAAGCAATTGACAGACAAGTGGTCTAAAGATGAACTAGAAATTTATTTGCAACAATGCATTTCTTTAGTTGCCGGGTTCAGAGAGAAAATCAAGGGTTATTCTAAAGAGGATTTAATTATTTTAAAGAATTATATTAAAGCCTACCTAACCATTGAACAACATGCGCTGATTCATAAAGATTATCTAAACCAGGTTGAAAGCCAATTGAAAAGTATGGAAAGATAATTGGGTTGTGCAGAAAAAGTGTTTCTAAGTAACCACCTTCATACCTGTAAGGGTCTAGAAAAGAAAGTAAAAGGGAAAAGTAATTAGGAAGCACTTCAGCTTATTTGCCGATCTATTGCTAAATACGAAGAGTTTCCTTCATTACTAGGTGGATTAAGTTTTCTGCAGCTTGAGATAGTATAAAGGAACAGGGTTTAAAGAAGAAAACGTATGATGCGCGCTTGTACCCTGCCTCAAACCAGTATAGCTGAAGAACAAATGATTTCTTTATTGAGAAAGAAAGGGGAAGAGGGTTTTGACATGCTCTACGATACTTACAGCGCTGTCCTATATCTTATCAGTTTAAATATAACCGGCAATGAAACAATAGCATCAGAGGTGCTGGAAGATACATTTATTTTTATTTGGAAAAACATAGACTCTTACACCCCTTCTAAAGGAAGATTTGGTATATGGCTAGTCGGGATTACAAAACAGGAAGCTTTCAAAAAGACGAATTCTCCGACAAGTTGATACTATGTAAGCTAGCCTCAAGGGGGTAAAGTGTTTGGTAGAGACGTAGGTAAGGCAAGTCTTATAAACTTTTCTTTCCCGCTGAATGAATTATTTTTACCTAGAAAAGAAAGGGAAAAGCTCGCATACAGCAGGGGTAGAGCCAAACCTGCGGCATAAGCAGGAAGATTAGAATTAATTGCAACAATTTTTATGCTAGCAGATCGGAAAAAATATCTCTTGTTCCTATCTGCAGCAAACAACGCAGGACTATTCGGAAACATGTAACATAGAACACATGACCTTCTGTTGAAAGATGCATTTTAAAGCACTAAGAGGTATAAAGTTTTATTTACATATGTATGGCAATAGTTTTTTTATTAATCATTCACTGGTACAGTTCCCTTTTTTTTCAATCCGTTTTTCATCACCGCTATGCCGCTCATGCGATGTTTACCATGACAAAAGGCTGGGAAAAAGCTTTTTACATAGGCTGTTACTTAACTCAGGGCTCCTCTTACATAAGTGCCTACGCTTATGGTATTATGCATCGTTTGCATCATGCCCATACAGACACAAAAGAAGATCCTCACTCTCCTGGCAATTCAAGCAATTTGCTCACCATGATGTGGCAAACCCGCAATAACTATTTTAACATCTACAGCGGGAAAACCAACGTAGAACAAAAATATACCCGTGGACTGCCCCGTTGGGATGCTTTTGATAAGATAGCCCATAGCCCGTTTTCAAGAATTGCCTGGTTTGGCATTTATATCTTCCTGTATTATCTGCTAGCTAGTGAGTGGTGGATGTTTCTGTTATTACCCCTGCATTTTGGGATGGGTGCTATTCAAGGAGCCGTCGTAAATTGGTTGGCCCATATGGTGGGTTATGTTAATTTTAAAGTTAATAATACCTCTAAAAACCTACTCCCGGTAGACTTTATATTCTGGGGAGAAGCCTATCACAATAATCACCATACCTTTCCTTCCAGGCCCAATAACTCTGTCAAGTGGTTCGAATTTGATCCCGGATACTTTGTCATGAAAATGCTACATCACCTCAAGATAATCAAATTAAGGACACAGCAGAGGCCCATGGCTTAAAGAGCTAATTATTAAGAAGGCTTTTGCTAAGCTTGTAAACCTATGTCAGGAATAGACCGCTAAGCTAAAGACAGGTTGGAATGTGCAGATATATATCGTGCCGTTTCATTGCCATACAAATCTCGCCAGCAATAGGGTGAGATTTGCGATGTGAATGCGACAATGATTGTGACCGAATGCGAAAAGTTTTGATAGCTGGTAGTTATCTAAAAGGGGCAAATAATTTAACCGCTCCTTTAGCTTTATTTGCACCCTATCTGATTTATTACCGGAGGTAAGTCAAATTCCTTTTCGTATTATTTAACTCAAAGTAATAACAAGGCCTTTTGCAATCGCATTACCGATTGTGCCTTGGCTAGAAGCACCCGCCAATGGAATACTATCTACTATTCCTGTATCATTGTTAGAGGTAGATGGTCATGTAACAAAAAAACGTATACCTCTACTATAAATTTACTTATAAACAAACATAACAGTCCATGGACAAACTAGGCCTAAAAAAACGTATTTTGGAAGAAAGCAGGAGCAATCAACAACTTTTGCGAGATGATTTAAGACAGTCTGGCCAGGAAAGGGTAGAAAGTACTAATCAAAATGATGACGATGACTTCACTGACCACTTTGAATCCACCCGCGAAGAAGTAATGGATGAAATTAATCTGGTAGCTCCTCAAGCCGACGCTGCTCAGGCGCAGCTTCAACTATTGGACAGGATGGAGGCCGAAACACTTCATGAGCAGGTAAAGCTTGGATCTGTTGTGTTAACCGATCAACAGAACTTGTTTGTATCTACCAGCCTACCTGTTTTTGAGGTGGAGGGAAAACAATACCTTGGTGTTTCTACAAATTCTCCGATTTACCATGCCATGAAGGACAAGAAGAAAGGGGATTCCTTTACGTTAAACGATGTGCAGTATCATATTGAAGAGGTTTTTTAGCCAACTGTAAAGAATACAAAGGCCACAGCTTTATTAATCCAATTTTACAAATATCCAGATAAGGACTTTTTTAAATTCCTTTGCTTTTCCTTTAGATACCTTTGGTAGCGCAACTGGGACACTAGATAGAAAAAACTAAAAGTTTTTGTATCAGGGTTACGGATTGTAAAAGAAAAAGCAAAAAGATGTGTGAAACTATTTAAATATAAAGAAAATACCTGCATGAACTCGTGGTTTGCAGGTATTTTCTTTTTTATCTTTTCTGATTAGAAGCAAAAAGGCTAGAAGAAAATAGGAAAAAGTTAATTAGCTTTTAGCTTTTCCAGTGATACTTTGTTCTTTGGCAGGAGGCTTGAAATAAAGGTTTTTGATAAAAAAGCCTCTGTCAGCGATAAAGGCCTTTATAGATATATACTTTATTTACCTATAAAATATACCTGTCAAAAAGCGGGTAAGGAACTTAGCGGTTTCTCTATGAGACCTAGTCGTGTTCTACTTGAACTTCCAATGGTCATGCACTTTAAAAACGTAGGTTTAAATGGCCAGCTTGCTTCAATGACGCAGATATTATAGGCAAAAAGCTATGGACAATTCATTGTCTGGAGCATTGTCTTTGATCACATATAGACCTGTATTCCATTGAAGCATCTAGAAAAGAGCTCCCTGCTACTATCCATAAACTTTGTTTATAGTAATAAATGCACATGCATTTCTTTTTTGAAAGCTTTAGTATTTTCTCTATTCGTATAAATAGTTATGGTTAGTCTACTCTTCATATTTTACCATGGCTTGATAGAACCAGGTATTTTTTGGAGAGCCAGGCCGGTCTTCTTCTTTTATTATTAGGCCATAATAGGGTTGCCAGCCTTTCTTCATTAACTCTTTGACCATTAGAGTGAAACTCTGCTCACTAGCTGAACTTGTAATTTGATAATCAATAATGTTTTTCATGTAATTAATTTTTTATTTCAATAAGCCTTTACACAAACCAAAGATACTTTTATTTTTGACCCTTAATCAGCTAGCTATCTGTGGATTCAGAGGCATTGGCACTAACATCTAAGCATCAAAGTAGTACTTTGACCAATTAGCCTTACATTCTAATTTCTTTGTTAGGCTACCAATACTAGTAAACAGTATACAAGTATTTTGCTTACTCCACTTTCCGGAGGTAAATGGGTGGACGTGGATGTGCTAGGAGCAGATAAAGAGTGTAATCCAGTATTACATCGGATGCTTTTTTGTATTACTTTTGACTCTAAGATAAGTAGATTTGCATCAAGTAAAGCTAAAGCAGTAAATTTTGATTGCAATGTATTCATAGTAGTAATCAGTACCCTTCTTATCTTCAGAGAAAGCTTAGCCTAATTCAATCATTCTTTGGCTATCCGCTGCTACAGTTTTGAGTAGATCTAAGTAAGTTTATAAAGCTGCTCCCTCAAGATACACCTTATTTTTAACTAACCCAAATGGGGTTATTATTGTATAGTGGTGCAACCAGCATACCTGACCCATCGACAATCGCCTTATTCTAGGCACAAGGCCAAAGTACAAAAGATATGTTTGCGAAGGTTCATGGCTTATTAGTGGTTATTGAATTGTAAATATCTATCTCCAAACTTTGGCGTATTGATTTTTGCCACAAACATCACATTTACATTATGGTTCAACCAATTAAACACACCATTTTGCGATGTTAAATGAATTATGAAAAAATGAGAAAGATAATTGAAGCAATCGATATGACACTTGACGGGTTTTGCGACCACATAGCAGGAATTCCTAATGAAGAAATACATCAACATTATACAAAACTATTAAGTAACGCAGATGCTATCCTGGGGATAACTATTCTTTTAGGTAGGCAATGAACCGTGTGCCGCTATTTACTTGGCTTGCTACTTCTATTCTGCCTCCATTCTTTTCAAGCATACGTTTTACGATATGTAAGCCCATTCCTTTGCCCTCTTGCCTTGAATCAATCTGGTAAAAAGGTTTGAAAAGTTTATCACCAAAGCTCTCCAAGTCAATGCCTCTGCCGTTATCCTGGAAACTAATCATCACAAAACCCTCTTCCCTGAAGCTGGTAATGGTTAGGTGCAAAGCCTAATCAGAACTGCGGTATTTAAGGGCATTACTGAGCATGTTCCGGAATAAGCTTTCCAGATAAGGCTTCTCATAAATGATAGCCGGACAAGCAGAAAAGTCAGCAGAAATCACCCCGGATACCTGAGCTAATTGCTCACTAAATTCGCTTGTAATAATGGAAAGAATCAACTCAAATTCCCATCGGTTCGTCGGCCGGTTTATGTTCCCTACTTCAATTAACTCAGTTAAACCTACCAGAATATCTTCCAAACGCTTAGTAGACCCTTCCAACAACCCAACAAACATCTCCACCTGCTCAGGCTTTCCATTTTTCAGCAGTTCTACGATCGCTTTGATATTGGCTAGTGGATTGCCTAAATCATGGGAGGTCGTATAGAAAAAAGTATCCAGGTTAGTATTTATATGATCGAGCTGCTGATTCTTTTTAAGCAGTAACTTTCGCGACCTGCGCAGCTTCTTCTCATACTCCTTCAAGGTGGTAATCTCTCGGGTAATCGCCCATACCGATTCTACCTGTGTGGTGGTTGCTACAAAGCCGGGAATAAGCTTCATGAAATAGTATCTTTTGCCGCTCTCAAAACGATGCTGCGTGTAATAGATGGCTGGCAATCCGGTTTCAAAAACAAAGCGGATACTAGTTTCCAGTCGATCCAAGGCTCTATTATTATTAGGAATTCTAAGCTCTCTGTTTGATTTTCCTGTCACTTGGGAAGCAGGTAGTTGAATTTCATTTTCAATTGCTCGATTAATATATAGATGTTTACAATCCTTATCGAATCGAGCGATATGATCGGGGAAATTATCAATAAAGGCCTTCCAATCTGAGGAAGTAGAATCAATGAAAGGATTCATTATAAAATTTCTCCCCTGTTATAAGATCAATTACTTGTACAACCAAGCAACTAGTATTACCTAATCGATTTACTTATAAAAAAATTTCGACTATCCTAACTGGCAATAAATGCATAAAAGCATCTGAATATGGCTACTGATTAGGCTGCTTACTTTTGGGTAGATGAGCTTTATACACCTATTGTTTGACTCTATTAGAATAAGACCTTACAAAGATATAAGAGGAGAGTTAAGAAGCAAACAAACGTTTGGAATAATATGGTAGAGATATTTAGCTCGAGATATGTACTTTGATTGTTACAAAAATGGTGTGGAAAATTGTAGGATATCTTTCAAAGGTAATAAGTAATACTATTCGGTAAGGGTACGCTCAACGTAGCTTGCATTTTAAAACCCCTGAGGCTGCTTTTATCCGGCTCTTTACCCTATTTAGCAGCAACTGCGAAGTTTGGGCTGTCTCTTGGGGTGTAACCGTTGATATATATTCCACCACGTGATCCTGTGGCATGCAAAGGTTTTTTAGAAATACCTCAATTCCTATACAATCAATATTTTGCTCAGCAGCCGTTAGATGTACCACGCTTGAAAGCAGGGTTACGGAGCCATTGAAAGTTTTATTTGTTTGGATGCCGATGATCTGGTTTGTTAATAGCCGTATGGCGACTGCCATTTAGTATTAAGGTAAACAGAATGCCTTTGGATAATTGTAATCAGGGATATATTGCCAAATCTTAATGAAACTATCTTGCAAGTTAGCTTCAGCTAGGATTGAAGAATGGACAATTTTTCAAACAGTAGTATATAAGCTTTTGGCGTAACAATTATAAATCGAATCCTTTATTATCTTTCGCATGTAGCAAGGTAATTAGCTCTTAATCAGTGTGTGATGGTTCTCTCATACAATAAATTAAACAAGCAGAGAGGAGATATTTGTACTTAATCGCAGGGATAAGCAAATCTACTAAAAAGCAAACAGATTTTACCAAACATTTGTTTGGGTATATAACTTTATCTTATAAAATAAACACGTTTTTCTGTTGAAAGAATAACTTGACTGAGTTTATCTTTTTTCAATATTTTTGCCAGCACGTATGACTAAAGGGAACACAACTAAGGAGCAGATTATTTGGAAAGCTTACCAACTATTCCGGCAAAGAGGCTATTATAATACGTCTATGGCAGATATTGGAGAAGTTTGTGGCCTGTTGAAAGGAAGCATTTACCATCATTTTACATCCAAAGAGGCCCTGATGGAACAAGTATTGAAAGCCGTCTATGACACATTTAAACAGCAGGTGTTCGATGTAGCTTTTCGAGCCGTTGGCACGCCCAAAGAGCGTTTAGAAAAAATGTTGCAGGCTATTGAGCAGACTTATTTTCAAGAGCAGGGAGGCTGTATTATGGGGCAAACAGGGGCGCATGTTCACAGTAATCCGGCCTCTTTTACAAATATTATCCAACAATTTTTTTCAGCCTGGAAACAGGCATTTGCCCATGTATTTACTCCTCAGTATGGGCTAGAGTCTAGTCAGCGCTTAGCCTGGCAAGCCATTCAAGAGATTGAAGGAGCTGTTACCTTGTATTGTATCTTTTTTGATAAATCTTTCTTCACAGCTACCCGACAGCGAATAGAAGGGTTGTTACCTTAAAAATCTTCACATAACGTAGTTTTTCCAAAACAAACGGTTGGTCAAATCGTATAGATCCATTAGTTCCTCTTATTTCTTGAATAGTTTACCTCTCATTCAATAGGACTAGTTAGGGCATACCACCACATTTCACCAAAGTAAAGTTTAGTTATGGAAGTTAATAGAAAAACAGAAAACCAAGAAAGAAATCCTACAGACACAAGAGGGAAAAAAGGGATGCTAGTAAGGCTTTGTTTGCTAACGTTAATCATAAGTAGTGTAATGCTATCTGCCTGTAAGAAAGATGAAGGCGAGCCAGATGTGGGAATTACCCCCAAAAGGCCTAAACCGGCGTGGGGACCTAGCATTAAACCTCAAATGCAGCGGGTAATCGAGAAGTTAGATGAACTTTCTGGTGGTGTTCCCTTACAAACACTCACCCCCGAGCAGGCCCGGATGGCTCCCTCGGCAGCCGATGCAGTTAAAGGGGTGATGCAGGAATATGGTATTGGCATACCTCCTTCCGGAGTAGATACAGTGGGCGTAACCATCCCTGTAGAAGGGGGAAGTATTCATGGAAGGGTGTATACCCCAAAAAATACGGCAGGGCCCTTGCCAGGTATTGTGTATTATCATGGAGGCGGATGGGTAATTGCCACTATTGATACCTATGATGCCTCAGCGCGTGCGCTTTCTGAGCAAAGTGGGGCAGTGGTAGTTTCTGTAGAATACCGTAAAGGGCCAGAATTTAAATACCCTACAGCACATAATGATTCGTTTGCTGCCTATGGGTGGGTATTAGCTAATGCGGCCACACTAAAAATAGACCCCGAGAGAGTAGCTGTAGCTGGCGAAAGTGCTGGGGGCAATCTGGCAGCAGCCGTGAGCATGATGGCCCGTGACAGTGGTATAGCTATACCGGTGCACCAGCTGCTTGTCTATCCCATTGCTAATTATGATGTTAATTCTCCTTCGTATTTAGAGTATGCAGATGCCAAACCCTTAAGTAAACCTTTGATGGAATGGTTTTTTGGACACTACCTATCCACTCCGGCAGAGGGTAATTCACCACTCATATCACTCGTGAAAGCAACTAATCTAGCAAATCTTCCACCGGCAACAGTAATCAATGCGCAGATCGATCCCCTGCTCAGTGAAGGACAACAGTATGCAGAAAACCTGAAAGGGGCAGGAATTGCTGTAACTTCTAAAGTCTATGAAGGAGTCACCCATGAGTTTTTTGGCATGGCCTCCATTGTGCCGCAAGCTAAAGATGCACAAAAACTGGCAGCCAATGAGCTCAAAAAAGCCTTTGCCAAGTAAATGCTGATAGTAAACTGAATATTGAATATTTATTCTACAGGGATAGCCATTGGATCATATGGTCTCCCTGTAGATAAAACAAACTCTACCATTTGTTTGTAAGAGAACCCTATCACCTAAGTGAGTTTCTGCTGAATAAAATAATATGTGAGGATGCCTCTACTACTTGTCTCATCAGCGAAGTAAGGACAGCTGAGCCGGAGGGGGGTATTTGAGGATGAATTGACCCTCAATTTGACGATAAATTGATCCTCATCCGTTGCTGAAATATTAGGTCTAAAAAAAGTAAACAAGCTTGATGGCCAAGAAATATCTTTGTTGAGTTTGATGGATAAAGCCTTTGCCGGGCTAAAGAGCAGAGGATTAAAATAAAAAAACAAAATAGTGAAACTTAATTGATGTAGATAAAATTTATTGCAGTAGGTTAGAGACTTTTTGATGAAAAATTATCCGCACCTTCAGGTTGATTTATCTAATTGTGACAAGGAACCTATTCATCTCATCGGCAGAATTCAGGCTCATGGCTATGTGCTCATCTTCGATCCTGTCAGCTATCAGATAGAGCAGGTAAGTGCTAATCTGGAAGCTCTATGTGGATGGCCTCTTGAAAAGGTATTGAAAGCCCGGCTCACTGAGCTGTTGCCAGTAGAGATAAGTTCATTAATTCTCCTTAGACTTGAAGAGGGCATGAATGAAGGGCCGTTTACAATCTTGTTCAATGCTAAAACTTATGCTTTTTTTCTCTCAAGCAAGGCTGGCAAGGCAGTTTTAGAACTAGAGCCTCTCCCTGAACAGGCAGCCGGGTACCTGCCCAAGTTACAAGGAGTGCTTTTGCAGGCTGTTACTGATCTTAGTGGGCTGGATCACCTAGAGGCGATGGCTAGCTTTACAGCGAGCCGCATTGGGCAACTCCTAGACTATGATCGGGTGATGATCTATCAGTTTGATGAGGACTATCATGGAAAGGTGATTGCTGAAAAGGTGAAAGAGGGAGTAAAGTCTTATTATAACCATCACTTTCCGGCTTCAGATATTCCTCTGCAAGCCAGAGAGATGCTGCAACGAACCCGCATTCGTCAAATCTCGGATGTAAAAACAGAAGGCATAAACCTATTACCCTATTTCCATCCAGTGACGGGTCTCCCAACTGATATAGGGGATTCCGTCTTGCGAAACCCCTCTGAAATCCATTTGGAATACTTAAAGAACATGGGGGTAGGAGCAAGTATATCGATCGCTATTATTGTCCGCTCCAAGCTTTGGGGCCTAGTCTGTTGTCATCATGAGAGGGCAAAGTTTATTGATTGTTATACCCGCGATACGGCCCTTTTGTTGACAACCTATTTTAGCAGTGCCCTGCTAGCGGCTAGAGAACGGCACGACCAAGCCTTAGCCCAACGCTATGCAATAGCTGAAAAAGCCTTGGTGAAGCAGATGGAGGAAAACTTAAATATCACGGAAGGGTTGTTTTCAAACCAAGTGACCATTCTTGATTTAACTGCAGCTACTGGGGCGGCTATCCTGTTAAATGAAAAGCTGACTTGCCTGGGGCAAACACCAAGTGAGGAGCAAATAAAAGGGATCGCAGCCTGGGCTAGTGAGCAGGACTTGCCCAATACGTGGGCCACTAGAGAATTCTACAAACATCATCCGCCTGCCTTTGCCTACAAAGAGTTGGCAAGTGGCGTCTTGCTGTTGGAAATATCAAAGCATCAAAAGCAGTATATTCTGTGCTTTAAGCCCCAGATCCTAGAAACGATTACCTGGGCAGGCAATCCAGAAAAATCCTCACATATGGATGTTGCACATAAACTGCACCCGAGGAAATCGTTTGAAAAGTGGCGGCAAGAAATCAAAGGAACTTCTGCTCCCTGGACATCTCTGGAAGAACAAAAAGCAAGTTCTTTAGGTAGATCGGTGAGAAGTATTTTGCTGCGCTGTCAGGCAAAAAAGCTGCAAGAGACGAACGCGCTTATGGAAGAGACTCTCCATGAGCTAAAGGCAAAAAATGAGCAATTAGAAGATTTTACCCGCATTGCTTCCCATAATCTGCTTTCTCCGCTTAATAACATTTCCGGCCTGATAAGTTTATATAAACGTAAAAAAGATGTAGCTACGGCCAGGCTTGCTTTAGACAACATAGAGATTGTAAATGGAAACATGCGACAAACGCTACAGGATCTGCACCAGATACTAGCCTTAGCCAAAAGTTCAGATTTGCCCAAAGAAAGCGTAGATATTATAGAGTTAATTGAGAAAGAAAAACAAGGCTTATCTTCTCAACTAGCTCAGGCAGGAGCCTTGGTTGAGACACAGATGGAGGTGGAACGCATTATCTATCCCAAAATATACCTACAAAGCATGGTGCATAATCTACTCTCCAATGCTCTGAAGTACCGCTCCCCTAACAGAATTCCGCATATAAAGATCCAAACCTATGAGCAGGGAAGCCGGGTGGTGATCAAAGTCAGCGATAACGGACAGGGAATAGATCTAGAAAAGCATGGATATAAACTGTTTGGCCTCTATAAAACGTTCCATCAAAGCACTGACTCGAGAGGGCTGGGACTCTACCTGGTGAAAAAGCAGGCAGAAGCTTTCAAAGGAGAAATTAGGGTAGATTCGCAGGTAGATCAAGGAACAAGCTTTACCATTATTTTGCCAAAAGTAGCCTAAACTGTTCTGTTTTATGCGACTGGATCGATATATGAGTAACTCAAAGTTGGCCTGACGTGCAAGATGTTTACTTCTTAGTTTTACTTTTTAAATCATACTTACACCCCTATAAACCCTGCATACTATGTATCTTATACTATTTCGGGATAATCATGGAGAGGTAATAACCAAAAACTTTGAAGACTACATTTTCCCTCTTACTTACTTTTGCATTTTCAATTAATGATACATTCTCCTCTTAGCCTCTGTACAAAGCAGGGGTGCCTGACATTAGCAAACGAGATAAATTCTTATTGGGCAGAGGAAATGTATAAGAATAATCTATCATAAACTTGCTCTATCCGCTTATTTTACAGCCTCTGTATTCTCCTTCGCTGGCTTTATTGAAACTAAGGTCTTACTATTTAATTTATAATTTTTTATCCCCACTTTTACAAGGCTTACCCAGTATATAATATGTTATTAGGGAAGATTGATAGAAAATAATTTGTATGAGGAATATTAAGATTATCTTGGTAGAAGATCAGGCAGAAGTGTTATCGCGCTTTTCGGCCATGTTAACCCTTCCGGGCTATAGCATCTTTCAAGCCACTACTAAGCGTGAATGCATAAATTTTATTACAAAAGAGAGGCCTGGGTTGATTTTGCTTTCCGATGAGTTGCCAGATGGAAATGGACTTGAATTTTGCCAGCAGTTAAAAGCTGATCCTTCTACAAGCGCTATTGCTGTGATTCTCTGCTCGTCTTCAGCGCAAAGAGCAGCTGATCTTTTTTCGGCTTTAGGCAATGTAGCAGATGGTTTTTTGACTAAAGACGCTCATCCATGGCAGGTGCTTCCCCTTATCCACTCATTAGTACAACTTCAACAAGTTCAGGTCTCCGTTCTTGGGCAGCAACATTTTTATTCTTCTATCTTTGAGTATCATCCGGATGCGGTGTATTCCTTTGATTTACAAGGCAACTTTACCTCTGTCAATCAAGCCGGTACTAGGTTAACCGGTTATAGCAAAGAGGAATTACTGTCCATGTCTTTTGTGCCCCTAATTGCAGCTGATCAACTGAGCAAATGCCTGCAATTTTTCGAAAAAGTGCTCAAAGGAGAGACCCATTATTACAATGCTGCCATCATTGATAAGCACGGTCATCGGATAGAGGTTAATATAACAGGTATTCCCATTGTTATCGATGAAAAAGTAGTAGGCATTTATGGCATCTCCAAAGATATCACACGGGCTGTCAGATTAGAAAAAATCACACTAGCGGAAAATCAGGTGCTAGCCCTTGCCCTTTCCGGTAGTAGTCTTCAAGATACGTTAACTTATCTTCTAACCAGTATCGAGCAGATAAGCGAAGGTATGTTAACAAGCATTATGCTGCTAGAGGACGATGGTAAAACGATAAAAACCCAAACTGCGCCAAGCTTACCTAAAACGTACACAGATGCTATAGATGGTGCACAAATAGGACCCAAGGCTGGTTCTTGTGGAACGGCCATTTTTTTTAAAGAAAAGGTATTTGTTTCAGATATTTCTTTGGATGAGCGCTGGGAAAGTTACCGGAATATTGCCCTGCAGCATGGACTCAGCGCCTGTTTCTCTTTTCCAATCGTATCTAGCACTCATCAGGTGCTAGGAGCTTTTGCCTGTTATTACACCCACCCACAGTTGCCGGACGAGAAAGATAGCGAGTTAATGGAGCGAGCAGTAAATCTGGCAGGCCTGCTGATTGGAAAAGATAAAGCTAAAAAACAAGTTCAGAAGAGCGAGCAGCAACTCGAGGAGATTAGTAATTTCTTGCCTGGAGCCTTGTATCAATTTCAGCTCAGGCCCGATGGCAGCTTTTGTTTTCCTTACTTTAGCCCTAACCTGATGAATTTATATGGAATTACACCTGAGCAGGTCTATGCTGATCCTCAACTCATTTTACAAGATATCTATCCACAAGATGTAGAGGCATTTTTTGCGTCTGTGCAGCATTCTGCCCAAACCCTTCAACCTTGGATACTGGATTATCGGGTAAGGCGTTCAACTCACTCTGAAGGAGAGGTTATGTGGGTTAGGGGAAGTTCTATTCCAAGAAAAGAAAAAGATGGCAGCATCCTATGGAATGGGTTGGTAACTGATATTACAGATATAAAAAAGCAGGAAGAAACCCTGCGCATGCTTAGTAGAGCCGTAGAAAGTGCAGCCGAAGGCATAGTAGTGACAGATGCAAGTATGGAAGATGATCCCATTGTTTTTGTCAATGAAAAATTCCTCCAAATGATAGATTACTCAAGAGAAGAAGTCTTGGGCCGAAATTGCCGCTTTTTGCAAGGCAAAGACACCGATAAAGGAACGATTAATGAGATACGGCAAGCCATACAGGAGCAAAAGCCATTTAAAGGAGAAATAGTAAATTATAGAAAAGAAGGTACACCATTTTGGAATCTGCTTGTGATTGCACCGGTAGTTGATCAGCAGGGAAAAGTAACACAATTTGTAGGCCTGATCAATGATATAACGGAGCGGAAAAAGGCTGAGCAGCAACTTATACTGCAGAATGAGCAGCTCAAAAAAATCAACCAAGAGCTGGATCAGTTTGTGTATAGTGTATCTCATAATCTTCGAGCCCCTCTGACTTCTATCCTTGGTTTGATTGGCATATCTAGACTCACCGATCAAGTTGAACAGCGGGATCAATACCTGAATATGATGGAAAAGAGTGTTGAAAAATTAGATTTTACCATTCGTCAGATTAATGACTACGCAAAAAATGAACGGATAGAGGTGCAGATTGAAAAAGTTAATTTTCACCGCTTACTTGGTGAAGTCATAGAAGAACTCTCCTACTTGCAGGAAACAAAAGGCATCGCCATTACGGTAGAAATAGATCCGGTGGAAGAATTTTATTCAGATGAGAGCAGATTACGGGTGGTGCTATTAAATCTGCTTTCTAATGGGATCAAGTATCATGATCCGACGAAGGAAAAACCTTTTATTCATATTACCATTTACCTGCTTTCAGGCTATGCGCATCTATCTGTTAAAGACAATGGGATTGGTATAGGAGAGGAGTATCAAGAAAAGGTGTTTTCGATGTTTTACCGGGCAAATGAAAGCAAAAGCGGGTCAGGCTTAGGCCTCTATATTGTCAAAGAAAGTGTCACCAAGATGAAGGGCACGATTAGACTTGAATCCAGGCTCTATGAAGGCAGTGAATTTATCATTCGCCTACCAAATCTAAAAAGATCTATTGGATAAACTATCTCTATAAGGAGCAGGGCTACAAAACACAGCATTGAATACTGGCCAGGTTGTACCGGCATTCGCAGAAGCTCCAATAGTGATGAAAGATCTCTAGAAAGCAAGAGTTTATTGCTCTATGATTCTTGTATGACGAAATGCTTTGATACTTCTTGTTCTCCTGATTTGATTAAATGGAGGTTGGAAGAAGAAGTAAGTTTTCCATCGAACGCTACAAGGGGTATGTTTCGCTACGAACCCCTGAGGTTGTAATACATGAATTAAAATGTATTCAGGTAAAATTGAGGTGAAAGAGTTTTGTGAAAACATTTAAAAAATACGGCTAACAAGGTATAAATAAGGTGCTCTATCTTTGGACATAGCACCTTATTTATATGAGTGACCTCATCTTATTAAATTAGAAATTTCCAAGTAAATAAAAAGGGATTGTTCTCGTAACTGTTTAATAAATTTGCTGTCTTTTTTGATGCACAATTGCCACAGCTTGTTATGGCACCGCTATAGATCATCTTATCAAAGCTTGGTGCTGGAAAGTGAATAAATCAAGCTTGTTAAATAATAATTTGTAAGGTACACCTAAAAGGCTGTCTTAAATGAAGACAGCCTTTTCGTTATTAAAGTAGGCATATACCTTAGTACATTATTTATAAGAAAGACTTCCATAGACATGATAGCTTTACCTACTAATTATTAGATTTATCAATAAGCATAGTTGGTTGTACAATAGTAATTATTACTGAAAAATTACTATAAAAGATCTTCGTTTGAAAAAGTGTAGGTAAAGCTAAAAACTGTTTGCTTATAAACTTAACTTAAACATACTTGTACTAAGAAAGGGGAATTTAAATTAACCAATAGCCAAACTAATTTTTAAAATTAGCTTTGAAGTTTACTTACCTTCTGTATATTCATAGCCTGTAAATACTAGTCTAGCAATGAAGAAGTTGTTGATAGCCGTTGTCTAAATGACAATACTTACAATCGCTATTACCGAATCTAAACAACTATGGAAATTAAACAGGTATGGCTAGCGCTTTCTTTCATATTAGGGATTGGTTTTGCGTCTTTCAACAAATTTTTCGGTAGGATTAAAAATGCATAAAGATGGCAATTGACAAATCGGATATAAAAGAAAAATTGTTGAAGGCAGTTGCTCACTTAGAGCATGGCTTTATCAAGGCCAAGCACTCGCTAAAAGAAAGGCTTCAACTATTGGATTCGGTCATGATTATGCCTTATTATGGGTATGGCAATGATACTTGTGTGTACCTGAAAGGACGGGTAATTGAAAAGGAAAAAATAAAGGAGAAAAAAGCAGGAGCCACTACTAGCCGACATCTTAAAAACACCTATAGACGCTATGAGTCAGACGAGATACCCGGTATACGGTTAAAAGCTAGCTATGGCGGTAAGGAGATGGAAGTGCGAACCGATGATGAAGGTTTTTTCGACATCGAGTTTCAATTCGATCATCCGATAGACTATGAAAGAACAGGAAACAAACTGCAACTACGCCTGCTGGAAACCAAAACAGATCATGACCAGCTAGTAGCAGAGGGAACCATTTTTGTGCCGCATCCAGACGCAGAGTTTGGTATTATCTCCGACATTGATGACACTGTGCTAGTGTCCAACATTACCCATCTGCTAGGAAAGCTAAAGCTGATGCTGCTTAAAGACGCTTCTGAGCGAAGTCCCTTCCCTGGTATTGCCGCCTTCTTGCGGGCACTGTGCAGTGGCTACGATGAGCGGGTTTCCAACCCACTTTTCTACGTGTCGGGAAGTGAATGGAACTTGTTTGACCTTTTGGTCAACTTCTTTCGCTATCATAATATACCGGAAGGGCCTCTTTTTTTACGCGACAAAGGGATGCGCTTTGATAAGGATGATGTTGCCCCCAGTGAGCAGGAGTTCAAGCACAGCCAGATCTGCCGAATCCTGGATACGTTTCCCCACTTGAAGTTTATCTGTATTGGCGACAGCGGCCAGCACGACCCGGAGATTTACCGGCAGATTGTTGAGCAGTATCCGGAACGCATTCTAGGCATTTACATCCGCGATGTATCAGATGAGAGCCGGGACGCTGAAGTAAATGCCATCACTCAAGAAGTAAGACAAAAAGGGACCCAAATGCTGCTGCTTGCCGAAACGCTTTCGGCGGCTCACCACGCCCTACAAATGAAATGGATTAATGAAGCTCAGTTAGCCGAGGTAGAAAAAGAATGTAATAGAGATGACCAGCCCGACTAACCTTTCTAGCAACGTTTATCTTTTCTCCAAGGAAATAACTGATGACCAACCATTCATTAGCTCAAATTTCAAGAGTTAACCTAAGCGGTTTCAAGTTAATTTCTCACATTTTACTTGCTTTTAAGATTGCTCCTGTGCTGCAAATACCTGTTGATGCCATCTTTCAATTAGAGGACGGTGACTGGTAAAATCTTATTCTTTTATCCTATGTCCTAACAGAATACAGCTCAGTAGTATTTTGCTCTATCGCTTAGACTTTAAGGTTTTCTTTACAAGGGGACTAACAATATACTTAATTATTTTTCTGGTTACTCAGAACCACAAAACTTATAAGTAAATAAAATGCGGCATATTTAATGCCCGTGGATTTTTACTACTTTAGAAAAGGCTCCAGAAGGAAAACAACTAGATATAGTTTGACTAGGATGCTATCTCAAGCTTATAGCCACTTCCATGCACATTTACAATTTTTACCTTTGCATCCGCTTTCAACATCTTTCTGAGTCTGGAAATAAACACATCCATACTTCTGCCCACAAAGTACCCCTCATCTTCCCAGATAGCTTTTTGTATGGTCTCTCTGGCAATTAACTTATTGGGGCTATCACAGAATATTTTAAGCAAGCCTGCCTCTTTTTGGGTCAAATTAAAGACCTGTTGTTCCACTTGTAATACTTGATTATCTATGTTTAATAAACAATTGCTAAACCTATAAACTGACCCCTTATCGGCTTGGCTAGCTAGCGCATATACCCGCTTGAGGATAGCTTCAATCCGTAACAGAAACTCTTCCATACTGAAAGGCTTTGTCACATAGTCATCTGCTCCCAGTTTGAAACCCTTGATGCGGTCTTCTTTCATAGACCTTGCTGTCAGGAAAATAATGGGTAGCTCCAAATTCAATCTACGTATTTCAAAAGCCAAGCTAAAGCCATCTTTTAGGGGTAACATGACATCAAAAATACCAAGAGTATAGCTGTTAGTTAAATATGCATTTAAGGCAGATTGCCCATCCGAAAACAAGTCCACCTGATAGCCAGCCATCTCGAGGCTGTCTTGCAACAGATACCCCATGCTTGTATCATCCTCTACGAGGAGAATGCGTAATTTGTGGCTTTGGTCTTTACTTATCATCGATTAGGCGCACTGGAAAAACACTTCAAAGGTACTGCCTTGATTGGGTGTACTGTGTACATCAATCCAGCCCTGGTGGGCTTTCACAATCGCCTCTACATAGCTCAAGCCTAAACCAACCCCACTTCCTTGCTGCACATCTCCCTTGGAAGCTCTGAAAAACTTCTCAAATATCAGCTTTTGGGTAGCTTTATTCATCCCCATGCCTTTATCTGCCACCGCAATGACAAGGCCGCCTGCCTTATTATAGGTACTTAGGATGATTTCAGGCGGCTGTGGCGAGTATTTATCGGCATTATCTAACAGGTTAAAGAGTACATTACTTAGATGATGGGTATCTGCCTGGATAATCGAATTTTCTGCTTTCAGTTGCAGATCAATGCTCCCATTGCGCTTACTCACTTTTACTTGGGCAGTCTGGGCAACATTACTAATGAGCTCGTTGATATCTATTTTTTGCATCTTTAAGCCTATTTGCCCTCTTTCTAAGGCAGCCACCTGTAAGACATGGTCCACCTGTTGTTGTAAGCGCTGCGTCTCCTGAAACACGATAGAAGCGTAGCGTATAATCTTCTGCTCATCTAATTGATGGTGTTTTTTGTGCAATACTTCACTGGCAATCGATAAATTCGTGAGCGGTGTTTTTAGCTCGTGGGTCATGCTGTTGATAAAATCTGTTTTCATTTCCGATAGCTTTTTTTCTTTCAGCATCCTCACAGCCATGTAGGCAAACACTATCAGCACAAGTAGAAAAGTAAAAACGGTAAAAATCCATATGCCCATGCCACCGGCCAGATGGGCTTCTTTGGAAGGAAAGCTTACACTAAAGTTGATAGGGGCTTTTGTTTGATGGCGACCTATACAAGCCACATTCTTCTCTAAAGACCCATGCTCGTGGGTACCTTGAGCCCAATAGTTGCCTACTATCACTAGATTTTTCTTTGCCTGATACAGGGTAAGCTGATAATCTGTTTTTATCTGATAAAGGGCCAGTTGCAGCCGGACCAGCGAATCTACCGAGTGATAACTGGCCGTGTTGTTCAATGGAACGTAAAAATCATTGCTGGCTCGTTGTGTGATAGGTCCAATGGCTGAAGTTGAATCATTGCTTCGCAAAAGAAGCTTATGGGCCACCTTCCTCAGGGCAATGTTTACCTTTTCGTTAAATTGCCTCTCGTGCTCGTTAAAGGCAACTTTAAACCAGAATAGTTGAATCGTTAATAGGCCAAAAAGCGAGAAAACAGCCAATACGACCATCACTTGTAGATATTTCCTTTTCATATTTATGAGCAAACCCCTAGTGGTAATTCCTATAGTCTAAGGTAAGCATTTGCGGGCGAAAAACTGGGACTTTTACATTTCATTAACATTCTTTTACATATCCTTAACTACCCCCTAAGACAATCTTTGGTATGTTTGTTTGGATAGTAAACTTCCTGTATGCATTACCGAATACAAGAGTTGTTTTACACAAATGTTGGTCGCAAGCTGAGAATATGAGAAAAAGTCTAATACTATTGATTGCAGTGACCACCATGCTTTTTTCATGTGGACAAGAAAGTAAATCAACAGCAGATATACTTACAAAGGATATAGAAACTTCTAAGACTACGGAGAATGTTGACAGTCAAAAAAGTGTACAGATATCTATTGACAAATACATTGACACCCGATATGCGTATGCTGATTCTAACGGAAAGCATTTAATAATCGAAAACAGCTTACCAAAAGGTGGACTAAAATACACTGACTCTACTGGTAAAGAATACATTTATGCTGTTTTTTGGACTCGAATAGCCAATGAAACAGCTACTCCTTTTGAATTGTCGATTGACATTCCTGCGTATTCATTTGAGCTGCCATCTTCACCCGGCAATCTCTTCAAAATAGTTCTACCATCCGAGAAAATGACCCTTGATCAAGCACCATTGTTTAATTATGGACTGAAAGGTCTAAATGACAATTTTGGTAACAAACTTCAGCATTTGTCTTCACTTCACAGAACTATTCATTCAAAGGATACAAGTTTATTTTATGTGGTAGTTCTATCTGAACAAGGACTAGAAGGTACACTACGAGCAGGGTTTAGCATGAAAGATGACAAGCTTTATTATAAAGTCAATGATAAAGAAATTTACTGTGGACAAGTTACTATTGAAAACTTAAAACTACAGAAATAAAAAATTAGCGCACAACAAAGGATAAAAGGTATGCCGGCTTTTGTGCAGACATATATGTTCCATCTTTATGTTTGTAAAAAATCATACTTTTAATTCCGGCACAACGCTTAGCCCAACTGTTAGCACCCATTTTAAAACAGCATACATGACGCGAACACTATTCCTCTGTGCTATTTTTCTCGCCCTGACATTGGTGATTACTCCCTCCAACAGACAAATCAAACAAGACTTGTCAAAAGAAAAGTCAAGTGTACCAAAAACACTAGCTGATGGACAATCAAAACTTACAAAAATCCCAGCCTCACAAAAAGGCGGCACTATTGGTAGTAGTCTACAGGACAAAAAGGGGAACCTTTGGTTCGGCACCAAAGGAAATGGTCTTTATACGTATGACGGAAAATCGTTTCGCCAATTTACGGTAGCCCATGGGCTAAACAGTAATAAGATTTCTTGCATGCTGGAAGATAAAGAGGGCAAAATTTGGATCGGGACCGAAGCCGGACTTTGTCTGTACGATGGTAAAACATTTGCTAAAATCCAGATCCCTTTACGAAAAAACCAGCCTCCCAACAAGAATGACTTATATCGCAACTCGCATTGGGTATTCAGTATCATGCAAGCAAAAAGCGGAAAACTATGGTTTGCCACCATTGATGGTGTGTATATCTACGATGGCAAAACCTTTACTCCGTTTATAGTTGATGAAGGCGCAGATGGCTTCGGGAGCAGTAACAATAACGTGGAACATATTTTAGAAGATAAAGGGGGTAACATTTGGTTTGGTGGGCGACCTAACGAAGGTGTGTATCGGTATGATGGTAAATCTGTAATCAACATTAAACCAAAAGAATTAAGTTACGGGGCCGATTCGATTAGAATAGGTCAAAATTGGGCATGGCCTCAATTGCAAGACAAAAGCGGGAATATTTGGTTCAGCAGTTGGGGTGGGGCCTACCGGTATGATGGCAAATCATTCCTAAAAATGGAAGGCTTATCTACTAGTCCTGTTACCCGGATTATAGAAGACAAAAACGGAAACCTTTGGTTTGGGGGTGCTGGTGGAATTTGGCGGTACGATGGAAAATCGTTTACCCATTTTACAACAAAAGATGGATTAATCAATAATGATGTCTGGTCAATTTTGGAAGATAAAACCGGAAATCTTTGGATAGGTACCAGAAACACAGGCCTATCCAGGTATGATGGAAAAACCTTTACCAGTTTCTCAGAAAACAGCCCGTTTTCTCAGGTTGGTAAGTAAACAAACTTTACTATAAATCTATTCGATCTGTGGGCCGCTCCAACGCAAAGCTGGCGCATGAAGTCACGCCACCGTTTAGCAGTGCTTCGTTTCCGAAAATTAAAATAAAAGATCATGAAATACATTTACCTATATACTTTGTACTTACTGATTGTTTGTTGCACTTTCTCCAAAGGACAAAGCAAAACCGACCTACCCAAAGAGACAAACAAGTCCGACTCCAAAGAGGTAGTCTCTTCTCAAGGACCCATCAATATCACGCGTAACATCATACAAGATAGAAAGGGCAACATCTGGATGGCAACCTTTGGGGGCATTTTTCGCTACGATGGAAAATCGTTTACCCATGTGACCAGTAATGTGAGTTCAGCTCGCTTTTTCTCTATTTTAGAAGATAGCAAGGGCAATTTTTGGTTAGGCTCTATTGGTTCAGGGGTGTATTTCTATGATGGGAAATCCTTTCAAAATTTCACCACCAAAGAGGGACTTGTGAATGATGAGGTTACGTGTATTTATGAAGATAAAGCCGGTACTATTTGGTTTGGTTTGAATGGAGGAGCAAGCCGGTACGATGGCAAATCCTTTCGGAATTACATGATGAACGGAGAGTTTATGACGGAAGAGAAAACAGGAAAAACGTTCCCAAACAATACACGCCCCCCGAATGAAGTTACTTCGATTATTGAAGACAAAACCGGGAAACTCTGGTTTGGTACAAGGGGCAATACGTTTATTTATGATGGAAAAACATTTACCAAGGTCACCATTAATTTCAATAAACCTTTTACCAATGTTCGTACGATCATCGAAGACAAAAAAGGCACTATCTGGCTTGCTGGCAATGATGGCCTTTGGCGCTATAACGGCATTACCTTTACCCAGGTCACATCTAATTTTGTTGGATTTATCCACGAAGATAAGAAAGGAAACATCTGGACTACGTCAGAAGATTCCCAGGGTTGGGTGCTTTCCCGGTACGATGAAAAGTCATTATCTACTGCAAAGCCTATTGCAACCGAAATAAATCCAAATGAAGGAAGAATGCTTTTTGGGATTTTAGAAGATGATAAAGGGAATATCTGGTTTGGTGCAGATGGCGTGTATCGGTATGATGGAACTACCATTACTGATTTTAAAGATAAAGAGCGTCAGAAGTAAGAAGTATAATTATAAATTGAAGAAGCAATTTTGGCGATACTAGAATTAGAAAGATAAAGCATACTATTGAGAATATTAGCCAAGCCGACCACCGATGCGCCTCACCGCATAGCTGACGCAGGGACACTCGACATAGGTTGGCTTCGGTGCGTTCCCAGTTAATAATTGATTTGGTTGAGAAGTTTCTAGAATAGCTGACTATAATGTATAGTCATTCCTTTGAAGATAGGTAGGCCAACAATACCCAGTCTTTTCTCAACACAAGACCTTTGTATGCTAGGGTTTTTGCTGTATTATAGCCAATTTAATAAGAATTAAGAATGGGAAGAGTGCTGAAATATTGTATATTACTTATGCTGATGAGCTGCAGCAGCCGGGAGGATGTTGTGTTTTCAGCAGGGGACGATCTTCACAACTTGACTTTGTATGAGCGGAATCATAAGTTTACAATGATGTATAACGGATTCAACATTGTAGAAGGAAATTACCATTTAAGTAATGACACTATTTTTCTCACGTATGCAGCAGATGAATAGGTAGGATCTAACCCAAAAAGGCAAGCCAATGAAATTTTAACTAGAATGGTAGGTATAGATAAAAACAAAAAACGGGTTCAGTCTTTAAATGGGCAGCAGTTTTGCGGGGATATACGCCTAGATGAATTGAAATAAGAATAAGAAATGGCACACAACACTTCAATTTACTGTTAACCAGTCTTGCCTTACCGCAGGGCACGCCACAACAGAAACGGTTTACGGGAATGGTTACTACATTGGGCACAAGCGTAATAAAAAATTTAGAAGCCATTAAAGAAAGCTCACAACTATTCCTCCGACAAGAGCCAATTGAGTAGATTGCTAGTAAGTCATTGGATTTTACAGACGATAGTAGATGGATAGTGTTTCCTCTGATGGAATGCTTAAGATATACAAGGCTTGTTTGCTGTTCACTTTTGGTTATTCACTGTCCGATACCGGACAATTAACCAACACAAAGGGCCAGTAGAAGTAACAGGTAAAATATTATTAATCAAGTATATACTTAATAGGCTAGATATTTGGTGTTTAAGTAGCTAAATTGATCATACAAACAAACGAAAAGGCTTTTACACACCATGCTGTTAACAAGAATATTTTCTGTTGTGATCGGTATTTTTCTGGTTCTACCCACTTATGCCTGTACCATTTTTGTGCTCACCGATTCACAAAAAACCTTATTTTTTAATAACGAAGATTATTCTAATCCGGCTACACGCATCTGGTTTTTACCCGCTAGCAAGCAATATTATGGGGTAGCGTATGTGGGATTTGATAACGACTGGGCACAAGGAGGCGTTAATACAGCAGGCTTAGCCTTTGATTGGGTAGCAGGCCAAAAAGTGGAATATGTACCTGATCCCGGATTACTCAAAGTCAGGGGAGATAATCCAAGTGAACGTATGCTGGAAAGCTGTGCTACCGTAGAAGAAGCCATTGCCTTTTATAAGAAATATCAGGAACCGGGCTTCTCCTATGCTAAAATTATGATTGCAGACAAAACTGGTGCCTCAGTAATTATCGGAGCCCGGGATGGCAAGCTTTTTTTTGATAGATCCACTCAGTCTAGGGGATTTGGTTATGGGGAAAAAGCCTTACGTGATCATTTAGCTAAAGCACCCGCAGCTAGTGTACAAAGTGGCTTGCCCATTCTGCAAGCTTGTAAGCAAGAAGGGCAATATCCTACGCAATACTCCAGTGTTTATGATCTCCGTTCAGGCGATATTTATCTGGTATCCTTGAAAAATGGAGAGAAGGAAGTGAAATTAAATCTCGATACTGAGCTCGCCAACGGGGGCCATTATTATGCTATACCTGCATTAACCAAGGGGCTTACACAGGAACCCTTGCCTTTGAGTCGAGGAATGAATCGTTTTCTTTCTGATGGGTACACACCTATCGCGGATCTGGAACCAGCCACTACTCATCGGTTTAGAACACTTTTTGAAAACTCCTATACTGGAAACTTAAATGCAGAAGAATTTAGCCCACAATTATGGCAGCAGATAGCACCTAACCTGAAAGAGATTGAAGAAGAATTCAAAAAACAAGGTAAAATAAAGTCATTTACGCTTGTCGAACGAAAAGCAGTTGATAAGCAAAGGAGTTATCTGTACTTGATCGAGTATGAATATGTTACGATTCTACAGCGCTTTATACTCAATGACCAAAACCAACTGGTGCTTGTAAAAGGAGAACTTTGGGAGTGGAAATCTAAATAGGCATTTCAACGGATACATACTAGAATAACTTGTCAAGAGGGCAAGTGTTCAACCGCTACAAGCCGATAACCCACCTTTTCTCAGCATATGATCGTACTGCTACTGGACCTGTTTTCGGTTGCAGTTGATTCTTAACCTTTTGTGTAGCCCTTATTTTACGAAATGGCCTTTTATTTCCCTTGAAAAATTTATGCCCATTATCAATCTATAGGATGATTTTAAGCGTCTAGAGATGTATAATACCGTCCTTTTTATAATGTATAAGCTGTGTAATTAAAAATAAGCTATTTTTTAAAATGATGGTCTAAGAATACTATCAAAAAAGTAATTTGTGCCTATACAAACAAGATATCTTCAACCCTGTAAAGCTATAGCAAGACTAGACCATGCCCATAATCCCTTCTTTCAAACTTAATGTGGTTAATTGGCCATATCCTTTTTGTACATTCTATATAAATTGAATAGTATAAGTTTAACTTTTCCTTATCATTTATGTGGCTAGGTTCAATAGGTAGTGCTTCATAGAGCAACTTCTGCTATAATTTATAGTAAAAGACAGTAGCAAAGCAAGCAAAGTACATATGAACCAACATTATTCGGCGGAAAGGATAAATTCCTATTTTATTGAGCAAGTTAAAGATTATGCCATTTTTGCTATGGATACCAAAGGCATTATTACCACTTGGAACAAGGGCTGTGAGCGTATAAAGGGCTATAAAGAAGAAGAGGCAGTAGGCCATTTTTATGGCATGCTACACCCAGACGAATATCAACAAGCCGGTAAGCCCGTGCAGGAAATGGAAATAGCCATACAAAAAGGATCTTATGAAGTTGAAGACTGGCGCAAACGCAAGGATGGTTCCCTGTTTTGGGCTTCTGTAACCCTAACTCCCATTTTTTCAGCTGATGGACAGCATATAGGTTTTACGAAAGTAACAGGTAATATCACCAAGCAAAAAGAGCTGCAAGACAAACTTGCCCAACGCCAACAGGAAGCTTTAGAGCATAAAAATCAGCAGTTACAAAGAACTAATCAAGACCTTGAAAATTTTATTTATACAGCTTCCCATGACTTGCGTTCGCCCATTACCAACATTGAAGCCTTAATGGGAATCTTAAAAAAAAGAATCATCCAGTCAAATTGTTTGAATGAGGAAACACAGGAGGTATTGGAGCGGGTAAGCGCTTCTGTGAATCGCCTCAAACGTACCATCGTAGACCTGACGGAGATTAGCAGGTTACAATATGAGCTGGAAGAAAAGGGAGGCGAAGAAATTATAAATGTAAAGCAAGTTTATGAAGATATTATGGCCGAAATACGCCATTCCTCTCCGTTTAATGAATGTTTTATTCAAACTGATTTCCAGGTTTATCAACTAAAGTTTTCCAAGAAAAACTTTACAAGCATTTTATACAACCTGCTTAGTAATGCCATTAAGTACCAGTCGCCGGAACGAGGCTGTATCATTGAGATTCATACCCGCCTGCAAGAATCGTATGTGGTGCTGAGTGTGAAAGATAATGGGCTAGGGATGAGCCAAGCCCAGCAGGAGCAACTTTATACCATGTTTAAGCGTTTTCATGACCACGTGGAAGGCTCGGGTATTGGTTTGTTTATGGTCAAACGCATGATTGAAAATGGGGGTGGAAAGATAACGGTGCAAAGTGAAGAAGGCACTGGAACAGAGTTTAAAGTATATTTTCCAGAGGCTATGTAAAATCAGAGAGCAACCACATAGGAAGTTTACTATTCTTTTAGATAAATAATTATAAAGAAGTGGAGAAAGAAAGCACAATAGATACCAATGGACAAGCCTTGCCGCAGATAGATACTGTACTGATAGTAGATGATGAAGACAACTGGCGGTATGTAACCAAAATTCTTTTTCAGGATACAGGAGCTGTCAACAGCGTGTTAACAGCTAACAATGGGCTGGAAGCACTAAAGAAACTACAAAACAGTATAGATAATGGAGAAAAATTACCAGAACTGATTATTTTAGATATAAAAATGCCCGTTATGGATGGGTTTCAGTTTTTAGAGAATTTAACCAAAATACCCAACTTGAACCTAAGCGGAACAAAGATTTATATCACAACCAGTTCCTTTCTTGCCAAAGATAAAGAAAGGGCTAAGCTATATCCGATTGCGGGCTATATCACCAAACCCTTAACAGAAGAAATAGTAAGATCCATTTTACGCTAGTAGTAACTGTCAGACAGTAAGGAAAATGGCTATTAACTCATGACCATAACATCCTTATACAAAGGCAGTAAAATAACAGGTACAACTAGCATCCTTGTACTTTGTAGATACTAAGCGCTTTCCTTTGTATAGAGGAAGATCTATTTGAGCAAATTTTTAGTTGATGCATACGCAGGATTTTATATAATAGTACGTATTGAAATTTTCATTAAAGGGCCTTCCAACTAGGGAGGCTATTTTTATTTTAAAAAGCCTTACCTAAAGATGCTCTTTTACTTACTGCCTCACCTCTTAAAGTACATACATTTGATCAAAATTAATGCAACCTTATTGTTTTTATATAGACAGTACCGTTTTTGATAGCAGACATAAAACTTATCTATTAATCTTAAAAAATAGCTGCGAAATGGGTATGAGCATCATTCCAGCAAATGCAAAAGCAATAAAAGATATTTTCAAACCGAAGGCTTGTGCCAGGTATCCGATTAATGGTGGACCTAGCAGCATTCCGAAGATACCAAAAGTTGCAATAAGGGATATAGCTATGGCTGGGGAGTATTTTTTAGAAGCGCCTGCTAAGGAATAGGTCATAGGAATAATGGCCGCTGTACCAAAACCCACCAATGAGAAGCCTATCATGGCAGGCCAGAATTGCGGCAGCAGAATAGAAAGTCCAATCCCCAACATAATGAGCAAAGCACTTAGCCCATACGTGGTAGGCATACCGATCTTTTCAATTATATGGTCAGAAATAAATCTTGAAAAGGCCATAAAGGCCATAAAAACCAGATATCCGGCAGTAAAGATTTCTACATTAACTACTTTTTGAAAATAAATCCCGCTCCAGTCAAACATGCCTCCCTCACATATGGCAGCAAAAAATACTAATAACCCTAAATAAAGAATGTAGGGATCTGGTTTACCAAAAGCAAGCTTGTTGCCGGAAGTAGCTTTATCATTGCGCAACAAAAAGTTGAAAAAAAACAAGCCGTTCAGAATAGCTATCAGGCAGACTACTAGTAAATGCTGCAGCATGGTCACCTGAAAGGCGAGCAGCAAGGTAGTAAATCCCACGCCTACAATACCACCTGTGCTCCAAAGGCCATGAAAAGACCCATTGATTTTGCGGTCGAATTGCTTTTGAAGCGTAATTGCTTGTGTATTTACAGCGATATTGAACACCCGCATGCTTAATGCAAACAGAAATACTGCCACTACTAATGTAAGAGTGGTATGTGCCAGGGCAATCATAGGCAGGCAAATAACATTCATTAAGAATGCTGTAAACAAGGGTATCCGGCTGTCAAAGCGTGTTACTAGCCATCCAGAAAAAGGAAGCCCGATTAACGAACTAATAGGCATTGTTAGCAAAATATTTCCTAACTCTGCTTCATTAAAATCAAAATCTGTTTTAATTGTCGGAATTCTGGATGCCCAGCTGGAAAAGCTAAAACCGGAAAGAAAGAAAAAGACACTTATGGAAATTCTTTGTTTGTTTTTTAACTGCATTGTTGTAAAATGAACTGCAAATTTATTATTAGCTGATTGGTCCCTTGAGTTAAATTTACCTATGACTGTTAGCGGCTAGCTTAATTCAACAGCTGCTGTAGTATTTCTATTACTCCGTTTTCATCATTGCTTTTAGCCTGAAAGCGAGCTACCTTTTTTATAGCAGGATGTGCATTTTCTACGGCAAAGCTGTAGTGTGCCTGCTGTAACATCTCCAAATCATTCAGGTAATCGCCAAAGGCCATAGTTTCTTCTACCGTAATGCTATACTTCTTCTGTAGAAACTCCATGGCTCTTCCTTTATTAGCTAGCTTATGCGAAATATCTAACCAGATATTTCCCGATACCTTTACCTGTAAAATATCACTCTTTTGCCTAAAATGGGTATAACTATTTCCCTCTGCTCCAGCCAGATCACAGATAGCTATTTTTAGGAATTGATCATCTTCCACATTTAATAGATTTTCAACTATTTCAAACCGATCGTAATAAAGTTTAACTTTAGAGATAAAAACAGGATCCTCATTTTCCACGTAGGCTCTTTTCTTGCCACACAATACAACATAGGTATCTGGGATGTCTTTTGCTTCCATTAGCTGTTCTTTGGTAAGTTGGGGGTCCATATCTTGTATAAGTAAATCTTCCCCTCGGTAGACAACATAACTACCATTTTCAGCAATAAAAATCATTTCTTCCTTGATGGTCTCAAACCGGTTGAGAAGATTATAGTATTGCCTGCCACTGGCTGCCGCAAACAGGATTCCCTTAGTTTGCATTTTATTAAATATTGAAAAGAATTCTTCGCTTAATTCATAGCTAGAATTAAGTAAGGTGCCATCTATATCGGTGGCCACAAATTTTATTTTTGACAAATCTGGATTTTCTTCATGCATGCTCACATAATTTATTTTAGTGTTTAGAACGGAGCTTTTCCAAAAGTGAAAGGAAAATGGCAGAAAGTTTTATCAACTTTGTTTTATATCTCCAACATCAATCTGATAGAATTAAATTTATTCATTCTTTTTGCCAAGCTCTGGGCTACTAAATAACCTATTTTATCGTAATTCTCTATTCTATTTTAAGAATAAGGGACTTTTTTGCTTTACTGTTTCCACGGATCTTTTTTGAAGTGCCATCTGACCAGATTTTAGAGTAGCTTTTAACACTTACCTAATACTATCCTGAGATCAAGGCCTGGGTTGGTGCGGCCCAAGTACAAGCGCATTGAAGATACCAAACCGCCGGGCAGTGAGGCAGTTAAAACTGTTATTGCTGCCCAGCAAGCAAATGCTGCCAAATCTTTAGTGGTTTGTTGATGGATTGACAAAGAAGAAATTGCTAAAATGTTTCTCGATTTAGCAAAGCGAAACACGGCTAATACAGATGAATGGGATTGGGAAAAAAAGAAAGGAATTTTAATACCATTGTCTTCTATTCGGCTAGAAGTTGACGCAAAACCGCCCTTATATAGTATTGAACAGACTAGCAAAGAAAAAGCAAGCATATTTCTAACATAGTAATGGCGAATTCAAACAATTGTTCTCTTCAAGCGTATACCTACACTTAACCTATTTTATAAACCACTATGTCAACAACTAATTCAGCGGCAGCCGCTCAAAATGATTCTTCCGAAGAGAGTGCTTTAAAAGAACTTTTCATCGATGAACTTAAAGATATTTATTGGGCAGAAAGTCACCTGGTCAAAAACATGCCCACCTTAGCTCAGTCAGCTACCTCTACTCCATTAAAAGAAGCTTTCCAAACACACCTAGCTCAGACAAAAGAGCAGGTTGCTCGATTGGAACAAGTCTTTGGCTCTATAGGAGAAGAAGCCGCTGCCAAAAAATGTGAAGCAATGAATGGGCTAGTAAAAGAAGCCCTGGAAATGATTGAAGATACCCAAGAAGGCACTTTAACCCGGGACGTAGCTTTAATTTCCTGCGCTCAGAAAGTGGAACATTATGAGATTGCTTCATATGGAACTTTGAAAACCTTAGCCGGTGTACTTGGGTTTAATCAAGCAGCTCAATTACTTGAGCAAACCCTGCAGGAAGAGAAGGATACCGATTCTTTGCTTACGCAACTTGCTGAAGGCTTTGTTAATGAGAAGGCAAAAAAGGAAAAGAAATAACCGATTTTGCATAGATAGAGGCATGTTCTAAAAGTTGATTTTTTTAACTTTAGAACATGCCTCCTTATTTTCTAGCTAGCCGAGTTATGCCCACTTGTTTTTCAATTTTATACCCTTCTGCAAGGGGAAAAATATGGAATGCGGGCTAGTCCTGATTGAGCAGAGTTAATTATCCAAAACAATGATATTTAATCTCTTGAGAGCAAATTCCTGAGGATTCTCTAATCCCATACTGGTAAGTGCTATAAACAAAACCACTAACCCCTACCATAGCTTAATGATGGGTAAGCCTTCCCAAAGTCTATATACAAAATGCATGGCTTCAGATGCACAAATGACGGCCGTAGCCATATAGGAGACTAAGGTTATACAGGCAGCCATTAAAGTGGTTGCTAAACTTTTAGTATTGAATAGGGCATTATAGACACCTCCATTTAAAGGTAATACTCCCACTACTTGCCCATAGATACGTCTGAAAAGAATAGTATCAAAGAAACCATCAATAAATCAATGGGGTATATGATCTGCCTAGATAATGTTTTAAACACACACATCTGACTAGCAAGAGCTTATATCATTTTAATAGACAGCATTGGCCGGTAACTCAGTAAGTTTGGCAGGATGTGGCTTTTGGAGGATATCTTTTATCTCTTGCTTGAGTTCCATTGGTGTAAATTTAGATACAGTGCATTGGGTGATAGTTTAAGAAGAATGGATCATCTGCCTCACGCATAACAATTAACAGCTTTTCAGGCTTATAATTTTATGCATACCCTCAAAAAGAATTATACTTTATAAATACTCCTTTATTTAAAACTACCTGAACAAACTATAAAATAAACCTTTCCTAAAATAAGATTATTACAATAGTAAATAATAAAAAACCTCTATTTTGTTTGGGAGATACCTATTTGCAAAAGAACCTCTTGGAAAAAGATAAACTTTTTCATTGCACTCTTTGTTACAAAGTCTACAATACTATAGACGATACTTTAATGTCACTATCAATAAACCGGCAAGCGCCTGATTTTTCCTTGTCCTCTACCTCTAGCAAGATCTTTACCTTAAGTAAGGATCTGAAAGATAAAGCCTGTATCCTGTTTTTTTACTCAAAAGATTTTAATTCTACCTGTACACAGGAAGCGTGTGCATTCAAAGAAACTTTTGCCCTACTTAAGCAACTAGACATTGCTGTGGTAGGGATCAGCAAAGATGAATTAGCTACTCATTTAGCATTCAAGAATGAATATGACCTTCCCTTTGAGTTGCTTTCAGATAATACCGGTGAAGTAACGGCCCTCTATGAAGCGTTCTTCCCAGTCATTGGATTGAAAAAAAGAATTACCTATTTACTTGATAAAGATCATAAGATCTTAGCTGTATATGATAATTTGTTTGATACTACCAAACATGTACAGTATATGCTAGAGAAGTTAAAAGAAAATCAACTCCTTCAACATCAAGTATAACTTATGCTGATCAATCAGAATAGGTTATGTTTCAAGAAATCTGTTGTGCTGCCTTAGGTGGTTTATTAGACTATAAACCACCTAAGGCTTTTTTATTTTAAAAGAAGATCTATCCATCTCTATAAAGTGGAAAAGGGAATGCTATACCAACGAAGCAAACCCCTCGTGCATAGAAAGATTTTCATACTTTAGTTTTATCAAGTAGTTTAGACGAAGCTAGGGACCATTTTTTCTTCAGCTCTCCTAAAGCAGCTTCTCTTAGACTTTTTATTCCTTTCATTGCTATCTACCTAGCCTATGCTACGCCCAGGGCCAATTTATCTAGTTAAAGTTGTGATTTATAGGCAATAAAGCTAAATTTTATCTGTACATTATCTGTTGCATGATGCTAGTAATTCCTCTAACAAGGTAGCAAAAGATGGCTCCTTAAGGTTAGGTATACTTATGCCTAGATAGATGTGTGAAATCTTTCAACTATTTGGTCTATGCCACTACAAGATGATGATCCATTCAACGATCCTTTCTTAGGAGTCACCCGGGAAGATCTCCAACAGGAAGTCCTTCGCTTAAGAAAAGCTCTGGCGAAAGCAGAAGAACAAAAAGCTAGTATCCTGAAAGCCACCAATGATTCCATCTATGAATGGGATCTGCTTACAGGTCACTTTTCTTGGAATGAGGGTTTCCTTACCCTAATCGGATATGAGCGGGAAACAATTGAGTATACCCTTGATTTTTGGTCGGCTTGCCTGCATCCAGAGGAAAAAGAGCGAGTAGAGGCAAGTCTACAGGCATTGTTTCAAGTAGGGGGCAGCCATTGGGAAGAACAGTACCGGTTCCGTAGAAAGAACGGCTCGTACGCCTATGTGCTGGATCGGGGATATGTAGTGTATGATGCACATAATAAAGCGATTCGCATGGTTGGCGCTATGCAAGATATATCTAAACAAAAAGAGGCTGAACTTGCAAATGAATCCTTATCCAAGGAATATGCTTTCTTAGTTAATGAAATTCCAATCCTTGTTTTCAGCAACAGGCCGGATGGAGGAGCCGACTTTGTCAATAGGCAGTGGTTAGAGTATACAGGTTTATCCATGGAGGAAATCTTAGGCGACGGATGGGCAAAAGCCCTTCACCCACTAGATGTAGAGGTTACTTTACAGACTCGACAACAGGCAGTTACAAATGCAACTAGCTACAAGGTCCAGCAAAGATTGCGGCGCAAGGATGGCTCTTATCATTGGTTTCAAGTAGATGTACTGCTCTATAAAGATAAAGAAGGCACAATCCTAAAGTGGTATGGTACTTACACTGATATAGAAGAGCTAAGACAAACCCAGAGCATGCTAGAAAACACCTTAGTGGAACTAAATGAGAAGAATTTTGAGCTAGATCAGTTTGTCTACAAAACCTCTCATGATCTGAGAGCTCCTTTGACCTCTATTTTAGGTCTTGTGAACATCATCCGGGAGGAAAAAGAGGAACAGACCAAAAAGCAGTATGTGGATCTGATTGAAGGAAGAGTGCAAAAATTAGATGCCTTTATCAAGTCTATGCTGGAGTATTCCCGCAATACGCGGACACCAGTTCAGGTAGCGCCTATTCATTTTCCTTCCCTCCTTGAAGAGTGTTTAGGGGAACTTTCTAGTCTCACACATGTGGAACGGCTCAGAATTTATACCCAGATAAACGGAGAAAATTTCTCCTCAGACCCTTTCCGGCTGAAAATGATCTTTTCCAATTTGCTCTCCAATGCTATCAAGTATCAGGATTTTTATAAAGAGGAGAGTTACTTGAAAATAAGTATTGATATTTCTGCGTCTCAGGCTACCATTGCCTTTGAGGATAATGGGGTAGGAGTTAAAGAAGCTTATCAAGGAAACTTGTTTAATATGTTTTTCCGAGCAACTGATCAGTCCGAAGGATCGGGCTTAGGGCTTTATATTGTAAAACAAGCGGTGACAATCTTGCAAGGAACCATTACTCTGCAAAGTCATCTGATGGAAGGAACACTCTTTCGACTGAGCTTGCCGAATTGTGCTTCTCCAATTGGCTAATTCTAAGCTAGATAAAAAATATTTATGATTTTTTCCGGGAAGGCTTCATAGGAAAGTATCTTTAGATAAATCAATTACAGCTTATATACGGGTAAATAATTCATATTTATAGGTTAAAAATCTAAATGGCAGCTAGGCTATACAAACCACCAGGAGATAGTTTTTATGAGTAGTTTAGATTGAATCAATATTAAGTTTGAAAGCAGATTGGATAGTTGAATCATTGCCATAACTTACTTGACATTTATTTTAATCAAACAACGATTTTCATCTAGAGCAATCGCCATCTCACATAAACTGCGTTAGAAACACTTTTTTGGAACAAAATAATTTCTGTTTGTTTGGATGTTTTTTATTTTAATGTAATATTTGCCTATAGATTAAGTAGACTTAAGCCATGGAAATTCTTTTACAACCATCTTCAAGAAGTATTATTAAGTTCCTTTGTCTTTCAACCTGCTGTTGTTGTTGCTAATCTCTCACGTATATGCCTCTTAAGGCAGGCTAATTCATTTGGTTTTCTTGACAGAAAGCCTCAATTCAATTCTGATATAAACGCCCAATAGTATAATGGCTAGTGCATAGCCAGCTGATAATGTATTGCTCTTCATGAAACAAATACATGGGTGCTAATTTAAATCCTATAGAAAATTTTGCATATGAAAAGTATATATACCCTTATTATCAATGTATCAACCTTCCAGTTTGTACTTATTTGCTTTCTGCTTTCGACAGGCTTCTTTGGATTTTCGCAGAGTTTGGTGAAAGGAAAAATAATTTCTGCAGAAGATCAGGCGGGCATTCCAGGCATAAGCATTTTAATTAAGAATACCCTTCAGGGCACAGTAACAGATGCACAAGGAAACTATCAAATTCAGGCAAGCCCTGAAGCAACACTTGTTTTTTCCGGAGTGGGCTTTATAAGCCAGGAAGTAGCTATTGCCAACAGAACCCAGATTGATATTACACTTGAAACAGATACCAAGAACCTGGAAGAAGTAGTGGTAATCGGATACGGGACACAAAAGAAAAGAGATCTAACTGGGTCGGTTAGCTCTCTGGATGTTAAAGAATTCAATCAAGGTGTTCAGACTTCGGTAGATCAATTGATTGTTGGAAGAGCTCCTGGTGTACAAGTAACGCAGGCCAGTTCGGAGCCGGGTGGGGGTGTTACGATCCGGATACGTGGCGCTAATTCTATCAATGCCAATAATGAACCACTCTATGTGATTGATGGATTACCGATTGATAATTCTTCTGTAGTACCTAGCTCACCGGTGGTGACAGATGGAGCGGTACGTAATCCCTTAAATGCACTGAACCCAAATGACATTGAATCCATTGAAATTTTGAAAGATGCTTCGGCTACAGCTATCTATGGGTCTAGGGGCGCTAATGGCGTTGTACTAATTACTACCAAAAAAGGGACTAAAGGCAAATTAAATGTTGGCTATAATGTATATGGCGCTATTCAAAATGTAGCCAAAAAGGTTCCTATGTTAAGTAGTGAGCAATATATTAATTTGCTTAACGACCTCCGGGCTGACCAGGGCCAACCTGCTGAATTTACTCAGGAACAGATTAGTGCGATTGGCAGTGGTACCAATTGGCAGGAGGAAATTTACCGGAACGCCTATGCCCAGAACCACCAGTTATCCTTCTCAGGTGGCCAGGATAAATTTAATTATTATGCTTCTTTAAATTACTTAGATCAACAGGGAGTAGTCATCAGTTCTGGTATCAAGAAGTATATTGGCCGGGCTAACCTAGTGTATACTGATGAGAAATTCAAATTCGGGTTGAACTTCAATTCCAGTCTGGTAAAAGACGACTTTGTGCCTAATGGCATAAGTATCAATGAAAGTGCCGGGGTAATTAATACCTCTATCTTCCAGGACCCTACCATACCTGTCCGCAATCCGGATGGCAGCTATGGACAAACGCAAATTGTAAATCTCGAAAATCCGGTGGCACTGGCTAATGAAGTATTTGATGCAGCGGAAACCAACAGAACATTTGGAAATATGTATGCTGAATATTTTATTCTGCCGGAATTATCGGTAAAAGTAAATGCCGGGGCGGATCGCCAAAACGCCAGGCGTGATAGTTATATTTCCAGACTTACCAAAAGAGGACTTGCTGCCAATGGTGTGGCAGATGGACTCTCTAACAATGCGAGTAATTATCTGCTTGAGCTAACAGCCCGGTATAGTAAAAATTTCCAGGACATTCACCAATTAGAGGTTCTGGCCGGTTATACTTATCAGACTTTTGAAAGTAATTCTCTAGCTGCTGGTTCACAGAATTTCTCTTCTGATGCCTTGCTCACCAATAACCTGGCGGCCGGTGCCAGATCTACTTTTGATGTCGCTTCCGGACGATCTAAGAATCAACTCTTGTCGTATCTGGGACGAATCAATTATAATTTACTAGACAAATACCTGATTACTGCCTCCTTCCGGGCGGATGGATCGTCCAGGTTTGGTGAAAATAATAAATATGGCTTTTTCCCTTCTGTAGCCCTTGGCTGGCGGATCAAAGAGGAGAATTTTCTGAAAAATGTGAATGTACTTTCAGATTTAAAATTGAGAGCAAGTTATGGACTGACTGGTAACCAGGATATTGGTAGTTATAAATCATTAGTGTTGCTAGGGCCACAAGGGCAGGTTATCCTGGATGGAACTCCTTCTGTCGGCATTTCTACTGTTCAACTGCCTAATGCGGACTTGAAATGGGAAACTACCAGCCAGTTGGACATAGGTGCAGATATAGGATTCTTTGAAAACCGTATTACCGGCTCTCTGGATTACTTCTACAAAACCACGAGAGATTTATTGCTCCAGCTGCCTGTACCCCGTACTACTGGCTTTGCCACTACTTTTGAGAATATCGGAGGTATGAAAAATTATGGGTTTGAAGCAGCGATTACCACTATTAATATCCAACAGCCTTTTACCTGGCGTACCTCTCTTAATTTTTCCATTATCCGAAACCAGGTTACTGACCTAGGAAGATTGCCTTTAATCTTACAAGGCGAAGCCGGATTTTCCAGAGACTTTTCTATTATCCGGAAAGGAGATCCCTTAAATGCCTATTATGGGTATGTAGTAGACGGCGTATTTCAGCAGGGGGATGATATTGGAAGTTCGCCGCAGCCGCTTGCCCGACCAGGAGAGTACCGGTATAAAGATGTAAATGGGGATGGGCAAATTACTACCGCAGACCGGACCATACTTGGTTCGCCTTTCCCTGACTATACCTTTGGCATTAACAATGACTTTTCTTACGGACCGTTCACTGTTTCTTTCTTCATTCAAGGGGTACAGGGAAACAGTGTATTTAATCTGAACCGGACAGAGTCAGAAAATCCCAATTCGTTCCGTCGGAATCGACTGGCTGAATCTTACACCGACCGCTGGACACCAAGCAATCCTACCAACGAAAATAGCTCTGGTATTGCTCCAAGGGTAGCCTATGCCAGTAATATTAACAGCCGGGCTGTAGAAGATGCTTCTTTCATTCGCTTAAAGAATGTACAAATCAGCTACACTATTCCTGTCAGCAAGTTGAAATATATTGAAAATGCGCAGGTGTATTTAACTGGCCAGAACCTGATTACCCTTACTAACTACTCTGGTTCCGATCCCGAAGTGAGTGCTTTTGGTGCTTCTAATGTCCGGGCCGATTACAATGCCTTTCCCTTAACCAGGACCTATGTATTAGGTCTTAATCTGAATTTTTAACCTCTCAGAACATGAAAAAACTTTTATATACGCTGCTTGCTCTATTAGTATTGGGATGCAGCAAACCCCTGGAGGAAGATGTATATTCGTCTTTTGCACCCAACAACTATTTCACCAGTGCAGGCGATGCAGAATCGCTGCTGAACGCTGTGTATGCTGTCGAGCAAAGGCGGGGTTTCCGGAATTACCTGCTGATGGCTGAAGTTACCACAGACCTGCTCATTGACCGGGAAGGAGGCTTACGCAGCCTGGCGCAACCCCTGGAAGATTTTACCTGGAACGCCACCCACGAGTTTTTTGATGTAGCCTGGGCTACCCATTACCGGACCATTTACCGGGCCAATCTGGTATTAGACCGTGTGCCTGCTATCACGATGGATGAAAATAGAAAGGCGCAGATACTGGCTGAAGCCAGGTTTTTACGGGCAGCTGCTTATACAATATTATACGGCCTATTTGGTCCTACACCAATTATTACCAGCAGTGACGTAAATAGCACAGACAGGCCTTCTCGTGCTAGTAAGGAAGAATTTATCAACTATGTTGAATCAGAATTACTGGCGGTTAGTGACATATTGCCTGTCGTAGCCCCTCAGTATGGAAGAGCTACCAAAGGAGCGGCCTTAGGCTTACTCACTAAGTTTTACCTGAATAATGTAAAATGGCAGGAGACTGCGCAAACGGCACAAAAGATCATAGACCTGAATCAGTACCGCTTATTTGAGTCGCCTAACCGCACCAACCTGTTTGATGTCAGCAATGAAAAGAACAGTGAGTTTATCTATATCCGGCCCAGTCTTCCTCAGCCAGGATTAAGTGATAATTATTTGCCACATGCGGCGCCACCTAATTATAAGTTTAAAGTAGCCCCCAAAACAAATTATGCTACCCAGCTCAAAACCTTATCAGCCTTTTATGATTCTTTCCACCCCGATGATCAGCGTAGGCAAGCCATCATAACTGAATATGAAGATATTAGCGGCAAAATTATTAAGCTGGGAACGGATGATGTGCGGAGTTTTAAGTTTAAGGAAGATTTGAGTGCAACCGCTGAGAATATGGGAAATGACTTTCCAGTGATCCGCTATGCCGATATATTATTAAGCAGGGCAGAAGCCCTAAATGAATTAAATGGACCCAACCAGGAATCCATTGATTTAATCAATGCGGTACGTGCCAAAGCAGGTGTTCCTTTACTCAATAATGGTGATTTTGGGACTACAGAATCTTTGAGAGCGCATATATTAAAAGAAAGAGGATGGGAATTTTTCTCAGAAGAACTGCGCCGGGAAGATCTGATCCGCCATGGGAAGTTTATTGAATATGCCAGGGCCAGAGGTAAAGCGGCTTTCGATCATCAAATCCTGTTCCCTATTCCGCAAAGTGAAATAGACCGTAACCCGAATTTGGTGCAGAACGAAGGCTATAAATAATCTTTGGATAGCCTCGCCTGCCTATAGTTTTTGTGACCGGAACCTTACTAAATATAGCTTTAATGAAATTTTTCCACCGCATAACAAGCCTGTGTATACTCGTGCTGAGTAGCTATTCCTATTGTCCGGCTCAAACAAGCCAGCCAAAACCGAATATCGTGGTTATCACCGTAGATGATTTGGGTTGGTCAGATCTGGGTTGCTATGGAAGCACCTATTATGAAACCAGGCACATCGACGGGCTGGCCAGAGAAGGAATGACATTTACAGCCGCTTATGCTGCTGCTGCTATCTGTTCACCTACACGGGCTGCATTGATGACAGGTAAGTACCCAGCCCGGATTGGAATTACCGACTGGATTAGGGCAGGTTTTCAGGGAGGCAACGTACCTGAAAATGGCAAAAACCCAACAGCCTATGTAAGTACGCCGGGCCGTCCATTAAAATGCCCGCCCAATCCCTTATTCATGGAATTGAGGGAAACCACCATTGCCGAACATCTACAGCAAACAGGGTATACAACGGCTCATATCGGAAAATGGCATTTAGGACCAGAAAAGTGGTATCCTACGGAACAAGGGTTTATCTATAATATAGGTGGGAGTGATCTTGGTCAACCACCTTCTTATTTTGATCCCTATGAAGATTATACCAAGGACAGTGTATGGTACAATATTCCGACACTTAAACCCCGTAAAACAGGAGAATACCTGACGGATAGGGAAGGGGATGAAGCAGTAAACTTTATTGCACAACATGCCGATAAACCCTTTTTCTTACACTGGGCTCCCTATGCAGTACATACGCCTATTCAGGGCAAGAAAGAGCTGGTAGAAAAGTATAAGAAAAAACAGGGAGGAAAGCAGAACAACCCTGTATATGCCGCCATTATTGAGAGCCTGGATGAGAATGTAGGCAAAATCTTAAGATGCCTGGATAGCCTGAAACTGAGCCAGAATACCCTGATTATTTTCACCTCTGACAATGGAGGCTTATTGCCTATTACCGATAATTCCCCTTTGCGAAGCGGAAAAGGATATCCTTATGAGGGTGGCTTACGCATTCCTTTACTCGTCCGGTGGCCAGGACAGGTGCAAGCCGGGAGCCAACAGGTCGAGCCAGTGATTAGCATGGATATTTTTGCCACGTTGCTGGAAGTATCAGGCAGCCGGGTTACTAAAGATAAAAAAGGAGATGGAATAAGTCTTATACCGCTGCTGAAAAATACGTCCAGTTCTACTAACCGGGATTTGTTCTGGCATTTTCCTCATTACCGGGGCGAAGATGTAACTCCCTATAGTGTGGTAAGGTCAGGTGATTACAAGCTCATCAAGTATTATGATACTACGGCTCCAGAACTATATAATCTGAAAACAGACCCAGCTGAGCAGCAGAATATCTATACGACTGATAAAACTAAATCAAAAGGGTTAGAAAGCAAATTAGATAAGTGGCTGAAGGAGGTGAATGCAAAGCTGCCTACACCAGCAGGGTAAAAATATAGGAAGCTGATTTTACTTCCCTATAAACGGGAAAACCACTTTCAGAATACTACCATGACTTCTACCTATGAATCTTTCATCCACAATACAGAGCTACTTGGCAACAGGCCATCAAATCAGCATACGAAACCAACTTATTATAAAATACAAACAATTCTAATCCGGGTATCAGGCTTTTTCAGCGAGCATTGATTCAACCTATGAAACCTTAACCTAAATACCTTTATGTGGAAGTTAATATTACCATTCAAAAGATCCCTTTTCGCAGCATTTACTATTGGAGTAAGCTATCATACGATAGGATACTCACAGGATATAGCTTCCATACAAAAGCCAATGTCTGCTACAACAATTCAAAACAACCAAAGCACAAAATCCTACCAGCCATTATTAACCAATGGGCTGACTAATCAAAAGGGTAAAAAGGAAAACCTAGGTAGCTCAATTGAAGCCAATCAAGGAAAAGAGCAAGCAATCTTTACTATATCTGGCAAGGTACTGGATGAGCAAGGAGAGGCTATGCCAGGAGTAAGTGTGGTGCTGAAAGGAACTACTACCGGTACGGCCACTGATGTAGAAGGAGGATATTCTCTTAATCTGCCAGATGGAAATGGGACACTGGTTTTCTCATTCATTGGTTATATCACACAGGAAATACCAGTGAATAACCGGTCAAATATAGATGTATCCTTATCGCAGGATGTGCAGTCGTTGCAGGAAGTAGTTGTCGTGGGGTATGGTTCACAGAAAAAACAGGATGTGATAGGCTCTGTATCGCAGGTTTCGGCAGACAGAATAAACAACCGGCCAGTTACCCAGCTATCTAACGCCTTAACCGGACAAATGCCGGGTGTTACCATTATTCAACGTTCCGGACAGCCAGGAGCTAGTGCCGGAGAAATCAATATCAGAGGCGTAGGTTCTTTTGGTGCAGGCACTAATCCACTCATACTGGTAGATGGTATTCCGGTAAATTCGTTTAATGAGGTAGATCCCAATGATGTGGAAAGCATTTCTGTATTGAAAGATGCTTCGTCTGCGGCTATTTATGGAGCCAGAGCTGCGAATGGGGTTATCTTAGTAACCACCAAAGCAGGCAAAGATGAAGAGACAAGGGTAAGTTATAATGGATATGTGGGTTTTCAGCGGGCTACTGCTTATCCGGAAATGGTCAATTCCTGGGAATATGCACAACTGTTTAATGAAGCCAGTGCATCACAGGCGTACAGTGAAGAGGATATACAAAAATTCAGAGATGGGAGTGATCCGGATAACTTTCCGAATACCGATTTTATAGATGCGGTGTTTTCTAAAAAGGGCGTACAAACTGGTCATAATATTACTATTGGAAGCGGTTCTAAAATAGGCCAGTATAATCTTTCCTTCGGGTATTTGTTTCAGGATGGAATCGTGGTGAAGAACAATTATTCCAGGTACAATGTCCGGCTAAATTTAACAAGTACCATCAGTTCCAAGCTTAAACTCACCACCAGACTGGCTGCGATCAATTCAACCGCCAACGAACCTAATGCACCGGCCACGCTCGATTTTAATGGGGTAAATGGCATTATCAGTAATGCTGTACGGTATCCGGCTATCTATGCTGGCAGATTATCTACAGGATATTATGGCTTAGGTGTCGTGCAAAAAGGAACACCAATTTCTTTTCTGGAAAGCGAGTCATTTCTAAAAAATAAAAACCAGAATTTGAGTGCCAATACACAACTGGATTGGAATGTACTTGATGATTTAAAGTTGTCTTTTATTGGAGCCTATACTCAGACTGGCACCAATGAGAAAAGTTTTCTGGCTTCTCAAGTACTCAATCCAACCCTAACCTTAGGACCCAACCAGCTATTTATCAATACCTCTTCCACCAATTACAAAACCTTACAAGCCCTTGCGGATTACAACAAGCAATTCAATAAACATGGCATAGGTATTTTGCTAGGTACTTCCTACGAAGACAGCCGCCTGGAATACCTGACAGCCTCCAGAGACAAACTGCCAGGGAATGAGCTAACCGAACTCAATGTAGGGGCGCCTGACAATCAGAAAAACACTGGGTATGCCGCAGAATGGGCATTGCATTCGGTATTTGGCAGGTTAAGGTATAATTTTGCCAGCAAGTATTTAGTAGAAGGAACAGTACGTTATGATGGATCTTCCCGTTTTCCTGCTTCACAGAAATATGCGTTGTTTCCATCCGTTGCAGTAGGTTGGCGTTTAGCGGAAGAAGGCTTTATTAAGAATAATATACCCTGGCTGACTGATTTAAAACTGAAAGCTTCGTATGGTGTGCTGGGGAACCAGAATATCCAGACGAATGGCGTTCAGAATTATTATCCGTATCAGCGGACACTCAATACTGGGGTAAATTATCCCATTGGCGGTACGGTGGCGCCTGGTGTAGCTTTAACCCAGCTTACCGATCCCAACTTGCATTGGGAGTCTACCCGTACAGCAGACATTGGGATAGAAGGAAGTGTGTTTCAAAATAAATTAAGCTTCAGTGCTACCTATTTTGATCGGTATACTTATGATATTTTATACAGCCCGGAAGCCAGTGTATCTACCGTGTTAGGCTTTACTTTGTCTCAGCAGAATACTGGCAAAGTAAAGAACAGAGGATGGGAGTTTACAGTAGGCCATAATCATGCGATAGGCGGTTTTTCTTATAACATCGGTGCTAACTTAACGATCCTCAACAACGAAGTATATGATTTAGGGGTAGGAAATATTCAGCAGCCTAATGGACTGGTAGGAAATGGAAGTACTTTGTTTCTGGGTTATCCAATGGATTTGTATTATGGCTATGTGGCTGATGGTATTTTTGTAAATCAAGAAGACGTAACGGGTTGGGCAAATATGAAAGCCATTAACCCGGCAGCACAACCTGGAGACATCCGTTATAAAGACCTAAGCGGACCAGAGGGTGTGCCAGATGGTAAAGTAGATGCTACCTACGACCGGGTGGTGCTGGGCAGCAGAATTCCCAAATATACCTTTGGAATGAATGTAGGAGCTACATTTAAAGGCTTCGATCTGAATGTGCTGTTGCAAGGAACTGCTAAAGCAAAAGGTTTATTGAATAATTATGCCGGATATGCCTTTAATAACTTTGGTACCGTGCAACGCTGGCAAATGGAAGAACGCTGGACCGCTGAGAATCCAAGAGCTGATGCAGGTTATCCCCGTTTAGAATTAATCTCTAACTCAGGTACACCCAATACCTTGGTCTCCTCCTTCTGGACTCTGGATGCTTCCTATGTGCGCTTGAAAAATGTACAAATAGGCTATTCTTTAGATAAGAATTTGATCAGTAAAATTGGACTGGGTGCTCTCAGAGTTTATGTAGGAGGCGAAAACATGCTTACCTGGAACAAGTACCGCAAAGGCTGGGACCCTGAGATCAATTCCAGTGGTGCGTATTATCCTATCTTAGCCAATTACACTTTTGGAATCAATGCCACTTTCTAATCTTTAACCTTCATTCATATGCATTACCTGAATCAAATATATACATTTCGACTTTTTCTGATTACTGCTCTATTCGTAGTGCTTGCTGGCTGCGAGAAGGAACTGGATAAATCACCTTTGGATCGGTTTGATAGTGAAAAATTCTGGACCAGTGAAGCCAATACCCAACTTGCTTTAATAGGAGTGTACCGGGGCAACATCACCATCAACACAACCGAAACCCAACCGAGTGACTGGTGGTCCTATGCAGGCTTGTTGTTTACAGAGTTTGCTACCGACAATGCCTATGACCGCAGAGGAGATAATTCATCTTTCAATAAGCTGTCCAATGGCACCCTTACACCAAACATTGACATTCTGAAAAGTTATTGGGATAGAAGTTACGCCAAGATTGCAAGAGCTAACTACTTTCTGGAAAATGTAGAGAAAGTAACGATGAACCAGGATACGAAAAACAGAATGATTGCCGAAGTCCGGTTCTTACGGGCTTGCCAGTATTTTTACATGTCTCAGTTCTGGGGATCGGTTCCATTGGTAACACAAGTACTTACACCAGAGCAGGCCAATGGCGCTACCAAAGCACCCAAAGAAGAGATTGTCAATTTTGTGATTACTGAGTTAGCGGCAGCTGCTGAAAATTTGCCACGCCACAAAGATATTCCTGGGTCTGAAAGAGGCAGAGCCAGCAAACAAGCTGCCCTGGCATTTTTAGGCCGTATGTACCTGGCAGAAGGCAAATACAATGAAGCTGCGGATACCTATAAAACCGTCATTGATCTGGGCGATAACATCATTGATCCGGATTACCAGGGATTATTTCAGACGTCTAATGAAAACAGCAATGAACTGATTTTTAGCACCCAGTTTCTGGAAAACCTATCTGCCAATGGCATGAATCAACACTTTTTCCCGGCAGTAGTAGGAGGGTGGCATATATTCTGTCCGCTGGGAAGTATAGTAGAATCCTATGAATTTACTAATGGTACGCCTTTTTCCTATACTGATCCCCGGTTTGATGCCACTGATGTAGGGAAAAACCGCGATCCCAGGCTGAAATACAATGTAATCTATAACCTCAATACCTTTAAAGGGTTAAACTATGTAACTCATCCGGATTCGGCCTCATCACCAGATCAATTAGGGGCTGGTAAACAAACGACACAAACTGGTTATGGGTTAAAGAAATTTGCTGATGAAGGCTTTTCAGGAAACCTGACAAACTATGGCGGAAACCTACCTATTATCCGCTATGCGGAAGTTTTGCTCAGCTATTTAGAAGCCAGGTTAGAAGCAGGCCAACCCATAGATCAGGCTTTGCTGGATGCCACAATTAATAAAGTACGGGGTAGGGCTTCTGTCAATATTGCGCCAGTCACAGAGACTGAGCCTATCGCTTTACGGGCCATCTTACGCAGAGAAAGACGCAATGAATTCGCCTTTGAAGGAATCCGCTACTGGGATTTGATCCGGTGGAAAGCGGCAGAAAGTACATTAAATGGAGATTTTTATGGCGCTCCTTTTCCAGGTGCGAAAAAGACACGTAAGAAAGGAAATATCACTGATCCTGCCAGCCGCTGGTATGTTACCTCAAAAGCTTTCCGGAGCAGCGATTATGTATGGCCTATTCCACAAAGTGAGGTAAACGTAAATCCTGGCTTGCAATAGCTATTGGGATTGATTTCTGTTAGATATAAAAAGTCTGGATAAATCTGTTTGAAGCATATGGCCAGCAAACAGATTTATCTGGCTTATGAAAAGATTATTAGCTTCACTGAAATGGATAGAAGAAACCTGCTTAAAACATTGACCCTAGGAGCACTTACTCCTAAATTCATATTAGAAAACAATCCACCTGAGACTGCTTCTATAAATACTTCTGTTTCTCCACAAGAAATACAAAAAGCAGAGAGCAAACCGTTTCAAAGCGACTGGAAAAGCTTGCCGGATATGGTCTGGACAGGGGAGGAGTTATGGGCACAACGGTTACAAGATTGGGGCATAAAAAATGGGGAGCTGACTTGCTTTTTCAGCGGCCCCAACCGTACCGTGCATTTACTCACACATCAATTATCAAACAAACAAGCCTCTTTTCAAACAAGTGCTACAGTTAAAATCTTAAACATAACAAATCCCAAAAAAGGCAATTTTGCAGGATTTAAAATAGGGGTGAAAGGCACCTTTGATGATTACCGTTCAGCGATCATGACCGGAAAAGGATTAAATGTAGGTGTCAATACAGATGGTTCTTTATTTATCGGGCAAGCGGTTTCTTTAGAGAAAATCTCAGCAACTAATCTTTCACAAGGCTTTCAACTCACACTTACGGCTACCCCAGAAGACGGCGATTTTGTGCTCACCTTAACAGCAGCTTCTCTTGGCCAGAATAAAGCAATTGCTTCCATCAAAAATGAAAATATACCTTCAGAGAGTCTGGTCGGTAATATTGCCTTAATCAGTCATTTTGAAGGGAATAGTGAATCCGAAACCACATCCGCTTCTTTTGCCGATTGGAGGGTAGAAGGAGAAAAAGTAAGCTATTTTCCTCAGCAAGTATATGGGCCTATTTATTTTGCACAATACACTGTTAATAATGGTGTTTTAAAATTAAGTGCCCAGTTAGCTCCGGTAAATTTATCCATAAATGCCTCCGCTGTGCTGGAGCTGAAAAAGAAGGGAAGCTGGGAAAAAGCAGCCGAAGCAACAATACATCCACAGGCCAGGGTAGCCGCTTTCAGAATATCATCCTGGGATAGTACGCAGGCCGTTCCTTACCGGATACGCTACGAACTTCCATCCAACTCAGGACAGCCTTTTATTCATTATTATGAAGGGACGATTGCTGCTGAGCCCACTGATAAAGATAAAGTGAAAGCTTATGCCTTTAGTTGTAATGGAGACATGGGTTTTCCGGATAATGATGTGGTGGAAAATGCCAGTAAACACAAAGCGGATTTGATTCTGTTTTTAGGCGATCAGTTTTATGAACGCAATGGAGATTTTAGAATTCAAACTGCTCCACTGGATAAAGCCATACTAGATTGTCTGCGGAAGTGGGTGCAATTCGGCTGGTCGTACCGGGAGTTGTTCCGTCATATTCCGTCTGTTTGCTTGCCCGACGATCATGATGTATACCACGGAAATATCTGGGGAAGCAGGGGCAGAGCAGCCTTGCAAGAGGGAAATAATAATGAACGGCAAGATAGTGGAGGGTACAAAATGCCTGCTGAGTGGGTAAATATGTCGCAGCTTTGCCAGACAAGCCACATGCCTGATCCTTATGATCCAACACCAGTCTTACAGGGGATAAATGTGTATTATACCCACTGGCAATACGGTGGTATTAGCTTTGGAATTATTGAAGACCGCAAGTTTAAATCGGCACCCAAAGAAATTTTACCTCCAGAAGCCAAAGTACATAACGGGTATGCAGAAAATCAGGAATTCGATATACGCAAATTTACTACCCCAGAAACGGCAAGTCTGATTGGCGATCGCCAGATTCAGTTTTTAAAAGAATGGAGTAAAGACTGGTCGAAAGGTGCACAGTTTAAAGTACTGGCCTCTGCTACATCTTTTATGTGTTTGCAAACCCTGCCGAAAGGAACATTAAATGATTCGGTTACAGGTAAGCTAGAAATACCAGAACCTGGGGTATATGTGAGTGGCGATGCACCTACAAGGGATATGGATACGGATGGATGGCCGCAAAACCGCCGGGATGAAGTAGTAGAACTGCTCCGCAAAAGTTTTACCTTTCATATAGCTGGCGATCAGCATCTGCCCAGTGTGGTGCAGTATGGCTTAGAAAAGTATGGAGACAGTGGCTTTGTTTTTACGGTACCTGCATTAGGAAATGTGTTTCCACGTAGGTGGTGGCCTCCGGTAGAAAAAGATCACCAGCATCTGCCAGGGCAACCTGCGTATACTGGAAATTTTGAAGATGGATTTGGAAATAAAGTGACGGTACACGCGGTAGCCAATCCATTTAAAACTGGAAAACAACCAGCTGAAGTATACGACCGGGTGCCAGGGTATGGACTAGTGACTTTTGATAAGCAAACCCGGAAGATTACCTTAGAATGCTGGCCACGTTATGTGGACCCTATCAAGAATCCAAAAGGACAGTACCTGGGTTGGCCTATCACCATTGATCAGTTTCAGAATTATGGCAAGCAAGCCATTGGATATTTGCCTCAATTAAAAATCACTGGTATTACTAATCCGGTAGTGCAAGTCATTCTGGAAGGGCAGCGTGAACCAGAATATACTATTCGCATCAAAGGAACAGAGTTTCAACCCAAAGTTTTTAAAGAAGGTACATACACCGTAATTGTCAGTGATCCAGATACAAATAAGAAAAAAGAACTAAAAGGTATGGCTATCACTACGCAAAAGAAAAGTATAAGCGTAGCTGTGTAGCCATTACTTATTGCTTCATGCAAATATGTTTTATGATAACCAGAACCAGATACATTCAGAAATCACTGTTGCTCATTGCCCTTATTTGGAGTTGTGCAAATATAAATGCCCAGAGTAAAACTGCCTCTTCCAAACCAAATGTCATTTACATTTTTGCGGATGACTTAGGTTATGGAGAACTAGGTAGCTATGGACAGAAGAAGATTAAAACACCTCATCTGGATAAGCTGGCCAAAGAAGGAATGAGGTTTACGCAGCATTATACTGGTACGCCAGTGTGTGCTCCTTCCCGCTGTAATTTACTAACTGGCCGCCATTCTGGGAAAGCCTATATCCGGGGAAACTACGGGTTGCCTGGGTATGAAGAAAATAAAAGTGAAACCGGGCAATTTCCTATTCCCCAGAATACACCTACGATTGCTACATTGTTCAAGCAAGCGGGTTATGCCACCGCAGCCATTGGTAAATGGGGTTTAGGTAATTATGGCAGCAGCGGCGATCCCTTGAAACACGGCTTTGATTTTTTCTATGGGTATTATGATCAGCGTCATGCCCATAATTATTATACCACGCATCTGTATAAAAACGGCCAATGGGATACCTTAGCTAATCCGGTAATAGATGTACACCCGAAATTAGTGAGTGATAAGCTAAGCGCAGAAGAGGTAAAAGCCTATATCGGAAAGGAATATGCAATTGATAAAATGACCAGTCAGGCACTCGGTTTTATTGAGGGCAATAAGTCTCAATCCTTCTTTTTATACTTACCGTATACCTTACCGCATGCCGCTTTACAAGTGCCCCAGGCGGATATTGAGTATTACATAAACCTGTTTAACGAACAACCCACGTATACCAAAGGCGGATATACACCTACACTCTATCCATTATCTACCTATGCTGCCATGATTACCTATTTGGATAAGCAAGTAGGCTTGATCCAAGAGCAGTTGAAAAAATTGGGATTAGATGAAAACACCATTATTCTGTTTTCCAGCGACAATGGTCCAGCCTCCTCAATAGGTGTAAATAATGATTTTTTTAATAGTGCAGGTTCATTCAAAGGCCGTAAGCAGGATGTCTATGAAGGCGGTATCCGTGAGCCATTTATTGCCAGATGGCCGGGTAAAATTCCTGCCGGCAAGATAAATCCTACTATTTCCGCCCAGTACGATATGATGGCCACTTTCGCTGATTTGCTGAAAGTATCTGCTCCCGAAAATGATGGTGTTTCTTTACTGCCTACACTGTTAGGAAATGATAAGAATCAAAAACAACATGAATTCTTATATTGGGAATATCCAGAAAGAGGCGGGCAACTGGCTATCCGAATGGGAAAATGGAAAGGGGTAAAAACAGATTTACTTAAAAATCCACAAGCCAAATGGCAACTCTATAATTTGGAAGCAGACCCTAAAGAGTCAACCGATGTAGCTGAAAAGCATCCGGAATTGATTAAGCAGTTTGATGCTATTGTACAAAAAGAACATACGCCACCAGTACGGGAAGAATGGAATATATTTAAGTAAAAAATTGAGTTGCGTTTGAATAATGTAAATTCATTGCCCATATTGACCGCCAAGATCCTTGAATAAATTATTGACACATACATGAAGTTTTTGCGATTAATAATCAGGCTTTTCACTATCCTTATATGCAGTAGCATTGCATTACTAATTATAGTAGCCAGCCATGCTTTTGCACAAGTAAATACTAGTGCGAAGCAACCCAATATTCTCTGGATTACTTGTGAAGATATGAGTCCGCATCTGGGAAGTTATGGAGAAAAGGTGGCTAAAACACCCAACCTTGACCAGTTAGCCGAAGAAGGAATCCGGTATACCCGAATGTTTGCCGTATACGGAGTATGCGCCCCCAGCCGCTCGAGCATTATTACAGGTATGTTTCCTTCTTCTATTGGAACCCAGCATCACCGTACTATTCAAAAAGTAGTAGACACCGATGGGAAAGATGGTTATCCGGCAGGTTTTCATCCCTATGAAGCGGTTGTACCTGCGGAAGTAAAGTGCTTCCCGGAGTATTTACGGCAGGCGGGTTATTACTGTACCAACAATGCAAAAACAGATTATCAGTTTACGGCACCAGTGACTGTATGGGATGAAAACAGCAATAAGGCTCATTGGCGCAACCGTCCGGCAGGAAAACCTTTTTTCTCTGTTTTCAATATCAATGTAACCCATGAAAGCCAGGTATGGGAAAGAAAAACGCAACCTATTCTAGTAGATCCTCAAGCGATTACCATTCCTCCCTATTACCCAGATGATAGCATTGTTCGCCGCGAAATGGCTGTTTTTCTCTCGAATGTGATGGAAATGGATAAGCAAGTAGGCAACATTCTACAGCAACTCAAAGAAGATGGTTTATATGAGAATACTATTATCTTCTTTTTCAGTGATCATGGGGATGGTTTACCCTTGAGTAAACGGGAAGTTTATGACCGGGGTACCAGAGTGCCTTTCATAGTCCGCTTGCCAGGTAAAGCACAAGCAGGTAAAGTAGAGGAAGACTTACACAGTTTTATTGACTTGGCACCTACTGTATTGTCTTTGGCTAACATCACCATTCCAAGACATCTGCAAGGAAAAGCTTTTTTGGGTACACAAGCTTCTACTAAACCACATTCCTATGTTTACATGGCCAAAGACCGCATGGATTCAGAAACAGACAGGGTAAGGGCGGTGCGTGATAAACGGTTTATGTATGTGAAAAACTATTTGCCAGAGCAGCCCTTGTACCAGGAAGTAGATTACAGGCTTCAACAAGACATTATGCAAGACATTCTGCGTTTAAAAGAAGAAGGCAAATTAACTGACCAGCAAATGGCCTGGTTCAAGAGTCCAAGAGCAGCAGAAGAGTTATATGATTGTGAAGCTGATCCCTGGCAGGTACATAATTTAGCTGGAGATCCAAAGTATGCTACCAAGTTAGAAGAGTTAAGAAAAGCTCATACTCAATGGGTAGTTACATATCATGATCTTTCTGCTAAACCGGAAATGGAGATGATTCAAACTATGTGGCCAGAAGGAAATCAGCCCAAAACAACGCAACCCATCATGAGTAATCAATCAAATAAAGTCAGTGTCAGTTGCCATACAGCAGGTGCATCCATTGGTTTCCGTAAGAAAGGAGAGGAGAGATGGAATGTGTATTCTGAACAGGCACAGTTACAGTCAGGAGAAGCCTATGAGTTTATGGCTCATAGAATTGGCTATTTACCTAGTGAAGTAGTAGCCATTCCATCAGGAAAGTAAACTGAAATTTGTATGATTAATCAACTTATTAGAAGCTAAATTCAAGCGAAAGCATTTCAATAATTACAAAAATCAAATGAAGAACCACCTAACCTTTTTACTTGCCTTATTTCTGTTTGCTTGTTTACAAGGGGCTTATGCCCAGCAAAAGCCCAATATAGTAATCATTTATACAGATGATCTGGGCTATAATGATATCAGCTGCAATGGCGCAACCAAAATTAAAACACCTAATATTGATAAACTGGCAGCACAAGGAATGCGGTTTACCAGAGCCTATGCTACTTCCGCTACGTGTACCCCTTCCCGGTATTCATTGTTAACCGGTAAATATGCCTGGCGCAAACAAGGAACTGGCATTGCTCCGGGAGATGCCGCTCTACTCATTCCTACAGATATTAAGACGATGCCTAGCATGCTGCAAAAAGCAGGGTATACGACTGGCGTAGTGGGCAAATGGCACCTAGGCTTAGGTCCGGCAGGTGGCCCAGACTGGAATGGTGAGATAAAGCCTGGCCCTTTAGAAATTGGTTTTAATTATTGCTTTATGCTTCCAGCCACAGGCGATAGAGTGCCCTGTGTATACCTGGAAAATCACCGGATTGTAGATTTAGACCCTGCTGACCCAATTCAGGTAAGTTATAAGGGCAAGATAGGAAATGAACCTACTGGCAAAGAAAATCCTGAATTATTAAAAATGAAATACTCGCATGGCCATGACCAGTCCATCGTGAATGGAGTGAGCCGCATCGGGTATATGACTGGTGGCAATAAAGCCCGTTGGATTGATGAAGACATGGCCGATGTATTAACTAAGCGGGCAATTAATTTTATCGATCAAAACAAAGCAAATCCATTCTTCTTATATTTCTGTACACAGGATATACATGTGCCCCGTTTACCTCATTCCAGGTTTGTAGGTAAAAGTGGTATGGGTCCCCGTGGAGATGCGATCTTACAACTAGACTGGACAGTAGGAGAGATCGTAAAAGCACTGGAACAAAAGAAGCTTACACAAAACACCCTCATTATTTTTACCAGTGACAATGGCCCAGTGATAGATGATGGGTACCAGGATGAAGCCGTAGAGATGTTAAACGGACATACACCAGCAGGTCCCTTGAGAGGAGGAAAATATAGTGCATTTGAAGCAGGTACCAGAGTTCCCTTTATTGTAAGTTGGCCAGGTAAAATAAAAGCTGGTAGTGTGTCCGATGCACAGATGAGCCAGGTGGATTTATACGCTTCTCTGGCAGCGTTGACTGGTCAGCAGCTTTCAGAAGAAGATGCACCTGACAGCTTCAACATGCTAGATGCCTTACTAGGTAAAACCACCAAAGGCCGTGCGTATATCATTCAACAATCTCTGAATAATACTTTGTCTCTGGTTCAAGAAGACTGGAAATACATTGAACCCAGCAATGGTCCAGTAGTTAACAAAAACACTAATACTGAATTAGGAAACAATCCACAGCCACAACTTTATAATTTAAAGAATGACTTAAGTGAAACTAACAATGTAGCACAAAAAAATCCGGAGGTGATTAAGCAAATGGATGCATTTCTTAAAACAGTAAAAGAAAAAGAAAGCAGCAGAAAGTTATCGTATAAATAAAAAGCTAGCATATGAACATAAAACTTCGGACTGAGTTTATTTCTGTCGACCAAGAATTTAGATAGTCAAGAGAGATATTGGGGATTTACTTTCCAAGTGATAATGAGCAAGCCCCCTGCTCTGTTGTCATCTCATGCGGATATAGATAAAAAATTCTCACTTTAAAAAGGATATGGAAACTGCTAAAAAAGAATGGCAGGAAAAAAGCGAAATGTACAGGAAAGAATGTATGTGTTTTTACTAATTCTCATTCATAGAAATTCGTTTTCTCTATCTCAGTCACTAGTAAGAATAGAATAAAAACAAGTATTCCTGGCAATAGCCAGGAATACTTGTTTACAAGACATCCATTGATAAGTTAATTGCTTGGTAGTATAACTCAAGTTTAACTTTTATAAAATCCTTTACTCCTTCAGGTCCTGTTAATTCTAACCAAACGAGTTTATCAGAGGGCAGAGATGTCAGGCCAAAGTCATTTTCAATGCTGAGTTGAGGGTAACATTAGTTAACAGTTAGAACCTTTCTTGTTAAGTCCTTATGCTCAGTTACGGCTAATTGCGCTTTACCATATGCATAGATATAGAGGGCTAATGGAATCAACCCGATAGACTGCCGTATTGTATCTAGTTTTATCCAAGTCCTTAGCATCGGGTATAATTCCTGATCAGAAATCTGTTTCTCTGGATGCCCCATATACGTTAGCAAAAAAGGAGCAAAATAGGCAAAGGTTGACACGAGCATTAAAAGGGCAAAGCCATGTCCGATGTAAAAAACACTTTTATGGGGAAATTTAACTTTCCAACCGCTGATAACTGTCAGTAGCCAGAGAACTGTCATGATGGGGCTGAGTATAGGAAAATAATCGATGCCCCATTGATAATTCCTAAACATGGACAGGTCTTCCTGCCAGTAAGGAACCACTGAAACTGCCTGATAGGTTGCACCGCCGGCTACTAAAGCCAACATGAATAAAAAGGCTGGAAAGACAAAGCGAAAAATGGTTGTCATCATTGTTTTATGAGTTTTGAAAATTCTGTTATATGTTACTTTGTAGAATGATAAGATTGCTTTTGTGGGTTCGTTATGGCTTTAAGGGGGGAGGAGCATCCTGGAAATGAGAATACTTTCCCAACAGTTGTCCTAAGTAATAGGTCAAAGGAATCAGCGCCCTTTTTACCAACTTTGGGATCTCCGGTAGGTCATATTCACTCCCGTAGCGGCTCATTAAATAGGCTCCATCAAAGGCTTCCGGCTTAGCTTTTCCAGACTTATTTTGAGCTGCATAAATGGCAGAAAGGTAAAAGACAATCGTATTTGCCGGCTTGATCCATCCTTTGCAAGTCAGTATCTCTTCTCCGGCATTCCAGAAACGGTGGGGCTCTCCCCGTTTGAAGAGAACTGATTCTCCTTCGTGTGCATATTGTATGGGTTGTCCAAGAGTCTGGTAGGCAAGCTTGCCTTTCACAACCGTGAGCCCTTCGTCTTGCAGGAAATGCGTATGCATCAAAGGTCCATGTCCAGGCGTGACAAAGTTCTCAAGTATTAGTTTCTCACCATCAGGTGTTTGCTCTATGCTATGAAAGATGATTTTTTCTCCCATACAATTCTCAATGGTGTGTGGATAGGTGATCTTCATGGGTGTTTTCTATATTGTTGTTACTTTACGGGTTGCGTGTGCTAATGAAAGATAGTGTCACTAAGCATGATGTTCTTCCTACCTTCAGTAGTTGTAACAAAGATCAGGGTTGAAAACAGGAAAAAATTGTATTACTCGGACAATGTTAAGGTAGAATAATTATTGACTTATAAACAGGTGTCCGGGCAAGTTACTCTTCTGCTTGCGGTAGGCTCCTGGCGTAAGGCCGGTAAATGCCTTGAACTCGCGGATAAAATGAGACTGGTCATAAAACCCACTCTGATAGGCTACTTGGGTAAGGGAAGTATCGGTAGTATGCAGGAATTGCAAGGCAACTAGGTATTTTTTGTAGAGCAGGAAATCCTCTGCATTAAGGCCCAGGTGTTGCTTGCAAAGCCTGCGTAGATGCCGCTCGCTTAGGTTATAATAGTTGGCCATTGCCTGAACAGATGCATCTTCCATACAGGTAGAATAGCAAAGGTCAAACACAGGGCCTCGGTCTATAAGATAGGGGTTTGTTTGCATCCGCCTTGCTACCCATGAAAGAATCTGCTTTACTTTGTTGTCGAAAGTAGTGGCATACCCAAGCTCTTCATACAAAAGTTTTAAAGAAGGACAAACAGTGAATCCATCAACAATCCTATCGGTGAACTCATCACTAGGAATACCAAATAAATGCTTTAAGGCAAACGCATGCAACTGAATACCTATAAACTCCTGATGGTTCCCCTTCAATAGGTTAAAGGGAGTCGTGTTGAGTCCGTTGATAGTACAGGGATAAAAATGAGATTTCTCTGTTTGTTGCTCTTTGAAAACAACCATGGAATCAGAGAAATTGAAAATGATTTCAGCAGTTCCCTTGGGCAGAATTTTTTCTCTTTCCCGGTTGCATTCATTCTTGTTCACCTGCCAAATATTTCTGAGCAGGCGGTTGTAAGGGGCAGTAGAGACATGAAATATATTGGCTTGCACTTGCATAGGTTACAGGTTTATAAGAAAGCCTTCCTTCTCTAAAGATTATTGAAACTAAGAAGGAATAAACATCAATAACTACCCTTGATGAGAGAAGGAGTAGTTTGTAACCATTAATTACAGGATCAAATACATGGAATGATGTAAAGTGTATCCAAAATAGAAAAATAGTCGAAAGAAGTATTCACAAAGGGGCGTGTAATTCACTCATATCCTGTTCTTGGTGATCCCCAACAAGAACAGGGCAACAAGAATTTTTGATACATCTTTGCACTACATAAAAATTTCTCTTTAGTAGGCCTGCTAAAGAGAAATTTTTATAAACTTATTTGGGAAGAATCCTTCTTTTGTTGCAAGTCGCAGTTTTGTTGGTTGTAAATGCTCTTCTCAAGTTTAACCTGTTGGAAAGAAAAGCCTTTTTATTAATCTTACCTTTGCAAATCATTCTTGAATCATGGATTGTTAAAAGTATAATAAACCATTTGTTTGGGGTATTGATACACGTATCCTTTCGGATTATTTGTGGAATCCGTAAAAGAAGATTACCTGATCATACGCTATGAAGCAAGTCTGGATCTTATTCACCTACTATGGAATACTAAGCTCCTTACTGATGCTCAAGATAAAAAGGGTGCGAAGCAGCCCTCAAACTGGTTCAACAAAGAATATACACGATGGCTAGGAGATCTCAGTAACAGGCATTATGTGCAGGTGTTGTGGGTTTATAATCTATGCTGGCTAGTACAGCTAACAAGTTCTTTACTATTTACTAAGATCCTCTAAGTTTTTTCTCGCACTCTCATTTTCAGGATTCAATTCTAGCGTTTTCTTATAAAAGTATATGGCTTTTTCTCTATTGCCTATTACTTTATACGCTTCAGCCAGACTATCATAGACATTTGAAGAAAGAGGATAATTGACTGTGTTGAGGGTGAAAAAATTCAATGCTTTTGCATACTCCTTCTTTTCATAGAGATAATAATACCCCAAGCCATTGATAGTCGATTCTGAAGGCAGGAGCTTTACACCTAACTGATGGGATATATGCTGATAATGATGCTCAAAATCTTCAGCTTCCGGCTGTTTTGCAAAAACTTTCATGGTATATCCTTCAAAAATAAAGAGTAAACCATGGTATAAACTTAGTAAAGGAACGGATCCATGATCTTCTTGTTCAAAATAGGCAAGCCTACTCGCTGCTGTACTAGGGCTATTATCTTTTAGTGTGCCATAAAACCTATCGATAGATCTTCTGAAGATGGTTGTATCAGTAGAATGGGCAGTATTATGTCCTGAAGACAAATATAACCGATTGGTAGGCTTTCTTTTTGAATTCATCAGCTGCTTAATTTTTGTGGTCATTACTTGCTTATCCCACCATAAACTTGGATCGATAGCAATACAAGCATTGAATACATCGGGTTTAGTTAAAGAAGCATGTACTGTAAGCAAGCCTGCTAACGAATGGCCTACTAAAATCCTGTAAGGCATTGTTCGATACTTTCTTTCTATCTCTGTAAGCAATTCTTTTTCAATAAACTGTAAAAAATTGTCACCTCCTCCACTTGTTTTGGCAAAAGAAGCTTGCTTACCATCCGGGCCTTCCATCGCCTGTGTAGGAGTTAAATCTCTAATGCGGTCCTTGTTGGGGATACCTAGCACAATTATTTCAGGAATGTTGCCGTTGGTTCCTCCCCGCATACTCATAAACCTGATTACCCCTGTTGCCCATTCAAAATCAACGTCTCCATCAAGCAAAAGAAGTACCGGATACTGTTTAGGGTAAATAGTGGTAGAATAATAGGATTGAGGCAATTGAATGAGGTATTCTCTGTCCTCCTTAAGTATGGCTGAATGCACCATGTGTTTTTCTACGCTCTCAGATTGTGTGTTATTCTGCCCAAGTATAGATGAAGAAAAACTGATAGATAAGTATACAACCAAAAGACTAGCTATGCGAATTGTTTTCATAGATAAGTAGAGTACTTTGAAGTGATGTTTTTTGATGTTTGTTAATTTGAGCAATAAATATCTCTAGAGGTCAGAAGGCCACTAATGTATAAACTCCAAATTAGGCTCCTTTGCTACTAGCTCAAGGTATATCCTAGCAGGGGGTATGGGCAGGAAAATCAATACTGGTTATCTTACGTTTATACCTCTCCTCTGATCTTTTACCAACATTACAACATCTGTCTGAATGAATTGTATACCTGTGACGAAACTGCCAAAAAATGTGATAGAACAAAAGAAAGCAAGATTTTACTAAGAAAGAACTTGATATGACCTACTATGACGGCTCTAGTAAGCAATGGCGGTATTGCATAAAATAGACTTTAAAAAAGCTACAAGAGGTCTGCAAATTCAGAACTCTACTACTTTTCTTGCTTTAAATTCCTGTTGTCTTATTTATGATACTCTCTGTTTGATTGATGCTTCTACGGCCGTCCGACAACTTGCCCTAAGATTTAAGTTATTTGCGATGGCAGAGTAGCATCAGAAGTATGATTAGGAAGATGAGTAAATAGCCTTTATTGTAGATTTAAGCTACCAAAGAAATATCTAAAGAAATATTCACCTTGCAAGGCAAACAAAAGCTATAAGAACTTTTTGAGAGAGATTGGATACGGGTACTTTAGTTGCCCATAACACCGGTAGTTTTTAATCTTGTTCAATGGGTAAATAGCTTATTGGTTAACTAGTTCCTTCTATTATTTCCCCTCAGTTACCTGTCTTATCACACGGAGCCAATTTAAGCCGAGGATCTTTTTGATTCGCTGATCGCTATAACCCAACTTCTGCATAGCGATGGTGATCTGTGGAAAATCGCTAATGTCTTTGATTTCACGGGGCAGTTCAGGGCCGCCATCTAGGTCGGAACCTATAGCCATGTGGTCTTCGCCAACTAAGTTCACGCCATAGTCAATTACTTTCGCCAGCTGATCTACGTGCATCCAATACTCGTCAGGGATGGTTCCCCGGAAATTCAGGGGAACCTCCTGCAAAAGTTGCTTGTCTACCTCTTCAATTGACTTCAGTGGAGAAGCTTGTATGGTGGTTGGTTTAGTCTCTCTGGATGTTTTCTGCCCGGTCTGCCATGCCCAGTATTTTGGGTTGTTAAACAGGCTTCCGAAGTGAATCCCAATTACTCCCCCCTTTGATGCGACCGCTTTTGCCGCTTGGTCGCTAATACAGCGCGGATGAGCTACGATGTTGTAAAATCCTCCATGACTGTAGATGACAGGATGTTTACTTGCCTGGGCAGTTTGCAAGATAGCCTCATTGGAGGCATGGGCAATGTTAATGACCATGCCAAGACTATTCATTTCAGCGATGATCTTTTTTCCCAAATCGTTAATACCACCCCAACGACTCTTGTCATTGCAGGAATCAATAAAAGCATTGGTCGTATTATGTGCGGTAAGCTGCATGGATCGGAGCCCCAGACGATGTAGCGCCCGGAGCAGGTTTATATCGCCATCCAGGTCATAGCCGCCTTCCAGATCCAGGAAAGCCGCCATTTTGCCTTTCTTATTGATGCGTTCAATATCAGACGCGGTAAGCGCCAGCTCAATCACTGAATGATTCTTTTTGATCTGGTCTAAGGCAAGGTTAATCACCCGGAATGTGTTTTTTACCTCAAACCTTCCCGGATAGTAGTGTTCAGGCGTATAGACTGAGAAGAACATCGCATCTACCCCACCTTCTTTTGCCCTTGGCAGATCCACATTCCCATCTGCATAACGCTGGCCGATATCGGTTCCCATCAACAGTTCACGGGTCATTACATGCGTATGCCCGTCCATCACAAAGGCATTGCGATGCAGCTCAGGCATTGGCTTATCCTGGGAAGTTGAAGGAATAATATTTCCACTGAGAGGAGCAGATAACAGGGATTCTTTTGAAAAAATACTGCTGGCTATGGGCAGGAGTGAAACCTTCTTTATTACGTCTCTGCGTTTCATTAGGTAGTTCATTAAATTAATTGTTCACAGGAATTGCGTCACTTCTCTCAGGTTTTTGCCACGCCTGGAAAGTTACTTTACTCTTACAGTTAATTGCTTGCCAGCCATATTGGCTATGCAGAGGCAGGGGTCATTATTTTATCGGATCATCTCTGTTAAGTCAGCACTATCGTAACTACCCCTTTTAACAGGTATTCCATAGTCTCAGGTATGCTATCTAATAGATTCTATTACAGTGCTTACTCGGAAAAACCCCGGATGTAGGGGCGGCTTGGCGGCCGCTCACCTTTACTGAATTGCGCTCCCCGTGTTGAGCGGTAGGTCATGTTCATGTACGGGGTTTCGATTCGGCGACCCACAGCAGAATAACGGCCGTTCTCCCAGTTGGATTCCATGTAATGATTGGTAATGCCTGTCGACAGAAGCAGCCGCTCGGCCTGGAACGGTTCCTTTCCCGTCACCATCATCTCGGTGATCCAGTGAGGTTGGGAGTTGGAGGCATGGTATTGGTCGAAGGGGCCTGGCCACCCAAGCATAGAGATAATAGTCGGCTCAGGATGCCCTTCAATTTCCCCAGCGTACGTCCAGCCCACATCCCGGGCACCTATTACAGCCGCTTTTGTTCCATCAGTATACTCCACAATACACATACTTGCCCCTGCACTCTGCTGAAAATGCCCCGACTTCAGGTCAAAATTTTTCGCCACTGAAGCAATAAGCTTGCCGGCCCAGGCATTGCTATCTACCCACTTCCATGTTTCTTCTCCCCGGATAGACTGTACCGACCTGACGCCTGTCTCACCGCCTTTGCGGCGCTCTACAAAGGCCTGAAGTACGTCGATGGCATGGAAAATGGCTCCCTCATCCGCAGCGCCTCCAAGCACGATGGAATTCTTTATAGGTGTATCGATATCAAGTTCAATCTCAGGCTTGCGGTAGTAAACCGGTATGGATGAACCCCCACTTAGAGCAAAGTTTAGCTCACGGGATTTGTCAAACATCCACTTAGCTTCGTCCCAACTGTAGGAAAGATGCTTGTCATTAAAGACGGGCACCGAACGCTTACTCTGCTCGAAAACCTGGACAACCTGGTTGTAGATCCACCAGCGCGGTAAGAGCCAGTGCCCTTTAAGATCGGTTAGATACTCCCCGTGTTCTCCGACTATGACAACACCATCCACAGCAAGTTCTTTCCCTCCAAGGGTAAGGGCTTCACCTACAGTTTTAAAGATCGGTATGTTTTTAGATTTGCATATTTTCTGACCTAGTGCACTTTCCTGAAGCTGATGAATGTAAACGGAAACAACGTCCACTCGTGAAGGGGTGTGTACGCCCTGCCACCAATACCCATCCAACAGCTTGGTTATGATCCAGTCCGCATGTGATCTTGTAGCCCCCCAATAAGTGACAAGACAGGCGATCCGAGGCCGTTTTTGCTGGGTCTGCGCAAAGGCCCCGGATGTGCCAGTCAGAGCTGTCAACCCCACAATACTGGTTATTCCCAGCATTTGACGCCGGGTGAAGATAGGGTTCGACTCTATAATTTGGGTGATTGGGGATGAATTTGTTGCCTTGGCTGTACTTTCGTTTTGTTTCTTTGCCATAGGTAATTAAGGTTTCAGTGAGTAGGATCGACTATTTCGCACTATTAGTTGAAAATAAAACTACACAATTATACCAATAGTGTTACACACTTCAGTCTTTTTTCGGGGTTATTAACCCAAGATTATGAAGAATATTCTCCGGCTATAGCTTGACAAAATAATCTATCTATAACATCTTCAACATCTTCTAAAAGAAGAGGGTAGGGGAAAGACTTATATTCAAAAAATTTACATCATGAATTTTCTTCTCCTTCTTGCCCATATAGAAAGTCTCAGCAAATAGGCAGTTAATTTAACCACTTGTTTTTATAACAATGAGCTAAATCTATTTTTTAAAATCCGTGCTTAACTTATTATATTTTTTTTGAGGATGAGCCACAATAGTAAGCAATAAGGATTACCTTTTCAGTACATGCTTTAGGATGAAGGTTTTAGATCAGGAGAAAATAGCCCTGCTATGAACGGATGTGCTTTGCCATACTATTGTATTGGTTTCGGGCCGCCTGCGCTTATAATTTGTAAAAACTGCTCATTACTTGAGTTTTTCTAATTATAAAGATCGGTGCTTTTCTCCACAGCAGGACAGTACTCTTTATTTATTCTCTTTTGCCTTGTGCAATACCCACCGGCAATTCACTTAACTCGAATGCCTGATGCTCTAACCCTATTCTATGAATAATGACCTTTCGCCCTTTGGTTAAAGAAAATCTAGCATTTTTGTTACAATAACTTATCAGGCGTAATAGGCAGATCACGAACCCTTTTTCCGGTTGCATTAAAAATAGCATTGGCTACTGCTCCTGCCACTCCTACAATGCCTACTTCACCTATACCTTTTACCCCTAATGTATTTGGCTTTGTGTCTTTTTCATTAATAAAAATAGTTTCAATTTTTCCAATATCCAGGTTAGAGGGAACATGATATTCTGCCAGAGAACGGGTAACAAAATTCCCCCAGCGTGGATCGAGTATAGATTCTTCGGTGAGTGCCATGCCTATGCCCCATACACATCCCCCGATAATCTGGGAACGGGCTGTTTTCGGGTTCAAAATCTTGCCTGCACCTGTTACTGCCAGAAAACGGGGAACTCGTATCATACCTGTATATTTGTTTACCCATACTTCTGCAAAATTGGCATTAAAACTATGGGCAGAATACTTGTCTGCATCTGCAGGTGGTTTGGCATCCATCCTGGTTTGAAATTCGGCCATATTTTCAGAAACCATTAATGAAGCAGCGGTTGGCCTGGCAAAAAACTGTTTGCCGGATTTAGTTAATAACTCATCGGTAATTTTATTGCAGGCATCATTTACGGCATTAGCAAAACTGGCGGCGCCTACTGATCCCACCGAACCGGCGGCTGGGGGTAAGGACGAGTCTCCGATATGTACCGTTATATTTTTAATAGGTATACCCAATGCATCGGAGGCGGTTTGTGCAATAATGGTGTATGTACCGGTACCCAGGTCGGAGGCAGCCAGTTCAATAGTTGCTTTTACCTCATTACCTTTGCGGGATAATTTTACAATGGCTGAAGTATCCCGTTGCCGGGCAGGATAAGACCCACATGCTACACCATAGCCAATTAAATATTCCCCCTGTTCCTGTTGACGTGGTTCCATTTTTCGTTTTTCCCAGCCGAATGCTTTGGCTCCTTCCTGTAAACACTGAACGGTAGTACGCGATGACCAAGGTTTGCCATTGGATGGATCTTTGGCAGGTTCATTTTTAATCCGAAATTCGATTGGATCTATTCTTAGCTGATATGCCAGTTCATCCATAGCCGATTCGAGCGCAAAACTGCCGGTAGACTTTCCTGGCCCACGGGTATAAGTGGGTAAAATGATGTTCATGGGAACTACCCGGTAAGAAATGAGAGAATTAGGCGTCTCATACATTACTTTTGAACAGTCGCCACATGGTTCTACAAACTCATTATTAATGGCACTATGAGTCGTTGTTTCGTGTGCTAGGACAGTTAGATTACCCTCTTTGGTTGCCGCCAGCCGGATTTTCTGGTGATTTTTCTGCCGAAGTCCCACTGAATTGAACATCTGCTGACGGGTAAGCGCTAATTTAACCGGACGATTGACCGTTTTAGCTGCCACAGCTGTAAGCACCAGATTTGCCCATTGTCCCCCTTTTGACCCAAATCCTCCGCCAATATGCGGCGTAACAATGCGGACATTTTCAGGATTTATATTGAGGGTAGCAGCTGCGGCAGTTTGTGCTCCATTCACAATCTGAGATCCATTATACAACGTTACTTTTTCTCCTTCCCAGAAAGCAATGGTGGAATGAGGTTCCATCGGATTATGGTGTTCAATAGGCGTTTCATACACAGCTTCCATTTTGAACTCCGCATTATTGAAAGCACTTTCTACATCACCGCGGATGGCATCAGCTTTCTCTTCTTCTTTGGGTAAAACTGCTTCTTTGGCATGTTTTGCAAAATCTACTTTTGCTTCCCCTTTTTCATACGTTACCTTCACAAGTTTTGCTGCATAACGGGCTTGCTCAAAAGTTTCGGCAACCACTACACCAATATGCTGGCCATAAAATTCAATATCCGGACTTTGCAATAAAGCTCCTCCTCGGATGCCACCTTTCGCATTTAATTTGGGTGCATTTTTATGGGTGATCACAGCCAACACACCAGCTGATCTTTCTGCATCCCTTGTATCCATTTCTGTAATCTTCCCTGCGGCGATGGTGCTCTTAAAAATAACGGCATGTACTGTATTTTTGAGTATATAATCTGTGGCATAGGTAGCAGTTCCGGTTACTTTTAATATGCCGTCGATGCGGTTTATGGCCTGACCAACATTCTTCACTTCACTCATCTGGATAAGGTTGTTTGTGTGGTTAACATTCTGGTGTTTGCTGCAATTAGTAGTAGGCGATGCAAATCCTGCTGTTCATTTTGTAAGATACCTTACGCTTTTCCTCCGGTCATAGCCTGCATCAAAGCTCTGGTTATGGCACGTTTGCCCAATTCAATTTTAAATTCGTTGTGTTCCAGTGGTTTTGCACTTTTCATTTCCAGTTCGGCCGCCTGTTTAAAATTAGCTTCAGTAGCTTCTTTGCCAACCAGGAATTTTTCTGCATCCAGGGCTCTCCAGGGTTTATGGGCCACACCACCCAGGGCTATTTTAGCTTGCTTAATGCGGGTACCCTCTAATTCAACGCCGGCAGCTACAGAAATAAGGGCAAAGGCATAACTCGCCCGGTCCCGTACTTTCAGGTAATAAGAGGTATTGGCAAAATTATTTTTTGGAATTTCAATGGACGTAATCAGCTCGCCAGGATTCAGCGTATTGTCTTTCTGGGGCGAATCTCCCGGCAAACGGTGATAGTCGGTAAAAGAAATGCTCCGTTCTTTTCCATCTGCACCTTGCACTTTCACCACAGCATCCAGAGCAGCTAGCGCCACACACATATCCGAGGGGTGAACTGCTACACAAGCTTCAGACCAGCCAAAAATAGCGTGCATCCGGTTGATGCCTCCAAGGGCTCCACATCCGGTTCCTGGTTCACGCTTGTTGCAAGGCATGGAGCTTTCATAAAAATAAGGGCAACGGGTACGCTGATTCAGATTCCCACCATTAGAAGCCATATTTCGAATTTGCGCAGAGGCACCAGCCAGTATAGATTGGGTAAGCAGTGGGAAGTTCTGCCGGATTAACGGATGATTGGCTGTGTCTGTATTTTTACCTAATGCACCGATAGTTATACCCCCTTTATTTACACCAGCTGCAATTGTTTTCACCTCAGTCAGGGCCAACCGGGTAATATCTACCAGCTCAGTGGGTTTTTCCACATCTTCCTTCATCAGATCAAGCAGATTTGTGCCGCCTGCCAGGTATTTTGCATTGGGATTTGCTTTCAGCTTTTGGGTGGCAGCAGGTACAGTGCTTGTGGGCGTATAAGTAAAGGGTCTCATTTGTTGTCGTTTTTGGGTAGATCAGAGGTGTTGCTTGCTTGATTGTCATCCACAAATTCCCAGTTTTGGGCTACTCCTTTGCCAGTATGTACCTCCCGGATGGCATCCACAATGTTAGGATACGCCCCGCAACGGCAAATATTCCCTGACATTCTTTCCCGGATCTCCTCCTCTGACAGGATAACAGCGCCTTTATTCGTTTGAACATTAGCTGTTACATAGCTCATTTCTCCATCTTTGGCTTCGCTGAGTAAAGCTACGGCTGAGCAAATCTGACCGGGTGTACAATAGCCGCACTGAAACCCATCGTGCTTGAGAAATGCAGCCTGCATGGGATGAAGTTCACCGTCCTTAGCTAAACCTTCAATGGTAGTAACCGATTTATTCGTACAACTTGCTGCCAGAGTAAGACATGAAAGTACCCGCTTGCCATCTACCATTACGGTACAGGCACCACATTGTCCATGGTCACATCCTTTTTTTGAACCGGTTAATTGTAACTTTTCACGAAGGGTATCCAGCAAAGTCATTCTGGAATCCAGGGAAAGAGATTTTTTTGCACCATTTACTTTAAATGAGAGAGTAACGGCATTTTCTATACTTTCTGTAAATGGTTGGGTAGCTGGGCTGGCTAGTAGCTCTTGTCCCCCAAATAACTCAAAGGCAAGAATACCACCGCCAGCCATGGTAAGTTGTTTTAGAAAATTCCGCCTGGATTCTCCAAACTCCGAAAGGTCTGATACATCTTCTGATAAGATTTCTGAAAGTAATGCTTTTTCGTCTTCGGTGAGTCCCTCGTTTTGATTCTCTTCTGTCATTGATTCATATGATTTTGAGTGGGCAAAATTAAATCTGCAAAACCTGAAAGCCTGGCTTGTATACAACCGGTTTTTGTTGATCCTTGTTCTGGACTATCACCTCGCTTACAAATCCGGAAACTGGTATCGCACTTGATAAAATAATTACCTCAGTAGGGACTCAATTGTGAAGGGAGGGAAAGTATAACATAGGTAGGCCGGAATAAAGAAAAGGATTAAAAGAAATCTTCACTAGCCTAAGCTCCTTTCCGATTTTCCTCTAATCCTTTCTTAAGAGTTAATATTTATTTCTAAAGTATTAACTACAGAATAAACACTTTTACGGCGTATGAAAATAAAAGTTACACAGGAGATGCATAATTTTTCACTTTTTTTACTTCTTTTGAATAGTTGCTTTTAGCTACTTTTTATGAGTTATACTTAAAGTGATTTAAGATAACCTACTCAACATTGAGGCCTTATAAATGGGCATCAGGAGAAAGAAATTCTATGTGGAATTTCGAGGCACATTATTCATTCCCTTCTCGCCCATATATGAATTTAGTTAAATTAATTATCCCTTAACCCTGTTTCCTAAATTCTTAGAGTAACACCAAACACTATAAGTTATTTATTATGCCAGGAAGCTCAAAACTGTGTCAAGCACTTGGGTAGGTTGCTCTTCAAATAGATAATGTCCACTATCTAAAATCCCAACCATTTGTAAGTCTTTGGTAACATAAGGCAATCCCATTTTCATGTACTTGTAACTTACATAGCTACCAATCCCTAATACAGGCATGGTAAGCGGCAGATAGGTTTTTGCATCTTCTATATCTTGCATAAACGTTTGATACCAGCCATTGGCAGCCCGGATGCTCTCTGCCTCATTATAATAAGAAGCGTATACACCTCTTTCAAAGGAAGACATGTTGCGGTCATCAATCATAACGTAATTAAAAAGCCAATCAAGTAAGTAATGAAACCGCCCTTCCAATATCTTTTCCGGCAATTCTTTTACCTGATTAAATCCCATCCACCAGGCGTAGGGCATATTGGCATCCATTTTCTCAGTAAACGTACCTGGAAATGGTATTAAACTCATCTGCATCATTCCTTCATTTGGGTGTGAGCCATCTAGAACAATCAGCTTTTCTGTGAGTTCGGGATAATTAAAAGCAAAACTCATGGCTATCATTCCACCGATGTCGTGACCCATGATATGAACTTTTGTCAATCCTAGTTGCTGTATTAATTCTAAGATATCTCTCGCCATTGTTTTCTTATCGTAGCCTGATAGGGGCTTCTCCGAGCTACCCATACCTCTTATATCCACAATGATAACCCGGTATGATTTGGAGAGTTCAATGGCAACCGGATGATAAGAATACCAGGTTTGTGGCCAGCCGGGCAAACAAATTACTGGCATGCCAGTACCCCCTTCCACATAATGCAACTGCACCCCGTTAACAGTTGCATGCTGATTTGTAAAGCCAGGAAGATTTTTAATTAATTCATCATCAGCATACAGATTCTGAGACAGTATTGTGTTCTGGTTGGTTTGAGTCATCGCTTATTTTTTGAGACTCAAAACTACAAGGATAGTAGCTTAATAAAACTACCAAAAGGTAGATAATGAATATTACCGGATTTTTTTCCTGATCCGGCTCAAGGCATTTGGAGTAATACCAAGAACTGCGGCTAATTGCTTGACAGGAACTTTTTGTATAAGTTCAGGCATCTGCATAAATGCCCGATACCTTTCTTCAGCAGATAAAGTTTGAAAGTTCAGGATTTGATCGATCATCCGTACCGTCATGGCTTCCCATATTTTTCTGCCAAACGCTTCCCAAACAGTAAGCTGGCCATATAAAAAATCCATATCTTTTTTATCAATCACAACTAGTTTCGTATCTTCTATGGCTTCAATATTAAACCTGGACGGCTTTTGTGGATGCAAGCTTGAAATTTCTGTAAAAAACTCATTTTTAAACATCACCCAGGTAGTATTTTCCTGATCATGGGCTTCATAAAAAAACCGGACACCACCAGATACAATGAAAAAATACTGATTGGCAATTTGTCCCTTTCTTAAAATTAGTTTGCCTTTCGGAATTTGTCTTTCGCTGCATCTGGAAAGCACCAATTGCAAATCTAGATCATCTATTGAGACGATTCCTTTGATAAATGTGATGAATTCTTCCATTAAGATTTTTCGAGTCCCTCTGTTAATAGGAGGGGAGTTTAACTTACTGCCAATGTAACAAACATTTCCATAAACTAATACCTCTTCAATAGCTAACGATTCGTAAAAGATGTAGTCAGGGGCTAAAGGTTTACTTGCATTTTGTCAGGCTTCCTACATCTCAAACATAAGAACACGCGCTTTGTTCTATCTTCTTACGCTTTAACGAGGATAATGAGAATAGATCCGGTTAGATCAACTTAGTGTTTTTCAAAAACGCAAGAATTATGCTTTTACATCTGCTCTGTTATTAGTGTCTATTATTTAAGGGGAGGTCCACTAAAAAATTGAAGCATTACTAGGGATGATCAGCCCTTTCTTCGTATAGCCTGTATTAGTTATCGCCTGACAGGAAGTAAACGAGTATAAGGCTACGATAGGAAGAAAAGAAAAAGGCAGTAAACCTTTCTGCTGTTGATACTATTACCTTACAGTTCTATCAATGCTAACTTACAGTTTATCCTTATTTTTCTCTAATCCGTATCTGCACAATAAGTTTACATAGGCTGGCAAGCATTTTGTGAAACAGAATAGGTACGCCTGAGTTGATATAAATAGACTAGTACCCATATGCTTGCTATAGCCTTACTCTTTATTTTTTGCACTAAATCTACTAGCTTATTTAAAAGATATACCGCTGTGTATGCTATTACAAGCCTTGTTGGACGAAATCGCAAAGCGGTGGAAGGCCTGCTGGGCCTACCCATGCGTGTGGGTGTACTACAAAAAGAGGGCTCTTTGGGATGGACAAAGGCCTTTTACTGTCAAGGGGAAATTGAAATTGTCTATATCGATCATGTGGCGGATTGGATTACAGTAGATGGCAAACAAAGGAAGCTAATAGAAGAACTGATCTCTTTTCTTGGGGTAAGATTTATTCCAGCTAATATTGCTAATTTAGGCGTCGTCAGGTATTACCAGATAGCCGGACTAGCAGAAGTGGCCTTTTTTGGAGATAGAGAAGGTAAAATAGCCAAAGTTTATATAAAGGCTTTTACTACCTAAGCCTCAACAGAAAAAGCCTTCCTCTATGGTTTTGGCAGTATGGCGCCGAGAATAACAGAGGTATGTGTATTACAATATATTATTCGATATTTCCTCCCACCTTCAAGCCACTTGGTACGCTATCAGGAATCTTGCGGTCAAAATTATCATCATTTAGTGAACTCAGAAAAGCTTCTATTGCCTGCATATCCTTAAATTTGAGTCTTAACTTTCTTGCCAGAGGATCCATCTGATCACGTGTTACATGTGGATTTGGCGGCTCTTTTCCGGCCATATCTTCGTAAAACTCCAGTACTTGTCTGATTGTCTTCAACTTGCCGCTGTGCATATAAGGGTCAGTGTAACGAAGGTTGCGCAAGGTGGGTGTCCGGAAGGCATAGCTATTATTTGGACCTGCATCTGTAGTTTTTACTTTTTCATTATCGGCTACCCCTAATACATGCAGCTTAAAGTCGGAAAACATGGGACCATTGTGGCATTTGGCACAACCCGCCTTTATAAAGGCAGTAAAACCTTCTTTTTCAAGGGAAGATAAAGCTTTCTCATCTCCCCGCATATACTGATCAAAGCGGGAATTATTGGCAATGAGTGAACGCTCAAAAGCGGCTAGTGCCTTGCTGATATTAGTGGCCGTAACTGCCGCCGTATCACTGAAAACCTCACTGAACAATTGCTTGTACTTAGGGATACTGTGAAGCCTGTTTACTACACTATCAATCGTTACTTCTGCCTCATAAAGGTGTCCACGCATTTCCTCTAAATTTTTTATAGGTTCCAGAGATTGATTTTCCAAACCTTCTACGCGCAGGTCCCAGAACATGGGAGCTTTTGCCGGATCATAGTTTCCTTCCGGATCTATTCCATTGAAAGCCGTATTGAGAATGGTATGGGCATTTCGCCGGGCAAAAGGAATATTGTTTGGATGCTTAAAAGTGCGCATTTCTCCCAAACCTATGCCATTCACACCAATAGACACTTCCTGGCTTTCGGCGTACCCATACTCGGGATGGTGGCAGGAAGCACAGGAAACATCCTTTTGTCCAGATAAGATAGGATCGTAAAAGAGTAATCTGCCTAGCTCTATTTTTTTAGGCGTAGTGGGGTTGTCCTGAGGAGATATAAACGTATCCGGTAAAGCACCTACTTCTTCCAGGATGGTTTCTTCTATGGTAGCCTCTTCCGTAGACTGGGCTTTTTCTTGATTACAGGCACTTATGGCAATAGCTGCAATATAGACAAGTACAGAAATTAATAAGTAGTTTTTTATGCTCATTATTCCTTATTATCCGTGTTAATTATATAATACTAATAATTATTGTTGCAGAAGAGGTCGTTGTTACAAACTACCCCAACCTGCTTATGATACATTTATTTTTAAATTATTCACATACGAAGAACCTCCCTTGACACCCTGCGCCAATTGGCCGATAGACGTTTGCTGAAAAGTATGTAACATGGTGTTGCGTATCTCTGCATATTGATCGTGCATCGGGCAAGGATGTTTGGATGAACAATTTTTCAAGCCCAATCCACATTCCCGGAATACCGAGAGTCCATCAATAGCATTTACTATATTTATAATCGGTTCTTCTAACTGGGATTGTTCGATATAAAAACCTCCATAAGGCCCTTTCAACGAAGTAATGATCCGGTGTTTATTCAAAATTTGCAAAATTTTGGCGGTAAAAGCCTCAGGAGCTTCTATTTCCCTGGCTATTTGTTTTACATTTAGTTTGGTGCCTTCTTTTGCCTGAGAAGCTACAAAAATGGCTGCTCTTAATCCGTATTTACATGCTTTAGAAATCATACCATACTCTTTAACAATACACTCTCTTGTCTAGGTATCTACTTACTAGTCCAGAACACATCGGGATAGTTATCTGGATTCGGAACGGCATGAGACTGTTCCAACGCTGCACCAATACGCTTGAGTTCCTCTTCATTTAGCACCTTTTCTAGGTGAGGAAATAATTCCCTTTCTTCAAATCGAATGTGGGCTTCCACCAGGTCTGCCAGCCCGGCATGAAGGCTATGGTCTGCTGTGGTATCTGTATCCGTTCGTATTTGTTCCATCAGCTCTCTGATTTGCTCATGCTGTTGCAATGCTTTTCTACATGCGTCGTCATTCACTTTCAGGAACATATATATTTCTTCTTCCTCAAAATGTGTTTGTAGGTGGGTGTGCCAATAATAACTTACATAGTTTTTAATCCTTTCAGCCGCTACATTTTTCTTGATACCCTGCCTGATTTTCCAGCAAAATAATAAGCCAAAATGATGGTCGCGGGAGAGGATTACAATGTTTTTATTCCGTTTGAGTGGTTTTGTAGCCATAAGATGATTCTAATTAATTCATACATTGGATGCGGGAAAAAAGCAACCCATGTAGGAGTCTATATTTACGTTTCTTGATTTACACAATTGTAGTTTTATTCTCTCCTCGTTGATCATTCATCCGGCGTTGAAAGGTGGTAGCCATAATCAAGCCTCTTCTTTTAGCATCCTGGGCCACCGGACCTTCAAAATGAGTATCCACGGTCTCATTAAATAGGCTCAGCCATCTCTCAAAATGCACTGCTGTTACGGGCATAGTGGCATGTTTGGCAAACGGATTGCCCATATATTCTTTCACTCCGAAAAGTGCCGCATTCCAGAATGTGTACATTTTTTCCAAATGCGGTACCCAGTAAGTAGAAAGCCGGTAGTTGAAAATGGGTGCGAGTAGCTCGTCTTTGGCTACTTTGCCGTAAAAATCATCCACCATCAGCTTAATGTCCTCCAGTCCCTGTATATCATGTTTTGTGTTCATATTAATTAAAAATACTGCCCGATAGCAAATACATATAGCATGCTTTTTCCTCCCATAGTTTTAAGTAAAGCCTGGCTACTTATTCCATACTTGGGGTACGTAAAATCTTCTGAGATGCTATATCTGATACTTGATGCTTTTTCCATAGGTGATTGCTTTTGTTTACATGGTTTTTTTTCAATAATTACTTTCTACTCGAATGAGCCGCATAGCAGAGATTCCCACTTAAAACAGTCACCGCAGTGGCTTTTCAATAAATGATAAAATAACTTTGTATAATGGTCATTTTCAAATATAAAAGAATCTCCAACTTTTAAGCTTTCGAACTTCTCAAAGAAGGCTTATGCTTAATAGGAGGCAATAAAATGATTGCATCCATAATAAGTGAAGGTTCCATTGTTTACGGGGTTTAGATAATCAAATATACAAATAAAATCTAAAAAGGATAATTTTATCCGAAATGGGATCGTTCATGGTTTCTGAAAGTGTGACCTAGGACTTCATAGCTTTATTTCTAGTTAAAAATGATACGAAAATAGAAGGGTAAGTAACAATAAGGTAGTTATTGCTAAAAAAGAAAATGTGTAAATTGTATTTATCTAAGCTCTATTCAACCTATTCTCCCGAAAGAGTAGTGAATTAAAATTACTAGAAATCTTCTGCTAACGCTATGACTCCTAGGGATTTTAGAAAAATTCATCCCTACTGCTAACCCAGATTATCTATCACAAAAAGACTACTTTGCTACATTAAACTGCATACATTGCCTCTCATTCTCAAGAAAAGAGCAATAATAGGTTTAGTTAAGTAAGGTGAGTTAGGTAGGTATTCTAGCAATCGGTGACAGAAAAGTTAGCTACCTGGTTTTATTCATTCGATGCGGGTTTATTATTTGAGGGAACAGGCAGGTTCCAATGATACCGCAGGGCTAATATGCGTAAGCTAAAAGATACAGTTAATGCAATAATGGCTACCCAATCGCCTGATACCCATTTAAGATAATTTCCTAACACAACAACTAAAGCCCCCATAAGTGCGGCCGATGCATAAATCTCTTTTTCAAGAATCACCGGCACCCGGTTAAGCAACACATCGCGTATTACTCCGCCGCCAACAGCTGTAGTAATCCCCAAAAGTACAGCCACTTCTCCATTATGGCTAAATAAAAGTGCTTTTTGCGCACCGGTTACTGCAAATAATGCTAAGCCAATGGCATCGAAGAATAATACCGGGCGGTTAAGCCGCTGTACAACGGAAAATAAACCCACTGTTAATCCTGTAGCGATAATGGCTGCCACCAGATATGGCCAGTTGGTTATTCCAGCGGGTGGAGTAACCCCAAGGCAAAGATCACGGATAATGCCACCGCCACAGGCTACTATGAAGGCAATGGCACAGATCCCAAACAGGTCAAGGTTGCGTTTTCTTGCAGCTGTTGCCCCACTTATGGCAAAGGCAAAAGTACCTGCCAGTTCAAGAATATAATAGAAAGACTGTAGTTTTTCCATCTTAATTATCCGATACAGTTTAATTGAACCAGGCTAGGAAGATTATTTTAAATAAAAGTGTATTTTGGATTGTTCAGCCCACTATTTCAGGTGGGATTTCCAAACAGTAATAGAAAGTAGCCATAGGTTTTGCGATGAACAAATGATTAAGCGAATTTTTAAGATTTCATTAAATCGTACAAACATTGATAAAACGCAAGCATATCTGTAACTGATAAGACAGGAATAGTAACAGCAAGTAGACATCTTTTCATTTTGGCAAAAGTGCTCATAACCTGATACCGGTCGCCAATATCCTGTAAAACCAATTCTATTGCACCTTATAAGAGGTAGTCCTCTCTATTCGAAAAGAACAGTGAAGATATACATCATCAGGTTAACTAATAACACCGTCGCATACAAGCCATTCGTGCGTCCTTTGTTTAACGAAAGCATTACAGTAAACACGGAAAGTCCAAGCAGAACCGTAGATTTCATATCCAGGCCAAGAACAAGCGGCAGATCCATGACTGTACAGAGAATGGCTACTGTAGGAATACTTAGTCCGATACTAGCCAAAGCCGAACCTAAGGCAAGGTTGATACTGGTTTGATACTGGTTACGTCTGGCAGCACGTATGGCAGCTATGCCTTCTGGCAATAGAATAACGGCCGCAATAGCTATTCCTACCAAAGCCGTTGGCAAACCGGCTCCTACCACGCCACTTTCAATCACCGGCGAAAGTTTTTTAGCCAAAAGAACCACCGCTCCCAAACATACCAGCAACAGCACCAAACTTATGATGGCTTCCTTTCCTGTAACGGTCTTTTCTTCGCCGGAGGGCTCCGCCAGAAAATACTTGCGGTGCCGCACTGTCTGAGTAAACAAAAAAGAACTGTATATGACCACACAACAAACTGCCACAGCAATGAGCTGTGGAGCACTATACGCGGGGCCGGGAACGCTAGTGGTATAGTTTGGCAACACTAAGGTAAGTACCAGAATGGATACTAAGCTTACCAGAGCAATAGTTACACTTTTAGTTTCGAAAACCTGCTCTTTGAATTGTAGGGCACCAACAAGCATACTGATACCTAGAATGCCATTGAGAATCAGCATAACGGCTGCAAAAATTGTGTCACGGGCATACGTATCGGCACCGGCACCACCTGCCAACATGAGAGATACGATGATAGAAGCTTCTAGGAGGGTTACGGCTACAGCTAAAATAATAGTGCCGTATGGCTCACCAACCTTGTGGGCTACCACTTCGGCATGATGAACCGCCGAAAGCACACCAACAATTAAAGCGCCGATGGCTAACAGATTTACTAAAAGGCTGGTACCAATGGGAGCCATTAGGTAGAAAAGCCATGCAAAAAGGGGTGCTATATAAGTCCATTGAAGCAACTTCTTCATAGTAGATTTTTTATAAAACCGATTAAGATACAACAAGCACATATTAAATAAAAATTGTTATGAGCCATCTCAAACAAATTTACTTTATCCAATTCCGAAGCTGTACCAATCAGACTAGTCTATGAAGCATGCTTGCTCTTTCCTGTTTGTATGAAGAAGCGTTGATTAATTTATAGCTGTACCTCAGCCGCCCCCCCAATTAGAATAGGATTAAGTAATTTTCCACCTGATCGTAAGGTATCTTCCTACTCAAGTAAAGCCTGTCTATTCCTGTTTCTACTACGCATGGCTGCGTTTATCCTATCCGGTTGAGAAATAATGAAATATAGATTCATCCACTTATCGATATTTCTTTTTCGTCCAAGGGTTGGGCACGTGCTTGTTCTTTCTATATCTCTGTGATGGAGGCAAATTCCTATGAAGTGAGGGTAGTGGTAATATTTTTATAAGTCCTATCTGCATAGGAATTTTTAACAGATAACAAATTAGTCTCCAATAATTAGGCTTTGTTTACTTTAGGTCTGATGATCATGCGTAAGGATTGATCCTTTGTAAAAAAAGCCACCGCCCAATTGTACATAGTCTTAATCCGGTTACGGTAATTGATCAGTGAAAAAAGATGCACAAACAGCCATATCATCCAGGCGATAAATCCTTTGATATGAAGTTCCGGTTTTGGGATATCAGCAACCGCCTTGCTTCTTCCAATAATGGCCATAGAACCTTTATCATGATAAGAGAAGGGAATTAAACTTTTTCCATTCATCATGGCTTTAAAGTTTTTTGCTAAGGTTTGACCCTGTTGAATAGCTACTTGCGCTAATTGTGGGTGCCCCTGTGGAAAGTTTTTGTCTGTAGTTTGCAAACAAGTATCACCTATAGCAAATATGTTTTGCATGCTCTGAACTTTATTATATTCATCTACCACCAACCGCCTTCCCCGGCCATAGCTCTCTTTTGCAATGCCTTCAAATACAGAAGCAGTGACGCCAGCCGTCCACAATAGTATTCGGGTCTGAATGGTTTCGCCATCTGCAAAAATCACGGTATCGTCCACATAGTCTTTTACCTGTTTATTAAGCAGCACTTTAACACCCATTTTTACAAGGCTATCATACGTATATTTCTGCGCTTCCTTACTCATAGGCGCTAGTAATGTAGGAGCGCCATCTACCAAATAAATAATAACCTTACTGCTGGTTAATTCAGGATAATCTTTTTCCAAAATGTTGGCTCGCATTTCTGCAAGCATGCCTGCAATCTCAACACCGGTGGGTCCGCCACCTGCTATGACAATAGTACCTAGCTTTTTTCGTTCCGACGCGTCTGCAGTAATGGTTGCCTCTTCTGTTTTTTGAAGCAGATAGTTCCTCATTTCAATGGCATCGTTTACCGTTTTCATGGCGATGGAATATTTCCGAATGTTTTCCAGGCCAAAATAATTGCTTTCGGTTCCGGTGGCAAGTACCAGATAATCGTAGGACAGTTCACCTGTAGATAAAATAACCTTGTTTTCTTCCGGTACTATTTTTTGCAATTCACCTAAGCGAAAACTGATATTCTTGCTGCCACGTAGCAATTTGCGGAAGGGATAGCTGATATTGGATACTTCCAAAAAACCGGTAGCTACCTGGTACAAAAGCGGAGGAAAAAAATTATAATTATTCCGGTCTACCAGCGTAACATGAAAGGTATGTTCATTGCTTAATTTCTGTGCCAGATTAATGCCGGCAAACCCACCTCCAATAATTATAATTTTCTTTTTCATATTTATTTATTTTATATTTCCTCTAACTAAAAACGCATCTTCTTTCTCCACAGCGCACCATTCTTAGAATTGTATTTTTCTGCCTTCCTCTTTTCAAACAAAACGTCTAGTATGGTTTCTGATTGTTCTTGCTTTATGTTTGCGATGGTGGCAAATTCTTTTTAGATGAGGGTAGAGTAATGTGCGAAAACATTATCAACAGAGGTATCAATAGTTTTTTTCACTGCTTGCGGATAGAGTTTGAGTAACGTTTGTTCATATTGCTCGTAAGGTTTAACGCCATACACTCTCAATCGGTTGCCGTCCTCGTCTGTAAAAAAGATAGTAGGGAAACCCCGTACACCTAAACTCCTGGCAAACTGTAAGTCCTGTTTAAATAATTCTTTTGCTTTGCTATCAAAGTCTGTTTGTAGTTTTTCAGCGTTCAGTCCTGCTTCCAAAGCGGCTTGATGTACGTGTTTCCATCTGGTAATATTCTGCTTTTCTAAAAAAACCATTTCCTTGATTCTCTTTAGAAAAGCTAACGCTTTTTCTTCGCCTTGCATCTGTGCAGCCTTAAAAGTAATGGAACACGGGTAAGATGAAGCCAAAGGGTCTTCCAAAGATACAGGGAGGCCATGCCCTTCTTCATTGACTGCAGGCAAGAAAAAGCATTAATTTAAACCAATGGTATGGCAGTGACAAAGCGGAGGAAAGAAGAGATGAAAGAGGATATTATTGGGAGGACAATCTTCTCCGGATGTGGCTTAATGTTTCGGGAGTAAGCCCCATATAGGAAGCAATCATATATTCAAGGTACTCGCTGAACAATGTCTGGATAGAGGCCAGTAAGGCTGATATAGCGTTCTTCTACTGGTAAACTGATACTGAGGTTAGTCTTCGTTGCATAGCTATATGTGCACCTGTTATGTTAAGCCGTGTAAAGGTTTCATATTTGGGTACTTTTGTCAGCAGTTCCTCGTCCGCGGTTTGGCTGATGCGCACTAGCTCGGAATCTTCCAAGGCATCGATATGGTAGGTGGCAGGTTCACCGGTAAGAAGACTATACAGATTGGAAATGAGCCAGCCTTCCAAGGCAAATTGTAGAATATGTTCATTGCCTGACTCATCGGATGAGTATTGCCTGAGCACCCCTTTTTCTACGAAGGCGATGGTTTTGCAAACATCTCCTTTCTGCAGCAAGTATTATTTTTACGAAGTTTTTTGGCGTTAAATACGTTTGTATTTGCAGCTCTTCTTCTTTTTAGTGAGGGCCACTTTTTTAGTAAAGTGTTCGAAGAATAATTCGTACATAGAATGCAATGAAAAGTGGATGATCCCTGTTGCATAGATGCTAATAAAATTATCTAATTGAAGTTGCAATAGTTACACCTGATCGGCCTGTCTTTTTCATCTTTATGTGGAAGCCTTATTAAGTATGCAAAAAGGTAACATGAATAAAAAAGTATTCTGATGTAAATATTGTAGTGTCAGTGAATACTAAAATTGTGTTTTTTTCTTTTTTTGAAGGTATCTGCAGTCTTTATTTTAGAAGAAGCTAGGTATGCTATCTCATTAATCTTATTTTTCGAATCCCTCCTCACCAAAATCGGGAGGGTTCGAAAAATAAGCAATTCTTTGTTTAGGTAGCCTAAGCTCTAATTCACACACCTAAATTTTCCTGTACTTATGTCAGCTATAAATTGCGTTTTAGCTAAAAAAGATAAAGCTATCTTCTGAGTTTCTTGATTTCCATTTCCAGGTGTGAGATTTTTTTCAATAGCTGTGCTTCTCTCTCTCCAGATTTTTTTAGCTGAATGTTAAACTGATTTTCTATTTTTTCTTTTTCGATACGTTTTATCTCTTGAATTTCTCTGTCTTTTTTTGCCAATTCTTTTTGAGCAGCTGCCAGATCTTGTAAATATTGCTGCATTTGTTTTTCCTGAGATTTTAGGTCTTCTGATTTTTGCTGGGCTTCTAAAAGTTGCTTCTCAGTTTGTTTTTGATCTACTATAGCTTGCGTTATCGTTTTACTTAGAATAGCTATACCAACAATTTGCCCGGTAGAATCTTTCAGGGGACTGTAATTCAGAGTAACATATGAATCTATTTCGCCATTTTTGAAATGATTAGATACTTCAAAACTCTCTCCTGCTAAAGCCCGGTCAAAATATGACTTATATAAAGCTTTTTCCTGCTCAGCAATTAATAGCATCATATCAAACCCAACTTCTATTTGGATGTTATATTGAAGATACGTGTTTTTTAATATTTGATTACAGCAAATAATTTTATACGCTCTGTCGAGCGCAACAATCGAATCGTCAGTTATATTAATAAGATTGTTAAGTATATCTTCTTTAGATTGTACTTGTAGTAAAAGCTTTTCTGTTTTCTTGTGGGCAGCAACTGATGGCGTTATATTTCTTGAAATAAACAACACGCCTATTACTTGGTTTGTGTTATTTCGTAATGGACTATAAGAAGCTGTAATATGCAATTCATGGCCTTCTCCCATTTCATAAGATTCATTCTCATGAAAACTTTCGCCTGCCAATGCTCTGTCATACTTGCTTTTTATTGCTGCCCGTTGTTCTTCCTGATAGAAATGCAATACATTAAACCCTTTTTCTACCTTTAGATTATAACTTTTCTCTAATACTTCATTCCAGGTGACAATCGTATAATTGCTGTCTACAGTATAGATAACATCTGGCATTGCATTAATTACCTCACGCAAATACGCTTCTTTCTCCTGCGCTTCCAACAAAACCCGCTGTATTTCCTCTTGGGTAGCAGAAAGTTCCTCCATATTTTGCCGCAATTCTTCTTCTTGGGCTTTCATTTCTTCCGCTTGCTGCTGAGTTTCTACTACTAAGCGCTCCGCTTTTTTCTGGGCGGCAATGGTTGGCGTTACATTTTTAGAAATAAGTAAAGCTCCAACTATTTCACCTGAGGTATTTTTTAACGGGCTATACGAAGCTAAAATATATAATTCATTTCCATCTATACTATAACTTTCCGTTGTTTCAAAACTTTCGCCTGCTAATGAGCGTCCAAACGTAGCTTTAGCTTTTGCTTTTCCCTCTTCTGGATAAAGCCGTACGATATCCATGCCTCTTTCTACAACTAGATTATAATTTCGTTCTAAAGCCTTATTCCAGCTAACCATTTGGTAGTTCTGGTCTACACTTAGAATTGCATCATTTATGGAATTAATTAATTCATTCAAGTAAAGTTCTTTTTCCTGAGACTGCCTTACAATGCGCTGCATCTCTTCTTGGGTGGCAGAAAGTTCCTCCATGTTTTGCCGCATTTCCTCTTCCTGCGAGCGCATACTTTCCGCCTGCTGCTGGGATTCTTCTAATAATTTACGGGTTTTGGCATTTATTCTTACGCTGGAAATGGTGGAAGCAATACTTTCGCCTAGCTTTTCAACAAATTCAATCTGGTATTTTTTAATCAAATGAAAAGAGGCCAATTCTACTATACCATATACCTGATCGTTTAATTTAAGTGGAACAATGAGTATGTTTTTAGGCAGGGCATTACCTAATCCAGACGTTATTTGCACATAATTATCAGGAACGGCAGTCATGTAAATACTATCCTTTTCCAGATAAGCTTGCCCTATCAAACCTTGTCCTATCGCTATTTTCTTTTCTATAAATTTCTTTCTATCATACGCATAACAAGCTGTGAGCTCTAAAAAAGGATTAACCTCATCATCCTCGTTCACTATAAATAGCCCCCCCTGGTTAGCGCCCAAATACTTTACTAAATTGCTGATAATATCATCTGCTAGCGACTGCTTATTAGTGATATTGGATCTGAGTATTTCTACAAATTTTGCCAATCCTTCTGAGGTCCACTTTCTTTCTTTTTCATCTTCAGCCACCTTCTTCATTTGCTCACGCATACTAAGCAATGAAACTGCCAAATCATTAGCTTGCGTAGAATCATTTTGGGCGTATACCGAATCTAAATTACCCTTTTCGATTTCTTTGATAAAATCAGTAGCTGACTTAATTTCTGTTTCCTTTTGCTCAATAATCAGTTTAAGATTTTCTAGGGTACTGGACTTAACTACTTTGTAAGAAAGTAAATTGCTTCTCATAATATTTGTATTAACTCTTATTGTTCTATTGTAACAGGATAAAAAATAATATCTCCAACAGTTTCTACTCAGTGCTGAGTTTTTTACAGAGATACTAACTGTTATGCAATTTTCTTCGAAGATATAGCCATTCTTGATTTGAGAAAAATCGTATTTTCAATAATTATTAGCTAGTAATGAATTATAGAAATGCCGTAGATCCGGCAATATTTTATCACAGTATGTGGCTGTTTTTTGCATTTTCCACCTTTTCAGATACAACTCTATAGTATCAAGGGCTGAGCAGCTTACTATATACTCAGATTTATATCTTTGATAAGGACTAATCTTACAACATCGGAACAGCAAACATTGCATCACAGTGTTTCTATATAGGTTTGAATGTGATGAGAGATAAATTATAGTGATAGGTTGGCTGATGATTTTTAGAAGAGAATTAGATTTTCTTGGTAATGGGCTTTCTATGCCTGTTTTATCAACAGATGCATGTAGCTTTTCCTTAGGCTTCTAGTATTTGAAATAGAGTAATCTGTTTCTCATAAGAACTATTCACTCTTTACCCGGATAAAAACAGAAGACCTGACCTAACTCTAACTAATTGCACTTGGTTGAATGGAGGAAACAAAGTAGGAGGGAAGCGGGGCTACCTATTTCGATTTAGCAGGCAGAGCTACGATAATTAATGATGGAGTAATTTCAGAAGAGGATATAAAAAGCAGTGTAAAATTGGATAGATATGTAACGCTTCCCTCAGGGTTTATTGTGGTGAGTGGTGTGGAAACCTCAGCCAACGGGAAAGTCTTTATACCACGAGAACGGTTATATGGTAATACAGGTGAAGAAAAAGTTACCAATGTTTCCTTTGATTTTGTTAAGGGCAAAATGACCAATTTGAAAGCAGAGTCAAATCAAGCTTTCATTGAAAAGATACTCCACGATGCTGATCCCATGATGAATCAATTCGCAGGATTTTCTATTGGGTTAAACCCTGCTATGAAAGTACTAAGTGATGAAAAACAAGATTACCGCCCTATGGAAGCCCAAGGACTTGTTGCTCTACTGTTAGGAGGAAATGAGATATGGGGAGGTACAAATAAAGTAAAGGAAGGAATAGGCTTTGCTATTGACAAAGCTACCGTTTCCATTGATGGGAAAGTAATTGTCAAAGATGGTAAACTACTCGATAATATGGAGATTAAAACAGTTTCTACTACTAAATAACCCCAAAACCCACTAAACCCATAGTCAGGGTTAAATCAATAGTTAGAAAGTGTACAAGGTTGTGTTGGAAGAAATAGGATAGACCACTTGCAGAGCGTACACTTTTTAACAAGCTCTCTTTTTGAAAAGATAGTTATATGTTCATCTACGCATAATAGTCTGCTAATATTGCTTGTATAGCTTTGCTTGTGGAATTTAAACCTCAGTTTCGTTAAAAATTAAAGATTAATACAAAAAAAGGACAGCCAGTGTCCTTTCTTTGTTTACCTGATTTAGGAATGAATCAGCCATAAGTAAAGTACTGATTTTTATAAATTCTAACCTGCCATAGTAGCTCTTTAACAGAGCTTATCAAGGTAGAGTTGTTATTGGTTTTCTTCGTATCCCGGCAACTTATACACCTAAATAGATGATTAGAAAGATGTTTACCAGTATATATATTATCGATGATGACCCTATAGACAGATTTATTACCAGAACTGTAATACGTTCATTCTGTCCGGATAGCAAGATTGAGGAGTTTAGTGAGGCAAGCACTGCAATGACTGCGCTAAGACTGTTAGCGGAAAATGATGCGTATAAATGGCCGGAGTTAATTTTACTTGATATTAATATGCCTGTCATGAATGGATTTACTTTTTTGGACCAGTTGAAGGATTTTTCATTTCTTTTCCTAGAAAACTGCTCCATCTTTATGATCACCTCTTCCAGCAACGCAAAGGATGTGGAACAAGCTATGAATACTACTCTGGTTAAGACATACATTATTAAACCTTTAACTCATTCCTTATTTACAAACATTCTAGAAGTGGAGTCAAGCAGAAGGCCATCTAGTAAGGTAGATCATGTAAAAACGCAAACGTTTGCTTGCAAAATTAATTAACCTCTGCATCTGCTATGCTTTATTCAAACTTATTTTTATGCGTATCTACTCCATTGTTCTGCTTTTAATACTATCAGCTTTCGTATTTTCCTTCTACCAAAAAACAGTAACAATGGTCACTAGATAGGCATTCACCATTTTTCAAGATTTTTAACTTTACTTGTTTTGGCTACAAACACCCTCAGTTAGACTACAATCAACCAATTAAACATGCTGAAATTTGCCCTATCATTAAAGTTTAAGTTAAAAATTATGGCACATCAGCATGAAAATTTAAGCGTTGACGATGCATCAACGTCAAGTAAGTCTACTAAAGTCTGGTTTATTACGGGGGCTTCCCGGGGGTTTGGACGCATATGGACCCAAGCAGCCCTTAATCGTGGCGACAAGGTTGCCGCTACTGCGCGGAAGTTGGAAAGTATTACCGATTTCAAAGAAAAGTACAGGGACAACGTTCTTACCCTGGAGCTTGATGTAACCAAACCTGATCAAGTGAAGACCGCCGTGGAGCAAGCACATGCTCACTTCGGAAGGCTAGATATCGTTGTCAATAATGCCGGGTATTCTCTTGTCGGCACCATCGAGGAAACTGACCCGGATGATGTTCGGGCGATGTATGAAACCAATATTTTCGGTGCACTGGCTGTTATCCAGGCAGCTCTGCCACTGCTGAGAAAGCAGGGGAGTGGCCACTTGGTGGGTGTATCGAGTAACCTGGGCCATGTAACGCTACCGGTAATCGGCTACTATTGTTCATCCAAATGGGCATTCGAGGCAATCCATGAAAGCCTGGCTACAGAGGTTAAGCCTTTTGGCATTAAGGTAACCATTATAGAACCAGGTGCTTATGCGACTGAGTTTGGAAGTCAGGAGTCATTGAAATTTGCAGCAGGCCTCGACATTTATGCAGATTTCAAAGCGCAATTTTTCGGCAATTTAAAGAGCCTGGAAAGAGGTGACCCAAATGCAACGCCGGAAGCCCTCTTCAAAATGGTGGATGCAGAAAATCCACCGCTACGGTTCTTTTTAGGAAGCCACAATTTGCCCTGGGTGCGGAGTGCCTATGCGGAGCGGCTCGCAATCTGGGAGCAGTGGGAAGAGGTTTCCAGCTCAGCACAAGGCACTGTCAAGTAAAGGGTTGGGAATACTAAAATTTTGGTAAAGGATCTATAATAACCGATATTTATTGAAAGGTGAATAATATCGGTTATTATTTAAAAAAGTGTTCACATGAAAAAAGTAGAAAATACCCATTATAAATTTGATTCTATATCTGACGCGCACCGGGCTTTTGGCTTACCAAAGCCACAGCATCCCCTGATCAGTCTGGTAGGGAGTGCTAATACTGACGAGGTGGTAAATAGTCCATCCGGCACTCATGTATTGAACTTTTATAAAATATCTTACAAGTCAAAGCTTGGAGGCAAATTACGTTACGGCCAGCAGTATTACGATTTTCAGGAAGGAGGTTTACTATTCGCTTCTCCCAATCAAATCATCGGCGCTAGTGACGAGGAAAATACCAAAGAAGATTGTTCACTATACGCCTTACTCATCCACCCGGACTTCTTTCTAGGGTATCCCTTGGCTAAAAAGATTAGGCAGTATGGCTTTTTTTCCTACTCAGCCAATGAAGCTTTGCATCTTTCGGAAGAGGAAAAAGAGACGATTATCTCCATTTTTAAGCTAATCCAAAATGAGTTGAAGGGAAGAATTGATGATTTCAGCCAGGATGTGGTTATTTCCCAAATTGAATTACTACTCAACTACTCGAATCGTTTTTATAAACGACAGTTTATCACTCGAAAGGGGGTAAGCAATGAGTTGTTGCAAAAGCTAGAAGACCTCTTAGAAGAGTATTTTACTCAGGACACATCATTAAATCAAGGATTGCCGACTGTTGCGTATCTTGCCGAACACTTGAATCTTTCTCCAAGTTATTTGAGTGATATGCTTAGGGCACTGATTGGGCAAAATGCGCAGCAATATATCCACGGCAAACTCATTGAAAAAGCAAAGGAGAAACTGTCTACCACCAACTTATCGGTCAGTGAAGTGGCTTACGAATTGGGTTTTGAGCATCCACAATCGTTCAGTAAGTTGTTTAAAACAAAAACTACTATTTCACCATTGGAATTCAGGCGCTCGTTTAATTAGCCAGAAGAACGAAAAGCTAGTTGCCGACAACAAGCTATAGGTGCAATTGGGCTAACTTATCTATACCTGCCTTAATTGGTAGCCCCTCCATTCACTAACAGGTGTTGCCCATTTACAAAAGAGGACAAGTCACTGGCAAAAAATTCGGCTACATTGGCTACATCTTCTACATATCCTAATCTTCCCATCGGGTTGCTGTCAATTAATTGTTTGCGTAAATCAGGGTATGAATCAGGGTCAACAAAAATGCCTGCATGGTCGATGGCAAACGGGATGATGGAATTTACAGTTACGCCCCGGTGTCCGATCTCTTTGGCAAGAATTTCTACCAGATATCTGGGAGTAGTTTTACTGCCCCCGTATACAGCCATTCCTTTTACAGGAAAGGAAGTAGTACTGGAAGCAATGTAAATGATCCGGCCCTTATCTTCAACATGTTTGGCAGCTTGCTGAATGGTAAAATAAGAACCCTTCGTGTTGATACTAAACACCTTGTCAAATTGCTCTTCAGTAAAATCAGTAACAGCCACTTCTACCAGTTCAATACCGGCATTGGCAACCACGATATCAATTTTACCAAAATGCGATTTTGCTTCCTTAAATAATTTCTCAATATCAGCCACCTTACTAATGTCCGCTTGAATGGCTATTACCTTTACTCCCATTGCCTGAATATTGCTTACTGCTTCTTCTGCTGATGCTTTATCTTTCGAATAATTGATGACAATGTTTGCTCCTAAGGAAGCATAACGTTCGGCAATGGCTTTTCCTAAGCCCCTGGCAGAACCAGTAACAAGGGCGACTTTGTTAGTTAATATTTTCATTTGTATGCTGATTTGTAGTTACGATGCTGTTTAAGCCATGCCTCCATTAATACCTATGTTTTGTGCATTGATCCATCTGGCATCCTCACTGGCTAAAAACATAACTACTTTTGCTATATCTTCTGTCTCACCCAGCCTGTTGAAGGGAGAAAGCGTTTTCAGGCGGTCTATCACTTCTTGTGGCTTTCCTTTGATGAAAAGCTCAGTATTGGTTGGACCCGGGGAAACAGAATTCACGGTAATGCCTCTAACGCCCACCTCTTTTGAGAATACCCTTGTTAATTGTTCAACTGCTGCCTTTGTGGCTGAATAAGTAGCATAGGTGGGCAACATCAGGCGGTTAACAGAAGAGGACACATTAATGACTGTACCATTATCTGCCAGTCTGGTTGCCGCCTCCCGGAGAGTATGGAAGGTGCCTCGTACATTAATATCGAACTGACGGGTGAAGTCTTCATCGGTGGTATCTTTCAAGGGTTTGGTAATCATAATGCCTGCATTATTGATTAGTACATCCACGCTGCCAAAATGAGCGATTGCCTGGTCAAATAGATTTTTTACGTCAGAAGCTTTACTTACATCTCCCTGGAGAGCAATTGCCTCACCTCCTTCAGCAGCTATCTGGGCAACAAGTTTCTCTGCTTCCTCTTTATTGCCGGCATAATTAATAACTACTTTTGCGCCGGCTTGTGCAGTTGTACGTGCCATATCGGCTCCTATGCCTCTGGATGATCCTGTAATCAGGATAACTTTGTTTGCTAACTTTTTCATTTCTAGTTGCTCTGTTAGTAAAATGTTGATACAAAGGTGAAATGAAAAATAATACCCTCTTATACAAGAGTTCTAGAAAGAGATATAAAATTCAGAGATTCAGATAGGTAATGCAGATTTTCTATATTCGGCCGGGCTTATTCGGGTGTGTTTTTTAAAATAGTTGCTAAAATGCGTAGTTTCCAGAAAGCCCAGGCGATAGGCTATTTCTTTAATGGATAAGGAAGGATACCCAAGTAAGGATTTAGCTTCTGAAATCATCTTATCAGAAATCCAGGTGCTTACCGTTTTGCCGGTTTTGCTTTTAATGACCTGATTCAAATAACTTTCATTCAAATTTTGTAAGGCCGCATACTCACTTACCCTCAGCTGCTTCTTTACCTTACCATTAATCAGATCTCTAAAATGATGCTCCAGATTCAATTTGAAGGTTTTTACAATTTGTGAGCTTCTATTACCTTCATAGATGGGATTATACTCTTTCCAGAAGGCTTCTTTTATTTTAAGCAATAAAACTATCAGCAAGTTGCCAATAATTTTGTGCTTGTATCTGGAACTCGTATAATACTCTTTATCTAGCTGTAAATACAGCTGCTCAAATTGGGAAAATTCATTTTCCGGTAAGGTTCTTGGATATACAGTTTCCGATAGCAAAAAAGGGAAATCATTGAATACATCCACATGCACATTTTTCTTTAAAAAGGCCTCAGTGAAGGTGATCAGATATACTTCATTAATCTCAAACCACTCAAAAGATTTAAAATGCCCTGGGTTGGTAAAATAGATCGTACCAGGCTCGGTATTGAAAGAAATATCGTCTGTAGTGTATCGTCCTCTGGCATTTTTTACAAATAAAAATGAGAAGTAATTTGGCCGGTAATCAATAGACTTAAAAGGCAGACTTGGATGAAGGTATTTTAAGTTATTAATCGTAAAGTCTGTATTTTCCAAAATGCGGGAAACAGGCAAATGCATGGCCTGATAGGTCTGATGCAGCGATTCGAATACAGTGATTTGATTTTGCATAAATAAGGCTACAAGACTATTAACTCTTTCTTATCAAAGTCTAAAAAATGCTCGTTTGGTAAGTAAAAATAAACCCTGGCAATGATAGAAGCTAATTTATTGTAAAGGGCAACCTCAACTGATTACAACTTTCTCCACACTTAAGAATGAAGCAATATAAGCTTCCTTTGCTGATGTTTAGAAGTAAGGCAACTGTCAACTTGCTTATTTAGTCATTTGCAGAAAAGCCAATAAACGCAAGTATCGCTTAATCTAGGTTACATTCAATTCTGCTGACTCCAGCAATCAAGCGAACATGCTTCCAGGCAGGGTCCTACTAATGCTAATACACTAAAATGAGGAATAGATATTATGATTCGCTGGCGTAAAATTCATAGAGAGAAAATCATTGAAAAGTTATACAATACGTTGCAAGGTGAATGATTGACGGACTAATCCTTAATGTTAGCGCAACTACTTGTGATAAGTCTAAAACCTCAAAATCTAGGATTTTAAAGCTGACAGACATACATCGACAATATCGTCAAACATTCTTTCGTCCGCATCAAATTTTACAGTAACCCGCAACCCGTTTAACGAATTGAATACAAACCTTGCCAGCGAACGGGCAGAGCGTTTTGTGGTAAATAACCCACTTTCTTGCCCCCGCTTGATAGCCTTGCATAGGGCGCTCTCTGTATCATGCATAATGGAATTGGCAATGGTGGCTACTTGCGTGTCAACTGGTGCTAGCTCAACAGCCGAATTTACCATAAAGCACCCTTTTGAACGGTTTTCGCTGAGGGCTTCCGCTTTGACTAGTTCAAACACACTTCTGATGTAGGCTTCCACATCTTCTGCAGCCGCTGCGTCCTTTATTACCGGGTCAATCCGTTCTTTGCGATATTGTTTTAGGGCTTGTACAAAAAGGGAATGTTTGTCCCCAAACGTATCATACAAACTTGAACGGCTTATGCCCAGTCCGTCCACCAAATCCTGCGCAGAGGTAGCATTGTAGCCTTTTTGCCAGAATAAATGCATAGCTTTTTCTAATACAGCCTGCTCATCAAATACTTTTGTTCTTGCCATATCTTACCTTTATGAAGTGAACACTACTTCACAAAGGTAAGCAATATGGAACAAACGTTCCGTATTATGGCAAAAAAATTATGCTCTAAAGGGCTCATTCACGGTTGTGGCACCGTCAATGGTATATTCCGCACCAGAAATAAATGAAGCCTCATCAGAAGCAAGAAAGGCTACTAGTTTAGCCACTTCTATAGGTTCTGCATAACGTTTGAAGGGCATTTTATTTTTTAGAAAAGTATGCATTTCCTTAAGCGCATCATTTTTATTAACTAATTCTGTTTCCGTTAGAGCAGGTAAAATGGCATTTACCCGGATTTTTCTTGGCGCTAGCTCAATAGCAGCTGTTCGGCTGTAGGCATTTAATGCCGCTTTGCTTGCCGCATAAATGGCTGTTCCCAGACCAACTGCAAACGCGCTTACGGATGAAACATGGATAACAGAAGCTCCCTGAGAAAGAATAGGAATAAATTTTTCAGTAGTAAAAATGGCTCCTTTGAAATTGATGTCCATAATTTTATCAAATGCTTGTTCAGTAATGTGTCCCACCGGCTCCATGGCATTCACCCCTGCATTGACCACTAATATATCCACTTTTCCAAAGAGGGATTTCACCTGCTCCACCAGTTTGTTAGTATCCTGTAGGTTCGCCGCATCGGCACGAATGCCGGTTGCATGGCTGCCTAGTTGTTCTACGGCTGCATCAATGGTTTGCTGATTGCGGCCAGTGATGACTACTTTGGCTCCTTCGTCTATAAATTGCTTGGCTATGGCGTAACCAATTCCTAAACTTCCGCCGGTAATAACGGCGACTTTGTTTTGTAATTTACTCATGTCTTTCTTTTTTAAAATTAAATATTAAGTATATATTAGAACGTTCGTTCCGCAAATATATAATAAACGGAACGACTATTCCAAATTAAATTTCAAGGATGATAGAAAACATATTCTTAGGTAGTAAACTCCAGTTAAGGTTTAACAATAGGAAAGCTGGGTGATACCACAACCTTAAGTTTACTATCCGACATTTGAACACAACGAACCGACATTCGGACACTTTTAAGTTGACTGGCTACCCCATCTTTGCACGATAAAATTGGATTAACATGAACGTAACCTTAATTACTGGTGCCACTAGCGGAGTGGGCGAGGCTCTAGCCCATGAGTTAGCGGAAGAAAACATAATTTACTACTCATTGCCCGCAACGAGCAAAAACTCAAAAAGCTATGTCAGGAATTAGCTGCAAAAAACAGTATTGAAGCCCAATATATAGTGGCAGATCTTTCTGAATACAATGCACCACGCTACATTTTTGAAGAAAGTAAAAAGAGAAATCTGTCAGTAAATGTACTGGTAAACAATGCTGGCATAGGTTCAAGTGGCGAATTTGTAAAAAATGACTTTCAATCAGATTTAAATATGCTGCAATTAAACAATGTCTCACTGGTTGCTCTTTGCCATCTTTTTCTTCCAGAAATGGTCAAGCGTAAAGGTGGTACTATTATTAATGTAGGTTCTCTGGCTTCGTTTTTTCCAAGTACGTATATGGCTGTTTATGCGGCTTCTAAAGTTTTTGTGCGTTCATTTACAGAAGCCCTAATGGAGGAGTGTAAACCGTACGGCATCCACGTTATGTTATTTTGCCCAGGCTTTACCAGTACGAATTTTATGAATACACAAGCCAATAATAACGACTGGGGAAAAATCCTGGTAAAAAGCGCCTATACGCAAACATCGCAACAAGTAGCTGCAGAAATGATAGAGGCATTGGAAAAGAGAAAAACACTGCACATATCTGGCCGCAGAAATTCCTTGCAGATGAACATAGTAAGAGCATTAATTCCTAATGCCACTATAGCCAAAATCTTTGCTGAACGAAAAAGAAAAGAAATGGGATGGTAATTGTTAATTTTATGGCAAATCAATAGCGAAATGAAGAATCAGGAAATATTCACTGTACATATTCCGTCTGTCGCACAGCTACATCAACTAATGGGGTTGGCTAAACCTAAACACCCACTTTTTGCTTATTACGGTTTGATGAGTTTCCGAAGTCCCAAATTGAGCAGCGTACAAAATTGATATCGGATTTATACCAGATCACCCTTAAAAAAGACTGTCCCTGCAAATTGCAATATGGACAAACCTCCTATGATTTTGATGAAGGTGTCATGTCTTTTATTGCTCCCAAACAAGTGAACATCTTAGAGCCTGGAAATTTTTTACCCACATCCAGTTGGTTGCTGGTCATACACCCAGACTTCTTGAGAACATATCCGGTATATCAAAAAATACAATCGTACGGTCTTTTTGATTATGCCGTTAGTGAAGCCTTGATAGTATCAGACGAAGAACAACAATCCATTGAAACAATATTTTCACAGATTGAAAAAGAAATGAACCTGCCTATAGACAATTTTAGTCAGGACGTTATTATTTCGAACATAGATTTGCTGATGACCTATTGCAACCGGTATTATACCCGGCAGTTTATTACCCGCAAGCCCCATAGCCACGAACTTTTGGGGAAGGTTGAAAAGATACTGAACGACTATTTTTCAAAAACAAGCACAGAAAATAAACTGCCTACTGTTAGCTATCTTGCCTCCGAGCTTCATTTATCGCCTAAGTATTTGAGCGATTCCCTGAAACACCTCACCGGACAGACGGCACAGCAACACATTCACGAAAAACTGATTGAAAAAGCGAAAGAGAAATTATCAACCACTGAACTTTCCGTAAGTGAAATAGCCTACCAGTTAGGGTTTGAGCAATCGCAGTCATTCAGCAAACTTTTCAAGGCCAAAACCACTTTTACTCCTCTGGAATTTAGGCAGTCTTTCCACTAACGAAACCGGTTATGAACAGGCAGCACTTCAAATCCTTTTTGCCCAATTCCTCCAGGTAAGCGGTAAGCTTATTTCCACAATCCGTAAAAAGTATACAACTTCCCTGAATTTGTATTATCTACAAGCCGCATCGCCATACGATCTTTACATCATCACTTAACACGTTACAAAGATGAACAAGACAATTTTAATTACAGGTGCAAGCAGTGGTTTGGGAAAAGAAACTGCCACCCTGTTTCAATCAAAAGGATGGAACGTTATTGCTACGATGCGGAAACCTGAACACGAAACGGACTTAACTACACTAGACAATATATTGGTTACCAAACTGGATGTTTTAGAGGTAAGCTCTATCGAAAACGCAATACAAGAGGGTATGCGTAAATTTGGAAAAATTGATGTATTGCTCAACAATGCAGGATACGGGGCTTATGGTCCGTTGGAGTCTTTTTCCAGAGAAAAAATCATTCGCCAGTTCAACACCAATGTGATTGGACTTTTAGAAGTTACCAAAGCAGTGCTTCCCCATTTTCGTCAAAAAAGAAGCGGTGTTATTATCAACGTTTCTTCCATTGGGGGTAAAATAACCTTTCCATTAGGCACTTTGTATCATGGAACTAAATTTGCCGTGGAAGGCATTTCCGAAGCTTTAAGCTATGAGGTTGAAGGCTTTGGCGGAAAAGTAAAAATTATTGAACCGGGTACTATTGCTACCCATTTTGCAAGCCGTTCATTGGATTTCAACAACGATGAAACTCTTACCGAATATCAACCATTGGTTGGAAAAGTACTATCGGCAATGCCAGCTTTGTATCAGAATGCTTCACCGGCAAGTGCAATTGCCCAAATAATTTATGAAGCCGCTACAGATGGCAGTAATAAACTCAGGTATATTGCAGGAGAAGATGCAAAAATGATTCTAGCAAACCGTAAGCAATCTGATGATGAATCATTTTTTAAAGGCATGAAAGCACAATTCGGACTTTAATTATAAAGATAGAGCCATTGCTGATGCAATGGCTCTATAGGTAGGTAAAGCTCACAACAATTACTAGTAGCCATGAGTGAATTTGTTCAGTTACATAAGATTTCAGATGTTTTCAAATTATTTCGTTTAGACACTAGCACGCAGCATCCGTTGGTGGCTATTGTGGATTTCACGAAAGTGAAGGAACATGTAAGCAATGATACCAATATCTCAACCGATTTCTACTCAGTCATTTTCAAAAATTACGCGAAAAACAACGTAAAGTATGGCCGTAAAAATATCGACTTTCAGGATGGTAGTCTGATTTGTATGGGTCCTAATCAGGTTATTGCAATGGATAATGATAATGATATTGAAATATCGGGAAACATGATGGGATGGGGCTTATTCTTTCATCCGGATTTAATCAGAGACACTTCGTTAAATCAAAAGATGAAGAGCTATAATTTTTTCTCTTACGAGGTAACCGAAGCGCTTCATCTATCGGAAAAAGAGAAACAAGTCCTATATGATTGTGTATCAAAGATAGAAGTTGAACTACGGGAAAATATAGATGACCATAGCCAGGCTATTATTGTGTCTACCATAGAACTGCTTTTAAACTATTGCACCCGATTTTACGGAAGGCAATTTATCACCAGAAAAAGCTCCAATCACGTGGTAGTAGTGCAAGTTGAGAAAATTTTAAAGGAACACTTTACTAACAATACAATAAATGAACGGAGCTTGCCTACAGTTAAGTATTTGGCAGAACAAGTGCATTTATCACCTAGTTATCTGAGCGACTTACTTAAAAAAGAAACCGGCAAAAATACCCAGGATCACATCCACTATTATCTGATTGAGGAAGCAAAAAACAGCCTTTTAAGTACCAATAAATCGGTGGGAGAAATAGCCTATTCATTAGGTTTTGAATACCCTCAATACTTTAATAAACTCTTCAAGCAAAAGACCGGGAAAACCCCCATAGAATTTAGAAGTTTAAATTAATACAAAAGTCTACTGCTAGCGAGGAGTTATGAGCTGGGGCTGATGGAATTTACAGGATTGTAATTAAAACAACTATGCGTCATTTTATTCAGCCTTCTTGTTAAAAATCCCCGCTTGCATAATTTCCTGAGAGTTAGCTGTACTGGGGTGAAAAGCCACTCCTCAAAAGGTCATCCACTTTCTCATTTTGGTCACAAAATCCCTTCATCCGAATGCAAGTACCCAATGGCACCGGATTATTTTTGTATACCCAGAGTTATAACATTCAATTTGCCAACATCTCATAATTGACTACAACAAAAGTAGAACTGGCTACATCTGTTTATAGATAGTTACGGACTTTTGTCATGTACACCAAACAGACAGTAAAATGAAAATAGTAGTTACAGGCTCCTTAGGGCACATCAGCCGGCCGCTTACCCAAGAGCTAATCCAACAAGGCCACAAAGTTACCGTTGTCAGCAGTAAAGCTGAAAGAAAACCAGAAATTGAAGCCCTAGGCGCAAAAGCAGCTATCGGCACCATGGAAGATGTGGATTTCTTATCATCCACTTTCCAGGGAGCAGATATTGTGTATGCTATGGAAGCGCTCCATGCCGGAAGTTTCCATAATCATGATCTGGACTTTGTTGCGGCTAATACCAAACTGGGCAATAATTATAAACAAGCCATTGAGCAATCGGGTGTAAAACGGGTGGTACATCTGAGCAGCATTGGGGCCCATATGGCACATGGGAATGGCATTCTTGCCTTTCATTACCAGGTAGAAAATATTCTAAGGCAACTGCCCGAAGATGTCTCCATTAAATTTATGCGTCCGGTAGGTTTCTACTACAATATGTTTGCGTTTATACCCGTCATAAAAACACAGGGAGCTATTATTCACAATTATGGAGGCGATGAAAAAGAACCCTGGGTTTCACCACTGGATATCGCACGTGTGATAGCTGAAGAGATAAAAAAACCTTTTGACGGCAGAGAAATTCGGTACATTGCCAGTGATGAAGTTTCGCCCAATGAAGTAGCAGCCATTTTAGGAGAAGCCATCGGCAAACCAGATTTGAGATGGAAGGCCATTTCCGACGAACAATTCCTAAATGGGTTACTAAACACAGGTATGAATCCAAAAACGGCTAAAGGGCTTACGGAAATGAATGCAGCCAGGCGTGGGGGTGTCTTGTATGAAGATTATTATCGCAATCAACCAGCCTTGGGCCATGTAAAGTTGAAAGATTTCGCAAAAGACTTCGCCAAAGTTTATAATGCGTAACTTACTACTACCTATACTCATCTTTGTTGGGTGTCTAGGTTAACACTCATAGCTTCTGCAACAATGACAAATACAAAACCATATAGAATCAAAACCATCAGTGAGTTTCACAAGTTGAGAGGTGTGCCAAAGCCGCTGCATCCTTTGGTCAGTGTTGTTGATTACGCATCCATCGAGCATTCTAATAAAAACAATCTGACAAGCTGGGTACTGGACTTTTATTCTATTTCGCTAAAAAGAACAACCAATGCCAAGATGCGGTACGGACAGCAGGAGTATGATTTTGACGAAGGCGTCTTGTTTTTTATGGCACCTGGCCAGGTTTTCAATGTTACCATCAATACCAGCTTACCTTCAAAACATACAGGCTGGTTGTTACTGATTCATCCGGACTTTCTGTGGAATACCTCGCTTGCCAGGAAAATCAAACAATACGATTTTTTTGATTATTCGGTAAACGAGGCATTATTCCTGTCGGAAAAAGAGGAGCTTACAATAACTAACATTGTGAAAAGTATTGAGCAGGAATACCAGGCCAATATTGATAAGTTCAGCCAGGATGTGATCATTGCTCAACTAGAATTGCTGCTCACCTATGCAGAACGCTACTATCAACGGCAATTTATCACACGGAAAATAAGCAGTCATCAGCTTCTCGATAAGTTAGAAAATTTACTCCATGACTATTTCAACGATCCGGATTTAGTAAGCAAACGACTGCCTACCGTTCAATACATTGCAGACACACTAAACGTATCGCCAAGCTATTTAAGTGGTCTGCTTAAAGTGCTGACCGGACAAAGCACCCAACAACACATTCACGACAAATTGATTGAAAAAGCGAAAGAAAAATTATCGACTACCAGCTTATCAGTAAGTGAAGTAGCCTACCAGTTAGGGTTCGAACATTCACAATCATTCAGCAAACTTTTCAAGGCCAAAACCAATCTTTCGCCTTTGGAATTCAGGCAATCATTTAACTAATTTCAGGTAACTGTACTAATCATTGTTTCGGATACAACAACCTGTGATTTGGCTACAACCGAAATTTCTTCCATACCGAACTTTGTAGTGTAATCATTTTAAAACATAACATTTAAAAAAATGGACACAAAAAAAGTTTGGTTTGTCACCGGAGCCTCTAAAGGATTAGGTTTGACCTTAGTAAAAAAATTATTGGCCGAAGGCTATCAAGTAGCTGCCACTTCCAGAACGCTTGGAAGCCTCCAAAAAGAAGTAGGTACATCTGCCAGCTTTCTTCCCTTGGAAGTAGAGATAACTAATGAAACAAGTGTAAGGCATGCCATTGCCAAAACCTTGGAAACCTTTGGCGGTATTGACGTAGTCGTAAATAATGCTGGATACGGACAATTAGGCACGCTGGAGGAGTTAAGTGACAACGAATCCCGGGAAAACTTTGACACCAATGTATTTGGTGTACTGAATGTGATTAGAAGTGTAATGCCCCATTTCCGTGGTAAGAAATCAGGACACATCATTAACATATCTTCCATTGCAGGATTTTTAGGCGCATTCCCAGGTTGGGGTATTTACAATGCGACCAAATTCGCCGTAGCTGGCCTTACCGAAGCTTTTTCCGCAGAGGCTAAATCCCTGGGCGTGAAAGCCACCATTGTTTACCCCGGTTATTTTAAGACCAACTTCTTACTAAAAGGCTCTCTGCGCTTTGCCCTACATCAGATTGCTGATTACAAAGAAGCCAGAGAGTTAGACAGAATGCATTTGGAAGACATTCTGGGTAACCAGCCTGGCGACCCCAAAAAAGCAGCTCTTGCATTTATCCAGGTAGCCGAAAGTGAAAATCCACCACTCCATTTCTTTATGGGAAGTGATTCGTATGGAATGGCCAAGCAGAAATTGGAGATTCTTCAAAAAGAACTTGAGCTGACGGAGGCCATTAGTTTGTCAACCGATTTTTCCAAATAATTCATTATTTGCTGAAAAGACCATCCTACTGAATGAATAAATTACGGCATGGTAGTCTTTTCTATAACATACTCTTCGTATGGAAACAAGACGGAATTTTATTGGCAAAGCAGGATGGGGAGCGGCAAGTGCATTGTTTGCTCCCACATCAATGATTATATTCAAAGGCTTTTCAAACGAACAAAATCGTATGAATGTATTGCAAGATACTGGAAGTCCCAAAACAGGGAATACTGGAGCAATCGATCGGCTTTACCTTTTGAATGGAGGTTTTGCCATAGCCCCAGACAAATCTATATATACACCCGGAAAATGGAAAGGAGAGCAAATTACCCTTTGTTGCCATGCTTACCTGATGAAGCGCCAGGATGAATGGATTTTGTGGGATACAGGCATAGAAGATGATATCATACATGAACCAGGAGGCAAGATAATTGCCCATAACATACGGGGCATAGTGGTGAGAACCATCCGTTCACAGCTAGCAGATATTGGTATAAGGCCAGAAGATATTAGCAAAGTAATTTTATCGCACGCTCATTTCGATCATGTGGGAAATGCAAAATTGTTTCCTTCTGCCACTTGGTATATAGGGTATCGCGAGCATGAAGCGATGTTTGGGCTAGACTATGCAAAATACGGGTATTTACCTTCCCTTTATGAAATCCTGAAAGGGGCAATAGTTAAACTGATAAACGGCGAATATGATGTGTATGGGGATGGAAGCATAAAGGTTATTTCTACATCGGGACATACGCCTGGACATTGCTCCTTATTGGTTCGATTGCCCAAAACAGGTCCAGTTATGCTGGCTGGGGATGTGGCACATTTTAGTTATAACCTGGAGCATCATCTTGTGCCTAGTATGAATAGTGATTACAAGCAATCCCTTAACTCCATGAAGCGGGTGGGAGAGATTGTACAAGAAGAAAAAGCCCGGCTTTGGCTTAACCACGATATTTCGCAAATGGCTACTATTCCACAGGCACCTTCTTTTATTGAGTAATAGTTATCACAATCGATAAGCAATCGTCATGAAGAATGAACATGTATACACATTTAACTTCATCAGCGAGTTTCATAAAATGAGCGGACTCCCCAAACCAGAACATCCATTAGTCAGCCTGGTGGATTATGGTCTGGTGGACTATCAAACGCGTGAAAAGGAAATCAGCTGGGTACAAAACTTTTATTCCATTGGATTGAAGCGCAATATTCAAGGTAAGTTCCGCTACGGCCAACAGTCGTATGATTTTGATGAAGGCCTGCTATCGTTTGTGGCACCAGGCCAACTGGTACACCTTGCCGTAGTAAAGCCCGAAGTAAAACCTACCGGGTGGCTATTGCTTTTTCATCCCGATTTTTTGTGGAATACTTCGCTTGCAAAAACCATCAAACAATACGATTTCTTTGGTTATGCAGTGAATGAGGCCTTGTTTATGTCAGAAAGGGAGGAGGCTATCATCACAGAACTCATGCAGAACATAGGGCGGGAATATCATTCCAACATTGACAAATTCAGTCAGAAAATCATCATTGCCCAGATAGAATTGCTTCTTAGGTATAGTGAACGGTTTTATGGAAGGCAATTTATTACCCGGAAAAAGAGCAGCCATCAACTGCTGGAAAGATTGGAAAAGGTTCTGGAAGATTGTTTTAAACATGATAACCTGCTAGAGAAAGGCTTACCTACCGCTCAATATATTGCAGAGACTCTGCATGTCTCACCCAATTATTTAGGCAGTTTGCTTAAAGCATTAACCGGACAAACCACCCAAGGGCATATACACAATAAACTGCTTGAGAAAGCCAAAGAGCGGCTATCCACCACTAGCTTATCCGTGAGTGAGATTGCCTACGGGTTAGGCTTTGAACATCCGCAATCGTTCAGCAAACTGTTTAAGGCCAAAACTAACCTTTCGCCCCTAGAATTTAGGCAATCGTTTAATTAATAGAGTTAAGATGGCGATTTAAAGTTGTTACCTATAATGGATATAAAACAGGTACTAGGTCTGGCGTGCAAAATGGTGGAATTACCGAGCAATATCCATTTTAAAAACATGCTAGGTACAAAAATACAAGTAGAAGAGCTGTATCCACTAACCAACAAGTTATAGAAAAAACCCACACACCAGGTTTGCAAAAAAGTGAAGCTAATACATTTAAATAAATACGTATTTACTCAATGCCATGTCTGTTACATACTATTTACCTTATTTGAAAAGTATTATAATCCTATTAAACTTTAGTGATAAATTTAACTTGAGAAACAAAGAACGCCAATACATCACAAAGACATAAAACGTTAGTAGCAACAGCCAAACAATCTTCATGATAGATAACTTAGTAAAAATTATTAGACAAACAATAGAGGTCAGCGAGACAGAATGCGAACTAATTGCCATGCTGTTTACAGAAAAGGTATATAAAAAGGGAAGTTTCTTTCTATCTGAAGGTGATGTATGTAAACAGGTGGGATTCATTAGCCGTGGTTTGGTGCGATATTATATCAACGATGAGGGAGAAAATAAAACCTATTATTTCTCACAGGAAAATGAGTTTGTTTGCAACTATGAAAGCTTTGTGCCTCAGCAGCCATCTAAACAAAATATTCAGGCACTGGAAGATTGCACCATGCAGGTGATCTCATATAATGACCTGCAAACATTTTATAAGAAACTAAAAAACGGAGATCGCTTCGGCAGGCTGGTTATCGAACAGGCATTTATTAAGACCTTACAAGAACTGAATTCATTTTATACCGATCCGGCCGATATTCGCTATCAAAAATTTATGGCCCAGCATCCTGATTTGCAGCAAAGGATTCCACAATATTATATTGCCTCTTTTGTTGGGGTAAAACCACAGTCGCTAAGCCGTATCCGAAAAAAATATTTGCTGAATAACTAATTTATTAACCTAGGTGCACGAACGCCAGAAAGCAGTATGCGAATTTTGTTGCTATTAAACACAAAGGATATGGCAATAAAAATTTCGTACATCATTGTTTTTCTCACAGGGCTGGGAATGCTATTTATCGGCGGCAGATTTTTGATGTCTCCTCTGCCGGCGGAGGTTGCTTATGGTATCCGTCCAGAGACAGCTGGGAATTATTCGTTTCACTACATCAAAGGAGTAAGAGATTTGTTTTCAGGCCTACTCGTTTGCACGTTGGTATTGTTAAACCAGCGCAAAGCGTTGGGTGTTGTGCTGCTGACTGCTGCCATTATTCCCTTTGGAGATATGCTGATAGTAATTAGTAAAGAGTACAATTCTCTGGTACAGGCTATGCCGCATATTATGGCACTCATTATTTGCGTTGTTGCTGGGCTTGTTTTATTGCTGTCGAAACCGGTACAAAAAACAGGTATTGTCTCTAATAGCTTCATCAAGGTGATACAATCTGCAAAGAATGGAAGGGATGCCATTATCGAGTTAAATATATTGCCGGGCAACAAAACACCCTGGCACTTTCATACGCTGTTTAGAGAATCGTTCGAAATAGTAAAGGGTAGGTTGGAAATTGGAAAGGGTGAAGACATTCACCAAGTGAAACAAGGCGATAGGTTGACAATAAAACCGTATGAGAAGCACTATTACAACAATATCTACCAAGAGGAATGCATTATCAGAACAATCATACAGCCAGGTAATACCGATTTTGTAAATGCTTTGCTGTTGTTAAAAGGTCTGGAAGCAGACGGACTGGCAACCAAGGCAGGAACACCCAAAAAGCTCACTGACCTTGCCTTGTTTGTTCGCTTAAATAATTCATGCATGATTGGCTTTCAAAAAATTGCGGAGCCATTTTTTACCTACCTGTCAAACAGAGCTATTAAGAAAGGATATTTAGATACATTGATGCAGCAGTATCAAAACAGATAACAACTGCCGCTGGCACATAAGGGTTCATGATCAATTACTACTATGAACCCTGTATTACACAAACTGGCTATCTCAGGCACATAACCCATTCAGAATTAATTCCTGATCGTGTATCGTAGCACTACTACTACACCATTGCCAATGCTTCGTTGCTCCATCAGTTTCATGTTTACTCGCAAACCGTCAGGCAAGAAGCGCTTTCCACCACCGACAATCACCGGAAAGATAATTTGCTGAAGCTCATCGACAAGACCTGCTCTTAGTGCTTGTGCAGCTAGTGCCGGACCTGCAACAGCTATGTCGTGCGTGGCATCAGCTTTGAGTTTGCGGACTATCTCCGGATCCCATCCCGGCTCAAGGCGTGTATGCTTGCTAAGTGGCTCGTAGAGTGTCCGAGAATAAACAATCTTCTCGGCTGCCTGCCACTGATGAGCCCACTCAAGTACTAACTTGGGTTGATTAGGAATGGTGTGAGCGGTTTCCCAGTAGAGCATTGTCTCATACATCCTCCTTCCATAAAGGTAGGTGCCGACAGAAGAGGCCAGCTCATTGATGTAGGTGTGCACTTGCTCGTCTTGGGGAGCGGCCCAGCCGAAGTTACCTTCTTTATCCTCTATGTAACCATCCAGCGATGTGAGCATTGAATAGATCAGTTTTGCCTTGCTTTTATTCATTCTTTAGGTATTAATCTTGCTTCTACTTGATTGTAGCAAATGTAGTGAGTAACTAAAAATTAAGTAGAGGTGTAAAGCGTCAGAATGAGGGGGAATTGCGTCAAAATAGCCTGTTTGGGAGGCCAGTACATATATATGGTCTGCTAGTTGGAGATTTTTATAAATTTCTCTCCCCGATAGCGGCGCATATGCAGTGGAAGAGATGATTTATTGAAAGAGCAAATGTTTATTTAACAATTTCTGTGAGAAAAATAAGGCGTCTTCACTTAATTAATTATGTAAAATCAGCCTCTCATTTACTTTTTTGATAACAATCAGGGCAGTAAGAGAGTATAATAGATTGTTTTAATTATACTCATTAATAAATAAACTGTATATGAATACTCCGATATTATCACAAGGGGCAAGATTAACTGCTGTTAAATTAAAGGATCCGTCAGGAGAAGAAGTAGGAAAAGTGGTTGAATGGCTGATGGATGTACAACAAGGAAAGGTGATTTATGTAGTTGCCAAGTTCAACGACGCTGAAACCTATTATGCTATCCCTTGGGATTTGATGAAAGCAGACCTGCAAGCAGGTGGCTATTTTGTAGATCAACAAAAAGTTAAAGAGCATAACCTGGAAATTGATAACAATCAATTAAATGAACTGGTGCTTGATAAAGCGTTTCTTAACCGGATTTATGATACGTTTCAACTTGCCAAGTACTGGGAGCAAAATCAGTCAACACCCGATACACAATCTCCTACAAATAGTCTTGATGCTGGAAGCCAAGAAGATACTAATGAAACGAATGCTCAGGCAGGTGAAGGAAAAGGATATGGAGGCTGATTAACGAGGCAGCAAGCTTGTGCTTTAACGTATCGGACGAATATGCAGTACTATATGACCTAACTTAAACAAGGAGGTAAACATATAGAAAAATTGCCTGTCATTTTAATCATCTCCTGCACAACAGCATAGACAGGAGGACCGACCAATTTATAGAACAACTCATTTTGCAACGAGCCCACCCATTCAAGGTTATAAATCTTGTATGGGTGGGCTCTTGCTGGTAGGTAAAACCAGCTAGAGAGGTTAGCTAATGCCCATAAACGAGTTGTATACTTTGATAGGTACGACTAAAAACAGTAAAAACTATTCCTAAAAAAGTCTCAACAACTATCCCCTGCAACCTGGTACATTCCATCCTAATTAGTTGACCTTATTTTAAGTAACCTTGTATCTCTCTAGCCTTTACGAAATCGCTTAAACAAAGTCTTCTCATAAAGAGGAGAACTGATCCTCCATTTGCTACACTCATACTCGAGTAAGTATACCATTTTACTAGATAAATATTATTTATTTTATAAATTTTTGTATTTAAATTACATAATAGTATCTTACTAATCGTAATTCATCTATTTCACCATACTAGCCCTTCTCTTCCTATGCAAAAGCCAGCTAATTTATTATGGACCAGTGGATGGGAATCTACTTACCGTTTACTTGACTTAGTATTAATTCAAAAAAGACCTGTACAGCCTTTTTATATCATTAGCCGGAGCCGTAAGTCGTGCGAAATAGAAATGCAGACAATGGAAAAAATTAAAGCATTGCTTTTCTACAAATCGCCGGAGGCTAAAAAATTAGTGTTGCCTACAGTGTATAAAGAAAGAAGCGAAATAAAACCAAACGAATGCATAACTGACCAGTATAAGCGATTAGCAGGTAATTTTCATCTGGGCGACCAATATGAATACCTGGCAAGGTTTGCTGAAGAAGCCGGAATAGATACCCTGGAGTTATGTGTTAACAGAGAAACCCAACGAGCGGGTTGTTTTACACAACTGATCTATCCTACGTTAGTTAAGGAGGTGGATGGAAATAGTTTTAATTACAGAGCCGTAGGTAGCCCAGATCATCCTGACCTGCTATTATTTAAATATTTCAGGTTTCCTACCCATCAATTATCAAAATTAGACACGCAGGAACTAGCAACAAAAAATGGATTTATAGATATTATGAACCAGACATGGTTTTGTCATTCGCCGATAAACCAGCAGCCATGCGGAGTGTGCAACCCCTGTTGTATGACCATTGAAGAAGGATTAGGAAACCGAATACCTCTTAGAAGCCAGATACGGCATTTTATCCATTATACCGTTAAACCTCCAATTAAAAATATACTGAAACCAGCCAAGAAGGAAGTGGCTGTTCATTAATTACTCTTTTTATAAATCTTACTAAAAAAGAATAAAGCTAGTGATATTGTATTCGGATTGAGTATACTTAATGTAGATACAATAAAGATAAACATCACCAAATTTACTGGACACTAAGACTAATTCATGCAGTTGCCTGGTATTGCCATCCTCTCAAACTGTTCTAGGCTTTCCTAGCCCAACGTAGAGTGAATGTGCAACAAAAAACTGGAAAAAGTTAAACTTCTACTAAGTAACTTTCATAGATTAACCTGGGCAAAAGGAGATAGAAAAGCTTCCCGTATTCAAATAAAAATTATCCTTCCATTTTTTGGCTATTTACTAGAGCATACGTTAACTCGTCATTAGATAAAACTCAGAATCTAAGTACTATATCAGGTCTTTTACCTACCTACGCCTGTTAGCAGAATTCCACGGCGAAACACGAATTAACTAGCAAAAATAAACAAGGGTTCTCATCCTAATTTCATGCTTTGACGTAAAAAAAGCTATAGTTTGATGTGTTAAATTCATAGTTACTCATGCCACACCCTGATTTGATTGTCATAGGTGCTTCAGCTGGAGGCATCGCGGCTTTACCAGCTTTTCTTAAAAACTTGCCTGATACCTTAGCAACTGCCATCTGTATTGTTTTACACCGGGGAGCAAATTCCTCAGATTCTGTTTTACTAGAGGTATTGCAGAAAAACACTAAGCTTACCTGTTTGGTACCTGACAATGGCACATCCACCAAAAATGGGGAAGTGTATCTGGCTCCTGTTAACAAGCATATGTTAATCAAAGAACAGAAAGTCATCATTACAGGGGGACCCAAAGAAAATTACTATCGCCCTTCCATAGATACCCTGTTCCGCTCGGCAGCTGTTGCATATGGTCCCAAGGTGATTGGTATTATTCTCATGGGTATGTTACAAGATGGAGTAGCCGGCATGGAAGCCATCAAACGCTGTGGAGGCATCTGCATGGTGCAACATCCGGAGGAAGCTGAGTTCTCTGCTATGCCCTAAAGTGTGCTGAGCAATATAGAGGTAGACTATAGCCTACCCTTGGCACAAATGGGTAAAGTGCTTAAAAAACTACTAGCCCAACAAGTGACATCAATCAATGAGATACCTAAAGATTTATTCTTGGAAGCTCAACTAGTAGAACGGTATATGAATACAAAAGATAATACTATTGCGCTGATGGATGAGATCGGAGATAGAACTCCCATCAGTTGTCCGGATTGTGGAGGAGGGCTATGGAAACTCAAGCATGGCAAACTGGAGCGTTACCATTGTCATGTCGGACATAGTTTCACAGCCCATTCTTTACAGGTAGAAAATAAAGAGGGCATAGAGGCATCTTTATGGGTAGCGTTGCGAAAGATGGAAGAGCGCAAATATATGTTTACTACCACCTTGGAACATTATAAAAAGAGCGGCAATCACCAATGGGTAGATCAAGCTGAGCAACAAATCCAAGAGTTGCACAAACATATTATGCATCTGAGGCAGGTCTTAACCTCTCTGACTGACAGCCGTGATAAAGACTCAGTGAACATCACTGGGAGAACACTGGTTAGTTGATGTCTCTATTAAGGCATTAGAATGCAAAACAATTAATTAATAGAATGGGCCTGTATATCAAAATAGGAAGTACCCATTCCGGTTAATCTTGATTATTTCACCCGGGCATTCATCTTGGGGAACCTTATCCAAGGTAGTAGCAGTTATGGTGGAAAAATTTAGAAAATGTTTAATAGAGAAGTGTCTATTGATCTTGTAAATCAGTATCTGTTCACACAAGTAGTGCTTAAAAGAGAACAACAGCAAGCTAGTCTCGATCGAGAGCGTATCATCACCCACAATCTACTTTTGCATGCTATGCTTTCTCAGCTAACTTCTTTCCCAAAGGGCTTACTCGAAGAATTCTATTATGCTATTGAGCAGCAGGATCTAGAACTGATCTTATCACTCAGAAACAGAATCACTCGTTTCTCAAGGAGAATACTCAAAAAAGGCTAGTTTATTGTTTCGAGCCTGGTAGAATGTACAGACTTGGGATAACTACAGTTGTGTTTTAGTTATTCTCTCAGTTAGTAGATCACTTTTATTTAGGTATATATTCTCTTTTTTAGACAAGGAAACATGAAAACCCTCCATGATTTATTATTACTAGGAGATCCGCGGCTTTATCAAAAATGTGAGCCTGTGGTAGAAACTGAGTTACCCTTAGTTACCACCTGGGTAGCTGACTTGGATTATGTGATGGGTGAAATTAGAGCCAAATATAAGTTTGGACGAGCTATCGCTGCCCCCCAACTAGGAATTATGAAGCGGCTTATTTATATGAAAATAGATAAACCAATTATCTTTATCAATCCAGAGTTAAGTGAGTTGAGCAAAGACATGTTTGAATTGTGGGATGATTGTATGAGTTTTCCAAATTTGTTAGTCAGAGTAAAGAGGCATCAATCTTTGACTATTTCCTATCTGGATGAGTATTGGCAGCCGCAGAAATGGAGAATGGAAAATGACTTAGCAGAGTTGTTGCAACATGAATATGATCATTTAGAAGGCATCCTTTGTACCATGCGGGCCATTGATCAACAATCATTCAAATGGAGAATGTAAGCTAACCTATCTCCAGCCCTTACAAATTTCTTCTTTTCATCTATCAGCATATACTATACTGTATTCTTAGGTAATCTATTTGTTCCCTCTCCTAAAACTCGTCAACATGAGTTAGTTTAGCGGAGAGAATAAAAAATATATTTGCTATCCTTCTGTATTAGCAGGTGGTGATTGTTTAACATGTATTTCTATCCCTTTTAGCTTACAAAATTGAATAGTGCCTGCCAACACTTCTGCTCTGGATAGCTTAAACCATTGCGTCAAATAAGTGATCATGGTTTCTGTCAAGTATAGCGCCTGATGAGGGTCAAAAGTAACCGTATCCAGGTACCGATGTAATTGTTTGTATTTTTCTTCCATATAGGTACATATTCTAGCTTACAGAAAGGAGAGTTTTCTCCTACAAAAATATAAAAGCTACTCCATCTGCCGTATATACTATTCTATAGCGTATAAGTTATCAATTTCCCATTCTTAAGTAATGGCTCAGCTGACATTTTAACAAGCTGGAACACTCCATTCACTTACTATAAACATCAGAAATAGAAATTTCTATCAGCAAACTAGGTATTTAACAGGTAAGAATTTTTAGATTGCTTTCAGAATAGGAAAAAAATGCTATCTGCATAGCCAAACATTACTTTTACTTTTGCTTGTTTATATGTGCTTTATATATTAATAGCTTGACTTTGAGGACTCAGACTGTATCTTTAGTTGTGAGAGCAGCCAGTGCACCTACCGTGTTTTGATTGCAAAAGTATAAAGATAAATTAACCTCCTTGTTCTGTTGTCAACATGTCTTCACGTAGTTTTCTTCCTTCCCTTGCCGGTATCACCTTCTTGGTGCTCCTTACTTTTGCTGGTTTACAGTACCTGCATATTGCTATGGGTACGTTACTTGATTGGGTCATTGGCATTGCCGCCTGCTGGTGGATGATGGGGGTAGTAGTTATTCCTTGGAACACCCATTTTTATGCGAAGCAGGTAATTGAAGAGGCCAGGCTCTCTAAAGAAAAAGGCATTGAAGTCAAAGAAGAAACGATCCGCTATGCGCAAAAGCTTGCTAAACGCTTTTTATGGATAGCCATTGGCCTGCATGTTGGAACAGCTCTAGGATTGTACTTACTAGCCTATTATCATATTACTTCTATCGGATATATAGCTGCCCTGGCTGCATTGGGCTTAACCTTGTTTCGCCCTTTACAGCGAGGCTATGAACATTTGAGTTACAAACTTGGCACACTAGCTCATCAAATCCAATATCCGAGAGAAGATGTAGCCGAATTAAGGCAGCGGGTGCTAACGTTAGAGGATCAAGTAAAACACTTGCAAGCTACCCTCAATGTTGAAGAAAAAGAAAGTTGGGCATATACTCAAGGAAAAGCTATCACAGCCTTACAGATGGCTTTAGAGCGTGTAGAAAGGGAGTTGGAAGAAACAGTTGAAGATAATAAGAAAGCCCATGAACAATTAAGCCGTCAATCTGCTCTTCAAATTGCCAAGCTCTCAGAAGATGCTCAATTTCTAAACCAAGTCCGGGAGTTGATCCGTTTTGTCAAGAGTGTCTGAAACAGGCAACGGGGGTACCTGTCAAGATCCCAACATTTTCATGCCAGCCAGCTATACTATCGGTAATTACATTACGACAATGGGACATAGAAATTACTCTATTGCTACACTCCAACCTTAGCTCAATAATTTGATTTGTAGTGAAGATAGGGGTGTAGGAGTATATTTGATAACCAGGTGAGTACTGACTGCTCACTATTAGCAACTGTCTAATGGATGATCAAGACGAAAGCCTTATAGAGTATTTACATTCTTACTTTATCCTGCTCATTCAGAAAATCTATGTATAGATGTTCAAACTTATTCGTTTCGCAAACTTTTCGCTGGGTTTACTAAAGCGGCTTTCCACAATTGCAGGCTCACGGTGAGTAAGGAGGCAAACAATACAAATGCTTCTGGAAGGGCAAATAACCACCAGGAAAGACTGATATGGAATGCATAATTCTGCAACTATTGATGCATGATATACCCAGCAAGAATCAGCTGTTTCAACAATCCAACCTTGATTTCCAATGATTAACTAAGTAGTTCAGTACTGGTGATTTTTTTCAAGTATTTAGCTATATTGGCATATACCCAAAACTTGTTAATTCTATTCTAAGTGTATGCATGTTATTGGCAATAAGAATGAAAAAAATATTTGAAACAGAAAGATTATTAGTTAGAGAGCTGCAGGAAGAAGACTGGCTACATGTCTTTGAGATGAATACAAGTATAGAAGTAATGCGACGAATAGGCGAAGGAAAGATTAAAAATAAAGTGGATGAACAAAATGGGTTTAAAAGTATTATCGTCAATTATCAGAAAGGAACAGGTTTGGGAGTGTGGGCGGTAGTTATAAAAACGAATAATACGTTTATTGGTGCCGCTAGTATGACTCCTTTAGCAGATGAAAATGAAATTCAGCTAGGCTACCGGTTGAAAAAGCAGTACTGGGAACAGGGATATGGAACAGAAATCGCCAAAGGATTAGTCGAATATGGCTTTAATTACCTGCATTTGGATAAGATTACCGCTACGACTAATTTAGATAATACTGCTTCCATGCGAGTTTTGGAAAAAGCCGGGTTCCGATTTGAAAAGGCCGATGTATATTACAATTGGCCTATGAATTACTTTACATTATATAAAAACAAAATAGAGTAAAGCCGGTAATACCCTGCTGATACGACAAACTGCTTTTCCCAATCGCAGGGGCTTCCTACAAAGGCCGGTTTACGGGAAGCTATGCTATATAAGGCCCTATTGAATAAATGAAATAAAAGAATGATCTGATAGAGTAGAAATACAAACCTATAACCCACTATTCATTCATATGCATCCATTTATAAAATTGCTATTCGGATTGCTTCTTTTTTCTGCTTGTTCAAAAGAACAGATTACCCCTACTGCTTCTGATTATTTTATTGGCAGCTGGCAATTCCGGTCTGGTGTACAAAGTCCATCCCCTATACCTAAAGTTACATTTGAGAAGAGCGGCAAAGTAACGTTTAACTTAGGTATCGTCACTGACCCGACTAGCTCACCCATTATTAGCGGAACATGGAGTTACCAAGAGAAAACCCGGGAATTGACCTTTGAAACCCAGCAAAGCAGTCACAAAGTAATAGAACAACTACCCAACCAGTTCATCACTGATAAAGGAATCATCTTTGTCAGAGAATGATGAGTACTTGTTGGCTGCAATGGAAGATAAAAAAAGGGACTAACGCCATATCCAACCGCCAACTGTGCCGTTTAGCACATACCCACAGCTATAGCTGCGGGTATGTTTGGGCCATAAAAGGTCAGTGTAACGGACAAGCTGACTGCTTCTAACCGTCTGACGATTCAAATTAAAAATTTGCAAATCAGTTTGCTAAGAGAAAGAGATTGAAATTTCTGATATTTTATAAATAAGAATAAATATTTATTATTTATCAATAATTATTTATTCTTATTTATAGTAGAATTTTAATTCGTAAAATCAGTATGAAAAGAATTCCAACTATATTTCTTCAGGCAGTCATTGTGCTTATTGGCATGGTGGTGCTTGCCATTTTGATTCGGTTTCCCTTAACCGAGGGAAGGGCTGCAAATCTAGACTTGTTCAGCATTTACGCTGACCCCTTTATCTTATATGGATACGTAGCATCCATAGCTTTTTTTGTTGCCCTGTATAAGGCGTTCAAATTACTTGGATACATCGGTCAGAATAAAGTATTCTCCTCAGACTCTGTTGAAACTTTAAAGAGCATAAAGTATTGTGCAATCGTGTTAAGCATCTTAATTGCAATAGCAGGACTGTATATAAGAATATCCCATACTAAAGAGGACGACCCTGCGGGTTTTATTGCCATGTGTATCGTGACTACTTTCGTTTCTATCGTAGTGGCAACTGCTGCGGCAATCTTTGAAAAAATCTTGCAGAATGCCATGGATATGAAATCTGAAAATGACTTAACAATTTAACCTATGCCAATCATTGTAAACTTAGACGTGATGATGGCAAAACGAAAAATTTCTCTGAATGAGCTTTCTGAAAGAGTTGATTTGACATTATCTAACCTATCTATTTTAAAGACAGGTAAGGCGAAAGCAATTCGTTTTAGCACCTTAGACGCCATTTGTAAAGCATTAGACTGCCAACCAGGCGATATTTTGGAATATGTAAATGAAAAAGATAAAATAACAAACCGCTAATACCTGCTTCAGCTTATCATTGGCTTGTCTCAGTGCAGAACCTACGCTCAATAGGCACGTCGCAGGGAAGCGATGATATATTCATTATCTGCAAACCTAAAACAACCCATATGCTTAAGATTTGCTTTTCCTTAGTAATTATTTTGATTTGCACTTGTAGCTACAGTCAGAAAATAGAAACTGTTTACTTAGATGCAACAGACAGTACGTCGAATTTATATGTAATTGTTTATCCACCTACACTTCCTTGGTCCGGTTATATGTTTCTTGTTCCAGGAATGTTTCAAAAACCACAAGATGTTTTACAGCAGACAACTTTACCAAAAATTGCAGCCCAGAAAGGTATTCTCACCATTATTCCTACTTTCAAAACGGGTATTTCTTCGCTGGGAATTGATTCAGCCACACAAGCCTCTTTTCTGCATATACTTCAAGAAGTAACAAGCAGGCACAAACTCATTGACCAGCCATTTTATGTAGGTGGATTTTCTATAGGTGGGACTTGTGCCTTGAAATATGCCGAGCTTGCTTTAAGCAACCAATATTCCATTAAACCTGCTGCCGTTTTTGCTATTGATTCACCACTCGACTTCGAAAGAATGTATAACACTTCCGTAAAGGAAAAAAGGGTAGCAGGTACAAACAAAGACCTTTTAGCTGAAATTACGTATATGCTCAAGCGGTTTGAAACAGAGTTTGGTGGTGCTCCGGCCGACTTCTTATCTGTTTATTATCAAGGCTCCCCATATTCTTTCAGCGATACCACACAGCAAGCCATTAAACCACTGATTAATTTACCCATACGGTTATATACAGAACCAGATATTGCCTGGTGGCTCAACAATGGGGTTGATTATTCAGGCATGAATGCATTTGATATGGCAGCCATGGTTAATGATTTAAAGAGATTAGGCAGTAAAAACATCACCTTGATTACAACAACGAATAAAGGGTATAGAAAACCAGATAACCAAAGACATCCTCATTCCTGGAGTATCGTCGACCCAAATGAAATTGTAAAATGGTTGTTGGCCCAGAAGTGACAAATGTGGACAAGTAATGCCTGCCCTATGCAACAACCTGCCTTGTCCCAGCGCTGAGCCAAAGTGCATTTAGCACCGTTTGCATGGGCTCTTGATATAGTTTGGCTACTCAAAAGATAGAAATAACTAAGACATGAAGCAAACGTTAGGTCAGCCCCTTAGCCGGCTTTCCCTGTCAATCTATTCGTTTGTAGGAAGCATTAGTTACTGCTTTTATGAGGTTTGTTAACTCATCATTCGCAGTGTTAATATAATGCTAACATCTTATTAACAGCACTTAGTTGCCTGGAAGTTACTTTTGCAGCTTCATTAAAACCTTAACCTATCGAAAAGTTTTAGCCAACCTATACTTAAGTTATGTATTCAAAAGTACGATCATCCAAACTCCTATGTGTTTCCGCCTGTTTGATATCCTGGGCTGGATTTAGTGTTCACCCATCTCTTGCGTTTTCTAAGAATGGCGGTAAAGAGGTGTTATATTCAATAAAAGCCCCTTTCTCTGGTGCGATATCCGTTGCTCAACCAATCACGGGTACGGTGAAAGATGAAACAGGAGCACCATTACCCGGTGCAACAGTAGTGGTTAAAGGAACAACAAACGGCACAGTAACAGATACTGATGGAAAATTTGTTATTGATGCCGATGCCAATGTTATTCTTGAAATTTCGTATGTGGGGTATTCTTCAAAGGAAGTTTCAATAAGCGGACAATCATCCATAGTGGTCCAATTAGTCCCAGATCTTTCGGAATTGAATGAGGTGGTGGTGGTTGGTTATGGTACTCAAAAAAGGTCAGACGTTACTGGTGCCATTTCTTCTGTAAATAGTGAAAGTTTTAACAGAGGCATGGTAACGAACCCAGGTGAACTGTTGCAGGGTAAACTCGCCGGTGTCTCCATTGCCGCCAATAGTGGTGAACCTGGGGCCGCACAAGATATCATCATCAGGGGTATCGGTAGTTTGCGTTCTGGCACACAGCCGCTTTACGTGGTCGATGGATTTTTGTTAGACAATTCGTCTACCGGAGTTCCCACCAATCCCCTGAACTTTATTAACCCTAACGATATCGAAAATATCGATGTGCTAAAGGATGCCAGCGCAACAGCCGTATATGGTTCCAGAGCAGCAAATGGGGTTGTCGTAATTACTACTAAAAAAGGAAAGGGAAAACCGCAAATTAATTTTTCCGCCTCCACCGCTGTGTCCTCCATAGCCAATACAATAGATGTTTTCGATGCAGACGCTTTTCGCAGGCAAGTGGTGGCCGTGGGTGGAACCTTGCAAGACTTTGGTGCAAATACAAATTGGCAAGATGAATTGACTCAACGAGGGGTATCCAATACGCTCAATTTGTCTATGAGCGGAGCGGGCAGCGAGAATTTCTCCTACTTCACCTCAGTAGGCTATCAGGATCAGGAAGGAATCTTGAAGAATAGTAGGCTAAAACGTTATTCCGGAAAATTAAATATGAATCAACGGGCATTCAATGGCAGGTTAACGATAGATTATAACCTTACGGCCTCCCACACCGAAAATTTACGTCCGGACATTCTATCGACCATAAGTGATATGCTTAGTTTAAACCCGACTATTCCTGCATACACCGACGGTAAGCCTACCTTATTAAACACAAACGCCTTAAATCCGCTTGCCAGGTATGATTTATTTAGTGACAATGCCATCAACAACCGAATTTTAGCCAACATTTCACCATCCATAGAAATAGTAAACGGCCTTACCTACAAGTTAAACTTCGGGGTTGATTATTCGGCTACCAACAGGAACGGGCAGTACAAACCCTTTCAGGCAGTTATTAATGAGTCTGATGTTTCTAATGGGGTATTGGATGCTGCCGTAAGTGGAAATACCAATCAACTGGTTGAGAATACGCTTACCTATAACTGGAACCGGGATGTTCACAATGTTACGGTGTTGGCAGGACATTCTTTCCAAAAATTTTTGGATGAAACCAGATTAACTACTTACCGCGGCTTTGCAACTAATAATGTTGAACCTATTTACCAAGACCATACCAGTACAACGGTATTTCCTACGGCGGTAAATTCGGAAGCCATTAAAAACGAACTGCAATCTTTCTTCGGCAGGGTGAACTACGTATTTGCCAATAAATACATGTTTACTGGTACGTTGCGTGCCGATGGATCATCCAAATTTGGAGAGAATAACAGGTATGGGTATTTCCCATCTTTTGCCTTAGGATGGAACATTAGCAATGAAGATTTTATGGCCAATTCTTTTTTTAATAACTTAAAGTTGCGTGCAAGCTGGGGCCAAACAGGTAATCAAGAGATTCCCTCCAAAATCACAAAAGCCAGTTATTTAGAGCAAAGATTATTAACAGGTGCCGGAAGCATCAGCTCATATCCCATTGATACAGATGCTACTTCGTTAGAAGGGTATCCATACGGGATTATCTTTACACGCTTAGCAAACCCCAATCTACAATGGGAGGTATCTACCCAAGTAGACGTAGGAATTGATTTCGCCTTCTTTAATTCCCGGTTGAGTGGTACATTAGATTATTTCAATAAACAGTCCTCCAATATACTTCTAGAAGTTGTTCCTGCCGATCCTGTTCAGCCTACCTCTACCTACTGGAACAATATCCCGGATATGACCATTCAGAACAATGGTGTTGAGTTGACCTTGAATTACAACAGCGACACAGAACGGGACTTCTCCTATTCTATTGGAGGAAATATTACCTATACCCAAAATAAAGTGCAAAATTCACCGTATGCGGTCTTGGCGACAGGAGCAGCCCAAGGTTCTGGCCAGACTGGTGCGACCATTAATGGCTATATCAACAATGAGCCATTAGGGGCATTCTATATGTATCAGTTTGATGGCATTAATGCGGATAATGGCCAGAACATATTCAGAGATACCAATGGAGATGGGGAAATATTAGACAACGACCGTCTGGTAGTAGGCAGTGCAATTCCTAAATTTATCTTTGGATATAATGTAAACGTAAAGTACAAGTCATTTAACCTGGGATTGAACTTTAATGGTGTAGCAGGAAATAAGGTGTACAATCACACAATTATGAGCCTGTTCAGTAAAGCACAACTAGCTAAGTCCAATAATACCACTGATTTTGCTGTTCAGTACCCCAATGAGGCATTGAGCAATGCCAATGCCGTATCCACACGTTATCTGGAGAATGGCTCTTTCTTAAGATTGAATAATGCTACACTGGCCTATAACCTGAATTTAACTGGGAGCAGATTGGGACATGTTTTCCAACGGATCAGTCTTACCTTAACAGGCCAAAATCTGTTTGTCATAACGGATTATTCAGGATTCGACCCTGAAGTCAACACAGGATCTGCCTCAGGTGGTATTCAAACCTTTGGCATTGACCGGTTTACCTACCCAAGGGCAAGAACATTTCTGCTTGGTCTTAATGTAGCCTTCTAAATGCAATCTTCTAACAGAAACAAACGATTCATTTACTACCACGTTGATAATTAAAATAAAATGAACTATATAAGATATACTAAAACCCTACCGATAGTTGTATTTTTACTGGCATTTTTCGGTTGTACTACATTAGAGGAAGATGTCCTGGATGAGTCGCTGACAGGAACCGGCCAGGCGGAAATTGTAAGTGGGTCCATAGCACCAGTATATGGCCTGCTACGGTCTGGTGTATGGATGCATACGGTTAATTTTGGATTGCAAGAGGTTGCCTCTGATGAAGGTATCCTTCCCTATCGTGGGGGAACTGACTGGTATGATGGCGGCAAGTTCATTGCCGTTCACCAGCATCTGATGACTCCTAGTAATAGCCTGGTAGGAGATACCTGGACACAAATAACCTTAACTTTATCAAGAGCCGTCATTGCTGCCGAAAGCTTAAAACAAGAAGCTGCAACCGGTAATGCAAGTGCCCAAGATGGATATAACGAAATGGTGGCCATGAAGGCATACCTCAATATGTTAGCACTCGATAACTGGGGTCTTGTTTTCAAGAAAGAACTTTCCGGTGAAAGATCCCAAATTCTACGTGGACAAGAAGCAATTGATTACATTGAAAGTGAGTTTTTGTCGGTAGTAGATGTACTTAAAAACGATAAGGGCCCAGGTAGGTTAAACCAATATGCAGTGAAAGCTTTGCTTGCACGTTTGTATTTGAATGCGGCTGTTTACCGCAATCCATATGGTACGCCTGAGTTTAGAAAAGAGGATATGGATAAGGTTATACAATATACCAGTGATATTATTTCCGGACCGTATTCATTAGCTGCTGAGTATTTCGATTTATTCAGTGATAATAACAATACCAATCCTGAACTGATATTTGCACTTGACCAACGAGGCGTACTGGAGACCGAGCACCAACGGTGGGCTTATTGGTCCATATCCGGTGATCAGATTCCAAGACCAGAATTTCCAAATACTCGTGGAACAGATGCGGTAGCTGCTACCCCTGAATTTTACCAGACCTGGGTAGATGCCTACGGCAATGTAGATCCTGCTGATGCGGATGCCCGTTTTTATAAAAAAAATCAGCTGATACCGGATGAGTTGAAAGATCTTACTGGGGTAACGCCAATGAATGATTCGGAGCATTATTATTGTGTGGATGCCAAAGCGTTTGAAATGGACAGGGGAATACTTCGTGGAGTTATATGGGGCCCTAGAAAAGATGCAGCAGGCAATATTTTAACTTGCGACGATGGTAAGGTAAGAATATATCCTGTGATCAATAAAAGAACCAGTGGTGCAAACCTAACCTATGTTAACCATACACTCAATGTTGATTTTAGCGGTCCGGGGAGTTTGCATAATACAGGTTACCGGTTTTCAAAATATCAGTTTAGTCATACCGCTCCCAATTGTTGCAGCTATAGCAATGTTGATCTGGTGTTGATCCGTTTGGGAGAGATTTACTTAATGCGTGCCGAGGCTAGGTTGAGAAATGGTGACAATGCCGGAGCTTTGGCCGATGTAAATACCTTACGAACTTCCAGAAATGCCCGGCCCGATCAGACACCTGATGCCTTGAACACGATTGACCTTGATATATTGTTCCGAGAATCGGGATTTGAGCTGTATTGGGAAGGCTTTAGAAGAAATTATCAGATACGGTTTGGCAAATATGAGGGCAATTGGACAGGAAAGACCGATAGCGATGTTAACAAAAGATTGTTCCCGATTCCTCAACGAGCCATAGACGGCGCTTCCAGCGAAGAAGGATTTTTAGTGCAAAACCCGGGTTATTAATTCTAATTAGGACCAAAATAACCGGCAAGAAACAACATTTTCTTGCCGGTTATTTTTCAACAGCTGTTCACGTAATAAGATTTCAACCATCAGTAAAACCAACCCTATGAAAAGAATATATACCATACTGTTACTAATTATATCCACCCTCTTTTTCAGTAATTGGGGATATAAGAGTTTGGAGGAAATTAAGTTGAACCAGATTCAGGTAATAGGCAGTCATAATAGTTATAAGATTGGGATTGAAAGACCCTTGTTCAACTATTTGTTGAAAACCAAACCTACTTTGAGTGGTTTGGAGTATGAACATATGCCACTAGCCGAACAACTAAATTTGGGATTGCGTGGCTTGGAACTCGATGTTTTTTATGATCCCAACGGCGGGTATTACGCGAATCCTAAAGGATTGGAAATAGTAAAATCTCTGGGTGCAAAGCCACAACCTTTTGATGTTGAACAAAAGTTGCAAGTACCAGGGCTAAAGGTTTTTCATGTGCAAGAAATAGATTTTAGAAGTCACCAACTGCTATTCAAGGATGCGCTAAGGGAATTAAAAAAATGGTCAAAGGCCAATGAAGGACATACGCCAATAATCATTACCATCAACGCTAAGGACGCAGAAATACCAAATACAAGGAAGCCACTCCCATTTACTGCGGAAGCTTTACAAAGCATCGATACAGAGATAAAGGAAATATTTGACGATGAGCAGTTAATCACGCCGGATAGGGTACGGGGTAACTTTGAAACGCTGGAGCAAGCCGTGCTCACCAAAGGCTGGCCACTATTAAATGAAGTAAAGAACCGGTTTTTATTTGTTCTGGACGAGGGAGAGGATAAAACTGATAACTATCTGTCCAAATTTCCAAATTCCAAAGGAGCTATATTATTTGTAAATAAAGAAGAAGGAAATCCCAATGCTGCTTTTAGAATTATTAATGACCCCATTAAAAATTTTGAACATATTAAAAATTTGGTAGCATTGGGGTATATAGTTCGCACACGGGCAGATGCAGATACCAAAGAAGCAAGGGATACTGATTATAACAGATTTGAAAAAGCAAAGGCATCTGGTGCCCAAGTCATTACCACAGATTATTACTTACCCAGTAAACTTTTTAAATCTGACTTTAAAGTTGTTTTTGAAAATGGCCGATACGAAAGAAATAGATAGTAAAATTTCTATTGTTTGATAATCAGTAAATTACATAAACAGCTGCTGACTATAATCAGCTATAAAAGCTACTTACACAGAATGGAAAAATGTTGAATATGCTAAGATTTTGATTTTCTATTTTTCTATGGCATCCTTGATGGCCTTTTTAGCTCTTAGGTAGTTCTGTAGACAAAATCGGCAAACTCTACATTTTTAATATAGTGCCTTATTTGTTCGGCTACATTGGTTTGCTGTACCTTACATCTGCATCTTCTTGTTGTTTTTTCATTAATCCAACTATTTATTTCTGACAATCTTGTAAAAATAAAATTGCTCAGCCCGAAAGATATCTTCTGAAGCTTACTTGTTTCTATATGAACCTACTAGCCATCATAAGATAAGCGCCGTCCGAAGTATACTAACTATTTGCATACGAACCTCACTTTCAAAACCAGTTTCTGATTTCATACTACCCTTATAGTCATTAGTTTTTTACCCAAACACTTAATTAAAGATTTATTTACTTCTTATGCATACCTCTTTTAATGCCAGTTTGAAGAAAAATGGAATTCTCCTAGCTATAATCTTTATTCTAGGTCTCATCATTGTAAACTTTTCCCTATACTGTTACAACCGCATGCTGTTGCTGGAAAGTATGCAGGCCAGGCAGGAGGTAGAAGAGGTAAAAAAGAAGCTGGAATTCCTTTGGACTCAGGTACAAATAGCGGATATGGGTGTACGCGGATATTTATTGATTCCTGAGGATTTAATGGCGGTACCTTTGCATGAAGCGGCTGGCCGGTATACCAAAGGATTTGAAGAGCTCGAAGAGCAACTATCCAGGCAAGGATTTAACATATCAGAGGTAGATTCATTTAAAAAACGCTACCTTGCCAAAATGCAGGAAGCCCTGCAGATGAAAGATCTCAAAAGGGATGGCAAAGGGGAGGAAGCATTAGAAATTTTAAAAAAAGATAGCGGTTACCAGTTGTGGTTAACCTTTACGCCTTTACAAGATAAAATTCTTGCTTTTGAGAAGGGCATAAAAGACAAAGCGGATGCCCGCTATGAACAAAGTCTAGCCAATACACTAATTATACAAGTAGTCTTACTCGTACTAAGTATTCCTGTTCTCTTACTGGTCGTTTACCAGCTGCTGCGCAATGAGTGGCAGAAGAAAGCCTTATTTAATCAGGTGAGGGAAAGCAACAGCCGCTATCTGTTTTGTGAAAATCTCGCACAGGAAAAGGTAAATGAGGAGAAAGTAATTGCCTACCTAATAGCCAATCTGCAGAAGGCATCGGGCTTTATTCAGGAAATAGCTAAAGGCAATTATGGAGTGCAATGGCAAGGCCTTAATGAGCAGAATGAACGCCTCAACAGCGATACGTTAAGTGGACATTTGCTCAACATGCGTGAGCAGATGAAGAAGGTTAAGGAAGAAGAACAAAGAAGGCTTTGGGCAACAGAAGGCTTTGCTAAATTTTCGGACCTTTTACGTCTACACAACGACAATTTAGAAACGGCAGTGTTTGTATTTTTGTCTGAGCTGATCAAGTATATAAAAGCTAATCAGGGAGCCGTGTTTGTAACTACAGAGACACAAGAAGGAGAGGCTATCTTAGAAATGAAGGCCTGTTATGCTTACGGCAAGAAAAAGTTTATCAAGCAAAGGGTTCATTCGGGAGAAGGGCTGGTTGGGCAGGCTTTCCAGGAGAAAGATAAGATTTATCTCACTGATGTTCCGGCCAACTACATTAAAATTTCTTCCGGCTTAGGAGAAGAGTTGCCCAGATGCATCTTGATTGTTCCCTTGAAAAACAATGAACAGGTAGTAGGTGTGCTGGAGCTAGCTTGCTTCCAGACACTAGCAGACTACCAGGTTGAATTTGTTGAAAAAGTAGCAGAAAACATTTCCGGCTATCTGGTTACTGCCCAGGTGAATGCACGCACTAAATCGCTGTTACAGGAATCCCTGCAAACAGCTGAACAGATGCGCTCGCAGGAGGAGGAAATGCGCCAGAATATGGAAGAACTAGAAGCCACCCAGGAAGAAATGCGGCGAAATGAGCAGGCGCATTTGCAAGAAATTTCCCGTCTGGAAGGAGAGTATTACAACAACATGGTGGCGCTGCAAAAGCAAGAACTGGAAATGAAAGGGTATTCATCAGCTGTTGATACGACACTGGCTACCGTTGAATTTGATTTAGCGGGCAAGATTATTACGGCAAATGAGCGTTTTCTAACAGTGATGGGCTACAGCTTGGATGAGATTCAAGGTAAACATCACCGGTTGTTTGTGAAAGAAACCGACAGGCAAAGCAAAGCATACACACTTTTCTGGCAAGAGCTAGCTTGTGGAAAAGAGCAAATCGGAGAAGTTAGGCGTATTGCCAAAAACGGACAGGAGATCTGGTTAACTGCCAGTTATACACCCATATTGGATGAAGAAGAGCGGGTCGTAAAAATTATTAAGTTTGCCCAAGATATCACCAAAGAGAAACAACAAGCCCTAGATTATCAAAGCCAGCTAGAAGCTATTTCTAATTCAAGCAGTGTAATTGAGTTTAATTTGGATAGCACCATTATAGCGGCTAATGAAAACTTTTTAAGGCTAATGAACTATCAGGCTAGTGAAGTTATTGGTAAGCGGCACCGCCTATTTGTGACGCCTTCAGAACAGGAATCGGAGGAGTATACGCAGTTATGGGATAAGCTTAGAGCTGGCGAGTATGTGGATGGGGAGTTTGAAAGGATAGCAAACAGGGGGAAAAGAATATGGATCAAAGGCAGCTACAATCCTATTAAAGATATCAACGGAAAGGTGTATAAAATAGTGAAATATGCCGGCAATATTACCGAACAAAAATTGCTGGAGCTACAAACCCTTCAGCAGACGGAAGAACTACGAGCCCAAGAGGAAGAGATCCGGCAGAATTTAGAAGAACTACAGGCTACCCAGGATGAGATGGAGCGTAAGGCGCTTGAATTACAGGCACAAATAGCGGCTGTAGATGCCAGCCTAGCCACCATTGAATTCGACCTGCAAGGAAATATTCTAAAAGCCAATAAAAACTTCTTGGCAGTAATGGGCTATGAAATGGAAGAACTTATCCATCAGCCACACGGCATCTTTGTAGAAAAAAGCTATAGGGATAGCAACGACTACAGCAAGTTCTGGCAGCAGTTAAGAGAAGGAAAAACCCATATTGGCAAAGTAAAACGCTTGACCAAAGAGGGAAAAGGGCTATGGCTGAATGCCAGCTATACGCCCGTGTTTGATGAAAAAGCACAGCTCGTCAAAATTATTAAATTAGCCCAAGTCATAGACTATTAGAGCTTGAACAACAATTTGCTTTGATTTACAAACAGGGTGAATCCAATTTCACAATAACATTTATCTTGTTTGCCTTATTCTACCATCTAAAGCAAAAAGTACCTCTTTACATAGACAGTCATTATTTATAAAAATTTTATTAAAGATTAGTAAATCAAGAATTGCTTTTACCGGTAGTCAACGGTAAGAAGACTACAAGGGAAGAGGAAATTTATGAGGAGAGTTTATAAATAATTTTCTAGCTCAGGTTTGGTTAATTCCTACAAAACACCAATGACTCTTAATTAATAAGAGTCATTGGTGTTTTAAGATTCTACTGCTTTGTCTAAAATAGCTTCTACAACTGATTACCAGTACTGACACAAATAATATGATTGTATTTTTTTATTAAAACATCCTACTGAAAGCATATAAACATTCTTTTCCTAATTGATATTGTAAATAAAGAAAGAGATAGTATTTTACATAAATTAAGCAACAACCCTATATTCCTAAAAAGATAGTCCGCACTGATTTATTTATTGGCAGATCTATCTATTTTCAGCTAAACTCATGAGAAACAAAGGTATTCTTCTTGCATTATTACTTGTATCTTTTTATACAAGCTTTGCTCAAGCACAAAAAGGACTTAAAGACTATTACCAAACCTACTTTCCTATGGGCGTCGCCGTTAATCCGCGAATGCTACAGAATGGAGAGGATGCAGCATTAATTAAAACTCATTTCAACAGCATAACGCCGGAAAATGCCATGAAGATGGGTCCAATCCATCCGAAGGAGGACACCTATTTCTGGAAAGATGCCGATTTAATTATGAATTTTGCTCAAAATAATGGCTTGAAGGTGCGCGGTCATACGCTCTGTTGGCATAGTCAGACGCCTAGCTGGTTTTTTACAGATACGCAAGGTAAACAAGTGAGCCGGGAAGTGCTTTTAGACCGGTTGCAAAAACACATTAGCGAAGTGGTAGGCAGATATAAAGGAAAAATCTATGCGTGGGATGTAGTCAATGAAGCCGTTCCAGATACGGGAACAGCTATCTATCGTCAATCAAAATTCTATGAAATTATTGGGGAAGACTATATTGAGAAAGCGTTTCAGTTTGCCCACCAGGCTGACCCGGATGCACAATTATACTATAATGACTATAACACTGAAAATGCAGCTAAACGGGAAAAAATCTATCAGCTCGTAAAGAAACTAAAAAGTAAAGGCATTCCTATACATGGCGTGGGTTTACAGGGGCATTGGTCTTTGTACGAGCCGACAGCTAAAGAGCTGGAAGAATCTATCGGTAAATTTGCCAGTTTAGGGTTGAAGGTGCAGGTGACAGAATTAGATGTGTCGGTATATCCTAAAGAGCATGAACGGCGGGAGAAAAGAGCAACGGATAAGAGTGAGTTTACTCCCGAAATGAATGATAAGCAGGCAGCTCATTATAAGATGCTCTTTGAAGTGTTTCGCAAACACCGCAATACCATTACCGGCATTACCTTCTGGAATTTGTCTGATAAATATTCATGGCTAGATAATTTTCCTGTGCCTGGCCGTAAAGATTATCCGTTGTTGTTCGATCAAAATAACAAACCTAAAAAAGCATTTTCCGAAGTAGTCAAATTTTAGAAATGCATGCCAGATGTTCTGCTGAAATAAGTAGACCAATATCTTTCTTGAACAGGAGCTTAACAAACACGGCCTGCTAACTTTTAAGCTATATGAACGATTCTTCCCCCTTCCGTCTATGTGAATGAGTTAACACAAAAGGGGATAGATAAAGTAACTAGCTTCCCGGAAGCTAGTTACTTTATCCACCGATGGTTAGACTTCCCAGGCTTTGTTGGAAAAGTTAACCCTTTTCTTATGTACCACTAATTAGAAAGTCAGTATCTTGGCTATATCCTAAAATAAGAGGGCTATGTTTGAGAAAATGCTTGATCAGTATCAATTGTCCCCAGCGGATTCCCAACTAAGTAACTTTAAGACAGAAACTAAAACCTTCGGCAAGGGAGAGATCATTACCCATCAAGGCGATGTTGAAAATTATATATACCTCATCCGGAAAGGAGCCGTGCTGGTAGGCACTTTCCAGGAGCAAAAAGAAGCTATTCTCGACTTTTGGTTTGAAGGAGAATACTTTTCTTCCTATATGTCTTTTCTGACTAGAAAACCTTCTCAAGTCTATATCGAAACCTTGGTGCCTAGCCTGGTAGAGCGGATCGATTATGGGCAGATGCAATTACTCTATAGGCAGTCTGCTACAGCTAATACCCTTGGAAGGTTGATAGCAGAATCCCACTATGTGCGCAAAACACAGCGCGAGCTTGACTTACTGACTAAAACAGCTGAGCAGCGGTACAAAGACTTGCTGGAAAAAGGAAATAGAATTGTAGAACAGGTGCCGGTTCATAAGATTGCCCGTTACCTAGGAATACATCCTGAGAGTTTAAGTAGAATCCGGGCAAACGTGATTTCCTAACATAGATCAATTTTTCAGAAAGTAAGATGGCCTTCTTTTGCAGTGTAATTACTCAAGAGATAGTATGGCTTTCTTCATTCAACTACTTGCTTTCTTTAGTCTGCTTTGGCTGCTGTCAAAGTTTAGTCTAAAAGACAAACTACGATCTAATGCCCTAAAAGGGCGGATTGCTTTTTCTAGTGCCTTTACTTTGATAGGAATCATTCATATAGTGAAACCAGAGAAGCTCTCCTATATGATCGATGGCCTGCTAGCTAATCCGGAAGGGTGGGTTATCCTTACAGGGTTTGTGGAGATTGTTTTGGCGGTTCTTCTATTGATTCCACGTTTTCAGCGGGTAGCGGCTTGGGCAATAATTGGATACTTGTTGTTGGTTTTTCCGGCAAACATCCATGTGGCGATCCATAATCTTCCCCCACCGGGAGGCTTGCCGGCTAGCGCTTGGTATGTGTGGTCAAGACTATTTTTTCAACCCTTATATATGTTTTGGGTATATTATTGGGCTATTAGACAAAGGAAGGAGAAAAAAGCAATTCTTGATTCGATCAAAGAACTGAATGCAAAATAAGAAAACATCCTTTTAAGAAATAATTAGTTGATGAAGCTGGAGAGTAAGATAAGTTTGATAAACTCTCTATAAAAAAACAACATCCTATAAGCGTTGGTAGCTCCCATTACTTTTTGAATCCCTATTTCTTTGGTGCGGGAACAACTAGGAAAATATACTGGCTGAGATTACCTATACTTACTTTCAAGCAGGGCTTCTCTAACAAATAACTGGGGATAGTCCACCACAAGCCCTTGTTCATCTACGGTGATAACAGCTTCAAAATCATTAGGAATATTCTGATAATGGTAAGTCGTATCAGATAGCCTTCTATATTGTTGTCGAACAGGCTTCAGTTGCCTTTCCAACAAATCAAGATAAATCACCTGAATTTGGCCCACCTCTTGCGTATTTAGCTTCAGACGGTTAATAGGTAAGCTGTTAGTAAAAGGGGTTAAGGGAATATCTATATCTAGACAGCCCTTAAATTGGGGAACTGGTATACCCTTGCTCATCCAGTTACCTTTTCCATCACTTTGGTAAGTGAAGTAGTCGATCTGATTGCTATGCTGGCTTTTTACTTCAAAAAATAGAGTCTCCCAAAACTCGTTTGTCTGAATGCAGTACTCCACTCGATAAATTTTATATCCATACTTGCCAACAATTACTGAGTTGATCTTGGTGCCTGTTTCTGTAGTGGTTACTAGACAGTTTTCGAGTGAACAATATTCCAGGCCGCTCCAAAGTATATTTGTCTGCATAATTCTAAGTTTTATCTAGACTACCCATGGCAAGTATGCTATCTACCGCAAGATAGTATCTATTCTTCAGAAAACGATGCGAATCTCAATTACGGGAGACCCTCATTCTTATGACTCAGTTTATAGGCCAAATAATGTTTAAATAATAGGTTTGTACTTGCCGCTGTATGCTGTCAGGTAGAGTTAGCCAAGTAATGGTAAAATAGGAGAGACCTGCATTCGCCATTTTCAACACTGCCTTTATCTTATTGATGCCCTGCACAGGCGGCATGCCGCTATTCGCCTAAGTAGTTAAGTCAGGTCTACAATCTTTCAGTCTTTCGTCAATTTGATTAGCGCCTAGGCCCCGTACACTAGCTAGTGCTGTTACGTATATTGCGCTGCTCTTGGGCTTCATTGAAAAGCTTCTGATGGTTATCACTAATAGAATGGATGCTTTCCAAAAGGGTATGTAAAAATAGCATCGTGCAGATGGCAATAATGATAAGTAAGCTTATCTAGTGAGACAAAATGATTTGGCAAAAATAAAGTGATAGTATCTTCATAAAACTATGGGTTGAAATGAATACTTTAGCAAAGTAGTAAATACCTAACTTCTAGGCTATTAAAATGAATATGGAATGTGGCGTTTTTATCTTCTTGCGTTAGTTATACTCTTTCCCCTTCTTTCATTTGCTCAATCCAAAAGGTTAGACAGCCTTCTCGTAGTACTTACTACGGCTACACCTGCTAGCTATACTCCTGTTTTTTCTCAATTAGAACAAGCCCTAGTAGAAACAGACTATACTTCTGCCTTAAAAGCAGTAGAAGAAATGTTTTCGATTAGTCAACAATTGCCATTTAAAGGGCCCCTATCAAGTGCATACCGCTGTAAAGCTATTGTGTATAACACTAACAAAGACAGGATGCAGGCCATACAAAATGCACAGAAAGCATATACATTGGCTAAAAATTATAAACTGCCTATTCAAGAAGCTACTAGTTTAAGATTATTAGGAGATATATTTCGTACCTTGGGTAAAGATGAAGTAGCTCTGGATTATTTTTTAAAAGCCTTAGAAATATTTCGTCAGCAAGGACATCAGAAATCTGAAGCGGAAATACTTTATGAGTTGGGTAATTTATGTTACGCCACACATAAGTATAATGCTTCCAGGCGATATTTACTAAAATCCTATGAACTTGGGCGTGATTCCCTGCCTAGCCGTCTTTTGATTAGTACCATAAATACAATAGCTTTAACCCACCGCGCCAAAGATGAATTTTCTCAAGCTATATCTTATCAAAAGCTCTCTCACCAAATGGCTTTTCTCGCAAAAGATAGCTCCTGGATTGGGATAACAGCAGGAAATTTGGGCAAAATTTACGACTTACAAAACAAGGACCAGCAAGCAATACCTTATTATCAACTTGATATACGCTTGAGCAAGAAATTCAATATGTGGGGCAGCGTAGCTAATAGCTATATCAGTTTAGCTGACATTCATCTCCAGCAAAAAAATTATGGGGCTGCCAAACTATATCTTGATAGTGCCATGCGTTTGACAGGCTCTGTAAAGGAAAATGAGTTGAATCAAACTTTATATAAGAGTTTATCTGAATATTATTATCAAACAAATCAGCTGAATAAAGCATATGCCTACCAGAATTTATATTATAAACAAAAAGATTCGCTAGATAAAAGAAAATATAATGCTGCTTTAGAGAAAGTGATGGCTGAATATGAGTGGGATAAGAAGCAAGCAGAAATAGAGCTATTAAAAAAAGATAATCAACTTATTCAAGCAGAAGCTCAAAGAAAAAACTTTACACTTTATACCATTACCGCACTATTACTTTTTATCCTCATATTAGCCTTTATTCTTTACCGGAATAATCATCAAAAGAAAAAAGCTAACCAAATCCTTACTTTACAACAGCAAGAGCTTTCTGGGAAAAACGAGCAAATCAAACAATTTAATAATTCTCTAGAACAAAAGGTAGACGAACGTACACATCAGTTACAAGTAGCCATGGAGAATTTGGTTAAGAAGAATCAGCATCTGGAGGATTTTGCTTATGTGATTTCTCACAATTTACGAGCACCCATTGCCAGGATCATGGGCCTGATTTCTATCTTCAATAAAGAAAATTTATCAGATCAAAACAATTTAGCTATACTTCAACATCTTCACACATCAGCAGTTAATTTAGATATTGTTGTTAGCGGGTTGAATGATGTGCTGTCGATGCAAAATCTAACAGATACACATAAAGAGGAAGTGCTTCTTGAAGACGTGACCCAACTCACACTGGAAAGTTTATATGAAGAAATTAAAACTTCTTCTGCTACTATTCAAACAGATTATACACAAGTAGACAGACTGCTAAGCATTAAAAGTTATATTACCAGTATTCTGTATAATCTTCTTTCCAATGCTATTAAATATAAATCACCGGAACGCAGCCCCCAAATATTTATTAAAGCTACTCGCATAAGAGACTTTATTTGCTTGACAATAAAAGATAATGGTTTAGGCTTAGATCTTGTCCAAATTAACTCTAAAAAGCTTTTTAAACTTTACCAGCGAATCCATACTCACGTTGAAGGTAAGGGCATGGGCTTATACATTGTTAAAGAACAAGTAGAGGCCCTGAACGGAAAAATTGAAGTAGAGAGTATGCCAAATCAGGGATGTACTTTTTATATTTATCTACCTGCATAACTTCCTACAAGAGTTATTTAAGCAAAAAGTTAGTCGAATTAACATCGAGTAGTTAGTTTAATTTCCCAGTTACTTATCCTCTGGCTAATTTATTGGGTGGAGACAACATCGGTTCTTAGATTATGGAGTGAACTGTTAAATCAAGGCTCTAGATGTAAAAATTGTCTTACCTCTTACTTTACCAATACTATTTAAGCACTATCTGAAAGGTGTTTTTTACGATGCCTCCACCTCCATGAAAGAGCAAGACTTAGTGGAAGAATAACTGACCTAGTAAAGCCAACCAGTAGGAATTCAATACTAGTAAACTATGATAAGATACCGCTAATGCCAAGGCTATTTACGAAGTTGTACGACACGAAGTAAACTTCACAGCTTCAACGCAAATTTTCCAGCATTTAGGTAGGTGATATTCGTGCATTTGCCTCCTAACCTTCGGTATTACTTCTGACGCATCTCAATGGCTCACGAGTATTTATTCCCCCTTTCGAAGGTAAGATCATTTCCAGGTAAGAACCCTAACTAAAAATAAAATTAGCTGTGTTTAATCACGTGTAAAGAAGTAAGCGGGAAAAATATACAAGACTCCTATCCTTTTGTCCATTTCCTTGCACGGCCCTGTGCTATACCTTTGTCCTATCAAAACAATCACAGCAACACACAACAATTAACCTATGAGGCGATCTGCTATAAATCAACTGTCAAATCTATCATACTCATACCATTTTAAACTTCTAAAAAACAACCCCATGAAAACTTCCTTTGTAATCCTTGCTTTTTTGTTAACCATCATTGGTAATTCTTCTACTTTCGCACAAGGGAAAAGAGTACCAGCTTCATCTGGAAGACAAGAATTCATCGAAGTAGAGAAAAATGTAAAATTGCATGTAACTGATATAGGTGAAGGCCAACCTATTGTGCTCATTCACGGATGGCCATTAAGTGATGCCATGTATGAATATCAATATCAATACCTGGCCCAAAAAGGCTACCGGGTTATCGGTATTACGCTCAGAGGTTTTGGCAAATCCGATAAACCCTATGGCCGGTACGACTTCGATGTGTTCTCAGATGACATAAAAGTTGTTTTAGAACAATTAAAAATCAAAGATGCTCTGCTAGGCGGATTCTCTATGGGCGGTGCCGTTGTGATTCACTATGTAACAAAGTACAACGCTGCACATATAAGTAAATTAGCCTTATTTGCCGCTGCTGCTCCCTCATGGGTACAACGTCCAGGCTTTCCCTATGGATTACCAGAAGAAGGGGCTGCCTCTTTTATTCAGCTGACCAGAACTGACCGGCCACAGGTGATGGATAATTTTGACAAGGCGTTTGCTGCTACTGAAAATGGCATTTCAAAAGGAATGTCTGAGTGGTTAAAGGGTATCAATATGGAAGCCTCCCCTTATGCGGCTACACAATCTATACAGGCACTTTCCAAACTAGATTTACGTCCCCAATTGGCCAAAATCAACCTGCCTGTAGCGATCTTTCATGGGGTAAAAGACAAGCTGTGTGATTTTGTATTTGCCGAGCAACTTCACAAAGGAATAAAAAATTCTTACATCGTAAAGTTTGAAAACAGCGGACATGCGCTCTTCATTGAAGAAATGGAGAAGTTTAATACGGAGTTAGAGAAGTTTGCTAAAAATTAATGGAAACAGCCGTTGCGGAGTTAGTAAAAAATTCTGCAACGGTTATTTTAGCTACTAAACTACAGGATTTCCTATATTTTCAGAAAATTTCAGGCCAACAATGTACAAGCAAAATATATTTGAAAGCATCTTTAAAAGGTTTGGCTTGGCACCTGTAGATGAAAGCAGTGTGGATATCATCAATGGGGACACCTACAAGCCATACATCAAAGTATTGTATCTGCCCAAAGGATATAAACTAACCGTAGATTTTGCCGTCTATAGTACTGATGAGCCTTCGCTGTTTTTTGTAGCGCCCAACCAGTTTCTCAAGATTGAAAACGTAGGACTAGAAAAGGGATATCTTATTTTTTACAACCGCGATTTTTATTGCATTCAGATACATGACCAGGAAGTGGCCTGTGATGGTCTGCTGTATAACAACATACACAACATGCCATTAGTCAACGTCACTAATGACGAAATGAATTTCATTGATTATCTTTTCCGGCAAATAGAAGAGGAATTTGCCCAGCAAGACCCTTCGCTGGAAGAAATGATTCGCACCTACCTGAAGCAGTTGCTTATTAAAGCCACACGAATGTGGAAGAAACAACACCTGGAAAGAACCCTGGTAAAACAAAACAATGATCTGGAGTTTTTTAGGAATTTTACTCGTCTGGTGGATGCCCACTATAAGGAAAAACATACCGTTGCCGATTATGCAGATGTTTTATCGATGGCAGCCAAAACAGTTACCCACAAATTTAAACGGTTGAATCTGCCCCAGCCCAATGAAGTAATCAAAAACCGCATCATCCTGGAAGCAAAACGACTGCTTGTACATACCTCCCTAACAGCCAAAGAAATTGCGCACGAGTTAGGGTATGATGACCCTGCCTATTTTAGCCGTCAGTTTCTAATAAAGACAGGAGAATCGCCTTCAAGTTTCCGAACAAAGTATCTCGGTATAAACAAAGTATAGCTTACGTTTCCTTAGCAATTTTCCTTGAAATCTTCGTAAAACCGATATAGCGAAATACTTAGCCTGGTATGGGACCTGCAACAAGATTCTTGGTTTTTTGAAGCACAAACGATTATTCTGGTAATGGAATTTCTTTTATTTTTTCTCTGTGCATCGTTCCCCATTCTACCAGTGCATCTAACACTTTTGTGAGCGATAAACTATATTCGGTCGCCTCGTATTCCACCACTACAGGGGTTGCCGTTGAGTAAACATTTCTTTTCACAAAGCCATTCAGTTCTAACTCCTTTAATTCATGCGATAACACTCTGGGCGATATATTTTTTAACGTCCGTTGAAGTTCATTGAACCGCTTGTTGCCTTCTATGAGCACCAGCGTGATCCTAAGCTTCCACTTGCCGCCTATAACATACAGGGCATCCTCAATGGCTGGCAGACTTTCACAACACTCCCGGTGTTTGGGTTGAACTACTTCTTCAGTCTTCATTTCTAGTTAAATCGATGTGGTTACTTAAAGGATAGCGCTATCCTTTTGTATAGTGCTACCTTTTGTATAGTAAAGGTAGCTAATTTTGACCTGATAAAACAAACATAAGCGATGAAAAACAAAATCTTATTGGTAGTGACCATACTTTTCGGCCTGATGATGGTCAATGCTGGTCTAAACAAATTCTTCAATCACATGCCTATGCCGGAAGTTTCACCGGAAGTGATGACCGTTTTAATGGCACTTATGACAGCTAAGTGGATTCTGCCACTAGTGGGCATCGCTGAAATAGTGGGAGGTGTGCTTATTGCCATTCCCAGATACAGGGCGCTGGGGGCCATCATCATTTTTCCGGTAACCATCGGTATTCTCGTTCATCACCTCACCCACCATATGGCCGGAGTAGGGATGGGACTGGTTCTTCTCATTGTAAACGTCTGGATTATGGTGGAGGATAAAGAAAAATTTATGCCCATGCTAAAGTAAGCGCTATCTTATTTAAAAGAAACTTAAACGCATAATAAAGCACAGAAAAACCAGGTAGGACAAATAAAACTAACATCCAATAAAACTAGTATGACAAAAATTGCAATTATTACAGGAAGCACTCGCCCAGGGCGGGTAAATGAACAAGTGGCCAAATGGGCGTACGAAAAGGCAACAGAGCGCACAGATGCCAAGTTTGAATTCGTCGATATAGCAGACTTTGAACTTCCGCTTTTTGACGAGCCGTTATCTCCTTTCTGGAAGAAGTATACACACGACCACACAAAACGATGGTCTGAAAAAATTGCCTCCTTCGATGGGTATGTATTTGTAACCCCAGAGTATAATCACAGCACTTCTGGTGCACTCAAAAATGCCATTGATTATTTGTACTATGAATGGGGAAACAAGGCCGCAGGCTTTGTGAGTTATGGCGGATCTTCCAATGGAACAAGAGCAGTCGAGCATTTACGATTGATTATGGGTGAGCTAAGTGTGGCAGATGTACGGGCACAAGTAGCGCTATCGCTTATTACGGATTTTGAAGGGTATACTACTTTTAAGCCAACTGAAGATCACGCAAAGCAACTAACTATCATGCTTGATCAGGTCATTGCCTGGGCTACGGCATTAAAATCTTTGCGAACAGAAGAGGTTTACCAGGCCATATAAAGTTTTGGTTCTGGGAGTTGAGAAGATTTTGCAAAACAGGATACTAATTTAGTCCTGTGACCCATAAACTTTTCAGATCCTATGGGTATCTACCTTTATAAGTCTTTTTAGTTTTATGGCTGTTTTCGTCTGGCACCAGACACCATCGAACGAAAGAGCACACTGATAGAGATAGTACATGGCTAGAGAAAACACCTTACCGGAATCTAATGCCAATAGATTTTTCATAGAAACGGAATATGGGCTCGTATTCATTTACGGGTACATATCCGTTTCATTTACTCCAAAAACTTTACAGGATTTGTCTGGAATTAGCCATTAGATCCATAGATACTATATCTTTCTATATTACTTTGTACCTGCTCCCCCAGAAAATAACAAAACAGGAAAGAAGAAAATTGACAACACCTATGCAAATTGAGTTTTTACAGGAAAAGACTATCCCCATCAATCAAGATCAAACAATCCTTGAAGCCGCACTGAATGCAGGAATCTCCCATTTTCATGCATGTGGGGGCAAGGCAAAATGTTCTACGTGCCGGGTACTGGTTTTGGAAGGGGAAGAACATATAAGCAGACCCACTAAGAAAGAGGCCAGGTTGACTTCTATTCTTAAACTTCCCGCCACGGTCAGGCTGGCTTGCCAGGTAAAGGTGGAAGGTGGGGTAGTAAAAGTGGAGCGGATAGTAAAAGCCGAATCAGAAATATCCGCTTTTTTGAAACCCATTGAACAACGTCCCGGTCATTTTAAACTAAAGCCACTTGGAGAGGAGAAACAATTAGTATTGTTTTTTCTTGACATCAGGGACTTCACCCCTTTTGTTGAAACGTATCTGCCATTCGACGTGATCTATCTGGTGCGAAAACTGTTCGACATGTTTTACAAGGTAATAACCAAACACCATGGACAAATCATTGAAACTTCTGGGGATGAGTTATATGCAATTTTTGGATACGAATCTTCTCTAAAAGAAGCGGCTCACTCAGCGATAGCAGCAGGTTTTGAAATATTTGCCGAGTTAAAAACACTCAATAAAACGTACGGCAAACTTTTTCAAAAAGAGTTTGAGATCGGAATTGGGATACATTGCGGCAAGGTGATTGTAGGTGAAATCAACTTCGGTGAATATGCCAGGAGAAGTGCCATGGGTCTGGCCGTGAATATTGCCTCCCGCATACAGAACAGTACCAAAACACTCAACAATTCATTTGTCGTCTCTGAAGACATGATCCGGCTTTCTGCCTATAAAAGCTTTACTGAAGTAAGGGAGATTAAACTGGCAGGCGTGAAAACACCGGTTAGGGTGTATCCTATCGGAGAACCCTATTATACTTAATCCATTCGCATAAATAAACTTACTAGCTTGATAGATGTTCTTCCCGCTTCAGAATAACAGCACGCAATCTTTCCTGGTGTTCATCGCCCCATTGTCCCAATGCAGAAATGACAGGAATTAAGGTTTTTCCGAATTCGGTCAGGCTGTATTCTACTTTTGGTGGAACAACCGGATAAATGACTTTTGAAATTAGTCCATGCTCTTCCAGTTCGTTGAGCTGTACATTTAAAACCCGGCGTGAAGCATCCGGAATTTTTCGCTGCAACTGGCTGGGGCGTTTATACCCCTCATTGATGAACCACAGCAAGCGGATTTTCCATTTGCCGTACAGCACTTCGCCAATCAGGTCAAGCCCACAAGCAAGGCTTACTGGTATTTTTCTTTCATACATTCTACAAAAGTATTCCAATAGTCCAAAAGAGTCAATATGGGCGGAAATTATCCCTATGCCATTCGGTTTTCCGTACTTGCAGGCGTTAGTCATACTGCTCATTTTTGTGCTAAAATTAAGCATATGGAACAAGCATTTGAGTTTACTAATGAATTAGCAGGCAAAGTTGCCCTGGTTACTGGCGGCACAAAAGGTGCAGGAAAAGCCATTGCCGAACGCTTACTTCAAGCCGGGGCAAGGGTCATTATTACAGCAAGAAATGCTCCCGAAAAGCCAAACGAAAAGCTGCATTTTATTGCGGCTGATTTGAGTAAACCGGAAGGTACACAAAAAGTAACGGAAGAGGTTTTATCAACCTACGGAAAGCTTGATATTTTAGTCAATAATCTGGGTGGTTCAGAAACGAGAGGTGGCGGTTTTGCCGTGCTGACAGATGAGGATTGGCAAACAAGCATACTAACCAATCTACTAGCACCTGTCCGGTTAGACAGAGGGTTTTTACCTCAAATGATCGCCCGTAAGAGTGGTGTCATTATTCACATTGCTTCCATTCAGGGCAGATTGCCTTTGTATGACTCCACCTTGGCGTATGCAGCTGCCAAAGCAGGGTTGATTAATTACAGCAAAGCATTATCAAAGGAAGTGTCGCCAAAAGGCGTTCGGGTGCTCACCGTTTCACCTGGATGGATCATGACTACCTCTTCCACCAAAATGATGGAGAGGATTGCTCACAGTTCAAACAGCACATTAGAACAAGCTACACAAAGTGTGATGGATGCATTAGGAGGAATACCCATTGGCCGGCCAGCAAAACCCGAAGAAGTGGCCGAATTTGTTGGCTTTTTAGTTTCCCCAAGAGCTAGTTATTTAACAGGAACAGAATACATTATTGACGGAGGAACCATACCCACTATTTAATACCTATGAACACAGCAGCCATGAGTTTACCCAAAGTAATCGCTGATTTAGTAAAAGCACAAAACAAACAGGATAGTGTTGCGTATGCTGATTGTTTTTCCCCAACTGCCATTGTGTATGATGAAGGCAAAACACACAAAGGAAAAGAGGAAATACAACAATGGATAGCCCAGGCAAACAAAAAGTTTAAAACCATAATGAACCCTATAACATATACAGGAGCAGATACAACAGGTGTTTTGTTAGCAGAAATCTCGGGTTCGTTTCCCGGAAGTCCTCTTGTATTGAACTACCATGTTGAACTGAAAGACGGACTCATTCAGTCGCTGAAAATAACGAGCTAAAAGATAACTCTACAAAACTATCCTTGGCCGTCATTAGACCAGCGCCATCTTTAAAAGAAGGTGTTGGAATTGGGAGTTTTAGAACGGATGGAGGAGTGGAAAAAAGAGGTCCATACAAGTCTCCTTATTGTTACTGTTTCGATAAAAAGGAATATGACCCGGCTTTACAAGCCCAAATCTCATTTGGATTTTAACTGTAGTTATAAGTAAAAATGGCAAAAGTACGTTTTAGCCTTCCCCTAAAATAATGGAGAATGGTACCGGAGTAGATTCAGTAGCTAGGTGCTTTAGTTACTGAGTAGGGAGTAATCAACTGACTACCTCGTAAGTTGTTAATTAATCAATTGAAGATATTTGGCTCTGTTCTCAAGAATGATCCATAGGTTAATAGCAAGTAGAATGAAAGCCATCGGTAGGCCTTGGGGTGCGACTGTGAGGTGTGTCAAAAGTATTCCTAGCATTACAGGCAGAATGATAATAGCCCCAAGTGCTCTACATTTTGGGATCATCAACAGTATGCCTCCAAAAATTTCGGCAACAGCCACCAGTGGAAGTAACCATCCTATTTGCATCATGGCTGTACTCATGTTTATCATTTCTTCTGGCAAATCATCAGGAACTGGCATATAATTGAACAACTTGTTCAGTCCGGCATTCAGGAATAATAATCCGGATACTAAGCAAAGAATAAAGCTAATTTTCTGTTTAAGTTGCAGGCGTTCGATAAAAGCGATCGTTGTCATGGTCTTTTTAGATTAGATTTTGTCAATGTTTCCTTTACAAAGATGGAGAGTATTGTGCAAAGAGGCAGGGTGTAAAAACGGCAATTTATATGGCTTTTGCGCCATTTATCACTTATCTATTTAAGAAATGGTAGAGGAAAATAAACCAAGTAAAAGCTTCACGCTGCTATAAATCAATATATTCTCATACTTTTCTCAACTTCTTCCCGGTAGCTTCTTCCGATTGGGATCTGATAGTTGCCGATGATAATTCGATTATGCTCAATACGCTTAATTGCTTGCCTTAATACCAGAAACGACTTGTGTACCCGTATGAAGAGGGAAGGTGGAAACATTTCCTGCACCATTTTTATAGACCCTTTAATGACAATCTTTTCTTTGGCTGTATGGATAATCGCATAGTCTTTCAATCCTTGGATATGGCTCACCTCATTAAATTGGAGTTTTAGCCTTTTTACCCCACTCTTTACAAATATAAAGTCCGGTGTAAACTCACCCGAATCTAATTGTGTGCCTTGTAGCTTCAAGGAAAGGAAGTCGAGAACCTTAGCAATGGCTGCCGAAAATCGACCGAAAGAGATTGGCTTTAGTAAAAAATCGATAACCCCCAACTCAAATCCCTCAAAAGCATAGGTACGGTAGGCAGTTGTAAAAATCGTCAGCGGCGGATCGGATAGCTTTTCTAAGAACTCAATCCCAGTCATTTCTGGCATTTCTATATCTAGGAACAATACATCTGCTTTTTGGTTTAGTAAATAAGCTAAAGCATCCTTAGCATTACTAAACAAGGTTACAGATTGTATACCCTCCATTTTATTTAAGTAGCCCTCCAATACTTCCAGAGCAAGCGGCTCATCATCTACAACCACAACACGTAGCATAGCTTTCTATTTTGAGTTTGTTCGCTAGAGTTCAATTACCAGTCTGGCCAGAAAACTATCTTTTTTATCTTCAAGCTCCAACCGGTGCCTCAACGGATAGAGTAGTTCCAAACGCTTTCGTAAATTACCTAATCCTATACCTCCCTTATTTTTACTGCTAAACTCAGGCGCTTTCGCATTTTCGACAATAACCGTTAATGTGGATTGATGCAAGCCGATATTCATTCTTAACCATCCATTTTCACCTAGGGTGTTAAGCCCATGTTTAGAAGCATTTTCTACCAGGGGCAGCAATAACAGCGGGGCAATTTCTTGCCCATTAAAACCACCAGAAACATGTAAACTAATAGTATACGCACCACATGACCGGAGCCGCTCTAGTTCAAAATAGTTTTTCAGGTAGGTAACTTCCTTCTCCAGCAGTACCTTTTCATCTGTACTATCATATAACATATATTCCATCATATCAGACAGCTTGAGAACGACATCCGGGGCCAGTTCTGATTTTTTAAGCGTGAGCGCATATAGGTTGTTGAGTATGTTGAACAAGAAATGCGGATTTATTTGGGCACGAAGGAAATCTACTTCCGCATGTAGTTTTTCAACTGTGATTTTCTGAATGGTATGCTGCTGCTCATACCAGTCCATGCTTAATTTAAGCGCGAGCATTAACCCCAGATACCATAAGGTGCTAAAAAAATTGTAGGATAAACTTCCCAGTAAACGGCTATCGCGTAGCGGGCCCACCACATAGCCGTATAGGTAATAATCAAACAGGCTTTGGATGAGTAGATACCCAATCACCGAGAAGATAACCAATGTAAAATAGGCCAAGTATCGCTTCTTTAATAAGTAGCTGGGTAGAAAGTACTGCAGGTTAAGGTAGGCGATCAGGATAAGGAGCCCAATCCGGCCCGTTACACAGACGACAAAAAAAGGCAAATTAGCCTTCTGAATAAGGTACTTCTTTTCATAAATAAAAAAACCGGTAATCAGCACCCAATAGGCGCTATGGATCAACGCGTATTTTAGTGAGATGCTGCGATTTGAAAACGGGAGCCTAAGGGTTTTATCAAGAAGATCCATCTGTAGTGAGAATAAATGTACTATCGGCACTAACCATAGCCTTCCTATAAAAGAACAAAAAAGCACGAAGCCTAAGAAATTATGTCGACCAACGGCTAAAAAAATAGATGAATATACTGATAAATAGCCAGACATCTACTAATTGGGTAGTTGGTCTACTATTTTTCTTTTTATCTCTCCCCTAAGTTAACTTAGAATAAGAAATTTAACTCATTCACTTAAAAATTAATACGATGAAAAAGATCAAATTCAATCTAGCGTCTATCAGGATATGTATGCTGATTACACTCTGCCTCACCACTTTTAGTTTTACTCCAAAGTTTGGATTAGACAGTTATGCGATTTATCTCAATGACAAACTCATCCTACAGCAGATGGTAAACCAGCCTTTGAACTTACGGGTGTTACAGCTTAGTGAGGCTAAGGAAACTGATCTACTGTACATCAGATATACACATTGCACGATAAAAGGGGGCGCTGGTTCTAACAGAAGCGTTGCCCTCCAAGATGAGAAGGGTACCATATTGAAGAAATGGACATTTGCAGATGCCAGCGGGTCGGATTTAACAATGAAAATAGCCGTAAAAGAGCTGTTGGAAGTAGAAAAGAATTATGCCAATCAAGAGCTTAGTCTTTTCTATACAGCTAAGGAGCTTCCTAAAGGGGAAATGCTTTCTATGCTTCAGCTTTAAATGTTTGCTACTTATTTGGTGCAGGATAAAGGGGGAACAAACTCTTTTGATTATCCTTCACCAAATAAGTGGGCTTGTTACAATAGACAGGTCAGCAGCATAAGAATCAATGGTACTTTGCCTAGAAGTGAATTGTAATTACCTAAAGGGAAGACGTGACTTAACTGCCTCATTATTTGGAACTACGTCATCAAACGCAATTTTTATGCATGCTTCTTTCATAACAATAGACATCAGCTATCATTAGTATAGCGATTTAATGTCCTTGCTTACAATTGATAGATCATTGTTTAGTTGATGGCCTCCACTACTCATTTTTCGAACAGTTGCCTTGGGAAGCTCTTGTGCATAAACCTCAAGATGGTCAAAAGGTACCTCTTCATCATCCTCGGCATGGTAGAGAAAAATAGGAACTTCTTTTGGTAGCTTACCAGCAAAATCTTTGTGTAGCTTAAACCCTTGTTTCCAGTCTTCCTGTCCCTTCCAAAAGGGGGTAGAGATAAGAAAAATCCCAGCTATTTTTTTTCGTGTCCTGCTTTCTGATAGATACTTTAGTAACATGGAAGCCCCCAGGGAGTGCCCTACCAAGATAATTTCGCCCTTAATCAAAGCGATTGCTTTGCCAATTTGTTTTTTGCGCCCCAAATCTGGGTCTGATGCATTGGGTAAGAAAGGATAGTGCAGTACATACTCTTCTCCCAAGGCCTCTTGTAAAGAAGCAACGAGCATAGCATCAGCCGCGTAATCTTCTTTGCTTCCTCCGCCGTGTATAAAAAGCACATGCTTGTTCTTCATAATAGAAGCTGTTAGTTAAATTACATAGTTAGTTTTTCACTGCTGATACGTTGCCGAAGATAACTAAGGGTTAACTTCAATAGTTTGAAGGTAAATAGCAGACTTATTTCCAGTATCCGTTGGTCATATAGTTAATTAGATAGCTACTTTGCCCTATGGATACATCAGATTAACTAGTACTAAAGGTAAAGCGGATATATTTCTCACCCTAGGGGCAGATGCGACAATATGTGGGGAATTTACGACGATCTGCATGTATGGCAAGCGAGGATATTTCGCATACAAATAGATTCTTAATCAGCTCTGGCCTATTGAATTTGTTGACAGCTCTTACTGATTTTAGAAGGAAGTCAACCTAAAGAGGAGCTAGCTAAAATCTCCTTTTGGTTGACTTCCTTTAAAGAGGTAGCTGGCTAACTACCAGTCGAGCTTAATCAAGGAAACTGCCTGTCCTGGAAGTGGCATGGAAAGTAGCAGCGCTCCTTCTTTTGTTTTCATCCATGCTGGTGAGCTTAGCATATGTAGTTGCCCAGATTGTTCTAGTTCGTTGATCTGCTCAGCCGTTGGCTGCTGGGGTGAGCCCATTTTCTTCCATCTTTCATACGAATTGCTATGTTGCTTATCAATCCGGTAATGTGTTACCAACACTTGCTCTTTGCTTAATCCATTTATCTGTACTTCTACCGACTGAGCAGGCATAGCCACATCATCATCATGATAATTCCATAGCATGACAGCAGCCGTTGCAGAATCTTTGCTAGCCAATGCGCCAATATCAGGTCTGCTGCCTCTAATACTGGAATCCCGTGCATGGGCTAAATTATAAGCTCCATTACTGGTTACTTCCACTCGGTTGCCTGACATCAAGCCAAACATTCGAAATACATTTAGCACGGGTTTATCCACTCCATTGGTAGCTAGGTCCCGGAATCCATAAAACCAAGGCTGATTTTCAAATTCAAATGACCAGGAGACGGCCCCTTTAAAATTTATGCCATATTGGTCGGCAAGCTCATATTTACGGGCAAAAGAGGCAGCTGTATACGAGGAGTACATAGTGCCATTGCGGTAGGCGTTTTCCGGATTAGTCTGCATGCCACAAGCAGCACAACCTTCCGGGTCTGATTCTCCAATCACAATAGGTAGCTGTTTTAATTCAGGGAAGGAAGCCACAATCTGAAAACCATTGGAAATGTCTTTTAGCTGAGCTCCTATATTCATACGTACATGCCCATCTATTACTTTAGGATCTCCTTTGGCATGAAAAGCAATAAAATCAAGGGGAGTGCCTACTTTGCCAGTAGCATAGTTTTTTCCCCGCAAACAATGTTCAAGAAAGTTGCGAAGAAAAGAGGCTGCTTTATCCCATCTGGGACCTGTTGAATCTGGCCCGCCCATTTTCGCACCAGGAAGGGCTCTTTTGACGGCATGAGCCGTGTAGTCGTAGAGTTTGTGATATTCTTCTTCTGTACCCTTCCAATAGTCAATGTTGGGTTCATTCCACAGTTCCCATAACCAGCTTTCCACTTCTTTTTCTCCATAGCGGGCTACACAATGTTTCACCCATTGATAAACCAACTCTGCCCATTTATTATAATCTTTAGGTGGATAAGCCCATCCGGTGTAGATTTCTTTATAGGGTTTGCCCGGTTGCCAATAATGGCGGTAAGGTTGAGGCTTTACCGATAGGGCTTCTGGCATAAAGCCAATTTGTGCAATAGGTTTCATTCCCCGCGCCACATAGGTATCAAAAATGCTATCGATAATGGACCAGTTATAAATTGGCCGGCCCTTCTTATCTTCCGTATATGCATTGGTAGAGCCCCATTTCAAAGCAGGCGTGCCATCTCCTGTAGTCAACAGATTATGCACGCGGACATAGACTGGTACAGGACTCAAGGCGGCTAGCTCTGATAAAAGTTTTTTACCATCTTTCATGTAGGTATAATTAGGCTCATCATAGCCAAACCATGCCCAGACAGGTTCCATTTTTCCTTTCGCTTTTCTCAGATCCACTTGGATGCTAACTGCATCAGTTGCCTGCTGACTTTGTCCGAAGACATTTGCACCAGAAGTAAATAGGAGCAACAAAATAGTAAGCTGCTTAAATTGGTTCATAAAAGAAGTATTCATATAGTACTAGCTGTTTGTTAACAGAAAAGTTAATTTATACTTCTTTTAAGATAATAGCTACCTAAGTTGTTATTTATTAAAATGATCTCTTTCAAAAAGGTGTAATTACACATTAGGAACCGATTTTGGTGCCGTTGAATTTAAACGGTAATTCAAAAAGGCTTTACTTTAGTGAATCTTCTTTATAGTTACTTCAACGATTCCTAACTTTTATACTAACATAAATAATTCTATACGGCTAAGTTATTTAAGCTAATTGCGTTCATACAGGAATTGTAACATACCGAGGAAAAAACATCCTCGGTATGTTACTTTTTAACTGAAGAGAATGTTGCTTCTTGATAGACTATCTGTTCACAAAGATGTTCAAGAGAACATTAACAGGTAGGTAGAACAACTATATACAGAAGATTACCATGGACTAATACCAGTTTGAGGCGCATTGTCATCACTAAAGAATTGACCTGTGGGGCCTTCCGGACCTAATAAGGCTGCTTTTACCACCCGGGCAGCGGCATCCGGCACAGTTCCGGGGCCAGAATGATGATTAAAATCTGTGGCCGTATAGCCCGGATCAACAGCATTTATCTTAAACGATGTATCGCGCAAATGATGAGCCAGCACAATCGTGTATGCATTGAGAGCAGCTTTAGAGCTAACATAACTAGCAGGCTTAACCCCATAATACTTCCATGAAGGATCAGTATGTAGGGTGAGTGAACCCAGCCCTGAGGTAACATTAACGATCCTTGGTTGCGGCGACTGCCTTAAAAGATCCATAAATGCCTGTGTGACTTCGATGACGCCAAAAAAATTAGTTTCAAATACCTGCTTAAATACGCTGATGTCTGTATCCAATGGCGACTGCGGCATAGCACCACTAACCCCAGCATTATTAATTAATACGTCTAGTACTTGCGTTTTCCGGCCAATAGCCTGGCGGGCGGCCTTTATTGATTCTAGTTCATCTACATCTATCTCAATAGGCTCTACCTGGTGTAAGCCTTCCGACTGTAGCTGGCTTGCTGCTTGCTCGCCTTTTTTTATATCCCGGCTGCCCAGGTATACATAATATCCTTGCTGTAATAATTGCCTGGCTGTCTCAAAGCCTATGCTTTTGTTTGCTCCTGTGATCAGTACTGTTTTCATGGTTACTTACTTTATTTGTTTACAGGACAAATCTACAGCCTGCCTGGCTCTTGGCTGTAACACATCGGGCAGTATTAATGGTACATTTTACGGATGTTAGCCCGGTACCCGGCAGGCGTTACACCTGTTTCACGCTTAAAAAAGCGGTTAAAATAAGAGGCATCCGAAAAACCAAGATCAAAGGCAATTTCTTTTAATGAGTTAGGTGTGTGAAACAGCATACGCCGGGCTTCCAGGATAAGTCGCTCATGAATGTGCTTAATGGCTGGCTTGCCACTTTGTGTTTTTATAACCTCACTTAAATGTCCGGCAGAAATATTCAGCAGGGAGGCATATTCACTTACTTCGTGATATTCGCGGAAGCACTCATTGATTTTTGCCTGAAAGTTTTGTAGTAACAGCTTGTCTATAGTAGCCGAGCTATCCTTGAATTGCTCGGTATATAGGCGGCTCAAATACGTAAGCAGCACCGTCAGATAAGCTGTTAGCATACGTCCTTGCCATTCACTGGGATTTTGATACTCCACAGAGATTTTGGCCAGCATTTCTTCTACAAAATGTATATCAGCTTCTGTAAGCCGTAATTCATGTCCGCTTTGAGGATTTTGAATCAGGGGCAGCTTGCTTAAGGACGCATTTTCCTGAAATGAGAGGAACTCACCGGTAAAAGCAATTCCTGTACTCCATAATTGATTGAATTCTTCCTTTACAATGATTTGATTGGGTCCTGTAAAGTAAATCGTGTTATCTTTCAGTATATAAGGGTTCATGTCAATCCATTGTCGGCTGCCGGCTCGCCTCACAAAAACAACCAGGTAGTGATCTTTCCGGTGCGGCAGAAGAAGTTCTGACTGGTTAGGCAAACTGCCTTCAAATTGATAGACTCTAAAGTATGCATTACCGGTAGCCTCGTCTGGCTCTAAATGATAAATCGGTACTTGTTGATTAGAATTAAATAAATGCATTGCCTAAAGCTATGATTTTTATTACTATTCAACTAGCTACCTAGTGTTGATATTAGCATAAGCCAGCTGTTTTAGGCCTGGTTAGTGATAAGAAAAGAGTAGTTTTTAAATTCACACCACGATAGGTCTTCTGCTCTCAGGAAGACAGCGTGTCCTATTTTAGTTTTAGCATTGATTACCCGATAGGGAGTACACTTAATTCCATGATAATAACTATTTTTTACCGCCAAATTTAATTAAATCACGTTCAAACTAAGCCAGGGAGGTGAATATGTTAAATGCTAATCTACCTTAAACGCTAGTCATATTAATGAGATATGAAAGGCTTTACAAGCGTGCTTTTTTACAGTAATTCATGCGTTAAAATTTCTATCTATGGCAGGGAGTCGTCGGCTGTTATTCCTCGATTGAGCAAGGATAATAATTTATTCTAGTGTCAATCCAGATAAGACGTCTTTTCGTATATAGAAAGCTTTTGCCGGTATTGTATTGAATTCTAGCACGTTTATATCTCTTACCAAAAAATAGGAGCAAGCTATCTAAACTACTACTTATGAAGTAAGACCTTCTACAACTATAAAACAACCTACCTTATCAACTATGAACAAAAATTACACTTTTTTGAATCCGCTTGGAGAACAACCTTTGGCCATAGCCTATAATAGGAAATCCTCCCATCTCCATAGATCAATATATGCTTTGTTTGTACTCGCTTGTAGTTTGCTTCAGTTTCCAATGGTAACACAAGCGCAATCTGATAATAGAGAATATAGTCCTGCCAGGCAATGGGATAACGTAGTTGGCAGCAAAGGGCCAGACTATCTTTCCAGCATGCTGGTTACCAAGGATGGTGGCTATCTGCTATCCGGCTATTCGTCTTCAGGTACAGGAGAAGATAAGAGTCAGGAAAGCCGGGGAGGATTTGATTATTGGCTGGTAAAAACAGATAGTCTAGGTAAAAAACGTTGGGATAAACGCTATGGAGGAACGAGTGACGATGTGCTTTCCTCTGTTATACAGAACAGTGATGGGAGCTTTTTACTTTGTGGCTATACAGCATCAGGCCTGGGAGCCGACAAGACACAAGAAAGCCGAGGAGATCTGGATTACTGGGTAGTGAAAATTGATAGTGTTGGCACTAAACTTTGGGACAAGCGTTTTGGAGGAAGTGGTACAGATATTCTACGGTTTGGTGCTCAAACAGAAGATGGGGGGTATCTGCTGGCTGGCAACTCTTCCTCAACTGCCAGTGGGGATAAAACCCAGCAGAGTCAAGGTGTAGAAGATTATTGGATTGTGAAAATAGATAGTGCCGGCACTAAACTATGGGACCGGCGCTACGGAGGTAGTAATGCAGAGTTTCTCAGCAGTGCAGTAAGTATTAACGAGCAAGGGTACTTACTGGCAGGTACTTCTTACTCAGGAATTGGAGGAGATAAAAGCCAGGATAGCCGGGAAGGCTGGGATTACTGGGTACTCAAAATAGATACCGAAGGTAACAAGCTATGGGACCGGCGCTTTGGGGGGAGCCGGTCTGATTTCCCTGCCCAGATTATTCAAACTGCCGATGAAAATTATTTGCTGGCTGGTATTTCTGATTCAGACAAGGGGGCTGATAAGAGCCAAAATAGTTTGGGCGGATGGGATTACTGGCTAGTGAAAATAGATAAGCAGGGAAATAAATTGTGGGATCAACGGTATGGCGGAACGTTAAATGATGATTTGAACGTGATAATAGAAAGCAGAGACGGCCATTATGTCTTGGCAGGTAGTTCAGATTCAGGTATGGGAGAAGACAAAAGTGAAGAAAGCCGGGGAGGATTTGATTATTGGCTGGTAAAAGTAAGCAAGGATGATGGCGCAAAAGTATGGGACAAAACCTTTGGTGGCACAGCTGACGATCAGCTGTTTGCACTTGCGCAGACTTCAGTGGGCAACTATCTGCTAGCAGGCCATTCTTCTTCCCCGAATAGTGGCGATAAAATGCAAGCAAGCAAAGGAAGCTATGACTACTGGATGCTAACCACTACTCCGGAAAAAGGCATTGATCCACTCGTTAAGGTTAATTTTGGAAACAAAGATACAAAAGCCCCCACAGGGTGGATACAAGATTATGGCTTGCCTTTTGGCAAAAAAATAGTTGCCCAAACCGGACTGCTATGGAACTATGGCTGGAAAAGTAAGCAAGACAATAGCCCGGTAGACTTGTCCGTAGGTGGCCCTTTTCCTGGCAATGGACGATGGAGGTCTACTCCGGCAGATACCTTACAGGCTAGCCTTATGCATATGCAAGGTAATGATGTGAAGAATTTTAAGGGAACACCTGTGGAAGCTTACTGGGAGATGGCTGTAGAAAATGGAGAATATCAAGTGACAGTTTCGGTAGGGGATGGGGCTATTTGGTATTTTAATGAGGAATATCATTCAATCAATGTGGAGGGTATACCGGCGATAGATCGGTTTTTACCAACTGGCCAAGCAGGAAGTATGAGCCGTTTTAAACAGGCTACTCTTCAGGTAACTGTTACCGATGAACTGCTTACCATAGATGCAACAGGAGGCCAAAATACAAAAATTAATTATGTTACGATTCAGCCACTAAGCTCCAATAATACTGCTGCAAAAGGCAGCATAGCTTCTTTCCAGCAATCAGCTACTACTATAAAGGTTTATCCAAATCCTTTTACTGACCAGCTTCGTCTAGACGTAAAGGGATGGCAAGGGAGAGTAACTATAACATTACAGGATATTTTAGGAAACACACTCTATCAAACACAGCAACAGGTAGAAAATAATTCCCTCGCTTTGGACCTAACGAATTTTGAGCTGCAAAAAGGAATGTACCTGATTAAACTTACCAATGAACAAGGAGCCACTCAATCTGTTAAAGCTTTAAAAAGATGATGCTGTATGCCAGGTATCTGTCATGAAAAAAAATAGTTTTTTAATGAAAAACAATAATACAGGTTAGTTACAGATATAGGGCAGCAGATATCCCACTATATCTGTAACTAAAAAGTAAAACTGCTGAACCTTCTTAACCTATGTTTTTCTTCCTGAAGGGTGTCTGAAAAACAGGGCGGCTTATACTTTCCTGAAACATCATAGATGTGTAAGAGAGACTAATATTATGTGAACATTTTTAATAACCTATAGCCAAATAAGATCAAAAGGGCAGTAAATTCTACTGCCCTTCTAGTTAACCTTTTATGATTGTCTGTGCGCTTTTGATCGTCTACCAAAATCTTTTTTCTTTGCCAAAAGATACCATCATTGTAGCCAGCCTCACGTTGAGTTCCTGCCAGTTAATTTGCAGCTTATCCATAATGGCTTGTGAACGGTCTGATACAAGCATTACACTACTTTCGTTGATTTCTAATATGCGAATGTTTACAAGAATATGCTCAATGAACTCTTTCGTAGCAGGGTCCTCGTACTTTTCCATAACTAGTTGCGCAAACTCATCTAAAGATACCAATTTCACCTGTGGAAAATGAAGTTTAACTACCTGATGATAGAGATCATGTAAACTGTATGTATGCGTATTATAGACATAAAATACATTGTTTATGAGTGATTTTTCTTTAGCGAACTTTACAATAGCCTCTGCCGTGGTGTTAATAAAAGAAAAATCATAAAACTTATCTCTCATATCTGGCATGATGCCTAAATTGATAAAAGAGCGTAACAGCATATAAAAGGCGCTATTTTCAGTATTCTCCTGAAATTTTCCTGTATCATTGTTGAACACCAGATTGCCTGCTCTATAAACACTGGCCTCCACACCTTCTTCTATAGCTTTAAATATGATGTTCTCTGCATCGAGTTTAGACTGTAAATAAATGGTATTATTTACATCTGGAATCTTTTCTACCCGGTCATATTCACTAAATACATATTCTTGCCCAAACGATACGCCGGCTGTAGAAACATGGTGTATACGTTTAGGGCGACCTGCTTTTGCCAGATTTACTAGTTCCTGCACACCAGTCGTATTTCCTTGGTAATCTACTTCCAGGCCGTAATGTTTTACATTTGCTGCAGGATTTACTATGGTATCAATAGTTTCTTCAAGGGTTTTATAGATATCTTGATGAAGACCCAAGAATGGTTTTTCCATCTCTCCTGCCAGCGGGTGAATTCTATTTTTATACACATCATAAAATTCAGATCCGAAGAAGAAAGAAATCTTTTTTAATAACCTGTCTTTGGCAGCAGCCTCATTTTCAGCCCTAATTAATAAATAGATGTTAGCAGTTGTAGTAGTCAGCAACTCATATAGTAGATGAATACCTAGGTACCCGGTGCTTCCGGTTAGTAATACTTCTCTTATTTCTTGCTGTTCACCAGGAATTTGGAACTTATCCTTTTTCATTCTCTCTTTGTACCATACTTTCCGCTCTTCTGCCTTGCGTTTATCAGCCTCACTCAAAGGCTTTTTTTTGAGGCGCTGGAGTGTTTCCAGAAGATTTCCTTTTTTATACACAAGGTTTTGGGCCAGCTCCCTAATAGTGGGATACCTGAAGAGTGTGGTAAGCTTTAATTCAAAATCTTTGGAGAGTTTGTGGAGCACCTTCATTGCCTTCAATGAGTGGCCACCCATGTCGAAGAAGTTATCATGGACGCTTACTATGGAGACTCCCAAAACCTCCTTCCATATTTCCACTAGTTGCCTTTCTGTTTCATTGGCCGGCGCTTCAAACTTACCCTTACTTAAACTAATGGGGTCTGGGAGCTTTAACATATTTAGTTTCCCATTAGCATTAAGCGGTAATTCATCCAATTGCATTAGGGCAGATGGAATCATATAATCGGGTAGTTTATCACCTAACAGGTAAGCAACCTCCGCAGGGTCCATTTTTGTAGAAGCCGTAAAATAGCCTGTAAGAGACTTCTCATCGTTCTGATCCTTTGTCACCACTACACGTGCTTCCTTGATTCCATTGATATGCAATAGCTCATTTTCTATTTCTGAAAGCTCGATCCTAAACCCTCTGACTTTTACTTGTGTGTCGACCCTACCTAAAAATTCCAGCGCATACTCTTCATTGAATCGTACCAGGTCGCCGGTATTATATAACATTTCTCCTTGTTTGAATGGGCTCAGCAGAAAGCGCTGCTGGGTAAGCTCAGGGCTATTTAAGTACCCTTTGGCTACGCCATCACCACCTACATATAAAACACCTTCTGCCCCTGGTATTACGAGCCTTTGTTTATTATCGAGTACATAGCAGGTTGAATTATGTATAGGCCTGCCAATTGGTACGGCTCCTGTATAAGGTTTGTTTACTAAATGGGCTGTTGAAACAACTGTATTTTCTGTTGGTCCATACAAATTGTACAGTTTGGTAGACTGATTATGCTGTAAGAATTTATTTATATGCTTAGTAGACATTGCCTCCCCTCCAGTCAACACATAGTTTAACCCATCAAAAACGGTTACATCTTGCTCTACCAGTGCATTGAAAGCGGCCGTAATTATAAAAGAAATAGTAATTTGATTTTGTGCGATATACTTTTTTAATCTTTCGGCATTCAGTAAAAGTTCAGAATCTATAATGTGTAGGGAAGCGCCATTGGTGAGTGCAGTCCATATTTCAAAGGTAGAAGCATCAAACTCCATGGCCCCAGTCTGAAGCATCTTTTCGCCTGGTTCAACTTTTACACAATTCGTGTTTTGCACCATCCGCAGTACATTTCGATGGGTAACAATCACTCCTTTTGGCTTTCCGGTCGAACCAGACGTATAGATTACATGAGCCGCAGCATCAGGTTTTATGTCTGTTTGCACGAAAGGCTTTTCTGAATAAGAATTAAATTCCTGCAACGAATGCTGATACTTGTGCCTTACTCCAGGTGCTGGAGCTGCATTCTTATCAATGAAAAGCATGGCATCATACCGGTATTTGGTAAGTTCATTTTCTATGGTATGTATCTTCTCTGAAAAAGTTATCTGGTGAATACCGTTGATATCAAATCTGAGATCTTCCAGAAAACTTCTTGAGTAGAAAATTTCATTACTAAAATCTGTTTTTACCTTGTATCCTTTACCTAGGTTGCTCTTTTTGAAAGTGTTTAAAGACTCTGTAAAAACCTCTCGGGTATCTTCATCCATAATATCTCCCAAGAAGATGATCCCCGTGTCTTTCATTAGATGAACCACTTTCCGGAGTACATCTCTCAAATAATTGTGTCCTTCAAAGCATTGGATTACACTGTTAATAATCACTACGTCAAAATTCTTCTCCTCTACCTTGTCTATTTCATGGGCTGCCAAGCTCTTAAGCTTAATATTGGCTATGCCTTCTCTTTCAATCTTTTGCCTGTTTTTTTCAATAATTACCCGTGAAATATCTGTTCCATAATACAGGCCAGTCTTAGGTGCCAGTTCAAACATGCTAATACCGGAAGCACAACCAATTTCAAGCACACGGGTGTTTGTATGGAGCAGTGGGATTAGTTTGTTGATGATGTTATCCCGGTACTCATTCATTTCCGCTCTGGACAGATTTTCGCCCGTATAACTGTTTTGCCAGCCACCACCTTCTATATCATCCGTAGCTTTTTCTCCCACATGTTCCCACAGATTTTGGCTATTCAGCTCATTTTTAAAGGTGGTTTCTTCTTTTTCTAAATGGCAGTCCAGGCTGTCAATACACAGGAAAGTCTGAAAACTTGCACACTCCCATTGAAGTTTATTCAAAAGCTTGATATGTGCCTTGGAAGAGATAATTGTTTTTAAACGGGAGTCGTTGAGGATCATCCTGATCCGGTCTGCCGGGTATCTCGGTGAAATAGGCAGATAAGAGCCTCCTGCTTTGAGTATACCCAACATACAGGCGATAGTATGATGAGATTTAGGTAGCAATATACCTATTTGTTCTTCGTTGGCAATTTTAATCGTATGTACTAGATAATTAGCAATCTTGTCTGAATAAATATCTAATTGCCTGAAAGTTAAGGTTCCATTTACGGATACCACGGCTGCAGCATCAGGAGTTTTACTTACCCATTCCCCAAAAATACGTACCAGGTTTGAACCAGATGGATAGGGAGCACCTGTGTCATTGATTACATGCAACAGCATATTTTCTTCTGCTGCTTCCAGAATTGATAAATCATCTATGGCTACATCAGCACTTGAGAGCAGACAACGAATGGTATGCTGGTATTTTTTGATAAAATTCTGGATGAATGCCTGTGAAAATAATTTTGCATTGTAAACACACTGGATTTCCAATCCCTCGCTTGTTTTTTCAAATACAAAATCACACTCTGTCGCTTTATAGAAAGGATGTATATTTTTTAAGAAAACAGCCGTTTTGGGTGTTTTATATTCTTCAATCGTCTGAAGCGGATAATGCTGATGCTGATAAGCTGCTGCAATTTTTCCTTTTTCTGCTTTTAACACATGCTTAAAGGTGTTTTCAGGAAGCATCTTAGAATATATGGGTAACAATTGAGCAGTAAAAAACTCTTCTGCCTGGTTTTTAGAAACCATCGTAGGAATACCTACTTCCACCGCTTGCTGGCCCAGATATTTGTACAATAAAATCCTATAAGAGGCAACTAATATAATGAACATAGCCTCTAAATTTCCTTTGGATGCTTTTTCCAGCTGTGCTAACACAGCAGCATCTAGCGGGAAGCTGTACTTCTGTGCTTCATAATCGAGTGTCTGAAAGTAGCTGTATGGTAATCTGGTTGCTTCTACCTTACTGTCTAACTCTTCTTGCCAATGTTTTTTGGATCTTACAAATTCTGGCAAGGATAATAACTGGGTTTTTTCTATACTATTTTGCATAAGACATGGTTGATTTTATTCCTTGTTTCCAAGGGACATATTGATGATTTCTGTGAAATTGAATGATGATCAGATGTCAAATTCTACATCTTCTATTGTGTTTTCCGCGGTGAGTTGTGCTCTCAATTGGGACATTTTGCTATTGTCGATCAAGGTGATTTCTTCCAGCAGTGCAGATGGAGAGGCTATGGTTTTGCCAGCTAACTCTATAAAATGTTCAGCTAGCTGAGTAATGTAGTTTTTGCTGTAAATGCTTGTGTTATACTCTACCTCAATCACAAATGATTCTTTTTGCTCAACAATTAAAAAAGAGAAATCGAACTTAGAGGTGGCTGTCGCATTTTCATATTTTAAAGTCAAGCCGGGAATAGCTTGGTTATTGAAAAAGTCAATATTCTGAACAACGAATAAGGTATCGATTAACGGTATTTTTTTATCATTTCCGCTTAATCCCAGTTTAGCGATTAACAGTTCGAATGGATACTCCTGATAGTCAAAAGCCTCCAAAACCATGTTCTTTATATTTTTCACAAACTGGTTAAAAGATATTTCTGCAGGAATGGTAGCTCTTAAGGCAAGTGTATTTACAAACATTCCCATCATTTGCTGTACTTCCTCTTTTCTCCTGTTAGCTACTGCCGTTCCTACTACTATGTCTTGCTGATTGGTATATTTGGAAAGTAGTAGATAATAAATGGAGAGCAATAATTGATAGATGGAAACGTCCATGGTAAACGCATAACTCTTTAGCTTAGCGGATAGCTCTTTTGCAATGGTAAACGACAGTCTTTCGCCTGAAAAGTTTTGAGCCTCTGGTTTAGCTTCTACAGGCATTCTAAGTTTAGGAATATCTTTGTAGATAGTCAGCCAATACTGCTCATGCTCATGAAAATACTCTTTTTTCGAATAGTGACTGTTTTCCCACTCCGCATAGTCTTTATATTGCAGCAAAAGCTCTGGCAACGTTTCCTGATTCAATAGCCGGATAAACTCATTGATCAATATGCCCATAGACGTACCATCCGCAATGATATGGTGGGTATCAAATACCACTGCTACGCCGCCCTGGGCAATTTCAAAATAACACACATTTAAAATTGGTGCTAGCTTCAGATCAAAAGGACGGACAACCCTTTTGGCTTCCTGTGATAGTTCATGGAGGTTTATTATGCCTCCGTCTAATAAGTTGACTGTTACTTCTGGCAAAACTTGCTGTACTATCTCATCAAACTGAATATCAAACCTCGTACGCAAGACGTCATGCCGGTTAGACAAGGTCTTAAGAGCTGATACCACCGTGTCTTTCGTGACTTTTTCTTCAAATTGCAATACAATTGACACATTATAGCTTATATCCACCTTGTCGGTACTATTCATGATGTACATCCTTTTCTGCGCAGCAGAAGTGGAATAGTACTTTTTAGTTGGTGCGGGCACGATAGCTTCATAAGCAGACTTGCGGCCGGTTTTTATAAGGTCATGAATTTGGGTAATATGTGGTTTTTTATAGATGTCCGATACGGATAACTCTACGTTAAATTCTTTATTAATTAAAGCAGAAAGTCTAGCAGCTTTAAGAGAATGGCCGCCCATTAGAAAAAAATTGTCAGATCCATCTAAGTGCTGAATACCCAGCATGTCTTTACAGATATCTAATACTCTGCCTAACGTGTCTTTTAGTGTTTCTGGGGAATCTACCGAGAAAGAGTTATTGATTTCAAAAGGAGAGGGTAGTGCTTTTTTATCAATTTTCCCATTTTGAGTCATCTTAAATTCAGGCACCTGAATAAACCATTGAGGTACCATGAACGCAGGTAGTTTTTCCAATAATTTTCCTCGTAGATGCTCTCCCAGTATTTGCTCAGAGCTGGTGAAATAGGCAGATACATATTTTTCGCCTTCGTGCTCAAGTACACATACATGTGCGTTGTTGATACTAGCTATTTGCAACAGAGTATGTTCTATCGCCCCTAGTTCTATTCGATGTCCTAATATTTTAACCTGATCGTCTTTTCTTCCGAAGATGATTAGGTTTCCATCTTCACTTCTTTTTACAATATCGCCTGCACGGTATACGCGCTCTCCTAATTTTTTTGTATCGTGAATAAATGCCTTTTGAGTAAGTTCTGGTTTGTTGATATACCCCTTCGCAAGGCCAATTCCTCCTATATAGAGTTCACCTGTTTCCCCCTCTTTTACTGGATCTAAGTCTTCATTGAGAATATAAAATCTAATATTAGGGATTGCTTTTCCTATAGGAATATATTTTCCATATTCCTGATTGGGCATTACCTGATAGAGACAAACACATACAGAAGCTTCCGTAGGCCCATATGCATTGAAATATCTTTTCGTCTGACTATAATAAACCGCATCAGCTACATTGCATGCTTCTCCTGCCGTAACAATCGTTTTGACTGTTTTGAATTCGGGGCGGTCAAGGGAGTTAAGAAAGACAGGCGGAAGCAATAAGAAGGTTACTTCTTTCCTATCAATGTACGCTAAAAAGTGCTTTTTATTTAAGATGGTGTCTTTATCAATAATTACTAGAGTAGACCCGGATAATAGGGCAATAAAGATTTCGTATACTGATGCATCAAATGAAATGGAAGCAAATTGCAGTACCCGTTCATTCACTCCCAGCCCATATGTAAGAATCTGATACAGGCACATATTGATAAATCCGGCATGCTCAACCATCACTCCTTTCGGATTTCCTGTTGTTCCGGATGTATAAATCAGATAAGCTAGGCTGTGTGCATCTGCATGAGAAAAAGTAGCATCTTCCAGGTGGCCTTGTAATTCTTCAATATTGAGTTCATTAACCTCTGGATAGTTGCCTAAATAAGTAGAAGAAGTAATTAAATATTTTACATTACTGTCTTCCAACATATACTTAATTCGTACAGCAGGATAGGTAGGATCTATGGGTAGATAAGCAGCGCCAGCTTTCATAATAGCCAGGATAGCAACGATAAGGTTGATCCCTTTATCTAACTTTACAGCTATTATTTCACTTTTTTCTATGCCATTTTCAAGTAGGCACCTGGCAATGAAATTGGCTTTTTCATTCAATAATCTGTAGGTAATAGCTTGTTCATTATGAACGATTGCTTCTACACCTGGATATTCCAAGGCAATGGCCTCAAAAATAGAATGGATAGTCTCATTCTTGGCAATAGTCAATAGCTGATCACCTGTCACCTGAGCAGGCGACAACTTGTTGATAATTTTCACTGTTACTAATTAAAATAAGTTAGTTCGGATAAGATTTCCCACATAAAGGAATACTTCACCTGAACCAAGGCGTTGGAAAAATGATGAAGGGAACTACTGCACGCTTACTTTATGACAGCCATTTTTTTGCCTCTTCCAAGCTGGTAAAATTTTGTATCTCAATTTGCTGGTTCTTTACGGTAACTGTTGTGATCATATTTTTCGCAGAAGCCTGCCCAAAAACATCTTCTGGCATAATCACTGCCTGCTTCCCATAACAACCAGCGGTTACTGCTTTAGACAGCCATTCTGTACCTGCCCATTCTTGATCTTTTACGGCAACTACTTTCATTTCTCTAATATCAGAAATCCAATTTTTGATCTTATACTTTTGGGTTATATCTAACGACTTATCTAGCGCTTCTCTATATTTCTGGCTGGGTATAAACCCTTTCCATGTTAATAATATAGCCGTAGAATTGTTTACTAATTCCACTGTTACAAACTCATTTCTAAACTGGATCATGGCTGGAGAGGATAATTTTATTTTTGTTTTGAATACAATAATAAACTGATGTTAATGAGAATTAAATAAGATAAATTGCTTATTCTGGTAAATAAAGCAGTATTTAAAAGATTTATTTTAATAAAGGTATTGGGAATTGCTGTTAAAGATTAAAATAAGTCAGTATCTCATAAAATCGCAATTTCGAACCATTTGAAGGGGAGTAAAGGCTTTGGAAGAAATGTAAGTTTTTTTAACAATTTACAAGAAAAGGGGAGTATATATACTTCTCCCGTTCCGAGCTTTGGTATTTACCAGCTTCTATCATTTAGTTAAAGCTTAAAAATCAGTATCCTTATGTTTTATTACGCTTTTTTGCCAATTTTTACTTACATATTCTCTGAAGTAGGATTAGTGTTGAATACATAATTGAGTGGCTTGAACAGCAAATTAAAATCCATTTATGGTAGTTCTCTCAGCAAGAAAAACTCAACCTATAGTATCAAATAGTTACTACCATATTTTTTGAATTTCTGCATTATTACCTGGTCATATATGCTCAAAATTTTCACCATTTTTCATCAAATTCGATAGTAGTTCTAACCTGCCTATCTTAGGAATGAATTAACAGAATATGGTATAATAAGGTATTTATCGAACAATATCATTAACTACCTTAAATTGGCACAAAAGACAAGATTACGGCACTAATACCCATTTTTATGTGGAGGCACCTGCCATGAAAAATCATAAAGTGCCTTTTAAGATGTAAATTTAGGTTTGACTAATGATGATCAATCAAATGTCTGTTTTAGTTTTATACACCGATTATAATTATTGTATGTATAAAAGCCTTTTAGAAACATATAATAGTTTTTTAACCCAAAAGATAAAAGAGCAGGTTTACACATTTAGACGATGGCAGGATAGGCAGGCTTTTATACTAGGCAAATTACTTATATGGGAAGGGTTGAAGCATCATCAATATGACCAAGATTGTTTATCAAACCTTCAAATAAATAGCTATGGAAAACCTTATATAGATTCTAGTGTTTTTTTCAATCTTTCTCATTCCGGACAATACGTTATTTGTGCTTTTTATAAAGAGGAAATAGGAATTGATATTGAAAAAATTGAAAGAGTAGAAATAGATGATTTTAAAACAATTTTCTCTGACCAGGAATTGAATCATTTACGGATATCACTTACCCCATTAGCTGACTTTTTTAGATCTTGGACTATAAAAGAAAGTGTCATTAAAGCAGATGGACAAGGATTGTCATTGCCATTACAACTAATTAATACTTCCGAGGAGGGAATTGTACAACTTGGAAAAAAAACATGGTATGTAAAAGAAGTTAATCTTTTTCAAAACTATTGTTGTTCAATAGCTACACTAACGGAACCCACGTCATTCCTTTTCAAAAAAATTGATTTTGAGATTCCATAGCCCATCGCCGGCCTTTACTTAAAACTAGTATTCCAATAATAAATAGCTAAAATTTACAAGACGATTCGAGCCTGCTTAAAAAATATTTCCTTTATAAACGTATTAAAACTGGGTTTCTCGGTCAGAAGCAACAAACCTAATTTAATTGTTATTTGAGATAAGTTTCACTTCATTGGCATTAAACCTGGCCTAGTTACTTATAAAACGCATGCTTGAGCGGTACCTATGATAGTAGGAGGATAGGAGGTTGGAGTAATTATCTCTTTGTTTTAACTTTAAAGTGAGGAATCCAAATTACTGTTACTGATATTATCGATCATTCCTTTGAAAATAAAACCATGAAAGGGAAGAACCGCATACCAGTAGAGTCTACCTAATACGCCAAGTGGTCTGAATGTTGCCGTCTGCGTTAACACATTGTTTTCGTTAATGGTAAATTCTAGCCATGCTTCCCCAGGTAATTTCATTTCTGCATACAAAAGCAATCTTTTTTCTTCTCTGCTAGCTATTAGCACCCTCCAAAAATCCAACGATTCTCCAGCTGAGATGTCTGTATCGCTTTTTCTTCCTCTTCTCATACCCACTCCTCCTACTAACTGGTCTAAAAAGCCTCTCAGTTCCCAGAGCCAGTTGCCATAATACCATCCTGTTTTTCCTCCAATAGCCCAAATTTTAGACAAAGCCTTGCTAGGATCTTGTAGTTGCTTCTTGCGCGTATCCTGAAAACAGCCGTTGACAGGTACTTCAATATAATGGGAAATCCCTTTCTTAAAAATTTGGCTTGTTTGTGCATCTTTCCAGCTGGATACCACCTGATTTTGCTCAATCTTGTCGAAAGCAAGTTTGATGGCCGTATCATAATCAATAACTGTAATAGCCAGCAGGTCTGCTAAGTTATTGGGTGTACAAATCACCTCTATCTTCATACTGTTTACTAAATTTTTGGCTAAAGCATAAGAGGTTGCTGTGACAAAAAACAGCCAATAGGATGAAATCTTGGGTGTCATTACTGGTACAACAAATATTCGCCGTTCTAAACCTCTTATTTTTGCAAAATGCAATAACATTTCTTTGTAGCTTAAAATGTCTGGCCCGCCAATATCATAGCTTTTATTAAAAGTTTCTCTTCGATCTATTACTCCATATAAAAACTCAACCACATTTCGAATAGCAATGGGCTGGCATTTTGTTTTCAGCCATTTAGGTGCAATCATCACAGGTAGCTTTTCTACTAAATCCCGGATAATTTCAAAAGAAGCACTGCCGGAACCAACGATGATCCCAGCTCTCAGGGTTGTCAATGCAAAAGTAGCGTCAGATAATATTTGCTCTACTTTTTTGCGAGAGGAGAGGTGTTTGGATAAATTATTTTCATTGATAATCCCACTTAGATAAATCACTTGTTTAGTGCTTGTTTTCTGTATTCGTTGCTTAAAATTATTGACACATACTTGTTCCATAGTTTCAAAGTCACCGGATTCTATGGACATGGAATGAATTAAGTAGTAGGCAATATCTATGTCATCGGGTATGTTTTGCAGACTTTCTGGGTTCAAGAAATCAACTTCTATGACAGTTATATTGGCAGAAGTGTATTTATTGTAAAATCTGCTTTTATCCCGTACACAACACACCACCTGATGGTTGTTTTGCAGCAGAACAGGCAACAACCGTTGTGCAATATATCCGGTCACCCCTGTAAGAAGAATTTTCAAGCTCTTGTGTGTTTAAATTCAGTAAATTCTATTAAGCAATCTGTGCGCTTTCAGGTAGGATTCAACCATTACAAACCATAGTGAGCACTTTCTACTAGCACAACTATACATATGACCAAAGAGTTATAAATCCTTCTGTAAATAAAGTGGTTAAAACAACCAGCGTTCACTTAGCTAATTTTCATGGATTTTTGTTACTTTATTAGATCATTCCTTTCTACGCTGCTTTTTGATTTTAGACAATTTAGTAGGCTTTTATATGATCTGTTATGATCTACCAAAGATATAATCCGTGTAATGAGTTAGTTCCTTATGTGGAATGCTATTTTATATGGGATTCCCAAACTGAGTCAGTCGAGAACCTGGTAGTAGAGTCACCACCAAGTGGTTTTTGTTCTATTGTATTCAATACCGGTGACCAGTATTATTTGCAAAACAAAAAATACGAAAAGTTGCTTGTACCGCAGCAATTTGTAGCCGGTCAATCCATCTACAGTTACAAGCTTTTTTTACGAGGTACTATTTCCCAAGCAGGTATTGTATTAAAACCAGCCGCATTGAGTACTTTATTTGAACTGCCTACTTACCAATACACCGAGGAGCGGATTGATTTAACCCATGTATTTCCGGTAGCGTTGATTGAGAAATACAAAAAACTTTTGGCAAATACGACCCAACTACTTGAAAAGGTAAAAATACTTGAAGCGTTTATACTGCAATACTACCATACCAATCATCCCCAACCTGACTCTATTGATGAAGCAGCCAATTTGATTATCTTGAAAAATGGCATGGTAAACGTAAAAGAGTTGATGGAAAATGTCTATATGTCGCGCCGCAATTTTGAACGGCGTTTTTTCAAAAAGGTCGGCTTAAGTCCTAAATATTATGCACGTATCAGGCGTATGGCGCATCTTTTTCATCTAATTGCGGGCAAACAAAAAGTAAACTGGCCCTTGCTGCTTAGCGAATGTGATCACTATGATCAATCTCATTTTATCAAAGACTTCCTTGAGTTTACCGGACGGACACCACAGCAATACCTGGAGGAAAACAATGAGCTTATCCATTTTGTCGAAAAACCCAAATCTCAGCCAATTCAGTAATTGCCGCATTTTTACAATGGATTTGCCGCATTCTTACAATACTTGGGCCAACCAACTTTTTACCTTTACATATAAATTAAATGCAAAGATAATACACGTAAGCTGCTATCGCTGTTGATTAGAGCTAAACCCTGCTAAAGGACATCAGTCCTACATTTATACTAGCGAAATCAAGAATATACGTGTTTACGTAAATCTGATTGAACAGTAGCCTACATGTAATTATAATGTCAGCTACCAGGATGTTCCTTGTCTTTCACCCTCTGCAAAATCTGCTCATTGGCGTAAGTGGGACAAATGGATACTATCAATAAAGACAATATGGACAATAACGATGTCATACCTTTCAACACTAAAATAAATTTCCACTTACTAAGTTAATTATTATGAAAACAAAAGAACAACAAACCCTAAGTCTGAAAAATAGTTGCGTTGAATTTCTGTTTGCCTACCAGCAAAAGAATATTGAAAAAATGATGGCCTTATGCCATCCGGATGGTACAGTTAATTTTACTCCTTTGCGCGAACAAGGCAAAGGCAAGATTCATGAGCTAGGCAAAGGCATTTGGTCTGCTCTAATAGATTGCTTTCCAGATATTGATAACACCCTGGATGCCGCCGTTGCTGAAGATGCGGAAACTGTCCGCTGCCAGGTGGTGATCAGAGGTACTCAGAAAAAAGACTTTGCTGATATTCCTAGCAAAGGCCTTTCATTTGACAGCGACCATATCTTTATTTTCCATTTGAACAATGAAAACCTGATTGACCAGATAACCATTACCTGGAATCATGCGGATTTAAAGCGGCAATTAGGTGCATAACCAGATATATCTTGACTTGGCATATTGTATGCCGAGTCAAGACACCTATTTTCCGGATAAACTTCTCACTTTCCTAGCTTACAAAATAGAAATGCAAATTTATGGGTATAGCCAACCCAATGCATTGAACACCTTTGATAAAGCCACATCTAGCATACTTAGGTATTTATACCTAATTCCCGGTCATAAGGGGTTCCCCCAAAGCAACGAAGCCCACCTTATGAAGCATACACTCATCTTCCTTTTTATCTGCCTCCTTACAAGCACAGGTGCCCTGTTTGCACAAACAGAAAAATTGCCTGACCGTATAGACGCCCAATTGGAAAAAGCTGAAAATATATTGTTTTCTCAGCCAGACCAGGCATTTTCCCTAGCTAACTCTGCACTCGTACTTTCCCAACAACAGGCCTATAAACCCGGTCAGGCAAAAGCGAATAAAATACTTGCACGAATCTTTGCCAGCAGAGGTGATTATACATCTGCCTTGCAAGCTAACCAAACTGCCCTTAGCTTATTTCAGGACCTTGATATGACTTGGGAAGTATGCAGGCAGTATATTTCGCTAGGAGTTATCTACCGCTATTTAAAGCTCTACGATGAAAGCATTTCGTATAACATACGGGCAGAGCAACTCGCTCACAAACATGCGTATACCGATCTCAAAGCAGCAATTTATGGTAACCGGGGAAATGTGTATTTCGATAAACACGACTATGACCAAGCCTTAAAATTTCATATACAATCCTTACAAATAGATAAAGCGCTAAAGAATGAGCAGGGCATAGGAAATACCTATCATAACATAGGTATGATTTACCGTACCAACAAAAAATTCGATCAGGCACTGGTATATACTCAAAAATCTCTGGCTATAGATATAAAGCGAAATAACTTTCAGAGTATGGGGTTGTCTTATATAGAGCTTACAGAAATGTATATGGAAATGGGCAATTTCCAGAAAGCTTTACAAAGTGCCACTAAAGCCTTGCAAATAGCTCAATCTATCCATTCTAAAAGTTTACAACAGAAAGTGCTTTTGGCAATGCCGGTTATCCATGCCGCATTGGGCAATCCTACCATAGCCCTTTCATACCAGGAGCAATATAAACAACTCACCGATAGCCTTCAATCAGCAATATTAACTGAGCAGATATCCCAAATGCAAGCCCGTTATCAGGCAGCAGAGAAGGATAAAGAACTTAGCCTGCAAAGCCTCCACCTGCAAGCACAGCAAACATCGTTAACACAGCAGCGCCTGCTTATTGTAGGATTACTTATATTTTTGCTAACTGCCTGCGTGATTGCTTTCTTACTTTTCAACCGCTATAAATTACAACAGAAACTGAAACTCACTCTGGAAAATGAGCAATACCAGCTTTCGCAAAACCTGCAAATGCGGCAGAACATAGACCAAACCATTCATTATTTTGCTACTTCTCTCTATGGGAAAAATACAGTGGATGAAATTCTCTGGGATGTAGCCAAAAATTGTATTGCCCGCCTTGGCTTTGTGGATTGTGTAATCTATTTGCTGGATGAGCAGCAGCAACTTCTGATACAGAAAGCAGCATTTGGAGCCAAGAACCCACAGGATTACACCATCCTGGAGCCGCTGCTTATTCCCGTGGGACAAGGAATTGTGGGTAGTGTAGCCAAAACAGGAAAAGCCGAACTAGTAGCGGATACAACAATCGATGCACGTTACCTGATGGATGACCAGATGCGCTATTCGGAACTGGCTGTGCCGCTGTTGCTGGGAAATAAGGTAATAGGTGTGATAGACTCAGAACATCCTGAGAAGGGATATTTTAAGCAGCATCATCTAGAGGCTTTGCAAACCATTGCTGCCGTTTGCAGTAGTAAAATTGCCCGGGCACAGGCCGATGAGGAGGCCAAAAAAGCAAAGCTTATGCAGCTGGAAGCCGATCATCTGAAAAAGCTGGATGCAATTAAATCCCAGTTCTTTGCCAATATCTCACACGAATTCCGTACGCCACTTCATTTGATACTGGCTCCGCTTCAAAAAAAAGAAGAAATTTCTGTACAGGAAATCAATATGATGAAAGGGAATGCACACCGGTTGTTAAGGCTTGTTAATCAACTATTGGACCTGGCCAAAGCTGAAGTGGGTATGTTAGAACTGAACTTGAGAGAGGGAAACATTCTTGCTTTTTTACACCATGCAGCTTGTTCTTTTCAAGCATTAGCAGAGAACAAAAGCTTACACTACCTCATTGACATACCAGATCAGGAACTGCTGGTTCCTTTCGACCCGGATATTCTGGAGAAGATTGTATACAACCTGCTGTCCAATGCCATCAAATTTACTCCTACAGGTGGAGAGGTAACCATTCAAGCAAGCATTGAAACAGATGATATGCTTAAAATTGTAATTGCTGACTCAGGATTAGGTGTTCCTGTGTATTTGCAATCTAAAATATTCGACCGATTTTATCAGGTGGATGGTTCGCAAACCAGATCCTTTGAGGGTACAGGTATTGGACTGGCGCTTACCAAAGAACTAGTAGATTTATACGGAGGCTCCATATGCCTCAATAGCACTGAAGGAAAAGGCAGTTCCTTTTTGGTTAAATTGCCGCTGAAAAATGAGAAGATTCAACATCCTATACTCCCTTATATAAGTCAAACATCAAGCGGGCCTCAGCCTATAGCAGACTTGCAAATAGACAATGCAGAAGCCATGAGTGTAGCCCAAAAAGACGATGAGAATCAGGCTAAACCGACTATTTTGCTGGTAGAAGACCATACTGAACTTAGAAACTATCTGAAGCAACAGTTAATGGAAAATTTTCAGGTGTTGTTGGCAAAGCAAGGAGACGAGGGGCTTAGTATTGCTATACAAATGATACCCGATTTGATTATTACCGATATTATGATGCCAGTAATGGATGGGGTAGCCCTCACCCGGCACCTAAAAGATAACCCATTGACCAGCCATATCCCAATTATTATGCTTACGGCAAAGGAGGATGGAGAGTCAAAAATGGAAGGCTTTTCAACAGGAGCTGAGCAATACCTGGTAAAACCATTTATTTTCGGGGAGTTGCTGGCAAGAATCAACAGTTTACTGACCCAACGAAACCGGTTAAGAATCAAATACAGCCGGGAGGTAATCTTGCAACCTACTGCCACAACCATTCCTGACCGGGAAGCTGCGTTTTTAGAGCAAACTATCCGCATCATTGACGAACATATCAGTGATGAGAATTTTACGGTAGAAGTACTCCAAAAAAAGATAGGTATGAGCCGTATGCAACTGCACCGGAAACTTACTGCGTTAACCGGACAGTCTGCTTCTGAACTAATCCGTACCATCCGCCTGAAAAGAGCCGCTGACTTGCTGCAACAGCCAGGCATACAAATCGCCGAAGCGGCCTATATGTCCGGATTCAGCCACATGTCTTATTTTTCCAAATCCTTCAAAGAGCAATTCGGCGTTCTGCCTTCTGCCTATGTAAAGCAGAGTAACTAATTGCTGATTTCTTTTTTTGGTTAAATACCAAGCAACAGAGTTTGTATAAATTAGCCGTATGGCTAAGCTAAGCTGCCTATCAGAATAACCCGGTAGTGTTCCAGCAGGCGTTTGAAAACTAGGCTTATATTTCTACTAATTATCAATCATACCCTTATAAATTCTGCGAATGAGATTAATACCTGGCAGGGTAGGTCTATCTCTTCAAAATAAGCCGCACTCTGGTTATATTGAGCGCCATTCAAATTGTGGACGCCTCAACTATGTATAATGGTACATCGCCCAGATTTATGCAGGTAGTGGTGCAAAAAATAATCCAACGTACCTATGGAATTGCGGAATAAATACAGGACGATTATTGGCCGGCCTGAATTTGATTCTGCATCAATAGAGCTTAACACAATAACAAAACAGCCTGAAATAAAGTTATTGAATGTATTCTAAGTTAAAATACTCAGTACGATGAGGCTTTCCCTTTTGCCTCTCAATAATATTTGTCAGAAACCTTAATTGGAGATAAAGTTGAGTAAACTCCCTCTTGTGGGTTTACTTTTAAGATCTCTGATTTATTGAGAGGAGGTCAAAAGCAGCCAGCTTTAATGTTGAGAAAAAGATACTTAGATTCACTGACGGTACCTGTAAAATTATTTCCTTGGAACTTTGTCCATTTTATAAGCCAATCGTTCAATACATACGCACAAAAAACTCGTACATTACTTATATGGATTTGAAGCTGCATAACCAGTGTTGGCTAATGTTGCACTTCTTTGCCGGTAAAGTTCCGCGTCATTGGGAGCCCATGTAGCCAGGCCATCCACATAACGGTTGAACATACAAAAAGCGGCAGCAATCAGCACCGTATCATGAATCTCCTTATCAGTGGCACCCAGATTTCTGGCAACCTCAATTTGTTCAGGGGTTACTTCTTTACCTCCTTTTTGTACACTTCCGGCAATATGCAGTAAGGCCTTCATTTTGCTGGAGACAGGAGCTTGGCTATACTCTTTTTTTACCTGATCAATCAGGGTACCATCATCTCCTAAATAGTGACTTGCTACGGCTCCGTGTACATTCTGACAATACAGACAATTGTTCTGGGAAGAGACATAGGTAGCTATCAGTTCCCGCTCACCTCTAGAAAGGGAATTTTCTTCCCTGAGCAATATTTCGGCCAAGGCATTCAATACTTTGGCTGTTTCGGGGCTATAGGCCATTAACCCTCTGATTCCGGGTAATCCTTCCGGTAAATTGATATGAGGCATAAGTAGGTAATTTAAATTATACAATAAGGTTGCTTACTTTTCGGAAATAATAATAGAAGCAGGGGTCTTTTCTCCTCGCCATAACAACGTTGGGGAATGAAACTGCTGCCAGGAATGGTAGTACTCCTGATGAGCCTGTATAACTTTGAGTTTTTTGCCAGTTAGTAATCCAGACACACATATCCCATCCCAGTTCCAGATCGAACTAGTTTCCCTGTCCCGCAGTCCTTTGCCTTCCTCTAGGTCAAAGTAGAGCATTTTTCCTTCCAGATTGCGGCTCCAGACATGAAAAGAAAGGCTATCTGGTTCAATGACTACCACTACCGGCGTTTTACCAACCAGATCATTTACTACCTTAGCCTTAATTAATTCCCTCCAGTCATAGGCTTTGGCTTGCTCATCTACAGTGATGCCCACTACCCAGCTTTTGCGTATCAACGTTTCTGACTTTAAAGTAGAATCTTTATCTATGGGTTGCAGGCGGTCATAACGTTTTAAATCATCATAAGCTAATAAATAATTCGTGTCTGGTTGAAGAATCAGGGAGTTGGGATATTTTTCGAGCCACGAACGCAAAGTCAGTTGTTGGTAAGCTATTTCTTTTAACTGTCGACCTTGGAGAGGGCCAACGGCTGCTTCTCCGGTGGCTTGGTACCACCAAGATTTAGTTGCCTTATCCTCTATTACGGCATTGTAATGACGGGCACCTACTAAGCGGAATGTTTGATGAGTGCCATTAATTATCGGAGAAAACACTCTGCCAGTCCGACACATGGTACAGTAGGTAACCAGTACTGGCAACTGACCTACACTATCCTGCACTTTATGGTGGTAGCCCAGGTAATTAACTGGATATGCTTTGGCAACACTCCCTTCTACCACACCTAGTACCAGCAGTGTATCAGGTACTTGACTTGACTGAGAACTGGCAAAGCGGATAATTTGCGGTTCCTCAAACATGCGTTCTGCCCGGTACAGATAATCAGAAAAATAAAATACACCCAGGCATAGCAGGACCATCCCACCTTTTGTAATCTTTTCACTAAGCCTGCCTTTGGTAAAAACATGCCATAAAGGCCATATAGCCATCAGAAATCCAATGATACGTAGGGGTAGAACAATTTTTTCCAGGTAATAGACGAAAGTAATAGCTTCCAGATCCTGGCTACCAGGGAAAGGCATCAGTAAGTAGGCATGCAGTAAGCCTGGCACTAGCAACAAACCTATGCCTATCCAGAACAAGAAATTATTCATTTGCCTATTCATATACCTGGCTGGGGAATGGGTAGTACATATCCTATTTCCACCATCCGCTTACCCATTTCCTCATATGCCTTTGGGTCGGTAGGCGTAAAACTAGCTAGGCCATCCACATAGCGATTATACATGCAAAAAGTAGCGGCAATCAGCACCGTATCATGGATCTCCCTGTCAGTTGCGCCAAAGTTCTTAGCCTCTGCTACAATTTCAGGCGTTACTGTCCGGGCATCTTTTTGCACTCTGCCGGCAATAGCAAGTAATGATTTGAGTTTATCAGAAATAGGTGCCTTCTCATAATCTTCCAGTACTACATCGACAATGCCTTTTTCATCTTTGAACAGATAACGGGCAGCGGCGGCATGGCTGCTCATACAAAACAGACAACTGTTCAGGTGAGAAACATAGGTGGCAATGAGTTCGCGTTCTGCCTCCGTAAGCGTTGAATCTCCACGCAGCAATGCTCCTGCAAGTTCGTATAGAGGTTTTCCGGTATCGGGGCGGTACATTACCAGGCTACGAATGCCTGGAACCCCTTCTGGTACTTGTATATGGGCCATAGTTTAGAAGTTAACTGTTATAGATTGATAAATATAAGATTGACTAATTTTTAAGTTGTCGGTTTTGCTTCTTTGGCGAGAAAAGTAAAAATAAAACCAACAAGAAACGTAAGAGAGAAGGCAAGCACTGCATGGCCATATCCACCAAACAGAGTGACTAGTGTGCCAACAAAAAATACCACAGTAGCTGTAGCGAGCCGCCCGATATTAAAGCAAAAACCAGTAGCTGTACCGCGTATCCTTACTGGAAATAACGCCGGCAAGTAGGCAGAAAGTGTTCCTTGGCTAATTCCAAAAAACAAAGCCAACAGGGCTGTTTCCAGGTAGACGAGTGGGGTAAATACTGCATTCGTGCTGAACAGGATAGCACACATAACAAAACTACCGGCAAAGGCAAGTAAAAGGGTTTTCTTATATCCCACCCGATTAGACAAAAAGCCGGAAAATCCACCGCCAATGATACCTCCACTTCCCAGCAGGATCATAGTGATGCCCCGTTCTTTCTGACCTAATGAAGGGTTCGTAAATAAACTCTGCACCCAGGTAGGAAGCCAGGAAAAAATAGCCCATAAACCGATGAGCATTGCCCCAAAAATAATAGCACCCACAAATAGATTTTTGCGGTGTAGAGGTTGATTCAGCAGTTGAAGGGGACTTTGTGTTTCCTGCTGTGCAGGGTGCCCGTTTTTCCATTGAGCGGATTCTTTGAGCAAAAACAGAGCTGCAAGGGCTGTAAGTAAAGGAATCGTACCTACTAAAAAGGCATTGCGCCACTCAGGAATGCTATTATTGACAATTCCGGCACATACAATGCCCACCGGAAACATAACCGCTAGTACCCCAATAGCTATATTGCGAGATTTTTGCGGCCATGTTTCTGCTACAATAATGGTAGCTAGTACCAGTACGCCACCTACTCCAAACCCAGCGATAAAGCGGTAAGCCACTAAAACCATCCAATGAGAGGTAGATCCAGTAATACTGGTAAAAACAGCATATAAGGCCACAGCAGCTATAAATGATTTTACCCTGCCCATACGGTCACCCAAGAGGCCAAAACTAATGCCACCCAGTGTCCATCCATACAGATACATAGATCCAATGTAGGCGCCTACTTCGCCCATCTGCTTTTCGGTTACATTTCCCAGTAGGTCGCGCACGACTACTGGCAGATAGACTGACATTAAGGTAGAAACAAGGCCACAGCACAGATAACAGATCACGCAGATCAGGAATACTACCCGGTGATCAACCACACTTTTTTCGGGAGCTATCGTTATAGTTTGCATAACTTATTCATGAGATTAAGATGTAGAATTGATAAAGCCTATAGATCATAGATCAGCGTAACAGCTCATCAAAAGTCAGCGATACATAATAGATACCACCCACCGCCGGCGCACCATAGGCTTGCACGATGTACTGATTGGTGAGATTAGAAGCTCCCAGCTTAACAATGGATTTAATGGAAGGCACTTTGTAGCTTACCTGCGCATCCAGCAGATGATACGCTTGTATGCGTCCTGGCTGCAGTTCATTAAATGGGGCTACCCAATCAAAGGCATCTTGCCAGCGCCACATAAGTGAAAAGCCCAGATTCCTGGTTAAACTGGTGTTAGATATCCCTACATTTGTTTTATAAGCAGGCGTGTTAAAAGCAGGAATATTATTGGGGTTGGCATCTCTCAGTTGAAAGTTAGCCCAGGTTCCATTGCTTGTCACAACAAATCCTTTGGGTAAATAGTAGGATACCCCTAACGTAGCTCCTTGTGAACTCACTCTGTCACTGGCATTGGTATACAACTGATATGCATGACTTTTTCCGCCTAACAGGTCAGCAGCGGCCTGGGGGGTAATACTGCCATCATTGGCCAGAAGGGGACTTTGTGGAGCAATTACTACCTGGTTAAGTATAAAGTCCCTGTAATTGCTATAATAATAATTGGCATCAATGGTTAATTTGTTGCCGATTATGCCGCGGTACCCAATCTCATAGCTTTCAATCTGTTCAGGCTTGATATAAGCCACATTTGATTTCTGGAGTTTATCTTTATTGTTGAGAATGGCCTGTTGTGGACTAACGCCTGCTGCTACATCTGCTCTAAAAGCACCGGCAAATGCACCCACGGAGGAAGAAGTAAAAGAATTAGTATACGCAGGCGTTCCTTCACTGTTGGATGGGACACCACCTAAAATAGTGATGGCTCCGGCAAATAAGTTCATGTATTGATCAACAGGTGTTGGATTGCGGAACCCGGTCTGGTAAGACATACGGAAGTTATGATTGGGAGTAGGGGAGAATACAGCAGACGCTCTGGGAGTAAGCCGCCCTTTAAAGTTCTGATTTTTGTCGTACCTTCCCGAAGCGCTTAGTTTGAGTTTTTGATTTAGCAGTTCTTTAGAGACCTGTACAAAAGTACCGTATTCATTGATGGTTATTTTCTTGTCTTTGTCAGCAAACAAAGTTCCGTCGGTAAACATATCAAACATCCGGTAATTACCCCCAATCTGTACATCTACTACTTTTATCTGTCGGCTGAGATCATATTGCCCTTCTACATGATACAATTTACTATTGCTGAAAACACCTGCTCCGGTAGCTCCTCCATAAATATGTGAAAGCCTGGTTTTTTCCCGGTCAAATTCCGCAGAGCCAGGCATATACCTCCCCTGATCGGCAAAGGAACGGGCAAGAGAATGGTCATTGGCACCTACCCCGTTGATATTTCCTTTAAATGCTGTTTCATAACGCTCGAACCAGGTAGCATTTGCATTTTCGGGAGCCACTATGTTACCATCCAGATCTCTGACCCAAGTTTTGTTAATTTGTTGCCCCAACGTACGTGCATTATAAGAGTCGTGCGAATTTTCAATGGTGGCATAGCCCCTGATAAAAAACTGGCTGCCTTTTAATTCTGCCCTATGTTGTTGCAGGGTAAAGTTGTTAATAGAAAATCGGCTGCTGCTGGTATGGTTAGTCGTACCCAGACCAAAGTTGTACTGATAAATAGCTTCTACGTTAGTACTTACCCGGTAGTGCAAGGCTCCATTAAGCTTAAGGCTTTTGATATTGTAATCAGTCAGAAATCTTTCTTCATACCCGGTTCTGGAAACCTGGCCAATGCCGCTGATAGTAGTAGAAATTTCATCGCCATACAGGTTAAGCGAGTTTTTTCCAGGATTATTCTCACCCCGCTGAGCAACCGGTGTTTTGGAATCCACATCCGTATAATTGGTAGCAAACCAGTCTAAGCCTGTTAAATAAGAGCCATTCAGTTTAACTGCCAGCCGGTTGTTGAACGCTTTGGCATAACGGATAGCAAAATCATACAAAGGGGCTGCAGCCGTATAGGGATCATTTACATGGTTTACGCCTACCTTACCCATCATGCTTAATCCCTGGTATTGAAAAGGATCTTTGCTGCGCATCACAAGAACTCCATTAAAGGCGATCGGTCCATACAAGGCAGAAGCAGCACCTGGAATCAGTTCTACACTTTCGGCATCCAGATCCGAGAGGCCAAACAGGTTTCCTACGGCAAAGTTCAGCCCAGGCGTCTGGTTGTCTACCCCATCTACCAGTTGCAGAAAACGGCTGTTACCCAGGCCTGCAAACCCTCTGGTATTTATCGACTTATAATTGAGTCCGCTGGTGACCATATCTATCGACTTCATATTCTGCAAGCCGTCATAAAAAGTTAGTGAAGGAGTTGCCCGCACCGCCCGCACATCCATCTTCTCAATGTTTACCGGTGAACGCATAATGTTTTCCTCCACCCTGGAGGCTGCAATAACTACTTCCTGAATAAACGTTGTCTGGGGTTCTAAGGAAATCTGAATCAGTGGTGCCGTGCTCGAAATAGCTATCTCCTGCTTTATATACCCAATGGTAGATACAACTAGGGTAAATGGTAGAGGAATTGTAGTATTGAGGCTGAAGTTGCCTTTGTTATCAGTAATGGTACCTACTAAGCTGCCTTTTATTAGCAGGTTTACACCAGTTAAAGGTTGTTTGTTTTCAGCATCTATAATGGTGCCCGAGAGCTTGGTAGTTTGTGCAAAAGCAGAAAGAGAGATACAGAAGTAGCAACTAATTAGGGTAAAAATTATATGTTTCATATACATAGATCTAAGATTGGTGGAATTTGAAGGGGTTATTGTTTCTTGAGGTGGTCAAAGCCTTGCTGAGGGCGCAGGTAACCTTGGTTTACAATCCTGTCGGCAAGGGTTGTATAGTAGCCCGGATCAATGGGGGTGACACTGGCCAAGCCATCTACGTATTTATTATAGAGGCAAAAAAGAGCAGCAATCAGCACTGTATCATGGATTTCTCTATCAGAAGCTCCCAAGGATTTGGCTTGTTCGATGTGCTGGGGAGTTACATTTCTACCAGACTTTTGAACCATTCTGGCAATCTCCAGCAGAGCTTTCATTTTGTCAGACACCGGAGCTTGTTCCGGATTGGTTTTTACCTGCTCAGTAGTGGTAGTTTCTCCTAATAACAAATCTGCAGCAGCGGTATGGGCCGTCATGCAGAAAGTACATCCGTTGCCGTACGAAACAACGGTAGCTATAAGTTCACGTTCGGCTTGTGTAAGTGTAGAATCTCCCCGCAATAAAATTTGGGTTAGTTCACGTATAGGCAGGGCTGTATCTAAGCGGTATTCTAAAAGGCCAGTAATGCCGGGTAAATGTTGAGGTAGAGAAATATGAGGCATAGGTATAAATTCTTAAGGTTAGTAAGGAAGATGAAAAGGAGAATAAACAAGCAGGATAAGCTACCAATGGCTACTTATGTCTCATAGAATGGCTTATTACCTGCCCTTATTCAGGAAAATACATGAGACAGCTAGCTTTTGTGATTCTTGAGTTACGCAGCAACAAATGGGGCAAAGACACATCGTTATCATGATTTATCATCAGAATGCGATAAACTTTGTAGCAACCGTTTTTACTAGAAAATAAGTATGTGCGCAGTAGAATATTTAATTGAAAATGCAGGTAGATCAACGCGCAACATGTAGCCATTGATAGTAAATGTCTATAGTCTTGCGCAGTTGCTTACCCGTACTCCCAATAAACGTAGTACCTGGAAGAGATCGGCTATAGGCCGCTTAAATCCTTATTTCTGGTAATTACCTCAGTCTAATCTAAGCTTACTTTATATGAAATATATTTTACTATTCCAGTCAAAGCAGCAACAAAAGCTATTTGTGTAATTACAGAAAAACACTACACTATTCAAGTTTTACAAAAGAAAGGCTTGTCAGTGTTAAGCGGTTTTGGGAGGTGGAGAGGGTATCCGCAGGGCAGAGGAAGAAACATGCATCAAATAATGCGTGGGTGTTGTAAGCAAAGCACTGTTTTGCAGATGTGCTGAGAATATATCTGCTGGTTGAGAAAGGTAATCTTTAATGATTTGTTTAATAATTTTTTCTGCAGACTTACTGGTATTGCTTCCGGCAGGATCCCCTACATGCGCAGCGGTATGTTTGGATAACTTGGCTTTTAACCGTTCCTGCGCCACATTATTGAGGCAATACACATACAAGGTATCATTTTTGAGCCTCTTTTTTACCATTTCATACTGCTTTCCTTCATACTCAAAATCTCCTTCTATGCGTTCAAAATCCCGTTCCGATTGGTAAGGCAATGTAATTGGAATGCTGAAAACGATCAAGTCTTCCTCTGATATATTTCCCTGTTCTATGGTTTGGGTAATGTCTTGCTTAATATTTACTTGCTGAATAAAAAACAGGGTATAATATCCTACCATATTGTATAGGAACAAGGAGAGCAGTAAAAGGGAGATCGCTCTTTTCAAGAATACAGAGACCAGAATGGTGGAAAATCCAAATGTAAAAATAATTACATACATTACAAGAATATTTCTAAAATGATTTTTCCATAAAGCCTTTTTCTCAAAAAAGTTGATAGTATTCAATCATCTATATCCTGATTAACTAATTCACTTAAATTTTTCTCGATTGAAAAATTTCTTTATTTCCCTTTTATCTACATAGGTTCATAGAATAATTTTACTTTTGCTTGCTGGATGGCATTCTATTATTTATTTAATCGTTACTAGTTGGTTGTATAAATCAGTAAATCGAAAGTTGCTTCTACATTAAACGTAATGTCCATATGTATTTACTCAAGAAAATAAAGTGATATGAAATGGTGGATAGCTTATAAACAGCTTGTGGAAAATAATACGTTGGGAAGCGCCAAAGATGAAATTAGAGCACTTTCTTATTGGAGAGACAAGCTATTTACCAACATCATTCTTTACCTTTTCCCCATTAGCTTTTTAGCTCTGATTCCAGGTGTAGTGATGTCATTTATTGGCCAGATACCTTTATTAGCGGTATTTGATTTGATGGCTGTTTTATGTTTTGCTTTCATCAGTTTTCACCCCACAATAAATCTCTCTGCTCGTAAAATAATTCTAATAATCTGCCTGTATCTGCTTGCTATTATCCTTCTTATCTATCTAGGTTCATTTGGGCCTGGCTTACTTTACCTGTTGGCACTTACCATCTTTATTGCGCTTATCTTTCCAATCTATTTTACTCTCTGGTCGGTAGCAGGCAATCTGATGATCTGCATACTTTTTTCTTTTTTAATTCATTTTCGCTTGCTTGACGCTTCCATTGTTGAGCACTATACGCTCGGTTCATGGATAGCTGTCAGTTCGAACTTGGTCATTCTTAGTATGGTGACCGCTGCTTCGATTCACTTATTATTTAATGGTTTACAAGCAACCATTATAAAAGAAAACACGCTACAAATTCAGTTAAAGCAAGAGAGCCAATCTCTAGAACGGATGCTTCAGAAAATGGAAACCAAAAACGCAGAACTAGAGCAGTTTGCTTACATTGCATCCCATGATCTACAGGAACCTTTAACTACCATCTTAAGTGTGGTAAATTTATTTGACAAGCAATACAAAGAAAAGCTTGATGTAAATGCCCTTACGTATTTAGGCTTTCTTTCTCAATCTTCTTCTCGTATGCAAGCATTAATTACCGGATTGTTAGATTATTCTAGGATAGGGAAGGAAACGGAAATAGAAATAGTAGATTGCAACCAAATCCTTTATCAGGTCTTAAGTGAACTGGATGAGCAAATTAAAAAAAACAAAGCAACTATTGTAGTTGAGCCCTTGCCAACTTTTTATGCATATAGAGTAGAGCTTAAGCAAATGTTTGAAAATTTACTAACTAATGCTCTCAAGTTTAGAAAACAAGAGGAGACGCCACAAGTCACTGTAAAAGCAAGGGAAGAAAAGGACGAGTATGTGTTTTCAGTAAAAGATAATGGAATAGGGATAGAGAAAAAATTTACTCAAAAGATTTTCATTATTTTTCAACAATTGCATGCTAAGTCAAAATATGCCGGAATTGGGATAGGCCTTGCACAATGCAAGAAAATTGCAGAGTTACATGGAGGAAAGATTTGGGTTGAGTCTACGCCTAGTCAGGGTAGTACATTTTATTTTACCGTATCCAAGGATAATAACAGTTATGGCCATACCATTAAAGCAAATATTGCTCATTGATGATGACAGCATTACCAATTTTCTGCACAGGAATGTGTTAGAGGAAGCTAATGTAGCTCAACACATTGATGTAGCCCAAACTGCGAGTGAAGCATTGGAATTACTAGAATGTATCGGCGCAGAGAAATGTAAAGCGCCGGAATTAATATTTCTTGATTTGAATATGCCAGGTTTGACAGGCTGGGATTTTATCGATGAATATAAAAAAACAAAAGACCGCTACATCAATGAAAGCATTATTGTTATATTAACCACCTCTGTAAATCCGGATGATAATAAAAAGGCTAAAGGGCTAAGAGAAGTAGCTGAATTTAGAAAAAAGCCCATGACTTCCGATATGGTTACTGAGATAGTGCAGAAATATTTTACTTCTTAACTTTGCTTAAACTTGCGCCAAAGGGGTTCAAATTACTCAACAATAAAGGTCAGTCTTACCTTAATTTGACTTAGTGCCTATGCTCATGGTCAGGTTAATTTAAGTGATACCTTTCTCATTTGGTTTTAGGGTGGATTTGCTGGTTGAATAATTCCAGCTTTGCAAAAAAATCAGTAAACATCAGATGTACATCAAGCTGGGTATATACCCGGATATTGCGTCCTTCATGATTGAATATATACTCTCCTGTGTCATTAATCTTGGGAGCCATCTTGATCACGTATTGACTTGAGGAAGGATCAGCTTCAAACGAGGATTGCAGGGCAGTAAGTAATACTAGGGGGCTATCACCCATTACATAGGTTTCTCCGATGTTTAAGCCAAATTTCCCTATCCGGCTCATTAAAGTTTCAATTATCCCATATAAATACATCCCTACTTTTCCTTGAGGCTTGACCTTTAGTAAAAGTTGCGAAAAAGGTAATAAGGTTTGCCGGTAAGTGTTTCTAGGTACTTGCCAAAGCTTAACATTGGCTTTGTTAAAGATTACTTTAGTAGCCGCTATATCAATATTCAGGTTGTATTCAGGCGTGGAATAGTTTGGCGGCGGCACTGCCAGATCCGTATATTCAGATCCACCAATCCAAACAACAGTCAGTTTATCAGTAATTTGGGGGTTGGTTAATAGTGCAGAAGCAATTTCTGTCAGGCCTGCCCCACAAAGGATAAATAAAGGTAGTTTTGTATCGGTCCGTAAAGCTTCTTTTATAATAAAATTCACAGCCTCACTTTTTACTGGAGTACTATCGTTTGGCATAGCTAGATCTGATCCGGCTATGACTGGGATGCTGCTTTTCCATTCCATTATTTGCATTAGTTCCCTAGCTTTCTTGGCAGCATTTTGCGCTTGTGTTTTCGAGTTATCAAACCCATCGCCCACTTTCAGGTGGGAGCCAATAATAGCCCTTATTTCTACGGAAGGCGATAACAACAGATGCGCTAAGGCGAATAAGCCATCAGGATCTCCGCTAAAATCATTATCCATGATAACACGCATCCTAGGTGTTACGTTATTCCCAAAAACGGCTTGTTGGCCAAAACTGACAAATGAGCCTACCATCAACAAGGGCAAGAATAGCAAGATGATTTTTTTTAACATTTACTTACAAAAGTAGATAGTACAGGTTAAGCTACTAAAATAAGGGTTGGTTGAATCAAATCCTATTTGTTATACCTAGGCTTATCTATTCCAGAAAAACACTTTATTAAGGATCTTTGCAATAACCCTTAGTGTGGTTGAATTTACCTATTGCTTGGGCTATCATCTTTCGTCTAAAGGGCTGTTAGTGACCGACCATACAAATTCGGTAAATAACGTTACCCAAACGAGGTAACTTCTGAAATTTGGATGAGGGTTTTCACTCATTAACTGTATAGGTAAATAAGGATTATCCGTTACTTTTAACTACTTCAAAGATGCAGGCTTAATGTTTTTAGCCGTAGATAATTAAATCAGTTACAGTTTGCTGATATATGGTTGTTTTAGGTATTTTAGACCTACATATCTTTTCAAACAAACTTCTTGATGCAGGCCATTGTATTTATTCTCGCTACATTGTTTATAGTACCCTTTGGGGTAAAAGGCCAGCAAGCAAAAGAGGTCCGACGATTTGAGATTTCCCAAGCAAAGCAGGCGGTAGCGGTGGACAAAGACTACTTTTATGTCATTAATAACAGTTCTATTTCCAAGCATAGAAAGAATGATGGGAAACTCATGGCCAGCTGGGATGGCACACGAGAAGGCCTGCTAACCCATCTGAATAGTGGCATGGTCATGGAAGGAAAGTTATACTGCGCTCATTCCAATTATCCAGAGGAACCCATGGCTAGCTCTATAGAGGTGTTTGATACCCAAACGCTTGAACACATAGATAATCATAGTTTTGGTATTATGACTGGATCTGCCACCTGGATTGATCACTATCAGGGATATTGGTGGGTAGGTTTTGCGCATTATACCGGCAAAGGAGCCAGTGAAGGAAAAGATACACGTTGGACTTCAGTTGTCAAATTCAATAAAGCATGGCAACAGGTGGAATCATGGATTTTCCCCAAGCAACTGATTGAGCAATTCATGCCTAAAAGTAATTCTGGAGGTGTGATAGGAAAGGATGGACTGCTCTATTGTACCGGACATGATAAAGCCGAACTATATGTAATGCAAATACCTGACAAAGGCTTTACCTTGCAGCATCTAAAAACAATTCCTACTACCATTGAGGGGCAAGGAATAGCTTTGGACCATTCAGTAACAGATAAACTAGTATTTTATGGCATTAGTAGATCGGGTAATAAGGTGATTGTAAATGAAATTCAATAAGACTCTATAAACGTATTCAGTAAATATTTGAGGTAAGTTAAGGTAGGGTCTTATGTTGTTTACTGAAATTTTATAAATGGGCAATTCTCAAATAATCCTTTGGTAAACCGCATACCCAACTATTGATGACGTTAACAGAGCTAGGTGCTTGAATAGGTTGTTTTTACAAAATTGAATTTGCATGATAACATACTTAGGCAATAAGGCTTGAAAACGGCATTTAACCATTATTACACATTATACTTAGAATACTGCTTACAACTAGTTGGCTAAGCCCGTTTGCTGGAAGGTCATTCAAGCTCGTTTTATCAGTGAGAACTGGTAACTAAGACTTATTTTCTATAAACATTTTTTCACTTTATTTGCATATCAACCTGCCAAAGAGATATAAATTCTTTTGAATTTTTTATTATTCCGGATGAACGTATTAAAAATGTTTGCTAGCCTGCTAGCAAGGGAGAAGAAACAAAAGCCTGGAGAAGTCTTTGAAAAACTATTTTACTCCCTTGCTCAAACCGCCACAGATGCCATCATTCTTGCAGATGTGGAGGCTAGAATTGTTTTTTGCAATACAAAAGCCAGCCAACTTTTTGATTATTCCGAGCAGGAAATGCTCAACATGACTCTTTCCGTGCTTATCCCAGAGCCGTTTGAGCAAGCACACCAGGAGGGCATGGAGCACTTTATGGCTACTCATTTAAATAAATGGATAGGCCATCCTGTGGAGGTAGCAGGCATTAAAAAAAGTGGCATAGTGATTCCTATTGAGCTTTCCCTTTCTTTCTCTCAGCAGCAAGGAATGTTTTTCACGGCTATAATCCGCGATATTACTCATAGAAAGCAAATGGAGCAGGAACTTATCGAAAAGAATACGCAGTTACAGCTAGCCTATGAGGAGTTGCTCGGTACACAACAGGCTCTTCATAAAACCAATGATGCACTGGAGTCAAGAGTGAATGAAAGAACGGCTGCCCTTGCTGAACGTGAAAAAGAGCTACGTCTAATCACAGATGCCTTGCCTGTGCTTATATCCTATGTAGATCAGCAGCAGACCTATCGTTTTGTAAATCGAGCCTATGAGCAGTGGTTCCAAGTAGAGCGCAGTGCAATTCTAGGCAAAACTCTTCGCGAAATAGCAGGGGAAGTAGCTTATGATGCCGTCAAAGAAGAAATAACACAGGTACTGGCCGGACAAGCCATCTCCTTTGAAACGCTTATGAATTACCAACGGGTGGAATCCCGCTATGTGCATTTTCGTTTCATTCCCAGGTGGGAAGATAAACAAGTCATAGGCTTTTACTTGCTGGCAACCGATATAAGCGAGCGCAAAAAAGCAGAAAAAGAAGCTAGACAGGCCTCAGAACGGCTGACTTTGTTGCTGGAATCCATCCCGCAACTTACCTGGACATCGTCTGGGGATGAGGTAGCGATCAGTTTTTTCAATAAACGGTGGTATGAGTATACAGGACTCACGCAAGAGCAAAGCCTGGGAATAGGCTGGCAGCAAGCCTTGCATCCGGATGATTTATCACTTGTTATTGCACGTAGAACTGCTGGACGAAAAGAAGCAATAGCCTACAGGGCAGAGAATCGTTACCGGCATAAGGATGGCGCTTACCGCTGGCATCTAACGCAGGTTGTGCCGATTAAAGATGAAAATAACCACATTCTCTTATGGGTAGGTACGGCCACAGACATTCATGAACTAAAAACTTTGGAGCAGGAATTACAAAGGACTAGCCAGGAACTATCAGCGGCTAATGAAGAACTCAATTCAGCTAGCGAAGAGCTTTTAGCTAGCAATGAAGAACTGTCAGAGGCTAACCAAGCCGTTCAGGAAAGTAACCGGAAGCTAGGAACAAGTAATAAACAGCTTATCAAAATTAATACTGATTTAGACAATTTCATTTATACAGCCTCCCATGATCTGAAGGCTCCCATCGCCAATATTGAAGGCTTGACCCTTGCTCTGGTTAAGAAACTCACCCGTACACTCCAGCTGGATGAAGACCAAACACAGATTTTATCGCTGATAGCAGCATCAGTAAGCAGATTAAAATCTACGATTGCTAACTTAACACAAATTGCTAAAGTACAAAAAGAAGAAGAAGAAGAGCAGATTGTGTCTATATACAAGGTGATACAGGAAGTGAAACAAGATATAGGTAGTTTGCTAGCAGCTACCCCTGTGCATATAGATACATATCTAGAAGTAGATGAGATTAGGTTTGCCAAGAAAAACTTGCAAAGCATCCTCTATAACTTGTTATCTAATGCTGTTAAATATGCTTCAACTGAACGAACGCCTCGAATTATTATTACCACACAAAAGCAAAACGACTATCTGCTGATAGCAGTCAAAGATAATGGAATAGGGATAAGTGAGAACAACGTACAGAAGGTATTTACGATGTTTAAACGCTTTCATACCCATGTGGAGGGAACAGGTATTGGGCTCTATATCGTCAAAAGGATTGTAGAAAATGCAGGAGGAAAAATAGAAGTAGAAAGCACCTTAAATGTAGGCACCGTCTTTACTATATACTTACCCTTCAATCAGTAATGTGAAAGGGTAAGTAACTATAACTCCCATTTAAATTCTGCAATAAAAAAAGAAGGCAAAAGGTAAGAAATGTCTGAGTTAAAAGTATCCAAAGCCATACTTTATCCTCTTACTCATTTGAATGAATTACGTAATGATTAATTTAACTATTCCATTCAAGCAACAGTAATAGCATCGAATTTAAATTAATTAATAATTATTTAGGTTGGTAAATATTGGCCCTAGTGTTACGCAAAAATAAAGTGCCGAGTTTTATGCTGGCATTACTTGCCAAAACGTGCTCTCCGGGTATCCATTTTTTTGATGGAGTGAATTTAGATAGGCTTTAATGGCACTAATGCAGCCATACAATCGTAGGCCTATCATTCCTGGATGTCAGGTATCAACATGTTTACTAATTGATTCCATACTTATACTCATTTAAGCAGAATCCGATTATTGCTGATAATGATAAAAAATTCCCTTGTCAAAAGGAGTCCATAAGCTTGCCTTTTGGCCACAAACTTTTAATCCATTATTTGCCCACGTGTTACAAGTATGAAACAGACTATAGCTGCCAAGGGCTTCATAAAAGGCATCGTTGTCTCCATAATTAGCCTTTGTTATGATGGGTATTACCTGCCCTTGCTCTGATTTTTTAAAACTTTCTGCTACATATTCCACCAATTTCTGGTAGTCCTGGTAACTTATTTGTATCCTTTTGCAACGCTCATCCTCTGTTATAGTTTTATAGAAACTGGTATGAATAGCCGAATTGCTTAACCCAAAGGCAGCTGAAAAGGCTGTGCTCCATGTCAAATCTGACCAAGTAGGAGTTTCCAAATAGAATCCTTTATCACCCCAGCCGAAGGCAATAAAGTTGGCTGTTGAATCTTTTCCGGTGGTATGTTCAGCTTTTATAGTAGTCGTCCAATCTTTAACCTGATTTCGAATAGGCAATACAAGATCGGTATGCACCCCATTGGTCAGGATATAGATAGTTACTTCTTCTTTCTTTTCAACATCTTGGTTCACAGGTATTCTTGCTAAACAAAGTGCAGCTAGTATATAAAGTAGAAGCAATCCGGCAAGTCCTATGACAATGGCTGCTGTTAGGTTAAGTGTTATTTTAAGCATTTACTGTTATCTTAATGATTTGCACAAAAGGAGAGTCTGTGAAAAAATTATTATGGATACCTAAAAGTTGAGAAAGGGAACTTACCCTGTGAGCTGTATAATCGTAAGGATATTCGCTTCTTTGGCATTTCAGCTTTTACCTTTATGTAAAGTTTCAGCATTAGGGTGGTTATGTTACCATTAACAGGCTTGGCTGTAAAATAAAAGGGAGCTTACAGGCTCCCTAGTAATATATGCTGTTTATTGTTTTCATTGGAGAAATGAGGGTTGCCAAAACATATAAGGAAAATACAACACTAATTTCAGTATACTTTAACCTAAACCTTTTAACCAGTATGACGCTGATTTTAACGTTAATGTAAGAACCTTCAAAAGGTAAACTATCTATCGCGAAATTTTTTTCTACCTCTATTTATGCTTTTCTTTTTCAAGAAATAATTGATGACAATAGCAGCTTTCGAAAAACTATAGTGTAACTATTCAACCCAAGGTATATTCAGACTTGTAAAAGTACGCCGAACAGAGAGTTGAATTAACTGCCCTTTACTACTCCACATTTCCTTGATAAGAAGAATTAGTAAACAGGTATATGACGTTACTTATCTATTAGCAAGCTAAAAGTCCTAATACCAATTTTAGTCTGTCAACATTAAATACGTAAAAGCCCTTTTCATTAGCTACTATATACTTTCATCAGCAGCTTACAAAGAGGGTATAAAACTCAACTAATAGGGTAGAGGGTGGAAATTTTGCTTTTAGGCTAGCCACTTCTTGGCATCTTCTAGAGTAGTAAAGTTATGAATTTGAATCTGCTGATTTTGCACAGTAGTTAGCAGGTTATTTGCTGAAGCTTGTCCAAAAATATCAGCTGACATAATCACTGCCTGCTTTTTATAACAGCCACTAGAGACAGCTCTAGCTACCCACTCTGTACCAGCCCATTCTTGATCTTTGGGGGATAATACTTTCATGCTACTAATATCCGATATCCAGTTGTGGAGCTTATGGTTTTTTGCCGTTAATAAGGCTTTATCTAAAGCTTCTCTATATTTGGCACTTGGGATAAAGCCTTTCCAGGTTACTAGAATAGCTGTTGAATTATTGACTAATTCAACAGTTACAAATTCATTTTTAAACTCGATCATAGCAGAGTAATTAAATTGTTGATGGGAACAAACTTACAAAATGAATGGCAGGCACAATTGTCAGATTGCCTTGAGAACCTACTTCTGAAAGATGTGAAGCGATATTGGAATACCAACAGTTTACTAGAGGATTTTTAGGTAGCCATTCTATTGCCTAGTAAAAATTGTGTAACTGTTCCGGAATTTTATTACCTAATGCAGAATGTCTTTTTTTTCTGTTATACCACACTTCTATGTATTCAAGTATGGCCAATTTTGACTGTGGCTTTGTAGCAAAATCAGTGTAATACACTAGTTCTGTTTTCAAACTTTTCAAGCAACGCTTTGCTACTCAAAACTCAAAAGATCATTCCAAGACTAAGAGAATTGGAGTTGGAGGTGGGATGTGTGTAGTACATCCAAAATAGTAGTATCCAATCTCCTTTATTGCAAGAAAGAGGCATCCGGAGGAAACTATGTTTAGCTCTGTGAAGGCTGCTCAACTACCTGACCAAACCGTTGCCCATATACTTCTCCAAATTTGCTTATTTCGCTCATCAGTGTTGTGATGCTTTTTCCAAACTCAGATAAGCTGTATTCCACTCTTGGCGGAACCTGGGCATACACATTTCTGGTAATGATGCCTGAGTCTTCTAGTTCCCGAAGCTCTCGGATGAGTACTTTTTCAGAAATAGTGACAATGCGTTTCTTTAACTCACTGAATCGCAAGGTCTGATCTTGTAAATACCAGATGACTACACCCTTCCATTTACCTCCTATCACATCCATAGCCACTTCTACGGGACAGTAATACGTCTTTTCTCCTATACTAATATAGAAAGTTTTATCTTTTTTTTGCACAGGTACACTTTTAATGGCTTGATAAAGAGTAAAACTAACTAAACTGTTTGTAGCTGACAAATCTGTCAGTACTTCCTTTTTTGCTTTTATTCTTTTAGCTTAGCCTGTATGGAAAAAATAGACAATACACCTAATCCTATCCCTACATTGTACCAGTGGGCAGGGGGCAAAGAGGTCTTTGAGAAGCTCACTAGCCTCTTTTATCAAAAAGTCAATGCAGATGAATTACTTAGCCCTGTCTTCCAGCATATGTCTAGTGAGCATGCTAAGCATGTAGCTTTTTTTATAGCACAAGTATTTGGTGGCCCTGCACTTTATACAGAACAAGTTCATGGCAGCCACTCCGGGATGGTAGCTCATCACATAGGCAAACAATTAGATGAAAAGATGCGAAAACGTTGGATACACCTCTTAGTGGAGACGGCTGATGAGATAGGACTAGCGGATGATGCGGAGTTTCGTTCAGCTTTTGTGGCTTACTTAGAGTGGGGTAGCCGCTTAGCTGTCATCAATTCCCACACCGCTACTAATCCTGTGGGTGAAGGCGAGCCTATGCCAAAATGGGGGTGGGGAGAAACCAAAGGTCCTTACCAGGCTGATAAGTAAATTAACTAGCTACTATTCCCACGTACACCTGTGGTCATAGAATACAGACGGTATCAGCTAGCTGCTGCACAGAGAGCATTTTATTGAAGCTTACTGTAAAGCTTTCAAGTAATTAGATGCTTCCCTATAGTACAAACCCATGGTTATTGTTACCTAGAACATCTGCCATTATCAATATGTTGAAACTAATGTTAATGGCTGCGTATGCACTTTTGACGGCAAATGGTCATGTTTCTTGAAGTGAAAATTTTACTAAACTATTGGTGAAAGCTGACAGTACTTGCCAGGCTTTATTTGGGTGACTTCTCATAAGAATAGTGGCCTATCAGCCACAGCCAGGTAAGTACTAAGTTCACGAATCAATGTTTTGCCATTTGCTCATTGATATATCATTGTGCACAACAATAATTCGGTGAGGATTTCAATGCGCATTGGGTAAAAGTTTAGTATTGGTCTCGCAATCCAAACCTACGCTTTCTACCTTTTTAATACTAAATTCCATCTATACTCATTTTCATTAAATCCTTTTGTACTTGCCAGTAACTTTTTCTATTGTAGAAGAAATTTCCTGCGGGCTGAAATATACGGCCAATCTCTTTAGCGAAAATTAAAATGCAGCCCCCTATACTCATTCCTAGCAATAACTGCCTTGTTCGTAAATTAGAAAAGGTAATATACGTTCTTGTACTTAAAAGCTGTAGCCAATGCTTGCCCTAAAACTGCGGGGCATGCCTGCCCAGAAAATACCCCGGCCATAGCCTCCTGTATAATGCCGAAGATTTGTTATATTATTAACGTTCAAGGCAAGGCTCACTCCTTTGAGGCGGTAGCTGATAGCTGCATCGAAGGTGGTATAGTCTGGTAAGACAAAGCCGGAGGTGAATGTATTACGCTTTCCTACATGCTGGAAACCGGCGCCTAGTCCCAAGCCTTTCAGCAGGGGTAAAGCAAAGCTGTATTTCAGCCAAGCACTGGCTAAATGATTGGGAGCCATGGGATACCATCCCTTTTCATCTACTCCAAATTCACCTCCCCGCTGATTAATGGTTTCGTTATACGTATAGTTAGTTAGGAGACTTAAGTTGTTGATCAGATTGCCCTGCAGGGAGATTTCAATTCCCCGGCTTAAGGCTTCTCCATCATCGAGTTGACGAATGCCATCCACATCAGCCGGATCAGGAATGAGAATATTTTGTTTCCGTAGGTGATATAAAGCAATACTCGGAATCAGCCTGCGCTGCAATAGTTCCCCTTTAATGCCAACTTCTACTTGCCTGCCACGTTCTGGCTCAAAGGGGCCACCAGCAGTACTCAGGTTGGAATACTGTGGCTGAAAACCTTCGCTGTAACTGCCATAGAGGGCGACCTCTTTTATAGGCTGATATACTAGTCCGAGCCGGGGCAACCATACCTGGGCCTCCGACTGATCGTCCGTAGGTTCGTTAGGAGAAGAATCATCCCGGTATTGATTCCGGTAGAGATAGCTATCATACCTCAAGCCCAGCAAAGCTTTTACTTTTTCGCCTATGGCTATCTGATTCTGTATATAACCACCTAGTAGCCTGGTACTTTCCTTGGTTGCTCCACCAAAGTTTTTGTTTGTTTCTGAAAGATTCACTGGATAATCTTCCTCATAGCTGGGCGCATAAATATACAGATCTGGCGCATTCCAGGAAGCGTAATAATACGTCCGTCCGAAGTATCCGGCATCTAATCCAATTACGAGGGTATGCTGTAATATGCCTGTTTTCAACCGGAAGTCAGCAAATAGATTACTCTGATACAAGTAAAGTGGTTTTTGCTTAAAATACTGGTAATACCGGTTAGTCAAGCTGTCTATGCCGGCTACAACCAGACCGTTAAAACCACTGGTAATATCCTGCTGCTCTTGTTTAGAATGTACCGAACGTAAAAGGGCATGAAGTGTAATAAGATTATTTACCTGGTGAGAAAGACGTAGCTGGGAAGAAATGCCTTGTGTTTTGCTGAAGTCATTCGCATTATGACGCGTCCAACGGATAGGCAGTGCATCGAGGTTGTAGCTCCCATTAGAATTTTGTGTAGCGAGAATTCCACGTTCATAGCCCACAGTGCGGCGGTCATGATACAAATTGAGTTCCAGGGTTGCCAACGTACGGTCTGAGAACTGGTAACGCAGGGAGGGCGCCAGAAACAGGTGCCGGGTTTTCTGTACCTCACTTATTGCTCCAGCATTTTCATACCCCGCTATCAGTCGGTATAATAATTTTTTGTTACGACTTAAGGGGCCAGTGGCATCTCCTGAAAACCTGAACTGATTGTAGGTGCCATAGGTAGCCTGTAGTTCGTACTTTTTGTCAGCTAGGGGTTGTTTGGTTACTATGTTAATAACTCCTCCCGGTGTAGCATTACTGAATAAGGAAGAAGCCGGGCCTTTGATGGCTTCAATTTTTTCAACATTATAAAACTGGCCCGGTAAATCAAATTGATACAAAGCTCCGCGCACGCCGTTATACGCGAAGTTTCCATCATTTACCCGGAAACCGCGCATAGTATAATCCTGGTAAACAGAAAACTGGGAAATTCCGGCAAAGTTTTTAACCGCCTCATTTAAAGAAAAGACTTGTTGATCTTTTAGTAGTTGATAGGGTATAACCTGGATTGATTGAGGCACTTCTAGCAGCGGCGTAGCTGTACGCGTAGCCAGGTTAGAAAGGTCGTTTTTGTAGTTAACGTAGCCATTTACAACAATTTCATCTAATTGGCGGGAAGTTTCTTGGAGGGTAATCTGAATGCTAGTCGTTTCATTCTCTTGGACTACCACAGATTCTTCTAAAGGCTGGAAACCAATAAAACTAGCTTGTAAAGTGTAGGTGCCAGGCGTAAGGTTAGTTAAGGAGAAAAGACCATAATTATCAGTAATAGTGCCTGATGCTGTACCTTTTAAACTAACATTTACGAGTTCGGCTGGCTTACCATCGGAGGAATATACTTGGCCGCGGATAGAACCATTTTGGGCATATATGCAATGTGAAAGGAGTAAGAGAATAATTGAGTAGCATCTACGGCCTAACATAGTAATTTAAATCATTTTAAGTAAGACTTTCAAAGCTATATACCGCATAGTAAAAAAGCAATTTTATTTAGATTAATTCTAAATAAAATTATAGATACAGATTTTACATTTCTCAAGTAGAGTTGGCCGAGAGATAAACAACTATCATCTTATATTCCTTCTCGCCTTATACATACCATCCTCTGTATATCCTAGGCTATGATGTTGGAGAGAATTAGACAATAGAGAAAAATAGACTTACGGAAATTTTGTATATTTACGAAATATTCGTAGTGTTGTATACTATTCGTAATTAACTCTCTTTCCTATGAAAAAACTAACCCCAACAGAAGAGCAGGCCATGCAGGCTATTTGGAAAACAGGTGAAGGACATGTTAAATTATTTCTAGATAACATTTCTCCACCCAAACCTCCCTATACTACACTTGCCTCAACGATAAAAAACTTAGAGAAAAAAGGGTATCTGACCAGCCGATTAGTGGGTAACACTTATCTCTATCAGCAAGCCATCAGCGAAGAGGAATACAAAAACAAGTTTCTTTCAAGCGTGGTACAAAGTTATTTTTCCAGTTCCTATAAAAACTTAGTCAGTTTTTTTGTGCAGCAGCACAAACTATCAGCCCAAGAACTCAAAGAAATTATTGAAATGATTGAAGGCAAGAAATAGCAGAAGATATGGCTGATTTATTCTACTATTGCATCAAGTTCTCAATTTGCCTGACAACCCTTTATTTATTCTATAGGGTTGTTTTACGCAACCTTACCTTTTACCAGGCTAACCGGTGGGTTCTATTGATGGGTTCACTTGTGTCTGTATTGCTTCCTTTGGTAAGTCTACTTTCACTTCCGCCAATAGGGCAAACAGACTCTCTGCCTTCTATCCAAGCACTGCTCTTATGGAACACGATATCTACCTCCGTTTGGAATGTTGCCAATGATGCAGACTTTTTTGATCGATGGGTAGGAAATTTGATAGCTATACTTTTTTGGGGAGGCGTTCTTTTTCAAGGATTAAAATTACTGATTCAGCTAAGTGCCTTTTTGCGGATTGTTCGCTGCGCTACCTTGCTAGAAGATGGAGTAATCAAAGTTTATCAGGTGGATGAAGCAATTGCTCCTTTCTCTTTTGGCAACTCTATTTTTATTAATACGCATCTTCTTAAACCGGAAGAAGTGCCACTGGTCATCAGCCATGAATGGGTACATGCTCACCAGAAACATACCCTGGATGTGCTGTGGATGGAATGTCTGCTACTTTTTAGTTGGTATAATCCTTTTGCCTGGTTGCTAAGGCGGGCTGTGCGCGAAAATCTAGAGTTTATTGTAGATAGAGAAGTACTGCAAAAGCAGCATATTGATAGAAAAAGTTACCAATACTTGCTATTGAAGGTCATTGACCTCACCCATATATCCCTTGCCAATTCATTTAATTTTACTTCTCTAAAAACCAGAATCCATATGATGAACAGGAAACCAAGCCGCAAACAGGCAGCAGGCAAATATCTGTTGATAGTGCCTCTGCTGATTTTCTTAACATTTACATTTTGTGGAAGAGTCTTGGAAGAGGCAGCTCCACCGCCTCCGCCACCCTCTGAAGAGTTACAAGAGACATCTCTTTCCTTGCAGGATTTTCTGAAGAAAAACAAAATGAAGAAGTTGTATCACCTCAAAGATGGGATATATGTGGTGGAGTTAGAATCGGGCAAAGAAGAAAAATATAAATTTAGCAACCCAAATGAAATGGCGTTGTTTGAGCAGCGGTATGGACAATTACCACCGCCTCCGCCCCCGGTAGTTATAAATCCAAACTCGCTTTCTTTTGAAGAGTATCTAAAGAAAAACAAGATCAAACATTTTCGGCAGGTGAAAGAAGGTGAGGGTTTATATGAAATCGAGTTGGAATCTAGCAAGAAAGAACGGTATGATATAAGTGATCCCAATGAGAGGACTCGTTTCGAGCAGCAGTATGGTCCATTACCCTCCTCAGTTCAGGAGATTGAATTTCAATAAAATTACCACCCTTGTACCTACACAGATATAATGCTTCCAACAGATAGCAATTTGAAAGATGCAGAAAGAGCTAAGTACTTTGACCTGCTCTTTTTCTTGTATTGTCATTGTATTAAAAGCTCTTTTCATATTCGGACTTTTTTTAAAAGTTTTACACAAACCATAAACGTGATACATACAAACCATTCAACCTCCGTACAGGTATCTTCCTATAGATTTTTTGTTTAGGTTTATCCACTTTTTTCCAGAACTCATTTGTTAGGTTTTCTGATTTGTAGATACATGCAAAAAAGAAAATAGCTTTCTTAGTTGAAGTACCTTGCTTTAGAGGTGAAATGGCGATTTTTGGCTCATAGAGAAGTAAGTTGTTTTAAAGACGAATTTTGAGCATAAAAGGCTATATTTGCTGCCATCTTCTATTTCATTGTAAAAACATTATGGTAAATTCTTCTCAACGCTTACGGGTCTTGGTTGTAGGCTGCGGCAATATGGGCTCTTCACATGCAGTGGCCTACAGCATACTTGATGGATTTGAGATCTGCGGGATCGTATCCACCGGAAACAGTAAAACCGTTCTCAATCAAAAATTAGGTGGTGGTTATCCCTTGTTTGATGATTTCACTGCTGCGCTAACAAGCACCAGGCCAGATGCTGTTTGTATTTCTACGTATCCTGACACCCATGAAGCCTTTGCTATTCAGGCTCTGGAGCAGGGCTGTCATGTCTTTATTGAAAAACCGGTAGCTGATACGGTAGAGGGTGCCCAACGTGTGATCGCTGCCGCTAAAAAAGCGGATAAGAAAGTAGTGGTGGGCTATATTTTGCGTCACCATCCTTCCTGGGCGAAGTTTGTGGAAGTTGCACGTGAACTTGGCAAACCCTTGGTGATGCGCATGAACCTTAATCAGCAGAGCCACGGACAGATGTGGAATGTGCACCGCAACCTGATGAAAAGCCTTAGCCCGATTGTGGATTGCGGCGTACATTATATTGATGTGATGTGTCAAATGACCCGTTCTAAACCTATCCAGGTTAATGCCATCGGCGCTCGCCTGACCGAAGATATTCCAGCCGGTAATTATAATTACGGCCAGTTACAGATCCGTTTTGAGGATGGTTCGGTAGGCTGGTATGAAGCAGGATGGGGCCCCATGATGAGTGAGACAGCCTTTTTTGTGAAGGACGTGATCGGACCTAAGGGTTGTGTATCTATTGTGGCGAAAGAGGCAGCCGGAACGGGAAAGTCTGACAATGTAGATTCCCACACTAAAACTGAATCTTTGCGGATTCACTATGCTGACCTGAATACACAGAACCAGTTTACCCGGCCAGATGCCTGGATAGATATGCAAGATGAGCCGGATCATCAGGAACTCTGCAACCGGGAGCAACACTACTTCCTGGAAGCCATTCAGAAAAACCTGGATCTGACAGACCATTTGGAAGATGCCCTCAATAGCCTACGTATTGCTTTTGCCTGCGATGAGTCTGTACGGACCGGTATGCCTGTGCTATTATAAGGCTGGTGCCTAGTTATATATTTCTTTTATTCAAATCAATAGGGCTTTGTTTTAAAAGTAAGCCAGACAATAAGAAGGGTAGATTAGGTTACTAATCTGCCCTTTTTATTTCTACCAAAGTTTGATACTCTCAAGGTATAGATCAGATCTGTGTGCTGGCGCTGTATGCAAAAGTTTGCCTAACACCTATATATAAGGCATTTATAGCCTTTCAATCAGCTGATATAATTTTTTGCAATCAGTAATGGCATGTCCAAGGATCGTGTTATTAAAAAATACCCATATTTGCTTTCCATCCAGTAGCCAATCCTTAATCATAAAGGCATATTTCTCTAATTTCTCATCTGAATAAGGAGAAGAATATAATTTTTCCTCTCCATGCAAACGAAAGTAAACCGTTTCTGTGGTGGCAATTTCAAGGCCGGGAAACCGCTTTCCAGCACTAGAAATAACAAAGCTGATTTGATACTGCTGCAGCAACTCAAGGGCCTCGTCCACAAACCAGGATTTATGACGGACCTCTAGGGCAAAGATTGTAGTAGGGTATTTTTCACGTAATACCTTAAAGAAGTCTTCGGTCACCTGCTTGTCAAAGTGAAAGCTGGCGGCAAGCTGAATCAGAATAGGCCCTAGCCGGTCACCCATTAACTCGTAGCTGGACATAAACTTATCGAGTGGTTGGCCGATGTCCACGAATTTATGAGTATGAGTAATCTGCTGATGTAATTTGGCGGCAAATCTGAAAGATGCAGGTGTTAGGCTTAACCACTTTTCGATGGTTTTAGCCATGGTAAAGTGGTAAAAGCTACTATTGATCTCAGTAGTGTTGAAATGGGTAGCATAGTAGGTTAAATAGTCCGATGATTTTAATTCAAGTGGGTAGAATATGCCTTGCCATCGATAACTCCACCCTGAGGTGCCCATGTATAAATTTGGAATATTATTCATAGTTCATAAATTAAATGCTATCTCAGGCATAGGTCCGGTAGTTGTTCATTTTTACTAAGAGAGCTACTATGCAAAAGAGACGCAGGACCTATTCATAAGGTTGCTGTATTCTATTCCGATAAATAAAGCCTAACATACTTAGGTTCCAGTTTGAGAATGTACTGTAATCTATTGCTTATCTAGTATATATACCAAGGCTCCTATTTTAGACACAAATGCAATAGCTTATCAATTTTTAGTTACCCCAAAAAGGACTAAGGTTAACTTACCTAACAATAAACACATCCTAAAGTAGATAATGAAGGCTGTGTCTATCACATTTTATGGGCTTTTCATCCTATGTATTTTCTGTTCCAATAAAGACTTATTACTCTTGTTTATTCCTGCAAAAGTTTTGTCTTCATTATCTACAAAAAATATGGAAGATCTATTCACCACACTTTCTTCAAAAGCTTTGTCTAGTGAAAATTTGCAAAAAGTAATAACAGCCGAAGATTTCTGGTTCCCCGGCCGTTGGATAGGAGCAGTGTCGCTAATCGTTTCACCCCTACTGTTGCTAGTAGGGGCTCTGCTTCGCTTTCCATTTCACTTCTTTTTTCCTCAACAATTACAGGCTTTTGATCAATATCCTACCTTGATGCAAACCTCCTATAGTCTTTTTTTGGCAGGTAATCTGCTTTTATGGCCGGCTATTCTCACGTTAACTCACTTGATAGGTAAAACTCAACCTGCCTGGAGCTTATGGGGAGGTACTATGGTTCTCTTAGGATTATTTGCCCGAACCTTTCATGCAGGTATTGATCACATGGCTTTTCAACTGGTAGATAGTCTGCACCTAGAGGCTGCTACTAAACTAGTAGCTAATTCTTATGGAGCCTTCCATATTGTGTCGGCACTCTCCGCCTGCATTTTTTTTGGCTGGATTGTGTTAGCTATTGGCGCTTACCGGTCAGGTATCTTTGGATGGTTTTTCTCCATTGCTTTAGCCTCAATGGCAGCCTTGATGATAGGGGTGCTTAAAGGCAGTTCATGGGTTTCCCTATTGTCCATCTGTGGGCTTAGTGTAGCGCTGCTACCCCTAGGGATAACATTACTATTAGCCAAACCCAAACCTAGCAGAGCGGCCGTATTTGGATGGTCTTTGTTGATGATAGCTGTAGTTACCTTACTTTTCTTCTCGGGGCAAGTAGGGTAATGTAGGAAAATACTTTTATCAGCAAAGTTAATGCGCTCTAAAGACTTAGGTATTAGACATGTCTGTATTAAACCCGCTAGCCCTTATCTGATTGGAAAAGTGGAGCGAGCCCAGTAAACAGATTCACAAGAATGTTACCAGTTGATTGACTATATGGATGATATTGATATAGGTCAGAGGATGCAACAGTGGGAAATATTTTACAACGGCCTTCACCCCAATACTGCATTGGGTGGCAAAACTCCCTTCTCTTACCGATTATGTAAGTTTAATTGACTACTATGCATACAAGTTTATTTTGTGTGTCAAATTTAGATATTTTATAGATTCGTCCTTACCTTATATAATTCTTAGACCAATATGTAAAAATCTAGATTGCTCACCTTGCAAATAAAAAACGTATTATACTATTGTATCAATTTTTACTTTACTTGTAATAAAAAACTTCTCGTTGCCTCACCATATACATTATCAATAATATTGACTTCTAATTCTCCTTTTGATCATAAAAACCCCCAAGGTATAATCAATTTTAATTGAAAATGTACGCAAATAAAAAAGCACTTATAAGTTTTTACCTCATAAGTGCCTGAAAATTAAGTGGACGCGTAGGGAGTCGAACCCCAAACCTTCTGATCCGTAGTCAGATGCTCTATCCAATTGAGCTACGTGTCCATTGCGGAAGCAAAAGTACAGGATTCTTTTTACTAACAAAAATATTTCTAATGAAATTGTGATGAATACTTGTTATTGTATAAGCTAATTAAAACATCCAACCAATTCTGCAACAATTAATTGTTATATAGTTGTAATTGCAACCTATACAGTACATCCCCGTTGAGAATTTCACTGTGCTTCTCTAATTATCGGAAGCTAAACTTTAATCAATCACCATTTAAACCAGAGGAGCTCTTTGTACTCCTTATTCAAACCATCTATGAAAGCACTTGTTTTTCACAAACCAAAAGATGTCCGGGTAGAGACTGTCGAAGACCCCAAGATCGAAGAATCTAGGGATGCTATTATCCGGGTAACTTCTACAGCTATTTGCGGTTCAGATCTGCACATTTACAATGGTATGTTCCCACAACCCAGGAATATGATATTAGGTCATGAATTTATGGGTATAGTGGAGGAAGTAGGTAAAGGTGTAGGCAATCTTAAAAAAGGAGACCGGGTTGTGGTGCCTTTTCCTATTGCCTGTGGTAAATGTAACTTTTGTGCTATGGAACTACCTACCCATTGCGAAAATTCAAATATTGAAAACTATGGTCCGGAAGGCGATTTAATGTCAGGGAAGGGAGCCGCCTTATTTGGCTATACCGATTTGTATGGAGGATATTCTGGGGGGCAGGCAGAATATGTCCGGGTTCCCTACGCCGATTATGGTCCACGCAAAGTGCCAGATAACTTAACCGATGAACAAGTTTTATTCTTAACTGATATTTTTCCTACAGGCTGGGCAGCTATAGACTGGGCAGGATTAAAAGGGGGCGAAACAGTAGCTGTTTTTGGCTGTGGTCCAGTGGGGATTATGGCAATGAAGTCTGCATGGCTGCAAGGAGCAAAACGCGTAATTGGTATTGACATTCAACCGTACAGGTTAGAGATGGCCCGTAAATCTGCTAAGGTGGAAACCATTAACGCGAAAGAGGTAAATGCTGTAGAGGTGATTAGGGATATGACGGGGGGCTATGGTGCTGATGTATGTGTGGATGCTGTAGGTATGGAAGCAGACAGAAGTTTTGCCGAGAAAGCATTAAATGTTGTACAACTAGAAAAAGGAACTATGAAAATTCTTGAGCACTGCCTGGAAGCTGTTAGAAGAGGAGGGGCTGTGACAGTCGTTGGCGTGTATGGAACGCCATATGATAATTTCCCGCTTCACCGGTGGTTCGATAAAGGTATCCGGATGATGGGTGGCCAGGCCTGGGTACAACGCTATATCGACCACTTGATTAGTCTTGTACGGGATGGTAAGGTAGTATTGGATGACATTATTACCCATACAGTACCATTGGCGCAAGCATCAAAGATGTACGATATTTTTAATAAGAAGCAAGATAACTGTGTAAAGGTTGTATTAAAACCTTAACCGGTGAAATGATTTACTAAAAAAGGCAGGTGTTCCCTGCCTTTTTTAGTATGTATGTTAATTAGTTCAGAGCCATATCATCGGGTGTTCCAACCTGAACAGGATCATTTGTAAGCCAATTTTCAGCTTGTATTCGATCTTTAAAATAACGGAGCCTTACCGAATTCACTGAAATAGAATCCTGGCCATGTACCAACGTATCACAATTGTAAGGAACTAGCTCAGCAACTTTTGCAAGGCCTGCATTAAATAGCAGATTTTTATTAGCGATAGCCGGAGACATTACTGTGCCTTCGGCATCTGGAGTAAGTAATGACAAGTCAATAAGCATCGTAAAACCTTCCGACATCAAAGGAGCAATTCTAGATATATGTTCCCCAAGAGAGCTGTTTCCTCTCAGGGTATACCATTCTTGCTTTACAACTAAGTCTACTCTGTTCATTAACCGGTGTGCCTGCAATTGGTACATATCATTCTCCGCCACAAGGTAGGCTGAGGTAGAGGTAGTAAATTGGTGTACAAAATCATCTGTTCCGGTGTGGTAAACGGTATTGGGTTGATTTGAATGTTCCTCGATTATACTAGATGTTGAATGTTCTGTGGGGGTATCAATAATTACTGCATTATGTGTTGATGCATGGGTAGCAGGTTCGGTCATTCCCAGAAGGTTATCTTCTACTACTTCCGGTTGATGCAACTTGTTGGTAGTTTCTATGGGTTCTGCTTGAAGGTTGGCATCTGGTTGGATAGACTCAACGGAACCATGGCCAGAAGTATCTATCAACTTATTGTCAACACTATAAATACCTGTTTTACCGATATCACCTATATTGCCTTTAAAGATATTGTCGTGTGTGTCTTGTTTTATATCAGTATTAGGTATGGCCTGATTATATGTAGTTGTATCGGAGTGCGGAGGCTGTCCATCTACGGGTGAGATATAGTCTACATCTGCGGGCATTCTATCTTGTTCCAATATCTCGGTATGTACCGGTCCGCCACCTACTAGTTTGCCGTTCAAGCTGAGAATGCTGTTCAACGGAATAATCCGGTTTTCCAGACGTGCATATTCTACTCCGCTTTCTGTAAATAAATCTTTGATGGGACTGATAATCTTTTGTTCGCTACCGTCCTGGTCCTGGAAGGTTATTTCGCAATTTTGACTCAGCGTAGCTGCCGCCTCAAGTTCATCATAAAAATCGCCATTGATTGATTTATATTGTCTATTAGGGTTTTGTTGATTTGACATAATTTTACAGGTTTATAGGTGTTCTTCTATTGTACGGGTTTCGCAAATATTCAGTTGTATTGCTTTTATTGCTCATAAGGTGCAAAAAAATAACGGCTGCTATTTTGGAGCAGCCGTTAAAAAAGTTTACGTAGGAAAGTACAGAAATAAAGGTTACAATAATTAGCTGGCTATTTCCATTCCATCCAAGATCATTAGGTAACGTCCATCGCTTATATTGTCTGAGGCTACTACACCTGCTGAAGCTTTTACTTGCAAATGTTCTCCTTTTCTATTTTTAACAGTTATTACATCAGACCAGAGATTGTTCAAATTAAGCTTTGTCTTGATTTGATCCATCTTGTTATGCAGTTTGAATACATTTTCTATAGAGTTGCCTATCACTTCTTTTGTGTCAAACTGCAGGTAGGATTGTACCATATGATTTGCATAGGTTATTTTATACCGGTTATCAAATTCGATGATAAACTGTGTACGGTCAAAAATATTTTCCCTGGCTTTCGCATCTTTTTGTGCCCGCTGCATTTCTTCCTGCGTAGCTTGGAGTTCTTCCATATTCTGACGCATTTCTTCCTCCTGAGCCCGCATTTGTTCGGTAAGTACAGTAGAATCTTCTAATAGCTTCTGGGTACGCTCGTTGATCTTCACGGAAGAAACAGTAGAAGCAATGCTTTCGGCAATTTTTTCGATGAACTCTATTTCATAGGTAGCAAACTCATTAAAAGAGGCCATTTCAATAACCCCATATATTTCATCGTTCACTTTTAAAGGCACAATCAGAACGCTCTTTGGATTGGCTTCTCCAAGTCCTGAGGTAATCGTGATATAGTTCTGAGGTACTTCTGTGAGGTAAATGGTTTCTTTCTCCTGCCAAACCTGACCAGTAAGACCTTCGCCTTCATAAATATGCTGCTCTATGTATTTCTTTTTATCCCATGCATAACATGATGCTAATTCCAGATACGGCTCACTTTCCGTATCATTTACAATGAAGAAACCTCCCTGGTTTGCCTTCATGTATTTTACCAGATTGGAAATAAGCTCATCTCCTAGTTTGTTGATATTGTCATTGTTTCGTCTGAGTATTTCACTGAATTTAGCTACCCCTTCTGTAGCCCAGTTTCTGCGCTTGTCGTCTTCGGCTACTTTCTCCAGATTATTCCGCATATTAATCAATGCATTTCCTAATACATCATGTTCGCTTAAAGGGGTAAAAGATGCCTGGTAATTTCCATTTCCAATATTTTCTGCAAATAATGAAGTAGAACGCAAACCTATGACTAACTTATCAACGGCCTGTGCCATATCGCCGATTTCATCGGTAGCAAAACTTTTATTGGTGCTTTCCGGAAGCTCTCCGTTGCTAAGTTTCTGAATAATATTGCGTATATAATTGATAGGCGAAACAATTGTTTTTGTCAGAATAAAGGCAGCAATTAACCCGATAACAACAGATAAAATACCAGCAGTTAAACTTACTACACGCAAGTTTGAAAATGAACTTAATAGAGCTATTTTCGTCTGGCTCTTTTCTTCATTCTTACTTACAATGATTTTATTTAGCATGGATGAAATCTGCCGAGTTCTAGGCAGTATATCATCGTCGATCATCATTTGGTTGCTGAATTTTTTTGCTTCATCCTCATAATCATCAAAAGATTTCAGATCAGCCATGATGCCACTTTCTATATTAAGTAGCAGATCAAAGTTTGTAAATACAGAATCTATCTGTCTTTGTTGTTCGGGTGTCCAATGCGGTTTTAATTCCTGAATTCTTTCTTTCAATTCCGGATAATCCGTTTTATGTAGTTTTGCTAACGCTTCTTTATCTTCGGTGTTCGCCCGCAGATATACCCAGTTGGTAATATACATTCTGGACTTGGAAACCAAAAGATTAAACTCATTCAACGCGTCTTTAGAGGGGTCTACAATATCAGAGGTTTCGCGGATGATGTTTGCACTTTTATTTAATGTGAGTAAACCTAGGGCAGCATTTATCATAAAAATAAAGATAAGTGCCAAAAAGCCTCCCATTATTTTTTGACTGATACGGAATTGATAATTCTTAATACGCATATTTTTTCTGTAAAATGTAAAGTTGATAGGCTATGAATTCAGGTAAAAAAACACTCCTTTACAGGGAATACGCTTCAATATACTAGTTCTTCAGAGAACACCATTTAGCACTTGTATACGGGTGTTCAAAGGCTGTTTTAATCTTTTATTATTTAAACCATAAACACACAAATCGTATGTAAAACTGACATTGCCTTATATACAAACTCTCAATAACCATGTTTGTCTGCCATTTATAGCTAGTAAGCTTTGATAGTTGAAATTCAGACTTAGGTATCAGAATCGATTGTTTTTGAGTTAGTATACAGCAAAGAAACTGGGATGGAGGATTCATTAGTGGTATAAGAAAACGAATCAAGTAAAATACCTTTGTAATTTCTTACACCTGTATCAAAACTGAGTGTATCTATTCTCTTAGCCGGGAAGCTGCATTAGCTTGGATTCCAGATTTCGGATGTATTTCTCCTTTTCCTGAATATTGTTTAATAAACTACTACTTTACTTTCAAATTCCTCTCATGTTGCTTGCAGTTTTATATTTTTGACGCATCTCCCTCTACCTTGGTTTTAATTTGTTCAATGATTAATTGATCTTCTGTCCGTAGAGAGCTATTTGCCGATTGTCTTAAGCAATAATATCAAAAGAGAATGGTGAATAGATTGCTGCTTGAACATTACTGAAAGTATTTAGAATGTCAGGACTAGTTGCTAGCTAACCTGGAGAATCTTGCCTTTTAAAATAATATTCGAAAAATGAAAGCAGGATTTAGAAAAGGCTATGTAACATTCATTACTACTAGCTGAAAGGTGATGATACTTTAATAAATAAGAGACTGAATCGTAAATCATATCATTACCATATGAATTCTAACTTTTATAAGCGAGCTTAAAATAGATGCACAATGGCATAAGCTGATTCTAGATACAGTTTAATAAAATATGCAAAATAGTATAAGCCACAAATTTAGACTTATCTACAAAAAGCATCCTAAAAGAATGCGAATGGATATGAAAGTTAATTAAACAAAAGAGCTGCAAAAATTGCAGCCCATTTAGTGATATAAGGATTCTACTAAATTTTTATTTACTATAAAATGTCTTTTCAAGTCAAGCAGGGATAGACAATAACCATATAATTGATTCAAATATATAAAAATTAAGCAATTTTATTTTTATATAATACAATTCTGCCAAATTTTTTTCAGCATTAAGAAACAATATTTAAGCTGCTTAAACTTTAAAAAAATCAGCATATTCTAGTAAGGCATACTTTTCCATTATCTTCCTAAAACAAAGATCAGACAATTTCATAGATTTGATTTTATTGCTTATATTTTGTAGCAATCCGGGTTACAGGCTGAATGGCTTTGCATTCAGATTGTAGCTTTTTGTACCAACCAGAAGACAGGAGCCAGAATGCTAACTGTCTGACCTAAGATCCAAAATATGAATAAATTGTGTTTAGTGAGTGCCTGGTTTTGTTTGTTTGCTGTGATCCAAACGGTGGCTCAACCAAGTCAAACAGATAGTACCAGTTTACAACAAGCAATATCCTCCGCAAAGCAGTTTTATCTACAGAAAACGCAACATCAACTGCAATTATACAATGGGGTAGAGTACATTACAGGCACAGAAGGCTATGTAAAAGGGCATCCCTACTTTCAGTCAGATGTAGTTGAGGAAGGCACTATCTCCTACGATAAAATTATATATGCCCAGGTACCTCTCCAGTACGATATTTTTAAAGATGAAGTAGTGGTGGAACATATGGGCAACGGACAAAAAATAAAACTGCATAGTCATAAAATACACCATTTTTCCTTGAATGGCCATACGTTTGTCCGAATCCAAGCCGACTCCTTAGCATCTTCGGCAATACGCCCCGGTTTTTACGACAGACTTTACGCCGGTCATGTAGCATTATATGCCAGGCGAGTAAAAATAGCTCAGCAAGCAACAAGAAGTGTAAGTAAAGAATACCTTCAAAAAAATAGTTATTTTATAGAAAAAGACACCCAGTATTATCCGGTAAAGAACAAACAGTCTGTACTTCGGGTGTTTAAAGAACAGAAAAAAGCCCTTCAACAATTTTTAAGAGAAAACCACATTAAGTTCAAGCAAGATCCGGAATATGCCATGGCAAAGCTTGCTGAACAGTACAGCCAATTAGTGAAACCTTTATGAAGTATTTCAACCACCTAGTTTTGTTGCTAGTTAGTTTACTCCTTTTATGCACAGTTGCTTTTTGTCAAAATACCGAACCGCCGCTCATCAGTGGAGATTTTGTAAATGTATCCTTCAGGCAATTTGTAGACGAAGTAGAATCTAAAACACCCTACTATTTTTATTATGACTCGGCACATACGGACACTCTACGAGTAAGTATCCGGGTGCAGGAAAAACCGCTGAATGCCGTACTGAAGCAAGTATTTAACGGGAAAGAATTATATTTTTCTATAGATGCTCAAAACCGGGTATACATAACAAAAGACAATGTTATCCGGACAGAATTACCTATTGGCTTTTTTGAAAATAAGGAACCGGCCTCGGCTACCTATGATGTGGCAGCCTTGGATTACCTTGAAGACGAAGAAAAATCCAAAGTACAAGCTTCTCTGGCTAATAAGTTATATGAAATTGGAAAAAAGACAGCCTCCATTCAGGAAGGCAGAGCCACTATTTCAGGGCAGGTACGGAGTGCAGAATCCGGGGAACCGGTTATTGGTGCGTTGCTTTTTATAGAGCAGCCACGGATTGGTGTAGCTACCGACCAGCTGGGTAATTATTCTATTTCTCTTCCCAAAGGACGCCATGAACTGAAAATCAGGAATGTAGGCATGAAAGATACCCGCAGGCAACTAATGCTTTACTCTGACGGAAAACTGGACATTGAATTACAGAATGAGGTAGTAGCCCTGAATGAAGTTGTGGTAGAAGCAGAGAAGGACAGAAACGTAAATAGTGTGCAGATGGGGGTAGAACGGCTAGATATTAAAACGATTAAACAAGTACCAACGGTGTTTGGGGAAGCCGATGTATTAAAGGTGGTTCTTACGTTACCAGGTGTAAAAACAGTGGGAGAGGGGAGTAACGGATTCAATGTACGTGGAGGGGCTACGGATCAGAATTTAATCTTGTTTAATGAAGCTACCATTTATAACCCTTCGCATTTATTTGGCTTTTTTTCTGCCTTCAACCCCGATATTATTAAAAATGTTGAATTATATAAAAGTGGTATCCCGGCAAAGTATGGAGGGCGGTTATCGTCTGTTTTGGAAATAAACAGCCGCGATGGAGACAAGAAAAAATTTACTGGTTCCGGAGGTATTGGGCTTATCACCGGCAGGCTAACCTTAGAAGGGCCTATCATTAAAGATAAAACTTCTTTTATTATTGGGGCACGTTCCACGTATTCTGACTGGTTGCTGAAACAGCTGCAAAATGCCAGTTTTAACAGAGGGTCAGCTTCTTTTTATGATGTCAACCTGCATATCAGTCATGAGATAAATGATCATAATAATCTGCATTTTACCGGATATTTGAGCCGGGACAGGTTTCAACTAGGCAATGATACTTTGTATGGGTACAGGAATCAGAATGCTACGCTTCGATGGGCTCATATTTTTAATAACCGGTTAAGCAGTGAATTTACAGGTGGATTTAGCCGCTACCAGTATGATGTGTCGAGTGACAAAAACCCAGTAAATGCATATGATCTTGATTTCGCAGTAAACCAATCGAGTGTTAAAGCTGATTTTAGCTATTTCCTTGCTGAAAAGCATAACCTTGATTTTGGAATAAGTACAACGTACTACAAACTGTTCCCAGGAAGTTATTTGCCTAAAGGAAGCGAATCATTTATCTCGCCAAATGTAGTGGAGCCAGAACAAGCCCTAGAAAGCGCTCTCTATCTTAGCGATGAATTTGAAATTTCTCCTAAGCTCTCACTAAACATTGGTTTACGGTATTCCTTATTCAATTACCTGGGTCCTAAAAATGTAGCGTATTATCCATTAGGTATACCGAAAGAAGAAGGAAATAGCATAGATACCATTGCCTACAACAGAGGCGATTTTATTAAGACCTATCATGGTCCAGAATACCGGGTATCTGCCAGGTATATAGTAAACCAGAGTACTTCGCTAAAAGCTAGCTACAATAAAATGCGGCAGTACATGCATATGTTATCGAATACTACAGCCATTTCACCCACCGATATATGGAAATTAAGTGATGTGCATGTGAAACCCCAGATTGGTGACCAAGTGTCAGTAGGTCTATACAAGAATTTCTTCTCTGGAGCAATAGAGACCTCGGTAGAAACCTACTATAAAACCATGGCTAACTTCCTGGATTATAAAAGCGGAGCACTGTTAATATTGAACCATCATATAGAAACGGATATAATAAATGCACAAGGCAAAGCCTATGGAGTGGAGCTAATGGTAAAAAAGCCGGCTGGAAAACTTAATGGATGGATGAGTTATACCTACTCTCGGTCCTTACTGCGGGCTAATGATCCAGTTAATGCAGAGGTGATTAACCAGGGCGAATATTACCCTAGCAATTTCGACAAACCTCATGATTTTACCTTCATTGGCAATTATAAGTTCAACAGGCGGATAAATGTATCGTTGAATTTTACCTATAGTACCGGCAGGCCAATTACATTGCCATTGGCCAAATATAGTCAGGGTGGTGCACAACGTATTTATTACTCAGACCGCAATCAGTACCGCATACCGGATTATTACCGGGCTGATGTATCAATGAATATCGAAGGAAGTCATAAAATAAAGAAACTGGCTCACAGTTCCTGGACAATCTCAATCTATAATGTAACTGGCCGGAGAAATGCCTACTCTGTGTACTTTACTTCAGAAAGAGGGTCTATTAAAGGATATAAGCTATCTATTTTCGGCATGCCTATTCCAACTGTTACTTACAACTTTAAATTTTAGGGCATGCGATTTCCACAGCGTAGCTATATATATGGATTAGTGCTGATCTGGCTCATGGGAAGTTGTATAGAGCCCTATCTGCCGCCACCCATTGAAGCGCCGGAAGGTTTGTTGGTAGTAGATGGCTATTTAAACAGTGGTATTGGCGAAAGCCAAGTTTTGCTTAGCCGTACACAAAATCTGGCAGATACAAGTACTGTAAAGGCAGAAGTATCAGCAAGTGTCTTTTTTGAGGGTGATAAAGGAACCAGGTATCCGCTGACGGAAAAAGGGAACGGGCTATATGTCCTTGAACGTATACAAGTAGAGAACGGTGAAAAATACAGACTCAACATTACCACCAATAATGGCCAGGAATATGTGTCTGAATATATAGCCGTCAAAGCTACTCCACCCATAGACTCGATTAGTTGGAAAGTAGAGAATGGAGGCCTGCAACTGTATGCCAATACCCATGATGAACAAAACAACACCTGGTACTACCGATGGAGTTTTGAGGAAACCTGGCAGTATACCTCGGCTTTTGAATCTACCATGGACTTTGTCAATCAGCAGCTAGTGCCTAGAAAGGAAGACATTTACCATTGCTGGCGGACAGAGCCCTCCACTAACATCATCATTGGTTCGTCCACCAGGCTCACGCAGGATGTGATCAAAGAGTTTCCTTTGCAGTTTCTGCCTTCTGACTCGGAAAAGCTAGGCATCCGCTACAGCATCTTAGTAAAACAGTATGCCTTAAGCAAAGAGTCCTATGAGTATTTACAGAAGTTAGAGAAGAACACCGAGAACTTAGGCACTTTGTTTGATCCACAGCCTTCCCAGTTGACAGGCAACCTGCGCTGTGTGAGTGATGGGCAAGAGGTGGTGATTGGTTATTTTGATGTGTTAGCTCAGCAGCAGCAGCGGATTTTCATTGACAAGCAGCAGTTGCCTGCTTGGGCCGTTACTACCGGCTATGAGGCTTGTCGCAATGATACAGTGGATATTGAAAGTCCTCCTCGTCCTGGTGAAGCACAAATACCCAAAGGCTATATGTTTATAGAGAGAAGGTTATATATAAAAGTATTTGATGACATGGGCAATATTATTAACCGGCCTACCATTGGTGCAGTTATTTCAAAGAGTGAATGTGTAGACTGCCGCACCAGAGGAACGAATGTGAAACCTGATTTCTGGCAGTAAAAACGATAAAAAGTACTGTATTTAAGAGAATGCTATGCTAACTAAAAAAAACTTTTGGATATATTGGCTGTTGATGTTCTTTATTAGCAGCTGTGTAGAGCCGTATCTGCCGCCACCCATTGAGGCGCCGGAAGGTTTATTGGTGGTAGATGGCTACCTGAATAGCGGACAAGAATCCAGTACAATTACACTATCCCGTACCCAGAATCTGGCAGATACTGTAAATCCGGTAGCTGTAACTGGAGCCAGAGTATGGGTTGAAAATGAACAACAGGAGTCATACCAATTTGCCGAAACAGGTAGTGGGGTATATACATTACCGGCTATCGATATAGTTGCCGGACAAAAGTTCCGGCTACAAATACTAACACCCTCTGGCCAGGAAAATGTGTCTGAATATGTAGCTGTCAAAGCTACTCCACCCATAGACTCGATTAGTTGGAAAGTAGAGAATGGAGGCCTGCAACTGTATGCCAATACCCATGATGAACAAAACAACACCTGGTACTACCGATGGAGTTTTGAGGAAACCTGGCAGTATACCTCGGCTTTTGAATCTACCATGGACTTTGTCAATCAGCAGCTAGTGCCTAGAAAGGAAGACATTTACCATTGCTGGCGGACAGAGCCCTCCACTAACATCATCATTGGTTCGTCCACCAGGCTCACGCAGGATGTGATCAAAGAGTTTCCTTTGCAGTTTCTGCCTTCTGACTCGGAAAAGCTAGGCATCCGCTACAGCATCTTAGTAAAACAGTATGCCTTAAGCAAAGAGTCCTATGAGTATTTACAGAAGTTAGAGAAGAACACCGAGAACTTAGGCACTTTGTTTGATCCACAGCCTTCCCAGTTGACAGGCAACCTGCGCTGTGTGAGTGATGGGCAAGAGGTGGTGATTGGTTATTTTGATGTGTTAGCTCAGCAGCAGCAGCGGATTTTCATTGACAAGCAGCAGTTGCCTGCTTGGGCAGTCACTACTGGCTATGAGGCTTGCCGCAATGATACCGTGGATGTTAAAGATATACCTCCTTTGCCAAATGGCTATATGTTTATTGAGAAGCAGTGGTTTTATAAACCCATCACAGGTCCGATAAGAGATCCTTCAGCACCTTTATTTGTCTATACAGAAGGTGCGGTTATTTCACCTATTAGTTGTGTAGACTGCCGCACCAGAGGAACCAACATTAAACCTGATTTCTGGCAGTAAGTTGCCTTAATAACTTATATGAACCGAACCTTATTTATCCGCAGCTATCTACTTTTCTTGCTTTGGGTCTTTTGCCCGCTAAGCTTACTTAGCCAAACTACCCCCCCAGAAGAGATCGTTCAAAAATTTATTAAATATAGCAGACAAACCCTGCAGGAGAAATTATATGTTCACACAGATCAATCGGTTTACCTCACTGGCGAATTACTCTGGTTTAACGTTTACTATGTAGATGGTTCTATGCATCGCCCCTTAGACTTAAGCAAAGTAGCCTACCTGGAAGTAATTGACCAGAATCAGCGTCAAGTATTGCAGGCCAAAGTAGCTTTATCTGATGGTAGTGGGAATGGCTCATTTTTTCTGCCTGCTTCTCTGAATTCCGGGAATTATCTGATCAGGGGCTATACTAACTGGATGAAAAATTTTGGAAGGGAATATTTCTTCGAAAAACCAGTGACTATCATCAATACTTTCAGGCAGATAGGTGCCTTGCCCATAAAAGATACCCTGAATTATGAGGTGCAGTTCTTTCCAGAAGGGGGAAACCTTGTTGAAAATATAGCCAGTAAAGTGGCTTTCCGGGTAAATGATGCGTATGGAAAAGGAGTGGAGTTCAAGGGTTTATTACTTACATCCCAAAACGATACGGTTGCAAGTTTTCAGCCACAGAGATTTGGTATAGGGCATTTTTTATTTACTCCAGTACCGGGTAAAGAATACAGGGCTTTACTTAGGTTAGCAAACGGAAAAGAGCTTATCCAAAAGCTACCTGACATACATTCGCAGGGCTATACCATGCAGCTAGAGGAGTCAACTACAGGAGAAATAAAAATAACCGTTCAGGTTTCATCTAGCATTCAACTACCGTATGTCTATTTATTTGCACATACCAGGCAGCAAATAAAGATAGCTCAAAAGCAAATAGTAAATCAAAACATAGCAACCTTTACTTTTTCAAAACAAATATTAGGGGACGGTATTTCCCACCTCACTATTTTCAATGCAAGTAACCAGCCTATTTGTGAACGTTTGTATTTTAAAAATCCAGAGCAAAAACTAGTAATTAATACTAAGCCAGACCAGGAAATATATAGCTCCCGCAAAAAAGTGGCATTGGCTATTTCTACCCAAAATACATCCGGTAACCCGCTTGCTTCCCGACTATCGATGGCTGTATATAAAGCAGATACTTTGCTGACTGGAGACAATTTTACCTTGCCGAGCTATCTTTGGTTAAGTTCTGATTTAACAGGAAAGATTGAATCGCCTGACTACTATTTTACAGAAAATGGTCCACACATTCAGCAGGAATTAGATAACCTCATGTTGACACATGGCTGGCGGAGATTTAAATGGCAACAAATGCTTAATGCAGACAGTCTCTCTTTGCAGTTTATTCCAGAATACGAAGGTCATCTGGTTCAAGGCCGTATTGTCCATACATCTCAAAATGCACCTGGAGCTTCTATATCTGCTTATTTATCGGTTCCAGGGAAATATCCCCAGCTCTATATTGCTCAAAGTAATCAGGCAGGTGAAATTCTTTTTCCTGTCAAAGAGGTATATGGTGCCCGGCAACTGATCGCTCAGACCAACTTCCAACGGGATAGCTTATACCGGATTGAGTTGAGTTCACCCTATTTCGAAACAAACTCTTCATTGCAGCTACCATATTTTTCATTATTAGAACAGACAACAGATGCCTTGATTACCCGAAGCTTAAGTATGCAAACGCAGAATACCTATTTTGCTGGTAAAAAAAATCAATTCATTGCTTTTCGTCCAGATACAGCTACTTTTTACGGAATACCGGATGCCAGATACAATTTGGATGATTACACTAGGTTTCCGCTGATAGAAGATGTCTTGAAAGAATATGTGCCCGGTGTGCAAGCGAGAAAGCGGAGAGGTAACTATTATTTGGAAGTATTAGATTTGCCGCATAAGCTAAATTTTACGGATAATCCGCTAGTAGTAGTAGATGGGGTGCCAGTATTTGATATGAACAGGCTTATGTCATACAACCCAAACAAGATAAAGCGACTAGATGTGCTAACCAGGAAGTACTACTTAGGGCCAGAGGCATTTAGTGGTGTACTGGGCTTTTCTACCTTTACAGGAGAAGTCGCTGGCTTGCCTTTAGAGCCTGGAGCGGTAATTATAGATTTTGAAGGATTGCAACAACAACGGGAATTTTATAAACCCTCGTATGATACTCCTCAACAAACCCAAAACCGCTTGCCAGACTTCAGGCATTTGCTATATTGGTCGCCTACAGTAAAAACTACTCAGGAAGGAAAAGCACATGTAGAATTTTATACATCTGATATGGAGGGAGAATACGTAGGTGTGTTGGAAGGCATAACGAAGGACGGTAAAATAGGATATACAACTTTTACTATTACTGTGCAGCACCCTCCTAAATAAAACTAATGATTCGCTCTATCATCTTATAATTTATATAAAAAGCATAAAGTTTACGGCTTTTGAAAAACACTTGTCAGTTAAGCATCAGTAATTAATTCTCCTTGAAAACAAAAAGGCTGCTTTCACAAGCAGCCTTTCTGTTATATATGTGGTTAATTTATCTTACGTCCCACCAAAGCTTATTAGTAAGCACGTCTTGGCCGATAGCTGAAGAAGCTTGCGTATAGTTAGTTGAGTTCAGTGTTTGCTCTAACACTGGATACGTAAGCCGTACAGGTACTGATGCTACAAATGCATCAGCAGGAGCTTGTAATTGCGGATAGTCTAATCTTCTCCACTCTGTCCAAGCATCCCAACCGCGGTTATACAAAGCAATCCATTTCTGCGGACCTATTTTTTCTCTAAAACTAGCTCCGGCTGTTAAGTAGTTTACTTCTGGTTTCAGTAGGTAAGCAGAGGCTTCTGTTTCTGTGCCACCCCAATCTAAAATAGAAGCAGTTACAGCTGCATTATAATGCTCAATAGCTGTACCGCCTACATTGAAACCTCTTTCTACTGCTTCAGCTAACAAAAATTCAATTTCTGCATAGTCTAACAGTACTCCTCTGAATTCTGGATCAATAATTTCTTCAGCTGGTTTAGAAAATGCTACATAACTATTACTTGTGCCATAAATGCCACCTACATAACTCCCATTTACTGGCTCAAAATAGTAAGGTAAGCGTGGGTCGCCAAGTGCATTCATTCTATTCACCAGTGTATTAGCTACAATAAAGTCCTGACGGCCACTTTGTACCAGATCTACCCAAATTGGGTTGGTATTAGGTGGTGCAGAAAGGTATGTGAAGGTTGCATTGTCCTCATTCGATGTAAATACATTGGGAGCTGCTTGTTCCGCTAACGTTTGTGCTTTAGCTGCGTCTACATCAGCAATTACCATAGCCATCTTTAACTTTAAAGAATTGGCAAACTTAACCCAGCTAGCTATATCACCACCATAAAGCAAATCGCCTGTTCCAAAGCTTTCAGCGGATTCATCCAATGATGCTATAGCAGCATCTAGTCTAGTTAACAGATCATTGTATACAGTAGAAGCATCATCGTATTTTGGAGATGGTTTAGTAAAATCTAATGCTTCTGTGTAGGGAATATCACCAAAAGTATTTACCAGTACTTGCCATGCGTATACCTCCATAATTTGAATAAGAGCCATTTGATTCTGTTTTACAGCTTCATCTAATATAGATTCATCCGCTTCTAACACAGTACGGGCCTCTTTCAAATCTCTCAGGACAGATACATACACTGTATTCCAGAATGTCTGCGGGATATTCCGTGTATTCAAGTCATATCTTGGTTCATCGGTATACGTTGTAGTAGTCCAATGTTGAGCAAGTATCCGGAACACATTATCGTTTACACTAGTGCTAGTCATAATATCGGTCATGTTCTTCTGTGCATTAGAAAACAGTGTAACAGCCGGTACTTCAGTAGCTCTTTTGGGATCCGTGTTTAGTTCTGTCAAATCATCCTGACAGGCTAGAGCGGAAAATAAAAATATAAATAATATACTAAGTTTTTTCATAGCAATTTAATTAGAATCTTAATTGAACATTAAATCCAACGTTGCGGGTAGTAGGATAGCTACCTACCTGATAACCTTGCAGGTTGCCAGAGCTTAAGCCATCTTCAGGATCTGCATATGGCAGATTTTTGTGGAAGATAAATAGGTTTCTTCCAATTAGGGAAATATCAATACCGCGGAAAGGCTGAATTTTGTCTACCCAAGCCTGAGGCACTGAGAACGTTAAATTAGCTTCTCTGAGTTTAATGTAGCTTGCATCATAAACAAATCCGGCTGCAGGATTTCTAACATATCCGAAAAGGCCATAGTTAGTTGCACTAACTCTCGTCTGATTTGGCGTACCATCTTCTAATACACCTGGAACTATATATCCTCCACCAGCTGAAATTGGATTTCTAACAGGATTACCTAGATCATTTAACCCAGCAGTTTCTACAAAATTGCCAGTTGCTAAACCATAGTACATATCCAGTGAGAATATGTCTCCACCTTGTCTTGTATCAATTAAAAAGCTTAAGGAAACATTTTTATATCTCAGTGTATTTTGGATACCACCGATCCAATCTGGATTGATATTTCCGATGATTTCATTAGAAGTAGCAGAACGGGCATAATATCCTGTTGGTAGAACAATCTTCTCTCCATTTTGATGATATACAAAGTTTTGTCCTCTAATGGTACCAAAGGCCTCACCTAAGGCAGCATTGATAGATACTCCACCCTGGAAATTACCCAAAGGCAAGTTGCTAATGCCTGGATACAGTTCTTTTACTTCATTTCTGTTGCGAGTCCAGTTTAAATTAACCGTCCAAGTAAAAGAAGGTGTTTTAACAGGTGTTACGAATGCAGTAACTTCCCAACCTCTGTTCTCCACATTACCAGCATTAATATATCTGGAAGTATAACCAGTAGATCTAGAGATACCTACAGGAATGATTTGATCAACCGTGTTTTGTTTGTAGTAGGTAACATCAAAGCCTAAACGGTTATCTATGAAGGCCATTTCCACACCAGCTTCATAACTCTTTGTACGCTCTGGCTTTAACTCTGGATTGTTTTTGATATTCGGTACTGAGAATAATGGCGTAGAACCAAAACCTGTTGGTTTATCATAAACATCCAAAATACTTTGAACTGGGGCTGTATTACCTACTTCTGCGTAATTCAGACGTACTTTACCAGCGGTTAACCATGGAGTGTTTTTCATCAACTCAGAGAAAACAAAACTGGTAGATACAGAAGGGTAGTAGTATACATTTGCACCGGCTGGTAAAGAAGATGCCTCATCTCTTCTAGCCGCTAAATCTAGGAACAAGAAATCTCTAAAACCTATAGTAGCACTGGCAAAAATACCATTTACTTGTAGATCAGAATAGGTTTCCTCAGGTGCTTCGATTGGATTTAAAGAGTTTGATAAAGAATATAAATTAGGTACTACCAGACCACCATTTGTTTCTGCATAAATAGATTCAATAGTTGTTCTTCTGATGTTTGTACCTACGACACCTTTCAAATTGAAACTTTCAGAAAGGTCTTTATTCATATTCACCAATAGGTCATAGTTGAATTCGCTAAATGTGCGATTAAATCTGGAATACTCAGATGGGGACAAACTACCTACAGCATATCTTTCTTCAGCCATAAAGTCGTTTCTATCTAAAGATATCCGTCCTAATACATCAATCCAATCGGCAATCTTATAGGTTAAGCTTACATTACCGAAATAACGGGAACGATCATCATTCTGATAATTCTCATAACGAGTCCAGTAGGGATTATCCCAATAAATAGGACGAGTATTATTAAGTGGATCAGCCCAGTTCCAGGTTACGTTTCTGCCTGTACGGAAGTACGCATCTTTTTGCTCAAGTATATCAACATTAGTCTGCCACCACTGTCTCATGCCTTGAATTACGTTCTTATCATCGTAACCAGTACCATACCTGCCCAGACCTTCAGTCAGTGTAAAGTTAATGGAAGCAGAGGCAGTTAAGCGGTCAGTTACATTATAGCCTGCGCCAAAGTTGATGAAGTTTTTCTTTAGTTCGCTGTTCGGCAGAATACCTTGTTCAGTGTTTCTACCATAGCCTAATTTGAAATAACCTTTCTCATTACCCCCATCAACCATAATGCTATGGGAGGAAGTAATTGAATTTTTCATAAATTTGATAGGATCATTGGCAGCTGCAACCCAAGGGGTAGCTCTATTAAAAAATGGTGAGGAAGGATCAAAAGCATTCCACTGATATACTTGCAAACTTGGATCAAACGGTGCTCCATATGAAGCATCTTCAGTAGTAGGCACTAATCTATCCAGCACACCATCACCATTAACATCAGTGTTCAAAAAGTAATTATCGATATCCTCTGAAGGAGGGCCATCTTCATAATAAATAGGCTCACCAGCTGCATCAGTACCTACTTGGTCTTGATAATACCGACCATATCCACCTCCATATTGTTTCTGAAATTTAGGAAATGTATTCGGATTGATTATACCTACGGTCATACCAGAGTTAACGGTTACACCTAAGCCTTTTCTACCTTTTTTTGTAGTAATTAGAATTACCCCATTAGCTGCACGAGAACCATATAAGGCAGTCGCAGCAGCACCTTTCAATACGTTGATAGAAGCAATATCATCTGGGTTAATATCAGCAGCAGCATTCCCATAATCGTATCCACCACGTCCTGTTACCTGGCTTCCTCTTTGAGACGTTGCATCGTTACTATTAACATTGGAGTTATCTATTGGCACCCCATCTACAATGAACAGCGCCTGATTGTTACCAGTAAGGGATTTGTTACCACGGATTACCACGTTGGTAGAACCACCCATATTATTGTTTCTGGTAATTTGTAGTCCAGCTACTTTGCCTGATAAAGCATTCACAAAGTTATTTTCGCGGACTTTGGCAATAGATTCACCACTTACTTGCTGGGCGGCATACGGTAATTCGTTTTTGGTTCTTTCGATACCTTGCGCAGTTACAACTACTTCACTTAATGCTTGTACATCGGAAGCTAATTGAACATCCACCACAGAACGGGTGCCAACAGGCACTTCCTGTGTTTGTAATCCAATAAAACTAAAAATCAGCGTAGCATTGGTCGGTACGCTAATGCTGTAGGCTCCATCAGCACCGGTGGTGGTACCTGAGGTGGAGCCTTTCACTAAAACGTTTACACCAGGTAAAGCAGATCCATCCTCCGTGGATGTTACTTTCCCTGTAACTGTTCGATCTTGCGCCTTTAGGTGGTTGGTTAAGCAGGCTAACAAGATGAAACTAATCAGTAGAATCCTTTTCATCATGGTTTTTGGTTTTGTTTAATAAAATAAATTTAAACTTAACTCCAAACATAATTTATTTTTATTACATGGAAAAGAGCTGAATAAAATTTCTGTTAATTAATTATTTGCAGAACATTTTTAGTCTAATAGCATTTTTATACTTTTTTGGTGTTTTGTGCATTTCTAAGAATATTTTCTTGTGCTTTTTGATTATTAAGCAGATAGAGTAAAAAAGATAGGAAAATATTTTCTCTAGAAAGTTTTACCTGGTTGAAACGAAATTTGTTACTATTTATAGTGTAATAAGTACACTCTGTTATCAAATCTTACTTACAATAGGGATTGATTAAGAGCTTCTAACTATGGCAGTAGGTTTACCCAATGGTTGGATTGTAGACACTTGCAGTTTCACCTGTACAATGTTAATTGACAAAAGCGGGAGATGTATATCTTGAAATGCGATCAATTTGCCTATCAAATAAACACGCTCCGTTCATTGATGAACGGAGCGTGTTTATTTGATGAATCAGCTGTACTAGGTTTTTATTTATTGTGAAGAATAATTAGTTTTTTATACCAGGAGCTTTTATTTTGGCTGGAAAGGTGCACAACATAGGTACCTTCTGCATAGGAAGCAACATCAATCACTACTTCTTTTTGACCTTTAGCTAGTACCCCTTGAGCTATTTTTCTACCAACTACATCGTAAATGCTCCACATACAGTCCTGAGTTACGGGCTGATTAAACGCAATAGATGTTTTCTGTGTAGCTGGATTTGGATAAAGTGTAAATGTATTTGTTTCAGCCATGGCAGGTTCCAACCCGGTAATTACAGTAGGCAGAATAGATGGCTGCTTAAGTAAAGCTTGGTAAATTTCTTTGGTCCGATCGTTTTGAATGAATACCACTACTGCCAATTGAGAAGCATCTTTAATATTTACAGGTTGCCACGAAACTTCCAGGGTGTTCATATCGCCTGGGTGCCAGGTTCTAGTAAACTTGGTTCCGGCAGCATTAGGAAGCATTTTTCTTAAAACATTATGAAATACCGGTGCGCCATCAAATAAATTGGCTAATTGCTTTTCAACCACAGCTACGTGCACAGTAATTGTATCTGACACATTCAGTAAAGCTGTTAGGTTGGTTTTAACAGTAAAGGATTGATCTGCCGCTAGCGGAAACTCTACATCAATTTTGAAAGCTGTTTCTGTTAGTTTTCTTCTCGATAAGACCGGTAATCCCCAGCTGGAAAACTTCTGATCTACTGTATAGCCATCAATGGCAGTTCTAGGGCTCTGCGGAATACCGTAGTACAAGGCTCTTGCACTTGGGTCTGCTGGATTTACCTCATTTAATGGATCTATGCCAGGGAAATTGGTGTGGTATTGAATACTTACCACTTCGTCCGTATCAACTGATAAACGATCAATAAAGGCATTTTCTTCTAGTGATTCCGAACTAGATGTATTGGTAAAATGCTCCAGTAGAACCGTACGGTCTCTTTCACCAATGTAAACATCGTCAAAAGCAAAGCCATCCAGAATTTGATTTGGCGGATTATCATTATTACTACCAAAGGCAATTCGGAAACGTACAGATGCATACCCTTTTAAATTATCTAAGGCAAATTTAGCGCTTTGCCACTGGTCGTCCATACCTGACCAACCATTCTGGCCAATAACCTGATTCCCCGGATTACCAATAATAGCCGATTGATTATACCAATTAATTCCTTCTCCTATGGTTCCTACATTAAACCAAGTTACTCCACCATCCACCGATGATTGAAGGACAGCTCCATCAAAACCTTGTTGAGTATGATTCCAGATATTCAAGGAGATCATAGGCTTTGTTAATTGGCTAAAATCGAAGCATGGCGAGTAAACATAAGATTTCTCATTGATGTTATAGGTAGTAGCTAAGCCCGTTTTCCAGACATTGGTACCTGATGCTGCATAAGAGATGGTACCTCCGGCTGGTTTGCCATGTACCCAACTGGATTGAATACCATCCTGAATCCATCCTCCATCATTCGTTTCAAAATTTTCAAAATACGGGTACGAGTTGATAGAAGGCAGAATGTAAATTTCTTTTGCTATGGAGTTGCTGCAACCCAAGTTTGTTTTGACAGTAAGTGTAACGGTGTATCTTCCTGCATTAGTATAAGGATGTGCTACTTGCTCTGTACTACTGAATACTTTTTTGATTGTACCATCACCAAAATTCCACTCCCATTCAGTAATGGTGCTGAACGATACTGTAGACTGATGAGTAAATTGCACCGCTTCACCAAGACAGATGTCCGACCATGAAAAATCTGGGTCCGGAATACTACCGATAGTTACAGCTAATGTTTTCGTATTTTCGCACCCGTAGACAGATAGTACTTTTAGTGTAACAGTATAAGTTCCAGGTGCGGTGAACAGATGGTATGGGTTCTGTTCGTTGGAGGTGTTTGAATTGCCCGAAACTGGATCACCAAAATTCCACTCCCAGCCAGAAATACTTCCCGACTCAGCCGTAGAGGTTAGATCTGAAAAGGATACTTCATCATTATCGCATACTTTTTCAAAACTAAAATTAGCAACAGGCATCGGGTATATGGTAACTTGCTGTTGCTGGGTGCTAGTACAGCCATTTGAATTTGTATACGTATAAGTTATTGTATGTATACCTGGTCCTGCTAGTGAAGGAATAAAGCTGTTTCCGCTAACACCTGTGCCAGTAAAATTACCCCCTGCAGGGAAGCCTACCAGTTTAGCTGGTGATGCATCTACACAATACAAACTTTGCAATCCGCTAAATGTAACTAAAGGTAGATCATATACAATCACCTGCTTAGAGGTTGAATCGGTACATCCATTTTCGTTAGTAAATACATAAGTAATCCTATGCGTTCCGGTACCGGCAATACTTGGATTGAAAAGGTAAGCCCCTTCAGTAGCACCTTGGTACACGCCTGGACCTTTAAAAATACCAAGTACACCACCTGTACCATCATTATCTGCCGGAAATCCATTCAACTCAGCATGTGCCCCGTCTACACAATAAGAGGCATTCAGACCACTAAACGTAACATCTGGAACCTTATACAGGATAATTGTTTTCTCAATAAAATTCGTGCCCCCACTTACTGGATCTTTGTAGGTATATCGGATTGTGTTAGAGCCAATAAATGCATTTGATGGACGGAATACTGTTGTACCACCAATTACACCAGGTCCTGAAAATGTTCCTCCAGCAGGAGTACCAGTCATCAGATAGTCAGGATCTTTTGAACAAAATTGATCAGGCATGGTTCCTATACCTACTTCAGGTAATGGAAGCACAGTAACAGTTTGATCCTGAAAATTCACACAGCCGTTTCCATCGGTATAGGTGTACCGGATAACATGTGTACCAGGCCCCGCTGCACCTGCATTGAATACATTGGCAGCTAATCCTTTTCCTGTAAAAAATCCCCCAGAAGGTAAGCCTGTTAAGGCAATAGATGGCGCATCTTGTGGATATTGCGCAGTGCCTCCGGGGCCTGTGGTATTGAAACCAGTAAAACTCACAGAAGGCAAAGGATGCACTACGACAGAACGTTCAAAATAATTTGTACAGTTATTAGCATCTGTGTAGGTATACCGAATAGTATGGGTTCCAACACCTGCTAAAGAGGGGGTGAAAACGTTCTTTCCAGCAATACTTTTGTCAATACCCTTCCCTGAAAAAACACCGCCAGAAGGGAATCCAGTCAATTCACTTGAAGCAGCATCTATACAGTACGCTGTACCTAACCCGGTGAATATTACTGTAGGCAGGGCATTGATTTGAACTCGTACCTGATCGGCAACTTCTGAACAAGGGCCTGCTCCATCCGGATCAACCGTTGTTAACGTGAGTATAACTGTTTTGCCTATTTCGCTTGGAGCTGGTATATAGGTTGAATTAGGCAAATGAACATTAGTAAATGTACCTAATCCTCCACTCCAAGTTATAGTAACTGGATTTCCTTCCAAAGAGGAAGTACCAGCTAACACAATAGGTTCCCCTTCACAAACAATCATATCTGAACCGGCATGTACGCTTACTACTGGATTAACCTGGAAAGTAATAGAATTACTTGTAGCCTGACAAAACGCTGCTGTGGTTACCAGCACCTGAATAGTCTGGCCATTGATGAGTGAAGAGGTTGTATATTTATTAGAAGGTGAATCTTGCACCGATACACCATCGACAAAGAATTGATACTTAACAGCCGTAGACGAGTTAGCGGTAAAGGTCACTGTTTCGCCCTGACAGATAGTGTTATCTACATCCGAGCTAGTAAGCACCACGGTTGGCAGAGGATTGACAGTAGTGGTAATCCCTGAGCTAAGCGTGCTACAGCCACTCGCTGTGGTGGCTCTTACGGTCACCGTTTGTCCGTTGGTTAAGCTGCTTGTCAGATAAGTTGGAAAAGCCCCATCCTGTACTAGACTTCCATTTATATAGAATTTATAATTGCTCGCACTAGTCGAGTTAGCTGTAAATGTTACTGTTTCACCTTGGCAGATGATATTATCAGCATCCGAGCTTGTTAAAGAAATTACAGGCAAAGGGTTTACCGTAGTGGTAATGCCTGAGCTAAGGATGAAGCAACCACTAGGCGTAGTAGCTCTTACCGTTACGGTTTGGCCATTGGTCAAAGCAGAGGTGATGTATAAGTTGGTAGCAGAATTTTGCACTGATACACCATTGACAAAAAACTCATAAGTAGTAGCCGTAGCAGAAGTAGCTGTAAAGGTCACTGTTTCGCCCTGACAGATAATATTATCTACATCCGAGCTAGTAAGCACCACGGTTGGCAAGTCATTAACAGTAGTAGTAATGCCAGAGCTTGAAACAGAACAAGCATTGGCTGTAGAAACCCGGACCGTTACGGTTTGGCCATTGGTCAAAGCAGAGGTGATGTATAAGTTGGTAGCAGAATTTTGCACTGACACACCATTGACAAAGAACTCATAAGTAGTAGCCGTAGCAGAAGTAGCTTTGAACGTTACTGATTCGCCCTGACAGATAATATTATCTACATCCGAGCTAGTAAGCACCACGGTTGGCAGGGGATTGACTGTAGTGGTAATCCCTGAGCTAAGCGTGCTACAGCCACTCGCTGTGGTGGCTCTTACCGTTACGGTTTGGCCATTGGTTAAGCTGCTTGTCAGATAAGTTGGAAAAGCCCCATCCTGTACTAGACTTCCATTTACATAGAATTTATAATTGCTTACTGGTATTGAAGAACTAGCTGTAAAGGTCACTGTTTCTCCCTGACAAATAATATTATCCATATCCGAGCTGGCAAGAGTTACTGATGGCAAGTCATTGACTGTGGTTGTAATCCCTGAGCCGATGGCAGTACAACTGTTAGCTGTAGTAGCTCTTACCGTTACGGTTTGGCCATTGGTTAAGGAAGTAGTAGTAAAGGTATTGGCAGGACCACTTTGCACTACACTGCCATTGATAAGAAAATCAAAGCTGGCGGCTACCGTTGAGCTAGCCGTAAAGGTCACTGCTTCTCCTTGGCAGATGATATTATCAGCATCGGAACTAACCAAGGTAACAACTGGTACAGGATTGACTGTGGTAGTAATCCCTGAGCTTAGAGATGCACAACTGCTAGCTGTAGTAGCTCTTACCGTTACGGTTTGTCCGTTGGTTAAGGAAGTAGTAGTAAAGGTATTGGCAGGACCACTTTGCACTACACTGCCATTGATAAGAAAATCAAAGCTGGCGGCTACCGTTGAGCTAGCCGTAAAGGTCACCGCTTCTC